>Ga0207704_10000001_pt1 | contig 716296 bp, 763 predicted proteins | sample KBSMisM12_FD_184308 | JGI IMG/M metagenome (GOLD analysis project Ga0207704, IMG submission 184308) | Miscanthus rhizosphere microbial communities from Kellogg Biological Station, Michigan, USA - KBS Miscanthus M1-2 (SPAdes) (version 2) | ecosystem: Host-associated > Plants > Roots >...
CATAGCCACGGTACGCGATTGCCAACGCGAAGCCGCGGTCTTGGCCGGGGGTTACCCCCAAGGGTTGCGAAGACCCCCACGTCGTCCGCATAGCTCCGCTACACGACGCCGGCATCACCATGAGACGTGAAGCCTCATGCCGAGATCTGTACTCTTGGGCGAAGATACCGTCTCATGCATGCCGAGGAGCTTCGCGCCGGTCGTGCCCCCTGACCTAAGTCAGCGAACGCACCATGCGTACACGGTTTGTTCTCTTTTGTCAAGTCCGCCGTTCCAATCCTCCCCCGCCAGGGGGAGGATTTCTGGTGCGCGGCCTGCGATCGGGACGACGGGATCTCGCAAACTTATGCTTGAAGATTTTGCTGCGGCGCAGCATAAAGGAGCGTCATGACCCGCCGAGTCCTCAGCCTCCGCCCCAAACTCGAAGCCGCGCCTGCTCCGGCTGCCAACGACCCGCAAGCCGAAGCGGGCGAGCCGTCGTCCTCTGACCAGGCAGTCGTCGGCGCGATTGCGCGGCGTCTGTGCCTGCGCGCCAGATATAATGGCGGCGAGGTCCTGTTGCAGCCTGCGCTTCTCTATCAGGAGCATGACGCGCTGTTCCTGCTCGCGGTAACGGTGAGCCGCGACAGCAAGCCGCCGCGCGAGCCCAAGCTCGGCACGTTCCGCCTGACCGGCCTGGCCGAGTTGAGCGCGGCAAATATGACGTTCGAGCCGGGCGCACTCCATCTGAGTTACACCGCGCAGCCGGGCTGGGACGTACTGGCTGGCCCACCCCGTCCAACCGTGGATCGCGGGCGGAGCAGTTACAACCGTACGCGATAAACTGTTCTACCAGCTTTGTGCCCGGCCTCACCGTTGCAGGGCGTCGGCAAAGGCAGGCCACTCGATCCCAGGTCGCCGATTTCCCACAACCTGCGCCAGTCGTTCACGGTCACACGGCGGCGGGTCGTTCGGAAATAGCCTTCGCTGCGCAGCTGCTGGAGCGTTCGGTTGACATGGACCGAAGTCAGGCCGGTGGCGTCGCCGATCTGTTCCTGCGTCATAGGCCATTCATAATCGGGGCCCTGGCAGATACCCGCATCCTCCTGCCTGGCGGCGATCTCGCAGAGCAGATGACAGTGCGTGACCCTGTCACCCTCGGCCATGATCCAGCCATTGGCATCGAACTCCGCTATGCGGTGCGGAAGGCCAACCAGTTTTGCGCTCTCGACGTCGCCGAGCGGCGACCGAGCTTGCATACCATTGGCGCCAGAGGCGCGGCGAGACTCATCATATCGGGAGGCCCTTCGCTTGGGGCGAAGGACGCTATCCCTCGGCCGCCGGTGCCCGAGGCTATTACCGGCGATGCAATTGAGAACGAGCGCGCGATGCGTTCCGTTCCAACCCAGGTTATTTCCCCGGTGCGATGGCCGGCGCGAAATTCCGGTTTCCGGACAGAATCATCCTAACCTGCGTGAACAGACCATCTGGTGAGGGAACCTCGGATCGCGGCGACGCTTGACGCGGCGAGTGCCGGCAATCGGCACTCCTGTCGTGAACGAGGAGCCGATATGCCTGCGCTTGCCCGAACCGCCGAATTGCCCGGCGTCAGCCTGTATGTGCTGGCGTTGCGGAAGGCGCTTCAAGAAGGCGGCGGCCGCCGGGTCGCGACGATCGACCTGGGCGACCTGTCGCTGGAGATTCGTGCGGGCGACGATTCGCTTTGGGCCTTTATCCGGCGCGACGGCGCGGGCGGGCTGGCGGTGCGGGCCGCCTTCCTCGCAGGCCCGTTCGAATGGACGAAAGACGCGCCGAAAAGCGGCGAAACCGCGCGGCTGACGCTTTCAAGCGCGCTTGGCGAACATGAGGTGGTCTTCCGGTCGGGCGGGGATGGCCTGGACTATGTGCGGATCACCGTCGACTTCACCCCCGCCACGAAGATGCTGATCCCGTTCATGCCGCGTGATCTGTACCCGCTCGACAGCAATGACGATCCGATCGGCGCGAGGGGCCGGGTCGAGGCGGGGCAACGCGGGTTGAATAGCGGGCTGGTCTATTTCCACGTCGATAAGCCGGCTTTCGGCAATGTCCTCTATTTTCAGAATCTGACCGCGATGAACGATTATTATCGCGCGACCAGGACAGCGCCTGACGGCGCGGTCGGCGGCGAATGGCCCGAGCTCGGCTATCTCATGCCGTCGCCGCCGCAGAGCGGAACCCCGCCCACCAACCCACTGCCCGCGGGCAAGCCGGTGACCTTATCCGACGCGATCATCGTCATGCGCCATGACGCGCCGCCGGAAGAGCGCGAGTCCGCCCGCCAATTCCTCCAGATGCTGGGCGCCGCCTATAAATTGATCGACCTGCCGCACACCGAATATCGCGACTGGGTGGATCGGGCCGAGCGCACTTTGCGCGATCTCGATGAGGCGCCGGAGGCGACAATCCGCCATTATGGCCACCGCTATGTCCATCCTTATACGGCGGCCGAATATCCCGACATCATGGTGCAGATGTCGATCGTCTCCGCGCTGCACGACTGGGGAAAATGGTGCGGAGAACAGCATCCGCTGAAAGCGGAATTCCAGGCCGGGCTCGGCAAATTCTACGATTCCAAGCTCAAGACGCTGCGGCGCTATCTACCCAATGTCGGGTCGGAGAAGGATTCCGACGCGGTCGACAGCTGGTATCTCTACCACCCGATGCTCAACCTCGCGAACCTAGCGCTGGATGGCGACGAGGGCGCCAAGGCCTTGTTCCTGAAAAGCGTCGACCATGGGATCAAGGCGGCGCACCATTTCAAATATAAGTGGCCGGTCCAGTACAAGATCACCGACTTTTCGGTCATCACCGAGGCGGCCGAAGCCGATGGCCGCGGCCAGACCGACGTCGGCGGCGTCTATGCCTGGGTGATGCTGCAGGCCTATGAGCTGACCGACGACAAGAGATTTCTCGACGAGGCGCGCGCGGCGATCGACGCGGCGATGGGCCTGCGCTTCAATGTCAATTACCAGGCCAATTTGACCGCGTGGGGCGCAGCCGCGTGCATGCGGCTGTGGCGCATCACCAACCGCGACGTGTATCTGGAGCAGAGCTACGTCTATCTCGGCAGCTTCTTCCACAATTGCGAGATCTGGGAGAGCCAGCTCGAACGCGCGGCACACTACAGCAACTTCCTGGGCGCGACCTGCCTGCAGGACGCGCCGTACATGGCAATCTACGAATGCTTCGATTCCTATGCCGCGTTCGAGCGCTATCTGGATGATAGCGGGCCGGATCTGGAACCCGCCGCGCGGATGCTGATCGGCGAATATTGCAAATATGCGCTCTACCGCGCCTGGTATTATTATCCCGACGCGCTTCCGCCCGACATCATCTCGCCGAAGCAGCGCGACACGAACGGCCACGTCGATCGCAACTTGTCATTCCCGCTGGAGGACCTTTATCCCGATGGCCAGCTGGCCGGCCAGGTCGGGCAGGAAGTCTATGGCGCCGGGGCCGCCTTCATCTTCGCGACGCGCGCCTTCCATCCGGTCGAAGGTGCGCCCTTTCGCATCTACTGCGACCTGTTCGTCCGTTCCATGGAGCGAACGAGCGACCGCTCGGTCACACTGACGCTCGACGGCGGAGAGACGTGCTCGGCGGGCCTGAGCGTGATTCGGCTCAAGCGCCACACATTGACGAAGCTACGGGTGACGACGGTGGATGGCGACGTGCTTCGCGCCCATGCCGCGTCGGACGATCGCGTCGACTATCGCGTGCCGGCGAGCGGCCGACTGGTGCTGACGTGGGAGTGATAGTCCATCGGTGAGGCGGCCTGCCGCCTAATCGGGGCTCCCGGGGGAAGCGCTACCCATGGCAGGCGCTTCGGTCAGGAACGTCGTGACGGCGAATAACAAAAGGCCGGCGGCGTTGCGCGCTTCGACACGGAAGTCCCCCTCGCACAAGGGTTTGGGGTCACTTGCCAGGCATTGGCCAGCGAATTTTATGGCGTAGAGGCGCGCTTCATCCGGGCTTGCCAGCTCCATCCCCTGCTCATCGTGGAAGCGCGAGCCGTTGACCGTATCGAAGAAATAAAGCGGCATGGTCGGAGAATGCCCGCCTACCTCATTGGGTTTCAACGATAATACAGTTCTTGATCGAGGTTAGGCAGATTGCGGAAATAGGCGACACTCGTCCCCCAATCACGCCCATCATCCCGCCCGCCGCAACCATCTTGCCTTCGCCGGCCGATAGGACGATCCTCACGACTCCGGGTGGCCATTTGCAAGAAAGAGCGAGGGGCAACAGAAGGAGAGCGAGATGGGTGAGACCGTCCACGGCACAAGAGCCGTTGCGATCGTCGGACCAGCCGGCACGGGCAAGACCAGCCTGGCCGAGGCCTTGCTATTCGCGGCGGGTGCGATCCCCCGATTGGGTGCGGTCGATGCCGGCACCACGATCGGCGACGCCAGCCCCGAGGCGCGGGCGCGATGCGGTTCGACCGAGCTCAACCTTCTGCGCTTCACCTGGATGGGGGACAGCTATACGCTGATCGACGCGCCGGGCTCCTCGGGCTTCGCCGCGGATGCGGAGCGGGCGCTGGCATTGGCGGACCTGGCCTTGGTCGTGATCGATCCCGATCCGGGACGCGCGCCTCTGGCCGAGCCGACGCTCAGGTGGCTCGAACAACTCGGGCTGCCGCACGCCATCTTCGTCAACAAGATCGATCAGGCGCGTGGCAGTATCGAAGATCTGCTCGCCGCGCTCCAGCCGCTCAGCAGTGCGGCCTTGGTCGCGCGACAGATCCCGATCCGCGCGGGCGAGCGGGTGGCGGGGTTCGTCGATCTCGCACTGGAACGCGCCTATCATTACCAGCCGGGCAAGAGATCGGAACGCGTGCCGCTCGCCGCACATATCCGCGACGACGAGACGAGTGCCCGTTTCCATATGCTGGAGCAATTGGCGGACCATGACGACGCCTTGCTCGAGCAATTGCTGATCGACGAGGCGCCACAGCTGGACACGATCTTCGGCGATCTCGCGCGCGAAACCGCGGCCGGGCTGATCGCGCCGGTCCTGTTCGGGTCGGCACAGAATGGCTTCGGCATCGGCCGGCTGCTCAAGATGCTGCGGCACGACACGCCGCTCGCGGCCACCACCGCGACGCGGCTGGGGATCGAGAGCGGGACGGCGGAGATATTCAAGATATCGCATGGCTGCGCGGTCGGCCGGTTGGCGTTCGCGCGCATATTCGGCACGGCGCTGGCCGAAGGCGCCGAGTTGGTGGCAAGCGACGGCACGCATATGCGCGCCGGATCCCTGTTCGCCTTGCAAGGCGGGCAGACCACGAAGATCGCGCGCGCCGAGCCGGGGGATGTGGTCGGCATCGCCAAAGTGGATACGGCGCAGGCGGGCGACCGGCTGGGCACGGCGGGCCGCACACCGCCCACACCCCCGGCGGCAACGCGGCCGGTGACCAATTGCGCGCTGGCGATCGCGGCCAAGGACCATAAGGACGATGTGCGGCTGTCGACCGCGCTCAACCGGCTGGTCGAGGAGGATGCAGCGCTGCACTGGGGAACCGACGAGGCGACCAGCGAGACGTTGCTGCACGGGCTCAACGACGAGCATCTCAATGTGGTGCTCGCGCGGCTGAAGCGGCGTTACGGGGTCGCGGTGTCGGCGAGCGCGCCCGGGGTCGCCTACAAGGAGTCGATCCGCAAGACGGTGACGCAGCATGGCCGCCACAAGAAGCAATCGGGCGGGCACGGCCAGTTCGGCGACGTGATCATAGAGGTGCGCCCGCTCGCGCGCGGCGAGGGCTTCCGGTTCGAGGACAAGATCACCGGCGGCGCGATACCGCGACAGTGGATTCCCGCGGTCGAACAAGGCGTGCGCGACGCGATGATGCGCGGACCGATGGGCTTTCCGGTGGTGGATGTCGCCGTGGCCTTGACCGATGGGTCGTTCCACAGCGTCGACAGCTCCGAACTCGCCTTCCGCACCGCGGGGCGGATTGCGATGGCCGAAGCGCTGGCGGCGGCCGCGCCCTATTTGCTCGAACCGATCGCGCAGGTGACGGTGGATGCCCCGGGAAGTGCGGTGTCGCGCATCACGTCGGCCGCGACCAGCCGGCGCGGCCAGATGCTGGGCATCGAGCCGATCGAGGGCTGGTCGCGCTGGGACCGGATCGCGCTGACCCTGCCCGAGGCGGAGCTGCACGGGCTGGAAACCGAGCTTCGATCGCTGAGCCAGGGGATGGCGCATTACGAGGCGCGGTTCGACCATCTGGCGGAGGTCAACACCAAGCTCGCGAGCGGGATCGTGAAGGACAGGGTGGCTGAGCCGGCTTAGCGACAAGGCTGCTCCCCCTCCTACAAGGGAAGAGGGCTTTAACGAACGCGCGCGCCGAACCAGGGCGTGATCCGGCCGATCGCATCCTCGATCCGGTCGGTCGAAACGGCGAAGCTGAAGCGCATGAAATGGCGGCCGTCGACCGGATCGAAATCGATTCCCGGCGCGGTGGCGACACCGGTGTCGCGCAGCAGTCGCATGCAGAAGTCCATGCTGTCGTCGGTCAGGTGGCCGATGTCGGCATAGATGTAGAAGGCGCCGTCGGGCGGCGCGATCCGCCGCAGGCCGAGCGCGGGCAAGGCCGCGAGCAGCAATTCGCGGTTGCGGGCATAAGTGCGGACATGCGCTTCCAGATCGTCGTGGCAATCGAAGGCGATCAGGCCCGCATGTTGCGCCAGCGACGGCGGGGTCAGGAACAGATTGCCCATCCGCGCCCGCGCCGCGTCGATCAGATCGGGCGGCACGACCAGCCAGCCCAGCCGCCAGCCGGCCATACTGTAATATTTGGAGAAGCTGTTGACGATCAGCGCCTCGCGGTCATCCTGCAATGCCGAGCGCGCTGGGCCGACATAGCTCAGCCCATGATAGATTTCGTCGGAGATGATGCGGATACCGCGCCGGCGGCAGACCGCGACGATCGCCGCCAGCTCCGCATCCTCGATGATCGTACCGGTCGGGTTGGCGGGGCTGGCGAGGATCAGGCCGTGCGGCGGTGGATCGAGTGCGTGAATCGCGGCGGCGGTGATCTGGAAGCGCTCGGCCGCGCCGCACCCGATCTCGACGGGCGCGAGGTGGAGCGCCTTCACGGTGTTGCGATAGGCGACGTAGCCGGGGCGAGCGAATGCCACGCGGTCTCCAGGCGCAAACAGGCACGACAAAGCGAGCACGAAGGCGGGCGACGCGCCGCAGGTGAGAATGATTTGTTCGGGATCGACCGCGACGCCGTAGGTTTCGGCATAATGGCGCGCGATCCGTGCCTTGAGCAAAGGGCTTTCCCAATAGCCCATGCCGTCGGTGTCGAGCACGCGGTGCGCCGCGGCGATGGCCGCGGGCGGCGCCCCGGTCGAGGGCTGACCGAACTCCATATGGATGACCGATCGCCCCTCCGCCGCCATGCGATGGGCCGCGCGGCTCAAGGCAATGGCGTGGAAGGGCTCGATCATGACGGACATAAGCTGTTGGGTGTGGCGCTTTATTGGGCCGCGGCAGCGGCCTTTTCGATCACGTCCGCGACGAAGCGGGCCTGCGAGATGTAGATTACGTGGCTGCCCTTCACCTCGCTCGTGACGGCGTGCGCGCGCTTGTACATCCAGCGTTCCAGTTCCGGATTGATCGAGCAGTCCTCGGTCGCGACGATGGCGTAGCTGGGCTTGGTCTTCCAGGCTGGCGCCGCGATCTGCCCGGTGGCCGATTTCACCGACAACGGCACTTGCGAGAGGGCCATGAAGTCAGTCTGCGCCTGCGGCAGATCGGCGGCGAAATCGGCGTGGAAAGCGGCCGGGTTAATCAGCAGGAAGGCGCCGTCCTTGGTCGGCGCGATCGCGGTGGAAGCCGGCGGCTTGCTGGCCTGCAGCGATATAAGCGTGTCGCCTACTTCCGGCGCGAACGCCGCGACATAGACCAAAGTCTTCACATGGGGGTTGTTGCCTGCCCCGCTGATCACCATCCCGCCATAAGAATGGCCGACAAGCACGGCAGGTCCGTCGAGCGCATCGAGCACGCGATTGGTCGCGGCCACATCATCCTCGAGCGAGGTTTCGGGGTGCTGGACCACGCTGACCTTGTAGCCGTCCTTCGCGAGGATATCCGCCACCGGCTGCCACCCGGACCCGTCGGCGAAGGCACCATGGACGAGGACGACATTCTTGATCGTGCCGGCCGGTGCGGCATCAGCCGCGCTTGCCCCCGCTAGCAGGATAGGCGCCACGGCGGTGGCGAGCAAAGTGGCGATCCTCATCATGCCGAACTCCTTGGTCAGGGTGAAGCGGGCGGGAACGATTCGTAGGCGTTCCGGCTCCGCCCATAGGGATGCGGGGCAAAGCCTTTGTCAATTCAATCGGCGCGCCATTCCCCCAGCGGCAGGCCGTCGACCGTCCAATCCCCGATCGCCCACCGAACCAGGCGCAAGGTCGGATGGCCGATGGCGGCCGTCATCCGGCGCACCTGGCGGTTACGGCCCTCGCGGATCGTCAGCCTGATCCAGCTATCGGGAATGCTCTTGCGGACGCGGATCGGAGGATCGCGAGGCCAGAGGTTGGGATCGGGGATATGTTCGGTCTCGGCGGGGCGGGTCGGGCCATCCTTGAGGCGGACCCCCGTGCGAAGCTGGTCGAGCGCGGCTTCCCCGGGCTCGCCTTCGACCTGGACGAGATAGGTTTTGGGCAGCTTATGTTTGGGATCGGCGATGCGAGCCTGGAGGCGGCCATCGTCGGTAAGCAGCAGCAGGCCCTCGCTGTCGAAATCGAGCCGGCCGGCGGGATAGACACCGGGCACATCGATATAGTCTTTGAGCGTCGGACGCGGTGGGCCGGTGGTTTCATCGGTGAATTGCGAAAGCACGCCATAAGGCTTGTTGAACAGGATCAGGCGCGGCACCGCCCTGCCCTAGCGATAGTTGAAGCTGATGCTGATGCGGTCTTCCTTCGCGTCGCTGGCCATCACTTCGTGGCGGAGCCAGCTTTCCCATAGGAAGATCGAACCCGGCTGGGGATCGGCATAGACGAAGGGCTGGAGGTCCTCCCCAGCGTCCGCGCGGCGGGTGGGCGCCGCCATCAACAGAGGGAGACGCGGATCCTCCAGCTTGAGCGCGCCGGAGCCTTTCGGCACCGCGACATAGATCGTGCCCGACACCACGCTGTGCGGGTGGATATGGCCCGAATGCGTGCCGCGGCGCTTCATCACGTTGACCCACAGGCTGTCGAGCCGAAGCGGTTTGGCAAGATCGAAGGCGCAGTCTTTGGCGAAGGTGGCGACGTGGCGGTTGAGCGACCTGACCAGATCGGCAAAGACCGGATCGCGCCGGGGCAGATCGTCGAGCGAGGCATAAGAGGTATAGCCGCGATACTTGTGCGCCTTCGACCAATTCCGGCCGGCGCGATCATCGACGGCGAGCGTGCGGCAGCTATGGTCGAGCTCTTCCAGCAGCGCATCGTCCCCGAGCGCGCCTTGGTAGAATCGGGTGGCGAACAGGCTGCGCGTGGTCATGCCGCTGCCGATACGGATTCTGCCATGCTATGGCCATCCCGAACGAGGGGGTAAGTGTGATGCGCGCGATCCTGATGGCGATGATGCTGGCCGCTTTGGCAGGACCCGCACGGGCAGCGGACAACATCGTTCACGCGCTCAGGATCACGACGCTTTCGACCATGCTTGCCGACACCGGGGTGGGCGAATGGGGTTATTCCGCGCTGGTCGAGGTCGACGGGCGCAGGATCCTGTTCGACACGGGCGCGCATCCCGACGTGGTGCTGCGCAACGCCAAGGAGATGGGGATCGACCTGTCGACAGCCGATACCGTGATCCTGTCGCACAATCATGACGATCATACGGGAGGGTTGATCGCATTGCGCGAGGCGGCAATGCGCAAAAACGGAAAGGCGCTGGCGACAGCCCTGGTCGGGGCCGGCATTTTCGAGCCGCGCTACGACAAGACCGGCAAGGATGTGAACGGGCTGACGCCGCTGCGCGCGCGCTACATCGCCGACGGCGGCCATTTCGAGGAGAGAGCGGGCCCGGTCGAGATCGCGCCGGGCGTGTGGTTCACCGGCCCGGTACCGCGCCCCAATGCCGAGACCAACTGGCAGCCGGGGCTAAAGCGCAAGGCCGCGACCGGGCTGATCGACGATACGGTGCCGGAGGATTCGGCTTTGATCTTCGTGACCGATCAGGGGATCGTGATCCTGACCGGCTGCGGCCATGCCGGTATCATGAACCTGGTCGACGATGCGCGGCGGATTGCGGGCGACAAGCCCTTGCTGGCGGTGATCGGCGGCCTCCATCTGTTCGCCAAGTCGGATGCGGTGCTGGCGGCGAGCGCGGCCAAGATGCAGGGCCTGCGCTACCTGCTCGCGGCGCATTGCACGGGGATCGAGGCGACGATCAAGCTGCGTGCCTTGCTCGGCCTCGACCGTCACACGGCGGTGGTGGCGGCGGTGGGATCATCCTTCACGCTGGGCAAGGGGATCGACGCGCTTGATATCGCCGGCTCACCGACGAATTAGGGCGAAGAAGGTTGGCGGACAGCGGAGCGTAGCCGTGAAATGGATCCCAGCCTTGGCGATCGCCATCTGCCTGTCGATCGCGCTGCCCTGGGCGATCGTTGCGTCGAAGAGATCGGCACGGGGAAAGGGCCGGCTGGCGGGGATCACATTCGCGATCGGGCTGGCGTTCGGCGCGATATTCGATCCCGCCAAATCGGCGGCCATCGAGAATATCCAGAAAAAGAAGGATATCGGCGACGCGGCGGACGACGCAGCGGGCGCACCTCCCACCTAGACTGCTCAGGCCATTATCCCGGAACTGACCCGGTATCCCGCCTTTTCTCACGCCGCCTATCATGGGAAAAGGCAGCGTCCCCGGGTCAAGCCCGGGGGGACGGAGACAGAACATCAGGCGGCGCGTTTGCCGCTCGGTGGCTCCGCCAGCAATCGGCCGGTTTCTTCGCGCAGGATCGCAATCGTATCGGCGAGGTGGCGCAGGATGAGCGCGCGTTCGGCCTCCGAATAGCGCGCGTCGAGCTTATCCATCCGCGCGCTCAGCGAAGCGAAGACCGGGCCCATCATCGCCATCAACAGCTCGGCATTGCGCGCCTCGACGATCACGCTGCGGCGATCGGTTGGGTGCGCGACGCGCGCGGCGAAACCGGCCTTCGCCAGGCGATCGACGATGCCCGTGATCGCGCCGGTGGTGAGCCCGGTTTCCTGCGCGAGTTCGCCCGGCGTCATCCGCCCGCGCTGGGCGAGCAGCCCCGCGCATTTGCGCTCGGCCGCTGTCATCCTCACCGCGCGCGCAACCGCCTCGTGGAAGCTCACGACCGCGGTCGCCAGCTCACGATGCAGGCGGTTGGATTCGGCCGCACCGTCCGGTGTTTGTCGAGGCATTGTATTTATCTCACAGCTAAGATACTTATGGCTCATATAATTGGTACATTCGTAACGGGAGATTGTCCAATGGCCCCCACCGCACGCACCGATCGCGGGCTATTTTCGCGCATTGCCCCCGCTTTGGTGATGATGGTGCTGCCGCCGATCTTCACCGAATGGCTGCTGGGCGGTACGCGGCTGTCGGCGATCCTCGGCTTCCCGCCGATCATCTTCATGGAGATCATCGTGTGGGGCGGAGGGGCGCTGATGCTGCGTGCGCTGGCGCGCAAGCTGGGCCTCGGCTGGGGCAGCCTGATCCTGTTCGGCCTGATCATCGCGATGGCCGAGGAATTCGTGATCCAGCAGACCAGTTTCGCGCCCCTGGTGATCAAGCTGAAGGGCGTCGAATGGGCCCGCGCCGGCGGAATCAACTATGTCTACGCCTTGTGGGCACTGGCCTATGAGGCGGTGTGGGTGGTGCTGATGCCGACTTTGGTCGCCGAAATGGTCTTCCCCAGCCGCAAGACCGAGACCTGGCTGAGCCCGATCGGCCTCGCCATCGTCGGGATATTGTTCCCGATCGGATCGGTGATGGCCTGGTATGGCTGGACGCAGATTGCGCGGGTCAAGACTTTCCATCTGCCGCCTTACACTCCCACGCATGCGCAGTTCGCCATCGCGCTGGCAGTGATCGCGATTCTGTTCGTGTGGGCAATCAGGTTTCCGCCGCGCCTTGCCAGCCGCACGGCACCGCCCTCGCCCGTCCTGATCGGGATCGGCGGGGCGATCTGGTCGGCCTTGTGGTTCGGGCTGGTGGTGCTCGCCTTCGGGCTCATGCCCGACCTTTCCGCGCCGGCCATGTTCGCGGGCTTCCTCCTGCTGATGCTGGCGATTCTGTTTTGCATGGCACGCTGGGGTGCGAGCGCAAGCTGGACCGAGCGGCACAGCTTCGGCCTGTTCTTCGGCACGCTCGGCGGCGCGATGCTGGCAACCTTCGAAGGCTTTCAGGGCGGTGCGCCGATCGACATCGCGTTCAAGGTGGCCACCAACCTGATCGCGCTGGCGCTGATGCTCCTGCTGGGGCGCAAGGTCGCGGCGAGGCGTTGAGCCCCGTCGGCACCCGGATAGGCAATCGGGAGAAATTCTTATAGGATCGGCCTATGGCCGAAGGGGGATTGCCCGCCGCAACCGATGGCGCCGACGAGCATTCGGGCCGAATGAAGCTGTGGCCGAATGACGGCGGATTCGATGTCTACGTACCGCGGGCAATGGCAAGGCTGGCGCGCCTGCCGCGACGTGCGGCGCTGCTGCGCGGTCTGGCGGTCCTGATCCTGGTGGTGATGGTGGACGGCGGCAGCCGGCCGTTCGGGCTGCGCCTCGTCCCGCTCTATGTCCCCTTATTGTGCGTCATGTCGTGGGCGCTGACCCGCCGTTGGGCGATATGCTTCGCGATCGGCACGGCGGCGGTGGCCTTGCTGCCCGATATTCTCAACTCGGCCAACGTCCCAGCCGCGGCGATCGCCGGCAACGCGCTGGTCCGTGCGGCGACCTATATCTTCCTCGCCCTGATCATCGCCGCCTATCGCCGCGCCTATGACGAGGCTGACTATCGCGCGATGTATGACGGGCTGACCGGCGCGCTCAACAAAGTTCCATTTCAGGCAGCCGTGGTGCGTCATCTCACCGCCGCGCGGCGGGGGCGGCAGACTTTGGTGGCGGTCTGCATCGATCTCGACGGGTTCAAGGCGATCAACGCCAGTTACGGCCCCGCGGCGGGCGACGCGGCGTTGCGCGCGGTTTCGGAAGAGGCGCTGCGGGCAGTGCGCGGATCGGATCTGGTGGGGCGACTGGGCGGGGATGAGTTCGGCATTCTGCTCGGCGCTCCGTCCGCGCAGAATGCGGAAGGACTCGCGCACCTGCTGCATCAGCGCGTGACGACGACGCTCGGCAAATCGGGCCTGCCCTTGTCGTGCAGCATGGGCGCGTTGATCGTTGGGCCCGACACGACACTGACCGAGGCCGAATTGTTCGAATCCGCGGACCGTCTGATGCGGCAGGCCAAGGTTGGAGGAAAAGGTACGGTACTGACCGAAGCCGCGCCCGTGGGCTGAGGTTTTTCAGATATGCCCACCCGTTCGGGCTGAGCCCTTCGACTTCACTCAGGGCGAACGGATTTCACGAAATCCGTTCACGCCAAGCGCAGCGCGACCTCATTCATGAAGCGCGCGTCATCGCCGACCACGAGCAAGGGCGCTTCGGCCGCGACCGCGCCGAGCATGTCGGACAGATCGTCCATCTCCGCTTTGGCATAATTGCCTAGCACGTAGCCGGTGACGCGGTCCTTGTGACCGGGATGGCCGATGCCGAGCCGCACGCGGCGATACTCCTGCCCCAGATGCGCGTCGATCGAGCGCAGGCCGTTATGGCCGGCGGCACCACCGCCGGTCTTCACCTTGACGCGGAATGGATCGAGATCGAGCTCGTCATGGAAAGCGGTGAGCGCGGCGAGGTCGAGCTTGTAGAAGCGCAACGCCTCGCCGACCGCACGACCGCTCTCGTTCATGTAGGTGGCCGGCTTGAGGAGCAGGATGCGCGTCGTGCCGATGCGGCCTGCGGAAATCCAGCCCTGGAAGCCCTTCTTCCACGGCTCGAAGCCATGCACTTCGGCGATCGCGTCCACGGCCATGAAGCCGACATTGTGCCGGTTGAGCGCATATTCCGCGCCCGGATTGCCGAGGCCGACCCAGAGCTGCACGGCGCGAGAAACTCCCTCTCCCCTTGAGGGGAGAGGGTTGGGGAGCGGGGAACAACAGAGCGCGGACGCCCCCGTTCGACCCAGCTCCCCCTCTCCCAATCCTCTCCCCCGAGGGGAAGAGGGCTTTTTCATCAAGCCGCCGGCGTCTCGCCTTCGGCCGCTTCGGTCTCGGTGTCGCCTTCGGTCGACTTGAGCGCCGACGGGGCGACGATCGTCGCGACGGTGAAATCCGTCTCGGCGTGATTCACCTTGGCGCCGGCCGGGAGTGCGACCTGGGAGATGTGGATCGAGGTACCGACCTCAAGCCCCTCGAGCGAGACGGTGATCTGGTCGGGAATCTCGGCCGCGTCGACGATCAGCTCAAGCTCGTGCGCCACGATGTTGAGCACGCCGCCGCGCTTGATGCCGGGGCTCTTCTCTTCATCGGTGAACACGACCGGCACGTTGACGTGCACGCTGGTGTGCTCGCCGATGCGCAGGAAGTCGACATGGAGCGGACGGTCGTTGACCGGATGGAACTGGACGTCCTTCGGCAGGGTGCGGATGGTCTCGCCGCCGGCGCCCTCGATCATAACGACCGAGTTCATGAAATGGCCGGTGTTGAGCATCTTGACCAGAACCTTCTCCTCGACGTGGATCGAGAGGGGTTCCTGCTTGTTGCCGTAAACCACGGCGGGGACGCGGCCTTGAAGACGCATTGCACGGGAGGCTCCCTTGCCAGCCCGTTCGCGCGTCTCGGCCGACAGGGTGAGCGCTTCGCTCATATCATGTCTCCAGTTCGCATTGAGTGAATGTAACCCGCCAGCCTCCAGGGATGACCCGACGGGGAGGCGCGCCTGTAGCGGAAAGGGGGTGGACAAGCAACCTCACGGCCGAGAGCCGCCCTTCGAAGCCAAGTACCTCGTCATGCTGAACTTGTTTCAGCATCCACCGAGAGGAAATCGCCTAGCCGTCGGGTGGACCCTGAAACAAGTTCAGCATGACGGTGGGATTATTGGACCCGTTCGACCTTCAATCCCTTCGCCGCGAGCATCTTCTGCACCGAATCCGGACCGACCAGATGGCCCGCCCCTACTGCCACGAATATCGTTCCCGGCCGCTCGAGCCGTTTGACGATCGCGTCCGCCCAATTGCGGTCGCGCTGGCGGATCAGAAGGTCGCGCAGCGCAGGGGTGAATTCGGGATCGTCGGCGAAGCTCTTTTCGATCGCGGCGGGATCGCCTTTCTCCCACGCGGTGAGCATCTGGACGAAATCTGCCTTGGCCTTGGCGGGATCGTCGAGCGTCGCCACCAGGAAGGCGCGCTGCGCGCTTTCGGGCAATTTGTCGAAGAAGCCGAGCTGGACTTCGGCTGTCTCGAACCCCTCGACCGGCTTGTTCGCAGACCGGAACAAGGCGGTAAGCTGCGGCTCGACCCCCGGGCTGGCGGCGGCATCGACCCCGATCTGCTGCAGCGCGGGACCGGTCAGCATGATCGCCGCCGCCCAGCTCTTCATCCCGTCGAGGAAAGCCGGCGGCAGCCCGCTCGCCTTGACCATCGCCGCAAGTTGCGCGCGCCTGGCGGGCGGCACGCGCTCTGCAAGCGGCGGCAGGTCCTTCTTATTGCCGATCCTCATCAGCACAGTCGCAACTTCGGTCGGATCCTTATCGAGCACCGCCTCCAGCGTGAGCGACTGCGCGCTGTCCACCGCCTGCTTGATAGCGGGGTCCAGCCAATTGGTCCCCGCGGGCAGAATGTGGATCGTCCCGAACAGGTAGATCGTCGTGTCCGCGTCCGACAGCTTCCAGAGCGCGGGATGCGCCTGAGGCGATGCGGGAGCGGCAGCAAGGAGGAAAAGCGGAGCGAGCAGGCGAAGTCGGCGCATGACTCCCTATCCCCTCGCCTTGACCCTCGCGCAAGGGTCCGCCAAACGCCCAGTTTCAACAAAAACGTGATTTTCGGAGTTTTCCTTGGCCAACGCCAAGCCGCTCAGCTTTCAAAGCCTCATCCTGACGCTCCACGATTATTGGAGCGCGCAGGGCTGCGTCATCCTGCAACCCTACGATATGGAGATGGGCGCGGGCACCTTTCACCCCGCGACCACGCTGCGTGCGTTGGGGCCGAAGCCGTGGAAGGCGGCCTATGTCCAGCCGTCGCGGCGGCCGACCGACGGGCGCTATGGCGAAAACCCCAATCGGCTGGGCCATTATTACCAATATCAGGTGATCATGAAGCCGAGCCCGGCCAATTTGCAGGAACTGTATTTGGGCTCGCTCGACCGGATCGGGATCGACACCAAGAACCATGACATCCGCTTCGTCGAGGACGATTGGGAAAGCCCGACGCTCGGCGCGTGGGGGCTGGGCTGGGAGGTCTGGTGCGACGGGATGGAGGTGACCCAGTTCACCTATTTCCAGCAGGTCGGCGGGTTCGACTGCAAGCCGGTGGCGGGCGAGCTGACCTACGGGCTCGAGCGGCTGGCTATGTACATCCAGGGCGTCGACCGCGTGTACGACCTTGCCTTCAATGACGAGGGCGTGACCTATGGCGACGTCTTCCTGGAGAATGAGAAGCAATTCAGCGCCTATAATTTCGAGGCGGCGAACACCGAGACCTTGTTCAAGCAATTCACGCAGGCGGCGGACGAATGCAAGGCGCTGCTGGAGCGCGATAAGCCCCTCCCCCTCCCCGCCTACGACCAGGCGATCAAGGCGAGCCATATCTTCAACACATTGCAGGCACGCGGCGTGATCTCGGTCGCCGAGCGCCAGGCCTATATCGGCCGCGTGCGCGAGCTGACCAAGGGCGCGTGCGAAGCCTGGATGGCGCATAACGGGTGGGACGCGTGATGGGGGTGGTGAAAAATCCTCCCTGCGCAAAGCGTGGGGAGGGGGACCAGCCGCAGGCTGGTGGAGGGGCAATGTCCCTCGCTTGTTGCCCCTCCACCACCGCTGCGCGGCGGTCCCCCTCCCCATCTACGATGGGGAGGACTTGAGATGAGCGACTTCCTGCTCGAACTCCTGTCCGAGGAAATTCCCGCGCGGATGCAGGAGAAGGCGTCGGCCGACCTGCAGCGGCTGTTCGAGGCCGAGATCGCCAAAGCCGGCCTCGCCGCCGAGGCAATCGAAACCTATGCGACACCGCGCCGGCTGGCATTGATCGCGCGCGGCCTGCCCGCGGCGACGCAGGCGGTGTCGGAAGAGACCAAAGGCCCCAAGTCGTCGGCGCCGCCGCAGGCGCTGGAGGGCTTCCTGCGCAAGACCGGGTTGACGCGCGAACAACTGACCGAGCGCGACGGCGTGCTGTTCGCGATCGTCGAGAAGCCCGGCCGTGCCACTGCCGACGTGCTGGCCGAGGCGATCCCGGCGATCGTACGCGCCTTCCCGTGGCCCAAGTCGATGCGCTGGGGCAAGGCGTCGGCCTCGACCGCGAGCCTGCGCTGGGTGCGGCCGTTGCAGGGCATCATCGCCTTGCTGGGCGATCAGGTCGTGCCCTTCGAGATTGACGGGCTGCAATCGGGCGCGGTTACCTATGGCCACCGCTTCCATCATCCCGGCCAGATCACGATCGGATCCGCCAAGGATTATGCCGAGAAGCTGCGCGCTTGCCATGTCATCCTCGATCCGGCCGAACGGCGCGGCATCATCGAGGGCGGCGCACGCGCGCTGGCCGAAGCGCGGGACCTGAGCGTCATTCCCGACGCGGGGCTGGTGGCGGAGAATGCGGGGCTGACCGAATGGCCGGTGCCGTTGCTGGGCGATTTCGACCCGGCCTTCCTGGAGGTGCCGCGCGAGGTGATCCAGCTCACCATGCGCACCAACCAGAAATATTTCGCGTGCGTGGACAAGGCCGGCAAGCTAGCGCCCAACTTCATCTGCACCGCCAATATCGTGGCGGAGGATGGTGGTTCTGCGATTGTCGCGGGCAATCGTAAGGTGCTGGCGGCCCGTTTGTCGGACGCGAAATTCTTCTGGGAGCAGGACCTCAAGGTGAAGCTTGAGGACCAGGCGAAGAAACTCGACCAGATCGTGTTTCATGAGAAGTTGGGGACGGTCGCCGACAAGGTTGATCGCGTTGCCAAGCTGGCGCGGTGGCTGGCGGAGAGCGGCGTCGTGAAGGGAGCCAATCCGGATCATGCGGAGCGGGCCGCTAGGCTTGCCAAGGCCGACCTCGTCACAGGTATGGTAGGCGAATTCCCTGAGCTTCAGGGCGTGATGGGCGGCTATTATGCCCACGCCGAAGGCTTGCCGCATGACGTGGCCGAGGCGATCCGCGACCATTACAAACCGGTCGGGCAGAATGACCAAGTGCCTACCGCGCCCGTGACGGTGGCGGTGAGCCTCGCTGACAAGCTCGACGGGCTTGCCAAGTTTTTTGATATCGGTGAAGGGCCTACCGGCTCGCGCGATCCATTCGCCCTGAGGAGAGCGGCGCTTGGCGTTATCGCTCTGATCATCGAGAATAAGCTACGGCTGAGTCTAGCTCATGCAATCACAACGGCGATGCTGCCGCGCTCGCAAGTGCATAACATCCCGCCAAGACTAGATTTGCTAAACTTTTTCGCCGACCGCCTCAAGGTCCAGCAGCGCGAAGCGGGCGTCCGCCACGACCTGATCGACGCGGTGTTCGCGCTGGGTGGCGAGGATGATCTTGTCCGCCTCCTCGCGCGGGTGAAGGCTTTGCAGGCGTTTGTCTCGACTGAGGACGGGGCGAACCTGCTCGCAGGTTATAAGCGCGCGGCCAATATCCTGCGCAAGGAAGGCGTCGTGGACGATGCGGGCTCGCGCCCGCAACCCCTCTCCCAACCCTCTCCCACAAGGGGAGAGGGCTTGAAATATGCGCCGGAACCCGCTGAGTCGGCCCTGATTTCCGCGCTCGATCAGGCCGAAAGCGCGGCCGACACCGCCGTTAAGGATGAAAATTTCGAGGCGGCGATGGCGGCGCTGGCGTCGTTGCGCGGGCCGATCGATGCGTTTTTCGATAGCGTTACCGTCAACGATGTCGATCCGGCGAAGCGCGAGGCGCGGCTGGAGTTGCTGGCGCGGATCCGGCGGGCGGTGCACCGGGTCGCGGACTTCTCCAAGATCGAGGGATAGCGCTAACGCTGCATCCGCGAAGGCGAATTGCGCAATTTGCTTTGGTTACGCCTGGGTTGATTGGATATATTTGCGGGCCTAGCACTTTTTGCACCGCAATAGTTCAAGTGGTCCAGGGAGCGCATTGGAGATGGCGAGCGTGCCGGTGAGCGTCGAGCGGGAACGTTACGTCTATCGCTTTGGGGGCGGCATTTCCGACGGGGGGAATGGCGACAAGAACCTGCTTGGCGGCAAGGGCGCGAACCTGGACGGCATGGCCGGGATCGGCCTGCCGGTTCCGCCCGGCTTCACCATCTCCACGCCGATGTGCACGCGTTACTATGAGGAAGGCGGCCAGTTTCCGGCCAGCCTGCGCGACGAAGTGACCGAGGGTATCGCGCATATCCAGAAAATCACGGGCAAGAGGTTCGGCGATGCGGCCGATCCTCTGCTCGTCTCGGTCCGTTCGGGCGCGCGCATCTCGATGCCGGGCATGATGGATACGGTGCTCAACCTCGGCCTCAACGACGAGACGGTCGAAGGGCTTGCCAAGGTTTCGGGCGACGACCGCTTTGCGTGGGACAGCTATCGCCGCTTCATCCAGATGTATGCCGACGTGGTGCTGGAGCTGGATCATGGCGCGTTCGAGGAAGCGCTGGAGATCGCCAAGGAGGATCGCGGCGTCAGCCTCGATACCGAGCTGACCGCCGGCGATCTGCGCGCTTTGGTCAAGACCTATAAGGGCCTGGTCGAGGAGCAATGGAACAAGCCATTCCCGCAAGACGTGCACGATCAGCTTTGGGGCGCGATCGGCGCGGTGTTCGGATCCTGGCAGTCGGATCGCGCCAAGGTCTATCGCCGGCTGCACGACATTCCGGGCAATTGGGGCACCGCGGTCAACGTCCAAGCGATGGTGTTCGGCAATATGGGCGAGACGTCGGCCACAGGCGTCGCCTTCACGCGCGATCCGTCGACCGGTGAGCGCGCTTATTATGGCGAGTTCCTGATCAACGCGCAGGGCGAGGATGTTGTCGCGGGCATCCGCACGCCGCAATATCTGACGCTCGCCGCGCGCGAGCGGGCGGGCGCCAAGGCGGCGTCGATGGAAGAGGCGCTGCCCCAAACCTACGCCGAGCTGGCGCGCGTATTCGACCTGCTGGAAACGCATTATCGCGACATGCAGGACATCGAATTCACGGTGCAGCAGGGCAAATTGTGGATGCTGCAGACGCGGTCGGGCAAGCGCACCGCCAAGGCCGCGCTCAAGATCGCGGTCGACATGGCGAATGAGGGCCTGATCACGCAGGACGAAGCGGTGATGCGGGTCGATCCCGCCGCGCTCGACCAGCTGCTACATCCGACGCTCGATCCGGACGCGCATCGCGACGTGATCGCCAAGGGCCTGCCCGCCTCCCCCGGCGCGGCTTCGGGGCAGGTCGTGTTCGACGCCGACACCGCCGAGAAGCGCGCCGCCGCAGGCGACGCGGTGATCCTGGTGCGGGTCGAAACTTCACCGGAAGACATTCACGGCATGCATGCCGCCAAGGGCATCCTGACGGCGCGCGGCGGCATGACCAGCCACGCGGCGGTGGTGGCGCGCGGCATGGGCCGCCCCTGCGTCTCCGGCGTGGGCAGCCTTGCGATCGACGTGAAGGCCAAGCTGTTCCGCGTCGCGGGCAAGGAAGTGCGCGAGGGCGACATCCTCACGATCGATGGCGCGACCGGCGAGGTGATGCTGGGCGAGGTTGCGACCGTACAGCCCGAACTGGCGGGCGATTTCGGTGTGCTGATGCTTTGGGCGGACGAAGGCCGCCGGCTGAAGGTGCGTGCCAATGCCGAGACGCCGCTCGATTGCCGCACCGCGCGGCAGTTCGGCGCGGAGGGCATCGGCCTGTGCCGCACCGAGCATATGTTCTTCGACGCGGGCCGCATCTCGGCGGTGCGTCAGATGATCCTGGCGGAGGACGAGAAAGGCCGTCGCCGGGCGCTGGAGAAATTGCTGCCCGAGCAGCGCAGCGACTTCGCCGAGATTTTCGAGATCATGGCCGGCCTGCCTGTGACGATCCGGCTGCTCGATCCGCCGCTGCACGAATTCCTGCCGCACGAGGAAGAGGAATATGCCGAGGTGGCATCCGCTTCGGGCGTGTCGGTGGAGAAACTCAAACGCCGCGCGGCGGAGCTGCACGAATTCAATCCGATGCTGGGCCATCGCGGCTGCCGGCTGGGCATCACCTATCCTGAAATCTACGAGATGCAGGCGCGCGCGATCTTCGAGGCGGCATGCGACGTCGCGCGCAAGACCGGCGAGGCACCGATCCCCGAGGTGATGGTGCCTCTGGTCGCGACGCGGCGCGAGCTGGAGATCATCAAGCTCCTGATCGACCGCACCGCGTCGGCCGTATTCGCCGAAAAGGATCAGGTGCTGGATTATCTGGTCGGCACGATGATCGAACTGCCGCGCGCGGCGCTGAAGGCGGGCGAGATCGCCGAGGTTGGCGCCTTCTTCTCGTTCGGCACCAACGACCTCACCCAGACCGCGCTGGGTGTGAGCCGCGACGATGCGGCGCGGTTCCTGGGCACCTATGTCGAACAGGGCATCTACGCCAAGGACCCCTTCGTCAGTCTTGACGTCGAAGGCGTCGGAGAACTGATCCAGATCGCCGCCGAACGCGGCCGGGCAACCCGGGCCGACATCAAGCTCGGCATTTGCGGCGAGCATGGCGGCGACCCCGCCTCGATCGCCTTCTGCGAAAGCGCGGGTCTCGATTATGTATCGGCCTCGCCCTACCGCGTGCCGATCGCGCGGCTGGCCGCGGCGCAGGCGGCACTCAGGACATAACAGGTCAAAGCCCGCCCCGGAGCATATCGGGAGGGATCAGGCGGCTCTAAGCCTCCCGCCGAGAAAATGCCCCCTTCCGTCCGCGGGAGGGGGCTTTTTCGTTTTGGGGGATGCACTCCGTCACCCCAGCGAGAACCGGGGTCGGTCTCCCGCGCTGCTGATCTTGCGGGAGGGACAGGAGATGGATGCCAGCTTTCGCTGGCATGACGGTGGTGGGTTTGCGGAAGCCTCAGCCGAACGTTGCGCGGTGCTGGTCGTCCTGGCCGGATTCGAGCAAGGCGGCCTGCTCGCGCCATTGCTCCTGCTCGATATAGCCGTCGTCGGCGCCGAGGCGCTGTTCAAGCTCGGCCTCCTCGGCAGGCGTCAGGCCGGTGATGTCCGAATAACGGTAAATGCCTTCTTCGTTGAGGCGGCGCTGGCCGGCGGCGCCGATGCCGCGGATGCGCGACAGATCGTCGCGGGTGAGGTCGAGCGTTTCGGTGTTCGTGACCGGGGCTTCGGCCACCGGCTCCTCCGCCACGGGCGTCACGACGGCGGCAGGCCGAGCGCTGGGCTGGGCGGCCTCAAGCTCGGCGACGCGGGTGCGGGCGACTTCCAGTTCGGCCTGTTCATCGGCGCGGGCGTCGCGCTCTGCCTCGTACGCTCGCTTCCATTTCTTGCCGCCGGAGCGCGAGATCAGGCCAAGCAGCCATCCCAGCACCAGCACCAGGAACAGGACCGCCCATTGGTTGGTGGTGAATTCGGGCACGTCGCGCTTCTCCTGCTCTGTTTGGCGGAGCTTTGCGCGCCGGGAGGCTGCGGTCAACAGTTAGCGCTGAATAGTCCACAGGCTTGGTACGGCCTGACGCGGCACAGGTGCGGCGAGTTGAATGCCGAGCAGTCATTGCGAGCTGCAGCGGCGCGGCAATCCATGCTTACCCCATCCTCTGGGCTCCAGCCTGGATTGCTTCGCTACGCTCGCAATGACGTGGTTTTTGAGACGCCTAGGTCTTGAACATATTGTCGCTGATCGAGCAAGCGGCCGGCCCCAGGATCACGACGAACAAAACCGGAAGAATGAACAGGATCAGCGGCACGGTCATGATCGCGGGCAGGCGCGCGGCCTTTTCCTCCGCCTTCATCATCCGCGCATGGCGGAATTCACCCGAGAGCACGCGCAGCGCCGACGCCAGCGGCGTGCCATATTTCTCGGTCTGGATCATGGTTGTGACCACGCCCCGGATCGAATCCAGGTTCACGCGCTGCGCCAGATTCTCGAACGCCTGGCGCCGCTCGGTCAGGAAGCCCAGCTCGATCGCGGTCAGCGCCATTTCGTCGCCAAGCTCGGGATAGCCCTTGCCCAATTCCCGAGCGACCCGTCCGAAGGCCGCGTCGACGGTGAGGCCGGCCTCGGCGCAGATGACCAGCAGGTCGAGCGCGTCGGGCAACCCCTTGCGGATCGCCGCGGTGCGCTTTGCAACCTTGTTGTTCACGAACAAATCGGGCGCCTTGTAGCTCAGCAGGAGCGAGGCTGCGACCAGCATATAATGTTTGAAGCCGCCCCAGCTCGGGAACCAGCCGAGCACGTAGACGCCGAAAATGAAGGTGCCGCCGATCACGATCGGCAGGACCATGCGCGCGAAGATGACCGCGATCGCGGCATCCTTCGATCGGATGCCGGCCTGCATCAGCTTGATCTGGGCTTCCTTGAGCTGCTTGTCCTGCAGCACCTTGAGTCCGCCCAGCAGCGAGCGCATCTGCTCGGTCGCGCGATTCGTCTGGTTGAGGCGCGTACGCTTGCGGGTCGAGGCGGTGATACCGGCCTTGAGCTGCTCGCGCCGTTCGTTGAGCGCCTTGACGCGCTTCGCCATCGGGTCGCGCACGGTGGTCGCGGCGTACATGGCGACCATCAGGGCCACCAGCGCCATCCCCATCATCAAGGTGGCGATGGTGGTCGCGTCGATGCCGATATAGGTTTTGAGAAGCGCGCCCACGTCAGATCTCGAAATTGATCATTTTGGCCATGATGAACACGCCGATGCTCATCCAGATGCCTCCACCGATCGCGGCCATGATCAGGCGCGTATCGGAGAAGAAGCTGCCCATGTAGCCCGGGTTCATGAAATAGATGATGCCGAACACCAGGAAGGGCAACGAACCGATAATGTAGGCCGAGGCCTTCGATTCCGACGACATGGCACTGATCTTGAGCTTCATCTGCATGCGCTTGCGCAGCACGTCGGCGAGGTTACCGAGCGTCTCGGCGAGATTGCCGCCGGTTTCGCGCTGGATCGCGAGCGTGATGACGAAGAACTGGAATTCGGGCGTGTTGAGCCGGTCCGCAGTTTCCTGCAGCGCCTGCTCCATCGTACGGCCGATGCGCATACGATCGGCGACGCCGCGGAATTCAGAGCCGACCGGGTCGGGCACCTCGGCGCCTACCACGCCGATCGTTTCCGAGATGGGAAGACCGGACCGCAGGCCGCGCACGAGCAATTCGATCGCGTCGGGAAATTTGTTGATGAAATTCTTTATGCGGCGCTTGATCAGCTTGCCCACAATCATGTGGGGCAGGCCGATGCCGGCGACGAGGGCGGCGAACAGCGATAACAGGAAGGGTGCGCCCCTGGCCATCAGCAGCAGGAACAGCACGGCCGACAGGATCGCGCACAAAACGGAGTAGCGGCCGAGCGTCCAGGTCTTGCCGGTCGCCTCGAGCCGGCGGCGCAGCAGTTCCGGATTGGGAATGAAGCGATGGAAGGCGTCGTCGAGCTTGGACGAGCGCTGGGCATGGATCCGCCGGAGTTGAGTCTCGACCAAATTCCCGCCGACATGGCGTGCCTTGACCGACTCCAGCCGCCGCTTGCGCGGGCGTGCACCGGGCGGGCCGACGAAGGCCAGCCCGGCCAGCACCATCAGGCCGCCCAATGCCAAGAAGACGATCGTCAGCACGTCAGCCGACAGTAGCAGCTGGTGCGGAAGCCTTGCCCGGGAGCTTCTTGCGCACGTCGATGAGGCGGCCGAGCAGCGACTTGCTCTTCTTGAGCGCGCCCGCTTCGCCAAGCACCGCTTCGACCAGCTCGATCAGGGCGAGACCAATCTTGGCGGTCTTGGCGCCCTCCGCGACCGGCTTGCCAAGCTTCGCGGCCTGTGAGGCCGCCTTGGCGTCGAACGGAATGACGACGTCGATCTTGTGCTCGACCGAGCTTTCGAACTCCTTGCGCGCGACTTCTTCCTGGCCGACGGGCGGCACCTTGTTGGCGACCAGCACCACGCGGGTCGCAGGCGCATTGGCCTTGAGCCAGGACAGGATGCGGATCGTGTCGCGCGTGGCGGCGAGCGTGAGTTCGGTCACCACCACCGCTGTCGCAACGTCGGCAAGCAAAGCCGGGTGCTGGACCAGCATGTGGCGCGGCAGATCGATCACCGAATAGGCGACCGCGCTGCGCAATTCATCCTGCAATTGCAGGAAAGCGGTGCCGTCGCCGGTGAGCGGCTGGCTGATCGGGGCTTCGGCCGAAAGCACCCCGAGCATCTCGTTTGGGCGCACCAGCGCGCGCTCGATGAAAAGGCCGTCGATGCGGCTGGGATTCTCGATCGCGTCGGTGAGCCCGCGACCGGGTTCGAGATCGAGCGCGAGCGCGCCGGTGCCGAAATGAACGTCGAGGTCGAGCAGCGCGGTGGGCTTATCCTGTGCGCTTATCAACCAGGCGAGCGAGACCGCCACGGTCGAGCAGCCCGCGCCCCCGCGCACGCCGATCACGGCCGTCATGTGGTGTGGCGCCTCGCTGGCGGCTTCCGCCGCGCGCGCGCCAGCCTGGATTGCCTGGGCCTGCGCGATGCAGTCGTGCAGCTGATCCGGGGTGAAGGGCTTCAGCAGATAATCGTGAATGCCCGAACCCAACAGGTCGCGGTAGAAGCGCACGTCGTTGATGCGCCCGCAGGCGATCACCATCGTGCCCGGCTCGCACACCTCGGCAAGGCCGTTTATATCCTCGAGCGGATCGCTCGATTCGCCGAGATCGACGAGCAGGATGCTCGGGCTTTGCGACACGGCAAGGCTCTGCACCGCATAATTGATGCCGCCGTTGTGGATACGCTCGAGCGGCCAGCCGAAGGAAAGCGCGGTGGCGCGGACCACGTCCTCCGCATCGAGATCGCTCATGAAAGCGCTGAAGGGATCGCGGGTGCCCGCGCGGGGGTTGAAAGGCGCGTTCACTGGCCCGCCCCCTTGAGGTCGGCCTTGACGGTCGTCGTCCACAATTTCGAGGTCGGCTCCGCCTCGCGCCACGCCTTGATCGCGCGGGCGGCGCTGGTCGTGTCGGTCAGATCGCTGCTCTTGCCGTGGATCAGGTCGAGCGGATCCGCGATCATTGCTGCGAGGTTGGAATTGACCGCGCAGCCATAATTGGTGTCGGTCAGCGCGCCTGAATCAACGCCGGCGGATTTCCAGTTGGGACAATTGGGGACCACGGCCCGATCCGCCGTCACGACGGGCTGATTGACCGAATCCACGCTGAAATTGTGCTTGGCCTCGGCCGCGCCGGTAACCAGCACGACACCGAGAACGGACGCAATGTGGGGCAATCGCATCATCTTCATCCTACTTCCCTCCCGCGGGAGCACTGGCGGCCGGGGTTACCGAGGCGGCGGCATTAGCGGCAGGCGCGGCCGGAGCGGCGGCCAAAGCCTGCGGCGCGGCGGTCGGGACGGGACGCTTGCCGCCGGTGTCGCCCTTGAAGGTCGAACCGAGCAGCCAGCGATCCGCATCGCTCGGCGCCTTGTAGCCGTCGGTCGGCAGCTTGATCTGCGACGCATCGACCGGCTTGACCAGATACGGGGTGACCACGATCACGAGCTCGGTCTGCTGGCGACGGAAACTGTTCGAGCGGAACAGCGCCCCGATCACCGGCAGCGCCCCGATGCCTGGCACCTTGTCGGTCGAATTGTTGACATTGTTGTTGAGCAGGCCGCCGATCATGAAGGACTGGCCCGAGCCGAGTTCGACCGTGGTCTCCGCGCGGCGGGTGATGATGCCCGGGATCGTGAAGCCGCCCAACGAGACGGTGCCCGCGGAGGATAGCTGCGAAACTTCTGGACGGACGCGCAACGAGATGCGGCCATCGCTCAGTACTGTCGGCGTGAAAGCCAGGCTGACGCCATATTGCTTATATTCGACCGAAACCTGGCCAAGGCCCTGCGCGATCGGGATCGGGATCTCGCCGCCGGCAAGAAAGCTTGCGGTTTCGCCCGACAATGCCGTCAGGTTCGGCTCGGCCAGCGAGGTGGCCAGACCGTCCGTCTCCGCCGCGTCGATCGCGGAGGCAATGTCCAGACCCAGCAGATGGCCGGCCAGGCTGATGCTGGTCTTACCCGCGCCCTGACCGAGCTTGTCGAAATTATAGAATGTGCCGGGACGGCCAGGGTTGAAGAATTTTCCCGTGGACGGATCAATAGGCAGTGACACAGTAGAGCCGTTAGGCAGCGTGTATGGCGCGGTTGGGAATTTCGAGAGGTCGTAGTCGGTGATCGACCCAAAATTACGACCCTGCGCAATGCCGAACAAGAAGCCCCCGGACTGATCGCGGGTGAGCAGGTTGACGCCCAGCGTCTTGATCAGGTCGCGGCTGACTTCGGCGATCTTGACCTGCAGGTTGACCTGCAACGGCGCCGGAGTCTTGAGGCGATTGAGCACCTGAACCCCGCCCGCAAAGGCTGTGGTGAGGCGCTCCGCCTCCTCGATATCGGCGGGAGCGGCAACGGTTCCGGTCAGCAGCACCATCCCGCTGATCGGCGTCGCGGTGATATCAGCGTCGGGCATGGCAGCCCTCAGCATCGCACCCACGCCGGTCAGATTGTTGCCGACGCGCACATCGGTGGACCAAATCACCGCACCCGATTTGTCGGTCGCATAGACGCTGGTCTGGCCGGGGGTCTTGGCGAAGAGATAGAGCGCGGTCGGGCCCTTGACCTGCACGTCGGCGACCTTGTCGTCGGCGACGAACATCCCGGTCATCGGGCGGGCGAGACGGATCAGCTGGCCCGAGCCGACCGACATGTTGATGACGCGCGCGGGCGCTTCGGCAATCGCGGTGGGGGCGACGCCCGCGGCCGCGCGCGCGGTGCCCGGGCTCAGCAAGGTCGCGGTTGCGACAGCCGCGACGAGCACGGGCGCACAGCTATGGCGCATTAAGGTTTCGATACGCATTGCGATCAGTTCCCGGTCGGTGCCGCCGCGGCGGCAGCCGACAGCGGGGTCACAGTGACGTTGGCGCCGCGCGCGACGATGATGACCGGGCCGCGCGGCGCGGCAGGAGCCGACGGGCCGGACGGCGCAGGCACGCCCATTGCGACAGGTGCGACCTTGGGCGCCGCATGGCTGGGCTGGAAGCGCGAGACGTCGCCACCGGTGGTGACGCTCGGATCAGTATCGATCGGGCGCGACGCAATCTGCAGCAGCATCGCCTTTTCGGCCTTGGCGTCGGCGGGCGCATTGACCTCGCCGGCGGCAATCTCACGCTCAAGCTCCATGCGGTCATCGGCGATCGAGCGCAGTGACAGCGACAGGGTGCCGACCGCCTGCGCGACCGCGATCTTTTCGGCGATCTTGGGCGTGGCTTCGAGCGTGACGTTGGAGAAAGTGGTGACCTGGGTCTTGCCTTCCGCGTCCGACGTCTTGTCGGTCTTCTGATCGGTGGCGAGCACGCGCAGGTTACGGATGATCGTTTCGGTCGCCTTGAGCGCCTGGCCATCGGCACCGCCAGTGACGGTCTGGGTCAGCAGCAGGTCGATCCGGTCACCCGGGAAAACGAAGCCGGCGACGCTGGCCTGGGCGGTTACCGAGATCGAAACGGCACGCATGCCGGGTGTCAGCGCCGCGGCGAGGAAGCCGCGATCGCCGGGCTTGATCAGCGCCCCCTGGGTGACGGGCTGGCCGGCGGTGATCGTATAGCGAACGACCGTGCCCTGCACCGCCGCACCCTGCTGGCCCTTGATGTAATAAGCGCCGTCGACGAGATCCTTGGGCCAGGTCTGATAGCGCACCGCATCGGGACCGATGATCGTGCCGGGGGGCAGCGTCTTGGTCGCGACCAGAACCTGCGGACCTGTCGGTTCGGGAGCGGCAACCGCCTGCGCAGACTGGCCCGCAGAGCCACTGAACATGCTGCGCGCGGTTATCGCGCAGATCGCGGCGAACACGAGCGCGCCCGCCATCAGCATGAGTTTCCGAACATCCATGGCGATCGATTATCCCTGATCCTTGGCCGACCCGGCCGTGCAAACCTATGCGATCGAGTTGGTTAAGATATCGTTTGTGACTATCAGAAGGGCCGCGCCCGCGATGGCGACGCCATAGGGAATTTCTGGCTTTCCCGGTGCCTTACGCAGCTTGTGCGCGATCAGAATGCCGATTGTGAGCAGCCCGCCGGCGAGCGCCATGACCTCGATCATGACCAGCAGCTTGGTGAGCGGAAGCCAAAGGCCGAGCGCGGCGAGCAGCTTGACGTCGCCCCCGCCCATCATGCCCAGCGCGAAGCAGATCGCGAACAGCGTGAAGACAGCCACCGCAATCCCAAGCTGGAAGAGAATTTCATAGCCCGTCAGGTGGATCGCGAACCACCAGGGGACCGCGAGGAGTGCGACCGCGGCATTGAGGCGATTCGAGATGATTCGCGATTTGATATCGGTCACCGCAGCGGTCACGAGCAGCGCGGCAAGCAGAGCCAGCATGAGGATTACATAGACAGACATGGCCCAGGCTTTAGAGGCTGAGCCTTGCCAAACAGTAACCAAGACCTAGGGCTTTGATCAGTTGGACCGGCGCCGTTCCGGTTCAGCTTGCTGAACCGAGATCATCAACGTGACCCAGGCCGATATCGCCATCGTCGGAGCCGGCATTGCCGGGGCAAGCCTTGCCGCCATGATCGGCAATCGGGCGCGCGTCGTGCTGATCGAGGCCGAATCGCAACCGGGCTATCATTCGACCGGACGCTCGGCGGCCTTCTGGTCGGAAAGCTATGGCGGGCCCTGGGTCCAGCCGCTCACCACCGCATCGCAGCCCTGGCTGGATATACACGGCTTCCTCCATCCGCGCGGCTGCATCCATGTCGCCGACGCGCAAGGACGCGCTGCGCTGGACGCCCTCGCCGTTGAGATGGCGGATTGCGGCGTCGCGCACACATGGCTCGACCGGGCCGTACTCGAAGCCGCGATCCCGGGGCTGCGTTCCGAATTCGCCGCCGGACTGGCCGAACCTACCTGCCGCGACATCGACGTGGGCGGGCTGCACGGCGATTTCCTGGCGCGGGCGCGCCGCGCGGGCACGCTCCTGCTGATCGACGCGGAAGTCACCGAAATCGCGCGCACGGATACGGGCTGGCGGATCGAAACGCGCGCGGGTGACGTGTCGTCCAAGCTTCTGGTCAATGCCGCAGGTGCCTGGGCCAACCGGATCGCCGCGCTGGCGGGCGCCTCGGCGGTTAATATCCAGCCCTATCGCCGCACGATCGCCCAGCTCACCACCGATCCGGCGATGGCGCCCGACATGCCGCTCGTGATGGACGCGCTTGGCCGCTTCTATTTCAAGCCCGAGGCGGGCGGGCGGCTATGGCTCTCCCCGCACGATGAAACAGCGGTCGAGCCGCACGACGTGGCACCCGAGGAACTGGACGTGGCCATCGCGATCGACCGGTTCGAGCAAGCGGTCGATTGGCGGGTGATCCGGCGCGAACGCGCCTGGGCCGGACTGCGCAGCTTCGCACCGGACCGGCTGCCGGTCTATGGATATGACGGTCTGGCGCCGGGCTTCTTCTGGTTTGCGGGCCAGGGCGGCTTCGGCATCCAGACCGCGCCCGCCGCTGCGATGCTCGCGGCGGCGATTTTGCTGGATGATACTTTGCCCGAGGCGGTCGCGGGAATCGATCCGGCGCGGTATTCGCCGGGCCGGTTCGATACCTGACCGTCGCCCCGGCGGATTTTCTAGTGCGTCGGATACCTCAGCCGCCCCAGGAAGCGGGCGATGCTGAAATGGCGGTCGGGATCAGGCTTGATCCGCGCCTTGAACTTTTCGAACTTCATCACGTCGTCGATGCGCCGGTCGAGGAAAGTGCGCGTTTCGGCATGGTCCTCGCTGTCGTCGTCGATGAAGACGAGCAAGGTCGCGCCATAGACGCCGAGCAGGGTCATGCGCTTGGTGTAATGCGCAAAGCCGGTCGAATTGTCGCCCGCCAGCCGCCACATCGTTTCCGCGGCGCGCCAGCCCACCGCCGTCCCCATCGCGATATGATGCGGCATTGCCAGCATCGCGAGCGCGCGGCGCAATGCTTCACGATGCGGTGCGAGCAAGGCGAGGCGTGCGAGCACCAGTTGGGTGATGCGATCTCGAACGCGCATTTCAGCCAGTTTCTCAGGCGGTAGCGCATCCGCCATATGGCGGTCGACGCTCGCAAACCAGGCATCGACCATCTGCCCTCCCCCGCCGACGAAGGCGAGCCGGGCACGATCGGCAGGCACGCCGATCGCGGCTGCGGCGGCGTCGAGCGCCTTTTCGCTCCACCCCTCGAACGCGGCCTCTTCGGGCAAGCGCTCGACCAGCGCCGCACGCAGTTCGTCAAGGGTCATATCATTCGGGTCGGTCACAATTCAGGATACTATGCTCATCTCGTCCGAAGGCAAAGGCCGCTTGGAATCGCGTACAAGCAGCAGCGCCATGGCAATCGCGATCGCGCCTATGAAATCGAACAAGGTCAGCCGCTCGCCATAGACGATCCAGCCGATCGTCGCCGCCACGATTGGTTGGAGCAACAGCATCAGCCCGACCACCAGCGCGGAGACGCGGCTGACGGCATAGAGGATCAGCCCTTGCCCGACGATCTGGCTGCCGAGCATCATCGCGACCAGAGGCCACCAGATGCGCGGCCACACCGGGTCGCCGAGCGCGACGGCTGCCGCCAGCAGCAAGGGAATGCCGGCGGCCACCGACCAGGCGAGCGTGGTCCACGGCGCGAGGCCGCCCCGCGCACGATCGGCTGCCACCAGATAACCGGTATAGGCTACGCCTGCGAACAGGCAGAGTATGTCACCGACCAGGTTGCGGGCCGACAATTCGTAGGATCGTCCGAGCAGCAGCACCGCCCCCAAGGTCGCGAGCGCCAGCGCGATCCCCTGCTTCCGGTTGGGCAGCGCGCGGGCCACAATGAAGCCATAAGCCGGAAACAGGATCGCGGTGCAGTTTCCCAGCAAGGTCGCGTTGGCGAGACGCGTGTGGAGGATGCCGGTATGCCAGACGCCAAGGTCGGTGGCGAAAAACAGGCCTGAGATTATCGCGGCGACGATCAGGGCTGTCTTGTTGACCGGCTGCGGCGCGTGACGTTCGGTTCGCGCGAACAGCATCAGCAGCGGCAGGGCCAGCGCGAGGCGCCAGAAGCCCGCGCCGACCGGCCCGACATGGCCTTCGCTCTTCGCGATCCGCACCAACCACGGCCCGATCGCGAGAGCGATATTGGCGACGATGAGCGCCGGGAGTGCGAGGCCCGCCGACCGACGGATAGCGACATGCTGCATAAGCCATCGTCTAGCCCAATAAGCCGTGGCGTCGAGCCCAGTCTCAAAGGCGGAAAACCCCGAGTCCAGGGCACAAAAAAAGGGCCGGCGAACCGACCCTGAAAGTTTTAGGAGAGGATGCCTGAAAGGCAGGGTTAATTTGCCTTCGATTGTGCAGTGCCGCAAGAGGTATTTTGCAGTGCAAGGTGCAAAGATATGATCGGTGATTGCATATCATGCATCTTTGAATGTTCCCAGCCCGTTATCGGTACCGCAGAGCCTATCCCAGAGCCTGAAATAGAGGCCATAGTTGCAGCGATAATCCTGGTGATGACGTTGATGATGGCTGGCGGTGATCAACCAATTTCCGACCTTGCCGCGCACCAGAAAGGGGGGGAATGGTTCCCAGCCCATATGGTTGGTAACGCCCATCACGGTCATGACCGTCAGCACCAACCCCAGCATAGCGACATGGATCGGGATCAGCAGCACGAGCAGCGGGATCACGACCGCCCCGCTCAGCGCCTCCCACGGATGGAAGCTCATCGCGGCCCAGGCGGTGGGCGGTCGGCTGGCATGATGGACGGCATGCATCGTGCGAAAGGCCCGGGGGCGATGCATCAGCCGGTGCGTCCAGTAGAAGTAGCCGTCGTGAGCCAGCAGATAGGTCAGTATTGAAAGCGGCATCCACCAGAGCGGATAAAGATGCGCGTCGGTGTAGATCCGCGTCCAGCCGCGCGCGCGCCAGCCCCAGGCGACCAGACCCGCGGGAATGCCGTAGATCGCGGCCGAGGCGAGGCTCCAGCCGATCTCACGCGCGATCTGGCGGTTGAGCCCGGTGTAGAGGCCAGGGCGCCTTATCCGTGTCGCCAGTGCGAAGCCACCGCTTGAGAGGAGATAGCGCGCCGCCACGATCGCCGTCATCGCGGCTGCGGCAAGGGCGATCTCTTCCAGCATCCGCGTGTCTTACGCCGCCAGCGCCGCACACGAAAGCGCGCGTCACTCCTTCGGCGGCGTGCCTTCGGGCGTCTTCCTGAACAGTTTGCGCAGCGCGATCACTGCGGCCAGCAGCGCGGTGAGCGCGACGATCACGGCCGTGATCGCCTTCAGCCGATCCGGGATGATGTCGATCGCATCCCAGATCTTTTGCCCCATTGTGCGCTCGATCTTCACCGATTGGATGCGTGTCGTGCTGCGCAACGGGTAATGCGTGCCGTCCTGGGTCACGCCTTCGACCACGGTCGTCAGCGTCAGGATATGGGGATCGGGCTTGAGCGCGGTGACCTCCCATTGCCAGACCGTCTGGCTATCGCGGAACACCTCCTGCGACGGAGGTGAAAGCGGCTTGATGGTGAAGCCTGCGCCGGTGAGCGTGGCGCGCATGAAACGACCCACGACCGGAGAATAGGACACCACCTTGCCCGGCAGCTCGCCCACAATCTCCTGGGGGGTCTGGACTTTCGGAGGCTCAGGCGGCTTGATCACTGAGGCGTGCGCGCGGTGATGTAGGCGCGGGCGGTTCGCGTCAGTGACATTGGCGTTGTCGTCTTCCGAGACGTTCGAGCCGGTGTCGCCCGCTTCGTTCGATAGGTCCGGGCTCGCTTCGTTGGCGGGCGCCGTTTCTTCGGATGCGGCGGGCAGGCTTTCCGGCGGAGGCAAGCCGACCGCGAGCTCCAGCACGACCGGCTTGTCGCGCACCATCACGTCCGGTGCATTGAACGCCGCCACGCCCGCGCGGGCATTGTTCGCAACGCCGGTCAGATCGTCGCAATCCTGCTGCGTCAGACGGCGGCCAACCTCGGGACAAGGCACGAGTCCGGCAGAAGCGGCGGGCGCAGGCGCCGTATCGTTGGTCTCGGCCGAAGCATTGCCGCTGGCATCGATGGCGGCCGTACTCTCGTTCTTGTTGCAGCCGGAAAGCAGCAACAAGACCAGAAGTGGCGCGGTTGTCATGCGGATCATCGGACGGTCCCCCGGGAGCCACGCCGGAATTGTATCACGATGCCGGGCGGCCGAACAGGAAACATGCCAGACGGAGCACCAGCCATTTGTGCGATCACCGCATAGGCTTATGAGGGCAAAGTGCCGTCATCGCCGAAGACAAACCTTCTGATCGCCGGCGGCGGGCTTGCCGGGGGGCTGATCGCGCTCGCGCTGGCGGTAAAACGTCCGGAGCTGCGCGTGACGATCGTGGAGGCGGCACCACGGCTCGGCGGCAACCACATCTGGTCGTTCTTCGATTCCGACGTCGAACGAAACCATCGCTGGCTGGTCGAGCCGCTCATCTGCCATCATTGGGCGGGCCATGACGTCCGTTTTCCGGGGCACAGTCTGACGCTGTCGGGAGGCTATAATAGTATCGAATCCGAGCGGCTGGACGCGGTAGTGCGCGACCGCCTGCCGGCCGACGCGGTCGTGATGGGCCGGGTCGCCGAACTCGGCCCGCGCGGTGCCATGCTGGCCGACGGCACGCGGATCGAGGCGGACGCCGTGATCGACGCGCGCGGGATCGGCGATCTTTCAATGCTCGATCTGGGCTGGCAGAAATTCCTCGGTCAATTGCTCCGGCTCGATGCACCGCATGGGCTGACCCGACCGGTGATCATGGATGCCGCGGTTGACCAGAGCGAGGGTTATCGGTTCGTCTATCTGCTTCCCCTCGGCCCCGACCGGATCTTCGTCGAGGATACCTATTACTGCACCGCGTCCGATCTGGATTCCGACACGCTGCGTCGACGCGTCGCCGATTATGCCGCGGACCGGGGCTGGCGGATCGCCGCGATCGAACGTGAGGAAATGGCGGCGCTGCCGATCGCGATGGGCGGCGATTTCGACCTGCTCTGGCCAGAGCAGGATGAGGTGGCTCGCGTGGGGCTGGCGGCGGGACTGTTCCAGCCGATGACGGGCTATTCGCTACCCGATGCCGTGCGCACCGCGACCCGGATCGCCGACCTGCCCGACCTTTCCGGGGGCACCCTGCACCGCGAACTCCGCGCCGCCGCGCGCGCAGCCTGGGAGCAGCGTGGTTTCTATCGCCTGCTCGCCCGGATGCTGTTCCGCGCGGCCGATCCGCCCGAGCGCTATCGCCTGCTCGAACGTTTCTATCGGTTAGACGAAGGGCTGATCGGGCGCTTCTATGCGGGGCATTCGACTTTCGCCGATCGCATCCGTCTTCTCGCGGGTAAGCCGCCTGTGGCCTTGCATCGCGCACTGGGTGCGCTCAGGGAGCGCGGGTGACAGCCCCCATGACCAGGACGGCGGCGGTGATCGGAGCCGGCTTTGGCGGGCTCGCGCTCGCCATCCGCCTCCAATCGGCGAGCATTTCCACCACGATCATCGAGGGTCGCGAGAAGGCCGGCGGGCGCGCTTATGCCTGGGAACGCGACGGCTTCACCTTCGACGCCGGGCCGACCGTCATCACCGATCCGGATTGCCTGAGGCAATTATGGGCGCTGAGCGGCCACGACATGGCAGAGGACGTGACCTTGCTGCCGGTCATGCCCTTTTACCGGCTCAACTGGCCGGATGGGACGAGTTTCGATTATTCGAACGACGAACCCGCGCTTCGCGCCGAAATCGCCCGGCTCAATCCGAAAGACGTCGCCGGCTACGCCAAATTCCTCGATTATGCCGCCGGCGTTTATCGCGAGGGCTACGAGAAACTGGGCGCAGTCGCGTTTCTCGACTTCGCGTCGATGATCCGCGCCGCACCGGCGCTCGCCAGATATCGGGCATGGCGATCGGTCTATTCGGTGGTCTCATCCTATGTCGAAGACGAGCATCTGCGTCAGGCGCTCAGCTTCCACACGCTTCTGGTCGGCGGCAATCCGATGTCGACCAGCGCGATCTATGCGCTGATCCACAAGCTCGAAAAGGCGGGCGGAGTGTGGTTCGCCAAGGGCGGAACGCACGCGCTCGTCCAGGCGATGGTCAGGCATTTCGAACGGCTGGGCGGGACGATCCGGCTGGGCGATCCCGCTGTCGAGATCGAGACGGCGGGCGACCATGTCCGGGCTGTGCGCACGCGGAGCGGATGGCGCCAGGCGTTCGACGCGGTCGCATCCAATGCCGACATCATGCACAGTTACCGCGACCTGCTCGGCGGTGCGGCACGGGGGCAAAAAGCGGCGCGCAAGCTGGAGCACAAGGCCTTCTCGCCTTCACTCTTCCTCGTTCATTTCGGGGTGAAGGGAACATGGCCGGGCATCCCGCACCACATGATTCTGTTCGGGCCGCGCTACGAAGGATTGCTGACCGACATCTATCGTAACGGCGTGCTGCCCGCCGATTTCTCGCTCTACCTCCATCACCCGACGGTGACTGATCCCAGCCTCGCCCCCGAGGGTTGCTCGACCTTCTACGCGCTCGCGCCGGTGCCGCACCTCGGCAAGGCCCCGCTCGACTGGGAGACGTTGCAGGAAAGCTATGCCGACCGTATCCTCGACGAGATCGAGCGGCGGCTGATGCCGGGGCTGCGCGATCGGATCGTCACGCGCTTCCATTACACGCCGATCGATTTCTCGCGCGACCTGAACGCGCATCTGGGCTCTGCCTTCAGCCTCGAACCCTTGCTCACCCAATCGGCATGGTTCCGCACGCACAATCGCGACGACCGGATCCGCAATCTCTATTTCGTCGGCGCGGGTACGCATCCCGGAGCGGGTATTCCCGGTGTAGTCGGTTCGGCTAAGGCAACCGCGGCCCTAATGCTGGAGGATATGTGAACCGTCTCGCCGTTTATTGCGGCTCGGCCTCGCCCGCCGATCCGCGCTATATCGAAAATGCCCGTTTCGTCGGCCGCGTGCTGGCCGAGCGCGGGATCGGCGTAGTTTATGGCGGGGGGCGGCTGGGGCTGATGGGCGCGGTTGCCGATGGCGCGCTGGAGGCGGGCGGAGCGGTGATAGGCGTAATTCCGGAAGCTCTGGTCAATCTAGAGGTCGCGCATCGCGGCCTGACCGAGCTCCACGTTGTCAAGACGATGCATGAGCGCAAGAAGGCTTTTACCGATTTGTCCGAGGGTTTCGTGACGCTGCCCGGCGGCACCGGCACGATGGACGAATTGTGGGAGGCATTGAGTTGGGCGCAGCTCGGTTATCATAGCTTGCCGGTCGGGCTGCTCAACGAGGGCGGCTATTATGACGGCATCCTCGCTTTCTGGCGGCAGATGCAGGATGTCGGCTTCCTGCGGCCGCAACATCGCGACCTGCTGATCGCGAGCAACGACCTCGGCGATCTGCTCGGGCGTATGGCCGCTCATGCTCCCGCCAAGCCGATCACGAGCATGCGCGCGGAGGAGCTTTGAAGAGGCCTTCCCCCAAGGACGAGGTCGGGGTGAATCCATGACTGGTTTTCCCTCGGACGGTCATGTTGCCCTGCCCGTCCCCTCGCCGGGCAAGGGAAGGGAGAGGGCGGCCCTGGTCAAGGCGGCGCGGCAATCGATCGCGCGCGGATCCAAATCGTTCGCGCTGGCCTCTGCCCTGTTCGACCGCCGGACGCGCGAGCGCGCCTGGCTGCTCTACGCCTGGTGCCGCGCCTGCGACGATCTCGCCGACGGACAGGAGATGGGGCATGGCATGCATGTCGTTGCCGATCCCGCGGCGCGATTGGCCATCATCCGCGAGAAGACCACGCTGACACTGGCGGGCGAGCCGACCGGAAACGCCGCCTTCGACGGCTTCGGCGTGGTAGCTCGCGAATGCGCGATTCCCACGCGGCTGGCCGAAGACGTGATCGCGGGCTTCGCGCTCGATGCCGAAGGATGGAAGCCGCAGTCCGAGAACGGCCTTTACCTATATTGCTATCACGTCGCGGGCGCGGTGGGGGTGATGATGGCGCTGGTGATGGGCGTTTCGCCCGACGACGAGGCCACGCTCGACCGCGCTTGCGACCTCGGCATCGCCTTTCAGCTGACCAATATCGCGCGCGATATCGGCGAGGATCACGCGGCCGGCCGCTGCTACCTGCCGCTCGAATGGCTTGCTGAACTGCACATCCCGTCCGGCGAATATCTGAGGCCGCCCTATCGCCATCGGCTGGTGCTGCTGGCGCGCCGGTTGACGCAGCGTGCCGCGGATTATGAGGCGAGCGCCCGTTTCGGCGCGGCCGCCCTCCCCTTCCGCGCCGCCTGGGCGGTGCTGGCGGCGGCCGGCATTTATGGCGATATCGCGCGCGCGGTCGCCAAAGCGGACGACCATGCCTGGGATCACCGCATCCAAACCAGCAAGGCGGCCAAGCTGTGGTGGGTCGGCAAATCCTTTCTCCAGGCGCTTATGCGGCGGAGTGGCAGCGGTCGACCGGCCGAATTATGGACGCGGCCGCGGCCGTAACATGATCCGTTCGTGCTGCGCTTGTCGAAGCACCGCACCTCTTTCGATCAGAAGAAAAGCAGCCCTTCGCCTTCGCTCAGGGCGAACGGGGTTCAGAAAAACGGGCTCCCCTCACCCCCGCCCTTCCCCGCTTCGCGAGTTCCGCCTTCAGCACCTCGGGCCTCGGCGCGAAGAGGAAACCGAAGCTGACCGTGCCGTCCCTGGTCTCTACCACATGGTGCAGCTTATGCGCCTGCACGATCCGCTTCATATAAGTCGAGCGCGCGACGAAACGGCCGGGCAGGCGCTGATGCACGATCCAGTCATGAAAGCCGAAATAGATGGCGCCATAAGTGGCGATGCCAGCGCCGATCCAGATGCAGCCCCACCACCAGCCAAGCTGGACCCCACCCAGCAGCAGGATGATCGAAGGGACGGCGAAGATCACGGCATAAAGGTCATTCCACTCGAACGGACCCGTGCGGGTCCGATGGTGGCTTTCGTGCAGGAACCAGCCACGCCCGTGCATCACCCAGCGGTGCGCCGCATAGGCAACGCCTTCCATCGCGGCGACGGTCAGCAGGAAGATCGAAAGGCCGATGAAGGTCGACATCACGACTCGCTATAGGCCCGCTGCTTTCATTCAGCCATTTTTCAGGGAAGAGAGCGTTTAGGCACCTCCATGAAACGCGCCCTTCTCCTGCTTTCCGCTTTGTCCTTCACGCTTTCCGGCTGCGCGGTCACGCCGGAGCAGCGCGTCAACGCCGCGCTCCGTCAGGCGGGCGTACCGCCCCATGTCGCGAGTTGCATGGCCGAGCGCATGGCGGCCAAGCTCTCGATCGAACAGCTGAGAGAATTGAAGCGTTTGGCCGCGCTGCGCGAGCCGGGGGAATCGACGGGACCCAAGCATATCCTGCGCGCGGTAGAGGCGATCGGCGACCCGGAAATCGTGCGCGTTACGACGCGGGCCGCGCTGGGATGTTATATCGCGGGATGAACCCGTCTTTGCGAAAGCGCGGAAAAGCGCCTTCCAAGAGCGGTTCCAGCCCTTGCCTTGAGGGCCTCGGAGTGTAGAGGACGCCCCGTTCCTCTTCTCTTCGAATCCGCAAGGAATCGCCTCCTCATGAATATTCACGAATATCAGGCCAAGGAATTGCTCGCGAAGTTCGGCGTCGCCATTCCCTTGGGTTTTGCCGCGATGACCGTCGACGAAGCCGTCGCTGCCGCAGGCAAGCTTCCCGGGCCGCTTTATGTCGTGAAGTCGCAGATCCACGCCGGCGGGCGCGGCAAGGGCAAGTTCAAGGAGCTCGGCCCCGACGCCAAGGGCGGCGTTCGCCTCTCCAAGAGCATCGACGAGGTCCGCGCCAATGCGACCGACATGCTCGGCAACACGCTCGTCACGATCCAGACCGGCGAGCAGGGCAAGCAGGTCAATCGCCTCTACGTCACCGACGGCGCCGACATCGCCAAGGAATATTATCTGTCGATGCTGGTCGATCGCGCCAGCGGGCGGATCGCGATGGTCGTTTCGACCGAAGGCGGCATGGACATCGAGACGGTGGCGCATGACACGCCCGAAAAGATCCGCACGATCACGATCGACCCGGCCGAAGGCTTCCAGCCGCACCACGGCCGCGCGGTCGCCTTCGCGCTCAAGCTGACCGGCGATCTCAACAAGCAGGCGGTCAAGCTGGCCGGCCAGCTCTATGACGCGTTCGTCGGCACCGACATGGCGATGCTCGAGGTGAACCCGCTGGTCGAGACGACCGACGGCAAATTGCTGGTGCTGGACGCCAAGGTCTCGTTCGACTCGAACAGCCTCTACCGCCACCCCGATATCCTCGCGCTGCGCGACGAGACCGAGGAGGATCCGGCCGAGGTCGAGGCGTCGAAATACGACCTCGCCTACATCAAGCTTGACGGCAATATCGGCTGCATGGTCAACGGCGCCGGTCTCGCCATGGCGACGATGGACATCATCAAGCTCCATGGGGCCTTTCCGGCCAACTTTCTCGACGTCGGCGGCGGCGCCAACAAGGAGAAGGTGACCGCCGCGTTCAAGCTGATCCTGAGCGATCCGGCGGTGAAGGGTATCCTCGTCAACATCTTCGGCGGCATCATGCGCTGCGACATCATCGCCGACGGCATCGTCGCGGCCGCGAAGGAAGTGAACCTCTCGGTTCCTCTGGTCGTCCGTCTCGAAGGAACCAACGTCCAGCAGGGCAAGGACATCCTCGCCAATTCGGGCCTGCCGATCGTGGCGGCGGACGATCTGGGCGACGCCGCCAAGAAGATCGTCGCGCAGGTCAAGCAGGCGGCCTGACCACACTCTATCTAACGTCATTGCGAGCGTAGCGAAGCAATCCAGGTCCACGCTCCCGGGCCTGGATTGCTTCGTCGCTTACGCTGCTCGTAATGACGTTGGAAAAAACAGCGCCACCCCGCCCGCTTTACGTATAGGGAAAGCAGCTGCTATTCGCTCGACCTTCGAGGCCCATAAGGTCTAGGGGCCGGCAACGCCGAATTTCGGACAGAGGATGTGATGAAGATACTCGTGCCTGTGAAGCGGGTGATCGATTACAATGTCAAACCGCGGGTCAAGATGGATGGGACGGGGGTTGATCTGACCAACGTCAAGATGTCGATGAACCCGTTCGACGAGATTGCCGTCGAAGAGGCGATCCGCCTCAAGGAAAGGGGTGCGGCGAGCGAGATCGTGGCGGTTTCGGTCGGCCCGCAGAAGGCGCAGGACACGCTCCGCACCGCGCTGGCGATGGGCGCGGATCGCGCGATCCTGATCCAGACGGAGGATGAGGTCGAGCCGCTCGCGGTCGCCAAGCTGTTGAAGGCGGTGATGGATGAGGAGCAGCCCGGCATCATCCTGCTCGGCAAGCAGGCGATCGACGACGATTGCAATCAGACCGGCCAGATGCTCGCCGCGCTCTCGGGCCGTCCGCAGGGCACCTTCGCCTCCAAAGTCGAGGTCAAGGGTGACAAGGTCGAGGTAACGCGCGAGGTCGATGGGGGACTCGAGACGGTGAGCCTCACGCTGCCCGCGATCGTCACCACCGATCTGCGTCTCAACGAGCCGCGCTATGCGTCTTTGCCCAATATCATGAAGGCCAAGACCAAGCCGATGGCGAGCAAGACGCCGGCCGATTACGGCGTCGACATTTCGCCCCGCCTGACAACGCTCAAGGTGGAAGAACCCGCCAAGCGCCAGGCGGGCGTCAAGCTCGGCTCGGTCGATGAGCTGGTCGCCAGGCTCAAGGATCTGGGAGTCGCCAAATGAGCGTGCTGGTTCTTATCGAACATGAAGCCGGCGTTCCCAAGGACGCATCGCTTTCCACCGTCACCGCTGCGGGCAAGCTGGGCGAAGTCCATGCTTTGGTCGCGGGATCGGGTTCCGAGGTCAAGCAGGCCGCCGATGCTGCCGCGAAGATTGCGGGTGTCGCCAGGGTGCTGCTCGCCGACGATGCCGCCTACGAGCACATGCTGGCCGAAAATGTCGCGCCGTTGGTCGTCGGTCTCGCCGGTGGCTATGACGCCTTGCTCTTCAACGCGACCTCGATCGGCAAGAATGTCGCGCCGCGCGTGGCGGCGATGCTCGACGTGATGCAGATCTCCGACGTGTTGTCGATCGAGAGCGCGGACACGTTCACGCGCCCGATCTATGCGGGCAATGCGGTTGCGACGGTCAAGTCGTCCGATGCCAAGAAGGTGATGACCGTGCGCGGCACCGCCTTCGCCAAGGCGGCGGCGACCGGCGGCAGCGTCGGCGTCGAGAATGCGTCGGGTTCGGGCGACGCGGGGCTTTCGAGCTTCGTCGGCGCCGAGGTCAGCAAGTCGGAGCGCCCAGAGCTTACCAGCGCCAAGGTGGTGGTGTCGGGCGGGCGCGCGCTCGGATCGTCGGAGGATTTCCACCGTGTGATCGACCCGCTTGCTGACAAGCTTGGCGCGGCGGTTGGTGCATCCCGCGCGGCGGTCGATGCGGGCTATGCCCCCAACGACTATCAAGTCGGCCAGACCGGCAAGATCGTGGCGCCTGAAGTCTATGTCGCGGTCGGCATCTCGGGCGCGATCCAGCATCTCGCGGGGATGAAGGATTCCAAGACGATCGTCGCGATCAACAAGGACGAGGATGCACCGATCTTCCAGGTCGCGGACCTGGGCCTGGTCGGCGACCTTTTCCAAATCGTGCCGGACCTCACTGCCAAACTTTAGGATTTGGGCTCATGGCCGGCAACGGCCATGAGCCCAAATCCTAGGCAGTCGCGAACGCGGCGTTAAGACATGGGGCGGTAGCCAGGGCCGAAGCCTTGGGGGTACCGCGCGTTGCTTCACGATCCTCCACCAGATCGGATATTTCCCCCGTCCCCCGTTAAGCTGGCAGTATGGATCGCGCCGCTACGAAGCCGCCTGTGTCGCTGAGCTTCTTCTCGCCCGCACCACGGCCCGCAAACGAACGCGAGCGTCAGCGCGCGGTCGATGCGTCGGGCGTGCTGCGCGCGCCACCCGACCCCGCGCTGCATCATCTTGTATTGAAGACAGCCGAGTTGTTCGACGCGCCGATGGCCGCGCTGTCGATCGTCGATCGCGACCGAATGTGGCTTGCCGCGCGAGTCGGAATCGACGTGCCTGCAACCTCACGCGCAATTTCCTTTTGCGCGCACGCGATCCTCCTTCCCGACCAGCCGCTGGTGATCGGCGACGCGCTTTGCGACGAACGATTCGCGGGCAACCCGTTGGTGCAGAACGAGCCCAATGTGCGCTTCTACGCGGGCATGGCGGTGCTGGCGTCCGACGGCCATCCGCTTGGCACTTTGTTCGCGATCGATGCGCGTCCGCGCGAAGGCGCGCTGCCACTGGCCCAACTTGCCAGGCTTGCGGAGCGCGCGGGTCAGGCGATCGCCGATCTCGACCGCAGCGAAGCGACTGCCTGAGACCCGGGAGCGCACGAACAACCACACTCCGCCGACCAACGGCACGATCCCAGGCTTACGCAGCTGCGCCGAAAGCCGTAGCAATGCATCATGGATCCGCTTGAACCAGGCCAGAATGATGGCGGCCTGTCCGCCAACAGGGTCGCGATCCTGACGGTCCTGCTGTGCTGGACCACCCAATTCGTGCTGCTGACCGCGCAGATGGCCGCCGCCGAGCGCGCGATGAACATGCCCGTGATGACGCGATCCGAGCTGATCGCGCGCGCCAGCATGTCGCTGGTCGGTATTTTCCTGTCGTTCGGCATGGCGCTCATGCTGCGGCGCATGCGCTCGACCCCGCTCGGCCCGCGGATCGCGGTGGCCGCGCTGGCATCGGTGATCGCTTCGGTGCTGCACGCCTTCGCCAATTACGGGCTGTTCTCCCTGTTCATGTCCGAAGCGTCGATGCAGCATGCGACGGTCGCGTCCTATTTCGCGGCAACCACGGTATGGTTCTGGACCTACGGCACAACCGCCGCGCTTCTGCTGGTGATCTTCTACCATGCCGATCTGCGCGAGCGCGACCGGCGGCTGACGCATCTGCGCGCGGTCGCGCAGTCGGCGCAGATCAAGGCGCTCCGCTATCAGCTCAATCCCCATTTCATGTTCAATACGCTGAACTCGATCGCGTCCCTCGTGGGCCGCAAGGAGACCGAGGAAGCGGAGGCGATGGTCGAGAATCTGTCGGACTTCCTCCACACCACGCTCGAGCTCAACCCCGAGGACGACATCACGCTCGCGCGCGAACTGGAATTGCAGGAACTCTATCTCAGCATCGAAACCGCGCGTTTCCCCGACCGGCTGCAGGTCGAGGTGGACGTGCCCGAGGATCTGCGCGAATTGCTCGTGCCGAGCCTGATCACGCAGCCGCTGGTCGAGAATGTCATCAAGCATGCGGTGCGAAAAAGCACCAAGCCAGTCTCGCTGCGCATCGCCGCGCGGCGCGACGATGACATGCTGGAACTCACCATCCGCAACAGCTTCGGCGACATGGAGGGACAGCGGCGCGGACCGCCGGGGATCGGCCTTTCCAACGTCGATGAACGGCTGAGCATGCGTTACCCCGGTGCGAGCCGCTTCACCACGGTGGCGGACGAAGGAAGTTTCAACGTACGCCTTTCCCTGCCCGCGACCCATGCGGAGACGCGGGCATGAGGGTTGTCGTCTGCGACGACGAGATCCTTGCGGTCGAGCGCCTTGTGCGCATGCTCGACAGGATTGACGATGTCGTGATCGAGGGCAGCGCGCAGAATGGCCGCGACGCGCTCGCCTTGATCGACCGCTATGCGCCCGACGCACTCTTTCTCGATATCGAGATGCCCGCGCTCGACGGGTTCGACGTGGTCGAGGCGCTCGCCGCGGACGCCAAGGCGAGCCCGCCGCTAATCGTGTTCGTAACCGCTTACCCGCAATTCGCGGCGCACGCCTTTGACACCGGCGCGATCGATTTCCTGATCAAGCCGGTGCGTCACACACGGCTCGAGACCGCGGTGGCGCGGCTGGGCGACGTGATCGAGCAGCGCGACGCGCGCCGACGCCTGGCCGAGCTTGCGAGCCAGATCGACGCGCTCCGCGCCGAAGGCGGGACCGGCGCCACGCCCGCCAACGAAATCTGGGTCCATCGCCGTGCCGAACGCGTCCGCGTCGATCTCGACACGGTCGAGATGGTCCAGGCCGAGGGCGAATATGTCCGCCTGTTCGTGCGCGACCAAAGCTACCTGCACCGCGCCTCGATCGGATCGATCGCCGCGCGGCTCGACCCAAACCGCTTCATGCGCGTGCACCGCTCCTACGTGGTGCGGCTCGATCTGATCGCGAAAATCCGGCGGAAGACCGCTGGGGGTTATTCGTTGCTCTTGACCGGCGGGAACGAGATTCCGTTGGGGCGGCTCTATCGGGCAGACTTGCTCCGGCACGCGCACGGATAGAATAGAGCGTCGTTGCGAGCGTAGCGAAGCAATCCAGCCTGACGCGCGGGCCTGGATTGCTTCGTCGCTACGCTCCTCGCAATGACGGCTATTTATCCGGCTTGGCCAGCACTTCCTCGGTGCGGGTGTAGGCCGAGCGCTCGGGCTTTTCTTCAAGCGAAACGTCGGTCGCGAAATAGGCGACGCCTCTGCCTGCCCTGGAATCGATCCAGAGGCCGGAGCGCAGGCCATAAGCGTCGCCCGCATGGCCGAAGCGGCGCCGGCCGTCGCCGAAGGGATCGTCATGACAGCCGGCTTTTTGCGTCGCGAGCAGCATCGTCGCGAGGCCGTAGCCGCAGATGAAGCCAGCCTGGTGATTGCCGACAGGATCCTCGCCGGTGTCACCGTTGCCGCCATCATAGACCCAAAGCGGCGTCCGTAGGGTCGCGACCGAAGCCGGACTGAGGAAGTTTCTGCGGTTCGCTCGCCCATCGTTGAGCAGCATCCGCCCGACCCGCGCGAGATCGCGCGCGGAAATGTAGAGCCCGCCTTGCGGGGAGAAGATCGCACCATTGGTGCCTGGCCGGTAGGTGGCTAGGTCGCAACTGCCGTCTTGCGCGCGGGTCACCGGGCATGCCGGCCTGGCTCCATGATTGTCGTCGCGCGTGACTTGGCCCTTGCGATACTGGACCACGATCCGGCGCACCGCGGCATCCGAGCAAGTGGTGAAATTGTAGCAGGCATCGAGCTTGAGCGGCGCAAGTACGAGCCGATGCATCAACCGGTCGAACCGCTCGCCGGTGGCACGCTCCATGACCGAGGCCACGACCGGAAAGTTGAGATTGGTGTAGCGGAAAAAACTGCCCGGCGCGTGCGCGCTGTCCCAGACCTTCGGATCCTGCAGCACAATGCGGATATCGGCATCGAGCGGGAGAACATAGTCGATCCCGTCAGTCAGGCTCGATCGATGCGAGAGCAAAAGCCGCAGGGTGATCGGCGTGTCAGGGAAAGCGGGGTTCCGTAAACGATAGCCGAGCAGATCGGACACATCCGCATCGAGGTTGAGCTTATGCGCTTCGACAAGCCGCATCACGCCGATCGCGGTCACCAGCTTGGAGATGGAGGCGATCCGCACCGGATCGTCCGCGGTGACGCTGCGGCCCGCGCCGATATCGGCAAAGCCGGCGGCCTGGACCGACATCTCGCCATGCCGGTCGAACCCCACACGCACGCTGGCGACGGGCTGGCTGACGGCGGCGAGGAGAAATAGCGAAATCATGGCAGAAGCAATGGGGCCGCGGCCGAAGCCGCGACCCCGCTATGGCCTAGAACTTCACCTCGACCATCAGGTTGAACGAACGCATGCGCGGATCGGCGACGCGCGGGTCCCAATTGCTGCCCGTGCCATTGTTCGAATCGTAGGAGATAGCGAACGGCGGCTTGGTGTTGAGCAGGTTCTTCACGCCCGCGACGAAGCGCATATGGTCGACACCGGTGAAGCTTACCGACAGATTGTACACGATGTAATTCTTTACGCGGACGACGTCGTTGGACGGATCGAACGTCCCCGCGAGCACGCCCGGCAACACCTGGTTCTTGTAGCCGTCGCGGAAAATCTGGGTCAGCGACACGCTCCAGTCGTTGCGGGCATAGCTGACGAACAGATTGTGCTTCCACTTGAGCCCGAGGTCGGCCGCGAGCGAATAGACGCCGAGTTCCTCGATGGTCGCGGCGGCGGCGTTCACCTTCTCGTTCTTCTTGAGCAGGTAGGTGCCGTCGATGCCCGCGCCGATCGTGCCGCCGAGCGCCGGGAAGCTGCCGCGCACCGTCACGTCGATCGCATCGGTGTGGGTCGATCCGGCATTGGCATAGGTCTGGTCGACCGCCACCAGCTTGCCCGAACCGTCACGGATGAAGCGATCCTGGAAGATGGTGTAATTCTGGAACAGATATTGGAGCGGCAGCACCTGGATCGTGTTCTTGCGATCGATCCGCCACCAGTCGACCGTCGCGCTGAAGTGGCTCGACGGTTCGATCACGATGCCCGCGCCATATTCCTTGGCGGTCTCCGGCCCGAGCGTGGAACGGCCGCCATTGATGATATTGACGTTGTTGTTGAGCGACGGGCAGCCGGCGGAGGCGTTGACTTGCCCGCCCGGGCAATTCTTCGGATCGGCGAAATCGGAGCCGGTATAGGTCGAAGACGTATCCGGGTTGAACAATTGGTTGAAGGACGGGACACGGAAGGCGGTGTTGTACGACGCCCGGAACATGAGCGGCTTCCACGGCCGGAACTTGAGGCTGATGTCCGGATTCTTGGTCGTGCCGAAACCGGTATAATGGTCGATGCGGCCCTTGGCATCGAGCTCGAGACTGGTGAGGATGGGTATCAGCAACTCGGCATAGACCGCCTTGATGTCGCGGTGGACGCCGGCGAGCGCATTGCCGTTATCATAGGGTGCGGCAATCACGGTGCGTTGCGCCGAGACAGCGCGCGGATCGCCATCGAAATGATATTGCTCGCGGCGATAATCGACGCCCGCCGCCATCTTGACGGTGCCGCCCGGCAGATCGAACAGCGAGCCGCTGGCCGATACGTCGCCCTGCTTGACCGAATATTTGCCGCCATACAGCATCAGGCCTTCGGCCGATGCCGCCTTGATCGCGGCGATGCCGGTCGGGCTTTGCGATTGACCCGGGAAGAGGAAGGGATCGACGGCGCCGCTGTTCAGGGCGGCGATCAGCGCATCCTGATAATAATAGCCCGAACCGAGCCTCGAATCCGATTTGCTGTCCGCATAGGATACGCCCGCGTCGTAATTCCAGTCAGCAAACAGCGGGCCGGTGGCCGACAATTCGGCGCGGAAGGTCCTGGTTTTCGTGTCGATCTCACGTTCGCCGCACTCCATGCAGCGCCAGCGATAGGAGAAGCCCTTGCCGTAAGGGATAGTCGCCGCAAGGCCGGGGAAGGCCCCGATCAACGTGTTGTAGACCTGCGCATAAGCCGCGTCGTTGACGCCCGGAACGAGCTTGTACGAATAATTCTGCGTGCTCGTGTTGGGCGTGATCTGAACCTGCGAGAATTTCTTGTTCGATTTGGCGTCCGAACCCGTCAACTCCAGCGCGATCTCATGCCCGCCGAAGCGCATCGCGCCACGACCGTAATAGGTGAGCGTATTGAGCTGCTGCTGAAGATAGACGTTCTTGCCCGTGTCGAACGCGCAGGCGAGCGCATTGCCCGGCGCGCCCCACACATCCTGGTCGTAAATGCCCATGTCGGTGCCGGCAGCGCAGCCCGCCTGGCCGGGCAGGCGCAGCAGGTTGATGCCGCCGGTGGCGCGCTGGGTGGTGCTGCCCGGCAGGAAGGGGAAGCTGCCGCTGGTCGGGAAAGCGGTGCCGGCCAGGTTGACGATCGTCGCGAACGGCGTGCCGCGCGTATCGACGCCGAGGCCGCGATCATGCTGGAAGGTGTTGATCCAGCTGCGATCCTTCGCCTGAAGCGGAAACACCCAGCTATAGCCGACCGTGCCCATGATGTTGAAATGCTGCTCGTCGAGGTCGCCATAGCCCGCGATGGCCGACAGCCGGTAGATCGGCGCATCCCCATATTGGGTGATGTCGGACGAACCCGACGCGCCGAAGCCCCTGTAATTCTTCTTGGTGATGAAGTTGATCACGCCGCCGACCGCGTCGGTGCCGTACACCGCCGATGCGCCGTTCTTGAGCACTTCGACATGGTCGAGCGCCATGAACGGGATCTGGTTGACGTCGACCGCGGCGCCGGTCGTGCCCTGCGCCGCCACGCGACGACCGTTGAGCAAAACGAGCGTCGCCGCAGAGCCCTGGCCACGCAGATTGGCGTAGGAGGCGCCATTATTGCCGCGTCGCTCTGCCGTCACGACGTCCGAATTGGACGCGAGATTGTCCGATGCATTGCCGTTATCGGTCAGGAAGGCGAGCATCTGCTCTGGGCTGGAGATGGCGTTGCGCTGCAGTTCCTGCGTGGTGATGATCTGCAAGGGAGCCGCGCTGTTGTTCGGATTCTGGCGGATGCGCGAACCCGTGACGACCACCTCTGCGGAATCCTTGGGCGACGCGGCGCCGGTCGGGGTCGCAGCTTCCTGCGTGACGTTCGCGTCGGGAATGGTCTGCGCCGAAGCCGCGGAAGGCATGGCGGCGGCCAGCGCAAGCAAGGCGCTGCCTGAGATCAGGGAAAGCTTGGATGTGGTCATGTCGGTGCCCCCTTCTGTCCACACGTTGGAAATCAGATGTTCATGCAATTGAAAGGAAAGCTAACATGCGATTCCGGGTGTGCCAGCGAAATGAAGCCGGTTTCATAGCGTGATTATTTTCGTTGCAGCGGGGCAACACTGTCCGATTGACGGATTGACCGCGACAGGCGAGCCTGCGGTCTTAATAATGGCGGATCAGCCCCTTATGACGGCAAACCCCTTTGGCTGACCCCGTCCCCGCGCCGCGACCACCGCTCGGACGGCTCGCTCTCTACCTCCTGCTGGGTTTTTCCGCCGGCCTACCTTTCTACATGTTCAACGCGGTGCTGCTGCTGCGCCTTGCACGCCACGATGTGGACATCGTGCTGATCGGCTTTTTTGCTTGGGTCGCCTTGTTGCCCACCTTCAAATTCGCCTGGGCGCCATTGCTCGATCGCTTCGCCATTCCCGGCTTCAGCCGCTTCTGGGGCAATCGCCGCGGTTGGATAATGCTGTCGCAACTCGGCATCTTTCTATCGCTGGTCGCGATGGCGGCCACATCGGCCGATAAGAGCCTGCCGCTGACGGCCTTGTTCGCGGTTCTGCTGGCGTTCTGGACGACGACGCTGGAGGTCGCCGCCGACGGCTGGCGGATCGAACTGGCACCAACCCAGGCCGAGCAGGGCCCGATGGTCGCCGCCAATCTCTGGGGCTATCGCGGCGCGATGGTCGCGGCGGGCAGCGGCGCCGTCTATGTCGCGGGCCAGTTAGACTGGAGCTGGGCCTATCTGGTCATCGCGGCGGCGGCCTTCCTGCCCTTTCCGATCCTGTGTGCGATGCCGTCCGCCTTAAAGCCCTCTCCTGCCTGCGGGAGAGGGTTGGGTGAGGGTCTTCTTGTTTCTTCTTCGACCGATCCCATGCCTTCCCAAGAGCAAGAAGAAAGGCCCTCATCCAAACCTTCTCCCGCAAGCGGGAGAAGGCTTAAACCCACCGACCGTTTCGTCGCTCTCGTGACAGGGCTGGCCGCAAGCATCGTAATCCTGCTCTTCTCGCTGGCGGTGACTGCGGCGGTCGGCTGGGCCGTGCTGCAAGCGGCGGCGCGGAGCGGGATCAGCGGCAAGACCAATGTCACGCCCATCGTCCTCGTGCTCGCCTTAGTGCCGTTCCTGGCTTTGGCCCTGGCGCTGCCCCGCATCCGGCGGATGAGCCCTGGCGCCCGCCTGCTGCGATTGGCGGCGATCGGGCCCTATGTCGATATCTTCTGGCGATATGGCTATCGGGTTCTGCCCCTGTTGGGCTTCGTCGCCATTTACCGCATGGGCGACGTTATGACGCTCACGCTCTCGCATCCGCTGTGGAACGCGCGCGGCTACAGCCTCAACCAGATCGCGTTCGCGGACGGGCCGGTCGCGCTCGTTTCGAGTATGGCCGGTGTAGGGATCGGGGGCTGGATCGCGGCGCGCTGGCGGCTGAGCCTCGCGCTGGTGGTCGGCGCGGTCGGATCGGCAATCGGCAACTGGATCTTCGTCTGGTTGTGGAAAGTGCCGCCCAGCAACTTCGTGATCTATCTGTCGGCCGGCATGGACCAGTTTGCGCATGGGCTGGAGGGGGCGGTGTTCGTTGTCTATCTGTCGATGCTGGTGAACCCGCGCTACCCCGTCGCGCAATATGCCTTCCTGTCGGGCTTCGCCTTCCTGCTGCCGCGGCTGGTGGCGGGCGCGAGCGGCGCGATGCAGATGCAGATCGGCTATGACGGTTTCTTCTGGCTGTCGGGTGGCCTGAGCGCGGCGGCGATCCTGTTCCTGCCCTTCCTGGCGAACATCAGGCCCCGGCAAGACGCAGCATGATCGACGCCGCCTTCACTCCCGCCGCCGCCGCGATCGCCGAAGGGCGCATTCCCGGTGCAGCCTTGGGTATCGTATATGCCGACGGGCGGCGCGCGATGCGCCATGCCGGCATGGCGGCGCTCGTGCCGGAGCCAGAGGTGCTGACCGCCGACCATTGGTTCGATCTTGCCTCGCTGAGCAAGGTGATCGCGACCACGCCGATGATCCTGACGCTGGCCGAGCAAGGCCGGATAGACCTCGACCGGCCACTGACCGACGCGATCCCCGACCTACGCCAATATGATATCGCTAACGCGCCCGAGCGCCGGCTGACCTTCCGCGATTGCCTCGCGCACCGCACCTTCCTGCCCGCGGTCGAGCCCATCTATACGTATGATGGCGACCCCGGCCGGCTTCGCGCCTTCGTGCTGCAGCGCGAATGGAAACGGGGGCCGCCCGTTTATTCGGACATCAACTTCATCCTGCTCGGGATCGCATTCGAGCGGTTGACCGGACGTTCGCTACGGGAGTGGCCGCTGGGCGAAGGCCTGCGCTACGGCCCGCCGCCCGGCCCCGCGGTCGCGACCGAGGCGTGCAGCTGGCGCGGCCGCGTGCTGAAGGGCGAGGTGCACGACGAGAATTGCTTCGCTTTGGGCGGGGCGACCGGCCATGCAGGCTTGTTCGGCACGCTCGCGGGCGTACTCGATTTCGCGGAGAGCCTGCTCGACGGTAGCGGGACGACGCCGCTCCTGCTCAACGAAATCCGCACGCCGTATCGCGACCACCGCACCTGCGGCTGGGAGAAGAAATTTGCCGGCTGGCATGGCGGCGACGCCTGCTCGGCCGAGACGATCGGTCACACCGGCTTCACCGGCACCGGCCTGTGGGTGGATTTCGGGCGGGGGCTAGCGTGGACATTGCTGACCAACCGCGTCCATCCGACGCGGCATCGAGAGACCGGGATCAGGGAGCTGCGACAGGTGACGGGAGATGCGGTGATCGGGGCGTCATGACGAAGACGATGGTTCGCGTACTGCTCGGGATTATCGGACTAGCGGGGTCGGCTTTCGGAGCTCTCTCATTAGTCATTACATTGATGGTACCCGATCTGGTCCGGTGCGGAGTCAATCCCTTCATTATTACTCTCGCCTCGATCGTCGGCTTTCTTGGAGCGCCACTGCTCGCACTGTGTTGGATGAAATCGAAAAGGGCGCGTTTGCTCTGGTTGAGTTGTTCGATCGGCTCTCTTGTCCTTTGCATGGCGTGGGCCTGGCGCTTGCGCCCTATTGTCCCGTCCTATCGCGATGAAGACCGTAAGCTGTGGGGCATTCGCCGCCGAAATTAGGAATTCTAATTCTCCGCCGCGATCAGGTTGAGCGCCGTGTCGATCGCGCGGGTGGCGTGAACATCCTCGGGGACGTCGTTGGCGAAGGACGAGAAGATCAGCGTCTTGCCGCTCCTGGCAATCATATAACCCGACAGTGCATTGCTCTGGTTGAGCGTGCCGGTCTTGGCGAAGAGCTTGCCTTCCAGCAACGTGCCACGGAAACGGCGGCCGAGCGTGCCCTGCTCACCCCCAACCGGCAAGGTCGCGCGCCACTGCGCACCCCAAGGCTGGGCGGCGACCCAGCGCAGGAAGATCACCGCGCCACGCGGGGCGACGCGGTCGTAGCTCGACATGCCCGATCCGTCGGCCAAGTCGTAATCCGCGCGCGGCATGCCGGCCTTGTCGAGCATCGCGCGCACGACCGCCAAACCATCGGCGACCGAACCGCTGCCGGCTTTGGCCGACACACGCCGCAGGAACAGCTCCGCATGGAGGTTCTGGCTGATCTTGTTGGTGCGAACCATGTCCGCATAGAGCGGCGGCGGGGTGAGTTGCGCGAGCACGGGCTGTTGCGGCGCCCGCAGCGGCGGCGCGCCATTGCGGTGCGCGCCGTCATCCGACCATGATGGCAGGCGATGGCGTACGTCGATGGTACCGGTCACCTTGACACCGCGCGCCTCGAGCAGGGCCTTCAACCGCCAGGCCGCGTGACGCGCGGGATCGTCCACGCCCATGCGGAAAAGCTCGGGCTTGGCCGACGCGCCAATCGTGCCGAGCAGGCGCACCTGATAGCCGTTGGGCACGCGATCGTAGCTCAGATCGACCTTGTCGCCCGCGACCGTCACCGCGCGATTGTCGACCGTATAATAAGGCGGAAGATCGGGCGTCGGCGCCTTGCCGATCGCGCCGGGTGCGACCGTCATCGGCACCTCATTATCGTCGAGCGTAAGCGCCGAGATGTTAGTGCCCGACCGCGTCGGGATATTATTCCAGCTCATCCCCTGCGGCCAGCTTTCGAACGGATAGAGACTGTCGTCGCCGATCACGTCATGGACCTGGCGGGTCTTCGCCGCGACCGCATCGGCGAGCGTGGCGAGGCAATCGGTCACGCAATCCGGAGCGCTCGACAGGCGCGCATCGCCATGCCCTTCGAGCACCACATCGGGCGCGCCCTTGCGATAGGTTTCGAGGCGGACGGCGGCGCCGCCGGTCGCATCGGGTTGGTCGAGCCCGTCGAGCGTCGCGAAAGCGGCGGCGGTGGTGAACATCTTGGTGTTGGAGCCGGGGATGAAGCGTCCGTCGGGGTTGATCGCTATCAGTTCCTTGCCGCTCTCGTCGGCTACCACCAGACCGTAGCGCGGGCCGGGACCGGCCGCCTGAAGGATCGCCTCGGCCCGTTGCTGGAGCGTCTCCGCATGCGCGGTGGCCGAAGCCATCAGAGCGGCAGCTACGATCCAAATCCCCCGGTTCATGTGATCGGCTTAGAGCAGTTGAATCGTCATTGCGACCCCGGCGCAGACCGGGGGAAGCAATCCAGGCCCGCACGTGTGGCCAGGGCGAGCCTGGATTGCTTCGCCGCTGCGCGGCTCGCAATGACGAGGAGAAAACAATGGGTTGCGCCGTGCGGTATGCGGTTTCACAAGAGCGGCCGATGACGAAACGATCGGCGTGGATATTCGCTCTCGGCGCGGCGCTTCTCGCGGTGTCGCCCGTCTTCGCCGAAGATATCGCCAAAACGCTGTCGTTGCCGGTTGCGGGCGGCCTGGTCGGCGCGAAGGACAAGGCTCGCTTCGCCTGGGTCGAGAATCAAGCAGGCGTGCGCAACGTCTGGATCGCGGACAAAAGCGAGCCCGCGCGCAGGATCACATCCTTCGCCGAGGATGACGGGCTCGAAATCTACGATCTGGAGTTCACCCGTGATGGCACGGCACTGGCCTATGTCCGCGGCGGCGACGCCGAATTCCCGGATATGGAGGATGTCCCCAATCCGGCGAGCTTCGCGAGTTGGCCCAAACAGCAATTGTTCGTCACTGCGCTCGACGGCACCGCGCCCATCCTGATCGGCGAGGGCCATTCGCCCACTTTCTCGCCCGACGGCAAAAACCTCGCCTTCACCTATCGCGGATCGATCTATCTGTGGCAGCGCGGCGGCGAGGCGCGCCGCATTGCCAAGGTCGCGGGCGAGGTCGGCAATCTGGCATGGTCGCCCGACGGCACCAGCCTGCTTTTTACCGACAATCGCGGCAATCACAGCTTCGTCGCGCTGTTCGCGATCAGCGCGAGCGCGGTGCGTTATGTCCAGCCCGAACTCGGCTTTTCGGACGAGCCCGTCTTCTCGCCCGATGGCAAGCAGATCGCCTATATCTTCTTCGTCGAGCCGCCGGCGGGGGCCGCGCCCGACAGCGGGCCTTATTGGTCGCTGCGCGTCGCCGATGTCGCGACGGGCGCCACTCGCACGCTCTGGTCCGCACCGCGCGGCCAGGGGGGCCGCTATGCCGGAACGCGCGGGCGCAACCTCTATTGGGCGGCGGGCGACAGGATCGTCTTCCCGTGGGAGGCGGACGGCTTCATCCATGCTTATGCGATTGGTAGCGCAGGCGGCGCGCCACGCGACCTCACGCCGGACGCGCTGGAGCTCGATACCTACACACTGACGCCCGACCGCAAGCGCCTGATCTATGCGACCGACATGGCGACTGAAACCGACCGCCATCATCTGTGGGGCGTCGCGGTGGGGGACGGTGCGGCGGCACAAATCACCAAAGGCGAAGGCGTGGAATCCTATCCGGTCTTCGCGGGCGATGCGCTGGCGGTGACGGCGACGGACGTCAGCCATCCCGCTTATCCGGCGCTGGCAGGCGGGACGCTGACGCCGATCGGCCCCGCGCCCGCCGCGGGCGGCTTCGTCGCGCCCGAACCGGTCACCTTCAAGGCCGAGGACGGAGTGACCGTCCATGCCCAGCTTTTCCGTGCCAGGGGTTCGGGCAAACACCCTGCCCTCGTCTTCGTCCATGGCGGCCCACGGCGGCAAATGCTGCTCGGCTTCCATCCGTCGGGCTATTATTCGAACGCCTATATCCTCAACCAGCATTTCGCGGCCGAGGGCTATGGCGTGCTGTCGGTCAATTACCGCAGCGGCACCGGCTATGGGGGCGCCTTTCGCGATCCGCCCGGTATCGCGCGCGACGGGGCGGCCGAATATAGGGACATCCATGCTGCGGGCCGGTGGCTCGCCGCGCAAAGCTTCGTGGATCCGCAGCGAATCGGCATCTGGGGCGGAAGCTGGGGCGGCTATCTGACCGCGCTCGCGCTCGCCCGGAACAGCGACCTGTTTGCAGCCGGCGTCGATTTTCACGGCGTGCATGCGATGGTCCGCGGAATCGAGAACAATCTCTCGCCCGGTGCGCAGACGGCGGGGCACGAACTACAATGGACATCGTCGCCGATGGGCTCCATCGACGCGTGGCGTTCGCCGGTGCTGCTGATCCATGGCGACGACGACAAGAATGTCGATTTCGGCCAGTCGGTCCTGCTCGCGCGCGAACTGACGGCGCGACGTATTCCGTATCGCGACCTGGTTTTCCCTAACGAGCGGCACGGCTTCCTGCGTTATGCCGACTGGCTGACCGCCTATCGTGCGGCGGACGATTTCTTCCGCGATATGCTGGTCAACGGGAAAGCACGCTGAAGCACACATGCGCCTCGTCGGCAGACGCAAGGCGTCCTTTACGTTTTGTAGCTTCCCAAAGCGCTAATCTCACAGCACATGTTGATATGGATCAGTTTTGAACGCTGAAGGGACAATTGGTGACGAACCGGCTGGAAAAGGGCTCGCTGGAGCCTCGAAAGTGCGGTTTATCACTGAATGATCGAGGTTGGCGCCAATCCGGTTCTAAATTTCGTTGACGTAACAGAAGCTTAAGCGAGAGCCCCGCAGAAGCGTATCGGGGCGGGAGATGTAGATGCCAGACAAGAAGTTGGTCCTCCTGGTCGAAGACGAGTTCCTGATACGCGATCTTGTGCAGACCTCGCTCGAGGATGCGGATTTCGCGGTGGTCACGGCGGGGCATGGCGGCGAGGCCATCCACGTCCTCGATGGCGACCGACAGCATGTATCAGCGCTCATCACCGACGTTCGGCTGGGCGAAGGGCCAGATGGCTGGGCGGTTGCCCGCTATGCCCGCAAGCTGCAGCCGGCCTTGCCGATCATCTATTTCAGCGGCCACAGCGCGGCCGACTGGCCGTCCGAAGGCGTGCCCAACAGTGTCTATCTGCAAAAGCCGCTGACCGCGCCGCAGATAGTGAAGGCGGTCAAGGCCGCGGTGGTCTGAGGGTTCTACTCTCAAATATAATGGGGTTCGCCGCGCTCGCGTAAAGCTTCATAATGGACCAGCGCCGGCTCCGGCCCGAGCGGTACCGGCTTGCCGTCGCGAAATGCCCATTCGCCGCGATCGCAATCCTTGGCGCGAACATAGCCGTTGATGTAGAGCCGCCTTTTGTGATCGGACCGGTTCGCGCCGGATCCATGCACCAGATACGGACTCCAGAAAGCGAGATCGCCGGGTTCGAGGATCACCTCGACCAGATCGTCGGGCGAGAGACCCGCTCCTTCCAGCACCGCGTCGCTCATCGAACGCCCCAGCACCTCCGCCTGCGTATCGAGATCGAGATCGCCGTGGGTGTGACTGCCGCGGATGAACTTCATGCATCCAGATTGAGGCGTATGCGGATCGATCGCCAGCCCGGTCTGAATGTAGGAAGTGGCGAGGTTGCGATAGGCTTCGGCGGGCAGGCGAAAGCGGGCATCCTGATGCCAGGCGAAATCGCCCAGCGCCCCCGGTGCCTTCCAGTGGATCTGGTTGATGATCTGCTTGAGGTCCCGCCCGAGCAGGGGTTCGAGCACGGCCGCGAAGCGCGGGTCGAGACGTACCGCGTTGAGGATGGGGTGATGGTAGGAAATCCACTGCGCCATCCGCACCAAGGGCGTACCACTCGCGTCGGGCGCGATATTGTAGAAAAGATTGCCATGGCGGAAACTACGGCCATGACGGACACCTTCCTCATGCACGCGGTCGATCGCCGCGCCGATGCCGGCGATTTCCTTGGGGCTGAACATACCGCGCAGGACCACATAACCATCGCGGGCATAATCGGCTTGAAGCGTATCAGGCGGCGTCACGGACAATGTCCCGGTGTTGGCGTGTGGGGAAGCGCCCATCCTGCCGCAACACCGGTTAACCGACCCTGATCGACCGCGATCCGACCGTTGACCAACACTGTCCTGACGCCCGTCGCGAACAGGGTCGGCTGTTCGTAGGTGGCGCGGGCGGCATATTTTTTTGGGTCGAACACCACGATATCCGCGAAGGCGCCCGCCCGGAGATGTCCGCGTCCGGCAAGGTGGAACCAGTCGGCGGTGCGCGATGAACTGCTCTCGATAAACTGGCGCACCGTGATGACATGATCGGTGACGGCATATTTCGCATATTTGCGCGCGAATGTGCCGTAGACGCGCGGGTGGCCGGTCGAGGCGTCGGAATCGGTCATCACCCACGGCTGGCGCATGAAGGCGGCGATGTCGGCCTCGCTCTGATTGAACGAAACCACGCCCGAATCCTGGACGCGGATCGCCGCTATGGCGGCATCGATCGGGTCCTTGCCCAGCGCCTTCGCGACGTCGGCCAAGGTGCGGTTTCGATAGGGGCCTTCGACGATCAGCAATGTGGCGGCACCTCCGCGCTTGCGCAAATTCTCTGCCATGTCGGCATGGAGCTTTTGCGTCAGCGCGCTATCGTCGAAGAGCTTAAGCAATGCCGTGCGCCCGCCATCCTGCGCCCAGAGCGGGATCAGCGACGCGACCAGGCTCGTCCCGCTTGCCGACCAGGGATATTGGCTGGCGGTGATGTCGATGCCCTCGGACCGAGCTCGATCGATCTTCGCGATGATGTCCGGCGCCTGCCCCTGCACGTCTACGCCCAGCGCTTTGATATGCGAGATATGGATCGGGATGTGGCCCACGCGCCCGATCTCGATCGCCTCGTCCACCGCCGCCTTGAGCCCGATCGTGTAGGAGGATTCGTCGCGGATATGGCTGTCATAATAGCCGCCCCGCTCCCCCGCTTCCCGCGAGAGTGCGACGACCTCGTCCGTCTTCGAAAAGCTTTGCGGCGCGTAGAACAGGCCGGTCGAAAGGCCGAGCGCCCCCTGGCACATCGCGTCGCCGACCATCTTTTTCATCCGCGCCAGTTCGTCCGGCGTCGGCGCGCGATCGGCCATACCGATCACTGCCTCGCGGATCGTGCCGAACCCGGTATAGGTCGCATAATTGATCCCGACCGGCCTTATTTTCGCGCCGTCGAGCACCGCCTTCACATCGATCGCGCCGCCGCCGTCATTGCCGATGAAGGCGGTGGTCACGCCCTGCATCAGGAAAGCCGGCACCAACCGCCTGCCCGCATCGCCCGATGCAAGATCGTCGCTGACATGCGTGTGCGGATCGATGAATCCCGGCGCGACGATCATGCCTCTGGCGTCGATCACGCGGCGGGCGCCTACCGCCAGATGCCGGCCCACGCCGCTGATATGATCGCCTGAAACCGCGACATCGCCGACGAAAGACTCGTCCGACCCGGTGTAGATTGTGCCGCCGCGGATCAGCAGGTCGGCAGGGGCCGCCACCGCCGGAATAGCGAACAAAAACGCGCACATGCCGCCCATCAGAGCGCGTGTCCGGTAGATCATGGCGCACCAATAGGCCCGGCATCGTATTTAGGAAACGGGTTACGTCATCGATCCGAAACAAAGACGCGCGATCGGACCACATTTGCGGGAGGATTGAGATGCGGGCGAAACGGTGGATTGCGACGGCCTGGGCGATGATGGCGGCCTGCGCCGCCACCGCAAATGCGGCGCCGCCCCCGCCCCATCCCAAATTGGTGGTCGCGATCGCGGTCGATCAATTTTCCGCGGAATTGTTCCAGCGCTATCGCGCCAGTTTCACCGGCGGGTTCAGGCGGCTGTCCGACGGCATCGCCTTCACCGGCTATCAAAGCCATGCCGCGACCGAGACCTGCCCCGGCCATTCGACCATCCTGACCGGCCGCCACCCGGCCGCGACCGGCATCGTCGCCAACACCTGGTTCGACGTGAAGAGCGGATCGAGCGTCTATTGCGTGGCGGTGCGCGGCACCGCCGATCCCGATGCCCGCGGCCCGCAGAATCTGCGCGTGCCGACATTCGGCGAGTGGCTCAAACAGGCCCAGCCACAGGCGCGGATCGTCTCGATCTCGGGCAAGGACCGTGCCGCGATCATGATGGCCGGCCATCATCCCGACGCGGTCTATTGGTGGAATGACGGGGTCGGTTTCACCACTTCATCCTATGCCGGCCCCGCCACGCCCGCCGTGCTCGCGCCCGCCGACGCCTTCAACAAGGCGCTGTTCGCGCGCTGGAAGGCGAGCCCGCCGCAATTATGGCCGGCCGACATCGCCTCGACCTGCCAGGCGCTGGTCGCGCGCCACATGTTCAGCAAGCTCACGGTGTCGGGCAAGGTCCCGCCCGATCTGTCGTTGACGGTCGAGAGCGGCGACTTCCTCCATCGCACCGATTTCCAGGATCAGCTGCGCGTCTCGCCGATCTTTGACCCGATGATGCTCGATTTCGTCGGTCAGACGATCGAACGGCTCCATCTCGGTCAGGGGCCGGCGACCGACCTGCTCGCGATCAGCCTGTCCTCGACCGACTATATCGGCCATCGTTACGGCAATGGCGGTGCCGAGATGTGCGTGCATATGGCCGCGCTCGATCGCGCGCTCGGCGACTTCCTCGCCAAGCTCGATAGCCTGCACGTACCGTATGTCATCGCGCTCACCGCCGACCATGGCGGGATCGACGCCGCCGAACGCGCGAGCGAGCATAATATCGCCGCGCCGCGCATCGATCCGGTCGCCTTCGTGAAGCGGCTGAACGACGCGGTCGGCAAACAGCTCGGCGTCGCTTACGAGACGATCGTCGGCGACGATCCCCAGCAATTGAGCATCAATGTCGGCCCCGACGACGCCTTGCGCGCCAAAGTGCGCGACGCGGCGGTCGCCTGGCTCAAGCAGCAGCCCGAGGTTACGCAGGTCTATACCGCCGACCAGACCGCCGCCGCCACGCCCGCGCCGGGCAAGCCGGTCGATCAGCTGACAATGCTCGAACGCTTCCACGAGAGCTACGACAAGGATCGCAGCGGCGATATCCAGGTCCAGTTCCTGCAATATGCGACGATGGGGATGCCGCGCGGGCCGGGCGACACCGTCGCGGGCCATGGCTCGCCCTGGGACTATGACCGGCGCGTGCCGATCCTGTTCTGGTGGCCGGGCGTGAGCGCGGACGACCGCAAGGAACCGATCGAGACGGTGGATATCGCCCCGACGCTCGCGGCGATCGCGCATGTTCCGGCGCCTGAGGTGGACGGAAAGTGCCTGGAGGCGGTGGCGGGAGCCTGCCGATGACCCTCACCGTGGGAGTTTGACTCTGGCGCGGTAGCGGACCAACGCTGCCGCGCATGAGCCATTACAAGAAAGAGCTCGAAGCGCTGCAATGCGCGCTGGTGCGCACGCAGCAGGCGCTGATCGCGAGCGGGGCGCGTACGATCCTGGTGCTCGAAGGCCGCGACGGCGCGGGCAAGGACGGCAGCATCAAACGGATCGCCGAGCACCTCTCGCCCCGCAACACGCGCGTCGTGGCGCTACCCAAGCCATCCGACCGCGAGCAATCGCAATGGTATTTCCAGCGTTATGTCGCGCATCTGCCGGCGGCGGGCGAATTGGTGATCTTCAACCGCAGCTGGTATAATCGCGCCGGCGTCGAGACGGTGATGGGCTTCTCGACGCCATCCCAACAGGCCGAATTCCTGCGCGATGCGCCCGATTTCGAGCGGATGCTGATCGAGAGCGGGATCACGTTGGTCAAGCTCTGGCTCGACATTTCCAAAAAGGAACAAGCCGATCGGCTCGAAGCCCGCCGTACCGATCCGCTCAAGACGCTAAAAGTGTCGGATCTCGACGCGGTCGCGCAAAAGAAGTGGAAGGCCTATTCGGCCGCGCGCGACACGATGCTGGAGCGTACACACACATCGATCGCGCCCTGGCATTGTGTCCGCGCCGATCACAAGAAGGCCGCGCGGCTGGCGATCATCCGCCATCTGCTGGAGCGCGTGGCGCCGCCGGAGGTGATTGCCGCAATCGATCCGCCCGATCCCGCCATCCTCTTCCCCTACACGCCCGAAGCCGCGACCGACGGGCGACTTGCCCCCTGACGGTGGACAGCGTGGCCGCTTGCCCGCATGATCGGCCCAGGCCAGCCTAAGGGGTGCAGCATGGCAAGGGAATCCACCGTCGCGCATGGCCCCGAACATGGGCTGGAGCGGCTGATCTTCTTCTCCGATGCGGTGTTCGCGATCGTGATCACCCTGCTGGTGATCGATATCCACGCGCCGCACCTGCGGTTCGGTTCGCCCGATCGCGATTACTGGATCGCGCTCCTCAATCTCACGCCCGAATTCCTGGGCTTCTTCATATCGTTCTTCGTCATCGGTTTCTTCTGGGCGGGCCATCACCGTACGCTGTCGCTTGCTGCGCATTATTCACCAACGCTGTTATTCCCCAATCTGATGCTGCTGGCGGCGGTCGCAGCGATGCCCTTTTTCACCGCATTCGCCAGTGCCAATCCGATGATGCGCGTGCCCGTATTTTGTTACTGCGCCTGGCTGGTCGTGGCTGCAGTCCTCAACCGCCGGCTCCAGACCCTGGTGACCTCGCCGCCGGTGGTCGACGAACATGTGGCTTCCGAAGCGATCCTCATCACGCGCGACCGAGGAACCGCGGTGATTCTTGGCGCGGCGACCGGCATGGTGATGAGCCTGTTCGTACCCGTGCTGGGGCAGGTCATGCTGTGCACCATCCCGCTGTGGCGACTGGCGCTGCGTCGGCTTGGCCGGCGTCCGCGCTGATCCGGTCGGCGCCGCTCAGGCGGCGCGGCGGAATTCGGGGCTGACGGGGAAGCTCAGACCGGCCACGAACTGATCGGTGCACGTATCCCAGCTATATTTCCGGCCTTCGGCAGCACAGGCGGCGGGCCTTGCGGTGAGCGCCTTGCGGATGGCGGCTTCCAGATCGTCATCCATCGCGCCGACTATCTTTTGCGCATCGCCGATTATGTCGAGCGGCCCATGGACCGGGAAGGCCGCGACCGGCGTGCCGGCGGCGAGCGCCTCGATCATTACCAGACCGAACGTGTCGGTCTTGCTCGGAAAGACGAAGACGTCGGCGGAGGCATAAGCCGAGGCCAGATCGGCGCCGTGCAATGCACCCAGGAAATGCGCCATCGGGTAACGCTGCTCAAGCTGCGCGCGCGCCGGGCCATCGCCGACGATCACCTTGGAGCCGTTGACCGGGGCATCGAGGAAAGCGTCGATATTCTTCTCGACCGCGACCCGCCCGACATACAGCTGGATCGGACGCGGCAGCCCCGCCATCGCGGCCAGCAGCGGAGCGTGGGGGGTAAAAAGATCCAGGTCCACGCCGCGCGACCAGCGGTGGGTCTGCCGCAGCCCCTGCCCCGCCAGTTCCTCCGCCAGCATCCGCGTCGCCGCCATGATCCGTGTGGCGGGCGCGTGGAAGCGCCGCACGACCGGCCAGAACCAGCTCGGCGGCAGCCCGGTGCGCAGCGCGACATAATCGGGGAAGCGGGTGTGGAAGGACGTGGTGAAGGGTCTCTTGTGGTCGATGCACCAGCGCCGCGCCGCCCACCCGAGCGGGCCTTCGGTCGCGATATGGACAGCATCCGCCTGGAAATCCGCAAGCCGGCGCGCGACTTCACGTCCCGCGCCGATCGCGAGACGGATCTCGGGGTAGGACGGGCAGGCAATGTTGCGGAACAGATTGGGCGTGATCGTCTCGACCGTCCAACCGCGCTGACGCAGCTTGCCGACGGTCGTCTCGAGCGTGCGCACCACGCCGTTGATCTGCGGCCGCCAGGCGTCGGATACGAGCGCGAGCTTCATGCCGGCACCAAAGCGAGGCTGTTGATCCGCGCGGGTGCCGTCGCCGACTCCATCGCCTCGGCGCGCTTGTGTTCGGCCCAGTCGATGATCTCGATCCGGCCGTCGGCATGCTCGACGAGCGCAGTGCAGCTCTCCACCCAGTCGCCGTCATTATAATATGTGATGTGGCCGAACTGGCGGATCTCGGCCGAATGGATATGGCCGCAGACCACGCCTTCGACGTGGCGCTCTGCGGCAGCCCGGGCGACCACCTCCTCGAAACGCGAGATGAAGGAGACCGCATTCTTGACGCGCTTCTTCATGTGCGCGGCCAAGGACCAGTAAGGCAGGCCGAAGCGCCGCCGCACGAAGTTCACGATGCGATTGGCCTTGAGCAGAAATTCGTAAGCACTGTCGCCGAGAAAGGCGAGCCACTTGGCATAGAGAACGATGCTGTCGAACTGGTCTCCATGCAGCACCAGCAGGCGGCGGCTGTCGGCGGTTTCGTGAATCACCTCGCTCGCGACGGTGACGTCGCCGAAGGCGAGGCCGGCATAATCGCGCAGCACCTCATCATGATTGCCGGGCACGTAGACGACGTGGGTGCCGTGCTTGGCCATCTTGAGGATGCGGCGCACGACATCGTTGTGGCGTGCTGGCCAATACCAGCCCTTGCGCAACCGCCAGGCGTCGATGATGTCGCCGACCAAATAGAGCGTCTCGCATTCGACCGACTTCAGGAAGTCCATCAGCAGATCGGCATTGCAGCCCGGCGTGCCGAGATGGATGTCGGAAATCCAGATCGTGCGGAAATGCATCCGCTGCCGGGGCGCGGGCTTTGAATCGTCCTCGTGGAACCAGGCCGGCAGGGTATTCGGCGCAGAAAAAGGCTTCTTCGAGCCCGAACCCGGGTTACGCAGCGCCACCAGCGGCATTTCAGGGAGGGAAGCCAAAAGAACGCTCCTCGCGCCGTTTCCGTTGGCACGCCCCAATAATGCAGGCCCGTGAAGCCATCGGGTCAGTTCGGTTGCACTCTTGTGAAAGCGCGGCGCCGGGGGAGTCGTTTGTAGTGCGGTCCGGCATCCGCCGAACCTTGCGGCGCCAGCCCACGCCTCTACCCGACCTCCCATAGAATACGCTGTTTGGGAGGTCGGGTGGGGGCGTGGGCTGGCGCCGCTGCCGCATGAGCGGATCAACGATGTAACAAAAGCGGCACGAAGCCGTCGCGCTTCTGTCGCGCAACTGACCCATAGCAGCCGGAATCATGGGAGACCGGGATATGGATACGGCGATGCAGACCCAGGCGGTGGCGGCGGCTTACGACCGCTGGGCCCCGATCTATGACCTTGTTTTCGGGGCCGTTTTCCGTCGTGGCCGCAGCATCGCGATCGAGGCAGCGAACCGGATCGGGGGACGCGTACTTGAGGTCGGCTGCGGTACCGGCATCTCGCTGCCTTATTACAGCAAGCGCTGCTCGCTTTATGGAATCGACATTTCCGACGGCATCCTCGCCAAGGCGCGCACACGCGCCGCGAAGCTCTCCAATGTCGAGGCGATCGCGGTAATGGACGCCGAGGATCTGCAGTTCGACGACGGCGCGTTCGACGTGGTGGTGGCGCAATATGTCATCACCGCCGTCCCCAATCCGGAACGCGCGCTCGACGAATTCGCACGCACGGTGCGACGCGGCGGCGAGATCATCATCACGACGCGGATCGGTGCGGGTGAAGGCCTGCGCGGCGCGATCGAAAAGGCGCTGATGCCGATCACCAGCCGGCTCGGCTTCCGCACCGAATTCCCGTTCGAGCGCTATGCCGGCTGGGCTGCGGCCAACGGCGCCGTGGAACTGGTCGAGCGGCGCGCGCTGCCCCCGCTCGGCCATTTCGAACTCCTCCGTTTCCGCAAGAATTGAACGGACCGACCATGACCGCGACGACCAAGACCACGAAGATCAAGCGGGCCGGTGGCGCACTCAAGCAGAAGGGCGGCGCCATCAAGGCGAAGAGCGGCGAGAAGATCGCCGCGTTCAAGGAGCAACTCGACGAGCAGCGCTGGGACGATCATCGTTATTATCATCACAGCCTGATCAACCAGAGTCTGCACTTCCTGAGCGCGTCGAGCTTCATCCTCGCCTACATATTGCTGTTCCACGATCCGGCACTGGCGAGCCTGCTCGGCTGGTGCGTGGCGATGACCAGCCGCCAGGCGGGCCACTTCTTCTTCGAGCCCAAGGGCTATGACGAGGTCAATCAGGCGACCCACCAGTACAAGGAGGAGATCAAGGTCGGCTACAATCTCGCCCGCAAAATCGTCTTCATGTCGATCTGGGCGCTGATGCCGCTGCTGCTGTTGCTCAGCCCGACCCTGTGGGGCCTGTTCGCGCCGATCCCGGGGCCGATGGGTTTCCTGCGCCATGTCGGCCTGATGTGGCTGGCGCTGGGCGCGGCCGGCTTGCTGTTCCGTACCTTCCAGCTCTTCTTCGTCCGCGACGTGCCGACCGGCCTCATCTGGGCGACGAAGATCATCACCGACCCGTTCAACGACTTCAAGCAGTACCGCCACGCGCCGGTACGTCTGCTCAAGGGCGAGCGTTTCGACGGCGGCATTGCAGCCCGCTGATCCAGTTCCTGCCCGCGTTTTTCCCTTTGGCGCGGGCAGCGTTTCGGGCCTGTCGGGAACCCTACCCGGCAGGCCCGTTTGGTTTTTGGGTGATTGAAATGGGTAGCCGGATTCCGTCACCCCAGCGAAAGCTGGGGTCTCGGGAGGGAATAGAGCCGCGTGAGATGCCAGCTTCCGCTGGCATGACGACAAACGCCTTAGCGCCCCAGCCGCTTCGCGATCAGTTCGCGCAATATGCCGCGGCGGACGCTCCTGTTGGTCGCGTTCGCCGTGTGCCACCACCAGCCGTTGGCAGCCATCCGCTCGCAGGCGCGGGTGAAGCGGGTCACGACCTCGTCGAAATCGGCATCGCTGTAATTGAGGCTGAAGATCAGCCGGCCGGTGCCGACCCAGCTCAACAGCAATCCTTCCTCGCGAAGATAATATTGCAGCATCCAGTTGAAGCGCGACGGGGCCTGGTAGAGCACGGTCCAGATCGAGGAGAGGTTGGCGACGCGTACGGGCACGTCGGCCGCCGCAAGGGTCTCATTCATGTGCGCCGCACGCGCGTTCCAACGCGCGTCGATCCCGTCATAGAGTGTCGCGGTTTCGGGTTCGTCGAGCTTGCGCAGGAAGGCGTTCATCGACGCCATCACATAAGGGTGCGCATTGAAGGTACCGCGCGCGAAGCAGATGTCGACCGGCCGGTCTTCGCGAAAGCGCTTCATCAGCGCCGCCTTGCCGATCAGGACCCCGTTCGGCAGCCCGCCGCCCAAGGTCTTGCCGTAAGTGACCATGTCGGGCCGGATGCCGAAATATTCGGCCGCCCCGCCGCGCGCGAGACGGAAGCCGGTGAAGACATCGTCGAGAATCAGCACGATCCCGCGCTCGCGGCAAACCTCGGCCACCTTGTGCAGCCATTCGGCATAGGCCTCGCGATCGACGCCCGCGCGGCGCCCGCCATCGACCAACGTGTTGTCGGACGGCGCCGCGCTGTTGGGGTGCAGCGCCTGGAGCGGGTTGATCAATACGCAGGCGATGTCGTTGCGCGTCGCCAGCGTCCGCAGCGCCTTTTCGGACATTTCGGCGAGCGTGAAGGTGCGCTCGGCATTGACCGGATTGCCGATCCCCGGCTGCACGTCGCCCCACCAGCCATGATAGGCGCCGCAGAAGCGGACCAGCTTGCTGCGCCGCGTATGATAGCGCGCGAGCCGCACCGCCTGCATCACCGCCTCCGTCCCCGACATGTGGAACGAGACTTCATCAAGGCCGGTGAGTGCGCGCAGCCGCGCGACATTGTCGGCGACCACCGGATGAAGCTGACCCAGCACCGGGCCGAGATCGGCGACCCGCGCCACCGCGTCCGCGATCATCGCCTTATAGGCATCGTAGCCGAGCAGGTTGACGCCGTACGAACCGGTCAGATCATAGAAATCATTCCCGTCGAGATCGGTGAGCGTGACGCCCGCCGAGCGTTCGGCGAACGCGCCGACGGCCAGATTCTCCTTCACCAGCTTCGCGAACTGGAAGGGTACGCGATAGCTGCCGGTGAATTGCAGGTCGGACAGGGCCGGCCGCGTCTCGGCGGTGAGTGCGCGGCCCTTGGGGAAGCGCTCGGCGAAAACCGCCGCGAGCCGTTCGAACCCCTGCTCGCGCCGCGCCACCACATCCTCGGGCGCGCCGTCGCAGCGGAAGAATTTGGCCGCGTCATATTCGACCATTGGTATCCAGCCAGCGATGCGGCGCGACCATTTGGAATGGCCCGCGAGCGAGCGGTGCTTGGCTTGGCTGAGCAGAAGGCGGCGACGGCCGGCGGTGGCACCCAATCCGACCGAGCCCGCCGCGATAAAAGCGAGGGACCAGTTCATGACTTTTGCTATCGCGGTTTGACAACGGGATTATGACAATGCGGTCCGCCATCGCGCGCCTCGTCGCAAACGAGGATCTGAATTTTCTGCTGACCAACCGCCTGCCGCGCCGGCTCGCGACCGATTTCGTGGGCTGGTTCAGCAAGATCGAAAATCCACTGATCGCGCGAAGCTCGATCGCCTTGTGGAAGCTCTTCTCCGACGTCGATCTCGCCGATGCCGCCGAAACCCGATTCCCCAGCATGCACGCCTGCTTCATCCGCATGCTCAAGCCTGACGCGCGGCCGGTCGCGCAGGATCCGGACATGATCGCAAGCCCGTCCGACGCGATCGTCGGCGCGCATGGGTGGATCGAGGGCGACACGGTCCATCAGATCAAGGGCGCGCCTTACGCCCTCAGCGAGCTTCTGGGCTCCTCGGAAGCTTCCCAGGCCTACGAGGGAGGCACCTACATCACGCTGCGGCTGACCGCCGGCATGTACCACCATTTTCACGCCCCCCATGAGCTGACGGTCGATCAGGTCACCTACATTTCGGGCGACTGCTGGAACGTGAACCCGATCGCGCTCAAGCGGGTCGAGCGATTATTCTGCAAGAATGAGCGCGCCGCGATACGCTGCCGGATGGACGACGGGACGCCGGTTATGCTGATCGCAGTGGCGGCGGTGCTGGTCGCGAGCATCCGCCTCTCTTTTCTCGATACGGCCCGATCGCTCCGCATCGGCGGACCGCGCACGATCCCGGTCGAAGCGAAAGTCCGCAAGGGCGACGAGATGGGCTATTTCGAGCACGGCTCGACCATCGTCATGCTGTTGCCCAAAGGTTTCGCCTTCGCCGAGGGGATCGAGACGGGCGCGCGTATCCGTGCCGGCCAGGCTTTGTTCGAGCGCGCGCGCCACCAGAAGGGGTAAGCGGCGGCGACGGAAATCCCCTATCGGTACCAAAATGGCGAAGAAGAAATTTTACCTGACGGCCACTTTGCCCGACGGCTACGTCAAGACGATCGGCCCGACCGCGACCGAATTCACCCATTATTGGCGGATCGTCGCGCATCTCGTGCAGGGACGGACCGAGATATTCTGGGGCCATACCAAATCGCTTGCCGAAGCCCGCAAGAAGAAGAGCGCCGCGGTCGAGGCGGCCGCCAATCGCGGCTGGCAGGGCTATGATTTCGATATCGTCGAACTGACGCGGACATCGGGTTCGCGCGGGGCCGACCCAGCCTAGCGAGGGTGGTATTTTGCCAGCGCGATCCCGGCGAGATTCTTCGCACGGGGAACAGCGCGCAACCGAACATGCGGGATCTTTGCAATGGCTACCTGGAACGCCGCCAGATGCCCCTGCATATGCGGGTCCCGGCATTTGGCTATCCCGTTCGCCTGGTTGATCACGGAACGGGAATCCCCCACCAATTCGACATCGTCCGCGCCCAGCGTGGCCGCGATCCCGACGGCATGGAGCAAAGCCAGCCATTCGGCCTCCTCGTTGCCGCCAATGCCGATTTCACCTCGCCGGTAGGTGACCCCGTGCGCGACCGCGGCGATCTCCATCATGCCCGGATTGGGGCGGCAGCCGCCGTCGAAGAAGATGCGCAGGCGGCCCGTCCGCATGCCGCTTACCGTTCGCCCTTCACATATGTATCGAACCAGGCGACAGTGCGCTTGCGCATGTCCGCCGCATTGGCCGGGTCGCGCAGGCGATGGCCTTCACCGGGATAGATGACCAGGCTGGTCGGCACGCCCATTTCTTTCAGGGCATGCCAATATTCGATCGACTGGGTCGGCGGCACCTCGATGTCGCGCTCGCCGACATAGAGGAAGGTCGGCGTCTTCGCTTGCTTGATCGTGCGGATCGCGGACACCGCCCAATAAGCGTCGGGATCGTCGTACATCGACTTGCCAAAGAACGGGATCATCCACTGGTCGATCCCGTTGGTGCCATAATAACTGATCCAGTTGGACAGGCCCGCACCCGACACCAGCGCCTTGAAGCGATTGGTCTGCGTGTTGACCCACATCGCCATGAAGCCGCCATAGGAACCGCCGATCAGCCCCAGCCGGCTCTCGTCCACCGGCGCGACCTTTTCGACCGCGTCGACGCCGGCGAGGATGTCCTTCAGGTCGCCCCCGCCGAAATCGCGCCTGTTGGCGGCGGTGAAGGCTTCGCCCTGGCCGAAGCTGCCGCGCGGATTGGGATAGAAGACGTAATAACCCGCGTGCACGAGATCGGCGGTGATCCCGCCCTGCGTGATATAGTTGGGCGTGGAGGCGGACGACGGGCCGCCATGGACATTGACGATCATCGGCGCGCGCGCGGCGGGATCGGCGCCGGCGGGCGCGAGCAGCCAGCCCTGCACGGTGAAGCCGCCATTGTTCCAGGTCACGCTGCGCGCCCGGACCAGAGCGGGCAGCGCGTCATTGTCGTGCGTGGTCTGCCCGAGTGCCGTAACCGGGCCGGCATAGATCGCGGACGCATGCTCATAATCCTGCACGACCGACGCCGCCACGCGCCCATCGAGACTGAAGACGGTCTTACCGTCACCCGCCATCAGACCGACCGGCTTGCTCCACAGGCTGGTTACCGCGCCCTTGCCGTCGATCCGCACGATCGCGGCATCGGGGCCGGCGAGCACCGTTCCGCGCAGGCCGTCGCTCAGCCAGATGAGCGAGGTGATCGTGGCCTTGAGGCCAGGCGTGCGGTCTGCCGGCGTGCCGCCCGCAAACGGCACGGTCCAGACGTCGCCGCCGACCGAGCCATAATCGCTCATCAGCCCGCCGACATAAGCGACCGTCTTTCCATCGGGCGAGAGGCGCGGGAAGCGGACCTGGGTCCGGGGCCGGGCGATCGGGCGGACGCTGCCGGTGGCCGCGTCGATCGCGTCGATCGTCGCCGTCCACCAATTGTCGTCGCCGTTGCCGAGCGCGGTCGAGGCGACGAAACCCTTGCCGTCGGGTGTCCAGGCATATTCGTAGACATAGCGCCCGACGGGGGAGACCGGCCTGACCGCATCGCCCGCGACCGTGGCAGCGAGGTCGAACACCGCGATCCGTTTCTCATCATTGCTCTCGCCGATCTCGCCCACCTGGCGCGCGCCTGCCTGGGTCGCGCCGGTTTCCTTGGAGGCGTTGAGCGTGACGAGCAAAGCGACGCGCTTGCCGTCAGGGGCGAAACGCGGCGTCTCGGCAAGGCCCTTGACCGTGGCGACGGTGCGCAGATGCCCGCCCGAATCCGCCAGATTGAGCGAGACAGTGCCGGCGGCGCGGTCACGGCTCAGGAAAGCCAGCCGGCCATCGGCAGCGAAAACCGGATCCGAATAAGAGCAGGCGGCGCAAGGGTCGATCGTGCGCAACACCCGACCGTCGGATGTGCGGCGCAGTACGATCGCGCCATGCGCGCCCGCGCTATCTTCCGATTCCACCGCGGCAACAGCTTCGCCCTTAGGCGACATTGCGAGGTCTTCGAACTTGTGTGCGGCAAAAGCGGGGGCGGAGGCGAGGAGCAGAACCAACAGGGACAGGCGCATAGGATATCCGGATGAAAAGACATGCCTAGCGCGCTGGAGCAGGCGACGCAAAAAGGAGCGTGATCGCGCGACTTGCAGCGAGAAGGCCTTTAGTCAGCTAGTCTGGAGCAACCGCCTGACCCCACCTTGGCGGAGCCAAATCCAGCGCAAGGTTAAATTTGTGATATAAATAGTTTCCGACCCTTCCACCTGACGTGGCCCTCAATTAGAACGGGCCGATTGCCGCCAAGGCGGTGGGTAGTTTGCGGGGATTTTTTTGATGGAGTTGAGGTCTTGAATCCGGAGCAGCTGGAAGCCTGCCTGGATCACCTCGAAGCAGCCGAGGCGATAATGGTCGAGGCGGGCGATCTCGCCGGCCTCACCCGCCTTTCGCTCGTGATCGAAATGCTGCGCCGGGCACACGGAATGCCGGATCGACCGATCGATCTTTCCGAATTCACGCTTGACCCGCCCACCGTGGAGGGCCGCGCTTCGTGAATACGCAGCCGGTCGGTATGCCTGCGGCGGCAGGGGACCCGATCAGCGATGCAGACCTGATGCAGCTCGCGCGGCGTATCAGCCATTGGCGACGCAAGCGCGACGCTATGTTCGGTCCAGTAATTTTCGCCGACCCGGAATGGGACATATTGCTCGATCTGTTCGTACAGGGTGGGATCGATCGGCGGGTGAGCATGTCGAGCCTGTGTATCGCCGCATCGGTGCCGACCACGACCGCCATGCGATCCATCAACGCGATGATCCAACAGGGCGTGCTGGCCAAGTCGCGCGACGAGGGTGATGCGCGGCGCGTGCTGATCGAACTAACCGAAGAAACGCGCGCGAAGATGCGCACCTGGCTATTGGGTGTCGCGCTCACGCAACCGCGCTGACCTCTTCCGTGTCTCTTGCCCGGACGCATGGATCGTCCAGCGCGCGGACAAATCCACCTGATCGAACAGATGCCGCCCGAGCACGGCCAGCGCCGCGCCCGCGCATGTGCTCGTCATCCCGATCAGCGCCAGCAGATAGGGCAAGATCCTGATGCTGGCGGTCGGATCGGGGACGGCGAACAGATGGCGACCGATCAGCGCCCCAAGTCCGAACAGGACGAAACCGATCAGCCGCAGGCCGAGGTTCGCATATTTCCGCTCGTGAAAAGGCATGGCCGCTACTCCCGATCCGGAGCCGACCTAAGGGGGAGCACATAGGGATTCGAGGCAGGCGCGAAGCCGTTCGCATAGGCTTTGCGTAAGCGGGGGGAACTCGAAAACATATGAAAAACATATGCGCTTGGCGGCTTAATCCCCTCGAAAGCCTATGGCGATAGCGCCATCCGCCATAAGCGGGCTGCGAACCGATCCGCGTTCTGGAAGTTGCTTACCCGATGATTGCCCCCGCTTTGCCCGAAGAGACACCGCAGGCCCACGGATCGCACGAGCAGGAACCCCTGCCCCTGCTCGCGCTGGGTGCGATCGGCGTCGTGTTCGGCGACATCGGCACCTCGCCGCTGTACGCGCTCAAGGAGAGTTTCGCGGGGCATCATCCGCTCGCGGTCGACCAGCCGCATATTTTCGGCGTGCTCAGCCTGATCTTCTGGACGATGATGCTGATCGTCACGATCAAATATGTGCTCGTCATCCTGCGCGCCGACAATCATGGCGAAGGCGGTAGCCTGGCCCTGCTCGCGCTGATCGCGCGGCGGCTGGGGGCGCGGCGCTGGACGGCGGGCATCGTCATGCTCGGCGTCGCGGCGACGGCGCTCTTCTACGGCGACGCGATCATCACGCCCGCCATCTCGGTCCTGTCCGCGGTCGAAGGACTGAGCACGGTCAGCGACACGTTCACGGCGATGGTGCTGCCGATCTCGATCGCGATCCTGATCGGCCTGTTCGCGATCCAGTCCTACGGCACCGCCCGCGTCGGTGCCCTGTTCGGGCCGATCATGGTCTTCTATTTTATCGTGCTCGCGGTGCTCGGCGTGAAGAGTGTGATGACCCACCCGATGATCCTCGGCAGCGTTAATCCGGTCTGGGCCGCGCGTTTCTTCCTGGTCGATCCGAAGCTCGCTTTTCTGGCGCTGGGATCGGTCGTGCTGGCGGTGACGGGCGCCGAGGCGCTCTATGCCGATATGGGCCATTTCGGGCGCAAGGCGATCAGCATCTCGTGGCTGTATGTCGCTCTGCCCTGCCTGCTGCTCAACTATATGGGCCAGGGAGCCTTATTGCTCAGCGATCCCTCCAAGATCGAGAATCCCTTCTATCTGATGGCGCCGGATTGGGCGCGTCTGCCGCTCGTCATCCTCGCTACCGTCGCAACCATAATCGCCAGCCAGGCGGTGATTTCCGGGGCCTTCTCCGTCACGCAGCAAGCGGTGCAATTGGGCTTCCTGCCGCGGCTGAGGATCGTCAACACCAGCGCCAAGGCCGCCGGCCAGGTCTATGTGCCGTTCGTCAATTCGACCTTGCTCATCCTGGTGATCGTGATCACTTTGGGCTTCCGCAGTTCGTCCAACCTCGCAGCGGCTTACGGTATCGCCGTCACGGGCACGATGTTCATCACCGCCTGCATGTTGGGCGTGCTAACCTGGTCGGTCTGGAAATGGCCCAAGCCGCTCGCGGCGCTGGTGACGGGCGCCTTCCTGGTCGTCGATGGCGCCTATTTCGCGTCCAATCTGACCAAGGTGCCTGACGGCGGCTGGTTCCCGTTGCTGGTGGCGGTTGTGGCCTTCACTTTGCTAACGACTTGGGCACGCGGCCGGCAGATCGTGCGTGAGCATCTGAATCAGAGCGCGATGACGATGGAGATGTTCATCGGATCGACGGTACGCTCGCTGAAGCGCGTGTCCGGCACCGCCGTCTTCCTTTCGGCCAGCTCGAAAGGCGTGCCGCCCGCGCTGCTGCACAACGTCAAGCATAACAAGGTGCTTCACGAGCGCATCGTAATCCTGACCGTGCATATCCAGGGCGTACCGCATGTCAGCGACGAAAACCGGGTCGAGACCGAGGCGCTCGACGAGGGCTTTTATCGCGTGATCCTCCACTACGGCTTCATGGAGGAAATCGATATTCCCGCCGCGCTCGCGCGTGCCGACGAGTGCGGCCCGGTCTTCCGGCCGATGGACACGAGCTTCTTCCTCGGCCGCCAGACGCTCATTCCCTCGTCCAAGCCGGGCATGGCGATCTGGCGCGAAAAATTGTTCGCCTGGATGGTGCAGAATGCCCAAAGTGCAATGGAATTCTTCAAGCTGCCGATCAATCGCGTGGTCGAGTTGGGCAGCCAGCTGGAAATCTAGAACTTATAGTCTGATTCAGCCAAGCTGAACCGTGCGGCACCGGCCCACGCGCCCACCCGGCCTCCCAATCAGGATATTCTATGGGAGGCCGGGCGGGGGCGTGGGCCGGTGCCGCTTCAGCGAAGCTGAATCAAACTTTAGGCGGCGCGGACCGATGGCGACATATCGTCGGCCCTAGCCCCCTGATCGGTCGCCTCGATCACGCGGTTGCGGCCCTGTTCCTTGGCCAGATAGAGCGCGGCGTCGGCGCGGATCAGGGCGTGCTTGACCGCACCCCCATCATATTCGGCGACGCCGAAGCTGGCGCTGAGCCGATGATCGGGTGCGATCCCCGGCGACGCGCCGGCATGGAAGCGCAGCCGAACCATCTCGGCGATACCTGCCGCATCGGCCGTGCTCACGCCCGGCAGCAGCAAGGCGAATTCCTCGCCGCCCATCCGTCCGGCGCGATGACCGGTCCGTTCCAGCGAAAGCGCGAAAGCGCGCAGCACCTCATCGCCCACGGCATGGCCGTAGCGATCATTGACCCGCTTGAAATGATCGATGTCGCACAGGATCACCGCGCCCCCAATGCCGGCCTCGCCGGCAATGACCTGATCGAAGCCCTGGCGGTTGAGCAACCCCGTCAGGCTGTCGCGTTCGGATCGCCGACGATAAGTGGCGATTACCCCGCCGACGACCTTACCCAGCAGCAGGAAGACCACGATCGGAGTCGCGAAAGCAGCAATCGTCAATATCGTCCGCTCGTAGAGCGAATGCCGGATGACGCTGTAGTGCGCCGTGCTGCCAAAGAGCAGGGGATAGCCCGCCAGTCGGCCGAAGAAGAGCAAAGCGAGCAGCCCGAACCCGACGATCAACAGATGGTCCGTCACGTCTTTCTGCCGCACCTGGACGAGCCGGAAGACATTTTCGGACGCAGCGAGACCGCAGGCGAGCTGGAAGGGCAAGGTCTGGAGCGCGAAGGGCACATGCAGGAGCGCGAGCAGGAACGAGACCGCAGTCAGGCCGCCGATCAGGCCGATAAGGCGGCGATATTGGCCGCGCTGACCGAGAATGGCGCGCACCGCCTGGCCGGCGCAGAGATAAGAGGCAGGAACCAGCAGCGTGATGATGAGCAGGTCGCCGATCGTGCCCGACCTGAAGCCCAGGATGAGGATCCCGATAGTGCCACAGGACAAGGCCGCTGTCAGCCAGCCGAGCGGTGCGAAGGTCGATTGGCTGCGCAGGCCGAAATGGATCGCAACGCACAGCCCGGCCATGGATGCGAGCATGCCCGCATGCACAAAGCTCAGATTTACCATCATCCCCATAGCCGAATGGCCCCATCCCGCCGGCTGACACTCCGAACGCGCTACGCCGCTAGGGGTTAATAGGGCCCTTAACAATCACGGATACGAAACGGCGATGTGATCGCCCCGGCTGGACCACGCGACCAGGATTGAAACGCGACGCAACCGCCTTCTCCGGGTACCAAGGCGGGACCGCGCACTGAGCACACGGTCCCGCCAGCGCCCGCGGGAAGGGAAGTGACGCCGCCATTCCCGTGAGAATGACGGCGCCCTTTCCCTGACCCGCCCGGGTCAGCGCTGGAAGAGGTAGCCCAGGCCGCCGCGTCGACGCTGCGGGGCTAGGCGAACCGTAATCTGCCCATCGTCCTGCTTGACGCGGGCGGCCTGCTGGGCCGGGGCAGCAATCGGGGTTTGATCGACGGGACGTCCGGCGGCAGCGGCTTCGCGCTCGCGCTGATCGAAAAAGCTGGCATGCTTCAGACGGCGGCGCAGCGAGTGCGATGGATTGTCCGGCGTCGGCCCCAGATAAGCAGCCTGGGTATGGCGGCCGAAGCGGGAAATATCGAAGCCGTTAGGCAAGGTCCTGGGCGTCGCGCTTGCGATCGGCGCAGCCGCCATCGTCGGCGTCACCATGGCCGGTTGAGCTTCCGGAACCGCTGCCGCCGCAGCCGGCACCGGCTCGAGCACGACATCTTCGTCCTCACGGTCGCGACGACGACGAAGCGCGAAGGCTGCGCCGCCAAGCGCGATAACGGCCAGACCGATACCGCCAGCGATCGGAAGCGTCTCATCATCGACAGTGCTGGTCCGGGTGGTCTGCGTAGCGGTGGCGACCGGCGCAGGGGCCGGCGCGGTTGCCGCCGCCGCCTCGGCAGCGGTCGGGATATTCTTCGCGACCGGTGCTGGGGCCGTACCGATCTTGGCGGGGACGACCTTTGCCGGAGCGAGGGAGGTCACGACCGGCGCCGACGCACGAACAGACGACGCGATGGAGATACGCTTGACCGGAGCACTGCGCGTCGGCGCGGCGGCTGACTGACTGACATTGGGCGCCGCGTCGGCGTCATGAACGACCGGTGTGCCCACAGTCTTCATCGCGGGAACGGGGGTCGGGGCGGACTCGACGGGTGCGGAAGCCGCGGCTTCCGGCGCAGCCGTCTGGGCCGCGGCGGGAGGCGCTGCCACGATCGGGGGCGGCGGGGCGACGACCACCGGCGCGGCCTGACCGGCCGTGCTGTCTGTGGCCTGCGCCAGCAAGGGGGTTGAGGACAAAGCGATAACGGCTGCAATCGCGGTCATCGCTGGGCGGAGCGGGGAAAGGTTTGTATTCATAGCACCGAACCAATCCGCCAATATCAGCGAAAGTTCTTTCGGCAGCGATGAGATGCAATCTATTCGGGATGAATCGATGGCGTTAATATTAGGTACATGATCGGTTAATCCAAGGTACAGCTAAATTACTTGTCCCAGCACAAATAGTAAAAGAAAGAACGTTCGCGCAACATTCTCGAAGAATGACTTTCTAGCAACACCTCACCTTCGAAATCTACTTGGAAGGCTGCCAGTCCGGCGCACCCGCGCGCCACAGGATAAAGGCCGTTATATCCGCCTCTTCGATATCGCGCGTGCCCTTGGTCGTGCCCAGGCCATGTCCGGCTTTCTCCTCGAGCCGATATAATATGGGGCGATGGCCCGGTATCTCTTGCAGGCGCGCCGCCAATTTGGCGCCCTCCCAGGGCTCGACGCGCGGATCGTTGAGGCCGCCCGTGATCAGGAAAGCTGGGTAGTGCACGCCGTCCATCACATGCTGATAAGCGTCCATCGCATAGAGGTCCTTGAACCCCTGCGGATCCTTGACCGTTCCGAATTCGGGGATGTTGGCGGGCCCGGCCGCCATCGTCTCCATGCGCAATGCGTTGACGTCGCCGACCCGGGCGATCGCGCCCGCGAACAGATCGGGCCGTTCTGTCGCCGCGCGCCCGACCATGATGCCGCCGGCCGAGGTGCCGGTGATGAACAACAGGTCCGGCGTCGTATAACCCTTGGCGATCAGTTCCTCCGCGCAGGCGATGGCATCGCGCCACGTGTTGGGCTTGGTCGGGCCCTTGCCGCCCAGCCGCCAGGCTTCGCCGAACTCGCCGCCGCCGCGCACCGCGCATTCGGCGCGACTTACGCCGGCATCGACATAGGCCATCGTGCGCGTGCCGAAATACGGGAAGGAGGAGATGCCATAGGCCCCGTAGGCGTCGATCAGCATCGGCCGCGGCTTGATCGGGCCGGACGGACCGATCACGGTCAGCGGCACCTTGGCGCCGTCCTTCGCGGTCGCCCACAATTCCGACACCTGATAGCGCGCCGCGTCGATCGGCGGATGCGTGTCCAGCTTGAGATCGACCAGCTGCCGCGTAGCTGGATCGTAGCGATAATGGGCGGGCGGGCTCGCCCAGCTATCGAGCGCGACGATCGCCCCGGCATGATCGATGTCGGTCGAAAGACCCTCGATCGAACCGCGCACCGGCAGCGCGATCTCCTCGACCGCGCCGTCGTTCGAGACGTGCAGCAGCTTGCTGTAAAGGCCAATACGGGTCGCGACATAGAGGCCGTCCGACGCCGCTCCGATACTCTCCACCAACTGATCGTCGCGCGCCGGGATCACCGTCCGCGCGCTCGCCAGGCTGCCGCCGATCGGCAAGGCCAGCACCTTGAAGCGCGGCGCATCCTTGTGGCTCATCAGGAACAAGGTCTTGCCGTTGCTGTCGTAGCGGGTGACGCCGTCGGCCGGGCTGAGCAGAGGCACCCAGTTCTGGACACCCGCGCGCACCGCATCGCGCTTGCCCCACCATAAAGTGAGCTCGTTCTGGACGCCGTTCTGCTCGACCAGCAGCATCGCGTCGCTGTGCGGGATCTGCCAGAGCACGGGCGCGGCATCGACATTGGTGATCGGCCCCTTCTTGACCCCTGGCCCGACCAGCGGCTGCGTCTCGCCCTTCAGATCCCAGAAGTCGGCGGTGATATTCTGATATTTGTCGGTCGGCTTGGGGTTCGGCCCGAGCTTCTGCAATCGGGTAAAGAACAGGCCCGAGCCGTCCGGCAGCCAATCGACCCCGCCGAATTGCGCGCGATCGACCGGCCCGCCGATCGCCTCGCCCGACGCAGCATCAAGGATCGTCATCTCCGAATTCTCGGAGCCGCCGCTCGAGATGCCGACCGCGACTTTGCTGCCGTCGTGCGAGGCCTGGAACCAGTCGACCGCATAGGGCGTACCATTGTGCGCCTTCATCAGCGCGGCGGTATCGACCAGGGTGCGCGACTGGCCATGATCCAGCACGCGCAGGTTGAACTGATCCGCGCCCGGCGCGCGCTCCAGGTAGAATATTCTGTCGCCCGCCATCTGCGTGACGCTCACCAACCCGAACTGGCCGCCGAACGCGCTCATCCTCTCGAGGTAAGCTTGTTTGGGCTTGATGCTGTCGAGCAGGCCGTGCGCCCACGCGCTTTGCGCCTTCATCCAGGCCGTGGTCTCCGCGTCGCGGCTTTCCATGTAGCGGAAGCGGTCGGTGACCTTTGTCCCGAAATAATCGTCGGTGACGGGCCTGGCGGCCGCAGCGGGCGGCTGCGTGGTGGGTTCGACCGGCGCGGCGGCAAGAGCCGGCACCACGGCGCTGGATGCGAGCAACGCAAGCAGAATGCGAGTCATGTGAAACTCCCCGGAATGACGGGAGCCTACACCGTCCCTTCCGGGCGGCAATTGCTTTTAATTCGCCACGCCCATCAGGCGATATCCGACCCCCAATTCGTTGACGATGACGGAGGGGGACGCGGGATCGTCTTCAAGCTTCTGGCGAATGTTGCGCACGATCACACGCAGATATTCGATGTGGCGTTCATAGTCGCGCGGCCAAACCGCGGCGAGCAGCTTCTCGTGCGTGATGACGCGGCCGGGAAAGCGTGCCAGCTCAGCGACGACGATGAATTCCTTGGGCGTGAGATGAACCTCCTCGCCGCGACGGTGGATGCGGCGCTGGACGAGATCGATCGAGACATCCCCCGCCTCGACCTGCGATTTGCCGCCCTCCGCCACCCGCCGGCTGCGCAGCGCAACGCGCACCCGCGCCAGCAACTCCTCGGTGTCGAACGGCTTGGTGACATAATCGATCGCACCGAGATCGAGCGCGGCGACCTTCTCGTCGGTTGCCTCGCGGGCCGAGACGACCAGTACCGCCGCCTTCGATTTCTGCTGGATCAGCGGCAGCAATTCGAGGCCGTCGCGGTCGGGTAGCCCCAGGTCGAGCAACACCACGTCGGGCGGGCTCGCCTCGATCTCTGCCAGAGCCTGGCGTGCGGAGCCGGCCTCGCTTACCCGATAGTCCGCGCGTGTCAGCGTACCATGGAGCAGTCGGCGGATATGCGGCTCGTCATCGACGATCAGGATGCTCGCGGCCTCTCTCATTCCTCATTCATTCCCGTGACCAACGCCGCCTCGGGGAAGCGGATGGTGAAGCGTGCGCCGACAGGTGCACCGCGATTGGCGGCTTCGACGGTCAGTCCAAGCGCTTCGACAAAGCCTTTGACAATGGCAAGGCCGAGCCCGGTGCCGGTTTGCTTGCGGTCCGACCCCTCGATCCGCCGGAATGTCTCGAACACATCGCGCTCGCGTCCCGTCGGCAGGCCCGGCCCTTCGTCCAGCACGGAAAGCGTCAGGCTGCCCGGCGTGCGCTCGCCTAGAATCGTGATCGGCGTACCCGGATCGGCATAGCGGCCGGCATTGTCGAGCAGGTTGATGAGGATATGGTGGAAAAGCTGCGGATCGACGCGCACCAGCGGCAGGTCCGGCGCGACGCCAAGCTCGATCGTGTGACCATCGAGCGCGCGGCGCGTGTCGTGGACCGCGCTCGCGATCGCGTCGGCAAGGTCGACCGGCTCGATCTTTAGCTTGAGCGCACCCGCCTCGACCCGCGCCATGTCGAGCAGGTTGGCGACGAAGCGGTTGAGCCGCTGCGCCTCGACCTCGATCGTGTCGATCGTCTCGGGCGCGGGATCGCGGCGCAATTCGCTTGCGGCGGCGAGGATGGCGGTGAGCGGGGTGCGCAGATCGTGACTGACCGAGGAGAGCAAGGCCGCGCGCAGCCGGTCGCGCTCCTTCAACTGCGCCATGTCGCGCATATCGTCGGTCAGACGCGCGCGCTCGATCGCGAGCGCGGCCTGGTCGAGCAGATTCATCAGCAGTGGCAATTGATCCGACGTGACCGGCTCGCTGCCGTCGTCGCGGCTCAGGCCGATAGCCGCCAGCGTCTGCGAGGCATTGCGCAACGGGTAGAAAAGCCAATCGGACGCGGTCAAAGTATCCGACCCGCGCCCGGCCGGAACCCCGCGTTCGAGCGCCCAGCTCACCGCCGCCAGCTCGATCGTATCGAGCCTGTCCTCGGCCGGGTTGGCGGCACGCACCTGCGGCCCGTCGGGAGAATCTGTAAGCAGGACGGTGCGCACGTCGAAGATGCGCCCGATCTCGCCGCAAATCGCCTGCGCCAATTCCTCCTCGCCCGTCGTCTGGGTGAGTTGGCCGAGGAAGCCGGCCAGAGCGGCATTGGCGCGTGCACTGGATTGGGCGAGGTCGGCCTGCGCGCGCGTGCGCGCAGCGAACTGGCTCGTGACGAATGCCACCCCCAGCAGCACGAAGATGGTGACGACATTTTCGGGATTGTTGATCGTCAGCGTGCCGGTCGGCGGCAGGAAGAAGAAATTGTAGGCGAGGCTCGACAACAGTCCCGCGAACAGGCCGGCGCGCAGCCCGAACAGGCTCGCAGCCACCATCACCGGCAGCAGATAGAGCAGCGCGATATTGCCGAGATTGGCGTGGATGTAGCTCAACCCCGAGCCGAAGCCGGTTACCGCTGCCACCATCAGAGCCGCCCAAAGATAATCGCTGCGCCGCCCCCACGCGCCCGGCCGCGGCTTGCGCGCGCGCTGTTGGGTCGGTGTCGGATCATCCATCGGCAGCACGTGGATCGCGATGCCCGACGTATCCCGCACCAGCCGGTCGACCACCGAGCCATGCCGCATTTCGAACCAGCGCGAACGGACCGATTTGCCCACCACCAATTGGGTCGCGCGCGCCTCTACCGCGAAGGCGGACAGCCCCTCGAGCACCGACATCGCCGGCACGGTGGTGACGATCGCGCCCAATTGGCTGGCAAGGTTGAGCGTGGCGGCGAGGCGTTTCCGGTCCTCCTCGCCCAAGGTGCGCGTACGCGGCGTCTCGATATGGACCGCGGTCCAGGGCGCACGCAGCGTGTCCGCGATCCGTTTGGCGGTGCGCACCAGCCCGTCGGCGCCCGGCAATTCGCTGACCGCGACCAATATCCGCTCGCCACCCGCCCAATTGCCCGCCAGCGCATGAGCACGAACATAATCGAGCATCTGCGCATCGACCGCCTGCGCCGCGCGCCGCAGCGCGAGTTCGCGCAAGGCCGACAAATTGGACTTGGAAAAGAAATGCGACAGCGCGCGCGTCGCTTCGTCGGGAACGTAGACCTTGCCGTCCTTCAGCCGCTCGATCAGCTCATCAGGCGGGATGTCGACCACCTCAATCTCGGCCTGTTCGAGAATACGGTCGGGGATGGTCTCACGCACACGCACGCGCGTGAAGGACGCGACGACGTCGTTGAGGCTTTCGATATGCTGGATGTTGATCGTCGAGAAGACGTCGATTCCTGCCGCCAGCAATTCCTCCACATCCTGATAGCGCTTGGGATGGCGGCATTCGGGCGCGTTGGTATGCGCAAGCTCGTCGACCAGCACCAGCTGCGGCTTGCGCGCGAGGATCGCATCCAGATCCATCTCGGCGAGCTTACGGCCCTGATAGTCGATCGTCTTGCGCGGGATCACTTCATGCCCGACGACCAAAGCCTCGGTCTCGGCGCGGCCATGCGTCTCGACCACACCGATCACGACGTCGGCGCCCGCACGTTCGCGCGCGGCGCCCTCGCTCAGCATCTCGTAGGTCTTGCCGACGCCGGGTGCGGCGCCGAGGAAAACCTTGAGCTTGCCGCGCGTCTCCTGCTCCGCCTGGCGGAGCAGGGCGTCCGGATCGGGGCGATCGTCGCTTGCGCTCACTTGGGGAGTTTAGCGCTTTCCGTATCGAGCTGTCGATTGAGCATCAGCACGTTGACGCGGTCTTCGCCCAGGAAGCCTAGCAAAGGGTGCTCCGTCGCGCCCATCACTATCACGCGCAATTGCTCCGCGTCGATCCTGCGTGCTTTGGCGACGCGCGGCAGCTGATACAAAGCCGCCCCGGGCGTGATGTCGGGATCGAGGCCCGAGGCGGAGGCCGTAACCAGATCGAGCGGAACCTGAGCCCCTGGTACGGAAGCCTTCAAAGTCTTGATATCGCTCGCCATCCGATCGTGGAGCGCCTGGCTGACCGGGCCGAGATTGGAGCCGCCTGAGGCGAGCGGGTCATAGCCCTTGCCCGCTGCCGACGGACGCGGATGGAAATAGCGATCCGAAGCGAACCCCTGGGCGAGCAGCTCTGAACCGGAGACCCTCCCCTTGTCCACGATCAGGCTGCCATTGGCCTGATACGGGAAGACAAGCTGGCCGATGCCGGTCAGCGCGAGCGGGTAAGCGAGGCCGAGCAACAGCGCGAACAGCAACGTCATCACCAATGCGGGGCGCAGCGAAGAAGCGAAATCCTTTCCCATAGTCCTGTCCTCAGGCGAGATGCAGGCCGGCAACGGCCAGATCGATGAGCTTGATGCCGACGAACGGTGCGACCAGCCCGCCAAGGCCGTAGACGGCGAGATTGCGCCGCAGCAGCGGCCCCGCCCCCATCGGCCGGTAGGCCACGCCCTTGAGCGCGAGCGGCACCAACGCGGGAATGACCAGCGCGTTGAAGATGATCGCGGACAATATCGCGCTGGTCGGTGAGGCCAGGTGCATCACGTTGAGCACCGCCAGCCCCGGGTAGAGGACCAGGAACATCGCCGGGATGATCGCGAAATATTTGGCGACGTCGTTCGCGACCGAGAAGGTTGTGAGCGCGCCCCGTGTCATCAGCAATTGCTTGCCGAGGCCGACCACCTCGATCAGCTTGGTCGGGTCGCTGTCGAGGTCGACCATATTGCCTGCCTCGCGCGCGGCCTGCGTGCCCGTGTTCATCGCCACGCCGACGTCGGCCTGCGCGAGCGCGGGCGCATCGTTCGTACCGTCGCCGCACATCGCTACGAGCTTGCCGCCTTGCTGCTCCGACCGGATCAACGCGAGCTTGTCCTCGGGCGTCGCCTGCGCGAGGAAATCGTCCACCCCCGCCTCGGCCGCGATCGCGGCGGCGGTCAGCGGATTGTCGCCGGTAATCATCACCGTGCGGATGCCCATCTTGCGCAGCTCGCCGAAACGCTCGCGAATGCCCGCCTTGACCACGTCCTTGAGCGCGATCGCGCCGAGCAGCCGTCCATCCTTGGCGACCGCAAGCGGGGTCATTCCCGCGCGCGCAATCTCGTCGGTCGCGCGGCGCAATTCGGTCGCGGCTGCGGTCTCGCTTGCACCCGGATTGGCGTTGAGCACCGAATCCACCGCGCCCTTCTGGATCAGGGTCGCGCCGAACTTCACCCCGGAAATGCGCGTCTGCGCGGTGAAGGGGATCACCTCGGCCTCGTCCGGCAGGCTCCGGATCGCGACGCCGAACGTCTCGCGCGCCAGCTGCACGATCGAACGGCCCTCAGGCGTCTCGTCGGCCAGGCTGGCGAGCAAGGCCGCTTCGGCCAGCTCAGCGGGCTGCGTCCCGCTTGCCGCGCGGAATTCGCTCGCCTGACGATCGCCGATCGTGATCGTGCCGGTCTTGTCGAGCAGAAGCGTATCGACGTCGCCCGCCGCCTCGACCGCGCGGCCCGATTTGGCGAGCACGTTGAAGCGTACCAGCCGGTCCATTCCCGCAATCCCGATCGCCGACAGCAGGGCCGCGATGGTGGTCGGAATGAGCGTGATCAGCAAAGCCGCTAGCACGGTCACCGGGATCGATCCCCCAGCGTAGGACGCGAAGCTCGGGATCGTGCCGACCGCGATCAGGAAAATGACGGTGAGGCCGACCAGAAGGATCGTCAGCGCGATCTCGTTCGGCGTCTTCTGGCGCTCGGCGCCCTCGACCAGGGCGATCATGCGGTCGAGGAAGCCCTGGCCGGGATTGACCGTGACGCGCACCTTGATCTCGTCCGAAATGACGCGCGTGCCCGCGGTCACCGCCGAACGGTCGCCGCCCGCCTCGCGGATCACGGGCGCGCTTTCGCCGGTGATCGCGGCCTCGTTGACCGAGGCGACACCCTCAACCACCTCACCGTCGGAGGGGATGAGATCGCCGGTCTCGACCAGCACGACATCGCCCATCCGGAGCGTGCTCGCGGCCACGGCTTCGATGCCCGATCCCTTGACGCGCTTGGCGGTGAGTTCGGCCTTGGTGGCGCGCAGGCTCGCCGCTTGCGCCTTGCCGCGCCCTTCGGCGATCGCTTCGGCAAAGGTGCCGAACAATACGGTTAGCCACAGCCACATAACCAGCTGCAACTTGAAGCCGAGCGCCAGCGGATCATGCCCGACCGCGAGCAGGACGGTCAGCAGCAAGGCGACGCTGGCGGTGACGAACATCACAGGGTTGCGCACCAGCTGGGCCGGCGAGAGCTTGACGAATGCCTGGCCGATCGCCGGCAGCAGCAGCTCGGCCGTGAACAGGGATTTGGTTGCGGTGCGGGCCATCAGCGTACGGCTCCGTAAATCGGCCCGTCACCCTGAACTTGTTTCAGGGTCCATCGTGCAAAATGCGATGCCGGGGCGGGTTGATGGATGGATGCTGAGACAAGTTCAGCATGACGAAAAGGGAAGAAGGCCATGGCTCAGCTCAACCTTCCGCCGATCATCGCGAGATGATCGGCGATGGGGCCGAGCGCGAGGCTCGGCAGGAATGTCAGCCCGCCCATGATCAGGATCACGCCGATCAGCAGGCCGACCCACAGCCCACCCGTGGTCGGGAAGGAGCCGGCGGTTTCGGGCGTGTATTTCTTCGCCGCGAGGCTGCCCGCGATGGCGAGCATCGGCACGATCATGAAGAAGCGGCCGATCCACATGCACACGCCCAGCATGCCATTGTAGAAAGGCGTGCCCGCGCTCAGCCCGGCAAAGGCGGACCCGTTATTGGCGACCGCGCTCGAGAAGCCATAGAGGATTTCCGAGAAACCGTGCGGACCCTTGTTGAGCGGCCCGGCAAGGCCGGCGGCGGTTACGCTCGCGATCGCCGCCCCGCCCAGGATAGCCAGCGGCAGGACCGCGATGGCCAACACCGCCAGCTTGACCTCCCGGCCTTCGATCTTCTTGCCGACATATTCGGGCGTGCGGCCGACCATCAGCCCCGCGACGAACACGGCGAGAATCGCGAACAGCAGGAAGCCGTAGATGCCCGCACCAACCCCGCCGACGACGATCTCGCCCAATTGCATATTGAAGATCGGAACGAGCCCGCCGAGCGCGGTGAAGCTGTCATGCATCGCATTGACCGCGCCGCACGAGGCGTCGGTCGTCACCGCCGCGAACAGGCTGGACGCGGCGATGCCGAAGCGCACCTCCTTGCCCTCCATATTGCCGCCATGCAGCCCGAAGCCGTGCAGCATCGGGGTGGTGCCCGCCTCTTGCCAGTAAGCGACCGTCGTGCCGGCGAGGAACAGGATCATCATCGCCGCGAGGATCGCCCAGCCCTGTTTCGTGTTGCCGACCGCCTTGCCGAAGCACCAGGTCAGCCCCACGCCGAGCGCGAAGATCGACAGCATCTGGATGAGATTGGTGAGCGCGGTCGGATTCTCGAACGGATGCGCGCTGTTGGCGTTGAAGAAGCCGCCACCGTTGGTGCCGAACATCTTGATTGCCTCCTGGCTCGCGACCGGACCGAGCGCGATCGTCTGCTTCGCGCCTTCCAGCGTGGTGGCGTCGATCTGCTGGGTCAGCGTCTGCGGTACGCCGCTCGCGATCAGGAAGACGGCGTAGACCAAGCAGACGGGCAGCAGCAGATAGAGGGTGATCCGTGTGCAATCCGCCCAGAAATTGCCCAACGTCGCCGTCTGGCGCCGGGCGAAGCCGCGGAAGAAGGCAAAGGCGAGCGCGATGCCGGTCGCGGCCGACAGGAAATTGTGGATCACCAGCCCCAGCATCTGGCTAAGATTGGAGAGCGTGCTTTCGCCGGAATAATATTGCCAATTGGTGTTAGTGGCGAAGCTGACCGCGATATTGAACGCGCCGTCGGAGCCAACATTGGCGAATTTGGGCGCGTTGAGCGGCAGGAAGGCTTGGCAGCGCAATATCGCATAGGTGAACAGCATCAGCGCGACGTTGAAGATCAGCATGTGGACCGCGTAGCGGCGCCAGCTCATCTCCTCGCTCGGGTCGATACCCGAGAGGCGGTAGAAACCGCGCTCGACCGGCCCCAGAACGCCATGAAGCGGGGTGCGCCGACCTTCGTAGATGGCATGCAGCCACATCCCCATCGGCTTGGCGATGGCAACGATAAGGCCCGTGAAAACGAGGATCAGGATCCAGCCTGCGAGTGTCATGAGCGCGCTCCCGTCAGAAGCGCTCGGGCCGCAGGAGCACGGCCACGAGATAGAGGAGCAAGCCGATCGCGGTGAAGGCCGCGAGCCAGAGATCGAGGGTCATGGTTCAACCCTCACGCATTGTCGCACAGCCGGACGTAGGCGAGCGTCGCCGCCGTCAGCCCGATCATGATGGCTATCCAGATAATGTCCTGCATGGGATCCTCGGATCGAAGGTCGAGGATGCGCCATTAAGGGGGTGCGGCATTGGGAAGCGAGAGGTGGGAAGGCGCTCTCTTATATGTTTTCCATAGGGTCGGATGTGACCCCGCTGATCAGCCCGTCGCCAACCCACTGGCCAAGATAGGCGCCGGCGCGCGCGATGCCCTCCTCCTCGCCGCAAGCCTCGACCAGAGCAGCACAAAGATCTGGGAAAGCCAATCCGCCGCGCGTGTGCATCAGGGCCTGCAACTCGCACGGGCCGATCGTGCGGAAACGCGAAACCTGGCGATCGCGCCAGACCAGGATCGCGGCGGGATCGGCGAGGATTTCCACCGCCGGCGGCGTTTCGCCCGCATTCAACGCCACCCATATCGCTGCCGCGTTGGTCGCGGAGTCGCGATGGTCGATCGTCGGCGTGAAATGGAGCAGCGCCCGGTCCCAATCCACGTTGACCGCATCGGTGGCGGTCATGACGGGGGCGTCCGGCCCGACAAAGGCCTCCCCCAGCGCATTTTCGATCCAGGCCAGTTCGGCGACCTCGGGATCGTCGGGGTGGAGCGAGGCCAGCATCGCAGGAAAGTCGCGGCCATAAACATCGAGCGTCCAGCTGCCTGGCGGAATCGCATCGATATAGGTGACGACCGCCGCGTGGAACGGCTCCTCCCCGATCCAGGCGCGCGTGTGCGCGAAGCATTCTTCGAGCACGGCGACCAATTGGGCGCGGTAATTGTTCTGATAGACCTGCAGCCCGGCGGACGGATCGCCGCCGAGACCGGCCGCGATCGCCGGATCCTCAGTGCTGAGCCAGGCGCGGAAATCGCGTTGCAGCGCAAGCAGGCTCATGCCGCGGCCCGCGCCATTTCAGCGCCGATGCCGCGCGCTATCGCAAGCTCGCCCAGCAATTCGTGCAAGGGCGGGATCGCATCGTCGCGTTCGATCATGGTCGCGACCGGGCTCAGTTTTGGCAGGATGTGCGCATACAGATCCCACACGCTGTCGCAGACGGGTGCGTCATGCGTGTCGATCAGCATATCCCGGCCCTGGCTATGCCCGGCGAGATGGACCTGACGCACGCGATCGACCGGAATCCCGTCAAGATAGACACGCGCATCGAAGCCGTGATTGGCCGCGCTCACGAACACGTTATTGACGTCGAGCAGCAGGCCGCAGCCGGTGCGGCGGCAGAGCGCGTCGATGAATTCCCATTCGCTCATGTCGGCGCCGTCGAAGGCAAGGTAGGATGAAGGATTCTCGACCAGCATCGCCCGGCCGATGGCGGTCTGCGCGCGATCGACATTGGCGCAGACCAGGGCCAGCGCCTCCTTGGTATAAGGTAATGGCAACAGATCGTGCGAGCTGAAGCCCTCGATCCGGGTCCAGCTCAGATGATCGGACACGAACAGAGGTTCGATCTCGTCGACCAGCGTACGCAGCCGCTGGAGATAGGCGCCATCGAGCCCATCGGCCGAGCCCAGCGACATCGACACGCCGTGCAGCGCCACCGGATAGAGGGCGCGCACGTCGCGCAGGATCTGCCGCGGACGGCCACCGTCGATCATGAAATTCTCGGAAATCACCTCGACGAAATCGACGCCGACGCGATGTTCGAGGAATTCGGCATAATGCGGTTTACGCAAGCCGAGGCCGTAGCCGCCGAAAGAGGGAATAAGCATGCGTATTCCGTCCGGTAGATGACCCGGCCGCCCTTTTTAGGGGGGCGGCCGGGTCATGACGATCACTTGGACTCGGTCAGGCTGCCGCCGTCGGCCTTGCATGCCTTGCTGGTGAGCTCCTTGAAGCCTTGGCCCTTGCAGCTGTTCTGGCCCTTGCAGTCGTTGTGCGCGGTCTTGCAGTCGGACGTGCCCTTGCAGGTGTTGACGCCGTAGCAATGGACGGTCGTCGCGGCCGCGCTCTTGGCGAGCACCGGGGTGGTCGGCGCCGCAGCGGCGAACGCGACCAGAGCGGCGGAGGTGGCGAGGCTGACGCCGTTGCGGATCGTGAACATGGTATCGGATCTCCCTGGGGATTTGCCGGATTGGCCTCACCAATTCGATCCGTTCGCCCGCCCGGTTACAGCGCCCGTAAAATTACCAGCGCAGCAGGCGCGGACCGACCAGGGCGCCGAACGATGCCGCCAGCAGGATGCCGAGGGAATACCAGGTCAGCACGAACAGCGCCGATACTTCGGGGCAATGGAAACAATAGACTGTCGCCGAAAAAGCGCCGGCCGCCAGCCCCGCCGCTGCACCGGCCGCGCGCAACCGCGTCGGTGCCAGCCGCCGGAACGACCAGAGCAATCCTATGAAGATCGGCATTGCCAGGGTCAGCACCAGCCATGGGCAGAGCTTCCAGCTATGGCCCAGCCACATCGCCAGCCATTCGCTCTGCGGCGTGCGGATCATCTCCACCACGCCGACGCTGGCAAGCAGGCCGACCGGGATTGCCAGCAGCCAGAGGCGGCGCAGCCCGCCGCCGTCCGGCCGCGCCAGGCGCGAAGTCGCCCAGATCGCGCCGATCGCGAGCGAGATCGTGTACGTCCATTTCATCCAGAAGGTGAAGCCATGCATGGCGGCGCCGAGATCGGGCCGAATGCCCAGCGTCATCGCGATCAGCAGGGTCGAGGCGGCCGCGCCGATCGCGGTGCCCAGGCCCAGCCGCCAGCCAACTGCATGCCGCCGCACGGGCCTGGTCTTCGCCGCAAGCTGATCGATGAGCTGATCCGTATTCATCGCACGTCTCCCCGCAGGCGCGCGGCCAGGGCCTTGAGCCCGCGATGGACCGAAACCTTGACGTCGGACTGGCCGATGCCGTCCGCCGAGGCCGCATCGGCGACGCTCATTCCATCGATCTGCGTCGCGCGGATCATGCGCGCCTGCTTGGCGGGCAAGGTATCGAGCAGCTGATCCACATCCATCCGCGCGTCGCTCGCGGCCTGGAACCCCTCCGCGACCAGAATCTCCTCGAGCCCCTCGATCGGCACCGTGCGGCGATTGCTGCGAAAATGATCGATCATCTTGTAGCGCGCGATCGCGAACAGCCATGCCGTGAATGCGCGATCGCGGTCATAGGTGGCGCGGCGGGTGTGTACGGCAATCAACGTATCCTGGACCAGATCCTCGATTTCATCGGCGACCGAGCGGCGCCGATAGAAAGCGTGGAGGAGCGGAACGAGCGCGCGCAGCAATGCAGCATGATCCGCGGCATTGCCGTCGAGACCGCTGATCATCCATGTACGCAACTGGTCCTCGCTTGCTCGCATTCGTCCTCCCTCGACTGCGTTCGGTCCAGCCCGAGGAAAAGTTACAGCACAGGCGCCGAATTGCGAAAAAATTTGCAGCGCGGATTTGTAACCGCCCCCGTATCCGCCGCGAATTGGCAGCGTGACCGGGTTTTCCGCCTCCCCGGCCGGTCACCGCGCGGTTCGGGCCTGGCCCGGCCGCGCGCGAGAGGCAGAATTGAAAAGGGCTATCTTCTTATGCGCACCACCCACGCCGCGATCGCGGCCACGCTCGCCATGGCCATTGCCGGCGCCCCCACCACCCCCGCCGCCGCGCAGGCCGCGCCGGCGATGGAGAAATGCTATGGCGTGGCGCTCGCCGGCAAGAATGATTGCAAGGCCGGCGCCGGCACGAGCTGCGCCGCGAGCTCGAAGGTCGATTATCAGGGCAATAGCTGGAAGCTGGTCAAGGCCGGCACCTGCACCTCGATCAAGACCCCCAAGGGCAACGGATCGCTCACGCCCAAGGCGTGATGCCTGGCCGGAGCGCCGATACGCGCTCCGGCACCCTCTTTCCCGGAGAAAATCCATGCGCTCGCTCATCGCGATCAGCGACGGCGTCGTCGCGCGCCTTACCGCGCTCGTGCCGGACAGTTTCCTACTACTGGTCGCCCGCTTCGGTATCGCCGGCGTCTTCTTCATGTCAGGCCGGACCAAGGTCGACGGTATCCTGACGATCACGCCCGCCACCTACGAACTGTTCCGCACCGACTATAGATTGCCGCTCGTCCCGCCAGATATCGCGGCGGTAGCGGCGACCTTGTCCGAACATACATTCTCCATCCTGCTGGTGCTGGGCTTGTGCACGCGGCTGTCGGCCGCGGCATTGTTCGGCATGACCACGGTGATCGAGATCTTCGTCTATCCCGATGCCTGGCCGACGCATCTCAGCTGGGCGGCGATCCTGCTGCCGCTCATCTTCCGCGGCGGCGGCAATTGGTCGCTCGATCATCTGATCTGGCGGCGGTCGCCCGCACTGCGATAAGGGTCGGCCGCCGACGGGAGCCCGACCATGATCATCCGCAGCGACGAATTCGAAGATATCGACGTGCCCGGCCACGGGACGATGCGCGTCCATCTGTTCCGCCCGGCGGTGGAGGGCCGCTTTCCCGGCGTGCTGTTCTTCTCGGAAATCTATCAGGTGACCGGGCCGATACGGCGGCTGGCGGCCCTCGTCGCGGGCCAAGGCTATGTCGTCGGCGTGCCCGAAGTCTATCACGAATATGAACCGGCCGGCACCGTGCTGGCTTATGCCCAGCCCGGTACCGATCGCGGCAACCACCTCAAATTCGCCAAGCCGGTCGCAGCCTATGACGCGGACGCGCGCGCCGCACTCGCTTATCTCGCGGCACATCCCGCCTCTACCGGCACGCTCGCGACGATGGGCGTGTGCCTGGGCGGCCATCTCGCCTACCGCGCCGCGCTCAATCCCGAAGTGTCGGCCGCCGCCTGCTTCTACGCGACCGACATCCATTCGGGCACGCTTGGGCAGGGCAAATCGGACGACAGCCTCGCACGGATGGACGAACTCAACGCGGAGACAATGTTCGTCTGGGGCCGTCAGGATCCGCATGTCCCCTTCGTGGGCCGCGAGGCGATCCGTGCGCGGCTGGAGGCGGTCGGCGCCCGATATGAGTGGCATGAGGTCAATGCGCAGCACGCCTTCCTGCGCGACGAGGGCCCGCGTTACGATCCGGCATTGTTCCTGCAAGCGGTTGGGTGGATGCTGGCCCTGTTCGATCGAGCGATTTAAAGAAATTGCGGCTCTTGCCGGTTTCCCCCAAGCCATATTACGCAGGCGTATCGTCCTGAACGAAGGGGTATCTGGTGAAGCTTGCAGTCTCGATTCCGGTCGCCGCATTCCTTGCATCCGCGGCCCTGGCCGATACCGGCTATCACGGACCCGTCATCGACGCGCACGCCCATATCCGCTTCACCGACGATGACGCGGTGAGCGCCGATCAGGGGAAAGGCACCGCGCCGATCGCTGCGGTCGATGACGCGGCCGGGGTCACGCGGAGCGCTTTGATCGTGATCGCGCGCGCGGGCCAGATGGACAAGACGCGCGCACAGAACGATGCGGTGATCGCGGCGGCAAAGGCAGGCGGCGGGCGCTTCTATCCGGTGGCGTCGGTCCACCCGGCCGATGGCGCCGATGCGATGGCGGAGCTCGACCGGATGGCGGCGGCGGGCGTCAAGGTGATCAAGCTTCACCCCAACACGCAGAAGTTCGACGTGTCCGATCCCGCGGTTGCCGCCGTCGTCCAGCATTGCGGGGAGAAAGGGCTGGTCATCCTGTTCGACAGCTACAAGCCGTGGGACCTGTCGGAGATGGGCAAGTTCCTGCTGCTTGCCGCGACCCATCCGCAGACAAAGCTGATCCTGGCGCATATGGGCCTCACCACCTTCCGGGAAACGCTCACCTTCGCGCAGCTCCGCAAGCTCGGTGTTGGGGAGAATGTCTATTTCGACGTGTCGGCGATTGCCGTCCTCTACGCTAACTCACCGATTCAGACCGAATTGGTGTGGACGATCCGCAAGATCGGCGTGGAGCATTTCCTGTTCGGGTCGGACTGGCCGGTCGACACGCCCGCGGTGGCGGAACAGGCAGTACGCGATCTCGGCTTCACCGCCGACGAGCAGAAGCTGATCTTCCACGACAATGCGGCAAGGCTGATCGGGCTGCGCTAAACTTCCACCGTCCCGAACAAGGCGCGCAAATTCATCTTGCGCGCCGAAATGTCAGCCAGCGTATAGCGGTCGAGCACGGCCATGAAGGCCGCGAGCGCCTCGCCGAGCACGCCGTTGAGTCCGCATGCCGGCGCGATCACGCACGCCCCGCAATCGACCAGATCGAACCCTTCCTCAGTATGCCGCACCACCGTGCCGACATGGATTTCTCCGGCCGGGCGCCCCAATCTGATACCGCCATTCCGCCCACGCGACGACGCGACGAAGCCTTCGCGCGCAAGATCGTTTACGACCTTCATCAGATGGTTTTGCGAGATGTCGTAGGCGCTCGAAATCTCGGCGATCGAGCAGAGCCGCTCGGGGTGCGCGGCAAGATGGATCAGCACCCGCATCGCATAATCGGTATAGCGCGTGAGCCGCATCGGAACCCCTTTCCTCGGCACTATAACATGCATGTAAATTGCATGTTAAGTCGCGTCGGAATAGATGCATTCCAGTACATGATTGGAGCGAGTCGTGGGCAGCGAGGCAATTATCGACGAGGCACAGCTCGAAAGGCTGATCCCGCATTTCTACGGAATCGTGCGCGCCGATCCCTTGCTCGGCCCGATCTTCAACGATGCGATCGGCAACTGGCCAGATCATCTCGAAAAGCTTGTCGCTTTCTGGTCGTCGGTGATGCTGACCAGCGGCCGCTACAAGGGCAATCCGATGGCCGCGCATCTCAGGCATGGCGCGCGGATCACGCCCGCGATGTTCGATCGCTGGCTCGCACTCTGGGCCAGGGCCACCGCCGAAATCGTGCCGCCCCAAATCGCGCAAGCGCTTCAGGCCAAGGCCGCGCGCATCGCCGAGAGCCTGAGCCTGGCCTTGTTCTTCAGACTCGAACCCGTCGCCAAGTCGGAGGGTCAGGCGGCCTGACTCGCACCTGATTCCGGCTGCGTTTCCAGGCGCACAGCGCTTCCACCGATAGCGATCAAGCTCTAGCGTAGGTGCATGGCACGCGCCGACTTTGTCGCGGGACTCTCCGTCGCCGGGCTAATGTTGCCCGAGGCGGTCGCTTATGCAGGCATCGCCGGGCTCGGCGCGGGACGTGCGGTGCTGGCGGCGATCATCGGTTGCCTCGTCTATGCTACGGTCGGGCGCAGTCGCTTCGCGATCGTGTCGCCTACCTCATCCTCCGCCGCGATCCTCGCGGCCGCGCTCGCCGCCGTCGGGGCGGACGCCGCGACCCGCGACGTGCTCGCCACGATCGCGGTAGCGATGACCGGCGGCCTGTTCCTGATTGCGGCGGTGCTGCGGTTGGGCGGGCTAACCGGCTTCATCGCGCGGCCGGTGCTGCGGGGCTTCGCCTTCGGGCTCGCCATCACCATCATCCTGCGCCAATTGCCCCAATTGGTCGGCGTGCCCATCGACGCACCCGACATCTTCCATCTCGTCTGGCGATTGTCGGTTGCCGCCCCGCTCTGGCATCTGGCCAGTCTCGCCACCGGCCTGATCGCGCTGATCGCCTTGCTGGCCTTGCGCCGCGTGCCCGCTGTGCCGGGCGCGTTCCTGATATTAGCGGCGGGAATGGCCGCTTCCGCCTGGGCCGATCTGCCCGCGCACGGCGTCGCTACGATCGGCGCGATCGACGCACGGCTGGCCTGGCCGGCGCTCCCCTCTCTCTCGCCCGCCCTGCTGTCGAAGCTTGGCCAGACCGTCGTCCCGCTGGTCCTGATCCTGTTCGCCGAAAGCTGGGGCACGATGCGCGCGCTGGCCCTGCATCGCGGCCACACGCTCAACCCCGACCGCGAGCTGGGTGCGCTCGGCTTCGCCAACCTCGCCGCCGCCGCGGTGCAGGGCATGCCGGTCGGCGCGGGTTTCTCCGCAGGTGCGGCGAGCGAGGCGGCGGGCGCGGTCAGCCGTATGACCGCCATCGTCGCCGCGATCGGTCTCGCCTTGCTGATCCTGCTCGCCAAGGCCCCGATCGCGCTCTTGCCGCGGCCCGTACTGGCGGCGGTGGTGATCGCGGCCCTGACCCACGCGCTCGACCCGCGACCTCTGGTCAGGCTGTGGGAGCTCAACCGCGATCAATATATCGGGCTGACCGCCGCGCTGGGCGTACTTACCCTGGGCGTGCTCAACGGGATGCTGCTCGCGATCGCACTATCGATCGTCGCCTTGATCCGCCGGCTCGCCGCGCCGCAGCTGATCGAGCTCGGCCAGCTCGACGGCGGCCACAGCTATGTGGATATCGCCCGCCATCCCGAGGCGGTGCGGCCTCCCGGTATCGACATCTGGCGCCCGGCCGAGCCGCTTTTCTTCGCCAATGCCGAACGGCTGCTCGGCCTGCTCTATCGTCGCCTGCCCGCGACCGAGCTCAAGGCGCTCGTGCTGAGCCTCGAGGAAAGCGTCGATCTCGACAGCACCGCGCTCGATGCGCTGATCGAATTCCGCGAGCGGATCGCCGCGCGCGGCACCCGATTACGGCTGGCCCGCGTCCACGATCCTGTGCGCGACCTGCTCACCGCGGCGCGTGCGCATGATCTGGTGCAACATTCTTATTATAGCGTCGATGACGCGGTCACCGCCGCGCTTCAGGAGGGCGATTGATGCTCGACCACGAACCCGTGCTCCACCCCGTCCGGATCGACGATTTGCGCCCCACCCAAATGACCGTCGGGTATCGCGAGGTCGCGCGCAAGCAGCGCGACTGGCGCGAAATTGCGGGCCGCGAAGGCGGCGACTTTCTCGGCCGACACCTGATCCCGGTGGTACGCGGGCCGAAGGACCGGCTGTGGATCATCGATAACCACCATCTCGCCCGTGCCCTGCATGAGGAAGGCGTAGAGGAGGTTCTGGTGCGGATCATGGCGGATCTGACCAAGCTACAGGATCGGCTGTTCAGGACCTTCATGGACAACAGGAACTGGCTGCACCCCTTCGATGCCGACGGCCATCGCCGCGAGCTCAAGCATATTCCCCGGCAGGTCTCGAAGATGGCCGATGACCCTTATCGCTCGCTTGCCGGCGAGGTTCGGCGCGCGGGCGGCTATGCCAAGGATGAGACGCCTTATTCAGAATTTCTATGGGCCGATTTCCTCCGGCGCCATATCAAGCGCGACAAGGTCGAGAAGCATTTCGAGGCAGCGGTCGCACAGGCGCTGGAGATCGCGCACGGGGCCAAGGCCGCCTATTTGCCCGGATGGGCCGGGCCGCATCATTGATACACGGGCGTAGATTGGATGATTACGAACGGATGCGCCAAAATGACGGTACCGGTTTCTTTAGCTCGTAATCGGCTGCCACTGGCGCCGAACGGCAGAAGCGTGCTGATATGCACGAAACGGCGTTGAGGAGGAGGCGGCGGCCATGAACTTTGGGTAGGATTTGGTTCGGGCGTGGGAGTTTCCACGGTGCTCGTATTGATCGGCTGTCTCGCGCTCGGTGGCTGCCCGCGATACCACGTCTATCAGCAGGAGATGGAGGGCCGGGCGAAGCTCGCCGAAGCCCAATCCTCGCGCCAGGTCGCCGTCCTCGAAGCGCACGCCAAGATGGAATCGGCGGTCGAGCTGGCCAAGGCTGAAGTGACGCGCGCCGAGGGCGCGGCGCAGGCGAACCATATCCTGCAAAACAGCCTGGGTGGGCCGGAAGGCTATCTGCGCTACCTGCAAATCCAGGCGTTGCAGGACACCAATGCACAATTGATCTACGTGCCGACCGAAGCCGGCTTGCCGATGACCGAGGCCGGCCGCCTGCCGCCGCTCAAAAAGGCGAAGGAGTAGCCGCTCCCCTGCCAGGTCGGCCGACAAGGGAAAGTGGCGGCTGCCTCCATTCAGACCGGTCATGCTCATTTGATCGGATGGTGCGGCGACGGTGCGTCTACCCGAACGGCGATATCGGCTCGCAAAGAGGGAGACTGGCTGTGACACGTTCGACTGCGATACGTCTGATGATTGCCATCGGTGGATTGACCTGGCTCGCTCCGGCGGGCGCGGATACGATCGACTTCGATGCGCTCGCTTCCGGGGCGATAGTTACGACGCAATATCCTGGCGTCACCTTTTCCTCATCAGCCGGCCACGACGTGGTGACCACAGCTCAATCCGCTGCCTATCACACGACTGAACCCAACTTTATCTGCAGCGGGGTCGGCGGGGGGATCACTTGTGTCGATCCTGTCTATCTCGACTTCGCCACGGGGGTAAGCGGGCTGCACTTCCTCGCCGTCGGCGACGACAGCAGCGGTGTCATCGGAAATGCCAGCGTGTTCGCCGGCGCGACCCTCCTGGGGTCGGTCGATATCGTCGGAGACGGTATCACCTTCGGCTCCCCGATGCTGATCGACCTGAGCGCGTTCAGCGGCATAACGCGCCTTGAGATCACCACGACCGATCCGGCCGGCCTTGGCTATGACGATTTCACCTTCACGCCGGGCGCCGGCGCGGTTCCCGAACTCGTGACCTGGGCCTTGATGGCGGGCGGCTTTGGTGCGGTGGGCGTCGCAATGCGCAGCCGTCGGAAACCCGCAATCACCTTCGCCTGAGCTGTCGATATAGCGCCGTCGATCTATGGGTCGACGGCGCTATTATTTTGCCGGCTCCAGTTGAACGGCCACGCGTCCGCCCCCAACCTCGCGTCCGTGACAGCCTTCGGCGGGACGGCAGCAGCACTCAAATAAATGCCACCTGACAAGCGGTTCCTGGGCCCTTCACGGTCGCGTTCAGGCGAAGACGATCCTCATCCGGCGGCGCCGGCGCAAAACCGTCCCCAACCCGCCAAAGCCCAGCAATGTCATCGCCCATGTCGCGGGCTCAGGAACCCCGTCCAACGGCAGGCTACCTGACAGACCCGTCGCCGACACTCCGTCCACGGCGAAATAATAGGGGACTATGGTTTCGCCGGTTATGCACGGGCCGGTCGTCGCCTGAAGGCAAAAATATTGATAGCCCGAAGAGAAGCCGTGAGTCGTACCCTGAATGATGAACACTGCGCCAGCGTCGCTGAAATCAAAGGACAATCCCGTAGCACTCGCGCTCAGACCGTTGCCGATGTCGAACCAGATACCCGAATTCGCGGGCGTTAACTCGACGTCATAGGCCGGCCGAAAATTATCAATCAGTTTGAGATCCCAACCCAGGATATTGCTGGTTTGGAGCACCCCGATCGTCCCATCCGTCGTTATCGACCCGATTATGGTATCGGATAACGGCGAGAGTTCGCCTGCAACCTCTGGGGTCGTGCTGGTCTGGTTGATTGTATATACGATATCGGCCTGTCCGGCCGTCGACATCCCCACCAGGATGCCCAATGCGACAGTTCCCCACAACGATTTACGCATTTCGATGCCTCCGTTTATTCGGCTTAACTCGCGCCTCAATCACGCTGCCTCTCCACGCGGATCATATCAGGCGGTAAAACTGTCACTGAGACCGGCCCTCTCCCCGCGCCGGCTGCGGATCGCGCCGCCGATTGCGCCGAAACCGACGAGCATGAGTGCCCACGATGCGGGTTCCGGCACAGGGACGTCGGCGGCGAAGGTACCGGAGCCACTGAACGAGAAGTTGGGCAGCCGTCCTACCGCAAGATTGAGTGACTGCGACGATCCCGAGAAGCTGAGCGCAAAGTCTTCCGCCGTCGTCCCGCTCAGATCCGCGAAATCCGACATGTAGGTGATGACCGATCCGGCGGCCGAGTCGGCCTGCAGCGTAGGCGCGCCGGCACCCGGGGGCGTTTCGAACGCGGCGTCGACGAAGGTCACCTGGAGCGCGTTGACGCTAGGCCCGCTCATGCCCAATTGCGGAGCGAGCAGGATAAAAGTGATCGAGCCCGAGAAAAGCTGCCAGATATTGCCGCTACTCAAGAAAGGTAGGGCCGCCGCTGTCGCGGAGAGGTTGACGACCGCGATCGACGGCGAGATCAGCGTTCCGAGATCGGATACCAGGACAGTATTGCTGGAACCGGCGGTGGTGATCGTCGCCTTTACCGACACGCTATTCACATTCTTGTAAGTAAAGATTTTCGCCTTCGGAATAAGCTGCGCGAACTGCGCAAAGGTGTCGGTGGCGCATGCGGGTGTTGCCAGGAACATCCCCCCCCGTTGCGCCGGCTATCAAAGCCATGCTCTTTAAGCGCATATACCCCCCCTATCGACAGGGTTCCTGCCGAGTTGGCAACTCCTCGCCGATATACACTCTATCAATTCCGATAAGTTTGAATCCCGTCAAATGAGTGGACCCGTTTCGATTGGCGGATCTGGATCTCGCTAATTGTGGCTCGCGGCTGCCTGCCAGCCCGGCTGCGAATGATGGGCCGGGGCCGGGCGGCGGAGGTCGGTTGGCACAAAGCCAGCCGCGCAAGCCAGCCCGGCCGCGTCCTCAATCTCTGCCACCCCCGAATGCAGATCGATAAGATGCCGTGCCCTCAATTCCCGTATCACCCGATTCACATGCACCACGCTCATCCCCAACGCGTCTCCCAGCATTTCCTGGGTCATCGGCATGACGAATGATCGGCCAGTGACAAACCCGATCGTGCGACATCGCTGGAACAGTTCGAGCAGGAATCCGGCGGTTCGCTGTACCGCAGTTTGCAAACCGAGCCGGACCATATGATCCAGCAAGCGGGACTCCTCCATGAAGCGCAGTGCCGAAATTCCCTCGGCGATACCCGCGCACCGTACCGGATCCTCTTCGACGAGGCGGATCAGCGGTGCGATGCATAATGTCCGGACACTGTTTATTGCGGCTACTTCGACCAGATCCAGCGCGCGCCTCTCGTGGCTGCTTCCGATCAGGTCCCCCGGCAGGAGGATCGACAAAAGCTGACGGCGGCCGTTGGGTAAAATGCGCTCGCGACAGGCCCAGCCCGAAACGATCAAGCTTGGCGAACTCCATGCCGATTGCGTGTCGGCGATTGTCGCACCGGCAAAATAAGAGTGGGGATATTGCTTGAGGTGGAGGAGCAGATCGCGCTCATATTCGCTGAGCGAGGCGACCTCGGCGAGCCGCCTCGCCAATAAGTCCGTAGAAAATGCCCCCGGTACCGGTCGAACGATCATGACCCCTACCCCCCGCCGGTTACTGTCGGCTAACGGCTAACACTTACGCTACGCAAATTCTCCGTACGGCATATAATCGCGCCGCCCATCCAGAACGACGACGTAGAATAGCACGTTGTGGATATCGAGTCTCCTGATCAAACGATCAGGTCGAAAAAGACCTGAGCATCTGATCTTGTCAGACAAATTATTTCACGGATCCCGCCATATGCATTTTAAATGCAATGAGAGAAGTATCAGGTAGTTCTCAAATTTCCAGTATAACCGGGTATTAATACGATAATAGTTCTAGCCAGGACGCCCAATCTTACGGATGGTTGCGCCGAACGATGGTAAGGGACTCCTTTTCCAACTTCTAAAACGACCGTGTCGGATGGCCGATTTTTGGCGTTTGGCTGACGGGATCCTCAAGCGGCAACGAATGGCTTCCGGAGACTCAGCCTCCAGTCGCGAGGATGTGCGACCTGCAACTCCTCCTGCGTGGCGAGACGCCAATTCATCTATCCCGGAAAATAACCTGAGCGGAACGCTCCCCGCGGAAATCGATAAATTTAGCCGAGTTTCTGTGTGTTATCAATAAATTGACAATACTACTGCGACGTTGGCTGGTTTTAACGCCCCGACATACAACAAATGATGTTTCGTATTGATTTAACCAAAGCGACAATATCCTAGATGCTGCGAACTCGCCGCGCAACGGGAAGAGCAGCAATAAAACAAACTGGAAATCGCGCCCATTGGCAAAGTCCGTAGCGTATCGCGTGCCGAACTGTTTCAGGCTTGCTCTTAGGCAGAGCAGCATAGGGGGTTACCATGATGTCAAGATATCTATGGACCGGCGCCGCCTTGGCACTCGCCCTGGCCGGAGCCACTACAGTCAGGGCTCAGGACCACGTTGTCGGAACGGAGGACTCGGCCACCGGGTTTACCGGCAATTTCCTCGAAAGTGTGTTTCCCGGCACGTTATACATGGTCGCCAGCGATGGTGAGTCGCCATTCCATCCGTTCGGCGCGAGCTTTGACGTCAGCGATGGACTCGACTTCAGCGGCGTTGGTTTCACCTGGGACCAAGCTCCCGATAGCACTTGGACCAACATCGGCCATCAGATCTGGGTCATTCCGGCCACGACCGCGTGCGGCAGCGAAAACGAACCCGTTTGCGAGCCGGTGGGCCATTTCATTTCGCCCAGCGCCTGGAACCCGGCCGCCATCGGGACATGGTGGATCATGGAATCGGACGGCAGCGCCAGTGACAAGATCGTGACGTTCAACACTGCGGCCGGCGCCGAACTCCTCTTCTACTCGGATCCGTTTTCCGCCGCGCCCGAGACGTCGAGCTGGGCTTTGATGCTCATCGGCTTCGGCGCGATCGGAGGCGCGATGCGCGCACGTCGCACGACGACGGTCCGCTTCGTATAACATCTATCGCATGGCAGAGCGCCGCGGGACCCTCGGGTCCGGCGGCGCTTTTCCGTGCCGGTTGCTTCCTCAGGCGGATCCCCGAGAAATGGTGCGCCTGTATGATGCACGGTCGAGACCTAGAACACCAGTAACGCGCCACTGATGATCAGCAACGCAGCAGCGATCAGCCAATCAGCATGCCATTCACGCGGTGCGCATTTCTCGACCACGACGACCAGTGTGAGGATAACCACCCAAAGGAGGTTCATGACGCCGCCGGCGAAGAGCAGCAGCATCAGCAGGCTGCAACAGCCCAAACAATAAAGGCCGTGCGCCACCCCCATGCGCACCGCCCCGGCAACACGCGGCCGCCAGTGCCGCATAAGGAAGCCCACCGGCGACCGGCAATGCGATAAGCAAAGCCGTTTGAGTCCGCTCAGCTGATAGAGCGCAACCGCTGCGACCAGGGCGGCGACAAGCGTCCGGTCGGTCAGCGCAAGACTGGCGCGGCTCAGCAGCCCTCGTCCGACCAGAAAGGCCTGGCCCGCAGTCGCCAACCCCGCAAAAGCCGACCAGAGCAGACAGTAAGTGAGCGCAAAGGCGAACGTCGCGCCGCGTGCCGGCACCGGCGACCGCCGTGCGAAGGTGGCATATAGCAGGATCATGGGCGCCGCGGACGGCAGCATCATCGCCACCATCATGATCACCCACATGGCGAAGGATGGCCCCAGATAGGCGATGCCCCAAGGCGTGATGTTGGCGGTCACCGGCGCCATTCCGGCCATGGACTGTATCGCCCCGGCTGCGGTCATCGGCGCGGCCATGTGCAATAGCCACCACCAACCGGCACCGCACAGCAACACCAGACACCCGCCGACGATCCAGTTCTCACGCGTCAGGATTTGCATCAGGAGCGGCGGCGGAGGCGCGCCGCCGCGCTTCCCGCTGTCAGGCGGCGCCGTGGGTCGAGAGGTCGAGCATCGCGACATGCGCGTGCCGCCCCGTCCATTCGAGACTGACCGGTCCGCTCGCCTGGGAATCGCCGCTGGCATATTCCGCCTCACGATATTCGAAGCCGTGCGGCAGGACGACGCGCGCGCGATGCTCCTGTCCGGTTACGGGGTTTCGGATCGGTCCGGTGCGCGTATCGAGAATGCCGTCGATGCGGACGGCGCCGACGCGCCGGTCCATATCGAGCGAGAATTCGATCGGCAGGAATGCCGGCTCGTGCAGCGTCTCGATGACAGTCGCAAAGACGTTGAAGATCGTCGCTCCGGGATCGGTCTCGCCGCCTGACAGGATCGTCAGCAGTGCATTGCGTTGGGCTTCGTTGGCGCTTGCATCCACCACCACGAAAGCCTCACCGCCACCCTCGTGGATCGGGCCCGGCCAGGCGAACATGCCCGCCCATAACAGCCCGGACAGATCGAGATCGCCGAAATACCCTTCATCGATCCGCATCGCCGTCATAGCCCGGCAATTCCCTCGGGTCGGCAGGGCGTTAAACTGACAGGGGCAACCCCAGTCGCAATTGCAATTCGCAATTTCGGGACCGCGCATACGCCATTCGACGAAGCCCATCGCAAGCCTCCCGGCTGGAAACATCTACCATATCATGACGGTCGGCGGATCGGAAGCGCGCTTCCCGCGGAACGTCAGATTGTCGCACGCAGGTCCGGCATGCCGGGGCCGCTGCGAGCTCGCAGGCGGCATGCGAAGATGTAGCGATGGCTCAATATAACGTCCATGTCCGGTCGTTCAGGGGATGTGATGGCCCCTACGGCTTCATCGCGAACCAGGCGAGATTGCCCGTCGCGTCCTTGGCCCCAACGCTATGGATCTCTAACTGGTGAATGGCAGCGAAGTCCCTCACCGCAGCCAGCGTCGCCGGATTCCGGAGCCCCTGATCGTTGCCGGCAAAAATGCCGCCGGACCGCAGCTTGCCGAGCCAGCTCGCCAGCATTTGGCGATCGCATTCCGGATCATGCGCGATGCTGTTCGCGTAAACGAAATCGAGCGAGCTGTCGCCGAACAAATCCACCGCTTCTTCCGCCTGCATACGCAGGATCGAATTGCGATGACGATGCGCGCTGAGTCTCAGTATGGCGCTGCGGTACTGGTCGATGTCCTGACCATATTCCCCCGTCCCGGACGCGACGCTGTAAAGATGCGCTATCTGGGAACGTTCCAGGATTTGCTCGGAAAGCTCGCCGGCGCCGACGCCCAATTCCACCCCGGTTCCGTCGGCGCGGAATAAGGAGGCGATATCGGCGGCGTGGCTGAAAGAAATTGCCAGGCCGCGCAGCGCACATTGGATCTCGGCATCATATGCGCCCGAACAGACAATTCCCTGGTCGGACGCAGCCCCTTTCGGGTCGGAACGATATTCCTGGCCCTTGATATAGAAGGTCAGCGCGATCGTGTTGCGGGCCTTCTCACCTGCGCCCAACTCATCCACGCTATGCCAGCTTTCGTCCGTCCGCACGAAGGCGTAAGCGGAATTGGGCCTGAAGCTGTTCGTCTTGTGGCGCTCGAATCCGTCCGGAGTGCGGCGATGGAAGCTCGTGCCGAGATGGAGCTGCGAGTCTTCCGCGGGCAGATAGAATTGCAGCGTCGCGATCTTCTTGGGCGTATCGGGGTGGATGCCGATCCGATAGCCCGGATGGTCGCGATACAGGATCGGCACGGCAACCAGTTCAGGCATCTCCCCGCCAAAGCGAGCGCGCAGCTCGGGTTCGAACCTTGCGATGATTGCGTCTGCGATCTCCGGGGATGTGAACACGGCGATCATCGCCTCCCAGAAGGGGCGGTCCTCCGGGTTAAGCCGCGACAGCGACGCCGGGGTCAGGTCCAGCAGATAGCGTGTGCAGCGGCCATCGTCGGTGACAGCGTCGGGATGATCGATGGGATCCAGCGCGCTATCCTCGGGCAGGCGCGCCAACAATTCGCTATACACGTTCCGGGGCAGCATATCTTCCATGAAGATATTCGCGCTCGGAACCGCGTCGATGTCAGCGGCACGGATGCGCTGTGCGATCCGGCCGGCGAGTTCGTCCGTGGTGACCGGCGCATCCTGCCAATCGGCCAGGCGCGCCTGTGCGTGTTCCTTCTTTGCCTTTCGCTTCTCGAGCGAGGCCTGAAAGCCGGCAGGATCGCGATGGAATAGATAGTTGAGCACGTCTTTCGTCTGCGGCGTGGCGAACACCGGATTTTGTTTCTTGTGCACGAATTGCAAGCCTGCACGCTCCATGATCGCCATGACGGCATTCACCTGCGCGCCGTCGGAGTCGATCAGCTCGATCGAAACCGACTTCAGTTTCGGATTCGAAAGCGTCTTCTCGGCGCCGGCAACGATCGGCAATTCGATGCCGTCCACGTCGATCTTGAGGTGATCGGGGATCGCGACACCGAAATCCTCAACGAAACTGTCGATATCGTAGCCGATCATGCCCTGACGGAAGGCCGGTTGGAAAGCCTGGCCTCTGAAATCCAGTGCCTCCCCGAAATTGCTCATCGAGGTACCAACCTCCAGGCTAGCCAGATTCAGCTCCGCAACCGACTTCCTGTCGGAAAAGGCCAAACATAATGGCGTCACGAAATCCTGCAGGCCATTGATCGCAATGGTGATGCACAATTGATGATAATTGGCGAAATGGGGTTCGAAGGCGAAGCATCTTACGCCCTTCACCCCGGCATAGATGCTGTAAATGCCAACATTGGCGCCGATATCCCATAACGTATCGCCCGGTTCGAACGTGTCGATCCACTCGATCGTCTCGGGCTCCTTCTCAAGAAGCGTATCATATCGCCAGCCAGCGCCCTGCTCGGCATAATGAATGAGATGACCATCGGCGTTTAGCGTCTTGAAACCAGGTATGCCGAAGCCGTCGGTCATGGCGTTCATAAATGTCTCTCCGGGACGCTGAAGCGCACGCAGCGCGGACGTTTCACGAAAGCTAACCACACATGCTGAAGCATTGGTTAACTACGTTCCCGGCCCCCAGGCACGTCTGCGCGATGCCTGGCATGGCCGACAAGAAGGGTTAACTGACCGGAAACCATTCCACGCTTATCTGGCGGAAGATTGCTGCGGCGTCTGTCAGGAGACTTGGAGATGGATGGTTGTAGCATCCGGATAAGCGAAAAGCCCACGACCAGCATCGGACAGGCCGGATTTGTTGTGAACGCTTCGCCGGCAGACGAATGCAACACGGCCCTCCGATCGCTGGCCCAAGGCTTCACGCGGCGTGATGATGTCGCAACCCTGATCCCGGCGGGTGGTGTCGGAGTAGAGTTGGGCGTCGCCGCAGGCGACTTTTCAAACCGGATCCTCGAGCGATCTGAAATAGGCTATTTGTTCAGCATCGACATGTGGGCGGGCGACCGCGGCCATGACGTCGCTCAATATAAAGAAGCGATCAGGCTGCTCCATCCCCACCGGGCCCGCAACACGTGCCTCCGCATGCGGTTCGAGGATGCGCTCGACCTGTTCAACGATGAATCGCTCGATTTCATCTATGTCGACGGATACGCGCACACGGGCGAGGATAATGGCCGCACCTTTTCCGATTGGTATCCCAAGCTGCGCACGGGCGGAATTATCGCGGGGGACGACTATCATTCGGACTGGCCGCTGGTGATGAAGGCCGTTGACGATTTTGCCGCTGCCAACAAGCTTGTGCTGCACGTGATCCAGTGCAGCGAGGAAAGTTGGAATTCGCGTTACCCGACCTGGTTCGCAATGAAGCTCTAATACGTCGCAAGGGGGTCAGGGGTTCGCATCTGGTCCGTCGGCCATGCGAAGACCGTCAGCTGCCGCCAGGATCGCGATTAACCAGCTATCAACCATCCTCTTCTATCGCTGACGCTGAGAAAGGCGCCCGATACACCGGCGGAGCCGGCGTCCCCGGGGGCCAATCGGGACGTGAACGCGAGCGGCCGGCCATAGATTTCGGCTTGCCGCAGGTATTGTTAGAGGACGAACACGTGCGTCAGGGCGCCTCTTTGAAGCTCGTATCGGACCGCACCTCGCGCCAGGCGATCCTCGCGCATGGCCGAAGCGTCCTCGATGCCGAGACACGTGCCCTCGCACAGCTAAACGACTCTCTGGATGACGAATTCGCGAACGCCGTCGAGCTCCTGCTCGCCACCAAAGGGCGGGTCGTCGTCAGCGGCATGGGAAAATCCGGTCACATCGCCCGCAAGATGGCGGCGACGTTTGCCTCCACGGGCACGCCGGCCATGTTCGTTCATCCGGGCGAGGCGGCGCACGGCGACCTCGGGATGCTGCTGGCCGACGATCTGCTCGTGATGCTGTCGAATTCCGGGGCCACTCCGGAACTGCGGGCGATCCAGACATACGCCAGGCGCCTGGGTTGCGGCATCGTCGCCATCACCTCGCAGCGCCATTCGCCGATCGGAAAAACCGCAAGCGTCTGCCTCACGCTGCCCAAGGTCAGCGAAAGCTGCCCGCTCAACATCGCTCCGACGACCTCGACGACGCTCATGCTCGCCTTGGGCGATGCGCTCGCGGTTGCGGTCATGAGCGTGCGCGGCATCTCGCGTGCGCAGCTTGAACAATTTCATCCGGGCGGCGCGATCGGTTCGCGCCTCCTGCCGATCAATGAGATCATGCACGTGGGCGACGAGGTTCCCCTCGTCGCCGCCGATCTGCCGATGCGGGACGTGCTGGTGACCATGACCGAAAAGAGTTTCGGCCTGGCAGGCGTCGTCGACGCCTCCGGCCGCTTGCTGGGCGCGATCACCGATGGCGATCTGCGCCGCGGGATCGACCAGGTCCTCACCTGCGTCGCGGCGGACATGATGACACCCAACCCGAAGACGATACCCGACGGGACCTTCGTCGAGGATGCCCGCGCGATCATGACCGCCAACAAGATCACCGCTTTGTTCGTCATGGATCATGCGGAACCGGACCGGCCGATCGGCCTGGTCCATATCCATGATTTCAACCGGCTGGGATTGCGTTAGGCCGCGCCTGATCTGGCGGGTTGCCCTGCAACAAGAGAAGTACAGCGCCCAGTTCGGCGGTCAGGCAAGCCGAGATGTTAGGCGTGGCCGATCATCTGCCGCAGCCGCGTATTCTCTCGCGCCATGTCGATCGCCCAAGAGGCTAGGCCAAATCTCTTTACGTCCACCTGCCGCCAGAACAGGCCTGGATTGCGCGGCCAGAGATGCCGGTTCGCGATGGCGTTGGCGCATTGCGAACCCATGTCGATGACCTCGGCCAGTTCGGGCAGATAGAAAGGAAGCAACCCCTCTCCAACCCCAAGCTCCTCGAGATGGTCGGCGCCGGCAGCCTGTAGCGCGATATCCACGCCACGCTGAAACCAGGGCCAGGCGGCTTCCGGATCCTGCTCGGCAAGGCAGAGCCTGCCCACAAAGAAAGCGGAACCGATCGCCTTGGTGGCGAGAATATTCGAGAATTTCTTCCAGTCGTCGGACGCCGCGCGGCTATACCAAAGCTTCGCGCCGGCTCGGTCGCCCATCAATTCGGACAGTCGTCCCGCGAGGAAAGCCAGCGACACGCGCCATCGGATAATGTGAGGTTCGTCGCCGGCTTGATCGCAATAGGCCGCCATTGCGTCGAGCAGAACCGGCGCGACATTGTCCGCCCTATTCTCCAAAATGCGATATCCCAGCACAGCGAGCGCAGCACCCTGATCGGCAGAACCGGGCCGGCTGTTCACGACCAGATATTCCGCCAGCCGCGCCAGCTTCGCGTCGTCGGTCAGCCGTTCGCCCATCTGTACCATGGTCCGGTACAGCCAGGGATTGTCATAACCGCCGGCAAAGTCGACGACCGTCGCTTCAGAACGCCCGAATGCGGGGTGGACATAAGTCTCCCGTTCCGCTTCGCCTCCGATCGGATTCATCGCGGCCACAACGATCCGCCACGCGGCCCCGTTTATATTCGCCAGCGGCACCGACTGCGGCACCGCTTGCCCGCGTCGTTGTGCGAAACGGCTTTCGATCAGGAAATCGTCGCTGAGCGTTTCCTCCAACGCTTCCCAGTTTTCGGGTCCCTCGGCGCTGCTGTCCGGCCATCCCAGGACAAGGCGGCCATCGAGCTTGAGGTAGCGCGTGCAGGCGCCGACGATCATGGGCCAGGCGCCGGGGGGAGCGAAGGCAATCACCATATCGAAGCCGCGGGGATCATCAAAGTCGGCGCTCTGGTCATGACGCTCAACTGCGCTCGCTCGCGACAAGGCTGCGACGATGGCCTGGCCCTCGCCGGCGTCGGGACCCCATAACAGGACGCGGTCTCCAGCGCGGACTCGCTCGGACGCAAGCGCCCACCGTCCGGTCGAAGCCAGCGATTCCGAATCAGGATGATTGAGAATGCCCGAATAATCGGAGGCCGCGCGCTCGTAGAAGCAAGCCTGGGGCAGATCGCCTTGTTCCAATTGTGCGAGGACCGGAAGGCCGAGGGCTCCGGGGTGGCGCCGCCACCCCGCCGCGAATACCGCAGGCTCGAAAAAGGCAACATTCGGTCCATGCGGGATGATGACAAGCGTCTGCACCGCGCCATTCGCCGCAAGCCCGGCCAGCAGAGTCTGCGATTCCGCGCCCGAATACTCGATTACGACCGCATTAGCGCCGTTTCCGCTCACATCGCAGCCAAGCAAGGCAAGTTCGCTTGGCAGCGCTGGAATGTTCGGCGCCGCAACCGCGATCCGGCAAGGGCCGAGCTGGGCGACGACGGCGGACGCGAGCTGTATCGTCACCAAATCTTCTCCGCGTGAATCGGCGTGGCCGCCGCCACGTACACATGCGCCAATTTGGGCGGGGCCCGCTTAGGCGGCCGTCCGGAGGGCGACCTGCTCTTCGCGGCCGCGGATCGGACGGAACACCAACGACAGCAAAATCGGTTCGGCAATTGCCAGCGGCGATACGAACAATAGCCCTTCGGGCGATACTCGGTACAGGTCGGAAGCCACCTGCTCCATGCCGTCCGGCACCGCCGTCACCGTGATCGAACGCTTTCTGTCGAGGGACTTGCCCATATCCGCCACGGGTGTCGCTTCCAGCGCCTCGATCTGGACCCAGCTGCAAAGCTGGCCGAGCTGGATGCCTACGCCATGCTGGGCGGATGGGATCGGCAGTTGAAGGCGATAATAGCCGTCGACCGTCCGCGACGCCGAATATCGGGTCAGCAGATGATCCGCCCCCGAAATCGCGATGACCGGCACGTCGAGGCCGCCCGATTGGTAGTCGGCAAGCCGCAGGTCGAGGTCGAAACGCGCCGCTGCGAACATGCCGAGGCCGGTGGGAAGCCCCTGCTCCTGCAGCTCGGCCGATAAGAAGCAGCCGCCACCCCGGCCCGAGCCGAAGGTCACACCGCGACGGCGCAGATCCTGGTCGGTGCTGCTGCGGTCGATCAGGCGCTGGCTCGATTCCGTGCCCATGTTCATGTCGAAATCGAACTGCTCGAACAATTGCACTTCGGTCGCGCTCGGCAGGAAGAACAACCGGGCGAGCGAAGCGGCCGCGGCCCGGCAGCGCGCATCGAGCGTGTCCGCATCCGGGGCGCGATGGAGACCGTTGCCGGTCTCTTCGATATATTGGAGACAGGCTGCCTGCACTGCGTCGCGCGATCGGCTGTGCGCCGCCTTGGCGTCCAGTCCTTCGCGGACGGGGCTGCCGTCAGGCGCGATATCGACCGTAGAGCCCTGCGCGATGTTGCACAGTTGTTCAATCACGATGACGCTGCTCGTCAGAGCGTGCAGCGCGCGGAAATCGTAGTTTCCGCGGTCCAGCATGCCGCGCTTGTCGAGCGAGGTAAGCTGCGTTTCGCGCAAGAGGAGGTAGCGCCCGAGAACGTCCAGGTTCAGGCAGTCTTGCAGAACCGGCGTCACAACGTTCTGCACCGTCCCGTTATAGCCAAGGTCGATCAACATCACGGCATCGCCATCGCCGACGCCCAGGCCATTGAGGTGCGTGACCAGCTTCTTTGCGAAGGCGCGACAGCGGGCGACGATCTTTTCGATGAGCTCCGGCCGGCGCACCGCGCGCGCAAAGCTGAAGCGCCGCTCCTGCTCGGTGTCGCCTTTCACATATTTCGCATATTCATGCTTCAGCAGCATCAGCTGCTTGGCCATCATATGGACCGGCAACTGGATCGCCCATTCGGTCAGATAATAATCCAGAGCGGCCGCATCCTTGATGCTGGCGCGGAACGCCACAAAGCGGCTGAGCTCGACTTTCGCCGCGCCCGCCTCCGGATACATCTTGTCGAAGGCGAGGAACGGAAGAAAGCCGTCGCGCATCACGAACAGCGGCCGGACCGGCTTGCCCAGCGCCACGGACGCCGTCTCCAACTCCACTTTCAGCCACAGCGCGAATGCGTGCATCACCGGGCCCATGACGTCATGGCCCAAGGCCGATGCCGCGTCGCATGGCTGGCGAAGCGCGACTTGCGCGCGATGCATCTGGATGATGGGCTGCGTGGACCTTGCGGCCGGGTCGAGCATCGTCGCCGCCGTAGCTTCCATCCGAAAGCGCTGGTCGGCCTCGGCCTCGAACTGGCGGAGATGGACCGAATGGATGCCGTAACGCGCCGGCGCGGCAAAATCGGCGTTATAATTGTCGCCGACATGAAGGATTGCCTCCGGCTTTGCCTTCAGTTCGGCCAGGACCCGCTTGAACAGGTCGTCGCACTTGCCCGCACCATATTCCGACGACACGAAAACTCGGTCGATGCAGGCCAGCACATCCTCGCCCGCGGTCGCGGCGATATGCGCGCACAATTCCGCCTGGGACCAGTACATGTCGGAAACGATCACCACCTTCAGGCCGCGGCTCTTCGCGTCCCGGATCAAGGCCACCGTGGGAGCGAAGGCGAAAGCGTGCCAGCGTTCCTGCGCAAGTTCGTGCGCAACCGCCCGCTGGACGGTTTCGGCATCTGCCGAGGGGTAATGACACTGATAGATTTCGCGCAGGTGGACTTCCTTTGCGCCCGTCGTGGCCATGGCCCGAAGCCTTGCCGCCTGCTCGGCAAGCAGGCGCCCGCCCATGTTGCTGTCGGGCAAGGTCAGGTCGGCGAACACATCGATCGGCGCGCTCGTGCTGCGCCAGATCAGCGTATCGAAGCAATCCAGCGAGAGGATCTCGACGCCCTCCGGCGCCCGGTCAAGCAGGCCCTCGAGCTCGTACGCCCGCACGTCGAATTGCATGAGTCACCCCGTAGTTGATCAGCAGATCATGAACGGGAGCGGTTACGAAGACGTTAACCCATTGCTCCGTGCTCAACTTTGAAGGGGTCATACCGGCGGCTACGTAAATGCGTCGCGCAGGATGTCAGCCGGATTATGATCGGCACGAAACCTGGCGAATTCATAACGAAACACCTGGCCTGCAAAGGCGCGATATGGTGCCGCTTACAGGACTCGAACCTGTGACCCCCGCATTACGAATGCGATGCTCTACCAGCTGAGCTAAAGCGGCGCGCTGGAGCGGGGCCGTTACCAGCGGTTCCGCTGCCTGACAAGCATAGCCTTCAAGCGCCGCATTGATTCACCCTTCCTAAACTTCCGGGGCGCATTGCTCCGGCTGGATTAGGACAGGTACGTTCCATGACTGGCACCGGCACGATCGCAAAACCCAACCCCGCACCGCTCGGCGACGAGCCCGTTTTCGCCTTTGGGCGCGAGCGGCGCATGCATGCGCGCGCTTATGACTATTGGGTGTCGCTACTGGACGGCCGCCGCATGCCGCGCGTGCGCGACATGGAACAGCGCCGGATGGCATCCTTCGCCGATCGCAGCGTGCTGGTCGATCTGCCCGAAAAAGGCGGAGCGCCGGTGATCGCCTATCTCGGCGGGGACCTGCGAACCGAAAGCGAGGTCATCGCAGCCCATCCAACGATCGACGACGTGCCCCCCGGCACCCTGCTGAGTGAATTGCTGCGCCGTTTCTCCGACATCGTGGCGTACGAGGCGCCGGTCGGCTTCGAGGCCGAATTCGCGGGCCGCGCCGACGACACACGCTTGCTCCATCGCGGCATCCTCCTGCCTTTCTCGGACGATTCGGGCAGGCTGAGCGCAGTTTATGGCGTGATGAGCTGGAAACAGGTCGCTGCGGTCGAACCCGCACCTGACATCGCCGCCGCAATCGGCAGCGTGATCGCGTCGCGCGCGAGTGCTCCAGTTGTATGCGCCTGGGGCGACGGCCCCGGCGCCGCGCTCACCGTCAGCGCGAGCCTGCCGCCACAGCCGCTGGCCCAACGCCTGGCACAGGCGCGCACCTGGGCCGCGCTTGCCGCGACCGATCGCACGCGTAGCGAAGCCAGCCTCAACGCCGCGCTCGGCGCGGCCTATGACTATATGCTCGCGGTGCGCGATCGCGCGCTCACCCCGCGCAAGCTGGTGCGGATGGTATTCGGGGCGGATATCCGTCGCATCGACCGGATCCGCTTCTCCGCCACCTTGAACCACGCCGTCCGCCTTGGCCTCGGGCCGGGCCGCCTGCCCGCTTGGCTCGACAATCACGAGGGTGGCCATATCGCGGTCGCCCTCGCCGAGCGCCGTGCGCGCTGGGCCGAACGCCGCGCGGCCAACGCGGGCGAGCAACGCGACTGGGTGGATGCACAGGCTGCATTGGGTCAGATCGAACTCGCGATCGACCAGGATCTGATGCTGCTTATCGGTCGTCGCGTGCCCCAGGGCGTCGAGGTGATCGCGCCTGTCCCGGCTGACGATCATTTCACCGATGCCGCCGTCGAGCGCGTCCGCCGCGCCGGATAGGCTCCCCTTGAGAAAGCGCGGAAGAGCGCTTTCGGATAGCGATTTTGCCGGGAGCGCCCGGGTTGTCCCGGGCGTCACAGAAGCGCATAGATCGGGCATTAACCAAGATATAGCGCACGAAAGCGACCGCTTAATCGTGCCGGAGAGCAGGATGACGAACACGGACTTGGCCACTCCCACGATCGGGGAGGAGGCCGCTGCCGCTATTGGCGCAGCTTTGGTGGCGGGCGCGCTGCCCGGTGAAACCGACAATTTCGACGAACAGGCCCGCAAGGAGGCAGCGGCCTTCATCACCAATGTCGCGGCCAGCCGCGCGGTGGGCAAGCCCGCGATCGCGCTGGAATCCGTCGGCGGCGACAGCGTCCATCGGCGGATGCGGCTCTGCATCGTCAATGACGACATGCCGTTCCTGGTGGATTCGGTCGCGGCCGCGCTCGCGGCGCAGAATGTCGACATTCACCGTTTGCTTCACCCGGTGCTGCCGGTGCGGCGCGGCGCCGATGGGACACTCAGCGCCATTCTCCCGGCCGGCGCGAGCGGCGAGCGGCGCGAATCCATGATTTATATGGAGATCGACCGCGTCGACGCGAAGCATCGCCGCGCGCTTGAAGACAACCTCGCCCATGTGCTCACCGACGTGCGCGCCGCGGTCGAGGACTGGCAGAAATTGCAGATTGCGCTGCGTGATGCGGCGCAAGGCCTGCCCGATGGCGAAGGGGCGGCGCTGATGCGCTGGTTCCTTGAAAAGCACATCACCCTGCTCGGCCACCATGTCGAACATCGCGACGGATCCTCCGCGCACGGCCTCGGCATCCTGCGCGATGATAAAGAGAAGCTCTGGTCCGATGCAGCGCGCGCCGCCGCATTCCGCTGGTTCGACGAAGGCGGCGAGGCACCGTTGGTGGTCAAGGGCGATCGCATAGCCACCGTCCACCGCCGCGGCCCGCTAGACCTTCTGGTCGTGCCCGTGCGCGAGGGCGGTCGGATCACCGGCCTGTCGATCACTACCGGCCTGTGGACCAGCGCCGCACTGCGCGCGCCATCGGACAAGGTGCCCGTGCTGCGCACCCGCCTCGCGCAGATCGAAAGCAAATATGGCTTCGATCCCTCCTCGCACGCCGGCAAGGCGCTGCACCACGCTTTGTCGGACCTGCCGCACGACATCCTCACCACATTCTCGGCGCCCGTGCTGGAAGAGGTCGCGCTCACCGCGATGAGCCTCGCCGACCGGCCGCGCCCGAAGCTTGTGCTCGCGCCGGGGCCGCTCAACCGCCACCTCTTCGCCTTCGTATGGCTGCCGCGCGAGGCGCTCTCAACGCGCCAGCGGATGGCGATCCAGACCATGCTCGAGCAGGCCGCCAACGCCCCCGTGACCAACTGGGCGCTCGACCTGGGCGAAGGCGATATCGCCTTGCTGCGCTACACACTCGACATGCCGCTCGGCGCGCCATTGCCCGACGCCGCAGTGCTCGATTGCCAGATCGAGAAGATGCTGCGCGGCTGGGCGCCGGCGATCGAGGCGAGACTGCTCGAAAGCGTCAACCCGACCCGTGCCGCCCGCATGGCGCTCGACTGGGCCGAGACCTTCCCGGCCGAGTTCCGCACCCGCTCCAGCCCCGACGAGGCCGCCGCCGATATCGAGCGGCTGGCGGGGCTTGAAGATACGGACGGCCGCGCGGTGCGGCTGTGCCGGGGGGCCAGCGATACAGGCGCGCGCCTGCGCCTCAAGACCTACCGGTTGGGCGAGCTGATCCCACTGTCCGAAGCGGTGCCGGTGTTCGAGAATTTCGGCTTTCGCGTGCTGGAGGAAGTGCCGACCCCGCTCGACGGCGGCAATGCCGGCTTCATCCACGAATTCCTGCTCGAAGCCGATAGCGCGGAGGCGGCGGATGCGCTGATCGCGCGCGCGGACGTGGCCGAAACCGCGATCGCGGCGGTGCTCGCCAGCCATGCCGAGAATGACGCGTTCAACGCGCTGATCGTCGGCGTCGGGCTCGACCCACGCGAGGTGGTGCTGGTCCGCGCCTGGTTCCGCTATCTGCGCCAGACCGGGCTGCCTTATGGGTTGCAGACGGTCGCCGACGCGCTCCACCGCGCGCCCGATGTCGCGCGCGCCTTGATCGCCTTGTTCGACGCGCGCCACGACCCGGCGCATAAAAGCGACGACAAGGCTGCGGGCGAAGCGCTCGAAGCCGCGCTCGCGGGCGTTGCCTCGATCGAGGACGACCGCATCCTGCGCCGCATGACGAGCGTCGTCCGCGCGATCCTGCGCACCAACGCCTTCGCCCCCGCCGCGCAGGAGGCGCTTGCCTTCAAGATGGACTCGGCGCTCGTGCCGAACCTGCCCAAGCCGCTGCCCTGGCGCGAAATCTGGGTCTATTCGCCACGCGTCGAGGGCATCCATCTGCGCGGCGGGCCGATCGCGCGCGGCGGCTTGCGATGGTCCGACCGGCGCGACGATTTCCGCACCGAGATCCTCGGCCTGATGAAGGCGCAGGTGGTCAAGAATGCGGTGATCGTGCCGACCGGCGCCAAGGGCGGCTTCTATCCCAAGCAATTGCCGCCGATCGCGAACCGCGACGCCTGGCTGGCCGAGGGGACGGAAAGCTACCGCATCTTCATCCGCGCACTTCTGTCGGTCACCGACAATTTCGTCGAGGGCAAGGTCGTCCACCCCAAAGCTGTAACGATCCACGACGGCGACGATCCCTATTTCGTGGTCGCCGCCGACAAGGGCACCGCGACCTTCTCCGACATCGCCAATGCGATCGCGGTCGAGCGCGGCTTCTGGCTGGGCGATGCCTTCGCCTCCGGCGGCAGCAACGGCTACGACCACAAGGCGATGGGCATCACCGCCAAGGGCGCCTGGGTCTCGGTCCAGCGCCACTTTCTGGAGCGGGGCGTGGACGTCCAGACCGATCCCGTCAGCGTCGTCGGTTGCGGCGACATGTCGGGCGACGTGTTCGGCAACGGCATGCTGCTCTCGCGGACAATCCGGCTGGTCGCGGCGTTCGACCACCGCCACATCTTCCTCGATCCAAACCCGGATGCAGACAAAAGCTGGGCCGAACGCGCCCGCATGTTCGCTCTGCCGCGCTCGTCCTGGGCCGATTACAGCCCGGAATTGATCTCGCAAGGCGGCGGAATCTTCCCCCGCACGCAGAAATCGATCCCGCTTTCGCCCGAAATCAAGGCGGTTTTGGCGCTCGAAGTCGACGAAATCGACCCGTCGGCGCTGATTTCGGCGATCCTGAAGGCGCCTGCCGACCTGCTTTGGTTCGGCGGAATCGGCACCTATGTGAAGGCCGGATTCCAGTCGAATGCCGAGGTTGGCGACCCCGCCAACGACGCACATCGCGTCAACGGCGCCGATATTCGGGCCAAGGCGATCGGCGAGGGCGCCAATCTGGGCGTCACCCAGGCGGGCCGGATCGAGTTCGCGGAGAGCGGCGGGCGGATCAACACCGACTTCATCGACAATAGCGCCGGCGTCGACTGCTCGGACAATGAGGTCAATATCAAGATCGCGCTCAATCGCGAGATGACCGAGGGCCGCCTCAGCTTCGAGGATCGCAATGCCTTCCTCGCCGAGATGACCGACGACGTCGCGCATATCGTGCTGGAGGATAACCGCCTCCAGACGCTTGGCCTCAGCCTTGCCGAGCATGGCGGGGCGGCGGCTCTGCCCGCGCAGTTGCGCGTGGTCGAGATGCTCGAAGCGTCGGGCCGGATCGACCGTTCGGTCGACGGGATCGAAAGCAATGCCAACCTCTTGCGCCGCGCGCAGGAAGGGCATGGCCTCACCCGGCCTGAGCTCGCGGTCATCCTCAGCCATGGCAAGCTGGCGATGCAGGCCGGGATCGAGGCGTCGGACGTTGCGTCGGACCCCTTGCTTCGCCCGCTCCTGCATGCGGCCTTCCCGTCGGCGATGCAGGCCCGCTTCGGCCAAGCGATCGACAACCATCGCCTGCGCGCCGAAATCATCGCCACCAAGATGGCGAACCGCGTGGTCAATCGCCTGGGTCTGGTCACGCCATTCGAGTTGGCCGAGGAAGAAGGCGCGGCGCTCGCGCAAGTCGCGGCCGCCTATTTCGCCGTCGACGCCATCTTCCAGCTGGAAGGCCTGTTCGAGGCAATCGAACAAGCGATCCTGCCCGAAACCGCGCGTCTGGCCTTGCTCGCCGCGGCGGGATCGGCCTCGCGGCTCCACGTCGCCGACGCGATGCGCGCGTCCGGAAGCGAGATCGCGCCGGGTACGCTCGCCAGCGACCTGGGTCCCGGCGTCAAACGGCTCGAATCCCGCCTCGACAGCTTGCTCAAGCAGGAGGCGCGCGCGGGCGCGGCCGCGCTGCGGGCGCGGCTGGGCGCCGACGGCGCGGGCGACGAGATCGTCGATCGGATCGTGCGGCTCTATGAGCTGGACGGCGCGATCGGGACGGCCAGCCTCGCCGCGCGCATCTCGGCCGACGAGCTCGCTGTGACGCAGGCCTATGTCCGGCTGGGCGAAGCGCTCGGGCTCGACTGGGCCAAGGCGGCTGCCCTCCGCTTCGTCTCGTCCGACCCGTGGGAGCGGCTGCTCGCTGCAGGTCTCGCGCGCGATTTCGAGCAGCTCCGCCTCGAATTCCTCGCCCGCGCCAACGGCAGCGACCCGCAAAGGGCGGTCGATGCCTGGCTCAAGGGGCAGGCGCCTCGCGTCGAGCAATTCCGGATATTGGTGGACCGCGCCCGCCTCGCGGCGACACCGAGTGCCGCGATGTTGGCGCAGGTCGCGGCGCAGGCGCGGGGTTTGCTGGCGAGATAAACACTCCCCGTTTGCGGGGAGGGTTTTTAGCGCACCCTTCTGAACGACCAGGGGATGGTGACGCCTGTATCGGGGGTGTCGAGTATCACTACCAACGCCTTCGAGGCGCGCGGGCGTCCGGCGCCATCGATCCAGATACTATCTTCCAGCGCCAGCGTCCCGGCGCGCGTACGAAATTGCCAGCCTGTGCCCTCGTCAGGCCGCAGCAAGGCGCCCTGCCCGTCCGTAGTGAGTACGGTCTCGATTCCCGGCGCGAGATGGAACCACAAGGCGGCGGGGGTCGTCGGAGCGGTCTTCTTGCGGCCCTCGGGCGAAAGCTTGTCCTCGCCCTCGAGCGAGCGGCCGTCGGCGGCCAGGCTCAGACGACGGCGATGGCTGAAACCGAAGCGTTTGACATAGCCGTCATGCGCCGCCTCGATCCGGCGCGCATCGGCCGTCTCCGCGCGTATCAGCGCCACCTCGGTGACGCCGCGCCCCATCGATCCGTCGGGGTGGATCGCGGTCGAATTGGTTTCGGCCAGCACCAGGGTCGAATGCGCCGCTGTTGTGCGCAAGCCTTTGGCAAGCTCGGGCGCCAACCCTGCTCCGCCCCCGCAATTGACCACCAAGCGATGGCCTTCGTCGGACATCTCGAACGCAAGCGTCGACGCGCAGGCACCGCGCGACAAGGCGGCCGCCGGCGGCGGCGCCGTATCCACGATCAGTTGCGTCTCGCCGCAGACCAATTTCTGATAGCCCCAGTCGCGCGCGTCATCGCGTGCACCGCCGCGGAAGTTGACCGCCGCCAGCGCCGCTGTGACGCGGGTTGCGCCCGCCGGGCCACCACCCTGCCAGCTTGACAACGCACCGTCGCCCAGCGTGGCGCTCGCCAGGATCGGGATTGCCTGTCCCAATGCCAATGCCACCGCGCCGGCAAGCGGCCGCGCCCGCACCTCATAGACGCCCCGCAATTGCGCGAGCAGCTCGACCAAGGCCAGTTGCTCGATCGGCGAACGCGAGATCAGCCCGCCATCCGCATGCACCGCGAGCGCCAGCGCGCGCGTCATCCCGGCTTCGCCATGCGCGGCGCGCAGATCACCACCTGGAAAGAGTAGACCGGCCGCGATCACGCCCGCCCAGGCCATAACGCGAGGCAGGCCCTGCGGTGCGGTGTCGGCAGCGCGGTCGAGATGGCGGGCGCCACGCGCCAGCGCGTTGAGCACCTCCTTTCGATACTCGCCATCGCGCGTGTCGAGAATGAAAGGGGCGTAAGCAGTCCAGAACAAGATCCGCCTGCCCCACAGATCGGGCCGCCATGCAGGCTCGGTCACAGTGCGTGCATGCGATGCGAGCCATTGCCGCATCAGCTTCTCGGCAACCGGCGCGGCGCCACGCCGTTCGACCGATGCGGCGAGGTCGCGCAGCCAGGCGAAGCTCTGCCAATATTCGGTGAATGCCGGCGAAAAGCCGCCCCGGTCCAGCGCCTCGAACGGGATCGTCTCGCCCGCCGCGACCATCTTGCCATCGAGCAGCGCACGCCCGGCGCGCGGATTGCCGGGAATCGGATCGGCCGGCACGTCGAGCAATTGCAGCGGATAGCGCCCGCGTAGCCGAAGCTTATGGACCGGGGTGCGGAAGCTGAGCTTCTTCAGCGTTCGCCCCAGCGTCTCGCTGAGCGAAGAGCCGGGCCTTTGCCCCGCACGGTGCCGGCTGCCGTCAGATGTGCCGCCCTCCTCGGGCTCGTCCGCCATCAGCGCGCCTCGCGTAGCGCGGCGACGTTGGCGGCATAGAGGCTGGGACCGCCCTTGAAGGTCGCGGTCCCGGCGACAAGCACGTTGGCACCCGCCGCGATCGCTTTGGCGATGTTCTCCGCGCCGATCCCGCCATCGACCTCCAGCCCGACGTCGCGGCCGGTCGCGTCGATCCGCTTGCGCAGCGCCTCGATCTTGCGCAGCTGGCTGTCGATGAACTTCTGCCCGCCGAAGCCGGGATTGACGCTCATCACCATGATAACATCGACATCGTCGATGATATAATCGACCGCCTCGGCCGGCGTGGCGGGATTCAGCGCGACGCCCGCTTTCTTGCCCAGTCCTTTCACCGCCTGGATGCTGCGGTGGAGATGCGGCCCGGCCTCGGCATGGACCGTCATAAGATCCGCCCCGGCCTCGGCGAAGGCCTCAAGATAGGAATCGACCGGCGCGATCATCAGATGGACGTCGAGTGTCTTGTTCGTATGCGGACGGATCGCCTGCACCATTTGCGGCCCGAGCGTGATGTTGGGCACGAAATGCCCATCCATCACGTCGATATGGATCCAGTCCACACCGGCCTGGTCCACGGCACGTATCTCGTCGCCCATCTTGGCGAAGTCGGCCGACAGGATCGAAGCGGAGATGAGGATGGGGCGCGCCATGGCCTCAAGCTCTAGTCCGCTTTCGCGCGCTGGGGAATCCGCTTTGTGTAGGTCCGCGACGGACGCAATCGCCACCCCTCTTTGTCCGGATCGCCGTCTTTCGCGCAAAGGAGCCAGGCTTCATTATCCCGCCATCTTATGGGAGAAGCAGGCCATGAAGGATTATCTGATCGAGCGGCATATTCCTGGCGCGGACGCGCTGACGCCGGATCAGTTGAAGGATGCCGCCGCGCATTCGAACGCGGTGCTCGCCCAATTGGGGCCGGGCATCAAATGGGTGGATTCGGTGATCGTGAAGAACGGAACCGTCTGCCACTACCAGGCGGAGAATGAGGATCTCATCCGCGAGCATGCGCGGATCAGCGGATTCCCCGCCAACAAGATCACCGAAATCAGGGGCGGTCTTAGCCCCGCCTCGGCAAGCGCATGACAATAAAGGCGCCGGCATCCGCGCGGCACCCACTCGACGTCACGATCGTGCTGTTCGAGGACGGTTTGTCCTCGACAGCGGTCATGCCGACCGAAATCTTCCATTCGGCGGGGAAGTTATGGAACGTCCTCCATGCCGAGCCCGAACATCCGCCCTTCCGGGTACGTACCGTCACCATCGACGGCCGGTCGGTGCGCAGCCCTTACGGATTGTCGATCCTTCCCGAAGCGGCGATCGACGCGGTGTCGCGCACCGACATCATCATCGTCCCGACTTCGGGCCTCAATCTCGACCTCAAGCTGGTCGAGCATAGCGCGTTGCTACCCTGGCTGCGGCGTCATTATGAGGCTGGAGCCTATGTCGTCGGTGTTTGCATGGGCGCCGCCTATCTGGCGGAGGCAGGGTTACTCGACGGACGGATCGGCACCACCCACTGGGCCGTGGCGGGCGATTTCGTGCGTCGCTTTCCGCAGGTGCGCTGGCACCCAGAATTGTTCGTGACGGAAGATCAGCGCACCCTGTGCAGCGGCGGCGTCGGCAGCGCGATCGACATAAGCCTCTATCTGGTCGAGAAATTCTGTGGACACGAGGTCGCGCTGCAGACTGCCAAGGCGCTGCTGCTGCCGATGCCGCGACTCCACCACACCCAGACGGGTTATGCCGTATTGCCGGTTTCGCAGGCGCATGACGATGCGCTTATCCGCCGGATCGAAGCGTGGCTGCTTGAAAATTTCCGGACAGACATCTCGACGCGGATGCTCGCTGACCGCGCGGGGATGGGTGAGCGGACCTTCGTGCGCCATTTCAAGGCGGCAACCGGCAGGCTTCCGGCCGCCTACATCCAGGCGCTGCGGATCGAGGCGGCGAAGGTCCTGCTCGAGCATGAAAATCGACCAGTCCAATCGATCGCCGAATCGATTGGCTATTCTGACCTCGCCTTCTTCCGAAGCCTGTTTAGGCGGGCGACCGGAATGACCCCACAACAATATCGGGCGGCCTTCGCGCCGATCAGCGTGCGCGGCCATGCGCCGGTGGAGTTTCACGCGACACCCATCGCAGCGCTTTAGCCCGACAGCATTTGCGCTAAAGACCGGCGCAAAGGACGGGAGAAGATGGGTGAGCGCGGCCGATTATGAGGTGTTGGACGAGGATTTTCGGCGCAAGATCCGCCTGAGCGCGTCGGTCGAAAGGCTGTATACCGGCTGCCGCTGGACCGAAGGCCCGGCATATTTTCCCGCGCATCGCTGCCTGATCTGGAGCGACATTCCCAACGAACGGATGCTGCGCTGGAACGAGACGGACGGATCGGTCTCGATCTTCCGCTGCCCATCCAATTACGCCAACGGCAATGCGATCGACCGTGAGGGGCGGCTCGTGACCTGCGAGCATGGCGGACGGCGGGTCACGCGGACCGAGCATGACGGATCGATCACCGTCCTCGCCGACCGCTATCAGGGCAAAAGCTTCAACAGCCCCAACGACGTGGTCGTGAAGAGCGACGGCTCGATCTGGTTCACCGACCCAACCTACGGCATCGATTCCGATTATGAAGGCCACCAGGCCGAGCCCGAGCAGGACGGGTCGCACGTCTATCGGATCGCGCCCGATGGCAACGTCACGCGCGTCCTCGACGATTTCGAAAAGCCCAACGGCCTCGCTTTCTCGCCCGACGAAAGCCTGCTCTACGTCGCCGACAGCGGCGCGACGCACCGGCCCGACGGCCCGCGCCACATCCGGCGCTTCCGTGTGGCCGAGACAGGAAAATTGTCCGGCGGCGAAGTGTTCGCCAGCTTGACCGACAGCCTGTTCGACGGCTTCCGCCTGGACGGTGACGGGCGCGTCTGGACGAGCGCGGGCACTGACGTGCATTGCTACGAGCCCGACGGGCGTTTGACCGGCAAGATCAGGATTGGCGAGACGGTCGCCAATCTGGTGTTCGGCGGGCCCAAGCGGAACCGCCTGTTCATCTGCGCAACCAGCTCGCTTTATTCGGTGATGGTCGCGGTCAACGGGGCGAAGACCTTTTAGGCTTTCCGATCCGATACCCGTCTCCAGGCGGCAATCACGGCCTCAACCGTGAGGTCGCCGTCCGATTCGGTGGTCGCGAACGAGCTGACCGAGACGCGCATCACCCAGCGTCCGCGCCACTGCGACGATCCGATGAAGGCCACCGCATCCGCCTGGACCTGCGCCACGGTCGCGAGCGTGAGCGCATCGCCGTCTGCCGCGAAGCCGGGCGTTTCGAACCGCAGCATGAACTGGTTGAGCACGACCGGGCAGACGAGCGTGATTCCGGGTTCCGCGGCAAGGCGCTCGGCCATGCGGTTTGCGACCCGAACATTGCGTTCGACCATCTCCTTTATGCCGGATCGGCCGAGCAGCCGGATCATCGCCCATGTGGCGAAACCGCGCGCGCGTCGCGAAAGCTCCGGCACATAAGCAGAGGGATCGCGCTCGGCACCTTCGGCCGGGGGCAAATAGCTGGCGGATATCGCCATCGACCGGCGGTGGGCTTCGGCGTCGCGCACGATCGCGAAACCGCAATCATAGGGGGTTTGCAGCCATTTGTGGCCGTCCGTCGCCCAGGAATCGGCCTGCTCCACCCCAGTGACCTGTCCCTCTACCGCCGATGCCGCGCGTGCCCACAGGCCAAAGGCGCCATCGACGTGTAGCCATGCGCCGCGCTCGCGCGCCAGTGGCGCCAACTCGGTGAACGGATCGCTGGCGCCGCTGTTGATCTGCCCGGCCTGCGCTATCGCGATGACGGGCTCGCTGCCCGAGCCGAGCGCACGCTCGAAGGCGCCGGGCAGCATCCGGCCCGATGCGTCCGTCTCGACGGTGACCACCCGCCGCGCACCGAAGCCCAGATATTTGAGCCCGGAAAAGACCGTGGCGTGCGCGTCGGCACCAATCAGCACGCGCACCTCGGGCGCGCCGAACAGCCCGTCCGCCTCCACGTCCCATCCCGCGCGGCGCAGCACCTCGCTCCGCGCGGCGGCGAGGCAGACGAAGTTGGCAACAGTGGCGCCGGTAACGAACCCTACCGAAGCGGTGGCGGGCAGGTCCAGCAGCTCCAACAGCCAGCGGGCCGCGATCGCCTCGATCGCGCTCGCGGTCGGCGCGGCCAGCACATTGCCCGCATTCTGGCCCCAGGCGGATGCCAGCCAGTCCGCCGCCACGCCCGCCGGATGCGAATTACCGATCACCCAGCCGAAGAAGCGCGGGGCGGTCGATGCGCGGATCCCCGCCGTGCCGCGCGCGACCAGCTCGTCGATGATCGCCGCCGCATCGCCACCCTCGTCCGGAAGCGGCGCATCGAAGGCATCGAGCATCGCGCCATAGCCTGCGGTCGGCGTGGTCGGTGCGGACGCCACATGGCGGCGGTAGGCGATTGCGTGCGCCGCCGCCTTTTCCATCGCCAGAAGCCCTGCTTCGATTTCGCTCATTCCCGTCTCCGACCGATCCTTGTCGCAGGACTAAACGGGCGGTCGGCGGGCGTCGAGCGCGATGGTTCAGCCGCGCCAGAAGCGAACGACGAAGAATCCGTCCGCGCCGCCCTGCTCGACAAGCGCGCCGGGCAGCACACGGACGTGCCCCTTGTCGTTGGGCACCAAGCCGGCGGGCAGTTCCTCCGCTGCGATCGGCGCGACCGCGAAGCCCGAATGGCTGGCGAGGAAGGCATCGGCGACCCGCTCACCCTCCTCGGGCTCGAGCGAGCAGACCGAATAGACCAGCAATCCGCCCGGCCTCACTAGGCTCGCCGCGCGCGCCAGCATCGCCTGCTGGCGCTCGGCCATGGTGGCGATCGCGCGCGATCGCACCCGGTGGAGCACGTCGGGATGGCGGCGGAAAATGCCCGTCGCCGAGCATGGCGCGTCGAGCAGGACCACGTCATAGGGATCATCGCTGAAGGTGAGTGCATCGCCGGTGACGAGCTTCGCCTTCAGCTTGGTCCGCGCGAGATTCTCGCGCACGCGCTTCAGCCGCTGATCGGCCATATCGACCGCGGTCACGTTCCAGCCGGCGGCGGCCAATTGCATCGTCTTTCCGCCCGGCGCGGCACACAGATCGAGCGCCCGGCCGCTGCCCTTGCCGATGAGGCGCGCGGGCAAGGAGGCGGATAGATCCTGGACCCACCAGTCGCCATCGGAAAAGCCGGGCAACTCGGTCACCCGCCCACCGGCGGGCAGGCGCAGATGCCCAGATGCGAGGCTCACGCCCTCCAGTCCTGCCACATCGCCGTACTTGAGCGTCAGGTCGAGCGGTGGCGGCGCAGCAATGGCGCGCTGCGCCGCCTCGACCATTTCCGCCCCCCAGGCCTTTTCCCAGCGTTCAGCCACGCCATCGGGCAAGGTCGGCAGCTCGGGCAGCTTCGCATGCCTGCGGTCGAGGGTGCCGAACACGCCATGGACCAGCTTGCGGGGCCCGCCATCGACGAGGGGCAACACGGTCGAGATCGCGGCATGGGCGGGCGTGTTGAGCTGCAGGGACTGAACCAGCGCGATGCGCAAGGCCATTCGCGCCTTGGCATCGTGCGGCAAAGGTTTGGCAGTCGCGCCGTCGATCAGCGCGTCGAGATCCGGCAGGCGGCGCAGCACCTCGGCCGCGATGGCGTGCGCCAGCGCGCGGTCGTCCGCCCGCTCCAGTCCGCGCGCCGCATTGTCGAGCGCGCTTTCGAGCGGCAGCCCTTTGCGCAACACCGCATCCAGCAGCCGCAGCGCCGCGGCGCGCGTGGCAACGCCCGCGCCGTCCTGATCCCGTCTTGTCTGATCGCTCATCGCGGCCCACATGGGCCCGAACCAGAAAAGCCGCAACGCCTATGACCGAAGCCTCCAAGCGCCCGCCCCACCTGAAGCCGCCCGCGCATTTGTCGCCCAGCCCGCCCGTGCCCCAGCCGAAGGCGGCCGAACCCGGCAAAGACCCTGCCGGCCTGTCCCCTGTCCGCTACGGCGATTGGGAGCGTAAGGGTATTGCGGTTGATTTCTGACGCGCAGGCGGAACGACCCCGCAGTCCGGGAGTCTGACGTCGAAATGGATGCGGCGGCCTTCCTCCAGCGGCACCGCCGCGCCCTGATCGCGATCGTCTGCGCGATCGCGGCGCTGATCCTCGCGCTGTTGCTGGTTCTGACCTTTGGCTGGGCGCATCTGCGCGGGCCGCTCGAGCGGCGTCTTTCCCGCGAGCTGGGCCGGCCAGTGACGATCGGTGCGCTCCGGCGTGTCGACCACACATTTTTCAGCCCCGAAATCCAGATCGGCAACATGCACATCGCCCAGCCGGATTGGGTCGGCGGCGGCGACATGGTCATCGTGCGCCAGGCGACGGTGCAATTGCCGTTGCTGCCCTTATTGTTCGGCCAGGCGCATCCGCGCTCGATCCTGATCGACGGCCTGACCGTAGCGCTGGTGCGGCGCGACGTCGTCCACGCCAATTGGAAAGGCCTTCCGCGCGCGAATTATGCGGGCGGCTCGCTGCAACATGTCATCGTCCGCAATGGCGTGCTCACGCTCGACGACCAGAAGCGCGACCACCAATTCACCGCCTCCATCGCCGCCGACGACCGGGGCCTCGTCATCGCGGGCAAAGGCAATTTGGCGGGTCATGCTTCGACCATCCGTCTGATCGGACGCCCGCTGATCGGGCAGACATGGCCATTCCGCCTGGACTATCGCTCGGCCATCGCGAACCTGACCTTAGTCGGGCTGGCCGACCATCCGCTCGATATCGGCCATTTCGAAGGCAAGGCAGAGGGCTGGACCGACAATCTCGAGCATCTGGACCTGCTAATCGAGGCCGGCCTGCCCGGCAGCCAGCCCGCGCACGCCGTCGCGAATGTGCGCCGCGACCGGCCCAAATGGACGATCAAGGATCTGCGCCTGCGCGTCGGCCGCTCCAATTTCGAGGGCGACCTGACGGTGACCAAGCTGGTTGGCCGCACCGCGATCGACGGCGCCCTGACCTCGACCGCGCTCGATTTCGACGATCTCGCCTCGAACGACGGATTGGCACGCGCGGCAGCCAAGCGCGCGACGCTGGGCCCGCGCATGATCCCCGATACCCCGATCCACCTGGAGCATCTGCAGCGCACCGACGGCTCGATCCGTTTCGACATCCAGCGCCTCCTGTTCAAACGGCCCTCCGTCTTTCAGGGCGTCATGACCAAGCTCACGCTGGATCATGGCATCCTCACCGCCGACCCCTTCTTCGTGCGGATGGCGGTGGGCGGCGTCAGCGGCTTTGCGCGGGTCAAGCATCAGGCGGGAACGCCGCTGCTCACGCTCGACCTCAAGCTCCGCAACGCGCGGATCGAAGAGCCGATGGGCGACGCCGCCTCCGGCCCGCTCGCGGCGCAGCTCAGGCTCGAAGGATCGGGCCGCACGATCCGCCAGGCGCTCGCGCATTCGAACGGCACGATCGGCGTGGTCGGCGGCACCGGCGTAATCAACCGGCGCGCGGCCCTGTTCCTGGCGTCGGACGCGGGCCGCGCCTTGTTCGAGGGCAAGGATCAGACCACGTCGCTGCGCTGCGCGATCGGGCATTTCGGGGTGAGGAACGGCGTCGCCACCGCCGATACGCTGATCCTCGACACCGCGGTCTCGCGCAGCGACGGATCGGGCACGATCGACCTCGGCACCGAGCAGATCGCGCTCAGCCTGCCGGGGCGGCCCAAGCTGGAACATGCGGTCAAGCTGGACGTGCCGGTGCGGCTGGTCGGCACCTTGTCCGAGCCCGACGTCGAGCCGAAAAGCGTGCCACAGACGATCGGCACCTTCTTCAAGCTGATCGGCAGCGCGATCGCGGGCAACCATCGCGAACCGGCGCCTGACGCGGATTGTACTGGGCTTGCGGTTCAGGCGCTGAAATAGCCGTCAGGGTGACGAGGAGGACTAAACCGCCTCGTCCTTGAGCGGGCGCGCGAGCAGGGCCTCAACGGCGCGCTTCACATCGACCTTGCCCTCAAGCAGCGCCGCAACGGCCTCGCAGATCGGCATCTCGACGCCTACCGCGCGCGCGGCCTGGACCAGTACCGGCGCGGTGAACGCGCCCTCGGCTACGGTGCGGCGGTCGGACATCAGGCTTTCGGCACTCTTGCCCTGGCCCAGGCCCAATCCGAGCGAGAAATTGCGCGATTGTTCGGACGAGCAGGTCAGCACCAGATCGCCTAGTCCCGACATGCCGGCCAGCGTCTCGGGCCGCGCGCCGCGGGCGAGGCCGAACCGCGTCATCTCCGCAAAGCCGCGCGCGATCAGGGCCGCGCGGGCATTCTTGCCGAGCCCCGCGCCCTCGACCACGCCGCAGGCGATGGCGAGCACATTCTTGACCGCGCCGCCAATCTCCGCGCCGACGACATCGATCGAGCGGTAAGGACGGAAACCCGGCCGCGCAATCCGCTGCGCGAGCGTCGCCGCGATCCCATCGTCCTCGCACGCAAGCGTGACCGCGGTCGGCAGACCCTTCGCCACCTCGCTCGCGAAAGTCGGGCCGGACAGGACCGCGATCGGCGCGTCCGGACAGGTCTGCGCGGCGGCCTCGGACATGAGCGCCATCGTGTCCGCCTCGATCCCCTTCGAGCAGAGAATGAGCGGGCGCGTTTCGACCGGCGCGGCACTGAGGATGCGGCGCATATGCTGTGCGGGCGTGACCACCAGCAAAGCCTCGCACACAGCGAGATCGTGCAGGTCGTTGGTGGCCTGGATCGCGGGCGACAGCGGCACGCCCGCCAGGAAGACCGGATTCACATGATCGGCGTTGATCGCATCCACCACATCGGGCTCGAACGCCCATAACAGTACCGGTCCACCCGCCGCCGCCACCTGCGCCAACGCGGTGCCCCAGGCGCCGGCACCGATCACACCGATCTTCACAGAGCCGGTCCTTGAAAACCGTTCGTGCCGAGCGACGTCGAAGCACGTCCTTCGACTTCGCTCAGGGCGAACCGGCGCTTGATTTTCATGCCTTGACCCCTGCTCCCCGCGCTTTCTCAGCCGTCGGATCGAGCGGCCAGCGCGCGCGCGCGGGCACGTCCAGCGGATCGGTCAGGCCGGCGGCGTAGCGCTCCGCCCCAGCCCAGGCAATCATCGCGGCATTGTCGGTGCAGAGCCAGAGCGGCGGCGCGACGAAGCGCAGATCGTGCTGCGCGGCGAGCGCCTGCAATGCGCCGCGGATCGCCTGGTTGGCGGCAACCCCGCCCGCCACGACCAGCGCGTTCACGCCGCGCGTTTTGGCGATGGCGCGTTTGGTGCGGTCGATCAGGCAGTCGATCACCGCCTGCTGGAAAGAGGCCGAAATATCCTCCGCCGAATAGAGGCCGGCGTCGCGCGCGCGCAGCACCGCGCTCTTGAGACCGGCGAAGGAGAAATGCGGCTCGGCCGAACCGAGCAAAGGGCGCGGCAGCGGGACCTTGGCCGGGTCGCCTTGGCTTGCCGCGGCCTCGATCGCGGGGCCGCCGGGAAAGCCGAGCCCCAGCAATTTCGCGCTCTTGTCGAACGCCTCGCCCGCCGCGTCGTCGATCGTAGTCGCGAGCCGGCAATAATCGCCCGGCCCCCGCACTTCGAGCAATTGGCAATGGCCGCCCGAGACCAGCAGCAGCAGATAAGGGAATGAAAGATCGGGATCGGCCAGACGCGGCGAAAGGGCATGACCCTCGAGATGATTGACCGCGATCAACGGCTTGCCAGTGGCCAGCGCGAGCGCCTTGCCCGTGACCAGCCCGACCATCACGCCGCCGATCAGACCCGGCCCGGCGGTGGCGGCAATCGCATCGACCTGATCGAGGCGAACGCCCGCCTCGGCCAAAGCGGCCTCGGTCAGCGGGCCGAGCGCCTCGACATGTGCGCGCGCGGCGATTTCCGGCACCACGCCGCCATAAGGGCGATGCTCGGCTTCCTGCCCCGCCAGCTTGTGCGCGACGATGCGCCGGTCACTCGTGACCAGGGCTGCCGCGGTTTCGTCGCAGGAGGATTCGAGGCCAAGGATGAGCGCCACCGCGCTCCTCTGCGCGCGCGCGCTCCAGCTTTCAAGGCCGGGGCGTTCTTTGAGGGCAGTTCCGAAATCGCTCTTCCGCGATTTCCCCAGCTACGCCTTCCCGACGAACAGGAAGCCCACCGCCGCCATGATGCAGAGGAAAGCGGCGAGATGGCGCCAGTGGAGCGGCTCGCCCAGCACGAGCACCATGAAACCGCCGAAGATGATGAGCGTGATCGCCTCCTGCGCGATCTTGAGCTGCCCGCCGCTCCACCCGCTCGCATAGCCGATCCGGTTGGCGGGCACGGCCAGGCAATATTCGAGGAAGGCGATGCCCCAACTGATCAAAATCACCAGCCAGAGCGACTTATGCATCCCGCCCTTAAGGTGCCAGTACCAGGCGGTGGTCATGAACAGGTTGGAGCAGATCAGGAGCAGCAAGGTGGGCATGGGTCGGCTTTTCCCCGGATTCGGTCGCGCGGACTGAACCCGCCTCATGGCCCAGGCGTTCATTCGCGCAAAGAGGAGGCAATCGATGACAAAGACCCTTGCCGAGATTTCCGAGAAGATGCGCGACATCGACTTCTGCATGCTGACCACGCACGGCCCCGATGACACGATCGCGGCGCGGCCGATGAGCAACAATCGCGAGGTCGATTATGACGGCGACAGCTGGTTCTTCACCTACGAAGACGCACATATGATCGGCGAAATCGCAGCCGACCCGAATGTCACGCTCACGTTCCAGGGCAGCTCCGGCCTGTTTCGAGCGCGGCCCTTTTTCACCTCCGTGGAAGGCCGCGGCGAGCTGATCCGCGACAAAGCGCAGTTCGAAGCACATTGGACCAGCGGGCTCGATCGCTGGTTCAAGGAAGGCGTCGACACCCCTGGTTTGGTGCTGATTAAGGTCCACGCCGCCAATCTCCATTATTGGGACGGCGAAGACGAAGGCACGATCCAGCTGGCGGGCGTGACTGCCTGAAAATTGCCGTCATGCCGGAATTGATCCGGCATCCACCCCTCCGCGCGGGAAGCCCCTGCGGTTCAGCGGACCCCGGAACACGTCCGGGGTGACGGCCTCATCGTTGCTAGAATTTGGCCCGGATACCGCCGTAGACGCTGCGGCCGAGCGTGCCATATCGGTAGGCCGCCTGGTAATGCTTGTTGCCGATATTCTCGACCCGGCCGAACAGGCTGAGGCCGTGGCCAATCGGCTGCTCGGCGCGGAAATCGACCAGGGTGTAGCCGTCTAGCCGGATCGTGTTAGCGCTGTTCTCGAATGCGTGGCTCGCATGCGTCACCGCGACCGTGGTCGTCAGCCCAAATGCCCAGGCATAGATGAGGTCGGCATTGGCGGTGTCGTGCGGACGGCGGATCAGCGCATTGCCATAAGTCGCGCCGGCCGAGCGATCCTCGGCGTCGGTCCATGTGTAATTGGCGTCGACGGTGAAGCTGCCGAAGCGCGCCGCCGCGGCGGCTTCGATGCCGTGCGCATTGGCCTTGGCGACATTCTGATAATAACCGAATGGCCGGTCCGCGCGCGGCGGGGAGCTGGCGAAGATGATCTGATTGCGCGTGTCGCGATCGAACCAGGTGAGCGAGGCTGTGACATGGCGTCCGAGCTTCTGCTCGACGCCCGCGTCCCAGCCGTGCGCGCGCTCCGGATCGAGGGCGAGATTCCCGTAGGCGCTATAGAGCTGGTAGAGCGTGGGCGCCTTGAAACCCTCGCCATAGCTGGCACGGATCGTAGTGCCGCCCGACGACCAGACCGCACCGCCCGACAGGAGCGTGTGACCGCCATAGGCCTCGTGATGGTCGTAGCGAACGCCGCCGGTGAGCGTGAGATGATCGACCAAACTGCCGTTGATCTGACCATAGACGCTGTCGATCGAGACATTGCCGCGATCGGGGTCGGATTGGAATTGGGGTGAGATCGCGCTGAATCGCGAATGCTCATGTTCCGCGCCGAAGATGGCCTCCCAGCCCTTCGCGAACGCGAGGCTGCCCTGATATTCGACATGGTCGTTGCGTCCATGCGCGATGAACGTGCGGTCGTCGCCGCTCGCGATGGTCGGATCGACATTGTCGCGATCGATCTGGTCGTGCGTGACGCCGACGCGGTTCCTAAAGGCGCCGTCGAACAAAGTGAAATTGAGGCCGGCATAACCGGTCCAGTTGGTCGACTTCTGATAATCGGCCACGTCGGGCGGGCCGAAGCTGGAATCGAGCCCGACCTTGCCGTGACTCCAATAGCCGCGCAGGTCGAGGCTCACATCGTCGCCAAGATCGGCGAGGATCCGGCCGCTCGTGCCGTAATGGCGATAGCCATCGCGTTCATGCCCGCCGAATTCGGGCGCGATCGCGGAGATTCCGTCGGTGCGGAAGGCGTTGCCGGCCAATTCCCAGCTTATCCCATTCTGGCTGCCGCCGACATTCGCCTTGGCGCTGGCGGTGCCGCGCGAACCGCCCTCGGCCTCGCCCGCACCCTGGAATCCGGCCTTGGGGAGCTGGGTCACGATATTGATCACACCACCGATCGCCTGGCTGCCCCACAGGGTCGATTGCGGCCCGCGCAGAATTTCGATCTGTGCGGCGTCGCCGATGAACAGGTCGCCGAAATCATAGCCGCCGCCGGGCGCGGACGGATCGTTCAACTTGACGCCGTCGATCACGACCACGGTCTGATCGCTCTCGGCGCCGCGAATGCGGATCCCGGTGGTGGTGCCGAACCCGCCGGTGCGCGAGGCGGTGACGCCGGGCGTGCGCACGATCAGGTCGGAGACGGTATATTGCTGCGAGGCCTCGATCACGGCCTTGTCGAGCACTGTGATCGAGGATGCGACCTGATTGATGGGGGTCGGCGCCCGGACGGCGGTGACGATCACCTCCTCGGCACCAGGCGCGACCTGCGCAAAAGCGGGCGTGGCGAGCACGCTCGCCAGCAGGAGGAAACGGTAATAAGACATCGAAAACTTCCTTCGCGATTGACGACAACGTCGTCTCGCGAGGGAAATCCCTCGACCGCACGGCGCACCCTGGCCGGACGGAGGACGACCGCGACGGGCAGGTCTCCTGGCTCACGGGTCAGCACATTCAGGCCGCCTTCTCGGGATTTCTCCCAATGGCATGATGGCCGGATGCTCGCCGCTTACAGTTGCAGGGGCAGCGCAGGTTTCGAACCTGCTTCCCTTTTCATCCCCGTTGGCGGGGAACCTGTCGCGGCGCCCGGTTAGGCAAATGCTGCATGGCGGTCAATGATGGGAAAGCGGGACGATCAACGGCTCGCCTTCAGCCTGGCCGATATAGGCCGAAACGCCATAGACCGCGCCGATGCGGTCGGCGGTGAGGACTTCGGCTGGTTTGCCGTCGGCGACCAGCCTGCCCTGGTCGATCAGCAGCAGCCGATCACACCAGCGCGCGGCCAGCGTGAGATCGTGCAACACCGCGATCACGGTCGCCCCGCGCGCGGCCTCGGCCCGGAGCAAGGCCATCACCTCGATCTGATGCGCGGGATCGAGCGCCGCCAGCGGTTCGTCGGCGAGCAGCAGCTGCGCCTCCACCGCCAGCGCGCGCGCAAGCAAGGCGCGGGCACGCTCGCCACCCGAAAGCTCGTCGATCGGTCTATTGCGGAGCGCCTGCAATTCGGTGCGCTCCAACGCGCGCTCGATCGCCTGCGCATCGGCCTCCCCCGGCCGCGCGAAGGGCGCGAGATGCGGCAGGCGGCCAAGCGCGACCAGCCGCTCGACCGTGAGCGGCCAATGGATCGTCTGGCCCTGCGGCAGATAGGCGACGCGGCGCGCACGATCGCGCAACGCCATCGTCGCGATCGGCGCGCCGTCGATCAGGATCGCGCCCTCCGCCGGGATGAGTCCGGCGATGGCCCGCACCAAACTGGATTTGCCCGCACCGTTGGGGCCGATCAGCCCGATCACTCCGCCCGCCAGATCGGCGCTGACAGCGTCCACCACGCGACCTGCGCCGAGCGTGACCGAGACCGCGTCGAGCCTCACCATTGCCGCCTCGCCCGCACCAACTGGTGAAGGAAGACCGGGACGCCGATCAAAGCCGTGACCACGCCCAGGCGCGGCTCCTCCAGCGTCGGCACGCTCCGCACCAGCACGTCCGCCACCGCGAGCAGCGCCGCGCCACCGAGCGCCGACGGGATCAGCAAGGAGGACGGCCGCCGGTCGGTGAAGGGCCGCACCAGATGCGGTACGACTAGCCCCACGAAACCGATCGCGCCCGATACCGCCACCGCGCCGCCGACTCCAATGGCGGTCGCGATCAGAAGGATCAGCCGCGTGTGCTTGAGGTCAGTACCGAGCGCGGTCGCGCCCTCCTCGCCCAAAGTCAACGCATCGAGCGCGCGGCCTTTGAGCAGGATGAGCCCGAGCCCGATCGTGATGCAGGGCAAAGCGAGCCAGACATGGAGGAAGGAACGGTCGGCGAGACTGCCCATCAGCCAGGTCATGATCTCGACCGCGGCAAAGGGGTTGGGTGCAAAATTCAGCGCCAGGCTGATCCCCGCGGCGGCGGCGGTGGCGATAGCGACGCCGGCGAGGACCAGAGCGAGCGGCCCTTCGCTGCGCGCAGCGAGCAATAGCAAGGGAATCAACCCGACCAACGCGCCGACGATCGCGAAGATGGGTAGCGCCAGCGGGCTGACCACAGCGAAACCGTAATACAGCGCCAGCACCGCGCCAAGCGCGGCGGTGCTCGATGTGCCGAGCACGCCCGGATCGGCCAACGGATTGCGCAGATAGCCCTGCAGCGCCGCCCCCGCCCCGCCCAGCATCGCCCCGATCAGCAAAGCCAGCAACGCGCGCGGGAGGCGCAGCTGCCAGACGATCGTGGCCGCGACCGGATCGCCCTGCCCGATCAGTGCGGCGAACGTGCGGCCCCAGCCGAGATGGGCGGGGCCGATGCCAAGCGACAGGCCCGCGCATAGCAAGCCGACCAAGGCCAGCGTCAGATCGATGCGAAGAGATTTCGTCACGGACGCGTTCCTACAGGCCCGGATGCGCGCTAGGAAGCCGGGCAATGATGCGGCTGTTTCTCCTCGCTTTGACGCTGGCTTTGCCGGCCCGCGCCGCGCCGCCGCGCCATATCGTCTCGCTCAACCTGTGCGCCGACCAATTCCTGATCCAGCTCGCCGATCCCGGCCAGATCGCCGGCCTGACCCGCCTGTCGCACATGCCCAACATGTCGCCGATCGCGGCGGAGGCGGCACACTTTCCGGCGGTCGGCTCGTCCGCCGAGGCCTTGCTCGCCGCCCAGCCCGATCTGATCCTGACTGGCTGGCCAGGCCAGGCCGATCCCGCCATGCGCGCGGGCCTGCGGGCCGACATCCTCGTGATTCCCCCGGCCAACACTTATACCGATATCCTCGGCCAGGTGCGCCTGATCGCCAAGGCGGTCGGCCATCCCGACCGGGGCGAGGCGCTGATCCATCACATGGACGCCGCGCTCGCCGCCATTCCCAAAGCGGGCCGCGGCCGGACCGCCGCCGATTATCAGCGTCGCGGCTATCTGTCGGGTACAGGCACGCTGATGGACGACATGATGACGCGCGTGGGCCTGCGCAACCTGACGACCGAGCTTGGGCTACCCGCGCTCGCGCATCTCCCTCTCGAACAGTTCGTTGCGCACCGCCCCGATTTTCTGATCACCGGCACCGGCAAGGCGCGCGACCTGGGCAGCGCGATGCTCGACCATCCCGCGATCGCGGGCATAGCCCGGCTGCGCCTGCCCGGATCGCTGGTCGATTGCGGCGGGCCGTCCTACCCGCAGGCGATCAGGCTACTTGCCGACCAGCTTCGCCAGAAGCGTTGACCTTTGCCCGTCGCCGATGGCATGGGGACCCCGGCTGCGGGTATAGCTCAATGGTAGAGCGGTAGCCTTCCAAGCTCTCAGAAATGGCGGAAATCTGCGACGCGCGCTGTAAAACGTCCCGGAAAGCGCGTGTTTTCTTTCAATAGCTTAGCGCGCCGGTGTAAAAGCGTCTGGCCACTCGACCGGGCTCGCTAACCGTGCCCGCATGCATCATCTGGCCGCTCCTTTCCCTTGGAGCGCGCAATGCAATCTGTCACTTTTATGTTGACAAAATCCAAGCCTGTCACTTATAAGCGTCACATGAAGACGACGCAGACCCTCGAATTTTCCGAATGGCTCAGCAGCCTGAAGGATCAGAAGGCCAAGCGCGCGATCACGATCCGCATTGCCCGCGTTGAAGCCGGTTTGATGGGCGACGTTCGCTCGGTCGGTGACAGGGTGAGCGAACTTCGGATCGACTACGGTCCCGGCTATCGTGTCTATTTCACCATCCGGGGTCAGGAATTGATGATCCTGCTGTGGGTAGGCACGAAGCGGACGCAAAGCAGGGATATTGAAAGGGCGAAGAAGATGGCCGCCGACCTCGAATGAGGCGGCGGCAACCGGAACCGACCCAATGCGAGGCGGATCTCCGGATGAAACGAAAAGGAAATGACGGTGCCTACCACCACCAAGCTAATCGACTACGATAGCGCTGAGCATTTCGCAGATGCCGAAGCTCAGGCCGACTTGCTAAGAGACGCGATCGAGCAGCGCGACCCTGCCTATCTTGCCCACGCGATCGGAATCGTCGCGCGCGCGCACGGCATGACCGATTTACAAAAGGCCACCGGCATGAAGCGGCAGGCGCTCTATCGGGCATTCTCAAAGGAGGGTAACCCGACGCTCGCAACCGTCATGAAGGCGCTCGACGCGCTTGGGCTGGAAATCAAAATCGAGAAAAAGGCGGCGTGACCCGCGAGAGCTGATCGGACAGTCGCCCTTGACGAAATGAGAACAAACGTTGAACAAACGGCCCTCTTCAGGAGGTGCCCGTGTCCGAGTCGTCGCCCATCGTCTTTCCCGGCCGGGACTTCGATCCCGCCAATCCGGAGCATGTGGATGCGTTCCTGCGCGCTATCCCCGCACCTGATAGTCCAGCCCTATCGATGATGGGTGGCCTGCCGACCTTGCTCGATTGCCTTCGTGTCGAACTGGCGGGCGCGCTGCGTCGGGGGCGGACGCCGATCAAGCTGCTGGTGCATGGCGATTGTGTGCCGGCGCTGATGGCGAACGCCAGGGATGAGGGCGAGTTGGACGCGAGCGCGTCGCCCAGCCGCATCCTCGACCTGCCGGTGATGATGAGCATGCGACTGATTTCGATCGGGGAAGGCGCACGGATCGTCTGCGAAGGAGACGATCTGCACCAGAAGATCACGGCACTGCCGCGTTGAGGCATGGCGAAAAATCCGCCACCTGGGCCGCCGCCCTGGGCGAGCGACATAAGGTCCATGCTCCGCGCCTATTCTGAAAGCACGCGGTGCAGCGTCCGCGTGCGCTGTCTCAAATGCCGAGAGGCGCGCGATCTGGTATATCGCGATCTGGAGCGCATCGCCGACGCGAAGGGCCTGGCGTTCAGCCTCTGGAACAAGCGTACGCGCTGCAAACTGACCAGTCGCTGCGACGGCTGGAACGTGTTCGGCTATTGCGAAGGGCTGTGGGTTTATCATCTCTATAATGAGGCGCAGACCGACCGCTGGGATGAGATGGACCGGCGTCATGAAGAACACGACCGGCTCCTGCTGGCCAAGCTGCTACGCGACGGGAAAAACGATCGCGAGCGGAAGAAGGCCGCGACGCGGCATTGAGTGGCGACGATCGGGCGCGCAAGGCTGGACTCGCTCCAAAACCGCCGTACTACAGTCCTGTCCCAAGCCGAGGGAAAGAATGCGCACAGCTTTTCTGATTCCGCTGAGCTTTATCGGAACCGCAGCGACCGCTGCACCGACGTATCTCGCCTGTTCGGTGACCGACAGCAGCAAGACCTTTGCGGTCGAGGTCACGGCGGATGAGAGCCAACAACGCGCGACGGTTGTCCTGCCGGACACAGGCCGCGTGGTGACACGCAAGGCACTGTTCGCGCCTGATCGGGTCGAAATCCTGGACGATGAGAGCACATGGGTGATCGACAGGATCACGCTCGACTTTCACCGGATTGTCGTGATCGGCGATGATCGTTCGGACAATCCCGGAAAATGCGCGCTCAAGGCAGCGCCGGCAAAACGAGCGTTCTAGGCCGCTATGCGATCATCCAGCCACGGCCATGGTCGTTGAGGATGGGCGACCGCTGATATTTGCCGCTGCCCAATTTCAGCCGCAGCCCGCACAAGGTTTCCGCGATGTAGCGGGCCGCATCAAGCGGCTGATCGTCCGGCACGGGCCATAGAACCTCTATGATTTCGTCGCGCGACACGATCTGTCCCCGGCGCAACAGCAGTAGCGACAGCAGCTCCGTTTCATGCGGCGACAGGTCCAGCCGAACCCAGCACTGGCGTCGCCTGTATTGCGCCCAGGTCATGCGGATCGGAAAGCCCAGCATAGGATCTAGGGTGTCGCGCTGTTGGGCCAGGCGTCGCGGTAACGGTCGCGATCGGCACGGCACCGTGCCAGCTTAAGATCGCCCGCGCGGATCGCGCGTTCGGCATCCGCGCTGTTAAGGCTGTGATCCGCTTGGGTCTGAATAGGGGATGGTTGGCAGGGGTCCGGGATGGCCGACGCCGGAACCTTCGGGGGCGGCGGCAGGAAAGAGGGTGGCGCGATCGGCTTCGATGCCGAACACGCGGTCAGAAGGCAGGCAAGCAGCCATGCCGGCGGCAGTCTGCGCATATGCGGTCACCTTGTCGTTGGCTGCGAGCGCGAGCGCCGAGAGGCGCTCCAGCTCGCTCATGTTCGCACCTTGGGCGGCAATCACGCGGTCGCGCCCGTCGAGCCCTATTTGCGCGGCCTTGGCATCCGCCGCGCGGATCGCCGGGATCTCGGCGACCTGGGCATCGGCCTTGCCCGCAGCATATCGCGCATCGCCATAGGCGATGACGATACGATCGCAGACAAGGCCGGCGGTCCCGACGATCGCGAGGATCGCCAGGACCGCCAGCAGCTTGCCCCACATGTCAGGCGATCGGTTTGTGCGTCAGCAGGCGCAGCACGACGTTGGCCACGCCAACAAGCGCCATGATCGACGTGACCACGGTTTCCTGATCGAGGCCGGGCGGCGTGAGCTTGAAGGCAGCGAGCAGCGCGAACAGGGTGGCGACAATATTCACCCAAACGGTGCGCGACTGCCACCAGGTCTTGGTGTCATTCATGCGATTTCTCCATGCAAAATGGCCCGCGCCGCCGACCGTCGGCAGCGGGCGAAAAGGCTTCAGTGCTGGTCGGGAAAGTTAGGCGTGCAGACCGGGAATGCCGCGCTGGCCGTGACCGCCCGGAATCGTCAGAACCTGTCGTCGATTGGTGCCGGCTGGATTGTGGGAAACATGTACCCACCCCGAATGCGGATCGCCTTCGTGGTAGCCTTCAAGAATGAGCTGGTCGTACGGCAGATCGCTGTCGCGGATCGCGCACGCCAGCTCGTACCGCGAGCCCCCGTCATGGATGTCGGAGGCCATGCCCAGCGGGTGCTGCCCATGGTCCGAGCTGCCGACCAGGCGATTGACCAGCAGGCAGCGATATCCGCTTGTCTGAAAGATCGGCCGCGCGCGCATCACCCGCAACGGCTCAAGGATCACAAGGCAAAGCGCCCGCGCGCATGCCAGCTCCGCCGGACCCATGATATTCGGAATGTTGTGGTCGATCGCGGTTGAGCTGTGCTCAAACGAAACCCGGCTGAAATGCGGGCTCAGCATTTCGATGGCGGCGGCGTCGCTCATAGGAACCTCTTTCCTTTCAAGTGGTTTGAAGATCCGACCGGCAAGCATCCCCCCGCTCCCGGTCCACCATTGGAGCCCCGCCGCGCCTATTCTGGCCGGCGGGGCTCTTTCGGCATCGCCTCGGCCGCCTCCTGCCGCTGAATGCGGCGGAACAGTGCCACCAGGCGCAATTCGGCATGCCTTGCCTCGCGATGCGCCTCGGCGCTGTCAGGCCTCGGCATCGGTCTTTGCGGGAGGACTCCGCCGCTCTTTGAGACGCGCCACCACCTCGGCGGCCTTGTCGGGCGCAATCTCGATCGCGAGCAGCAACGCTTCGAAATCGCCCCGCACATTCGCAAGCTGCTGACGCAGCACTTGCAGCTTTGTGTCGCAAAGCTCCCGTTCGGCAGATTGCGCCTGTTCGAGCCGGTCGATCCGCGCCTGGAGCTTTTCGACCAGCCCCATGGCAACCTCGTCGGTCTGCTTGCGCTGGCCCTTCCAATATTCGAGCAGAGGGCGGACGCCGGCGCCGATCCCACCGCCGCCCACGGCGCTGCCGACGAACGGAATCCAGCCTGGAATTTGTGCGAGCAGGCTCATTCCCCGGCCGCTCGGCCGGAGGTCTCCAAAGCATACATGTGAGTGATCCCCCCGGATCGAGTAAGGTCCGCGTTAAATGGGCGGGCTGGTCCAGCTGGGCTGAGCAGCCCGCCCATTTTAGTTCGTGCGCCCTAAAGGCGCCGCGTCAGGCTCAGGACGAAGGCGGCACAGCATCCTTTCGGCGCAGCGCGACAGATATCAGGTCAATCGAGCCGGAGGCGGCGACGGACGGCATAAACTCGATATTGATTTGCGCATTCATCGACGTGCCGGTGCTGCCAAATGTCACGCTGGTCGAACTATTTGCGAAATAGTGCAGCCCGTTCAGCGTTCCGATCTGGCTGGAGGGCGAGGTACAAGCGCCCCAAAGCGAGTTTATGAATGATCCGCTCACGACGTTCGGCGCCGGATAGATATAGCACAGGCCGACCAAAGCATTGAAGTTGACCAAAAACTCCTGCGCCGCCGTTGCGCCCCCCGTGAACGCGATGCTGGTCGATGTATGCAGCAGCTTCAGATTCTGTGCGGTCGCCGGCGTGCCGGAGAAGACCATGCGGACGCATTGGGACCCGCTTCCGAGCTGATAGCTGTCTAGGGCGCTGCAGGTAACGGTCGAAAACGCGACGGAGAGCGAGCCGTCGAGCGTCCCTGAGAGCGTCCAGCCGTTCGGCGGCGTGCCAGTGACGGTGCCGGTTCCGCTCTTGGTCGTTGAGTCCGTCCCGCCGAGCGCCGTGAAACGGCCAACGCTTCCGATGAGATTGGCCCGCGTGGCAATCGAAGAATAGGTTTCAGGCCGCAGCGTTTGGATCTTCCGAGCCGGGTACAGGCGACTGAGAATCGCGGGGTCCCATGCGCTGGCTTCGCGGAAATATCCGTAAGCCGTGATATGCAAATCATCGGTCGAGGTTGAGAAGGCTGCCGTCGCCCCGGTCGGATAGCCGAGAAGGTCAACATTGGTCGTCGGATCGAGCAGCCACGCGGTGGCGTCCATATAGAACACGTTGGGGACTTGGCCGGCGAAATCCTCGAAAAGACGATTGAGCGAGTTGATCTGACTGGCGTTCCCCGATCCGCGCGGATCGACGTTCCAAAGGAACAAATAGCGCGCGCCCGCCGCCTGATAGTTGGTCCAGGCCTTGCGGATATTGCTCAAGATCTGGTCGTTCGTGATGCCCGTGCACCCGCTCGCGCCGCTGACATCGTTCGTGCCGGTCTTGAGCGAAATATCAACGGTGTTGCCCGCCGCGACCGCCGCAGCGACGGCACTATAGGCGGTCGCCATACGCGTCGCATTGGTGAGCTGATTGGCGTTGGTGCACGTTCCCGTGCCACCGATATTGAGTGTAGCGCCAATCTGAACCTGCACGGGATAGCGCGCCAGCGCCCACTGCAACGCAAATAGCGGCTCGGCACCTTTGCTGTCTCCGTCAAAGACGATGACGGAATTCGCGGTGGCCGCCGGCGGCGCGCTGACCGAAGCCGACGACGGCATGATAACCGGGGGCACGGCATGGGCAGAAACCGCCAGCAAGGCGCCCAAAATGGAGAAGAGCTTTTTCATTTCCCTCGCCTTACTTGAGGTTGGAATAGGTGCAGGTCGCGGTCGTACCGGCCGTGTTGACCGTCGTGACCGCGATCGGCAGAACCGAGACGCCGGTAGCGCTGATCGCCCAAGTGCCGGTCGATCCATCCGCATAGGTGACGCTGACATTCCCAACGGCCGTGCAGACAGCCTTGAGGCTGCGCGCGGTGGCGTAGGCCGTGCCGACCGTCATCGGAATTTCGCCCTGATAGGCGGCGTTGTTGGGATCGACCGCCATTTCATGGGCGGTGGTGGAGACGTTCGAGGCGACCGAGATTGATCCGGTGCCCGTCGTCGAAACGCGCAGCCTGATGCCGCGCCGACCTGCCGCAGGGACCCGGTACTGCCCATCCGTCGTCAACGTGTTGAAAAGCGCGCCCGAGCCCGCGCTGACAGAATGGACCGTCGTCCATGTCGTACCGTCAGCCGTCCCCTCGATCGTCAACGTCGCTGCGGAGGCGGTAAGCCCGGAAACCGCAAAAGCGACCGTCCCGGCGCTATTACCCAATGTGACGTTATAAACGGCGTTGGCAGTGCCGGAAGCGATCGAGCCCGAGGTGAGCGCATCGGGGTGCGGCGCGCCCGTATTGGTAACGATCGTCGAAAGCAACGCGTTGGCACTCGCCTGATTTGCGGCTGTCGCGGCGGCGGCCGTGTTCGTCACGATCGTGGCCAGCGAGCTATTCGCGTTCGCCTGATTTTGCGCCGTGGCTGGATCGATGGTGGCGTTGCTCGTGTTCTTAAGCTGGACGCACGTAGTTTCGGTCGTACTCACTAGTGTGGAGCAAGCATTCCGGGTAACGCCCGCTGCGTCTTTGACCGCTATGTCAGCATAGACCGGCCCGAAAGCACAGCTCGATACGAGCAGGGCGGCGATAAGAAGCTTCTTCATTTTCGTGTCCCCTTAAAGAATGATGGCGAAATATTGGCTGTTGCGGGCGTCGCCGTGGTCGAGCGAGGGCGTGTAGGAGCCGGCCGTCGCGGTGATCGAGAGCGTGCCCGAAACCGATACGGTGATGCCTGCTGCCGTCGCCGAGCAGGTTGTGACCGGGTTATAGGTGCCGACCGTCGTCGGCGTGCTGGTGGTGGTGACCGCGCCGGTCGAGCTGGACTGCGCGAAATAGGTCGTCGGCGCTATCGACCATGAGCAGCCCGAAAGGCCGCTTACGATCGGGGTCATCACTGCAGTGCCCGACGCCGCGGCGGCAATCACCGATCCGGTCAGATTGCTCAGCGAGGGCGTACCGGCGGCCGAGCCCCTGGGCTGAATGTTCGCGGGAAACGCGAGGGCGGGCGCCGCCGCCAGCAGCGCCAACGCAAGCGCGAGGCGCCGCATCAGCGCTCGCTCCAATAGCTGCAGACAGCCGTGGTGCCGCTGGTCGCGATTTGCACGCCAGCCTCCGGCCAATAGCTCGTGCCGACGCTCGCCGCGACCGTGACCGTCGATCCGTCCTTATGGACAATCACGACGTTGCCCGCCGTAGTGCAGGTCGTCACAACGACCCGGCCTGGAGTGGCGAGGGCAGCGGCGCCTACCGTCAGCAGCGTGGCGCTGCTGAACGGCGTGTCGGCCATCTGCGGAGCGAAGCCACCGGGCGCCTTGACCGGCACATCCTCCGCGAGCGCCGGCGAGAGAGCGAGCGCCACCGCGCCCGCAAACAGCAGGATCTTCTTCATGGTCTGTCCTTCCAGGTTGACGAGGGCGCGCCGAATGGCGCCCGCTAAGGCGTCAGCTCGTGCGCGTTACGGAGACGGTGATGGGGTTCGAAAAGACGATGGTGCCGAGGCTATCCTCGGCTTTGCAGCGCACGGTCACCGACACGCTGTCACCGACATTCAGGTAATTCTCGTTTAGCCCCCACCCCATCGTCATCGTTTGCAATGTCTCAATCGTCGTTCCGGCTTGGCCGTACAGAGCACGGGTAGTGTTGCAGACGTACCCGGCTCCAGAGTTCGCCGTGATATCGTACGACAGGTGAGAATAGGCGCCGCTGCCGCCACTGGCGGACAAATCGAATTCAGCCCCGAACGTAGCAAACGCGTCGCCGTCGTAGTTTGAGACATTGAAATGCGCGTTGGCCGTGCTGCCGTTGAAAATTATCCCGGCGATCAGAGGGGGAAGCGGCGCTAGATTGGCTGCCGCGACGCTGCATAGCGCCCCAGTCATCAGGTCAGGTCCCCGCCGCCGAACCAGAGGTCGGCCAGACTGCCCGCCAGCTGGACGTGGCCGCCGCCATATGCCTTGATCGTGCGCACGCCCACGTTGGTGGTGCCCTTTTGCCGAAGGGTCGCGCCCGCTGCCGGCGAAAGGCTCTTCGTCGCGCCACCAACCTCCTGGAACACAATGATATCGCCGCCCGTGAATTGCGATCCGGCCGCGAGGGTCGAGTTGCGCGGAAGAATGAGGGAGCCCCCGGCCGCTATCTCCAGGCAGAAGCCGACATCATCGATGGTCACCGTGTAGGCCGTGTTGATCAGCTTCGTCGGCAAGCCTCGGAAGCCCAACGCCCGATCAACGCCGCCCGCCTTGTCCTTCACCGTCGATCCGGCAGCCAGGTTGCGCGGCGTAGAGTCCGACAGAACGGCGGCGCTCAGGCTCACCGTCCACGTGGCGAATGTCCCGGCTCCATTGGTCCGCTGCACGCTCACCACCATGTTGCCGGTGATCGCGTCGTAGGATTTGATCGTGCCGATCATGTATTTGAGAACATCGGCGTCGTAGGCGATCGTGACCCACTGCCCTTTTACAAAGGCCTTGGCGGTCTGGACCACCAGCGCCTGGTCGCCGAAGCCGATCGTCAGCGGGCTGGCGCTCGTGGCACTGGTCCCAGGGGCGTTGACCGCGCTCGCGGCGGAGGCCGCTGCCTGCGCAGCCAGGTCATTCAGATCCTGCGCCTGTAGGTTCTGCTCGACCTGGTAATTGACCAGCGCATCCGCAAAGGAGTCCGCGTCTTCGGAAAAATCGTCCCTGCCCTCCCCGCGCTGGGGCGCAGGGGGAAGCGGCGTCGTCAAAGTGACCATGTTAATCCCCGATTAGACCAGACCTTCCACATCAAGGCTGCAGTTGCTGATTCCGGTCAGCAGCTTCAGGTTGATGCGAAAGCTTCGGTAGATGCCGTAGGTGATCAGGGCGTCGAGCCCATTGGCGCCGATGTAGATTGTGGGCGTGGAGCGAAGGGAGGTGAGGACGGATTTGATATCGTCCACGCGCCCCGATTGGATCGCGACCTGATAGGAATCGATGTCGCTATAGGCGCGCGGTACAAACGAAATGACCCCGAACTGATCGCGGTCCTTTTTCGAATAGTCGTCGATCCCGAGGACAGCATCGCTCAGCGTCGTTCCGATATCGAACATGCGGCCAATAAGCAGCGTGCCCACCGAAACCGCCGACGTGTCGGATGTTGCCTCGATCGTCACGGTAACGACGCCATTGCGATACGATGGCAGGTCATCGAACAGCAACGACGTGCGGACGCCGATCGGGGCGAAGAACCAGTCGTACCAATTATCGATGCTGCGCCCGCCGATCGCTGTCACTTGCGTCTTGTTGTAGACCACGACGCCGCCGACCGTGACGACCACGGTCGCTTGCTTCCCGGCGACATCGAGCAGCACGAGGCTATCGATACGCCCAGGCGAAAGCACGATCTGCATCTGATCGATGACGGTGCTCAGCGACCCCTTGGCCTGATCGAACATCGCCCACCTGTTGGTGGCGCCGATATCGAGCCACCAGGCAGTATCGGTCAGCGCATGACCCGTGTTGCCGGCCTGGAGACTCTGATAGCGGCGATGCGATGCCGCGCTGCTGACGATCACATCCTTGGCGTAGTTCGTCGCCGCGTTGTAGGCCGCATAGGTCGTCGCGACCTTTCGCCACCAGTTCGGCGATGCCGCCGGCGGATTGTTGATATTGAGCGCTGCGGCGCCCGTGGTCGGCACATAGGGGCCGACCGACGAACCAAGCTCCAGCTGCGCCCCCCAGGCGTAGACACCGCTGCCCGCGACGCCCGCGTACGCGTAATCGCCGGCGGCATTGGCCGGGTGCACATAGCCGCCAACGATCGTGTTAACCGCCGCTTTCGTTGCCTTGATCCAGCAACGATACCACCCGCCGCCTACGGCAACGATGCCGCTGCTCAAATTCGAGAAGTCGGCGTTCGGCGCGTTCATCGTCGTGATCTGGCCGGCGGCCAGGTCAACGATGATAAAAACACTCCACGAAACCGTGTTCGAAATCTCGACGAAAGCGTGGGTCCGCTCGGCCGCCTTCAGATAAACCGAATAGACCACGGTGACATTCGAGGCGGCAATGTCTTGCCCCAGGATGTGAATGCCATTCGAGGCATCTTCGACGATCTTATCGGCGGTCATGGTTCCGTCAGGAGCCAAGGCCGCATCGGCAGTGCGGGTCACTCCCGCCCCATGCCATGCGGCGTTATCGAATTGCTGCGAATAGAGCAGGCGATTGCCGTCCCGCAGCCCCTGATAAACGTCGATCACCGTCCCGGTGGAGACATCGACGCGGGAGCCCAGCGCGTACGTCGTGCCGGCATTCCAGGCCGCTCCGGCGCCTTCAGGTATGTCACTGCTTACGAGTATCGCATCGGTGACGATCGTGGGGCGGATAACCTTCATGCCGCCCGTTCCGTCGCGGTAGTCACCGCGAGGCCGTCACCAGCCCCCATTCGCTCCGCACGGGCTAGGATATCGGCCGTTCTCACGTTCGCCGCGGCGACCTGCGTCAGCACATTCACAAGCTCCGCCTTGGTGGTTTGCAACTCGCTTGTAAGAGCCCCGATCGCGCCCGCCTGACCGTCATTTGCGGCTGCGCTACCCCCCGAAATCTGGCTGGCAGCCATGGCCGTCCACCAGCTCTGCGACGTGACCGGAACATTGTCGTTCGCGATAAGGGCGCGGCTGCTCGGGCTGTTTCCGGACAGCGCGTTTATCAGATTATAGGTCTCCTCAAGGCTGCCAGCCGTGCCGCCCTGGATGCGTGCCAGCTCGGTCTGGCTGGTGGCAATCTGCGCCGCCGCATCCAGCAGCGCCTTCGACAGATCCGGCAACGCTTTGGCGGCATCCTGATCGCCGGAGCGCGCCATGGCGGTCGCGCGATCGAATTGCTCGAGCAGCTGCGAATAGCTTTGCGGGCCGGCGACGCTGGCGCCCCGGATACGGTTCACCTCCTCCAGGATGCCATCGGCGATGCCCTTCCACGCATCCTTGAGCTGTTGGGCCGCCTGGGCGGCTTGCTGTGCGGCCTGCTGAGCCGCCTGCTCGGCGTCCCTCTGGGCTTGCGCAGCCTGTTCTGCGGCGGTTGCCGCCGCTTGCTGGGCCGCCTGCTCATCCTCGATCGCATAGATCCGCTGCTGCAGCGCACGGTTCGACGGATCGAGCTTGGCCAGCTCCGCCGCGCGGATGGCGTTCGTGTCGCCCTGCAGCTCAAGTAGCTTCTGTTCGAGGTCCTGATGCTCGCGCACGATCGCGGCGGCCGAGGTGGCGTCATGGGCCGAGGTAGCGATTTGCGCGAATGCCGGCGCCAGCTGGATCAACTCCGCATAGGCCTTCTGGCCGGCGTCCGTCGTCAGATCCTGCGCCTCGACCAGCGCGCGGTAGCCGGCGATACTATCCGGCATCGTCATGTTGAGCGCGGTGAATACCTTACTCAGCTGCGCCGTCTTTATCTCGGTCTGCTCGGCGTCGCTGTAGAAGGCGGAGAAATAGGCCTGCGTCGCGTTGTTCAGATCCGACACGCTGCCGAACATGCCGGCGACAGCCATCTTCGCGTCTAGGCCAAGCTTCGCCGAGCTGATTCCGAGCGTATTGAAATCGGCCGTGACGGCCTCGACCGTGCTGGCGACGCGGGTCAGTGTCTCGAAATAGCCCTCGCCGACCTTCTCGAACTTTTCCAGTCCGGGCACGGCGGACGCCGCCATGCCGTCTGCTGCCGCTCCGAAAACGGCCTCCAGTTTATCCTGGATCTGCTGGCCGGTGAGACCCTGCAGGTCGATCTTGCCGATCGAGACCACAAAGCTGTTCAGCCGCTGCTCGATCGCGTCGGTGGACTGGCCTAGCGGCCCAGCCGCAGCCATGATCGCGTCGTCGAAGCTCTTGAGGATCAGAGTGAACTGATTGTCGATCCCGCCGTCGAGCGCACCATATTGCGTCGAATAACTCGTGCCGGTGGTAATTCCGAGGAACTTCTTTTTCTTCTGGATGTCCGAATAGGTCTGACCCGCGAAACCTCCAGAAAGGATATCTTCAAGCGACTGTGGGCCGCCGAAAATACCACCCCCTACGACGGTCGTCTGAGTGCCAAACAGCGACTTGATGACGCCTCCGATCGCGCCAGCGATGCTGCCTATGATGGGGATGGCCTGGAGAGGTTCTAGCGCTCCGCTGAGAATCGAACCCGTCGTGCTGGTCTTGAAGCCGGGCTGCACGCCAGCGGAGGCGTTGAGCCCGTCCGCGCCGCCGACCCGAATAATCAGGTTGGTAAGCCCGCCGATGTCGCTCTCGATCGACTTGAGCGACGCGGCCATCTGCGCGCTGTACCCCATCGTCACGCGATCGATGTCCGAGAGCCCGTCGATCGAACGCTTGATACTGTCGCTCTTGGCAGAGCTATCGCCAAAAACTGTGCCCGTACCCTCATTCGCGGCCGGGAGATTGTTCCGGCTGCTGCCGAAGGCGCCGGCAATTTCCACGCCGAGCGACGCGACAGCCGCGATCGTCGCCGCGCCCGCCACAAGGTTCAACGGGAACGGCAGGCTCTTGATCGCGGAAACCACGGCCTCGACGGCATAGGTTGCCGTGCGCGCGACGCTGTTCGCGATCTTGGTCCCGGTTTCGATCGCGTCCTGCGCCATCGCTTTTATCGACATCGCGAGCTGCACGGTACGGAATGCCTTTTCGGCGTCGGCCGCGATCTTGGCGCCCTTGCTATGCTCGCCGAAGAAGCCCTTGGCCGCCTCGGCCAGATCGCCATAGAGCGCGATCTGGTGCGTCGCGGTTTCGAGCGCATAGCGCTGGTTTTCGCGGTCCTTCGCCGCATCCGACTGAGCGGCGCGCAAAGCCAGGACGTGCTCCGCTTCGCCCTTCGTAACCATCGCCTGATAGCCGGCGTAAATCGCCGCCACGTCGCCGATCGCCTTGCCGACATGCCCGAATGCGTTGGCCATCCCTTGAGCCGCCTGCTCGACGTTACGGGCGATCAGATCCCACTTTTCAGCCGTGAAGGTCAGCTGATCGTTGAAGTCCTTCTGAGCGGCGGCGTTGCGCAGCGCTTGGTCCGCAATCTGCACCTGCCGGGCAACATATGCGGCGGTCTGCGCCGGGTCGTAATTCTTCGCCTTGGCGTCCTGCATGGCCTTGAGCGTCGCGAGTTCGTGAACGCGCGCGGCGTCGGTTGCCCCGACCAGTTGCAGTTCGCGTTCGAGCATCGCGAGCTGATCCTTGTCGGAAGACATGTCGGCATTGAACTGGGTTGCAATCTGCGCCTTGCGCGCACGCTCTTGTGCCGCGCGCTCGTCATCGATCGCCTTGGTCGCCTTGGCGATGGCGTCGGCATAGCCCTTCTGCTGGGCAACTTGCAGCGCGGCGAGCAGCGGCAGGAGCTGGATCTGGTCGCGGATCGCGTCCGAGGCTTGCGAAACTGGGATCAGGCCTGCCGACACGGCGGCGTTCACCCGCTCCTGCACCTCGGCCTGATCGTTCAAGGCGGCGATTGCCTTCGCCGCGTCGGCGATACGCTGCGCCACGGCAAGCTCGATCTGGCGGCTGACGGCCGCCTCGACATCGGCGCGGCTCTTTATCGCGGTCGATGTCGCCTTGGTCGTCGCTTCTTCGATCAGCGCCGCCGCGCTGCTCTTCCCATAGGCATCGACCAATCGATAGGCGCCAGCAATCTGCGCCTCCATCGCCTTGGCTTCGCGTGCCAGTTGGTCCGCGTGGTTTTGGCCAGCTCGGCTGGCATTCGCGAGGGCCATAGCGCCCTTGCTGTGGGCCTGCGCCTCGGCAAGCGCGCTGGTGACCACCTGTCCGGAGAGCGCGACGCGCTCGCGCTGGACGGCCAGGGCCGCCTTGGCTTGCGGGGTGCGGGCAGCGGCGATCTTGGCGTCAAGCGCATCCAGCTCCGCCTGCTTTTGCGCGGGCGGCAAATAGGTCGAAATTGCGTGGTTATAGGCGTCCTGCGCCTGACGGGCGGCCGCCATCTGCGAGGCCGACAGTCCCGCCGCATGACCGTTGTCGGCGAGCAGCCTGTTAACCGCTGTCAGGTCGGATCGCAGCTGCCCGAGATGCTCGTCACCGGTAAATTGATCGACGACCTTGAGCCCCGCCACGGCATCGGAATGCGCACGGGCATTGCTCTGCTGCGATTGCTGCTGGCGAAGCTGCGCCTGCAGATCCGCGATCTGCTTGTCGAGCCCCGGCACCGCGCCATTGGCGTTGCTGGCGAGCAAATAGGCGCGCTGCTGCTGCAAGTCGGAAATGCGGGTCGTCAGATCGCCGCCGCCCATGGCGCGGTCGATCGCCTTACCCATCCAGTTCCACGCGCCGGCCGCCGCGTTTTCGATGCCGTGCCACGCACGGGCAAGCACATTCGCATGCTCGGCAGCGCCATCAAACCGGCCTTCCAGCGCCTTGAGCAAGATGCCCTGTGCTTCGGTTTCGCGGCCCTGCTCCATCAGATCGTGGACATGAGCGAGAGTCGCGGCGCTAAGGATGCCGTATTTCGCGGTCAGCTCATCAGCGCCCTTGGCCGGATCAGCGAATGCCTGCGCCAGCGCCTGCTTCGCCTGGTCGAGAGACTGAGACGTGCCCTTGGCGAAATCTTCGGTTACGGCGGTCAGCCCCGGCAGGATCGTCAGGCCGATCTTGCCCGTCTGGACGTAGGCCGTCTCGATATCGCGCGCCCCGGCCACGGTCAGGCGGCTGGCGGCAGCGGCCTGTTCGGCGGCCTTTTCCAGCTGCTCACCGGTCGCGTTGATCATCGCGCCGGAACCGTGGGCGATCTGGTCGAAGCGATCGATGGCGTTGGAATAGCTCATCCACGCCGCGACACCGGCGATCAGAACAGCCGATGCCGCAGCCACGCCAATGGTCACAGGATTAATCAGCGCGCGCACTTTGGCCAGGCCGCCGGCCACGCCGCCATTGTCCATCGCGAGGATATTCCCGATGTCGCCCGCCTGCATCATGAAGGCGCGCATCGGCGACATTCCCGCCAGCAGACTATCGACGTAACGATGCGTCGCGCCTTCCGCGATCATGAGTTGCGTCGAATTCAGGCCCATTTTGCCGGCATGCTGGCCCTCTACCGAGAGCAGCTGCTCATAGGCGGCGCGGATGCGAGCGGCTTGCTCGGGCATGCCAGCTTGCTCAGCCGCGAGGGCAGCCTCCTCGATTCGCATCGCGCGAATTTGAACCGCCGACTTGCCGAACATGTCGGCCTCCTTCTGGAGGCCGGAAATGACCGCATCGGCGCCGGCATAGGCCGTAGATCCAGCCTTGGCGCGCTGTTCGAAGGCCTGATAGGCAGCAGCTGCGTTGCGGAGGGCCGCAGCTTCGCGAGCCTTGTCTGCTATCGCCCTTTCGGACGCGGCGGCGCGATCCTCCGCCAAGGCCTGCTCCACCATGGACTGCTGGCGCGCGGCGGCATATTCCGCAGCCCAAAGATCCGATTCCTGCGCGCGCAAGCGCTGGGCCAACTCGCCCAGACCTGCCTGCTCGGCCGCCAGTGCGGCCGTCTCGACCTTCATTGCACGGATTTCCGAGGTAGTCTTGCCAAAGGTGGACAGCTGCCGATCGAGCCGAGACGACAGGCTTTCGCCGGCGCGTTCGATCCGGTTCAGCTCGCGGATGGCCTGCGCGCTGGTCGCGCTGGTCGCATCGCCGAATTTCTTGGCCGAAGTGACGGCACCGGACGTGTCAAACATGCCCTTGGCGGCACGTTCGACACGATCCATCTGCCCAACGGCCGCCGCCGCCATCTTCTCGACTTCGGTCCCGAACTTTTCGGCATCGGCAAGCGCGCCGGCGATGGGCATCGCGAAATCGACTTCCATGGATGCGACAGGCTGTCCCATGGTTACCTCCTTTCGATTTCGCGATGCGGTTCATTGATGTGCGCGAAGCACCGCCCGAAGGGCGTTCACTTCCGCCTTCAGTTCGATACTGCTGCGGCGCAGCGGCGCCCATGGTGCCGGCCGGTGCATTTCCTCGGCCGCCCGACTTTCCGTCAGGTAGTCGCAAGAAAGGCGCCGGAGCATCCGCATCTCCCACGGCCGCAGCTTTGTGCGGGTCGCGGTCTGCCAGGCGACGATGCTTTGCCAAGTGATTGGCCCCCGATCCATGCCAGCCGGTTCAACCGGCCCGATCTCCATCAGTCGATCGATGAAACGGGGGAGTGGATTGTAAGGAAAGTGCGGCTCGGTGCCGGCCTCTTTCATCTGCTCAAGCCGGGTGAGTGGCTTGGGCGCATCCTTGACCGCTTGGGGTGGTCGCGGTGCGGCTCCAAGCCACGCCAGCTGACGGACGTAGAGGCTTAGCTGGTCACCGAGCCGGGTGTAAAATTGCTCCAGTCGTTCAGCACGCGCGTAAGCTGCTCATAAATGTAGCCCAGCGGCTTGTGAGAGTAGAGCTTGACGAAATCCTCGCTGGTCTGCAGCGGGCGGCCATCCGGCTCGATCGAGAAATTCGCGCTCGCGCTGTGAGTCACGTCAGCGAGGAACTGCGCGCTGTCCTCGCGAATTTCGGCACCGGTCAGCGGCGCATCGCCCCGGATGCGGCGCCGCTCGATTTGGCGATCGAGGCGGGCTTGGGAGGCGTCCTCGAACTGATCACTACCCGGACCGAACAGGGTGATGATCACGGGCTGCTTATCTTCGCCAATGAGCTTTGCGCCCTTGGCAGTCTTGAGCACCACGGCGCTCGTTTCGGCAGCACCTAACGTCAGCAAGTTCAACATGGGTCATAACCTTTCGCAGGATGGTGCACCGGCCCGCTCCGCTCCTGCGAAGACGGGGCGGGCCGATGCGCGTTGACCGCGCCGCGTCATGCGGTGCGGAATTTGGTCAGCGGTTAAGCGCCGTCGAAATCGACGGGTCGCGTGCAGATCGCGACGGTCGCGGTCGCCTTGCGGATGCTGTTCGCGCCCTCGGCGCCACGCGGAGCGCCCAGGACCCGGCCCTGGAAATAGCTGCCGGAGCCATCGGGAAAGAGCACCTTGTGCGAGTAGAGCGCATTGTTGCCAGGCTCAGCTGCGGTGCGCAGGATGACCTGTCCCGCGTCGGTCGGAACGACCGCGTGCGGGATCTGGATGCTGCCATTTTTGACCGCGCCCTTGTGCGTCTCTTCATCGCCGTCGAGCGGCTGAAACGTAACGGGGTCGGCGGTCGGGCCGAAAGCGGGAATGCTCTCGACTTTCTTGACTTCACTCCAGGCGAGGGCGGCATAGCCTGCCTCGTCAAAGGTGGCGGGGGCAGCGGCACAGATGAAATACTTGGTGCCCGCCGAGGTGGACGAACCGGACATGGTTTTCTCCTGGTGGTAAGCTCGCAACACGCGAGCGGGTCTTTGCCCTCAGCGGGCAAACTGGATCAGCGCGGTGCGCGCGATCGACGCTGGCGGCGCGGCTTCGCAGCCTCCGCGCTCTCCTCCGGCGTTGCGGCGCGGACCAGCCGCACGGCTTCCCAGTCCGCGAAATGACCGTCCGACAGGTCCCGAATAACCGAACCGGCGGGGTATGAGTCGCGCGCATGCTCAAAGGTGCGCAGCGCTACCGCGTCGCGTGCCATATCAACCTCCGTTATTGATCAGGCGGCGGGCGTAAAGGTCACCATGAAGTCATGGCTGCCCTGATAAATGCCCTTCTCGCCATCGTCGAAATCCGGCCCTTCGCCGGCAGAAAGCACCGCCACGTCCGCGAAGGTGCCGACTTCAGTTACGAGCGCGCCGGTGAAGCCGGCGCAGGCCGCCTTGACGATCGGGATCAGCAGATCCTTGGTCGCATAATCCGGCGTGCGGACGGACACCTGCACGCGCTGACGGCAAGGGCCAAGCTCAGCGAGATACTGAACGTCCACGCCGCTGATCTTCATCACGACCGTAGCCGGCAACCGCGTACCAATAGGGAGCGCGCCAGCCGCAGTCTGCTCGGCCGGTACAATCGCCAAATATTCAGCGCTCCGACCGAGCAGCGCGCCGATGATCGCGACGCCGCTCATTGTTCATCCTCCGATTGTGCTGGTGCTGGCGATCCCAGCTTCCCGGCCTGCTCAGCGATATGAGCCCGCATCTCGGCCAAGCCTTGATCCAGTTTCGTATCCACCGCGGGACGGATGAACGGGTACGGCTTCGCGCCAGGATGGTGGACGGTCGGGCCGACGAAATGCCCACCGACAACGAGCGAGCCCTCGCGCACGAGCTTATTGACCCGGCGAACGGTGCGGCCCTCACGCAGCCCGTCCTCAATCGTGATGAAGTGCGGATCTGTTCCATGCTCCAGCCACGGGGCTTTGAAAGCGTTCGGCCCCTTAACCAGCACCTTACCCACGATCAAACCGGGTTCGACGCGGACGCTGATCTTGATGTCGGCCTTTACTTCGGGCGAGCGGCAATTCTCGCGCGCGCCATTTGCGATGACGGTTAGCAATTTGCGCATGCCGCCTTTTGCGAGGTTCTCCACGATGTGTGCCGGCAGCTGGTCGATCGCTTGCCGGACTGTACTTTTCAGTCTCGCCATCAGGCCGGCTCCCCCTTCGTGGAGAAGTCCTGCGCAAGGATTTCGATACCTTCGACACGACCTGTGCGACGGTTCACCAAATCGACCGGGCCGGCATATATTTCGACGATCCGCTGCGTCGGCCGCCCTTCGTCCAGCACGATTCGCATATCACGCGTGATGTCAGTCCTGTGGCGCAGCTGAATGCGCGTTGGCCGCTTTACGATATCGATCTGGCCCTCGCTGCGATCCATTCGCGCGGGCGGAACGTCCTCGACGTACGCCCAGGCGCGGTCATGCAGTTCCCATGCTTTTTTGCCAGCCCCCATGAAGCTTTTGGCGGATGCATCTTTTTCGAAGCGGACACGGAAGCGAAGCTTTCCCGCCGGTAAGAGCGGCGCCGTCACGCGAAGCTGACCCCGGCATAGTCGCGGATCAGATCTTCAACGAACGGTATGTCGGCAAGACTCGCTTCGCGGTTGGCATAAAGCTCCGCGACGATCATCTTCCCCGCGAGCGGGATATCGGCAGGGATCGCGTCCATGGTCAGCCAAACGCCCGTGTCGGCATCGGCAAGCGGAGCACCGGGTTTTCCCATCCGACGCGCGATCATTGCCGCTGCGGCCTGGATCAGGCTGGTCAGATGCGGATCGAGCGGACTCTCTTGCCCGACCTCCATACTCAGCTGCGCTTTCGCTTCGTCGAGGGTGAGAAGGTTGGCGATTTTGTCGTCTTCCATGGTCACCTCCGACGAAGTGAAAGAACGGGGCCGGCCATGACCAGCCCCGCGTTTTGGGAATTTAGGCGGCGGGCGCCGGCGTGGCTTTCTTGTCCGGCTTCACCGCCTCGGCCACCTCGGCCTCGATCAGCTTGACCTCGGTTTCCTCATCGAAACCGGCGACCTCGCCTTCGTTGTAGAGCGTGCCGACCTGCGTCGGCTTCAGGAACTTGACGGCCATTGTTCGTCTCCAGGGCGGCTAGCAGCGCCAATGCGACAAGGGCGCCCGTGGGCGCCCTTGTCAGGTTCGTCGATTTGCGGGAGCTTACGGCTTCCAGATGACGGCGGTCAGCACCGCGAACGACTTGTCGTAGCGCAGCTGCGTATCGTGCTCCTGGATCAGGCGCACCACCGTTTCATCGTTCGAGAAGGCGGCACGGATCACGCCGCCGTCGTCGTAAGCGGCCTCGGATGAGGCTGCCAACGTCACCTGATACGTGTCGCCGATCAGGAACTGCGAGAAGTCGCCGAAGTAGATTTCGGATTCGTTCCCGCCCACGCCGAGGTTGTCGGGGATCGAGGTGCTCATTCCGATCGGATAGATACCGAAGCGACCCTCGGCGACCTCCGGAAAAGCCTTGTTGCCATTGGCGTCGCGGAGATTTTCGAGGAACGTCGCGGTCGTCGGCGACATGATGTAACCGCACTGGATCATCGGCACGTTCGCGTTGATCACCGCGAGCTTGATCTTCGCCATGTCCGAAGTGACCGTCACCAGATCCGGGGCGCCGGCCGTCGCGGGGATGACATTGCCGCCATTGATCAGGCTGCGGAGGCCAGTCGGCCCGGTTGCGGACCCGACGCCGCGAATGAACTGCTGATCCTCCTTGACGGCCGCGCTCGAAACGAGGTCGTTGCGGACCAGCATATCCACGTCCATGGAAGCGCGGCGCAGCAGCTGATTGGTGATCGGCACGAGCGCCATCAGCTTCTTTGCAGTCATGTTGAGGTTGCCGACCTGCATATCGGTGGTTGGCGCCGGCACGCGCTCGCCGACGTAGCCCGCGCTGGACGTGCCGGTCTGCTTGCGCATGGTGAGGTTGCCCTCGGGCATGGGCACCGACTGCGCGCCCATGCGACGGATCACGACGCGGGGGCGCAGGAATTCCACGAAATCCTTGCTGTAGGTCGTATCGACCAGATAGCCGCCGTTCGCGCCTGTGGACTGCTGCATGTTCGCGACGATCTGGCCGGTTTCATCGCCCCACAGTTCCTGCGCGTGGGCGGCAAGGGCGCGTTGATCGCCACCGCCGACCGCCGCGATGGCAAGCGCAATGCGGCCGACGATCACGCCCTTTTCGAGCTTCGCACCCGGCTGAGCCGGAACGCGCGGCTGCTGGCTCTGCGGCAGGTCGATCGGCTTGGCGGCCGATGCCTTGAGCGCCAACATGCCTTCTTCGCGTTTGATCGAGGCCTGAAGCTTCTCCGCCTCGGCCGAATATTTGTCGAATTGCACCTGCTCTTCGGCAGTCAGTTCGCGATTGTCGTCGTCGGCAGCCACCTGGAGAATACCGTCCATCGATCCGACGACGGCCGCCAGGCTCTGCTTAAGCGCAGTGATGCGCATAGCTTCATTCCTTTCGTGTTAGAGGCTAGCTTTGAGTGCTGCCAGTTTGTTCGTCGCGGCCGTCCGCCGTGACGGGGCCGGAGAGGCAGGCCGCGCGAGCCGGCGAATCGCACCCTCAAGCCCGGTGGGCTCGATGCGGTCGATCATGCCGGCCTCTTTGGCCTGCTTTCCGGTTTTCGTGCCGCCCGCGCCGAATTCGTTGCGGACCGTCGCTTCGGTCACGCCACGGCCACGGGCCACATTCGAAATGAAGACGCTTTCGATGCCGTCGAGCATCTGGCGGATTTGCGCCTGACCTTCCTCCGTCGAGAGGTCCGGCCGCTTGTTCGGCGCGTTCGAGCTGACGATATCGACCGCGCGCCGGCCATTCTGATCAGGCCCCTCCTGATAGGAGGCGGTCATCAAAACGCCGATCGAGCCAACGACACCCGTGGGATCGGTGCTGATCCCGCCGGCGGCTTGGCTGGCAAGCCAGTAGCCCAAAGAGCAGCACATGCCGGTAACATGGACCGCGATCGGCTTCTCCGAAGAAGCGATAAGCTGACCCATGTCATTGGCTCCGGAAACGGCGCCCCCCGGCGTGTCCATGACCATCAGGATGTTGCGGATCTCCGGGTTCGCCTGCAGCGCGCGCAGATCCGCCGCGACCTGATCGAGCGCGGTTGCACCCGATAGCGTCATGAGGTTCGATCGTGGAAAGATGGGGCCGAGCACGGGTAGGATACCGATGCCGTCCCGCATGCTGGCGGTGCGAGTGCTAGGAGCGCGCTCGCCCATCCGCGCTGTCGCCTCGGCCTGCCGTTCAATATGGCCGTCGCGCTCGACCGCGAGCAGCGCCGGGTGCTCCATCATGCGGAGCGCCACCGCCTCGATTGCTTCGAGATATTCGGGCAGGATTGCCCACGGCTGCGAACGAATCGCGCCGAGAATATGCTCGTTCATTCTTCTTCCTCTTGCGGAGAAGGCGCCGGAGCGCGGTTTGCGGGTGGCCTGGGCGACGTATCGCCCTCGACGGTTGAGCCGGAACCGATGCGGAATTCGTCGCCGCCTGGGCGCGCGTTCATGTTTTCCTTGGCGCGCGCTTCGTTGGGGTTGAACATGCCCTTGTCGATCGCGATGCCGTAAGCCGTGTATCGGCTGATCAGATCGCCCATCAGATAGGCGTCCGCATCGAAAGCAAAGAAGTAGCCCTTCTCCGCGAACTGATGCGTCGCCGCCGATGCCACGCGCTCAAAGTGCGGCGTCATGTGGTAAAGGATCAGCTCAAGGCTCTGCTGTTCAATATTGCTGAACGTCGCCTTGCTCAGTTCGAACACGATGTGCGGCGGAACGCCGAGAATTCGGGCAATCTCGATAACCGTGAAGGTCCGGACCTCGACATATTGCGAGGCCTTATTGTCGTGCGACAGGAACTTCGCGTCCATTTCCTGATCCAGCACCGCGACGCCGCCGGCGTTGCGCGCGCCGCCGAAGCGGGTCCGCCAGTCGGACTTGATCTTGTCCTTATCCGTCTGGCTGACCTTACCCTTCGTGGTCAGGATCGTGGATGGCTGGGCGTTGTTGCCCCAAAAACGGGCGGCGAAACGCATCGTCTCGGCCGCGCCGCAAATCGTGTCCTCGACCAGCTTGAGCCGGTCGATTCCGATGAAGCCGTCGCGGCTGAAACCGGGCACATACCAAAGGTCGTTGCTGGTCAGCCGATCATAGGAGCCATCCGGCAACTGAGCATCGTAGAACAGCGTCATGCCGTCCTTACGGTCCCAGTGATATTGCGGCTGGATGGCGTAGGGCAGCCTCGACAGCGCGATCGGGCGGTAAAGCTCATCCCGATGAATGAAGGAGGCGAACTTGCGGCGCAGCAGCAGATCGCCCAGCAGCAGCTCCTTGAACAGGAACGGGCTCTGCCAGTCGTTCGGCCTCTCGCAGAACATGTCGTAGAGCGGCTGGTCGGTCGCGGGCTCCTTCCCGCCGTCGTCGAGCTTGCGATAGTAGATTAGTGGCGCGGACGCGAAGATGCCGCACATGACTTCGAGCCCGCGCAGGAATGCCGGGAGCGACATCGCTTCGGCTTCGCCGATGCTGACTCCGCGAACACCACCACCAAGGATGTTGACGAAAGTCGATCCTTCAATGTCGTTCAGACCATCGGTGCCGGCGACTATCGCCCCGTCCGACGCGCGTCCCCGTAGCGCCGCCCACGCGGCGCCGACCCTGCTGGCAACGCCCATGGTTCAAATCCCCGTATATTCATAATTCGGCGCTGCGGCCGGGTTGCGGCTCATCAGGATCACCGCGTTAAAAATCGCGACAAGCGGATCGATTTTCGCTTTGCCGGCGGCCTGTTTGGTGACCAGCACCGCGTTGCCACGCTGCTCGACCTTGGCGTTGCCGACGCACCACGCCAGCATCGCCTGACCGGCGTGCTTCGCGGTTCCGTCCATCAATTTTCGTTCGAGGCCGATGATCGCCGAATTCAGGCGGTAGCCCTGCGGGATCGCGATGACCTGACCACCCGGCCCCGCATCGAAGCCCCGATAGGAAAGCTCATCGACAAAGGCACTCACGCCAAAGGCGTCGAGCCCGATCGCGGCTTCGGACGGCAGCAGCCCTGCGTTGCCGGCGCGCTCGATATAATCGGCGGCGCCGCGAATATCGTCGGTCGGGTCCTGACAGATTGTCAGCGAACCTTCTCTTTCGAAATCGCGAAGCACAGAGGCCTCGCTCTTGCGCCGCTCCAGCACGATCGGGTGCGCCCATGCGTGCGCCCAAATCAGCCATTCCCGCGTATCGCGATCACGCCCGATCGCGCCCAGGCCGAACAAGTCGTCAGATCCACCGCCGTCGCCGCCGAACACGATCGTATCGCAGCGCACCAGCAGGTCATCGAAGCTGACGAAGGTCGGATCGTGCGCCTCGGGCCAGAAATCAGCGCCAGGCCAGCGGTCGCGCCGCAGCTTGAGGCCGATTTCCACGTTGAGGTGCTTCGCGAGAAACACCTGAATGCCTTCGCCACCGCCACGCTGGGCCTCGACCAGCTTATCTGCGAGCCACTGCGCATCGACCGATCGGCCAATGTTCGGGTTCGTGACGTAAAAGAAGGCCGGGTCCAGGTAACTTTCGGCATCCAGCATCGCCCCCGGCCACTCGTAGAGCATGCCGAACTTGCTGTTATCGACGATCACGCCGTCGCGGATGTCGCGAAATAGCTCCAGCTTATCCTTGTACACCCCGGCGGGTGGTTCATCGCTGTGCGTCGTCAGGAAGACGACGAAGCCTTCCGGCCGGGATACCATCCCGCCTGTCGCTTCCATCAGCATCGCGGCGGCGTTGACGCGTTTGCCGAACAGCCACAGCTCTTCAACAAGGATGAAGGCGGCCTTCTTGCCCGACACGATGTCTGTGTCGGCCGCGACCACCTTGGCTTCGGCCTGCGTGACCCGGTGCTTGATGAGCCGCTGATTTTCAACGACGTGCAGCAGCTGATCAAGCTCGGAGTCGAGCCGGACCATGGCAGCCGCCGGGACAAAAACGTTGTTGGCGACTTCCTTGGTCGGCGCCAGCACCAGCAGTTCGGCGGCGTGCCGCCAATTGCGGACTAGCGCCGTGATCAGGATCCCGGCCGCTATGGTCGATTTCGAATTCTTCTTGCTGATGAGCAGCAGGAATTCGCGGATCAGGCGGCGGCCCGATTCCGCGTCATAGGCGCCGAAGATCGCGGCGACGAAATCGAACACAAAGGGTTCGCAGCACTCGCCGAAGGTCGGCTGCCCAGGCACGTCCACGATGCGGAGCGACTTGAACACCGCCAGCGCCGCAGCGGCTTCGTCCGGGAAGAGCGGATCAAACGGGACCAGCGAACGACGCTGAACGATCCGCTCTTCCCAGTCCGGGCAGGCCGTGGTCCATATAGGTGCGCCCGGAATTCCCGGCAGCACCGGAGGCGCCGCCGGCATCAGTTAACCAGCCTGGGCGACGGCGGCGGTGCGAACATGCCGGTGACAGCATGCGCCGCCTCGCTACGCTCTTCCTTCTTGCCCTTGCGCGGCTGGCGTTCGCGTTCCTCGGTCTGACGGCTCGCCGCCTGCCCTCGGTTCGCGGCCTTGTTGGACAGATCGACCAGGCCTGCCTTGTCGATCTGCGCGAACATTTCCTTGATCGCGGCGACCTTACCGGTGGCTGCAGCCGCCGCGAGCAGCTGCAGCTGCTTGGCTTTCAGGCGCAGGCGCGCCTGCTTCCATTGCGCCAGCTCGGAAAAATAATGCTTCCGAAACGTCGGCATGGTGACGCCGATCGCAAGCGCGGCATCTTCCGGCGTCGATCCCATAGCGAACAAGAGGTTGATCTTGTTCGAATTTTCCAAGGTCCACTCGTGCGGGGGCCTGCCAGCCTTGCCGCGATGCAGCGGAATGGGGTCGCCGAACAGATCGACGCCGCGCGAAAAATCGTCTGCCACAGAAAAAATCCCTGCGTGGGGCCAATGCGGGTCCCCGGCGGGCGGGGGTCGCAGAGATCGACCCACCCCCCTTCGTCAGAGCCGCTGCGACCGCTCCTCACGTTGCTTCAGGCTGTCATGGCAAGGTGACTTGCACAGCGTCTGAAGGTTGTTCAGGTCGAAGAAGAGCGCGCGATCACCGCGATGCGGGCGGCGATGATCAGCCACCATTCCCCGGCCGCTGACCTTGCCGCACATTTGGCATGTGAACCTGTCGCGCTTGAAGCAGGCGAGCCGAAGGCGCGCCCACTCCGCGAGCTTATACCAACCGCGCCACTCGATCGCGGCGCGCGCCTTGTCGCGCTCGCGCTCGCCCTGCGGCAGGTATGCGATCGACGGGCGCAGCGCCGTAAGCGGCGATCCCAATGCGCGCAGCCGACCCATCATGTTTCCGGAAAAGGCGACGCTCGCGGGCTAGGATGGCGATCCGGTTCAGCGAGCGTCGCAAGGATAGGAGAGGATGCCTGAAAGGCATTGCTGGACCGCTGCACGAAGCTTTGCCCCAGCGTGACAAGAACTAACGGATACTGACCCCTAAAACGAACATATGAAATTTGCCGACGTGCTGATTTTAGGGCTTGGTGGCGCTTTAGGGTTCACGATCAGATATTTAATGGAAGGCCTTTGGCATTCAGCTTGACGGCAATCGCGCTCAGCGCGCGGGTGTAGGCAACGCGCAGACAATCGTGCGTATCTTTCGACCGCAGCCGCCGCTTCACCTCCGCCCAATCGACCTGATTGCCGTGGTGCTGTTTTTGCTGAAGCACAACGCCCAGCAGCGGGCGCAGCCTACCCTTGCGATCCTGCACGAGCATCGCCCACTCAAGCGCTTCCGACATCCGCTCATATTGGGCGACGTTCAAACCGCCCCGATCGCGCGACAGCCGATCGCGGCGATCTTCCACGTCGATATAGTCCGGCACTTCGCCACTCGGATCGACGACGATCCAGCGATGGCGGACAATCTTCGACCATGGCCCGTCTGTCGCGTACGGATTGCGCCCGCTCGGCACGACGCGATCCAGGAAGGCGATAGCCTCGATCAGGCGCCCCTCAACGAAGTCAGGCGTCCAGAAGTCGGCATCCTTCCGGTTCGCATCCAATCCTTCCGGTTTTTGGCCATATCCTTCCGCCCAACCCATAACCCAACTCCCTCAATAACAATCACTTAGCTTTTGATCCGGAAGGTTTGGAAGCTTAGGAAGCTTTCGCATTGTATTCACTTTCACGCGCACGCCCGCACCCGCACATGTGTTGGCAATATCGCGCGAACCCTTCCGAACCTTCCGAGGGCGCAGAAATCCGCCCTTTTTCCCTTCCGAAAACCTTCCGGCATCCTTCCAAGCCGGAAGGTTGGCTTGCCATCTGCATCATGGCGGAAGGTCGTCTTCGTCCCATTGCGAAGCGGCGCGGCGCTCCGGCGGATCGTCATCGTCGGGCAGCGAAATCACATTTCCCTCGCGATCGACGAAATCGCCGACATCCTTGATCAGCTTGAGCCCGAGCCACTGCATCCCGTCAGAGGCCTTCTTTTCGTAGCCCTTGTCCGCCAGCGCCTTCGCCAGCCCCTTGTTGGACCATTCGCGCTCGCCGGCAGCCTTGCACCAGGCCACGAACACATCGTGCAGCCGTGACGATTGGATGCGGCTTGCGGGATCGGGTTGCGTGCACAGCCGCAGGAAGCGCGCCAGAGGGTCGCTCGCGTCGCGATAGGCCTGTGTTGCCGCAGTGACCTCTTCCGGCTCGACCAGCCCGTTTTCGAGGTAATCGAGTAGGCCTTTGACCAACCGGTTGAACACGCCGGCCGCCTCGCGCGCCTTGATCTTGTTGAGCAGTTCCGGGTCCTTTTTCGGGCGGCCATGCTCATCGAATTCCAGATCGATGTTCTTTTTCCAGCTGATCAGCTTCATCCGGCTCCAGATCCCCTCGTCCGTATCGGGAATATCGGGCTTGGAGTTGCCGCTCATCAGCAGCTTGAATTGAGGCAGCATGTCGAAGAAGCCGCGATGCAGGGCACGCGTCGGCACCGGCTCGCCACCCGTCACAAACTTGATCAGCGCGGCATTGAGCTTCGCGCCACGCTCCGGCTCGGACGCGCGCAGCATGCGCACGCCACCAAGCCGCGCCAGATCCGGCGAAGCCTGGTCCCCGCGTTTCTTGATACCCTGGTCGAGGAACGTCTCGATCAGTGTCGTTCCGCTATAGTCGCCCAACGAATGGCACCAGGCATCGATCGTGGTCGATTTGCCGTTTCGGCCGCGCCCATAGTTGAACCATAGCTTATGCTCGCCCGTAAGGCCGGTGCAGCCATAGCCGCCAACCTGATGCACATAGCGCCGCATCTTGCTATCAGGCTGCGCCCACTCAAGCATGGCGTCGTAGAGCGGCGCCTTCGCCTCCCCATCATATTCGACCGGCGCCAGCTTGGTCAGATAATCCTCGCGCCGATGAGCGCAGAGCGTGACGCTGGCAGAGCGCTTGCCGTCCGGCAGTTCCTCCCGCGCGAACCGCAGCGTGCCGTTCAGCACGTTCACCGCCAGCGGATCTAGGTCGAAACTCTCGATCGGCACCGTCAGCCACCGGCGGGCGAGCATGGCGATCGAGGCGGGCTTGCCGGCGCTTTCCGACTGCCGGCCCCAATGCGCCAGGATGCCGGACAGCTCCACAAAGGTTTTGCCCTTTGGTATTAGCCGGTTGAGCCCGTGCGGGAATTCCTGATCAAGCGCCAGCTCATTATCGCCCGTATCGAACCGGATTCCGGTTTCGGCCATATACCGCGCTTCATCCTGTATGGCGCGCACCGTTTCGAAGACGGCGGTGATCACTTCAGCCGGCGGCGTGTCCTTTTCCTGATCCAGCTCTTTCCAGCGCCGCTCATCCCAGCCCAGCCAGCCCTTGGCGGTCGTGAAGCGATAATTCGCGCCGAAGCGGTCGCGGAATCGCTCGGCGATCCCGAAATCCGTCATGGGATAGCCGACGCACTTTTCCATCAGCTGCGCCGGCCCGAAATCGAACCCGGCCGCAATGCCGTCGCTTATCGCGCGATCGATGTCGTCATGCGCAATGCCATCGACCAGCTCATAAACTGACCACAGCTTTTCCTTGGCGTCCCACTCATCCAGAAGGTCGCCGCCGATCCTGCGGCCAATCGCATAAGCCAGCCCGGTCAAGGCCTTTGGCGTGCGCTCGACCTTGGCTAGCCGCCGCTCCAGCCACTTTTGAGAGACCGTCCGCTGCCGCGCCATCCCCCCCTCCGACATTGGAGGGCCTTCCACCGTTCCGGTTTGGAAGCTTTCCTTTGATCCTCCAACCGGGGCGGGTCCGGGTGCGGGGCGCGGCGAAGCGGCCCCGGAAGGATACCGCGGCGCGGAACCGTTCGTCGGCCGGCGGGAAGCACGATCGCGAGCGGAAGCCGCAATCTCTGCGAGATCGCGTGCGCTGTTTAGTCCGGCGGACCAGCCGGAGTTGATCGTAGCGATCAGCTGCGAGTCATCGTCGCGGCCCGGATTGGAGCGCGCGGCACTCTCGATCGCGGCGCGCGCGGCCGATTCATCGAGCGCGGGATATGGCGTCGAGCATGTCAGCGACGCGATCTTGAGCGCGCTTTCGTTGAGCTGCGCATTGCGGGCGCCTGACTGCGCCTCGCGGATCGCCTTGCACTCTCCCTGCAGCGCACGCCAACCGTAGCGCTCGATCGCTTCGCGCGCCGGATCTTCGCCGGCGACGCGCGGCCGGGACGGCGGAGGCGTGGAAGGGTCGCCACGATCGCCCGCCGGCGCGGGTCGGGGCGCGGGCGCATCGTCGTTCTTTTTCAGCAGCAAATCGACCAGCGCATCAGGCGCGATCGTCACCGGTGTATCGCTCTTGCCGCGCAGCCAACGGTAATGCCCCTCGGATGCGGACTCACCCCCCTCGCAATGACTTGGCGGCAGGATCACATAGCCCCCGGCGGCGCGCACATCGACGTGCTGCGGCAGATGCTTGCTCTTCTTGGTGCCGACGCGGTTTTTGAGGCGCGGCCGATCGTCTTTTGGCTGCTGCAGATAGACGTGGACGCCGGATGATGGCGTGACCACCGCGAGGCTCGACGGGATTTCCCCGCCGACCAATTCCTCCAGCTCGCCCTTGAGCCGTTCGAGCGTCCAGACTTCGCCCGTATCATTGTCCATGCGCGGATCGAAATCGATCACGAACAGGCCATCGGCGCCCATCGCTAGGGCAATCATTGCGTTCGGCCAGCGCTTCCACCAACCCCGGATCGTGGCTTCGTCGGTCGTCGCGTTGTCTTTGCCGTTGCCTGTATAGGGCGCCTTGGCCTTGAGCTTGACCGTCTCGCCCTTGCCATTGACGTAACTGTCATCGCGCTCCCGGCAGGGGAACACGCGCCATCCACGGCGTGCGTATTGGAGCGCCGCCTGTCCAAGAGGCGACGGCAAGGGGGCTGCGGTGCTCAATTACTTGTCCCGGAAAGAGAAGGTGGCAGGCGTTCGCCCCTCGGCCTGCCAGCGAGGGCTTCCCGGCGCGCTTGGGGGCCGCGCCGCTGCGATTCCTTAGAAGGGCACGTCGTCGTCCAGATCGCTTTCGAAGGCGGCGGGACGCCCGCCCCCGCTGCCGCCTCCGCCGAAACCGGAATCCTGTCCGGACATGTCGTCATTGCCGCCGCTGCCGGCCTCACCGCCGTTTCGATCGAGCAGCACGAGCTGGGCCTGAAAGCCGTTCAGTACGACTTCGGTCGAGTAGCGGTCGGCGCCGCTTTGATCCTGCCACTTGCGGGTGCGCAGCGCCCCTTCAAGATAGACCTTGCTGCCCTTGCGCAGATAGCGCTCCGCGACGTTGGCCAGTCCTTCGCTCAGGATCGCCACCGAATGCCATTCGGTGCGCTCCTTGCGCTCGCCGCTGTTGCGATCCTTCCACGTCTCGGACGTGGCAACCCGCATGTTCACCACCTTGCCGCCGTTCTGGAACGAGCGACTTTCCGGATCACGGCCCAGGTGGCCGACAATGATTACCTTGTTGACGCTGCCGCTCATGCTGCCCTCTCGGTTTGCTGTGTTTTGGGTTGGTGGGCGCAGCCGACATCGGCGCGCACGCCGCAGCGCACGCACGGGTCGCGGGTCACCCGCTGTTGGTCCGGCGCGGGACCGCGATATATCCAGTCGAATTCGCGCGTGGCGGCGCCTGGACGGTGATGGCGGGATTTCATGCCGCCACCTCATAATTTGGATAATCGGAATCCCGTTCGAGCCGCTTCCGGCAGGGTGCTATCCAGCGTTTGCGCGTGTCGGCCGGCACGGGGTCGCGCTTGAGCCAGACGAACGCGCTATAGGCGGTGGCGGAGGATGCCTTTCTGCCGGGCACCTCCGCGAAGGGGTCGATCGCGCCGACCCTGATCAGGCGGCCCTTTAGCATGCAGACGCGCTCGCTGAATTGCAGCTCAAAGCTCGGCGCGTACGGGATGAACAGATCTTCGACGCGCCCCTGTCCCTCGGCAAAAGCGGATCTGGCGATAACCACCACGCCGACCCGGCTCAGGCGTAGAGCGCGCTCGATAAACTCCTGCGCCAATCGGAACGGCGGATTGAGGAACGTCCAGTCCGTGGAATCAAGATGCGCGTCGGGACCGAAAAGATAGTCGCGCACCGGGAACCCGGCGCCATAGTCGAAGACATCACTGGCAATGACGCCGCCGAACACCTCGCGCAGCGGTTCGACCATATGCCCCCGGTTCGCGCACGGCTCGCGGCAGTCGGACGATGCCAGGTCGAACCCCAGCCCCGCTATGAACTCGCACAAGGCTCGCGTAGCCCATGGCGGCGTGGGAAAATCGTCAAGGCTGTCATGCGCCTCGACCCGACGCTGCATTACGGCGGTGGAGCGGTTTTGCGCCCTCATTCCTTCATTCCCTTCGCGACGGCGAGGGCAATCAGGTCGAAATCGCTCATGGGCGTCGATCGCGTGCCGACGATCCAGCCGCGCAGGCCGTGGGCGATGACGCTGGCCGAATAGACCGAATATCCCTTCCGCTGCAGATGCAGCTGAGCACGAAGGGCCGGCTGTGTGACGCGCGCCAAAGCGGCGCCGCTTTCACGAACCTCCCGCTGCGAAAAAAACAGGTTGGCACCATCGCGGAGCGAGGAGGCCGTGCGCCCTATCCGGCCGGCGGCGGCGGACATCGCGCGCTGCCGGCGGCGATACTCGAACGCGTCGCGGTCGATTGGTTCGGGCTGCGCGACATAGCCTTCGGGCCAGGTGGGGAAACCCATCAGCCGGCCATCCTTTCAGCGTCCGGCCAATCCCATAACCCCTGAGCGCCGGCGATTGCGAAGGGCTGGTCGAACGGCCGAACGTCAAGCATCGGCCAGCCCCAATTGCTGTGCTTCATCCGATCGCTGTCATTGATGCGATGGCCGAAGGTCGCGGCGGTATCGTTGCCGTTGATCGGCTGCCCAATGCGCACGACTCCCAAGCCTGCCGAGTAAGGAAGCGACTCATATTCGAGCGGCGGCAGGTCGGCCGGTAAGGCAGCGCCAAATAGGTCGCTTACAACAGCGGCCTTCGGACGCTTCTCAGTCGCCTGCCGAAGCGCCCGTTCGAGAACAGGCATCGCCTTGTCTTTGAAGAGACCGGTGGTCCAAGCGTCGCGACCGTCGTTCAGACGCTCGATCAGATCCTCGATTTCCTCGGCTTTCATTTTGCGGGCGCCGGCGTGGATCGCCATTTCCTCGCCAATGAGCCAAGCGGGCGCCGGCCAACCCCGAAACTCGAACGGTTTCGCGCCGACCATGATAAGCGTCGCCCAAGGCTGCCAAATCGTCAGTGCCTTCATGCGGGCATCTCATTCGCAAGACGGAGCAGAATATCGCCATGACAGGGTTCGCCGACCTTGCACCAGCAGCCGAGGTTCTTGCCGCGCAGCGGTTCGAGAAAATCAGGATTGACCATCATCATCGCCCTCAGATGAGCGAGGAAGAGATCGAGACACCGATCAAGGCTGGGAGGGGTGCGCCATGGGATGCAGGGAGCTGGCAAGCCGCGCATCATGAACGGCTGGAAGAGTGACGTTGCGTTGTACGGGTTTCCCCAACGCGTCGCGCGATCGACTTTCACCGTGTTCACCGGCATTCGCCAACCCTTGGCGCGGCTGAGTTGAATACGCTCAGGCATGGTCGCCCTCCCCCTCGTGCAGCCCTTGGCCCAGGTCGCCGGCGAGCACGCGCAGGCGGCGTGCCAGCAGCTTGCGATCGTCAGAGGGCTTGCCCCGTTCGAGCCGATCGGCGCGGGCTTTGACGTGCGCGATCACGCGCTGGCGTTCCGCCAGTGCACCGCGCCGCTCGATTTCAGCATGCGTTGCCATCAGCCGCGCCGCCCCTTGGCGCTCGCGGCAGCGCGACGGGCGGCGCGATTGCCCCCTGCTAGCGCTTGGGTGGACACCTCCGCATGACGCTCATCGCCGCAACAAGTCGGGCGCGGCTGCCAGGCCTTCGGCATGCGGTCGGCACTCAAATGAGGACAGTCGAAACACAGCATCAGCCCCGCCCTCCCGGCATGGCCGTCGCTTCGCCGGTCGCCATGATCACGATCACGCGAGCGCCCTCCTTGGGGTTCACGATCGTGTTCGTGATCACCTTGGCCGCGACCAACTTTTGCAGCGCATAGCTCGGGTTCTGGACGCCGGCCTCTTTCGCCAGCTGGCGGTTCGGTGGACACGGCTTGCCGGCGCGGATGCAGCGGCGGATCACGCGCAAAACCCGCGCCATGTCGCCGTCGAGCGTCGGTTGCTTAGCCTTGGGCGTGCGCAGGATCGGCGTGCTCAGCCGCCGGACGATATAGGCCTTGACCTGCCCCGCATTGCCGCGCTGCGCCATGATAACCAGGCCGGCGCGGTGCAGACGCCGCACCAACTCGCCCGCCGGCGACTTCGCGCCAAGCCGATAGTCGCGCGCGTAGATCAATTCGGAACCCGGCGCGGCCGTTTCCGCCCAGGCGCGTATCGCATCAGGCGATAGCGCCCAGCTTTCCAGCACCACCGCCGGCGGCGCTGCGATCGTTGCCATTGCTGTGTGCCCCCCCATGAACATCAGGGCTCGGCCGAGAGCTGTTCGAGGAGCGCTTGGAATTGCATGAAGCGCTCGGCTCCATGCAGACAGGCGACCATCAGGCTGCGCGCCTCCAGCTTGGTGATGACGCCATCAGCAAGCGCCCGCAGCGTTTCGGTGATGACGTCATTGCTTTCCTTGGCCAGCTCGGCGAGCTGCAGGTGCACTTCGCCGCTGGTCACCGCCGCGTCGGGTAGTTTCACGAGCGCGAAGCCTTGCACCCGTGCGAGGAAGCGCGTCACGGGCGGAAAGCAGGGTATCCCATGTGCTACGGCCTCAAGATCCTTGAGGACATCCACCGGCATGAACGCATCGGTGTCCGGTCGGGCATAGTCTGACAGCTGCGATTTGCCGACGCGGCAATAGGTTTCGGCAGCCTCAACACCGCCGACGCCCGCGATAAGCTTGCGCGTAACGGCCTTGAGCTGTTGATCCTCAGCCGTATTCTTGACCGTACGACGCGCCGACATCAGGCGGTCACCCCATGGCCGAGCATTTCCTTAGCAAGCGCGGCGCGTGAACCGAGGGCGGAAATTTCGTCGAATTTTCCGCCTGTAGCCGAGCCATCTGCTGCCGTAATGATGTTCGGGTGATCCGATGCAGCATCCATCCGCACGCTGGCGAGCAGTTCGGCAGCTTCGGCGGAAATGCCGCTGGCAACGGGCCAGTTGGCAGGGTTGCCCAGGAAGGAGAGGAAACGCTCGAAAGTGTCGATGGTGCAGGTCTTACCGGCTTCGAGGCGCTCGAACAGCTTTCCGTCATTGACGACGATCGTCGCCAAAGTTGCCGTGGAACGATTGGAGGCATCCGCCCACAACGTCCCAAGTCTCAACAGCCGCTCGATTAAAGTCACCGGTCGCTCCGTGTTCAAGTGCGGGCAAGATGCGGGCAATTGCCCGCCAATGTCAACGGGCAATTTCCCGCAACCGGATGCGGGCGATTTGCGGGATAATTCCCGCATGAAGGCAGACCCGAGGGAAATCGCCGCGCGAGCGGCCGAACTCGCCATCCAGCGACGACTGACCGAGCGCGAGGCGTCCATCGACGCGAGCGGCAAACCAGATTTGATCCGCGACATGAAACGCGGCCGCATGCCCAGCGGCGATCGCATCCAGGCGCTCGCTGTTACGTTGGGTACATCAGTAGAATTTCTGCTCGGGCAGACGGCCTCTTCGGTTAGCGCGGAGGAGGCTGACGCAAGCCCTTCGCTCGACCGCTTGCCGATGGACGTTCCTGTTTATGGCACGGCGCTGGGCGCGGATTTGCAAATCCAAGACGGTGACGAAGTGTTTGAAGTAGAGCGTACAATCATTGAACTCACGGACGTGATCGACCGCGTTCGCCGCCTCCCCGGCATTGCCGGCGATCGTGACGCCTATGTGCTGACTGTCGTCGGCAACTCCATGGCCCCACGCTACGACGATGGCGACCCCATCTACATCAGCACCCGCAGGCAGGCGGCGATTGGCGATTATGTCGTCGTCCAGATCCGCGACCAGTCCAGCGATGAGGTCGTCTCCGCGCTCGTTAAGCGGCTTGTTGGCCGCACCGCGACCCACTTCGAGCTGGAGCAATTCAGCCCGCCGATGCGCTTCCACATCGAGCGCACACGGGTTGCCCGCATACATCGGGTGATTCCGCCGAAGGAGCTTGCGGGCAGGTAGGTGCGGGCAGCTGCCCGCATTTCTTGTTGACACGGGCAATTGCCCGCATATGCTTGCCCCCGTTCATTCCGAACGGAGGCCATCATGTCACGCACTGCCAAAAAGTCCCGCGCGCCGCAGGCGCCCAAGGTGCGGGCTTCCGCGCCGCTGATCGCGCCCACCGGCGAATTGCTCGACCAGCGTGTTAACAAATGGATCGAGCTGCGCTGCCAGCGCGCCTACACAGTCGTCGGCTACACGCCTGCAGCCGATCTGCTGAAAGACTTCGGCGCATGGCATGAGGCCGAATTCCCGGCCGATCCGCTGCCAAGCGACGCCGACTTCATCATGTCGGTTCGGACCGCCTTCAAGATCCGCATGGAGAACCTGCCGATCAAGGCTCCTTTCGACCAGCCGCAGGTGGGCCTATGCGTCAACCTGACCCTGCTCAATCCGCTGCGGAGCGCCGCGTGATGGGCGTTCTTCCTCGCGATTTCACGCCCACGAGCGAGCAGCTCAGCCTTCATGGCCTGGGCTTCATCCAGCTCAAGCTGGAGGGCAATCAGCGCCTCCATGTCTGGCACCCCGATCTGCCCCGCCGCGCCTGCTTCGCGCATTCGGCGATCCACAATCACCGGTTCAGCTTTCGCTCCACCGTGCTGGTCGGGGTGCAGATCAACCGGCGGTACGATGTCACGCACAGCGAAACGCTGTCCACGCATGACGTGATTTCGCATGACGGCCCGCGCCAGCCCGAAGGCGGCAGGCTGTCCTACGTATCCGGTTCGGCATCGGTGACACCGCATCCCGACGAAACCTACGTCGCGGGCCGCTCGTACGACATGCACGCAGGCGAGTATCACGAAACCCCGAACAGCGGGATCGTGGTGACGCTGATGCGCAAGCTGGAGGAAGAGACCAGCTATCACGCCTGCTCGCTGATCGAGCATGGCCATACCTTCGATCAGGGCTTCGATCGGTTCCAACTCGCGGCCGAACGACTTTGGCGGTTCGTGATCGACGCTCTGGTGGAAGCCGCGTGATGCGCCGCGACTATGATGTGGTCGAGACGGCCATGCTCCGGCGCGGCGATCTTGCCGGAGCGAAACAGCGCTGGATTGCGCGCAAGGTCATCGGTGCACCCGCCCCGCGCCGCACGCTCACGATCGGCCAGAAGCGCGCCATCCTCGCGATCATCGCTGGATACATCCTGCTGCTGATCACGGCCGTCATCGTCGCAAAAGCCGCCTGACCACACCCCCAGCGCGCGGTGCCCGACGCCGCGCGCTCAGGGTGTGGCCGACCGGCCCCACCTCACAGCAAGGAGTAATCTCGATGCACACGCTGATTGATTGGAAGGCGAAGCGCGCCGGCGGGCGGATCACGGTCTACGGCAAGAACGCCGAGACGGGGGCTGAGATAAAAATCGTGGGCGTCGATGTGATCACGCCTGCAAGCGAACGACCGCTATATTCTCGCCGCCCATGTGAAGCCGTCGATATGCACGGCGTAAAGCATACGCTGCTCGTCTGATGCGTCTCTATCGCACGGTTGCCGGCACATGGGCCGGCACTCAGGCGGATGCCGGGAAGGACTTCGAGCAAATCGAAGTCCCGACCGACAAGCCCAGCCTGCTCGCATGGCTCAACGCCAACGCTCGACCGGAGCACGCGGCCCTTATCATCACCGCTGCGCCCGCACCGGTCAGCAAGCCAGCAGCCGCGCCCATCGATGCCGGCAAGGCGTACCTCGATCGCAGCATCAAGATCGATGAGCTGATCCAGGCGGCAACGCTGTCGGAAGCAATTCGCCTGTTCGATCAGGTCGCATGGCGGCTGGACGAGCATCGCCGTGCCCTCGAAGCGAAGGCGTCAGCATGACAGCCTTCCTCATCATCGGTGCCGCCGGCGGCTGCCTCTTCATCACCTTCCTGATCGCACTGTTTCTCTGGCTCCGCCGCAATGGCGCTTTTCGAGGCCCGGATGCCCAAGTCCCGAAAGGCGGTGTCGAGTGAACGCCATCTACATCACGATCGCAGCAGCCGTAGGGTTGGTAGGCGGTTGGTGGGTTCGAGGCGCCCTCGATCGCGCCATGGATAAACTCGCGACGCGAATCCTGAGTGCGGCGATCGGTGAACACAAAGTCGCCGAAGCGATGGCGGCCCATTTTACCAAGTTTAAGTCGCAATGACCGCCCGCGTCTTGGTCGCCTGCGAATTCAGCGGCACGGTGCGCGATGCCTTCCTCACCGAAGGCTTCGACGCTTGGTCCTGCGACCTTCTGCCCGACGAACGCAGCAGCAACCGGCACATTCGTGGCGACGTGCGCGATCACCTAGGCGACGGCTGGGATCTGCTTGTTGTGGCGCACCCGCCCTGCACGCGCCTGACCAACTCTGGCGTGCGGTGGCTTCACGTCCCGCCTCCGGGCAAGTCGCGCGAACAGATCTGGCGCGAGCTGGACGAAGGCGCCGCGCTCTTCTCCGCGCTGTGGAACGCACCGATCGCGCGTGTCGCGGCCGAGAACCCCATCATGCACCGTTATGCCCGCGAGCGGATCGCGAACTATCGCGCGCCGCAAATCGTGCAGCCCTGGTGGTTCGGTGACCCGCAGTTCAAGGCGACCGGCCTGCATCTGCGCAACCTGCCGGAGCTGGTAGCTACTGATCGTCTTACCCCGCCGGTGGCAGGGTCCGCCGATCATCGTGCCTGGTCACGCGTGCACCGAATGCCGCCCGGCCCGAACCGCGCCCGCGAGCGGTCGCGCTTCTTCCCCGGCATCGCCGCTGCGATGGCGAGCCAGTGGGGCGCATTGCTCCGCGAAGATGCGAGCCGCGCCGCATGATGAAGTTCGGCGACATCCCCTTTCACGCGTTCGATCATGAGCTGCTGCTCAAGACGGCGGTGGGCGTGCTGCACGATCGGGAGGCAGCCTATCCTTCTTGGGTCGCGGAAGGCAAAATGGAGCCGCGCGCGGCCGAGGACGGCTTGCGCGTGATGCGCGCAATCGTCGCCGATCGGCAACGAGTTCTGGATCTGCGGGCCGATCGCCCAGCCGCTCCGATCGACGCAACCGCTACCGATTTCGAGAAGCGGCAGGCGACCGCCTATGTCCACCAGCGGGCGATGGGCAAACTTCGTAAAGCCACCGACGCCTTAACGGCAATGCTCGGCAACATGGCGCTTGCCGCGTTCGAGCAGGACATCATGACTTATCAGGCCCTCAAGACGGCCTACGTCGGTCGGTGGCAAGGCTGGACCCACCGCGAGATTGGCATCTATCTCGCCGCTGAGGAATATGCGTGGTGCACTCAGGCGCTTCATTGGCACACAGAACGGTGGCCGATGGACGTGCTCAACGCCGAAATGCGGCTGGCTGAGCTGGCCAAGCGAAAGGTTGCGGAGGCCGCATGATCCGCCGCCGCAAGCGCTTAAGGTCCGCTGACAGCGGACCCGCACAAACGGCCCCTGAGCGCGTTTTACCTCTTTCGGGCCACAGCTGCCCCGAATGCAATCAGCGCTTCTTCATGGCGCACCCGCGCCAAATCTTCTGCAAGCCGATCCATAAGAAGGCGTGGGAGACGCGCCAGCGCTTGCGCGGCCTCCAGCTGCTGCCCTTCGTCGTGCCCGCACGCGTCACCCGCAACGGCAGTCGCGGCGACAAGGTGACGGGCAAGCGCGCCGGCCGCGACGCCGACTTCCTGATCGCGCAGTGGCGGGATGAAGACAAAGCCGCCGGCCGCATGGGCGCGAGCGACTTCCTCAAGCTGCGCTACCGCCTCGGATACGATCGCCAGTGAACGCGCAGACGCGCATCCCCAAGCCTGCCTATCCGGGCAAGGTCGCAATCCGGCACGCGGTCGAGACGGCGCGCGGGCTCGGACTTGACGTGGCCGGCTTCGAGGTGTCCCCTGATGGCACGATCCGCGTCATGGAAGCCCGCGCCATGCCAAAGCCTACCGAAACCGGCAGTCTCTACGACAAGCTTAAAGCAGAGGGTAAGCTGTGAGCGCCAACATGATCGAGCGGATTGCGCAGGCGATCTATGTGACCCGCAGCAGTCAGCCGCCCGCTATCGGCTATCCGTTGGTACAGGGCGAATGGGAGGCGATGGACCCCGCTATTCAGGAGCGCTATCGCAACGAGGCTCGGAATGCTCTCACCGCCATGCGCGACGAAAATGCTCCGAATGAGCGAGTTATAACCGTCGGTGTTGCAGCGTTCCTCCAGCATCCTGAGCTGGTCCCATTCGAGGCAGGCGCCGAAGTGATCGTTTCGGAGATTTTCACGTCCATGATCGATGCGGCATTGGCTGAGCAATGATCGAGGGCCTACACTTTGTGCGGGCGGCGGCGACGAAAAGCCGCCCCGTCCGCTGGTACGTCTATGCGTGGCGGGGCGGCCCCCGCATTCAGATCACTGACGGCGCGAAGAAGCCCACTCTCACGAAGGAAGGCTTGAAGGCTTACACCGAGCTGATGGCGAGCGAGGGAGAGCCAGAGGCAGGCTCGCTGCTGGCGGCACTTCGCAAGTATCGGGGCAAGGCCGACGATCCCGCGAGCGCCAGCCCGGAATGGCGGAAGCTTGAGCCCTCCACGAAAGAGCTGTGGGGCAAGCAGTTGAATCTGATCGAAGCTAAATGGGGCAAGCTACCGCTCGCCCTCTGGAATGATCACCGCATGGTGGCCAATGTTATGGATTGGCGTGACTCGCGGTCCGACACCCCGCGCATCGCCGACATCGGTGTTACCGCGCTCGATCAGTTTCTTGGCTGGTGCAAGCTGCGGGCGATGATCAAGCTCAACGTCGCGGCCGACGTACCGGCGATCTATGAAGGCGCCGATCGCGCGGAGATTATCTGGCTGCCCGAGGATCTGGAACGGTTCAAGGCAACCGCCGAGAGCAAGGAAGTCAACCGGCCGCGCGCATTCGACGCGATTGAGCTGGCGACCCTCACCGGATTCCGCCGCGCCGATCTCATCGCGGTGACGTTCGATGAAGTGGGCGACGAAGCGATCGTCCGCACTGCACGGAAGCGCAGTCGCGGCAAGCGCCGCCGCGCAGCTGTGCCCCTGCTAGCAGAAACGCGCGCGCTGCTCGATCGCTTGCGGGCGCTGCCCAGGCAGGAAGGCGTCAACACGCTCCTGGTCAACAGCGAAGGGCGGCCGTGGACGAACGGCAGCCTTGGCGCGGCAATCTATGAGGTTCGCGAAGCCGCCGGGATCTTTCATCCGGGCAATCCAGAGCTTGGCATTCCCGATCGGCCGAAGCGCCTCCACGATTGCCGGGGCACGTTCGTTACGCGCCTGTGCCGCGCCCGTCTGACGGATGAGGAAATCGCCAACATCGCCGCGTGGAGCGTGGCGAATGTCGCGTCGATCCGTCGAACGTATGTTGACGACGCGGCCGTAGTGGTGGCACTGGCCGAACGCATCAGGCAGGCTGTGTAAAACGCCCTGTAAAACGATGCAGCCGAAACACTGCTAAGTGACTGATAATGCGGGTATAGCTCAATGGTAGAGCGGTAGCCTTCCAAGCTTCATACGCGGGTTCGATTCCCGCTACCCGCTCCAAATTCCAGCCGACCCCACGCAAATCATTGAGCGAAACGGCGCGGCTCGCTACCGTAACATTCGTGTGGACGGCTCTGCCGTCCCGCCGAAACGCCGGCCTACCGGCTTGGGGGAATCGATGCCGAACGCCGAAGACGGCCCAACCTATAGCGAGGCGATCGCGCTCCTGCAGAAGGCGCTCGTCCTGTGCGACGATGCCGCGATCGGCAGGGCCGCGACACCGCACCTCGATCTCGCGCTCAACCTCTTGCTGGCGGAATATCAGGCATCACGGGCTCTGGCCCCAGCCCGAGACTGATCAGCGACCCCAGATAGGCTGAGACGGCCAGTCGGGTCTGGTCGGTAAGGCGGATGATCGTGTGGCGGGGCCGCGCGGGATCGGGCGCCTCGGTCACCATATCCTCCTGCTTGAGGTAGCCGAGCCAGCGCAGCGCCACGCCTTGTGGAACGGGCGACGCGGTACAGCTTTCGATCACCCCAACCGGCTTGCCCTCGGCATCCGCCACATACAGGCTGAGCAATATGTCCCACGCCGGATTGCTGAACAGCATCGGGTCGAAATAGCGGTCGCGCTGCTTGCGTCCCAGCAGAGTCAGCCGCGCATAGTCGGTCAGATCGCCATCGTGCATGGCTGCGGCCCTTTCGGCATCTTCGATCAATTTGCGCGTCTGGCGTTCGAAACGCTCCGCGCGCGCGGGAATTTGGGTCACGCTTGGTCTCCCTTGGAGAGAGGCGTTGAAATCAGTTTTGCGGAAGGGGGCGTGCCAGCTCGTCGACCGACCAGCCGTTGCGGTAACGCCTTGGAAGTTGCCACATCCAGGCATAGTCCACGCCGTAGCGTTTGAGCCGGACGCGGTGGCGCCATGTCGCCACCGCAAGCAATGTAAGCTCGGGATAGCTCCAGAAGGCAACGGCGATGTAGTAGGCACGGTTAAGAATGTCAGGGCCTAGCGGCTTAGTCAGATGCCCAAAGAGACCGCACCCCATCATACTTGCCATCAGAACCGGCCAAAACCGCGTGCTCACCAGTGCGATCGCGACGATCACAAGGAATAGCGTTAGGTCGGTTGATGCGATGCCGACCTCCACGGTCGAATAAGCACCGTGCCTAGGCGAACGAAAATGGGCGAATACCATCGTCATAGCCAACGCCGCTACTAGCGCGGCTGCGGTGAGGCGCTCAGGCGCCCCCCCGCGAACCGCGGCGTAGCAACATGCCCCGATCATCATCGCGAAGAATATGAGTTGGGTGATGCCCACTCAGTTATCTTCGCTAATGCCCGTGGGACAATCTTCCGAATTACCCCATCCCAGAGCAACCCAGTCGATACGACCGTGAATCTTTCGAAGATCGTGATGGGTGGAAATGGCAAGAGAGCGCATCTCGATGCCGGCCTTCAAGCATTCATGCATACGCTCGATTGCGCGTTGTGTTACCTGAGGCAGGATCTTCCCTTCCTGGCCGGCCAGAAGAATATCGGACAGAAGGCGGCTGCCATCGGCGAGCGCTCCGTCGATCACTTCCTCAAGCCCATTGATACCCCTGTGAACGCGCTGGCCGCGTGATGGAGCATTGATAGGAGATACAAAGGCAGTCTGTGCAGCCATGATACGCAACCGTGTAAAACACGGCCCCCTCTTCAGTGGAGCTGCCGAACGATACTGGAGATGCCCTCCCCAAGAGACACGGTGGCAACCGCTGCGATCAGCAGGGTAAGCATTCCCCCGAAGATCAAAGCCAGCCGCGCCCATGCCGGGAGCGTATTCCAGGGCCGCCCCCTCGTGGGGAAGAATGAAAGGCTGTTTGTAGGCCCCCGCTCTTTCGGCGGCCACAGTTTCAGCGCAGGTTTCTCCGGCTCACCATGTAGGGACTCGCCATATATGGCCGTTCCATATGCCTGGTTGCCGTCACGTTCGGCGAGCAAAAGAGCGGCATCGAGGCTGCGCGCCACCCCCAGCTTGCGGCGGGCGCGGGCGAGGCGCTGTTCAACGGTGGCCGGGCTGCGGCCGATGCGGCGCGCCAATTCCTTCTGATCCGACGAGACGAGAAACAGACGCAAAGCTTCCTTTTCAAGATCGCTCAGCGCGTCGAACGGATCGTCCCCCATCGCAGGAACTCTATCCCGCCTGCCCCCCAACACCAAGCGCTATGGTTTCTGAAAACGCACGAAAAGCAAAGCGAGGAATTCGTCTTAACCGCCAACGCCGGCAACCGGCGGTTCGGCGATGCGCGGCATGCGGTTCCAAGCGTCGAGCGCAGCGATCTTGTACGCCTCCGCCAGCGTCGGATAATTGAAGGTATTCTGGACGAAGAAATCGAGCGTTCCGCCGAGGTTGAGCACCGCCTGGCCGATATGGATCAGCTCGGTCGCTCCCTCGCCGACGATGTGGACGCCGAGCAGTTTCTTGTCCGCCAGGCCGAACAGCATCTTCATCATGCCAGACTGCAGCCCCATGATGTGTCCGCGCGACGTTTCGCGGAAGCGGGCGATGCCGACTTCGTAGGGGATGCCCTTGGCCTTCACTTCTTCCTCGGTCAGTCCGACGGTCGAGATTTCGGGCACGGCGTAGATGCCATAGGGAAAGAAGACCGGCGCGGGGGCGAGCGGCGTGCCGAATGCATGGCAGGCCGCGATCCGCCCTTGCTCCATCGAGGTCGAGGCCAAAGCGGGGAAGCCGATCACATCGCCCGCGGCATAGATATGCGGCACCGCCGTCTGGAAGGTGACGGGATCGACCGTCAAACGGCCGCGATTATCGACCTCCAGCCCGCAGGTTTCGAGGCCGAGACTGTCGGTCGCGCCGACCCGGCCTGCGGCATACAGCAACATCTCGGAACGCACGCGGCGCTGGTCGTCGAGGATCGCGATCGGCCAGCCGGCCTCGTCCAGTTCGACCCGATCGAGCTTGCAGCCCAGACGGAAGGTGACGCCGCGCTTGCGCAGCTCGTGGACAAATTCGTCGATGATCTCGCGGTCGATGAATTCGAGGAAATTGGGCCGCGGCTCGACGATCGTTACCGGCACGTCGAGCGCGGAGAAGATCGTCGCATATTCGAGGCCGATCACGCCCGCGCCGATCACGGTCAGGCTGCGCGGCACGCGCGGCTCGGTTACGAGGCTGTCCGAATCCACCACCGCTTTGTCGTCGAAAGGAATGTTGGGCGGGCGATAGGGCTTGGTTCCGACCGCGATCACGATCTTGTCGGCATGGAGCCTGACCGGATCGCCGACCGGCGGAGTCACTTCGATCACATGGCTGTCGATGAAGCGCGCCGCGCCCGCCATCGTGTTCACGCCGTTGCGCGCGAACTGATGCTCCAGCACCTCGCACTCATAATCGAGCGTTTTGTTGAGGCGCGCGCCGAGATCGCGGCCCTCGATATCCTTCTTCACGCGGTAGGCGAGGCCGTAGAAGCCGCGCTCGCGCCAGCCCGAGAGGTTGAGCACGGTCTCGCGCAAGGTCTTGGACGGGATCGTGCCCGTGTGGACCGATACGCCGCCGACGCGTAGCCGGTTCTCCACTACCAGCACCGACTTGCCAAGCTTGGCCGCCTGTACGGCGGCGCGGCGGCCTGCCGGCCCGCTGCCGATGACGATCAGATCGTGACGCTGCATCTTGTTCCCCGGCCCGAGCCCAAACATGGGAAGGACGAGGCCAGCACATAGGCCGTGACGATAAGAATATAGTTAACGGGCCTGCCAGCGTAAATTGGCCGGGCGCTGCGGCCATGCCAGCAACAGGCCGGCCGTGCAGACAAGCTGGACCAGCATGAGGCTCCAGAAGGCCGCGTCATAACCAGGCGCCGTGGCCGCGGCATAAACCGGCATCATCAGCGAGGGGCCGCTGCCGCCGCCCGCGCCGAGGATGCTGTGCAGCATGAAATTCATTCCCGCGTGCAGCCCGATCGCCGCCCACAGGCTCCCGCTGCTCAGGTAAGCCAGGCAGAAGAGCAGCGAGCTACACCCGGTGAGTGCGATGATCTTGATCGCGTTCACGCCCGTCATGCCGGGCAGATGCAGCACGCCGAAGGCCAGCGATACGCACAGCACCGCCGGGATTGCGCCATAATGTTGTCTGAGACGGATCAGGGCATGGCCCCGGAACGCCAGTTCTTCGAGCAACGCGCCGAATACATAGATGCACCAGGAAGCCGCAAGGCCGCGCGCGGTGATCGTGCCCGGTGCCAGCCGGAAGGGCACAAGCAGGCCGAAAGCCGCCATCCATAGCCCGACCAACGCCACACCGCTCGCCACGCCGAGAGCGAACAGACCGAAAGTGCGCATGCTCGGGCGCAGACCAAGCAGACCCGACGAACGCCGCAGGCATGCCAGGGTAATGAATAAAGCCACGGACGCCGCGAAGAGCTTCCACAGCAAGGCGGGGACACCGACCGTACTGCCCGCTGCCGGGAAGAATATCGGGCCCGTCCAGATGAGCGCAAAGGCGGCCACCAGCCAGAGCAGTAGAATAGCGATCGGATTCAGGCTGAAGATCGGCATCATCCCTCTTTCCCGCGTAACGAAGCGCTGCCGCAAGACTGCTCGGCCAAAAACGGGGAAATTAGGGCTTCCGCGCGCCCGCACTCTTGTCCCTCTCGCTGCGGAACTCGCTGTCCTTGCTCCAATTCGGCCATTCGCGCGAATTGGCGAGGCGGATGCCGAGGTTGAACAATAGTTCCGCGTCGAGCACCTGGCCGGTTGCGTTCCAGGCCGGCGTCCATTCGTCGGCGGGCTGGTGATATTTGTCGCGCACATAGGCTTCGGCCTCGGCGTGGCCGGCTTCCTTGCCGCCATTGACCAGATCCTCGCCGCTCTCGATCGAGATTGCCGGAACGCCGCGCTTGGCCATCGTGAAATGGTCGGAGCGATAGAAGGAGCCTGCCTCAGGGTGCGCATCGGGCGTGAAGCTTCGGCCCTGCTTCTTCCCTTCCTCGATCAGATCGTCGAGCAGACCCAGTTTGGCGCTCCCCGAGATCGAGAAATCGCGCGCCGGCCCGGCCGTGCTGAGCGCGTCGGTGTTGAGCATGCCGACCGTGGTCGCCAGCGGATAGACCGGGTTGGCGGCATAATATTCGGAGCCGAGCAGCCCGCGCTCCTCTGCCGTCACTGCAAGAAAGACGATCGAGCGCTGCGGCCTTGGCCCGTGCGCGAAGGCGCGCGCCATCTCCAGGAGCACCGAGATGCCGTCGGCATTGTCGACCGCGCCATTGTAGACGCGGTCTCCCTTTGCGTCGGGCTGGCCGACGCCAAGATGATCCCAATGCGCCGAATAGACGATCGTCTCGTTTGGATATTTCGAACCCGCGATCCGGCCGACGATATTGTGGCTGACGATGGTCGCGACATCGACCTTCGCGTCCGCCGAAAGCGTGGCCTTCAACTCCACCGGCCTGAAATCGCGGTTCTGCGCGGCCTTCTTCTCCGCGTCGAAGTCCAGGCCCGAATCCGCGAACAATTTGACCGCGAGATCGCGCTGGATCCAGCTTTCGAACGACGGGTGTGATGCCTTGGGATCCTTGCGCACGATATCGAACATGTCGTTCGTGTTGGAATTCTTGACCGTCGCCCAGCCGTAAGCCGCCGGCGCGCGCTCATGCACGATCAGCACGCCCGCCGCGCCGCGCCGCGCGGCCTCCTCATATTTGTAGGTCCAGCGGCCATAATAGGTCATTGCCTTGCCGCCGAAATCGCCCTGCCCGGTCTCGAAATCGGGATCGTTGACGAGCAGGACAAGCATTTTCCCGCGCACGTCCACGCCCTTGAAATCGTCCCAGTTCCGCTCGGGCGCGTGGACGCCGTAACCGACGAAAACGAGCGGCACGTCCTTGAGGCTGAGCGCCTTGTCGCCGGTCAGCGGCGCGCGCAACGCGATCTGCTCACCCTGCGTGAGAGGCATCGCCTGGCCGTTGCTGCCGAGCGTGATCGAAGGCGCACCGACGAAGGCGGTATGGAGCAGAGGCACATCCTGCGTCCAGCTGCGCTTGCCGCTCCGGACCTGCCCGCCCGGCTGCACGCCCGCCGCTTTGAACTGGCCGACGATATAGTCGATCACCTTGGGCTCGGCCCGCGATGCGGGCGCGCGGCCCTCAAATGCGTCGGACGCGAGGGTCTCGACATGATGCGACAGCCGCGCCGGGTCGAAATGCGTGGGCGCGGCCAACGCGATGGCAGGAAGGGCGGCCAAGAGGAGCGAGAGCTTTTTCATGCGGCCAGACTGACAGGCAAAAGTCGGGGCTGCAATCGCCCACCGTCATGCCGGACTTGTTCCGGCATCCACCCATCCACAGAACAGCCCTTTGCGGGCCGGTGGACCCCGGAACAAGTCCGGGGTGACAATCACAAAAGGCCCGGCGGATCGCTCCACCGGGCCCCTTGGTGATCGCCTCAAGGTCGCGCTTATGCCTTGGTTTATGCCTTGGCTTCCGCCTTGGGCTTGCGCTTGCCCTTAGGCTTGGGCGCGGCCGGCACGATCTCGAAGGCGAGTGCGCCGTCCTTCATGTGGACCTTGACCTCACCGCCGCCGGTCAATTTGCCGAACAGCAATTCCTCGGCGAGCGGCTGCTTGATCTTCTCCTGGATCAGGCGACCCATCGGGCGCGCGCCATAGAGCTTGTCATAACCCTTCTCGGTCAGCCACGCCTTGGCCTCATCATCCAAGCTGATATGCACGTCGCGGTCGGCGAGCTGGAGTTCGAGCTGGAGGATGAACTTCTCAACCACGCGCGCGATGACCGGGGTCGGCAGATAGCCGAACGGCACGATCGCATCGAGGCGGTTGCGGAATTCCGGCGTGAACATCTTCTTGACCGCCTCCTCATCCTCGCCCTCGCGGGTGAGGTTGCCGAAGCCCAGGCTTTCACGCGCCATGTCGGACGCGCCGGCGTTGGTGGTCATGATCAGGATCACGTTGCGGAAATCGACTGTCTTGCCGTGGTGATCGGTAAGCTTGCCGTTGTCCATCACCTGCAACAGGATGTTGAACAGGTCCGGATGCGCCTTCTCGATCTCGTCGAGCAGGAGCACGCAATGCGGCTGCTGGTCGACCGCGTCGGTCAACAGTCCGCCCTGGTCGTAACCGACATAGCCCGGAGGCGCGCCGATCAGCCGGCTGACCGAATGGCGCTCCATATATTCGGACATGTCGAACCGCTGGAGCGGGATGCCCATGATCGACGCCAATTGCCGCGCGACCTCGGTCTTGCCAACGCCGGTCGGGCCGGTGAACAGGTAATTGCCGATCGGCTTGTCTGGATCGCGCAAGCCCGCACGGCTGAGCTTGATCGCCGACGACAGGGTCTCGATCGCCTTGTCCTGACCGAACACGACGCGCTTCAATTCGGTATCGAGGTTGGCGAGCACCTTGGTGTCGTCGGCCGAAACCGACTTGGCCGGGATGCGCGCCATCGTCGCGATGACCTGCTCGATCTCCTTGGCGGTAATCGTCTTCTTGCGCTTGGCGGGGGGCACCAGCATCTGCATCGCGCCGACCTCGTCGATCACGTCGATCGCCTTATCGGGCAATTTGCGGTCGTTGATGTAGCGCGCCGACAGCTCGACCGCCGATTTGATCGCCTCGGTCGTATATTTGACCTTGTGATGCTCCTCGAACGCCGAGCGCAGGCCGGTGATGATCTTGATCGTGTCCTCGACCGTCGGCTCGTTCACGTCGATCTTCTGGAAGCGCCGGAGCAAGGCCCGGTCCTTCTCGAAATGATTCCGGAACTCCTTGTACGTCGTGGAGCCGATGCACCGAATCAGGCCGCCCGACAGCGCGGGCTTGAGCAGATTCGACGCGTCCATCGCCCCGCCGCTGGTCGCGCCCGCACCGATCACCGTGTGGATCTCGTCGATGAAGAGCACCGCGTGCGGCATCTTCTCAAGCTCGGTCACGACCTGCTTCAGCCGCTCCTCGAAATCGCCGCGATAGCGGGTGCCCGCCAGCAGCGCGCCCATGTCGAGCGAATAGATGACCGCGGGCAGCAACACTTCGGGCACGTCGCCCTCGACGATCTTGCGCGCGAGGCCCTCGGCGATGGCAGTCTTGCCGACGCCCGGATCGCCCACATAAAGCGGGTTGTTCTTCGAACGGCGGCACAGGATCTGGACGGTGCGATCGACCTCGGGCCCGCGGCCGATCAGCGGATCGACGCGGCCTTCCTTGGCCTTCTCGTTCAGGTTGACGCAGAATTGCTTGAGCGCACTCTCGCCTTTCTTGCCGCCTTCGGGCTTCTGCGCCTGATTTTCCTCAGCGCCCTTGACCTCACGCGCTTCGGGCACCGCGCCGCCGGCCTTGCCGACGCCGTGGCTGATATAGGACACCGCATCGAGCCGGCTCATATCCTGCTGCTGCAGGAAATAGACCGCATAGCTCTCGCGCTCGCTGAACAAGGCGACCAGCACATTGGCGCCGGTCACTTCCTCGCGGCCCGAGGACTGGACGTGCAGGATCGCGCGCTGGACGACGCGCTGGAAACCGCTGGTCGGTGAAGGCTCGTTACCGGTCTCGGTCTTCAGAGCATCGAGCTCGGTATCGAGATAGGTGGCAACCGCCTCCTTGAGCTCGTCCAGGTCCACGCCGCACGCCGCCATGACCTTCGACGCATGATCATCATCGATGAGCGCGAGCAGGAGATGCTCCAGCGTCGCATATTCGTGATGACGCGACGACGCGGCGGTCAGCGCATTATGGAGGGTCTGTTCAAGCTCACGGGCAAAACTTGGCATTTACATACTCCCGCAGCGCGGCGGGGATACCGCCCTGCTGCATCTTATGTCGGAACGCGCCCACCGCCGATCAAGGTCCGTTGCCGGAGACATGTCGGAGAGAGACTCGCCCGTCACCTCTTGAATAAGCTTTCCGCGTTTGCGCGATGGTTAACGGCATGGTCGATTTTTGCCCGGGCGCGTGCGATTTCCGCCTCGAGCGTGGCGATGCGCGCGGTCAGTTCGTCAACCGACAGGGGATCGAGGTCCTGCTTCGTCAGCGCGACCAGCGGATCGCCCGGGTTTTTGGGCAGGATGTCGTCCAGGTCCATAGATGGGATCGTTGACCAAGGGTCTGAGTCTGTCAATGAAGTGCGCGTGATGTCTTCCTATCTTCGTTATGCCGGACTTGTTCCGGCATCCACCGTGCCGCGAACGACACGCCAAGCCGCTGAGTGGACGCCGGAACAAGTCCGGCGTGACGGATAGGAATATGACCCGGATTCCCACCAAAATGATCGCGATCGACCCCTCCGAGGCAGGCGGGCCGGAAGTACTCCAGCCGGTCGAACGCCCCGTCCCCACCCCGGCGCCCGGCGAACTTCTTATCAAGGTCGCTGCTGCCGGCGTGAACCGGCCCGACGTGATGCAGCGCTTGGGGCATTACCCGCCGCCGCCGGGCGCACCCTCGATCATGGGGCTGGAGCTGGCGGGCGAAGTCGTCGCGTTGGGCGAAGGCGCGGATGCGCGATTGCTCGGTAGGCCAGTCATGGCTCTGGTCGCGGGCGGGGCCTATGCCGAATATGCGGTGGCGCCATCGGGCCAATGCATGGCCGTGCCGCCATCGCTCTCGATGATCGAGGCCGCCGCCCTTCCCGAAACCTTGTTCACCGTGTGGAGCAACGTGTTCGAGCGCGGCCGCGCGGCCCCCGGCGAGACCCTGCTGCTCCATGGCGGCACCAGCGGAATCGGCACGATCGCGACGATGCTTGGCCGGCTGTTCGGCCTGTCCGTGATCGTTACGGCCGGCTCCGCCGAGAAATGTCGGCGCGCGCTCGAAATCGGCGCGAACCATGCGATCGACTATAAGGCACAGGATTTCGTCGCCGAGGTGCGGAGACTGGCACCCGACGGTGTGCACCTCGTGCTCGACATGGTGGGCGGCGATTATGTCGCGCGCAACCTGGACTGCCTCGCGCCCGAGGGTCGGCACGTCTCGATCGCGGTGCAGCGCGGTTCGAAAGCAGAGATCCCGATCCACAAGATCATGCACAAGCGGCTGACACTGACCGGATCGACGCTGCGCGCACGCGATGTCGGTTTCAAGACCGCGGTACGTGACCAGCTGATCCGCACCGTCTGGCCCCTGCTCGCCGACGGACGGCTGAAGCCGGTGATCGATTCCACATTCCCCTTGGCGCAGGCCGCCGACGCGCACCGGCGGCTGGATGCCGACGATCATGTGGGGAAGACGGTGCTGGTAATGCTCTAACCCAATCCGTTCGTGCTGAGCTTGTCGAAGCATTGTCCTGCCTTCCCTCTATCCTCCATGAAGAAGGACAGCCCTTCGACAAGCTCAGGGCGAACGGGCGCGGGTTGCAAGCTGAGCAGCCGACCGTCCGCCCGTGGCCGCCCATTGGCCCGGAAGTCACACGACGCCACGCATCGCCCATGGACGGCACCGCTACCCTCGACACGGGCGGCCCGAATTTCGTAGGTCCCGTCCATCTCCTTTATACGGGAACCTCCATGACCAAGACGATCGCCCTGCTGCTGCTCGCAACCGCTTGCCAGGCGCAGGCCCAGACCACCGAACCCCTCTTCCCCGCCAGCGGCACCGATCGCCCCGACAAATATGTCGAACCCAGCGAGGGCTATGACTACGTCAAACGCGTTGTCGAGATTCCGATGCGAGACGGGGTCAAGCTCCACACCGTGATCGTCGAGCATAAGGGCGCGAAGAATGCGCCGATCGTGCTCAATCGCACGCCCTATGACGCTGACGGCCATGCCGCCCGCAACAAGAGCGGCAACATGAAGGCGATCCTGCTGCAGAGCTACGACGCATTTGCCGATGCGGGCTATATCGTCGTCTTCCAGGACGTTCGCGGCCAGCATCGTTCGGAAGGCGGCTATGTCATGAACCGCCCGCCGATCGGCTCGCTCAACCCTACCAAGGTCGACAATTCGACCGACGCCTATGACACGATCGACTGGCTGGTGAAGAATTTGCCCGAGAGCAACGGCCGCGTCGGCATGATCGGCTCCTCCTACGAGGGCTATACCGTCACCATGGCGCTGCTGAACCCGCACCCCGCGCTCAAGGTGGCGGCGCCGGAAAGCCCGATGGTCGATGGCTGGATGGGAGACGACTGGTTCCATTACGGTGCCTTCCGCCAGGCGAGCTTCGCTTATTATGTCGGGCAGGAAAGCGCGAAGGGCGCCGACGCGACGCTGATCACCTCCAACGCCGACGATTATGACGCCTATCTGCGCGCAGGATCGGCCGGCGATTTCGCCAAGCTCCACAAGATCGACCAGTTCGGCATGTGGCGCCGCACCGCCATGCATCCGGCCTACGACAATTTCTGGTCAGATCAGGCGGTCGATAAATTACTCGTCGCCAACCCCTCCAACATCCCGACCATGTGGCTGCAGGGCCTGTGGGACCAGGAGGATATGTGGGGCGCGATCCACAGCTGGCAGGCGCTCAAGGCGGCCGGCCATGGCGCTAACAATTATCTGGTGATGGGCCCGTGGCGGCACAGCCAGATCAATTATGAGGGCTATAATCTCGGCGCGCTCAAATGGGCGGGCAACACCACGGTCGATTTCCGCCGCGACGTGATCGTTCCCTTCTTCAACCAATATCTGAAGGATGGCGCGCCCAAATTCGATATGCCGCGCGTCCAGATCTACAATACGGGCGAGAACCATTGGGACCATTTCGCCGACTGGCCGCTCGCCTGCGCGTCCGGTTGCGCGAAGCCGCTCACGCCGCTCTACCTCACGCAGAATTTCGCGCTGAGCTTCGACAAGCCGAAGGATGCCAAGGCGGGCGACAGCTACGTCTCTGATCCGCGCGCGCCGGTGCCGTTCGTCCAGCGCCCGGTGGATTTCGACAATCGCGACCAATGGGGTCCGTGGCTCGTCTCCGACCAGCGCCATGCCAATGCCCGCCCCGACGTGATGAGCTATGAGACGGGCGTGCTCGATCATCCGGTGCGGATCAGCGGTGCCGCCATTGCCGATCTGTTTGCCGCCACCACCGGCACCGACGGCGATTTCGTGGTCAAGCTGATCGACGTCTATCCGCCCGAAATGACGCACGACATGGACAAGGACATGGGCGGCTATCAGCTCGCCGTGGCAATGGACATCTTCCGCGGCCGCTACCGCGAGAGTTTCGTCCATCCGAGCGCGATCCCGGCCAACAAGACGATCGAGATCAAGTTCGCGCTGCCGCAGACCAACCATGTCTTCCAGCCGGGCCATCGCATCATGGTGCAGGTCCAGTCGAGCTGGTTCCCCCTCTACGACCGCAACCCGCAGAAATACGTCCCCAACATCTTCTTCGCGAAGCCGGAGGATTATCAGAAGGCGACGATCACGCTGTCACGGTCGGTGAGCCAGCCGAGTGCAGTGTGGCTGCCGATGGTGGATGTGGCGCAACCGCAATGAGCCGATAGGGGAAGCCGACAACCGGATCCCTTTTCCCCTCACCCCAGCGAAAGCCGGGGTCCATTTGCCGTGCAACCAATCACGGTCGGGGGGACGGATGCCAACTTTCGCTGGCATGACGGAGGAGCCTAGGAGGTTTCAACCGGTTGTTACCCGCAATGGTGAGCGTTACCATCTCCTCAAATAACGGGAGAGATGGGATGCGCGGACTTGCCTTGGTTTTGGTGGCATGGGGATGTGCAGCGCAGGCGCAGGCGCAAACCCCGCCCGACCCCACCAGCTTCGCCAACTCGGCCGAAGTCCGCGCGGTCGTCGCGCAGATCGCGCATGACATCAAACCCACCGAGGACATGGTCTATCACCCGCTGCTCGCCCAGGCGCCCTACACGGTCGCGGTCGAATATTGGGTGCGGCCGAAGCAAGCGGCGGCGCACCTCAAGGAAGCCGAACTGGTCTATGTGCTGGAGGGTTCAGGCACGCTCGTCTCGGGCGGCACGCTCGCCAATGCGCATCATTGGTATGACGAGACCAATGGCGGCGAGATCGTCGGCGGGACGACGCGGCCGCTGAAACCCGGCGATGTGGTATTGGTGCCCGAAGGCGTGCCGCACTGGTTCGGGATCGACGGCGGCAAGCTGGTCATGCTGACCTTGCATATGCCGCGCCCGGTTCCCGCACCGGCGCACTGATCGTCCGGACTGGCCGGAGCCGGACACTGCGCGCGGATGCCCGCCGATCGTCCGCTTCCGAACAGGAGACGGTATGACCGGCGGGCTGGCCGCGGCGCCAGCGCCGCTTATTGCGAGGCGAGCGTCTTGGCGTCGGCGGGCTTGCTCACGCTGAGGCCGGCCTTGGCCCAATCCTCCCTGGTGCGGCAGTCCTTCACGGGCAGGTAATTGCCGGTAACCATCTGGGAAACGCAGAATTTGTCGTGCTTCGCGTCATAGGTGACGGTCGGCTGATCGGGGTTGCCGCGCTGCGCGGCGAAAGCCGGTGCGGTGGCGCCCAGCGCGACGGCGGCGATCAAGATGGCGGACGTTTTCATAACAGGGCTCCTCCCAACGGGGACTGATGGCCGGCCCTTCGCCGGTCACGGGAGGGACGTTGCAGAAGCCGTGCCAAACCGAGCTTACCTCGTGCGCTATGCGGCGAAGGGAGGGAGAAGGCGGCGGCTGTTGCGAAGACGTGGCGAAATCCGCCAAAAGGTGTTGTAGGCCCCTACAGCACCAGCACAGCTCAGATCACGCCGTCACGCCCGGTGGCGGATCCGGTCGAACACGGTCGCCAGCGGCGCGCACCATAAGGGCCTGTCCGCAATCGCCTTCAGAATTTCGGCGTGCATCGCCAGTCCGGTCTGGCCCGCCGCGGTCGGCACCGCGGCGATGTCGTGGAACACCAATATCGCCCAATAACCCTGCGTCGCCGCTCGATCGAGATAGGCGTCGATCGCTGCCAAATCGGTTGCGTCGAAGCCGACCGCCAGCGCCTGCAGCCGATGCGGTCGGCGGAGCGCGGTGGCGGGGCGGTTAGGCTCGCCCTCGCTCGTGCGTGCGGCGGCAATGCCCATTCGGCCAAGCAAGCGGCCGAAACGCGCGGCCTGCCGGTTCGCATCGCCCGGACCGAGATTGGTGACGTCGCACGGATACGCGAAACTGCGCACGGCCTCCCGGGGATCGGCGCGGTCGAGCCAACGCGCCATCGGCGCCAGTTCGCGCCTCGCGTAGGAAGCGGCGGTGAAAGGCCCGAGGTCGCACGGATGCGTGATCGTGTGGTTGGCGAGCTCATGCCCCTTCTTCGCCAGCGCGGCCCAATCGGCCAATCGGTGCCTTATATTGTCGAAGGTCAGGAAGAAGGTTGCCCTGAACCCCAGGCGTTCGAGCGCAGGCACCGCTAGATCGAGCTGGCTGTCGAGCCCGTCGTCATAGGTCAGGCTGACCGCTCCGCTCTTGCCGCGCGGCCAGAGCGTGCGCGGTGCCGCGTCTATCGGCATCGGCAGCAGCAGCGCCGAAACCATGCCCAGGACCTGCCGCCGGCCCGGGCGGCCTGAAAACGGCATGCGGCTCAAGACCGTTTCGGGGTCTTCTCCAGCGTGGCCACCATGATCGCGAAGATCAGCCTGAGCATGAAACTCTCTCCTAACGCACGGAATAGACGGCACGTCCCGCCGCAACCCACAGCTGCGCTCGAAAAGATTCTTACGGTTTGGCATTTGTCCCGGCCCGGCCTTGCTTTCCACAGGATAAACGAGACGCCATTTGGCGCTCTATTTGCTTAACGGATGCTGCCAATGTTGTTCCCAAGTCGTTCACAACGAATCAGGCATAACTCGTCTTGTCCTAAAAGAGGACTTTGAGGAGAGTGACTATGCGTGCGGTAATCAAAGGCGCCCTTGCTGCGGCGCTTCTTGCTGGCAGCAGCCTCGCCGGGACCGCACCTGCCGAGGCGCGTGACCATACGGGCACTGCCATCCTGGCGGGGATCATCGGCCTCGGCGTCGGCGCGGCGATCGCCTCGTCCGATCATCAGGATCGCTATTACTCCAATGATGGTTACGGTTACGGCTACGACGCGCCGACCAACTATTCTGCCCAGCCGGCTTATAGCTACGGCGTCACCTACGACCGGGGCTATTATGACCGCGGTTATTATGGCGGTCGCGGCTATGATCGCCACGATCGCCGGGATTATGACCGCCGCGACCATGACCGGCGCGATCACGACCGTGGCGGATGGGACCATGACCGCGGTGACTGGGATCATGACCGCCGCTAACGCTTGAGCGAAAGCGGACAAGAAAGAGGCCGCCGGTTTCCTGACCGGCGGCTTTTTCGTTGCGCGCTTCGGGTCAGCGCAGCCGGCACTTCCGCGCGGTGGCGACGCCACGCAGAAAGCCACGCCGCGCGATCGCGGCCTTGATGTCGGCATCAAGCCGGCGCTCGGCCGGGGCCGCGCCGCTCACCTCGCGCACCAGACCGCGAAATGGGATGATCGTGTTCACGATCGTCTTTCCACCCGCTTCGGCGAGTTTGCCCGCCTTGTTCTCATGCACCTCGATCGGTCCGCCATAATCAGGCCCGAGGACGTCGCTAAGCTCGAAAATCGCCTGGTTGAGCTGCGCGCAGGTCTTGAGCCCGGCAAGCGAGTAAGGCGCGGCCGCGGCACGCTGAATCGGGATCGGAATATCGATCTTCTGCGCGCCGACGTCGCGCGCCGGCTGGCTGGCGATCTGCCCCGCTTTCTTGCCCGTCTCGACCACCTTTTCCTTGGTGGTCGTGGTGGTCGTGGTCTGGCTCGGCGTTTCGACCCTCGTCTGGACGGTTTTGGTATCGGTGACCGTGCTCGGCGGCTCGGTCTGCGCAGCGAGGCCGGCACTGCCCACGAGAAGGCTCAGCGCCAGGCCGTGGCGTAGACGGAATGGGTTCATGCGGCGGAAAATTCCCGCACCGGATTTTGGTTCCTCACCCAGCGCGAGCGGCTGAAGGCGAGGCCCGATATCGCGCCCAGCACAGCCGCGGCGCCGTGAATGTCATGCTGCCACGCCAGCGCCAGCGCCGCGATCAGGCCGATTGCCCTCAACGCTAAAATCGCGAGCTTCCGCTCCCACGTCAGCGCGAGCAGGCTCCCGGCCAGACCGAAAACCGCGATCGAATTGCCCGCGCCAACCGGCTGCCACCACATCGCCAGCTCCTCGATCGCGAGCCCGACACCGAAATAAAGCAGCAACCACAGGCGCCGGTCCCAATATTGCTCGGCCGACGCGCCCACGATCAGCAACATCGCCAGATTGTAGAGGCCACCCCGCAGGCCGCCATCCTGAAACCACAAAGCCGTGAAGAGTCTGAAGCTCTGGCCGTCGGCAATCGCCGGTCCGTTCCGCTCAAACCGCGGCAGAAGACCGGGCGAGACCAACTGCGCGGCCAGCCCGGCGGCCACCAGCAGCATCACCGTCAGAGTCAGCCAGGGCGGCCGGCCGTGGCCTGGTGCAAAATGGAGGCGCGCCGCCAGCATGGCCGCGAACAGGACCGTCAGGCCGAGAGCGGCATCTTGCGCCATCGGCGCCTCAGGCGGCCTGGCCTTCGAACTGCAATTGCGCGAGCCGGGCGTAGAGACCGCCTTTCACGACCAGTTCGTCATGGCGGCCTTCCTCGACGATCCGGCCCTGATCCATCACGATGATGCGATCGGCCGCGCGCACGGTGGCGAGGCGGTGCGCGATCACGATCGTGGTACGCTTGGTCATCAGCCGCTCCAGCGCCTTCTGCACCAGCCGTTCGCTTTCGGCATCGAGCGCGGAGGTCGCCTCGTCGAGCAGCAGTAAAGGCGCGTCGCGCAGGATCGCGCGCGCGATCGCAAGCCGCTGGCGCTGCCCGCCCGACAGGCGCGCACCGCCTTCGCCCAGAAATGTGTCCAGTCCCTGCGGCAGCTCCTGAAGGAATTTGGCGGCATTCGCGGTCTCGGCCGCGGCCCACAATTGAGCATCGTCCGCGTCCCAGCGCCCATAGCGCAGATTGTCGCGCGCGCTCGCAGCGAAGATCACCGTTTCCTGTGGCACCACCGCGATCCGCTGGCGCACCGCTGCCGGATCAGCCTGGGTCAGTGCGACGCCGTCCATCCGTACCGTGCCCGCATCGGGATCGTAGAAACGCTGCGCCAGCTGGAACAAGGTCGACTTGCCCGCGCCCGACGGACCGACCACCGCCACCGTCTCGCCGGGCGACACAGTCAGGCTGAAATCGTGCAAGGCCGCGACTTCGGGACGGGTCGGGTAGCGGAATTCGACATGGTCGAAGGCGAGCATGCCGCGCGGCGGCGTCGGCAAAGCCTGCGGCTTGGCCGGGGCCGCAATCTCGGGCTTCTCGGCGAGCAATTCGCCCAGCCGCGCCGCCGCGCCCGCGCCGCGCAGCAGATCGCCATAAACCTCGGTCAGCGCACCGAACGCGCCCGCGACGAAGCCACCGGTCAAGACGAAGGCCGCGATCGTGCCGCCGCTGATGTCGCCGGAGGTGACGCTGCGCGCGCCCCCCCACAAAACCATCGTTATCGATCCGAAGATCAGTCCGATCACGATCGCGGTCATGGCCGCGCGAATCGTGAAGCGGCGCTTGCCCGCGGCGAAGGCATTCTCGACCGCGACGCCGAACCGTTCCTCCTCGCGTTTCTCCTGGTTGAAGGCCTGGACGATCTTCATCGCGCCGAGCGTCTCGGCAACCATCGCACCGATCTCGGCGATCTTGTCCTGCGACGAGCGGCTGAACCCGCGCACGCGCCGCCCGAGGATCAGGATCGGGCCCATGATGAGCGGAATGCCGAGCAGCAGCGACGCCGCGAGCTTGGGCGCGAGCACGAACAGGTAAATCACCCCTCCGACGCCAGTGAAGCTGTTGCGCAACGCGATCGAGACGGTCGATCCGACGATCTGCTCGATAATCGCGGTGTCGCTGGTCATGCGCGACGCGATCTCCGACGGCCTGTTCTCCTCGAAGAAACGCGGCGCGAGCCGGAGCAGATTGGCCTGCACCTTGCGCCTGAGGTCCGCGACTACGCGCTCGCCCAGCCATGACACGAAATAAAAGCGGCATGCGGTCGCGATCGCCAGCACCACCACGATCATCAGCAAATAACGGAAGGACGAATCGACGCCGTGCGCGCTGCCGCCGGCCGAAAACCCACGGTCGATGATCCGTTTGAAACCATAGGGAATCGCCAGCGTGGCGCAGGAGGCGACCAACAGCGCGCCCAGCGCCGCCGCGATTCGCCCCGGATAGCGCCCCGCCAGCCCCCATATCATTCGCAGCTCGCCAAGGGATCGGCGTTCGCCGCGGGGCGGGATCGGGTCGTAATTGCGGGCCATGATCCCCAGATAGCAATCCGCACGCGCTCAACCAAATTCCCTTTTGGTCGTTTGTTGCATTGCGGCGTTATTGTCGTATCTATCTCTCCCCGAGGGAGGCGTTTTTCAGTTGCTGTACGAAGCCTATGAAATGCAGCGAAGCCTGCTCGCGGGAGCGAGCGCGATGGCCGAGCTGGGGTCCGAGTGGATGGCGCACCCCGCCAATCCTTTTGCCCGGACCCAATTAGGTTCGATGATGGCGTCAGGCCTGGATGTGTTCGCGCACGCCTCCGCCCCGCACGGCAAGCCCGAATTCGGCCTTCCCGTCACGATCATCGACGGCAAGGACGTCGCGGTCGTCGAGAAGATCGAGGCGCGCAAGCCGTTCGGCCAGCTCATCCACTTCACCCGTCCCGACGCGCCGAAGGATCAGCCGAAATTGCTGATCGTGGCGCCGATGTCGGGCCACTACGCCACGTTGCTGCGCGGTACGGTCGAGCGAATGCTGCCGGGCCACGACATCTGGATCACCGACTGGCGTGACGCGCGACTGGTGCCGTTGAAGGACGGCGCGTTCCATCTCGACGATTATGTCGACTATCTGATCTCCTGGCTCGAACATATCGGCGAGAACACGCACGTCCTCGCGGTCTGCCAGCCCGCGGTGCCGGCCTTCGCCGCCGCCTGCCTGATGTCCGCGCACAAGAATCCGGCGCGACCCAAGACGCTGAGCATGATGGGCGGCCCGATCGACGCGCGTGAGGCGCCGACCGAGGTCAACACCGTCGCCACCCAGCGTCCGTTCAGCTGGTTCGAGCAAAATGTGATCGCGACGGTGCCTTTCTATTATCCGGGCGGCGGGCGGAAGGTCTATCCGGGCTTCCTTCAGCTCACCGGCTTCATGGCGATGAACTGGGGCAACCATCTCGTCAGCCACTGGCAGATGTTCCGCCATCTGGTCGACGGCGACCAGGAAGGCGCGGACGCGACTAAGGCGTTCTACGCCGAATATCGCTCGGTTTGCGACATGACCGCCGAATTCTATCTTGAGACGATCGACACCGTCTTCCAGCGCCATGCCTTGCCGAAGGGCGAGATGATCCATCGCGGCGAGAAGGTCGATCCGGCCGCGATCACTGACGTGGCGCTGCTCGCGATCGAAGGCGAGCGCGACGACATTTCAGGCGTCGGCCAGACCAGGGCCGCGCTCAAGATCACGCCCAACCTTCCGCAAGCGGACAAGGAATATCTGCTCGCCAAGAAGGTCGGTCATTACGGCATCTTCAACGGCCGCCGGTGGCGCACCGAGATCGCGCCGGTCCTCGAAGCGTTCATCCAGAAGCATAACGCTTAAAACCGTCATGCCAGCGAAAGCTGGCATCTCAGGAGGCTGGGCGCGACCTCATGAGACCCCAGCTTTCGCTGGGGTGACGATTGTATTAGGGCTGCCATGCCCATGAAACTCCACGCCCGGATCGAACGCTGGCCCGTCGCGGGCGCCTTCACCATTTCGCGCGGCGCCAAGACGTATGTCGACATAGTGGTGGCCGAAATAGTGGACGGCGACCATGCCGGCCGCGGCGAGGGCACCGCGATCTATTATCATGGCGAGAGTGCCGGGAGCGTGCTGGCGCAGGTCCAGGCCCAGACCGATGCGGTCGCAAACGACCTGTCCCGCGCCGAACTCCAGCGCCTCTTGCCGCGCGGTGCGGCGCGCAATGCGCTCGACTGCGCGTTGTGGGATCTCGAAGCGAAGAAATCGGGCGTCCCGGTCTGGAAACTGGCAGGTCTGCCCGAACCCCAATCGCTCGTCACCGCCTTCACCATCTCGCTCGGCGACCCCGACAGGATGGAGGCCGACGCGCGCGCCTCCGCGCATCTGCCTTTGCTCAAGCTCAAGCTGGCGGGCGAAGGCGACGAGGCGCGCGTCGCCGCGGTCCGGCGCGGCGCGCCCAACGCCCGCCTGATCGTCGACGCCAACGAGGCCTGGACTGACCGTGACGTCGCGGCGGAGGCCGCGATCCTCGCCTCTTATGGTGTCGAGCTGATCGAGCAGCCCGTCCATCGTGGGCGTGACGAAACACTCGACGGCGTGGCCAGCCCGATCCCGTTCGCGGCGGACGAAAGCTGTCAGGACCGAGCCGATCTGCCCCGCCTCGCGGGCCGCTATCAGGCGATCAACATCAAGCTCGACAAAGCCGGCGGCCTGACCGAGGCGCTCGCGCTCGCCGCGGAAGCCCGGGCCATGGGGCTGGACGTCATGGTCGGCTGCATGCTCGCCACCTCGCTCGGCATCGCGCCGGCCTTTCTCGTGAGCGGCCAAGCGCGCTGGGTCGATCTGGACGGCGCGTTGCTGCTGGCGGAGGACCGTGAGGCGGCAATGGCTTGTGAGGGTGGATTGCTGGAACCGCCGGGGCCGGAGCTTTGGGGCTGACCGCCCCCGTAAAACCAGCCCGTCATGCCAGCGAAAGCTGGCATCTCAGCGAGCCGGGCGCGAACCTCATCAGACCCCAGCATTCGCTGGGGTGACGATCAGGAGCCGCTTTCCGCCTCTTCCTCCACCGGCGGCGCACCCGCCGTACCCGGCGGCGGCGGGACCGCGGGCGGGGTGATCGATTTGCCGTCGGGGCCGGCAAACTCGATTCCGGTCTGTTCGAACGCGTTGAGCAGGGCGATCGCGATCTCGTGGCGCGCCTGGAAAACCTTGTCCCAGCTCTGGCTGAGCACGTCGAACTGCACCTGGATTTCGATCGTGGGCAAGGTCAGATCGGAGATGCCGCAGCGGACCAGCTTGCACTTGTCCTGTCCCTCGACCGTCGACTTCACCATTGCCTGGATCTCGCCCAGCACCTTGGCCGGTGTGTGATATGCGATGTGCAATGTGAATTCGACGCGGCGGCGGTTGAGCCGCTGCATATTGTGCAGCTCTTTGTTGAGCAGGTTGGTGTTGGAGATCACCACCTCTTCGCCGGTCGTGGCGCGCACGCGCGTCGTCTTGAGGCCGATCTCCTCCACCGTGCCGGTGGTCTTATCCCAGCGTATCTGGTCGCCGCGCTGGAACGGCTTGTCGAAGATGATCGACAAAGCCGAAAACAGATCGTCGAAAATGCCCTTGGCGGCGAGGCCGATGGCGATACCGCCGATGCCGAGGCCTGCGACCAGCCCGGTCACATTGACGCCGAGATTGTCGAGGATCAGCACCGATGCGATCGCGAATAAGGCGATCGTCACCAGCAGCCGGATCACGCCGACGGCCGACCCCTGCGCGCCAGTGGATGCGGCCGTCCCCCCGGCGCGATGCTCGACCACGCCGAGGATCAGCTCACGCACCCACAAGGCCCCCTGGATTGCGAAGGCGATGGTGAACATGACCGATATGGTCTGCGCCACCATCGGCGGCGGATCGGCATAGCCGTCGACCAGCTTCGCCGCGAACAGGACGATGAACCACAAATTGGTCGCGGCGAAGACGCGCCCGATCGTCTCCGGCCAGTGCGTGAAGGACTGGCGCTTCTGGCACAGCCGCACGCCGAGCATGCGGATACCGTAGAGGACGACGCAGATCACCGCGCCGATACCAAGTGCGATCCCGATCTGGAGATAATGGCTCAGGATCCAGGAGATGCTCTCGTCCCTGAGCATGTCGATCGAGCTTTTGGAGATGCGCAAAGGCACGGCCACCTGCGGGTCGGTCATAGTCGCCATTGTCTTAAGCTGCCTTGGCGTGGTCTGCGGTGACGTGGCTGTGCTGGGCAGCGGCGATCTCGTCAAGGAAACCGATGAGCGCACGCTCGCGGCTGGTGAGATATTGGGTGCTTCGCGGAAGCCGGAGCGCGCCGAGGCCACATGCGTCTTCGCTGCGGCACAACTCGATCAGGGCGGGATGAATATAGGATTTGCGGCTGATCGCGGGCGTATTGCCCAGCGCTGATGCGACCGCCTCCAGCATCGGCTTCAGCCCGATCCTGCCGTCGCTGGCGGTGTCCAGAATATGCTCGAAAGCGAGCAGGCTCGCCCCCCAGGTACGGAAATGCTTGGCGGTAAAGTCGGTGCCGGTCGCCCCGCGGATATAGTCGTTCACGTCCTCCGACGTGACCGGACAAGGCCTGCCATCTTCATCCAGATATTCGAACAGATGCTGGCCTGGCAGGTCTTGCGTCCGCCGCACGATCCGCGCGAGCCGTCGGTCCTCAATCGTCAGCCGCTGCCTCTTGCCCGACTTCCCGACATATTCGAGCCGCAGCCGCGAGCCCTTGATGCGCGCATGGCGATTGCGAAGCGTGGTCGCACCGAAGCTCTTATTGCTTTTGGCATAGGCTTCGTTGCCGACACGAATATGGCCAAGGTCGAGCAGCCGGACAACCGCCGCGACGACGGTATCGCGCGCCAGTTTGCGTCCCGCTAGGTCGCGCGTCACCCTGGCGCGCAATTTGGGCAAGGCCCGGCCGAAAGCCGCACAGCGTTCATATTTGTCGGCTTCCTGCTGTGCGCGGAAATCCGGGTGGTAACGATATTGTTTGCGCCCGCGCGCATCCACGCCGGTCGCGAGGATATGGCCGTTGGGATAAGGACAAAACCACGCGTCGGTATAAGCGGGCGGCAGGGCGATCGCATTCAATCGGTCGATCTCGTCGCGGTCGGTAATGCGCTCCCCCGAGGGCCGGAAATAGGCCCAGCCGTGGCCCGCGCGTTTGCGGGTGATGCCCGTTATCTTGTCGCTGGAATGCCTTAGTCTCGTGGATGCCATGCCGGTTTGAACGTGGACGATGCGTCCGCGTTCCGGCGGCCTGACGCCAGAGCCCCGGCGGGCTTGCTAGCGCCCCACCCTTTTGCGGTCGCGCAGCCAGAGGGCGACCGCGATCGCGGCCCCCACCGCGATTCCCGCCACCAGCCCCGCCGAGGACTGTCCCATTGCGGTCCCGACCGCTGTGCCGATTGCGATGGCGATGACGATGAAGACGCCGGCGCCGCGGCTCTGGGGTTGATCTCTCATGTTGCTTTCCTGCCAGTTCGCCACACTTTCCGCTACAAATTCGCGACGGGGATGAAACAAAATCGGTTAAACGGCGCTGGCAGCATCGGGGTTCACCCTCTAGGATTGAGGAATGGTCCGGGTCTTGCCGCGACACGCCGTGTTTCTGACGGTCGCGGTCGCATTGCTGCCAATGTCCGCGCGCGCCCAGACCGGGCCGGCGACTGTTGCCGCGCCCGCGCCGCCTCCCCTCGTCACGCCTCCGGCACCGGCCGATACGGTCGGACCGGCGAGCGACCTGGCGCCGATGCCCGATCTGGGTGTCGATTGGCCTGATCCCGCCAAGATCGACGCCGCGCCCTCGGTCGGCGGACCGACCGAGGTCAAGGGCATCGCCGCCGACAAATTACAGCATTACCGCACATCGCTGGAGGGTGCGGACACATTGGGCGCCACCTTCCGCACGCGTTTCGATCAATTATCGGCGCTCGTCACCAACCAGGGCAAGGCCGCCAACGCCGCACAGATCAACCGGCGCGCGCGCGACGACGAGGATCTCGTCCGCGAATTGCTCGCCGCACAGGGACATTATGACGGGCGCGTCGTCTCGGTGGTCAATTCAAACCCGCAATCGGGCGACACGGTCGTCCATGTCCAGGTCACGCCCGGCGACGCCTATCAGTTCAGTTCGGTCACGCTCGCCGGCCTCGATGCCGCGGGCAAGGAAGCGCCACGGCTGGCGCGGGATTTCGGGGTGAAGACCGGCGACACGGTCAATGCCGACGTGGTTCAGAACGCGGTCACCGCCTTCAAGGTCGAACTCGGGCGGCAGGGTTATCCCTTCGCCAAGGTCGGCGAGCCCGAGGTCGCGATCGACCACCAGACGAACAAGGCGGTGCTGACCGTCGAGGTCACGCCCGGCGAGCGCGCGCGCTTCGGCAAGATCGTGCCGACCGGCACGCGCCCACTCTTCTCGGCCAGCCATCTCCAGACGATCGCGCGCTTCCACCCCGGCCAGCAATATGATGCCGCCCGGCTCGACGATTTCCGCCGCGCGCTGATCGCGACCGGCCTCGTCTCGGTCGTGACGATCACACCGGTCGCGACGCGCGATCCCGGCGTCGTCGATGTCGACGTCCAGATCGACCGCGCGCCGCCGCGTACGATCGCAGGCGAACTCGGCTATTCGACGGGTGAGGGCGTGCGCGTCGAAGCTTCGTGGACGCACCGCAACCTGATCAAGCCCGAGGGCGCGGTCACCTTCCGCGGTGTGCTCGGCACGAAAGAACAATCGCTCGGCGCGACCTTGCGTCAGGCCAATTTCAACGCGCGCGACCGCGTCCTGACCGCGCAGGTGGTGGCAAGCCACAGCGTGTACGACGCCTATGACGCACGGACCTTCGACATGGGCGCGGGCCTCGAGCGGCAGACCAACATCATCTGGCAAAAAACCTGGACCTGGTCGATCGGCACCGAATTCGTCGGCACGAGCGAGCGCCATACCGGCGATCCCACCCGCAAGACCTATCTGGTCGCGGCCCTGCCGACCGGCCTGTCCTATGATGGTTCGGACGACCTGCTCAACCCGACGCGCGGCTTCCGGCTGGCAGTGCATATCTCGCCCGAATTGTCGCTCCAGGCGGGCACGCACACCTATGCGAAAACCCAGCTCGATGCCTCCGCCTACCAGCCACTGGGCACGCGTTTCGTTTTCGCCGAACGCATCCGGCTGGGTTCGATCGACGGTGTCGCGCGTGACAGCATCGCTCCGTCGCGGCGTTATTATGCGGGCGGCGGCGGCTCGATCCGCGGCTATGGCTATCAGAAGATCGGGCCGGTCGATCGGAATGGCGATCCGCTCGGCGGCAAATCGCTCACCGAATTCAGCCTGGAAACGCGCGTCCGCTTCGGCAATTTCGGCGTGGTACCCTTCCTCGATGGCGGCAACCTTTACGCCTCAAGCATCCCCAAATTCAGCAAGTTTCGCTACGGCACGGGCATCGGCGTGCGTTATTATTCGAGCTTCGGTCCGATCCGCGTCGATGTCGGCACTCCGCTCAACCGGCGCCCGGGCGAATCGCGCGTCGCCGTCTATGTCTCGCTGGGCCAGGCTTTCTGATGGCAGCCGAAAACGAGATCAATGAGGACGTGGTCGCGGAAAGCCCCGTGCGCCGCCGCTGGCATAAGCGGCTGTTGCGCGGAATCGGTATCGCGCTGGTCGGGCTGATCGCGCTTTTCTTCGTGGCCTTGTGGAGCATCGACACCCAGCCGGGCCATCGCCTGATCGCCGACCATATTGGCAAGATGCGACCGTCGAGCGGGCTGCGGATCAAGATCGGCCGGATCGAAGGATCGATCTGGCGCCGCGCGACGCTGCGCGACGTGCGCCTCTACGATCTCAAGGGGCAATTCTTCGAGGCACCAGAGATCAGGCTCGATTGGCACCCCTTCGCCTGGGCGCACAACAAGCTCGATATCAGCAGCGTGTCGGCGCCCTTGCTGATTCTCGACCGCCTGCCCAAATTGAAGAGCAAGCCTGGCGGACCGATCCTGCCCGGCTTCGATATCCATATCGGCGCGCTCCGGGTCGACCGGCTCAAGCTTGGCAAGGCAGTCGCCGGCCACGAAGAAATGGTCAGGCTCGCGGCCAGAGCCGACATCCATGGCCGCCGCGCGATGATCCAGGCGCGCGCCTTCTCGACCGCGCATGATCGCGTGATGATCGATCTCGACGCCGAGCCGGATGGCGACAGGTTCAAGCTCGCCGGCTCGATCGACGCACCCGCCAACGGCGTGGTCGCGGGCGTGACTGGCGTCTATCAATCGCTCGCGCTGCGCGTTGGTGGACATGGCACCTGGCACGCCTGGGACGGCAGCGCGCAGGGAGCGCTGGGCGGCAAGAGGATCGTCAATCTGGGCCTCGGCGTACGTGACGGGCGCTATAGCCTGGGCGGCACGCTCGCCCCGTCCGAGCTTCTCCACGGCAAGCTCCAGCGCCTGACGCAGCCGCAGGTCAAAGTGCTGGGCGAGGCTACGCTCGCCGACCGCAAGCTCAGCGGCCATCTCAACCTCGCCACGCCCGAGCTGCAGTTCGCGGCGAAGGGCATAGTGGATTTGGCCGAAGGCGCCTTCTCCCCTCTTGGCATCGACCTCAGATTGCTGAAACCGTCCGCGCTCTTCCCCAACATGACCGGGCGCGACGTGCACCTCCATGCGATGCTCGAAGGGCCTTATGGCACGTTCGCGTTCAAATATGCGCTGGCGAGCCCGCACGTGGCGTTCGACGCGACCGGTTTCGACACTCTGCGCGCGACCGGGGAGGGACATTGGAGCACGGCGCCGGTGGCATTGCCGATCCGGCTGCAGGCGGCACAGGTCACCGGCGTCGGCACGGTCGCGGGCGGCATATTGCGTAACCTCTCGGTCGCGGGCGTACTCAAGATCGATGCCAAACAGGTGATCGGCCAGGACCTCGCGCTCAACTCCGACAAGCTCAAGGGCAAGCTCCAGCTTCGCATCGATCTCGTCAGCGGGCGCTATGACGCGGCGATCGCGGGCGGGCTCGCGCGTTACCTGATCCCAGGCCTCGGCATCGTCGATGTAGTGACCAAGGTCAGCGTGCAGCCCGGCCCGAACGGCATGGGCACGGTCATCGCGGGCACCGGCCAGGCGATCGTGCGGCGCTTCGACAACGCCTTCCTCGCAGGCCTGGCCGGCGGCAATCCGCGCCTCGACACGCGTCTGACCCGCACCACCGACGGGGTGATGCATTTCTCGAACACGGTGCTGACCGGCCCAGCGATCCGCATCACCGGATCGGGTATCCGGCGGCGCGACGGGACTTTCCAGTTCCAGGGCGCGGGCACGCAGGCGACCTATGGCCCGTTCAAGATCGCGCTCGACGGCCAGATCGACCATCCCAGGGTCCAGCTGCTACTCGACCACCCCGTCGATGCGCTCGGACTGAAACAGGTGGCGCTCGCCCTCGATCCGGTTCCGGAAGGTTTCAAATTCACGGCGCACGGCGCGACCACGGCCGGCCCTTTCACCGCCAACGGCCTGATCCACACCGCCCCCGGCCAGCCGACCGTGATCGAAGTTGCGGACATTGCCGTCACCGGCACGCATGGAAAAGGCAGCCTGACCTCGGGCCCGGGCGGCTTCACCGGCCGGCTCGACCTCGCCGGTGGCGGGATCGGCGGGTCGATCGGTTTCGCACCGCAGGGCATGCTCCAGAAGATCGAGCCGCACCTCCAGCTCAGCAATGCGACAATCGCCACCCTCCAGCCGATGGCGGTACGGCGCGCGCGGATCGACGGCACGATCCTGCTCGATCCCGCTGGCGTCGCAATCGACGGCACAGTGCGCGCGGTCGGCCTGTCGCGTGGCAGCATGTCGCTCGCACGGATCGGCGCGGAAGCGCACCTCAAGGGCGGCCAGGGCAGCATCGCGGTCACCGCTGCGGGCGCCGCGCGGCGCGCCTTCGACGTCCAGGCCAACATAAGGCTCACGCCCGGCCATATGACGATCACCGGCGGCGGCAATGTCGAAGGCAAGCCGCTGACCCTTTCGGGCCCGGTCGAGCTTACCATGACCGATGCCGAATGGGCGCTCTCGCCGACACGGATCGACTATGCGGGCGGCAACGCCACCGTATCGGGCCGGTTCGCGCGCGGCGTGGTCAATATCGACGCCGGGCTCGATCATATGCCGTTGACCGTGCTCGACCTGTTCAACCCCCGGCTCGGCCTGGGTGGCTATGCGAGCGGCCGTTTCACCTTCCATCATATCGTCGGCACGCCACCCACCGGGCGGATCGACGTCGCGGTGCGCGGTCTCACTCGATCGGGGCTGGTGCTGAGCTCGCAGCCGGTCGATCTGGGCCTCGCCGCCGTTCTGACCGCGAACGGCGCGGCGGGACGCTCGGTGGTGGTGAGCAACGGCTCGATCATCGGCCGCGCACAAGCCCGGCTTTCGCCGCTCGCGCCCGGCGACGACATCCTCTCCCGCCTGATCAAGGCGCCGCTGTTCGCGCAGCTGCGTTATGCCGGCCCAGCGGATACTTTGTGGCGGCTGATCGGGGTCGAGACGATCGATCTTTCGGGCCCGCTCTCGGTCGCCGCCGACATCCACGGCACGCCCGCCGACCCGCAGATTTCGGGTCGCCTGTCGAGCGACGGCGCGCGTCTGGAAAGCGCGGTCACCGGCACCGTGATCGATGGGATCAAGGCGATCGGCAATTTCGACGGCTCGCGCCTGGTGATCGATCAGATGACCGGCCGCGCGGGCGCGGGCGGCAGCATTTCGGGCAAGGGCACCTTCAATTTCGGCGCGGGCAAGGGCTTGGGCATCGATCTCGCCATCCAAGCGCAGAATGCGGTGCTGCTCAATCGTGACGATATCGGCGCAACGGTCGATGGCCCGCTTACGTTGAAGTCGGACGGGCGCGGCGGAACGATCGGCGGCGATGTGCGGATCGAGCGCGGCCATTTCCGGCTTGGTTCGGCGACCGCCGCCCAGGTGCCGCGTCTCAAGGTGACCGAGCTTAACCGGCCTGACGACGCGGGCGACGACGACAATGTGATCATTCCCTGGACACTCGATCTGAAGGCGCGCGCGTCGAGCCGGCTGATGGTGACCGGGCTTGGTCTCGACAGCGAATGGCGCGCCGACCTTGTGATCAAGGGCGCGGTCGACAATCCCGCGATCACCGGGCGCGCCGATCTCGTGCGCGGCGGCTATCAGTTCGCTGGGCGCCGCTTCGATCTCGATCGCGGCATGATCCGCTTCACCGGCGAGGCCCCGCCCGATCCGGTGCTCGACATCACCGCGCTCGCGGACATTCAGGGGCTGAGCGCGACGATCCACGTCACCGGCACCGGCCTGCATCCCGACATCACCTTCCAAAGCGTGCCGGCCTTGCCCGAGGACGAACTGCTGTCGCGCCTGCTGTTCGGCACGTCGATCACCAACCTGTCCGCGCCCGAGGCGCTGCAGCTGGCGGCGGCGGTGGCCTCGTTGCGCGGCGGAAATGGCGGAGGCATGAATCTCGACCCGATCAACGCGGTGCGGCGCGCGGTCCATCTCGATCGCCTGCGCATCCTGCCCGCCGACGTGACCACGGGCATGAAGACCGCAGTCGCGGCGGGCAAGAATATCGGGCGGCGCACCTATGTGGAGCTGATCACCGACGGCGCCGGCTATTCGGCGACCAGCGTCGAATTCCGCATCACGCGCTGGCTGTCGGTGCTGGGCACGATCTCAACCATCGGCCGCGAGAGCACCAATTTGCGCATCTCGAAAGATTATTGAACGCGGATCAAAGCCCGAGGTCGGACAACCCCGGATGATCCGCCGGCCGCGGCCCCGACCGGTCCCAATGGAACAGGCGGTCCGCATCCCTGACCGGCACGTCGTTGATGCTGGCATGGCGCTCGCGCATCAGGCCGTTAGGCTCGAATGCCCAATTCTCATTGCCATAAGCCCGATACCAGTCGCCCGCCGCATCGTGATATTCATAGGCAAAGCGCACCGCGATCCGATCATCGGTGAAGGCCCACATTTCCTTGATCAGCCGATATTCGCGCTCTTTCTCCCACTTGGCGGTGAGGAAGGCGACGATTGCCTCGCGCCCGGTCAGGAACGTGCTCCGATTTCGCCAGCGGCTGTCAGGCGTGTAGGCGAGCGCGACCTTGGCCGGATCGCGACTATTCCAGCCATCCTCCGCCTTGCGCGTCTTCAGGATCGCTGTGTCGCGAGTAAAGGGAGGGAATGGTGGCCGGGGGTCTGCTTGCGACAAGATGATATCCTGAACGGTACGATCATTGGGGACGTCTTAGTCGAAATGCGCCGTGCCGCGATTGGGAGTGGCATGGTGCGCGCGGAACAGCTTGCCGCGCTCGGTAATGAACACGACGACCAATGCAGTCGTACCCAGCAGGAAGAAGCCGAGTGTCAGCGGCAGCACCGTGCCGTTGAACGTCTGGCCGATCACTAGGCCCAACAGCACCCCGCAGCAGGTCGAAACAAAACCTTGCACCGACGAAGCGGTACCCGCGATCGCGCCGACATTCTCCATCGCCATCGACCCAAAATTGGAGCCGATCAGGCCGAAGCAGAACATGGTCGCGAACTGGAAGAGCGCGAAGCTGAGGATGGTTTCGTGCCCGAACAGCGCGAACAGGCTGTGCAGGCCTGACACCGCGATCATGCTCAGCAACGCCGTGTGCGACACTTTGCGCGTTCCCAGCCGCTCGACGATCCGCGAATTGGTGAAGGCCGCCGCCGCCATCGACAGGCCAATTCCGGCGAAGACGAGCGGGAACTTGCCCGGCGCGTGGAAAATGTCCTGGAAGATCTGCTGGATCGAATTGATGAACCCCATCAGCGCCCCGAACACCAGCGTGATCGCCAACGTATAGCCGAGCGCACTGCGGTCGGTCAGCGTACGCCAGACGGCCTGCCCGATCGCGCGCGGTGACAAGGGACGGCGATATTCGGGGTGCAACGTCTCCCCGATCGCGAGGCTGAGTACGGCCGCGACGACGAGCGCGAACGCCGCCAGGAAGAAAAAGATCAGGCGCCAGCTTCCGACCAGCATGATCCCCTGCCCGATGCTCGGCGCGAGCACGGGCACCATCAGGAACACCATGAACGAGGTCGACATGACCCGCGCCATCTGGCGGCCCGAAAAGCAGTCTCGCACCATCGAGATGGTGAGCACCCGGCTCGACGCGCCGGCAATGCCCTGGAACAGCCGCGCCACCAGCAACAACTGGAAGCTGGAGGCGAAGCCAGCGAGGATGCTGAGCGCCGCGAACAGCGACAGGCTCGGTACCAGTATCGCCTTGCGCCCGAACCGGTCGGAGAGGGGGCCGTAGACGATCTGCGCCGCGCCGAAGCCGAACACGTAGACCGCGATCACCCACTGCTGATGGTTTTCGTTGGCGACCCCCAACGAGCGGCCGATATGCGGCAGCGCCGGCAACATCGAATCGATGCCCAGCGGCGTTACCGCCATCAAGGCGGCGATCAGCGCGACGAAAAGTCCAAAACGCATTCCGGGCCCGGCACCTTGCGGCGCGGGAGAAGGGACATCTGCGGGCGGCATGGCGCCGCCTATGCGCGCTCCGCTGCGTGGCGGCAAGGCGCGGACAAAAAAACGGCCGCGCACCCGTTCGGGCCGCGGCCGTTTCTTGTCCTTGTGGACTTGAGCCTTAGTCGGCCTTGGGCTTGCGGCCGGGCTTGGCACCGGTGCGCGGCTTGCGGCCGAGACCGATCTTGTGCGCGAGCGCGCGGCGCTGCTCGGCGTAATTGGCGGCGACCATCGGATAATCGCGGGGCAGACCGAACGTCTCGCGATAGCTTTCCGGCGTGTAGCCGTGCTGCGAGATGTGGCGGCGCAGCATCTTGTACTGCTTGCCGTCGATCATGCTGACCAGATAGTCCGCCTTGATCGAGGCACGCGCCGAAACGGCACCCTTGGGCTTTTCGGCCTGCGGCTCGGACGCCGTGGTCCCGACCTGCGACAGCGCGGTATAGACGCTCTGAATCAGCGCGCCGACTTCCGCGGTCGGGACAGAGTTGTTGCTGACATGCGCCGCAACAATGTCGGCCGTTAGGGTAATCAGTTCCTGATTGTCGTTCGCCACGTTAATACTCCTTGGGGAACGGCGCATATAGGCCCGTTTCGTTACTTTGCCAGCCATTCCGACCGCTTAACTGTAATTTTTCGCGACGAATGCATGGATTGACGGGACCGTTGCAGATTCCGACAGGTAACGTTGCAAACAGCACTGGCCTTCCCATATCCGCCGCCGAGCGGAGATTAAAATGAGCGAAGACAAAATCGGCTGGCACGGAACGACCATTCTGTCTGTCAGGAAAAACGGAAAGGTCGTCGTCGCGGGCGACGGCCAGGTCAGCCTCGGCAATACGGTAATCAAGCCCAATGCGCGCAAGGTGCGCCGGCTCGGCGACGGATCGGTGATCGGCGGCTTTGCCGGCGCGACCGCGGATGCCTTTACCTTGTTCGAGCGGCTGGAGCGCAAGCTCGAACAATATCGCGGCCAGCTGATGCGTGCCGCGGTCGAACTCGCCAAGGACTGGCGGACCGACAAATATCTGCGCAACCTGGAGGCGATGATGATCGTCGCCGACAAGGACGTGACGCTGATCCTGACGGGCAACGGCGACGTGCTGGAGCCGGAAGCCGGGATCGCGGCGATCGGATCGGGCGGCAATTACGCTCTGTCCGCCGCCAGGGCGCTGGTCGACTATGAGCAAGATGCCGAAACGATCGCCCGCAAGGCGATGGGCATTGCCGCCGAGGTCTGCGTCTTCACCAACGGCAATCTGACCGTCGAGACGATGGACGCGGCCTGACGCGTCGCCCCAGCGAAAGCTGCGGCTCAAGGCCGCATACGCGACCCACGGATACACTCCCGAGATCCCAGCTTTCGCTGGGACGACGAAAGCAGAAAATGAACGAAGCCCTTACTCCCAAAGCCATCGTCAAGGCGCTCGACGAGCACATTATCGGCCAGGACGACGCCAAGCGCGCGGTCGCGGTCGCGATGCGCAACCGCTGGCGCCGCCAGAAGCTCGCGCCCGAATTGCGCGACGAAGTATCCCCCAAAAATATCCTGATGATCGGGCCGACCGGTTGCGGCAAGACCGAGATCAGCCGCCGCCTCGCCAAGCTCGCCGACGCGCCGTTCGTGAAGGTCGAGGCGACCAAGTTCACCGAGGTCGGCTATGTCGGCCGCGACGTCGAGCAGATCGCGCGCGACCTGGTCGAGGAAGCGATAAGGCTCGAAAAGGAGCGCCGCCGCGCCGCGGTCAAGGACAAGGCCGAGGAGGCCGCGATGGCGCGCCTGATCGACGCTTTGGTCGGCAAGGATGCATCCGAAGCGACGCGTGCCTCCTTCCGCCAACGTTTCCAGGATGGGCATCTCGACGACAAGGAAGTCGAGATCGACGTCGAGGACACAGGTAACGGCCAGATGGAGATTCCCGGCATGCCCGGCCAGGTGAGCATGATCAACCTGGGCGAGATCATGGGCAAATTGGGCGGCGCGCGCCTGAAGAAACGCAAGCTGTCGGTGCGTTCGGCCTGGACCAAATTGGTCGAGGAGGAAGCCGACAGGCGCCTGGACCAGGAGGATGTCGCGCGCGTGGCTTTGGCTGATGCCGAGGCCAACGGCATCGTCTTCCTCGACGAGATCGACAAGATCGCGGTGTCTGATGTGCGGGGCGGATCGGTCAGCCGCGAGGGCGTGCAACGCGACCTGCTGCCTTTGATCGAGGGCACCACCGTCTCGACCAAATATGGCCCGATGAAGACGGATCATATCCTCTTCATCGCCAGTGGCGCCTTCCACGTCGCCAAGCCGAGCGACCTGTTGCCCGAGCTGCAGGGCCGCCTGCCGATCCGGGTCGAATTGAAGCCGCTGACCGAGAAGGATTTCGTGCGGATCCTGTCCGACACGCGCGCCTCGCTCACCACGCAATATAGCGCGCTGATCGCGACCGAGCAGGTCGAGGTCAGCTTTACCGAGGACGGCATCGCCGCGATCGCCCGCACCGCCGCGCAGGTGAATGAGAGTATCGAGAATATCGGTGCGCGCCGCCTGTCGACCGTGATGGAGAAATTGCTGGAGGATGTGAGCTTCCACGCGGAGGAGCGCACCGGGACGACGCTTACCGTCGACGCCGCTTATGTCGACGCGCAATTGGCCGACGTGGCGCGCGATACGGACCTCAGCAAATACGTGCTGTAGGCCAGAGCGTCCTCGCCTCTGACGTGATCGGTCTGCTAGACCTGCACGGAATTCGTCACCCCGGACTTGTTCCGGGGTCCACCGGACCGCACGCGTTGGCCTCGCGGACGGGTGGATGCCGGAACAAGTCCGGCATGACGGACATCGACCGCTCGACACGGTCACATTATCCCGCCACAGCGCCCCCATGTCGCTGACCGAACGCATTCTCGCCCCTGTCGCCGCCTGGATCATCGCAATCATTTCGGCGGGCGGCTATCTCGGCATTGTCCTGCTGATGGGGATCGAGAGCGCATGCATCCCGCTCCCGTCCGAGATCATTATGCCCTTCTCCGGCTATCTCGTCTCGACCGGGCGGTTCGAATTGTGGGCGGTCGCGACCGCGGGCGCGATCGGCTGCAATGTCGGGTCGATCGTCGGCTATGCGGTCGGCCAATATGGCGGGCGCGCCTTCGTCGAGCGCTGGGGCAAATATGTGCTGCTCAACCTGGACCATCTCGACCAGGCTGAGCGCTTCTTCGCGCGCTGGGGCAGCATAACGGTGCTGGTCTGCCGCCTGCTGCCGTTCGTGCGCTCGTTCATCGCCTTCCCGGCCGGTGTCGCGCGGATGCCGCTGATACGGTTTCACATCTACACCTTTGTCGGATCCTGGCCGTGGTGCTTCGCCTTGGCCTGGATCGGCATGAAGCTGGGCGCCGCGTGGCGCACCGACCCGCGCCTGTCACACGCGCTCCATTACGCGGACGCGGCGGTGATCGCCGTGATCCTGGCCGGCATCGTCTGGTTCGTCTGGCACCAGCTCCATAAAAGCCGGGGGTAACGACGGAGACGGGAAATGTGGTCGAAGAGTTTATTGTTCGCCTCGTTCCTGCCGACGCTATCGCCTGCAGCTGCGATGAGCAGCGCCATGCCGCCCCCATCGTCGGTGGACGCAGCGGTCCACACATTGATGGCCAAGACCGACGCCAAGGGGCTGGCGATCGCGCTGATCGACGATGGCAAGGTTCGCTACGTCCACGCCTATGGCGTCCGCAACGCCCAGGGCGATCCGCTGCGGACTGATACGGTCATGTACGGCGCGTCGCTGACCAAGACGGTGTTCGCTTATCATGTCCTCCAGCTGGTCGATCAACGGAGGATCGCGCTCGACACGCCGCTTGCCGACTATCTCGACAAGCCGCTGCCTGACTATGACACCGAAGCGATCTATCGCGGCAAATACGGCCCCTATCGCGACCTCGCCAGCGATCCGCGCTGGAAGCGGATTACCGCGCGCAACGTGCTCACCCATTCGACCGGCTTTGCGAACTTCGCGTGGATCGAGCCCGACAAGAAACTGCGCATCCATTTCGATCCGGGTACGCATTACTCTTATTCCGGCGAAGGCATGAGCCTGCTCCAGTTCGTGATCGAGAATGGGCGCAAGGATCGCGGTCTGGGCCTGGATCTGGGCACGCTCACCCAAGCCACGTTCGACCGGCTCGGCATGACACGCACCAGCCTCAAATGGCGGCCCGACTTCCGGCCCAATCTGGCGGACGGCTGGAACGACAAGGGCGAGGCCCAGGCGCATGACGAACGATCCAAAGTGCGTGTCGCCGGATCGATGGATACGACCATAGCCGACCTGTCGAAATTCGTCGCGGCGCTCGTCCGCCATGACGGCTTGAGCGCTGCCTCCTATGCAGAAATGCTCAAGCCCTCGCTCCACATCACGACCGCGCATCAATTCCCCAATTTCGGACCCGAACTGCCCACGTCACAACAGCGCAAGGATCTCTACGCGGGCCTCGGCCTGGTCGGGTTCGACGGTCCGCAGGGTCACGGCTTCTTCAAGGGCGGGCATGACGAGCAGACAGCGAACACCATGGTCTGCATCGAGAAGACGCGGAAATGTGTGCTGATCCTGTCGAATGACGTACGCGCCGAGGCGCGTTTCGCGGAACTGGTCCGTGCCGTGCTCGGCGACACCGGCGTGCCTTACGATTGGGAATATGGCGACCGGGCAGGCAAATCCTGAGCCGCCCACCGCGCAGATAGTGTGGCATGCATCGCCATCCGCCCCTCCGTCGCCTTCGGCGCCACCTCTCCCTGGCGGGGGAGGATTGAGCCCGGGCGTTAGACCGAAAGCTTCGGGTCGCCCTCCAGGATGCGCTGCTCCAGCACCGGCTTGCCGCCATGCCAGCGCGCCGCTCTATGGACCACCCGATAGCGGATCGGGCCACCATCAGGAGTTTCGGCGCGCGTGATCGGGCGGGGGATGCAGACGAATTCGGTCTCGATCGCTTGCGCGCTCGCTGTCACGACCGAGTAACCGTGGCCGCCCATGTCGACGAATTCAAGATGCGGGGCAACGTCGGGGTTGGTGAGCGCGCGGGCGCGTTCGATATCGCCCGATTGCGCATATTCCCACGCGGCGCGGACGCCACGCTTGATCGCGATGTTGACCGTCGTTTCCTTGGTCCCGTCCGCGCGTTCGACCGTGAAAAGCGGGAGCAGCGGATCGCCCTTCTTTTGATGCTCCAGCGACTCGGCCATGCCTGGGGCCGAGATCGATCCGGTGACGAAGGCGAGACCGACCGGTTCGAACTTTTTGGGCGGCAGCGCCTTGGCGGCATAGCCCGCCCAGAAGCTGTGGCGATCACCCGAAACGGCGACAAAGCCGGCGATACCACCGTCGCGGACGAAGTCGTAGAGTTCGGCGCGTTCGGCAAAGGCCGAGCTGAACTCGCCGCCGCCGAACGTGGCATAGCCCTCGCCCGGCCACGGCTTCGAGATACCTTTGGGCAGGTTCTGCGGATCGGTTCTCATGTCGAGCGTGGCGTTGGTCGCGCCCCAGATCTTCCAGGTCGCGGTCGAGCCTTTCAGCCGATCTTTGAGCCACGCTTTCTGGGTGCGGCCGAGCACGGTGTAAGGCGCCTCGTCCTTGCGGAAATTGGAGACGGGCTTGGCGCCGTTGGGGATCATCGCGGGCGGGCGATTGCCGTCGTAACCGCGGCCGCCGTCGAGGATTTCCGCCTGCTCCTGAGGCAGGAACATGGGGAAGTCCTCGAAGCCCAAGTCGTTCGCCTCCGGCCGCCGGGTCGGATCGCGCATCTTGTAGCTGTGGAAATCGGTCAGGATCAGATCGACATGACGGCCATAACGCTGCGCGCGATAAGAGGTCATGCTGCCGATCGCGGTGCGGTTGTTGGGCTCGTCACCGAAGCCGTCCGCGTCGAGCTTCGTGATCGGCGCCTTGGTCACCGTGGGCCCCGCGAAGCGATCTAGCCCGGGGCCGGATGCCTTGCGCACGCGCGCCGGGATATATTCCCACCATGCCTGGTTGGCGGCGACGCGCAGCGGCTGGGCAGGTTCGGGTTCGCCGCCATAGGCAATGAAGCTTTGCCAACCCTGCCAGGAGAATTCGTGATTGTCGCCGATGCAGATGAACGGGAAATGCGCGCGCGCATCCTGAACGTCGGGGTCGTGGATATGGCCCCGATAGACCACGCGATAGCCCTCGAGCGTGGTCGGCACGTGGAAGTTGCTGACCTTGCGCGCGTCGGGGATGCGGCCGATGTCGTAGACAATGCGGTCGTAGCGGGTCGGCACCTCGTCCGGATACTCGACAACCTCGTAGATGAAATCGCCGAGGTGGAGGACAAAGCCCAGCCGCTGGTCGGCTGGCGCCCTCTCGTCCTCCCAGATCATGCGGCGATAGGCGTTCTGCGCGCCTTCGTTGACGCTCTGGCAGGAAACGAAGGCGAAGCGGACGGTGCGCGGATCGTCATCGCGCGGCGCGGTAATGGTGCGGCCGACCCGGCTGCCATGCCCCTCGGCGTCGGTGAAGCGGTACCAATAGAGCGTCGCGGGCTTGAGACCGGCGACCAGGGTCCGGCAGGTCCAGTCGGCCTCGGCCAGCACGGGCACTTTGCGAGTGGCGACAACCTGGCGGAAATCGGGATCGAGCGCGACCTCGACGGTGAGCATCGCTCGGGCGGTTCCGGGGAAAGGCCGGCGCGTCCACAGGATGACGCTATCTGGCAAAGGATCGCCCGAGGCCACGCCCTCCGGATAGGCCGCGCGATCTTCGCGCCAGGCTATGCGTGAGGCGGCAGCGGTCCGCCCCGCCCACAGCAACGTCGCGCCCATCGCGGCGGCGCTGCTCACGAATCCGCGACGATTGATCCGGTCCATGTTCTACCCTCATCCAAGGCTTGCGGATCGAAGACAGAATTTCGCGGGCGACAGCACAAGGATGAGGTCACGAACCGGCAAGAAAACCGGTCGGAAGGTCCGTATCGAGCCCGATTGCCCAGGTCGTTGTCCGCCCCCTCCGTCGCCTTCGGCACCACCTCCCTCTGGCGGGGGAGGATTCTGCGGTCCGCAGCTAGCTCCGCAGCGGCCAGCGACCGACTTCGACGTGCTGGGTCTCGCCGATGAGGCTATCGATCAGGACGAAATCCTCGACCAGCCAGCTGATCGGCTCGATTTCGATCTCGGGCATCGGCTGGCCGCCGTAGAGCAGGGTCACATGCGGGGTGAAGCCGCCGCTCTGCCGGAACGCGATGCCAGCGCGCATCAGCGCGAAGCCCAACCGTTCGCGGAACATGCGTAGCGCCTCGAGCGGCTCGCTCGGCAACAGCAGAGCCGAGCGGTTGCCGCCGACCAGCCGGTCGAAGATCACGCGGAAGCTCGGCATGCGGATCGATGCCGCAATCTCCGCCGCTTCCTGTGTCAGGCCCTCTGGCAATACCTCGCCCATCACGAGCGAGAGCGTGGTGATATGGAGCCGATCGAGCCGCATCGGCACGCCGCCCAGGCGGAGCGACGCGATCAGATCGCCGATCCGCGTGCGCTCCTCGTCCGACGGCAGCACCGCGAAGAACAGATTGTGGGTCAGCGCGCGCGGCGCCTGGGCAAGCATTGTGGACATGGGTTCGGCCTCTTCCGACTCGCGTGGATGTTCTTATTATGTTCCGGGTGCAACGACGGTGCAATCCCGGCTGTCATTGCGAGCGACGCGAAGCAATCCAGGTCTCAGCTATCCGGATAGTCCGGGCCTGGATTGCCGCGTCGCTGCGCTCCTCGCAATGATGACAGAATGGGGCACCATGCCTTGGGCCGTTGACGCCCCGCCTCCCCTCTCCCATGCCGTGCGGCGGGAGGAATCAATGGCCGAGGTGAAGCTGCATCCGAGCTGGCTGGGGCCGCTGCAAGGCGAGTTCGACAGCCCTTATATGCAGGCGCTGCGCCAGTTCCTGGTCGCCGAGAAGAATGCCGGAAAGCGCATTTTCCCGAAATCCGGCAACTGGTTCCGCGCGCTCGATCTGACACCGCTGGAGGATGTGCGCGTCGTGATCCTGGGGCAGGATCCCTATCATGGCGAGGGCCAGGCGCATGGCCTGTGCTTCTCGGTCCAGCCGGGCGTGCGCACGCCGCCGAGCCTGGTCAATATCTACAAGGAAATGGAGACCGACCTTGGCATCCCGCCCGCGCGCCACGGCTTCCTCGAGCATTGGGCGCAGCAAGGCGTGCTGCTGCTGAATGCGGTGCTGACAGTGCAGATGGGCATGGCCGCATCGCATCAGGGCCGCGGCTGGGAGCGCTTCACCGACGCGGTGATCCGGCTGATCAATGCTCGGGCCGAACCGGTCGTGTTCATGCTGTGGGGCAGCTACGCGCAGAAGAAGGCGGCGTTCGTCGACAGCGTCGACAAAGGCGGGCGCCACCTTGTGCTCAAGGCGGTGCATCCTTCGCCGCTTTCGGCCTATGCGGGCTTTTTCGGCTGCGGCCATTTCTCGAAGGCCAATGCCTTCCTCAGGGCACACGGGCAGAAGCCGATCGACTGGCGGCTACCAGACCTCGCCTGACGAGCCCGGCTCTTTTTCGGTCAAAATGGCTGATTTGGACACTAGGTTCAGCAGGGCCATCATTTGTTATCAGGGCAATACGAAAGGCACCTAATAATATTCTTCCAGATTCTTGATCCCGATCGAGTTGTTGGAGAAATATTATGGCCACGACACTTGAGCCACGCGCCGAGCAGCATCGGCTCTGCAATCTCAAACCATCCCAGGGTACGGAAAAGGACTGGCAAGTCGAGCATGCGGTGGAGTCCGGCGCGCTGGAGGCGGGGGCGGCGCTGCCGGCCAGCGTCGATCTTCGCGCCGCCTGGTGGAAGATCGGCGACCAGGAGAATACGGGATCCTGCGTCGGATGGAGTTCGACCGCCGGTGTCGCACGCTATATGTTCGTGAAGGCGGGCAAGCTGACGCAGAGCACGGAACTCTCACCCCGCTTCACCTGGATGGCGAGCAAGGAAACCGACACGCTCACCAGCTTGCCGGAAACGATGATCGAAGGCGCAGGCACGACGCTCAAGGGCGCCGTTGACATTCTGCGCAACTATGGGGCCGTGCCCGAGACGCTGCTGCCGTTCCATATCAATACGGCGATGTACACCGGCGACGAAAAGGCCTTCTTTGCGACTGCCGCGACCCGCAAGATCGCCGCCTACTTCAATCTTCAGCGCAATTTGACGAGCTGGCGGACCTGGCTGGCGACCCACGGCCCCATCCTGGTCGGCCTCAATGTCGATCATACGTGGGACAATGCCAAGGCCACCGGCGGGAACCTCGACGTGTTTCTACCGAATACCATTCGCGGCGGTCACGCGGTGGCGGTCGTGGGCTATCGTCCCGACGGGCGTTTCATCCTCCGCAACAGCTGGGGAACGACGTGGGGCGACAAGGGTTTTGCCTATGCCAGCGAGAATTACATCAACGGTGCATTCTACAATGAGAGCTACGGGGTGACGCTCTGACACGAGCCGGATCCTGGCGATACGTGCTCCTTAGGCATATCGCCGTTCTCGCTGCCTTGTCGGGATGCGCGGACGCGGCTTTCCATGCGCGAGGAACCGATAGGAATGCGATGTCCGTCTTGAGTTTGTCCGAACCGGATGACGGCCGAACCGTGGCGGGCCGGATCGGCGAATTGGTCGAGATCCGGCTCCCGGAGAATGCGACGACAGGATATCGCTGGACGATCGAACAGCAGGATTCCGATAAGCTGGAACTGATCACCGACAAAGCCGACTATCCCGAACGGCGGCTCGGCTCGGGAGGTACGGCCTCTTTCCTCTTCCGCCTGCGGGCAGCGGGATCCGCGACGCTGGCCTTGCGATATTGGCGCTCCTGGGAAGGCGACGATTCCGTCCTCAAGCGATACAGGCTTACGGTCGACATCACCGGAAACTAAGCCGACGCTTGCCTGATGCGCGGGCGGTGGCGCATGACATGGGCATGATCATCCGCGAGATCGCGAAGACCGATTATGTCCAGTGGCTGCCCTTGTGGGACGGCTATAATCATTTCTATGGGCGCAGCGGTGCGGCCGCTTTGTCCGACGAGATCACCGCTACCACCTGGGCGCGCTTCTTCGACGAGATGGAGCCGGTCCATTGCCTCGTCGCCGAACAGGATGGCCGGCTGGTCGGCTTGACCCATTATCTGTTCCACCGCAGCACGACCGCGATCGGGCCGGTCTGCTACCTGCAGGATTTGTTCACCAGCGCGGATGCGCGCGGCAAAGGGGTCGGCCGCGCGTTGATCGAGGCTGTCTATGCGTGCGCGCATGCGGCGGGCGCGGCGCGCGTCTATTGGCAGACGCACGAGACCAACCGGACCGCGCAAAGCCTCTACGACCAGGTTGCCGAGAAATCGGGTTTTCTGGTCTATCGCAAGCTGGTGTGACCCGGCAGCGATCACAAAAGTGCTAGCCGATCTGGCGCTCATGCGGGATGATCCCTGGCATGAAAAACATGCGCGCCCTCATCCCCCGTCCGGCCCTGTTCGCGGCGGCCGCGACGGCATTCCTGGTGGCGCTCCCCGCTGACGCCGCTGCCATCAACACAACCCCGGAAGAAGCCTCGCGGGCGATGGACACGGCGATCGTCGCGGGCGACGGCGCCACACTCGACACGCTGATCGCACCGGATTTCATCTGGGTGCGCGAGGGCGGCCGCCGCGTCGGCAAGGCGGATTTCGTCCACGGCCTCGCCACGCCCGGCCTGAAGATCGAGCCCTACACGCCCCGCGAGGGCCGCTGGTTGAAATCGGGCGACATCGCCGTGTTCAGCGCGGTCAACGAGCTTCACGGCAGCGAAGGCGGCGAGGCGTTCGTCGACAAACACAGTTTCGTCGACGTGTGGCGGCGCGATGGCGAAGGGTGGCGGCTGGTCTATACCCAGGTCACCAAGGCGCCCGAAGCGGGCAAATAAGCGCCGCGTTGGTGATTGGCTTTCGGGCCGGCGGAGCTAGAAGGCGCGCATGGTACGTCCTTTCCGTCTCGGTACGCGTGGCTCACCTCTGGCCTTGTGGCAGGCAAATATGGTCGCGGGAGCGCTGCGCACGATCCACGGGCTTCCCCCGCAGGCGATCGAGATAGTCCCGATCCGAACAACCGGCGACCAGGTGCAGGACCGCGCGCTCGCGGAGATTGGCGGCAAGGCGCTGTGGACCAAGGAACTGGATCGCGCGCTGCTGGAGAATGAGATCGATTTCGCGGTCCATTCGATGAAGGATGTCGAGACGATCCGTCCGCGCGAGATCGTGATCGCCGCCATGCCGCCCCGCGCCGACACGCGCGACCGGCTGATCGGGGCGGAGAGCCTGGCCGCGCTCCCGCGCAACGCGCGCGTCGGCACGTCCTCGCCGCGCCGCGCGGCACAGGTGCGGCGCGCGCGGCCCGACGCGCAGATCCTGCTGTTCCGGGGCAATGTCGACACGCGGCTGCGCAAGCTCGCCGAGGGCGAAGCCGACGCGACCCTGCTCGCCGCGGCCGGGCTCGAACGGCTCGGGCGCGACGATATCGGGACGCCGCTGAACGAGCTGCTCCCCGCGCCGGCGCAGGGGGCCATCGGCGTCGAAGCGCGCGCGGACGATAGCGAGATTCTGGGGCTGCTGGCCCTGATCGACCACAAGCCGACCAGTCTGTGCGTCCATGCCGAGCGCGCCTTGCTCGCCGCGCTGGGCGCGGACTGCCGCTCGCCGGTCGCAGCGCTGGCGCAGCTTCAATCGGGCCAGATCCATTTACGCGCCGAAATCCTGACAGAAGATGGCAGCCAGTATCAGGCGGCGGAAATCGTCTTCCCGTTCCACGAAAAGAACACTCCGGAGGCGCTCGCGCGCATCCTGCTCGATCGCGCGGGCCCGGGGCTGCGCGCGCTGTTCGCAGCATGACACGCTTGCTTGTGCTGCGGCCCGAACCCGGCGCCGCCGTCACGGTCGCGAATGCGGTGGCCGCGGGCTGGCATCCGATTGCCGCGCCGCTCTTCACGGTGGTTTCGATCGACTGGGAAGCGCCAGAGGCGGCGGCGCATGATGCGCTGATGCTGACCAGCGCGCAGGCGGTGCGCCACGCCGGCCCCGCTTTGGCGTCCTATCGAGCGCTCCCGGTTTATGCGGTGGGTGAGGCGACCGGAATCGCGGCGATGGAAGCTGGATTCGCCGACGTGCGCATGGGCTCCGCCGATGCGGCCTTGCTCGTGACGATGATGGTCCGCGATGGCGTGCGGTATCCCCTTCATTTGGCGGGGCGCGAACATCGCGTGCTCGACGCGGCGCCCATCCCGATCGCGCGGCGGATCGTGTATGCCGCCGATCCGGTCGCCGAACTGCCGCCCGCCGCGCAGGCCGCGCTCGAGCAAGACGCGGTGGCTTTGCTCCATTCGCAGCGCGCGAGCGCGGTCTTCGCCGATTTGCTGGTCCGCGCCGGGTTCGATCCCGCGACAGTCCGCGTCGCTGCGATCAGCGGGGCGGCGGGCGCGGGACCATGGCAGAAGATCAAGATCGCCGATACGCCCAGCGACTCTGCGCTGTTGGCGGCGGCGGCTCGTCTGTGCGAGAAGGACTGATGGATCAGCGCGACTATTACGGAACCAGATCGCGGCGCAGCACCTGGGGCTTGCTGTTCCTCGCTATCGTCGCGTTCCTGCTTGGCGTCGTCGGCGCGGGACTGGCGCTGCGCCAGTGGGCCAGCCTCGACAAATTCGTCCATCCGGTATCCGCGAACCAACCGGTGCTGAACACGCCCCAGCCGACCGCATCCCGCCCCGCCGCAGCCCTGCCCTCGCTGCCGCCCGCCGATCCAGCGATCGACCAGCGCGTCGCCGCGATCGAATCGCGGATCGACGATATCGACGCGCGCGCGGCGGCCGCATCCGGCAATGCCAACCGCGCGGAAGGCCTGCTGGTTGCCTTCGCCGCGCGCCGCGCGCTCGACCGCGGCCAGCCGCTCGGTTTCCTTGAAGGCATGTTGCGCGACCGGTTCGCGGGCAACGACGCGGCCTCGGTCGCGCAGATTATCGCCGCCGCGCAGCGCCCGGTGACACTTGCCCAATTGCAGGACGGGCTGGCGGCGCTGCGGCCGCAGCTCGTCACCCATGCACCCGACCAGAGCATGTGGCAGGGCTTCAAGGACCAGCTCTCGACATTGTTCGTGGTGCGCAAGGCCGACCAGCCTTCGAATATTCCCGCCGATCGCCTGTCTCGAGCAGACCATGCGCTGGAACAAGGCCAGGTCGATTCCGCCGCCGCCGAGGTCGCCCGCCTGCCGGGGGCCGCGCGCGCCAATGACTGGCTTGGCCAGGCGCGGCGTTACGTGCTGGCACGCAACGCGCTCGACCGGATCGAGACCGAGGCACTGCTCACGCCCGCGTCCAAGCCAACACCGCTCGCGCAAAACCGCTAGAGCGCCCGTCGATGCCGGCGGTCGCCGCACTCCAATATTCGCATGCGTCGTTCGATCCGCGCGCCGGCGAACGCGTGATGGGCCGTCGCGTCGCGAGCCATAGCTTCCTCAAGGCCTGGATCGAGCATAGCGGGGCCGACCCGATGACGGCCTGGGTCCATAGCGCGGCCGACGCGGCACATTTCGAGGAGCATGCGCGCGAACTGGGCGCGACCGGAAAGATCGCGGTCGCCAGTATCCACAATTTCGAACCGGTCCGCGACGCGGGCGCATTGTGGCTCGCCGGTCCCGCGCTCAGCACCCAAGCCTGGCAAAGGCGCTGGTTTGGGCAAGCCGCGTGGAGCCTGGTCGGCATCACGCATACCATCTCCAGCGACCGTGCGATGGACCTTATCGCCAACCTGCTGATCGCGCCGATCCAGCCATGGGACGCGCTGATCTGCACGTCGCAGGCGGTGAAGAAGGTCGTGCGCACCCTGCTTCAGGAACAGGCGCTCTATCTTCAGGATCGGCTGGGCGCGACCGCGTGCACCGGGCCAGAACTGCCGGTCATTCCGCTCGGCGTGGATTGCTCGGCATTGGCGCCGGACGGCGCGGCCCGCGCGCGCTGGCGCGCCGAGCTCGGCATCGGCGAGGACGATGTTGCGATCCTTCAGTTCGGCCGCATCGCGATCCATGCCAAGTCGCATCCCTTGCCGCTTTTCCTCGCATTGCAGCGCGCGGCCGCGCAGCGCGGGCCGAAGCTCCATCTGATCCTCGCCGGCCAGCCGGCCAACCCGCAGCAGGGCGAGACCGTGCGCGCGATGGCCGCGGCCTTTTCCGACAGCTTCGCCACCCATTTCGTCGATGGCGCGCGCGACGATGCAGGGTCGGTGCGGTCGGCCGCCGATATCGCCACCTTGCTTTCGGACAATATCCAGGAAAGCTTCGGTCTCGCTCCGGTCGAGGCGATGGCGGCGGCGCTGCCCGTGGTGGGCAGCAATTGGGACGGGCTGCGCGACACGATCGTGGATGGCGAAACCGGGATGCTGGCGGATGCGATCCTGCCGCCCCCGCCGACCGGGGAGGTCGTCGCCCGCCGCTATGCCTTTGGCGCGGACGATTATGATCGCTATATCGGACTTGTCGCGCAGTCGACCGCGATCGACGTGGGCCAGGCAGCGCAGGCTTTCGCCAAGCTGGCGGGCGATCCGGCATTGCGCCGACGGATGGGCGAAGCGGCGCGCACACGGGCGCTTCAGACCTATGACTGGCCGCACGTGATCGGGGCCTATCGTGCGCTGCTGGATCAGCTCGCCGCGGTCCGCGCCGAGGGCCAGGAAAGCGCCGCGCGAACCACGATCGCGCGCCAGCCCGCGCGGATGGACCCGTTCAAGCTGTTCGGATCCTACCCCAATGTCGTGCTGGCCGGCACCACACGGCTGATCGCGGGGCCGATCCGCAGCATCGCCGACCTGCCGGGCGGCCTCGAAAGGACGGCGATCGTCCTGCTCGGCCTGCCCGCGTCGGCGACGTTGGACCTGATGGTGGAAAAGGCTGCGCAACCGATCGCGCTGGCCGATCTGATCGATGGCTTTCCCGGGCAGGACCGGCGCATGCTGACCATGGGCGCCGCCTTCCTGCTCAAGATGGGGCTGCTCGCGCGAGCGCTTTGATATTGCGGTCCGGCATCCGCCGGACCTTGCCGCACCGGCCCGCTCCCCCGGCCTCCCATAGAATAACCTGTTGGGAGGCCGGGTGGGGGAGCGGGCCGGTGCGGCGACAAACTCAGCCGCGCTCGCGCATCTTCTTCTTGTGATAGAGTGTGCGTTTGATGATCCCGACGATCATCAGCGACCAGCCAAGCGCGATCAACACGATCCCGGCCAACCCGAAGGTACGCTCGGCGACACTGTGCCAGCCCTGCGCCTCGAACAGAAGCAGGATGCCGACGATCGTGAGCGTGAGGCCGGCCAGCCGCAGGGGCCGCGCGACCTTGAACAATTCCGCACGATAGGCCGCTTGCCCTGCGCGCGTCGAGAGATCGTGTGGCGGCAGGCTGGGCGGCGATTCGGCCATGAGCGGCAAATCCTCAAGCTGGACGGGCGGACGCCGTCCTACCCGCCCAGCATAAGGCCGGATCAGCGGCAGCGCACCTGCTTCCGATCGATCGCCGCACCCGCAGCCGCACCGCCCGCTGCGCCCAGCAACGTGCCCAGCGTTTTGGATCCGCCCGGCGCGATGATGTTGCCGAGCGTGCCGCCGGCGATACCGCCCACGATCAACCCGGTCGTGCCGTCCGACCGCCTGCAATAATAGCGGCCGTCATTGCCGGCATAGATCTGGTCGTTGTCGCGCAGATGGCGCTCATGATAGCGCGGGTCGTCCTTGTAATAGCGCTCGGCATAATAAGGCGTGCCCGGCGGCGCGTCGTAACCGCTGGCGTAGGAGCTGCCATAGCCATCGCCATATTGTGTGCAGCCCGCCAGCGGCAGGGCCGCAACGGCGGCCAGCGCCGCCATCGTTGGAAAATGGGATCGCATATCCTCTCTCCTTCGTCTGTCGCTGTGCGCGCCAACGAGACTCCGCGCAAATATATCCGTACGGCCCCTTCGGCCCGATTTGGCTTTGCCCTCGACGCACGAAGCGCCTAGCACGGCACCATTCCCCGGGGAGCCGCAGGCGAGCGGCTGAGAGGCGGCTGATGGATGTCCATCCGTGCCGCGACCCGTGAACCTGATCCGGTTTGTACCGGCGGAGGAAGGGAGCGGCCCACGCCATCCTTCTCTTCCGTTTTTGGAGCGAAGTTCATGGCAGACATTCCAGCGCGTACCGAGCTAGCCGTCACCACCGGCCCGATCCGGGGTTCGAAGAAGATCCATGTCGGCCCGCTCAAGGTGGCGATGCGCGAGATTGCGCTAGAGCCGTCCGCCAACGAAGAGCCGCTGCGCGTGTATGACACGTCGGGCCCCTACTCCGATCCCAATGTGCAGATCGACATCATGGCGGGCCTGCCCGAATTGCGCCGCGCGTGGATCCGCGACCGCGGCGATGTCGAGGAGGTCGCGCAGCGCGAGGTTCGGCCTGAGGATAACGGCCAGCTTGGGCCGGATCGTTCGGGCGGGGTCCAGCCCTTCCCCAATGTCCGCCGTCGCGTGTTGCGCGCGAAGCCGGGGATGAACGTCAGCCAGATGCATTATGCCCGCAAGGGCATCATCACGCCCGAGATGGAATATGTCGCGATCCGCGAGAATGCGGGACGCGAGGCGATCGCCAATCTCGTGCGCGACGGCGAGGATTGGGGCGCAGAGATTCCCGATTTCGTGACGCCCGAATTCGTCCGCAGCGAAGTCGCGCGCGGCCGCGCGATCATCCCCAACAATATCAACCACCCCGAAAGTGAGCCGATGGCGATCGGGCGCAACTTCCTGGTCAAGATCAACGCCAATATCGGCAATTCAGCGGTCGCCTCCGACGTCGCGCAGGAAGTCGACAAGATGGTGTGGTCGATCCGCTGGGGCGCGGACACGGTGATGGACCTCTCCACCGGGCGCAACATCCACGACACGCGCGAATGGATCGTGCGCAACTCGCCCGTGCCGATCGGCACGGTGCCGATCTACCAGGCGTTGGAGAAGGTCGGCGGTATCGCCGAGGACCTGACCTGGGAAATCTTCCGCGACACGCTGACCGAGCAGGCCGAGCAGGGCGTCGATTATTTCACGATCCATGCCGGCGTGCGGCTGCCCTACATCCCGATGACCGCCAAGCGCGTGACGGGCATCGTCAGCCGCGGCGGTTCGATCATGGCGAAATGGTGCCTGGCACATCACCGCGAGAGCTTCCTCTACGAGCGGTTCGACGAGATCACCGAGATCATGAAGGCCTACGACATCGCCTACAGCCTGGGCGACGGCCTGCGCCCGGGATCGATCGCGGACGCCAATGACGAAGCCCAGTTCGCCGAACTCTATACGCTGGGCGAGCTGACCAAACGCGCGTGGGAACAGGACGTCCAGGTGATGATCGAGGGCCCCGGCCATGTGCCGATGCACAAGATCAAGCAGAATATGGAAAAGCAACTCGAGGCGTGCGGCGAGGCGCCCTTTTACACGCTCGGGCCGCTCACCACAGACATCGCGCCGGGATACGACCATATCACCAGCGGCATCGGTGCCGCGATGATCGGTTGGTACGGCACGGCGATGCTCTGCTACGTCACGCCCAAGGAGCATCTCGGCCTGCCCGACCGCGACGACGTCAAGGTCGGCGTAGTGACCTACAAGCTCGCCGCGCATGCCGCCGATCTTGCCAAGGGCCATCCGGCGGCCAAGCTGCGCGACGATGCGCTGAGCCGCGCGCGGTTCGAATTCCGCTGGCGCGACCAGTTCAACCTGTCGCTGGATCCGGATACGGCCGAGCAATATCACGACCAGACGCTCCCGGCTGAAGGCGCCAAGACCGCGCATTTCTGCTCGATGTGCGGACCCAAATTCTGCAGCATGAAGATCACGCAAGAAGTGCGCGATTTCGCGGCGAAGCAGAATGCGCCGGCGGATACGTTCATTGCCGCTGAGGATGCCGAGGCGGGGATGCAGAAGATGAGCGAGCTGTACAACGAGACCGGCCGCGAATTGTATATGGGCGCGGGCGGAAGGGAGCACGACTGAGGAAAAGATATGTCCCGCCTCGCCGACACGCTGACCGCACCGCAAACCGCCCGCGCCAGAATGCGCGCGGGCAGCGGGTTCGAGGCTGAATCCAGCGTGACGGTGATCCCGATCGGCTTGCTCGCGATCGGCGGGCTGGTGGCGGCGATCCTGCTGTCGGCGGCGCCTTTGGTGCGGGCGCGGCGGTTAAGGGGTGCGGAAGCGGTATTGCGTAAAAGGGAGGCGTTACCCGCCCCCCGCTCCTTCGCGGGATGAGGACTGATCCCCTGAGCGCGAATCCGGTTCGAGAAAATTTGGTGGAGCCACATGCCCTGCCATTGGAAAGGCTGGGCGGTTATGGCCGCGATCATCCTTCCAACTGTCTGCGGCGCGATGTTGGGAGAATGGGCGCTCGATGCACTCGGCTATAAAAGCGCGCACGATTTGCCCTTCCTGATTTTCTTCGTGGCCGCATGGCTTTCACTGATGGCCATCGCAAAGCGCCACAGCCGCCGCGTGTTCTAAGGACACACGTCTCCCATGGCTTGGGTGCAAGCGAGTGTGACCGGCGCGGTTCCGCACACCTTCTCGGCCGCGGGGAGGCTGCATGCTGACTTTGGGCCGTGAAGCCCTGGATACCGCCTGCAGGCCTGCCAATGCGCGCTATCCGGTCGGGGCGGCTGCGGGATTGGGTTGGGTAACATCGCTGCCCCTGAAGGTGTGACCCTCCAGCAATCGCCCGCATAGCCACGGTACGCGATTGCCAACGCGAAGCCGCGGTCTTGGCCGGGGGTTACCCCCAAGGGCTGCGAAGACCCCCACGTCGTCCGCATAGCTCCGCTACACGACGCCGGCATCACCATGAGACGCGAGCGTCCATGCCGAGATCTGTACTCTTGGGCGAAGATACCGTCTCATGCATGCCGAGGAGCTTCGCGCCGGTCGTGCCCCCTGACCTTAGTCAGCGAACGCGAAGTGCGTACACGGTTTGTTCCACTTTGTCAATGTGTGGAAAACGCCTCCCCGCTCCCTCGACTGCCCGCGTGTGATGTTCGCCAGTTCATTTCGGGCGCACCGCGCATTTCCCACCGAAAGATAGTGGTCTTTCTAGCCTTTCGGGGAATGTTTCACCCTCCGACCAGGCGATAGAGCGGTAACAGGCATATTCAGGTGAGCGCGGGTGACGCCTTCGGAGATTTAGGGGTATTTCCATGTTTCGTATGCGTATCGGTTTCTTGGTGATCGGCGTGGTGATGACGGGCCACGCTTTGGCCTGGAGCGGCTCTCCGGCGATTTCCGCCCAGTCCGACAAAGCGATCAACAATATGCGCCTGGGTACGATAGGAACCCTCAGGGATTCGAGCTTACCGGAAGCGGCGAGCTGGGCGAGGATGGCGGCCGCGGTATTGCTGGCGATAGGCGCCGCTGCCTGCGCGGACGCGCGCAAGCCGGCCCGGGTAACCACCTGATCGGTAGGCGATTTGGGCGCTTCCTTTGATCGGTCCCAACCGGGCCGGCGCGCTGACCTCCTTCCTGGATACGTGGCGCACATCGGAAAATCGACGACATCCAAATAAACCTTCAGTTCTGTCTCCCGTAAAGGCTTGAGACGACTTTTCAGAAAAGAGAGTTTCGTGGCCACTTACACAGCAATCGACGCCCTTTCGGTCGATACGCGATGGAACCTGGATCCACTCTGGACTGGATCTGTTACCACCAAAAATGCCACCCAATTGGTAATCGATGTCGGTGGGGGGTTCGTCGAACATTTGACCGGGACCGGTTTGTCTTACGATTCGGCCGGTCATCCAATCAGCGGAACAATAACCGGCATATCGGAACACGAAATATTCCAGGGTGTGGATTACACTGACGTTACCGTCAGTGGTATCACGATCGGCGCGGTTCAATTGTTCGATTGGGCCAGAACGGGCGACAGCGCGTCCGCACTGCAAGTAATATTTGGTGGAGACGATACGCTGACAGGCTCGGCGGGCAATGACTACCTGACCGGGTTGAGCGGCCATGACGTGATTTTCGGCGGTGCCGGTTCAGATACGCTGCTCGGCGGTGACGGAAACGATCATCTTTACGGTCAATCGGCCAATGGCGGTACGGATGATGCGGATTTCATCAGCGGCGGCAACGGCGCGGATTATCTGCAGGGCAACGCGGGCAATGACACGCTCGATGGCGGAGCCGGGTCGGATCGGATCAATGGCGGCGCCGACAATGACAGCATCATCGGCGGCGATGGCAACGACACGATTAACGGCAACCGCGGCAACGACGCCATTACCGGGGACAATGGCAATGACTTGCTGCGAGGCGGCCAGGGCAATGACACGATATCCGGCGGCCCCGGGGACGACATAGTCTCCGGTGACAAGGGTATCGACCTGCTCACCGGGGGCGCAGGCAACGACACTTTCCGGTTCGCCAGCGGCGATGCGGCAATCGTATCGGGCAGCACCGATACGATCACCGATTATGTGCATGGCGGCGATCATATCATGCTTGGCTTCACGCCCGCGGTCGTCCTCACCGGTAGCGCGCAGGCGACGCTTGCCGCCGCTCAGACCTTCGCGCAGTCCTTATTTGACGGTCATGGTGGCGATCATGAAATCGCGAGCATCCAGGTTGGCGGTGACACCTATCTGTTCTTCGCCGGAAACGCCGGAGCCACGATCGATAGTGCGGTTATGCTGCAAGGCATAAGCGCCTCCACGATCGATCTCACCGATTTCCATTGAGTAAACCGCACGGAGCCGTCGAGCCAAACAGCCGAGTCGTGCTGGCCCCGATTCGGCTCCGCAACAATCTGGATTCTTGGTAAACGACATTGGCTCAAATTCGGCTTACCGTTCCAGGCCCAAACGAGGTCGTCCTAAGTTGCTGTATTTGTATATTGTTTTTCAGCGCGGGCGACGGGGCAATAAAGATAGTTAACGCACTTTCATAAAATGCCATAGAATTGTAAAGTACGGGAACTGTTCGGCCGGTAGTGCTGGCTTTGTAATGCGTACATTGGGGGGTCGATAATGAAGTATGTAGCTTATCTCGCAGGCGCGGCACTGTTGGCTGGATGCGCCGCACCGGCTTTCGCGGACGAGACCTTCGGGCAGTTCGTCCAGCGGGCCCCGAGCGCGCGGCTGTTTCAATATGCGAAACAGGATAGTGGCGCGGCGAAGAAGGCCGAGCTTCATACCACGGGAACGGCGACCGGTAACACGACCGCGTCGATTCCCATCTTTTACATCTTTTCGATGGCCGGGCTGCCTGCGGACCTCACCGGCCTGCAGAATGCTCACCTGACGGTTGATTTCGTCTCGAATCTGGGAACGACGGGGAGCGGCAGCAGCCGAGTGCAGTTCTTCGACACGATCACCAACGGCACGATCTCGATCATACGAGATACCGCAGCCGCCGAGGGCGCCGGTAGCCGCAAGAATCTGCTGACGGTCAGCTTCACCAACGCGGAGTTAGATGCCAGCCAGAATAGCGGTTCGTTCACCTTCCAAAGCAATGCCGGCTCGGCAATTACCTACACGTCAGATTTTATCGATTTCAGCCATACCGTGAGCCGGGATTTCTCCTTGTCCTTCTCGGGTGCGAGCCCGACCTTCAATTCCGTGCTGGGCAGTTCGGGGCGGACCACGCGCTTCTCAGGTAGCGGCACCTTTGCGGCAGAGGCGCCTGTCCCGGAGGTTTCGACCTGGGCGATGATGGTCGTAGGCTTCGCTGCTGCCGGCGCAGCGATGCGCGCGGGACGACGCAGGGCCGTGCTGGCCGCTTAACCACTCGACACGGGCAGGCGCCGGCCCAGCTTTTGCGCTGGCTGGCGCCGCTGCGCGGCTCGCAAAGACGGCTTCGAGTTCACCCGGTCGAGCCGCGACGCGTCTGTCGGCGGACCCGTCGCGGCCCTCCCTCAGTTGTGCAGATCGCGCAGGCGACCGCCAATCGCGCCGCAGACGCTGCCGATGAAGGCGCCGATCACCAGCGACAGGCCGGTGAACGCGGCGAAGGTGGCGGTGACCTTGCGCGCCGCGTCGACGGCTTCCTTGGTGGCATTGACGTCGACGGCCGGTGCTGCCGCGCTCGTCATGGCGACGGCCAGGACCGATACAACCGCCATGATGACGGTGGCGGTGGCCCAGGTCAGGAAGCCATGCGCGGTGTCGCGGAAGAACACCTCGTCGGTGTGGAGGCCGGTCCAGCGGACGCGAAGACGGCCCGCAATATATCCGCCAAGAGCGGCGGACAGCCATTGGGTAACGACCAGCCAAATGCCGGCGCCGATCGTGAAGCTGGTCGGCTTCGCGCCAAGCCCGGGCCAGGGCGATATGGTCGCCAGGCCAAAGGCCGAGCCCAAAGCGAGCAGGGTCAACGTCACCGCGATCGCCGCGACCGTGCCCCCGATCACGGCTGACCAAGACAAAGCGGATACACCGGTGCCGGCGAGAGGAGCGGCCGGCTCGACGTCGACCGCGCTAAGGGGAGCCCTTGCCATGATCAATGCCAGAACAAGAGTAGAAGAATGATGATGGGCAGTGGAATGCCCAACAGCCACAGTAAAATGCCTTTGCCCATACGGACCTCCTCCTGTTGCCGTCAAATTGACGGTCCGGCCGCGTAACGTGTTGTTACGCATGGAGTTCCGAGTAGCTGGAGGTGGGCCCGGCTATTCTGGCGGCCAGCCTTTCAGGCGTATGTCACGCCCGCCAGCCGTTGATCCCCAGGCGCAGGCGGAGGATGCGCGTATTGGACGCCATGAACAATGTGTGGCCATCCTCGCCGAAGCAGCAATTGGCGATTGCGGCGCCATCCTCGATCAGGCCGAGCTTCTCGCCATCGGGGGCCATGACCCACATCCCGCCGGGCCCCGCGCAGAACATGGTGCCATCGGCGGCGATCTTCATGCCGTCGGGATTGCCCGGCCCCTTCAGGGCCGACGCGTCGAGGAAGACCTTGCCCGGGCCCGTCGGCAGTCCGTTCGCGCCCAGATCATAGACCATGATCTTTTTGTCCTGCGGATCCGAGTTCGAGACGAACAGTCTTTTCTCGTCGGGCGAGAGTGCGATGCCGTTGGGATAAGGCAGGCTTCCGTCGACCAGCTCGGCTGCGCCGCCCTCGACAAAACGGTAGACGCCGTTCTGCGGCGTTTCCTTGAGCGTCGAATTATTGAACTGGGCGAAGCCGTAGGGCGGATCGGTGAAATAGATGGCACCGGACTTCGATACGGTAAGATCGTTGCAGCTATTGAAGCGCTTGCCCTGCCAGCTGCCGACCAGCACGGTGCGCGCCTTGGTCTTGAGATCGACGCGGTCGATCGAGCGGCCGCCGCTATTGGCGATGAGCAGGCGTCCGTGATGATCGAGCCCCAGGCCGTTCGAGCCCGCCTCGCGCACCAGCTTTGGATCGAGGCCGCCCGTGCCCGAGGGTTCGAGGAAGACCGAGACGCCGTCCTTGCGCGTCCATTTGCGCATGATGTTGGCGGGCGGATCGGAGAAGAGGAGATAGCCGCCGTCCTGCGGCACCCAGACCGGCCCCTCGGCCCATTTGATGCCGGTCGCGATCACCTCGACCTCGGCACCGGCAGCGATGATGCGATCGAGCTTGGGCGAAAGCCGGCGGACGGTGGGCGCAACCTCGCCGCGCGCCTGGGCGAAGAGCGGGGTGGCGGCCAGCGCGGCGCTGGAGGCGAGGAGGGCGCGGCGGGTGAGCAGCATCAGGGGATCATCCTCTCGTGGGGTTCGTTGAGTCGGTTGGGCGGGACTGGATTGCTTCGCCGCCGCGCGGCTCGCAATGACGGCGGCTTTAACGCGGGTCAGACGACGATCCGGCGCTTTTCCCGCGCGGAGCGGTAAATGGCCTCGATCAACCGCATGTCGCGCAGGCCTTCCTCGCCGCCGGTGATGGGTTCCTTGTCCTCGCGGATGCAGTCGACGAGATGGTCGAGCTGGCCGGCGAACTGGGTCGAGCCGGGGCCGGGCGGGGGTGTGATCTCGGTCTCGCGGCCGTCGCGGCCGGTCCACATGTGGTTGCCCGAATAGCGCGTGGCGGGTTCCATATCGATCCGGCCCTTGTCCCCGATCAGCAGGATATGGTTCTGGTTGGCGCTGTACATCGACATGCAGGACGCGATCACGCCCGACGGAAATTCGAGCTCGAACTCGATCCGATCCTCGACCTCGTGGAAGCGGGGATCGGACTTGTCGGTGACCTCGTGGGCATAGACCGCGACCGGCTCCTCCTGTGTCATGTAGCGCGAGGCGTTGAGCGCGTAGATGCCGATGTCCATCAGCGATCCGCCGCCCGAGAGCGCGCGCTTGAGCCGCCACCGGCTGGGGTCGCCCTGGGTGAAGCCATGTTCGGAGCGGAAATATTTGGGTTTCCCGACCGCGCCCGATCTGGCGAGGCGCACGCCTTCCAGGTTGTAGGCCTCGAAATGGCAGCGATAGCCGATCATCAGCTTGCGGTTGGCGGCCTTGCACGCGGCGATCATCGCCTGACATTCGGCGACGGAGATCGCCATCGGCTTTTCGCACATGACATGCTTGCCCGCTCTGGCGGCGCGGATCGTGAAGTCCTTGTGCATCGAATTGGGCAAGCAGACATAGACGATGTCGACGTCCGGATTGTCGCGTATGCTGTCGAAATTCTCGTAATTGTAGATTGCCTTGTCTGGCAGGCCATATTGGGCGGCGACGCGCTTCGCCTTGATCGGGTCGCCGCTGACGACCGCGGCCAGCCGGCTGCTCTTGCAGTTGACGAACTGCGGGACGATCACGCCCAGCCCGTAGCCGCCCAGGCCGACGATCGCGTAGCCGAGCTTGCGGTCGGGGTCGGCGGCGCAAGCGCTTTCGGTCATGAGCGCCGCGACCGCCAGTCCGCCCGCACCCGCCATTATACCACGTCTGCTGACTTCGGACATTCGACCCTCCTTGTGCCGGCCCTTCGGGCCTGTTCGGCCGTTCGCGATACCATGCGGTCCGCACCGTCCTTCGACTTCGCTCGGGACGAACGGCTTTTTTCCACGCTAATCGTAGGCGGTGCGCGCGCAAATGCTATAGGAACGATATACGACCACGAGGAGGGGGCATGGCCGACGACCGAAAAGCCGCGGGGGCGGGACCGCGGCAGGGCCATGGCCGCGACCTGACGCAGGGACCGATTGCGAAGACGTTGCTGGCGTTCGCGCTGCCGACTTTGGGGTCGAACATTCTCCAGTCGCTCAACGGATCGATCAACTCAATCTGGGTCGGGCGTTTCCTGGGCGAGGGGGCGCTGGCGGCGACGACCAATGCCAATCTGGTCATGTTCCTGATGTTCAGCCTGGGCTTCGGCTTCGGCATGGCGACCGCAATTCTGGTCGGGCAGAGCATGGGCGCGCGCGACCTGACCGGCGCCAGGCGCGCGATGGGGACCACGCTGGGGCTGTTCGCGGTCATATCGGTGCTGATCGCCTTGCTCGGCTGGTGGCTGGCGCCGGCGCTGCTGCGCGTGCTGGCGACGCCGGCCGACGCGCAGGCGCTCGCGCTGGCCTATCTGCGCGTGATCTTCCTAGGCCTGCCGCCGATGTTCCTTGGGTTGCTGCTGACGATGGGCATGCGCGGCATGGGGGATTCGATCACGCCGCTCCGGCTGATGGTATTGAGCGTGATCCTGGACGCGGGCCTCAACCCGCTGCTGATCCGGGGAATCGGGCCGTTCCCGCGAATGGGGATCGCCGGATCGGCGACCGCGACCCTGATCGCCAACTACATCATGTTCTTCGTAGGCCTCGTCTACATATACGGACGCGATCTGCCGATCCGGCTGCGCGGGCCGGAATGGCGTTACCTGATTCCCGATCCGAAATTGCTGCAGGTGGTGTTCGTGAAGGGGCTGCCGATGGGCCTGCAGATGCTGCTCTTCACCTTTTCAGCGCTGGTGATGATCGGGCTGGTCAATCGCGCGGGCGTGGACGTGACCGCGGCCTATGGCATCGCCAATCAATTGTGGACCTATATCCAGATGCCCGCGGTCGCGATCGGCACCGCGGTCTCGGCGATGGTCGCGCAGAATATCGGCGCGAAGAAGTGGGACCGGGTGCGGGCCACGACGATGTCGGGCATCGCGATCAATATCTGCATCACCGGATTCATGGTCGGAGTGATATTGCTGTTCGACCGGCCGCTGTTCGCGCTGTTCGTGGGGCATGGCAGCCCGGCGATTCCGATTGCGCGGCATATTCAGCTGATCGGCAGCTGGAGCTTTATCGTCTTCGGCATAACGATGGTGATCTTCTCGACGATCCGCGCCAACGGCGGGGTCTATGGCCCCCTGCTGATCCTGGTATGCAGCATGTTCGTGGGGCGGATCGGCTTTGCGTGGCTGATGCTGCCGCGCTGGGGAACGGACGCTTTGTGGTGGAGCTTCCCGATCGGTTCGGCGGTGTCGCTGAGCCTGGCGGTCGCCTATTATCGCTATGGCGGCTGGCGCGGAGCCAATATGATCAGCCGCGTGGTGGAGAAAGAGGCCGCCGAGGCGGCACAGGCGCATAGCGAAACCGCCGGACGGATGAACCCCAATGGATGACCAAATGGAAAAGCTGATCCTTCACGAAGACTGGATTTCGGGCAATTGCTACAAGATCAGGTTGACCGCGGCATTGCTCGGCCTGCCGATCGAGCGGCGGCAATATGATGTCCTCAAGGCCGAGACGCGGACCGAAGCTTTCCTTCGCGACGTCAACGCCAATGGCCGGATTCCAGTGCTCCAGATCGGCGACAAATTCCTGCCCGAAAGCAATGCCGCCTGCTGGTATCTGGCGAGCCGCAGCCCGCTCGTGCCCGACGACCGGTTCGAGCAGGCGGACATGCTGCGCTGGATGTTCTTCGAACAATATAATCATGAGCCCAATGTCGCGACCGTCCGCTTCTGGAAGGCGCATGTAGGGCTCGAAAATCTGAGCGAGGCGCAGCGCGCTTTGCTTCCGGCCAAGCAGGTGGCGGGCGAGGCGGCGCTCAAGCTGATGGACGATCATCTGGCGGGGCGCGACTATCTTGTCGGGCCGTACCTGACGCTGGCGGACATCTGCCTCTACGCCTACACGCATGTAGCGGGGGAAGGGGAGTTCGACCTCGGGGCTTATCCCCATGTCCAGACCTGGCTTGGCAGGATCGCGGACCGGCCGGGTTACATCGGGATTGCGGCCTGACGCGCGACGTAACCGGGCCGCACGGCGGAGTCTTCGATACGATCGCCCAATAGCGGATAGAGGATTGCGCCTTCCTCGCCGATCCGCTGCAGCATCGCGCTGCGCATCGTCTTGGATGCGCGGCGATAGCCCTGCCAATCGGCGAGGATCGCGCGCATTGTCCAGTCGCCGATATGGCGCGAGGACAGGACCGCGACCTCGCTGGCCGTGCGCCGCAGGCCGTCGATGCGGTCTTTCTGTTCGGGCGTAAGATCGCGGAGGGTAGGGAAGATTTCCTGGTCGATCAGCGCCCTGCGGCGGCTGCTGGCGCGGGTCAGCTTGAGGCGCGCGGCCGACAGGGACGCCTCATCGGGTTCGAACCGCCGCGTCTCTGTTTCGAGCTCTGTGATCGCAACCCGCAGCTCGGCATGCGCGGCCTTGAGTTTCGTAAGCACTGCAAACCTCACGGATAATTGGACTTTTCCTTATCGAGTCACTGTTAACGAACTGTTGTGGATTGGTTCGGATCGGAGCGATTTAGCCATCCGGCTTGCTCTCGGGCCGCGCCTCCACTAATTACGGTGCAATAAGCCGGCCGCTCCGAAAGGGGCGGCCCTTTCTTTATCTGGAGAATTTTCGTGGCCCAGCCGCTCATGCCCCATGCGACCGCGTCCTGGCTGGTCGACAATACCTCGCTGAGCTTCCAGCAGATCGCCGAATTTTGCGGTCTCCACATTCTGGAAGTGCAGGCGATCGCCGACGACACCGCCGCGACCAAGCTCACCGGCCGCGATCCGGTGCGCGCGCATGAGCTGACGCAGGACGAGATCGACAAGGGCCAGAAGGACCCGAATTACAAGCTCGTCATGTCGAAGGGTCCCGAGCAGATCCGCCGCACCAAGGGCCCGCGCTACACGCCGGTTTCGAAACGTCAGGACAAGCCCGACGGCATCGCCTGGATCATCCGTAACCATCCGGAAGTATCGGACGGCCAGATCAGCCAGATCATCGGAACCACGCGCACCACGATCGCCGCGATCCGCGACCGCACGCATTGGAACATCGCCAACATCACGCCCAAGGATCCGGTCACGCTCGGCCTGACCAGCCAGCGCGAGCTGGACGCGGTGGTGGCCAAGGCGGCCAAGGCGGCGGGGATCGAAGCCCAGCCCGATACGCGCCTGGACGGCGACCGCGAGGCGCTGATCACGCAGCTGCGCCACGAGCGCGAGCATGGTCATCAGGTGGCGGAGCATGCCGCCAGCGGCGCCGCGCCCAGCACCGGCGTGATGTCCGACGTCGACGCCTTGTTCGGCAAAAGGGGCTGACGATCCGGTCGGGCGCCCCCGGCGCCTGACGCCGGACTCTTGCCGGCGTGCTCGGGTTAGACGGCGCGCGCCCGTTGCGCATTCGGCAAACGTGGAACGGCCGCTTTGGGCGCGGATGCTCCAAAGCTGCCACTCCGAAGCGACTCATCGTAGACATTCCGTCGTCTTCTGGCGCAAGCTCGCAAGCGCCGCTCCATGCGGCACCGGCGATTTCGGCTTCAGGCGGCATGGCGGGAGGTCTGGTGACGAACATTTTCCCCCAAGGCACGGTCCACGAAGCCGGTGATGATCTGGAAGCAGCCGTGCGATCTGATCCGAAGCTGCTTACGCTGTGGGAAGGGCTGACGCCGCTCGGTCGGAACGAGTTCATTTGCTGGGTCGAGGACGCGAAACAGCCCATGACGCGCCAACGCCGCGTTGAACGGACCTGTGAGGAATTGCTGGAGGGAAAGAAGCGTCCCTGTTGCTGGTCGGGCTGCATTCACCGCACCGACAAGGCGCCGAGCCGATGGCAGCAAGCGGTGCTGATCGATCGGAAACGAAAGAAGGGCTGATAATGCGCCGGCGAGCGCGCTCAATAAGCGGATCGCGCCCCTCCTATCGGACGAAGCGCTGTGGGCCTGCTTGACCGCGTGAAGCTACCGTCCCAAGAGTCGGCGCGATGAGCGAGGATCCCACCATTTCCGACTTGTCGTTCGAGGACGCGCTGAAGCGGCTCGAAACGATCGTCCACCGACTAGAAAGCGGCGAGGCGAGCCTCGACGAATCGATCACGCTTTACGCCGAGGGCGATCAGCTGCGCAGCCAGTGCGAAAAAAGGCTGCAGGACGCGCAGGCACGGATCGAAAAGATCAGCCTGGGACCCGACGGTAGCCCGCGCGGTACCCAGGCGTTCGATGCCGGCTGACACGGCGATGAGCGTGGTTCCGCTGGCGCTCAAGACGGCGATGGACCGTGTTTCGGGCGACATCGACAAGATGTTCGACCGGCTGCTGGCAGTTCCCCAGGACCCGCGCGCGCGGCTTTATGACGCGATGCGCCACGCTGCGATTGGCGGCGGCAAAAGACTGCGGCCGTTGCTGGTGCGCGCGGCGGCGGATCTATTCCATATCGACCGCATGCCGGCGCTGCGGGTCGGCGTCGCGATCGAGTGCATCCACGTCTACAGCCTGATCCATGACGATCTGCCCTGCATGGACGATGACGATCTGCGCCGTGGCCGGCCGACCGTGCACAAGGCCTATGACGAGGCGACTGCGGTGCTGGCGGGGGATTCGCTTCACGCGCTCGCCTTCGAGGTCATCGCCGATCCGGAAACGCATGCCGACCCGTTCGTGCGCGCCGAACTTGCGCTGGAACTCGCCAAGGCGTCGGGCCCGGCGGGAATGGCGGGCGGGCAGATGATGGATTTGATGGCGGAGGCGGAGGAATTCGACCTCGGCGCGGTTGCCCGGCTTCAGCAATTGAAGACGGGCGCGCTGATCGGCTTCTGTCTAGAGGCGGGCGCGATATTGGGGCATATTCCGCCCGAGGGGCGCCGGACCGTGCGCGCCTATGCGCGCGACATCGGGCTCGCTTTCCAGATCGCGGACGATCTGCTCGACGTCGAAGGCGCGGCCGAGGTCACGGGCAAGGCGGTCGGCAAGGATGCGGCACAAGGCAAGGCTACCTTCGTCTCGCTGCTCGGGCCCGAGCGCGCGCGTCAGCAGGCGGAGATGCTGGTCGACCAGGCGATCGGCCATCTGGCCGGCTTCGGCAGCGAGGCAACGCTGCTGCGCGCGATCGCGCGTTATGTGGTGGAGCGCGACCGATGAGCCGCGTCGCGGTCTATACCGGGACGTTCGATCCGCCGACTTTGGGTCATCTCGACATCATCCGGCGCACGCTCGGCCTTGCCGACCGGGTGGTGCTGGGCGTCGCCAACAACAGCAGCAAATCGCCGCTCTTCACGCTCGAGGAGCGGGTCGCACTGCTCCGTCAGGAAACGGCGGGGCTGGGCGCGGTCGAGGTGCGCGAGTTTAGCGGGCTGGCGGTCGATTTCGCGCGGAGCGTTGGGGCGCGGTTCATTGTGCGCGGCTTACGCAGCGGAAGCGATCTCGACTATGAAAGCCCGATGGCCGCGATGAATGCGACGATGGCGCCCGAAATCGAGACCATATTCCTGGTGGCGGCCCCGGCCTTCGCGCACATCGCCTCGTCGCTGGTAAAGGACGTCGCGCGCGGTGGGGGCGATGTAGATTTGTTCGTGCCGCCCGCCGTGGCAGCCCAGATACGCGCTCACACGCGCTGATAGAAACGGAGTTCAAGCCTTTGTCTTTCAAGCTGTTTGCGCTGGGTATCATCGGCCTTGCCTCGGCGCCCCTGCTGGCTCAGTCGTCGACCCGGACCGGGCCCCAGGGTTATGCCGAGCCCAAGCTCAAGACGTTCGCGGTGGGCGAATTGCCGCCCCCGCCGCCGCCGACGGCGGACGATACGGTCAACATCCAGCTTTCGAGCGGAGGCGTGGTCTCGATCCAGTTGCGGCCGGACAAGGCGCCCAAATCGGTCGAGCGGATCAAGGTGCTGACCAACCGCAATTTCTATGACAATACGGTCTTCCACCGCGTGATCGAAGGCTTCATGGCGCAGGGCGGCGATCCCAAGGGGACAGGCGAGGGCGGATCCGACCTTCCCGATCTCAAGGCCGAATTCAACGATCTGCCGCATGTGCGCGGAACGCTGGCAATGGCGCGCGCCGCGTCCGACGACAGCGCCAACAGCCAATTCTACATCATGCTCGCGCCCAATCTGACGCTCGACCGCAAATATACGGTGGTCGGCCGGGTCTATCGCGGCATGGGCTATGTCGACGGGATCGCGAAGGGCGAGCCGCCCGAACATCCGACGCGGATCGTCCACGCCTGGATCGGCGCGCCTCCGGCCGACGCCAACACGCCGGCGGTGGCGGATGCGCCGACCGTGCCTGCGCCAGCGACCTTGGCCTTGCCGACGACGCTCAGCCCGAGCGGCGGCGCGGTACCGCCCGCGGCAGTGTCCAAGACGCTGGCAAAGAAGAAGCCGAAGTAATCTCCATCCCGTCATCCCGGCGAAAGCTGGGATTCATCTCCGAACCGTGCGGCCTCGTTCGACGGTCAGGAGATGGGCTCCAGCTTTCGCTGGAGCGACGGTAAGGGTTTATACCAACACCCATGCGCGTCGACCTGTTCGATTTCGAGCTGCCGCCCGAGCGGATCGCGTTGCGGCCGGCGTCGCCGCGCGACAGCGCGCGGATGTTGCTGGTCAAGGACGACCGGCTTGCGGATGCGCAAGTCGGCGATCTGCCGGGGTTGCTGCGCGCGGGCGATTGCCTGGTTTTCAACGACACGCGCGTCATCCCCGCGCAGCTGGAGGGACAGCGCGGCGAGGCGCGGATCGGCGCGACCCTGCACAAGCGCGAAGGGCCGCGCGCGTGGATCGCGTTCGTGCGCAACGCCAAGCGCGTGCGGATCGGCGACCGGATCGATTTCGGCAGCGGCGTCTCGGCCCTTGCCGGCGCGCGGTATGAGGATGGATCGATCCTGCTGGAGTTCGAAGGCGACGAGCCCGTAGAAATATTGCTCGAACGCGCGGGGCGGATGCCGCTGCCGCCTTATATCGCGGGCAAGCGCGCGGCGGATGCGCAGGACCGCGACGATTATCAGACGATGTTCGCCAACGAGCCCGGCGCGGTCGCGGCGCCGACCGCGGCGCTCCACTTCACGCCCGAACTGATGGCAAAGCTGGAGGCGGCGGGGATCAAGCATGCCACGCTCACCTTGCATGTCGGCGCGGGGACCTTTCTGCCGGTCAAGGCGGACGATACCGCCGACCACAAGATGCACGCCGAATGGGGGCGGATCGACGCCGCCACCGCTGATCGGCTGAATGCGGTACGCGCGCGCGGCAACCGGCTGATCGCGGTCGGCACGACCAGCCTGCGCCTACTCGAAAGTGCCGCGGGCGCGGACGATGTGATCCGGCCGTTCGAGGGCGATACCGCGATCTTCATCACGCCGGGCTATCGCTTCAAGGCGATCGACGGGCTGGTGACCAATTTCCATCTGCCGCGTTCAACCTTGTTCATGCTGGTGTCGGCGCTGATGGGGCGCGAGGCGATGCAGGCGGCCTACGCCCACGCGATCGAAACCGGCTACCGTTTCTATTCCTATGGCGATGCCAGCCTGTTGCTTCCCGCTCGTTGACGGAGTTCAAAATGTCGCTCGACGCTGATCTTCAGGCGCTGATCCGCACCATTCCCGACCATCCCAAGCCGGGCATCCAGTTCCGCGACATCAGCACGTTGCTGCTCGACGGGCCCGGTTTCGCCGAGGCGATCGACCGGATCGCGGTGGCGGTGGCGGGCGAGGGGACGCAATTGGTGGCGGGGATCGAGGCGCGGGGCTTCGTCTTCGCGGCCGCGCTCGCCTACAGGCTCAAATGCGGGCTGCTGATGCTGCGCAAGCCGGGCAAATTGCCGGGCGAGCGGGTGGGCGTCGATTATGAGCTGGAATATGGCACCGACCGGTTGGAAATGCATGCCGATGCGTGCGGCGAAGGGATGCGCGTGGTGCTGGTCGACGATCTGATCGCCACCGGCGGCACCGCGCTGGCGGCGGTCGAACTCTTGCGATCGGTGGGTGCGGTGATCGACATGGCGGCATTCGTGATCGATCTGCCGGATCTGGGCGGCGCGGCGAAATTGCACGAGGCAGGCGTGACGGTGCGCCATCTGGTGGCGTTCGAGGGGGACTGAGGACGGGCGTCGCTGGTTTTGCCTAGGCGGTTTGCGGGATTTTCGACACGCGCGTGTAGATTGCATGCCTTGGTGCCATCCATCAGCTTTTGTGCGACAAAATCAGCAATAGGGTTGCGCGCATAAATTTTCGATCGGGACGGATGTTTGTCGCCAATCAAACGGCTCCCTTTGGGCCGCCAGCGGCATAACAGCTTTCGGGTATGTCGGGCGCGGAAGCGGACATCGTCAGGCGCAAGTGAGTAACACCGCCGCTCAGAGAAACGACGGTGTTACCGATATGTGCTCAAATCATCGAGAGCGGACGTGCCTTGCGCCGACTGCGCATCGCGATGCCAGTTGCGCCAAAGCCGAAAAGCATGAGCGTCCACGCCGCGGGTTCTGGCACGGCGGCCGCCTGTGCGATGGTCAGTGTGCCATTGCCGAAGAAGGGATTGATCAGGGTAAAAGTCCCAAGCGAAAACATCGGTGCGTCCGGCGACCCGGTGAAAAGGGTTGGGCCCGAAAACTGCGTGAAGCCGAGGCCCGGCGCCACGATATTCAGACTGGCGTAAATGCCCTCGCCGAAATTGATCGTCGAAGCGGTGCCCGCCATCCCGTTGAATGTGCCCGTCACGTTGTTGAATCCAAACTGATCCGTGCCCGGGAGGAAGGTGTTCACGTAATCGGGCGTCGGGTTGGAATCGAGCGTGAATACCGCCGTTCCCGAAGGCCCAGAGAAGTTGAACAGGAATGGAGCGGCGCTTGCTCCGGTCGCACCGATCAGCGCAATCGCGCCCGCGCAAAAAATAGAGATCAGACCCTTTTTCATCATAAAATCCTCACAGGAACTCCAGCGAATACAGCGCTGGCGCAGACATTTTTCGAGAAATGCAAAGAGAGGGAGGCTCGGCCGGAGACCTGCAAGCGGCACGCCGACGGGAATTCCGGCGGGCCGTGACGCAGCGATACGCAGAGCTACTGATACATGTTTCAGTCGCCGCGCCGAGCGTTCCGTCAGGGCATCATGACCGTGTCGATGACGTGGATGACGCCATTCGATTGATAGACGTTGGCGATCGTGATCATGCCGCTATGGCCCTTGCCGTCCATGATCATCCAGCCGCCGCCCGACTTCTTGAACATGAGCGGCTCGCCCTGCACGGTCGTGTAGGTGGCGGTACCCATATTCGCCTTGGCCTTGGCGGCGATGTCGGCGGCGGTGATGCGGCCCGGTACGACATGATAGGTCAGGATGCCGGTCAGCATCGCGTTGTTCTCAGGCTTGACCAGCATATCGACCGTGCCCGCCGGCAGTTTGTCGAACGCCGCATTGGTCGGCGCGAACACCGTGAGGGGGCCCGGGCCGGACAGCGTGTCGACCAGGCCAGCGGCCTTCACAGCGGCCACAAGGGTCGTGTGATCCTTCGAATTCATCGCATTTTCGACGATGGTCTTGGTCGGATACATGGCGGCACCGCCAACCATCGGGTCCTTCATCATCTTGGCGTCGAGCGGCGCGCCGGCGGTTGCCAGCAACAGGCCAGAAAGCAGGATGGTACGTGCGGAAAGATTGGTCATGTCCGTCTCCAGGCCCCCGCCCGGTATTCCGAGGTACGGAGCGAGCTGCCTAACGGATGCAGACTTTTACCTAGATGGTTGAGATCGTGCCCTGAGCGACGACGGGCCCAGTTGGTTGTCCGGTCGGTGATCCGCCGATCGGCTCGAGCGAGACGGCCAGAATGGCGTCACGCACGAGCAGGCCGCGCCGCGCACCGAGCGCGACACGCGTCGGGCGATCGCGCGCGATCACGCCCAGCGAAACCGGCTTGCCGCCCTTCGGAATGACCCACAATTCGGCATCGCGGTTGTGCGCATTGACCACCGCCGGTCGAACGATGAGATTACCGCCCCGATCTTCATAAACGGCCAGCAACGCGGTCGCCTGCGGGGCGCCAAGCTGCGCCACCAGTTGCGGCGCGGGCACGGCGACCGGCGTGGGTGAGGGAACGGGGCTCCGCAGCGCGATCACCGCCAATAAGGCCGCCGCCAGCGCGGTCGCCGCCGCGGTCGCGGCCCGCCACCAGATCAGCACGCTGCGATCGCCGCCGCCCAGGCGCCGCTCGATCGCGCGCCACAGGCCGGCTGGGGGTGAAAGCTCAGGCATACCATCGTCCAGCGGTGCCAGACGCTCGCGCCAGGCATCGACTCGCCTGGCGAAAGCGGAATCGGCCAGCATCAGGCGCAGCGCGGCCGCGCGATCGCTGCCCTCTAGCAGGCCCAAGGCAAGCTCGGCGGCGAGGACGTCGGGATCGTCCTGCGGCGGGTCCAGATCATCCGCCATCGGTCAGGCACCTTCTCAATCGGTCGAGCCCGCGGCGGATCCAGCTCTTCATCGTACCCAGCGGCACCGCATCCCGCGCCGCGAGCTCGGCATAGCTGAAGCCGCCATAATATGCCTCGCGGATTGCCTTTTCGGCGCGCGCGTCGAGGGTTCCGAGGCAGGCGCCAAGGCGCGCGGCCAGCCGGACATCGTCGATCCTGTCCGGTGCATCGATCGTTGCGTCAGCCATCGCCGATGCGGCATCGATCGGCAGCATATCGTCGATCTTCCGACGCGACCGCCGCCAGTCGATCGCGCGATTGCGCGCGATCGTCGCGAGCCAGGTGATCGGGCTCGACCTTTCCGGATCATAGCCCGCCGCCCGGTTCCAGACAGCGATATAAACGTCCTGCAACACGTCCTCTGCACCTTGTTGGTCGGCACAGATACGCATGCAAATGCCAAATAGCTTCGCCGATGTACGATCGTAAAGTTCGCGGAGCGCCGGGCGCTCGCCTGCTGCCACACGCGTAAGGATCGCCGATAATTGCGAGCGACGAACGTCCGCCCAATCTCGCGCATCAGCCTCGTCCATCCGCCGCGAGGCTAACAGGAATTTCGGTGGGACGATACGGCAAGCTTAGACCTGCAGCATGGCCGCTTTCGGGATTTCGCTCGTCCGCATTAAACGGCCAGCCTTGGCGCATCGCAGACCGGCAGCTTTGACCAGAACCGGGCTGGGGATTTCCGGGCCGTTGCGGCCTGGCAGCTTTGGGGCCCCACGCGTGAAACGCGGAAATTCAAGGAACCGGGCTCGATAAGCCCAGGCCGGCGTCATTTGCTTCTCCAAGTAGGCCTGCCTGACAGAAAGGGTGTTCGGTCGCGCGGCTTGTGACTAAGCCGCCGCCATCATGTCCCAGTCTCGAAAATCTGAAGAGCTTGACCAGGTCGTCCGTCGGGGCCGCATCATCCTTCGCCGCCACGGGCCGACGTCTCCGGTATGGCGGCGCCGTGCGGCGATCTTCGCGGGTGCAGTCGCGGTTGGATTATGTGCGATCGCGTTCGCCTGGACCGCGGATCGCGCGATGATGCTCTTCCTGGCGATGGACGCGCGCTGCTGGTGGCTGCCGCTGCTGCTGACGCCGGCTGGCTATGTCATCATTGTGTGGCTGACCAACCGGCTTGCGCCGGCGGCGCGCGGATCGGGCATTCCGCAGGTGATCGCAGCCAAGCATAGTCCGAGCAATGCCACGTCCGGGCTCGCCTCCGCGCGAACCGCCATCCTGAAAGCTATTCTCACCGCGGCGGCCCTCGCATGCGGTGGCACGGTCGGTCGCGAGGGGCCGACCGTGCAGCTGGGCGCGACCGTGATGGCCTATGCGCACAGAATGGCGCGCGTGCCGATTACCGCATCGGTGTTGGTGGCTGGTGCGGCGGCCGGCGTCGCGGCAGCGTTCAACACGCCGCTCGCAGGCGTCGCCTTCGCGATCGAGGAGTTGGCCGCGGCCTATGAGCAGCGGATGACACTGCTGGTGATGAGCGCGGTCCTGATTTCAGGCATGATCGCTCTCGGCGTGGCGGGGGATTACGTCTATTTTGGTTTGGTCGGCGAGACATTGCCCCTGCGCGCCGTCCTTTTATTGGCGCCGGTCGCGGGCGTGCTCGGCGGGCTGAGCGGAGGGCTTTTCGCGCGGCTCATGCTCTGGCTGGCGCGTGGCGGCGCACGCAAGATTTCGGGCGGCCGGCCCTTGCTGTTCGCGGGTGCGTGCGGCCTTGCCGTCGCCCTGATCGGGGTTACGACGGATATGACCTGGGGCACCGGCTATGGCGCCGCGCGCGGGATGCTCAACGGGAGCCATGCCCCACTCTGGTTTGGTCCGGCGAAATTCGTGACGACCCTGCTGACGGCAGGCGCAGGACTGCCAGGAGGGATCTTCTCGCCCAGTCTGGCCACGGGGGCCGGCGTGGGCAACCTGGTCCACGCGCTGTTTCCGGACCAGCCCTCCGGCGCCGTGGTGCTTCTCGGGATGGTCGCCTATTTTACGGGCGCGGTGCGCGCGCCGCTGACTGCCGTCATCATCATGTCGGAAACCACCGGAAGCCGAGGCCTGGTGCTGCCGTTGTTGGCGACCGCATTGATTGCCGAAGGGACCGCGTCACTAATCTGTCGCGAGCGCCTCTATCATGGACTTGCGGAGGGTTTCACCGAGCAACGGCCACCGCGGCGCTAGTCGGAGGTCCCGGTCTCCTTCCGGGAAGATGCCGCCGCCGCTTCTGCGGCTCTCCTCTTGTGAACGTGCCGAGTCCTCCCTCCACGCGTTCCTCGATGTCGGCCGATTGGAAGGGCCGTAGCCATGCGCCGCCCATCAACTCGGCTTGCCGAGTTCTCTCCAACTCCGCTCGCTCACATCGACACCAAACTTTTTCGCCGCCGCCAATATGCGTTTCCATGCCTCGTCCCGTTCGGCATCGGAAACGCCTTTCACCTGGTCGAACCGCGCGATTGCATTGCGGACATGCGTGGCATCCTCGATCGGCTCCTTCCGCTGCTTGGGGAAGGCAAATTGTTTGTTCGCGATACTCTCGCGATCATCGGCGTCCAGCGTCGACATTGCGTCCGTCCTTCAAACCGTTGCGCTCTTGCGCGCTCAGAAGGAACGACGATGGCAGCTCCACGATCCACACTTCGACACTCCCCAGCCGCGCTCTGTCGATAGAGTAGCCCGGTTCGTTCGAGCCGGGGGGAAAGCCAAGCCCGACACGTAGTAGCTAGCAAGAGGCCAGGAAGCCGCTCCACTACCTTGTGCGGCCTGACCGGATCGCCGAGGTCAAGTGGGTAGCGCGTAGGCGACGACTTCGTCGCCGATCGGTGTCTCCATGAAGTGGTGCCCGCCCGCATAGATCACGAGATACTGCTTTCCATTTACCTCATAGGTGATCGGCGTGGCCTGGCCACCTGCGGGGAGAACGTCCTTCCATAAAGTTTTCCCAGTCCGCAGGTCGATCGCGCGGATGAGGTTATCGGTCGCTGCCGCCACGAAGATGAGGCCGCCTGCAGTTACCACTGACCCGCCATTGTTGGGCGTGCCGATCGTAATTGGCAACATGGACGGAATGCCGAAGGGCCCGTTAGTGCGGGCTTCGCCCAAGGGCCGGTCCCAGATCGTCTTGCCCGTCGCCATGTCGATCGCGCGGATGCCGCCGTACGGCGGCTGCTTGCATAGCATACCCGTGAACGCCAGCCGCCAGCCGGCATTTACGTCGACAGCGTAGGGCGTGTGCGCCTGCGGATCCCCCGCCCCTTCCGCACCACCGATATTGCCTCGCGCCTGGTCTCGCGGCGCCCATCCGCGCTTGTTCGCCTCAGCGCGCGGCACGAGCAGGACATAATTGGGCATGTCGTTGTAGTTGGCGACGATCACGCCGCGCTGGGGGTCCACCGCAATCCCACCCCAGTCCGTGCCGCCGTTATAGCCCGGATATTCGATTGAGCGCCGCTCAGCCTCCGGCGGTGTGAAGAACCCCTTATAGCTCGCGCGACGGAACTGGATGCGGCACACCATCTGATCAATCGGCGACATTCCCCACATGTCGCGTTCGATGAGGTCACGCTTGCGCAACGTATGCCAGAGCGAAACCGGCTGGCTCGCAGCACGCTGCTGCGGCTCGACACCGATCTGAGGTGCGCGGATTTCGCCGATCGGCGTGAGCGGACGCCCGGTGCGACGATCGAGTATGTAGATGTCCCCTTGCTTTGACGGCAGGACGAGCGCCGGCACGCCCTTGTAGTCAACCAACGTCGCTTGGGCGCCGAAATCATAATCCCAGACGTCCTTGCGGACAGCCTGGAAGCGCCATCGCGGTTTCCCGGTCGTTACGTCGAGCGCCACCAGCGATGTGGCGAACATGTTCTCCTCCGGCCGGCGCAGGCTGGAATAATAATCGGCGGCCGCATTGCCCATTGGCAGATAGACCAGTCCCAGCTGCTCGTCGGCGCTGGCGGTCGTCCACATGTTCGGTGTGCCGCGCGCCCATTCCTGACCAACTGGCGGATAAGCGTTCCACTGGGGATGCATCATGTCCCATGCCCAGCGGAGCTTTCCGGTCCGGGCGTCGAACCCTTGAATGACGCCCGAGGGCGCCCAGCGGTCCTGCCCGTCCAGCACCTGGTGGCCGACGACAAGGATGCCGCGCACCAGCGTCGGTGGCGAATTGATCGAAACGAAGCCCCACGGAACATTACCCATGCCCTGCTTGATGTCAGCCTGCCCACCGGCCCCGAAATCCGTGCAGGGATGGCCGGTACGCGCATCAACCGCGATCAGCCGCGCGTCGAGCGTACCTTCGATCACCCGCGTTGCGCAGGGCTGGTTCGTCGCCATGCCGGGCACCGCGTAGTAGACCACGCCCCGGCAGGCGGCGGTATAGGGTATGGCCTTGTCCGGCACGTTAGGATCATGGCGCCAGCGTTGCTGGCCATTGGCTGCGTCGAGCGCGATCAGGACGTTCTTGGGAGTGCAGAGATACAGGCTGTCGCCAACCTTCAACGGCGTGTTCTCGGCGCCATATGTCTTTGCGATCTGCGGCGAACTTGGCATGTCGCCGGTGTGGATCAGCCACACCCGCTTCAATCGCCCGACATTGGAGGCGTTGATCTGAGCCAGCGGCGAAAAGCGCCGGGCGCTGCCGGTGCCGCCGTAGCTCGGCCAATCAGCTCCGGTCTGCTGGCCTGATGGATCCGACATCCCCTGCGAACCGGCAGCGGGCAACGCGGCCTGCACGATCGCAGGGCCACCTCCCGCAGCAGCCGCCAGATCCACCGCGAGAACCGCGATCGCTATCGCCGAACCGCCGAGGGCGAGCCGCCAGCGATCGCGACGGAGTGTCAGGGTCGCCATGGCAAGGAACACCGGCACCAGCAATACGACGGGTGCAACGATCCTGGGAACCTGCGCCCATGCATTCGGCCCAACTTCCCACCACGCCCAAAGAAACGTCACGACGACGATCGCGAGGTAAAGCCATCCACCCAGGGATCGGCCGCGCACCAGCAGGACTCCCGCCATGATCATGACCATGCCGGTGAGGAAGTAATAAGCGGACCCGCCCAGCGTTGCCAGCCAAGCCCCGCCGATCGTGAGCGCCAGGCCGATCAGAGCGACGAAGCCCCCGACGACCCAGCCCGTCCAGCTGGGCCGTGGTCCGCGCCCGAATGCCGACACCATCGTTGATCGAATAGCAGACATGTCCACCTCTTCCCGCAGGCGTTTTGGCGACGCTCACACCCGCACCCGCGTCCGCACCGGCAGGTTCGATGAGCAAAAGGAGGGGGGACGGCATTGTTCCGAAGTATCTGAAATATGGTTTGCTTGTGCCGCGGATCCAAATCGTGGATGGCGACGCACGCAGCGGCTTTAACACCCGAGGTGAATGGCTCGTATCCGGGCGCGGCGCGCCACATGCGCTCATGCTGGCGAAGGCCTGTGAGGGTATGAGGTGTGAACGATCGCTAGGAGCCACAGTCGGTCGTTTAGCCTCAGCCTATCCGCGCTCGGAACGTGCCGCTCGTTCGCAGGGCGCGGCTCGTTCCTAATCCGGTGGGGAACCGACTACGTCCGTTGAACGGGCCCCGGCGATCATCGCGAGCCAAAACCTGGGGTCCGTGTCCCACTCGTCGTAGGCCTTTGCCGCGTGTCTGAACGAACGGCAGCTTCTAGGATCAAGACGCGGCTTCGCGAATGACAGCAATTAGGGCGCAAAGCTGTCCCCGGTAGCCCGCCCCCATTTTTGCCGCCACTCAACGCCGCCGTTTGCCTTCAAATTCGGGGACACTATACAAATTAGCCGACGCGCATCGATTGGGCCGGGTTGTCTTAGTTGCAGCCGCACAATTAGTGTTGCAGCCGCTCAATTAGCTCCCACGCTTCGGTGAACGCGAGAAAGGCGAGCCCCTAGGGATGGCCGAGAAACTGCGATCATTCGCCAGAGACAGATCCCTGGCGGACGGCACCGCTGCGGCTGTGGCCATGAAACGCCCCCCCCCCCGCTATCGGGAAGTAGACATTTCGCACCATTATGCCGGCGTAATGATCAGGGCTCGTGCCCGATGACCCGTTGAACCCGCCAGTCGATAATCGGCCTTTGAATTTCCCGGACAATGCCAGTGCCGGCGCCAGCCGGGTGACGCCCATCTGTGCGAGGGGGATCGATCGGCCGCCGCGGCGCGCTATCGGAAGGCGGTTGAACTGGCCTCGGACGACCCGGATTTGAAGGCCAGGCTCGCCGCCGCGATGCGGTGATCGAATCGCGGGACGTTCGGCCGAACGTCTCCGACGCCGTGAAAACTTCCCGCGCAAGCGATTGGAAACGGTCACATTGTGGATTGAAACGGTTAGGGCGGCTTGCCGCTTGCAATCCGCCTCGGCCTAATCTCCACTGCCTTTGGGGCAGGGGAGATCTGGTGGCGAGCAGGACATCAGTGCGCGCGGCGTTTGCGGCTTATCATCGGCACGACCGTATGCTGATCGCGGGCGTGGTGTTCGCGGTCTGGCTTGCGATCGTCGCCGGGTTCGGCATCGACATGGTCAGGCGCGCGCATGAGGGAAGCCTGAGCTTCCCGCTGATCGTCCATCTGCACGTCGTCGCTTATGGATCATGGCTGCTGTTACTGGCTGCGCAGGTGTGGCTGGTGCAGACGCGGCGGGTTGCGGTGCACCGGCGGCTGGGGATGGCGGCCTTGCTGCTGATACCGCTGATGCTGGTGCTCGGCCCGGCGACCGCGATCGCGGGGATCGTCAACAACCCCTATATGCCCGATCGCTGGATCGCGTGGCTGAGCGTGAATTTCGCCAACACGTTCGGATCGGCCGCGCTGCTCGCGGCGGGATTCCTGATGCGCCGGGATCCAGCCAGCCACAAGAGGCTGATGCTGATGGGCACGATCGCGGTGACCGAACCGGGGTTCAGCCGGATCTGGTTGTCCGCCTTGGTAGCGCGCTGGGGCGAGGGCTATGTGCCCTTCTATTTCTCGACCTTTATCGGCACGTTCGTGCTGGTGCTGGCGGTTGGCGCCTACGATCTCGCCACGCGCAGGCGGCTGCATCCCGCTTACATTGCCGCCGCCTTGTGGATCTTCGCGAACGAGGCGCTCGCGACCTGGCTCTATTACCAGCCCTTCTGGCTTCGCGCGGTGAAGGCGATGACAGGCCACGGCGCGTAAGATTTCCGGCGAAGGAGATGGCGCCGGCTGACACTTATCGTCAGCCTATTCCGCCGGCAGCCTCCCCGGCGTTACCACGCAGGAAGTCGCCGATCAGCGTGGCGGTTGCGGCGGGATGCTCTTCCGGGAAGAAATGGCCGCCCGGCATCGGCTGGCCCTGAACGTTGTCGGCCCATCGGCGCCACAGGCCAAGGGGCCCGCCTTCGCCCTCGTACCAGGTCGCCAGGGCATCGTGATCGCTCCACAGGGCCAATAAGGGGCAGGGGATGTGGTGTCCGGCGTCCAGGTCGGCGCGGTCGAGGTCGCGGTCGATCGTGGCGGCGGCACGATAGTCCTCGCAGATCGCATGGACATGCGCCGGATCGCGCAAGGCGTCGACATAGGCATCGCGCACCCAGGCGGGAAAGGCGTCGGCCGCCGAGCCCCATCCCGTCAGGGCATTGTCGATCACCGCCTCGGGCGCGCCCAGCAGCAGGCGCTCGGGGAGGGAAGCCGGCTGTGCCAGCAGGGAAAAGGGCCAGAAGGCGAGTGCGAGCCGGGCATCGGCGCGGTCCCACACGTCGAGCGTCGGGACGACATCGAGCACCGCGACGGCTGTAAGGATGTCGGGATGATCGAGCGCCGCGCGATACGCCACCCGGCCGCCGCGGTCATGGCCGACCATCGCGAAGCGCGTGTGACCCAGGATCGTCATCGCCTCGATCAGCGCGGATGCAAGCGCGCGTTTCGACATGGCGGCATGATCTTCCGTGTGAAGGGGGCAGCCGCTGCGGCCGTAGCCGGGGAGGTCAGCGGCGATCACGGTGAAGTTCTGTGCCAGGCGCGGCGCGATGTCGCGCCACATCAGGCTGGTCTCCGGAAAGCCGTGCAACAGGAGCAGCGGCGACCCCGAACCGCCTTCATGACAGAAGATCGTTCCGTGGGCCGTCATGACCTCGCGGTTCGCGAACCCGCTTATTCCCGCTCGATCGGCCATGGCGTGGAAACGCGAGGCCACCGTTCGGGTTCATTGGCGGGCGCTCTTAAAACTTAGCCATTGATCTAACTATTGGATCGCGTTAGTTAGCTATATGGCTAGCCAATCATTCGCGATGGACCTTGTCTTTCATGCCCTCGCCGACCCGACGCGCCGCGCCGTCGTCCAGCGGCTGGGCAAAGGCGCGGCGACGGTGAGCGAGCTGGCGGAGCCGTTCGACATGGCCCTGCCGTCGTTCCTGAAGCACCTAAGCGTGCTCGAACGATCGCACCTGATCGCGTCCCAAAAACGCGGGCGGGTTCGAACCTGTGCGCTCCAGCGCGACAGCCTGATGGCCGCGGAGCAGTGGTTCACCGAGCAGCGCGCTCTCTGGCAAGACCGATACAGCAACCTTGACGGCCTTTTGGCGAAACTGAGTGGAGAAGAAGAATGAAGCCCGATCTTCGATTTGAATTCCTGATCACCAATGAAGGGCGCGCAATCACCGTCCACCGGGAATTCGACGGCAAGCGGGAACTTGTGTGGGATTGCCATACCAAGAGCGAATATCTGGATCAGTGGTTCGCGCCGAAATCCCTGACGACGAAAACCAGGCACATGGATTTCCGGCCCGGCGGATATTGGCATTATGCGATGGTGACGCCGGACGGCCAGGAATATTGGAGCCGGATCGACTATCAGACGATCAATCCGATCGACTTCTATACCGCGCTTGACGGCTTCAGCGACGAAACCGGCGAAATCAATGCCGATATGCCGCGGGCGAAGTGGGAGGTCGCCTTTGTCGATCAGGCGGAGCGGACGCTGGTCACCACCGTGGTTCACTATGCCTCGGCGGAAGACCTGCAGAAGGTCATGGGGATGGGGATGAAGGAGGGCCTGACCTCGACACTGGAGCGGCTGGACGAGCTGCTCGAAGACTTTCACGCGCGCCAGGAATAGCCTGTCGCGTCCCGCAGTCTGGCCGGTGCTTCAGCGTATTTCGCCGGCCAGCTGCTGTAGTAGGCTGACAAGCTGCTGCTCGTCCACCGCCTCGAAAAAGGCCGCGTCGGCGGCCTCGACGGCGACGATCGCCTGCTGCGCCGTCGCTGCTCCGGCGGCGGTGATGCGGATCACCTTCGCGCGCGAGTCCTGGGGATCGGTCTCGCGCAGGATCAGCCCCTTGACTTCAAGACGGGCGACGACGTCCGAAGTCATCTTGGCCTCTGTGCCGGCCTGTGCGGCGAGCTGGACCTGGTTGGGCGGCTCGCCATTGCGGCCGAGCCACATCGCCGAGGCCAACAGCACGAACTGAACGTGCGTCAGGTCGAGGGGGGCGAGCGCCGCCGTCATGACGCGTTGCCAGCGCATGGTGGTCCGCCAGAGCAGCAATCCCGGGCTTTCCGAAGGGCCGCCCTTGAAGCGCGTGTTCGGGCCCTCCGCATCAGCCGGCATTTGCAAGCTCCTCCGCCTTTTCGAGCAACCGCGCCATCGTGACATCGAAATCGCCGCTGATCTGCGGCCCGAGTTCAGGTCCGACCTCGGCGGCACCGGGGCCGGAAATTTCGAGGCGATGCGTAACTTGCGTGCCGCCCTCGACCGGGGTCAGCGTATGGCGGAACAGCAAGGTGGTGTCACCGAATGTGGCTTCGTCGGCATAGGTCACATGCTCGACGCAATCGACGATGGTCGATTCGAACGTGTCCTGGCCGACCGGCGTGACCGAGACGCGGCTGCCCTTGGCGAATGGCCCGTGCAGCACGAATGTGTCGCAGCCCTCATAGGTGATATGGCCTTCATGCACGCCCTTGAGTGCGTTCCAGATGGCAGCGGCCGAAAGGGGGGAAATCGCGGTATATTCGTTGGTCCACATCGGCTTGGCTCCACTTGTCTTGAGTCGATCAGCTATTAAATCCGTGAACAGATTATCCGTGCACGGATTAAAAGGCAAGCAGAAATTTTGCTGCGGCTTTTGAGGGGGCTGATGGTGGTCCGGCCCTGTGTTCGGGAGATGGATGCCAGCTTCCGCTAGCATGACGCGGGTGGGATGGTCCGGTCCTATTTTTCTCGCAGCCAGGCCATCGCCTCGTCGAGCGAATCGAAGACGCGATGGCTGAAGTTGGTTGCCATGCGGGCTGCCTGCTTGTGCGCAATCGCGCTTGCCACGACGCGGGCGGTGCGTTCGGGATAGAGCGGGAGCAGCGTGGTCACGGTCTGTACCTGGCGTTCCGCTATGTCCTTGGCCTGGATCGAGAAGGATCGCGCATCGACCAGGCAGGCTCGGGGCGGGGACAATCGGCGCAAGTCGCGAAGATGCGCCGCGAGGTCCTGGCCATAAAGCTCGACGGTCTCCAGCTTCCAGAAGCCGAGCAGGCGGACGGTCAGCAGCCGTTGGGGAATATCCAGCTCGAATTCGAAATCCGACACGTGCGTCCTCCTCCCGCCGGCAGCGCCCACGATACGATGTGAAAACGCCGTTGTTCCCCTTTGCGTCCGCATTTCTGGCATCGCAGCGACGAACGAAGCTGATTTTCGCCGACTTCATAGGCTATGCGCGGCGCATGTCCCGTTTCCAGTTCACCATCCACGCCACCGACGGCAAGGCGCGCTCCGGCGAAATTGCCATGCAGCGCGGAACGATCCGCACGCCCGCCTTCATGCCGGTCGGCACCGCCGGCACGGTCAAGGCGATGCGGCCGGCTGAGGTACGCGATACCGGCGCCGACATCATCTTGGGCAACACCTATCATCTGATGCTGCGCCCGGGCGCGGAGCGGGTGGCGAAACTGGGCGGGTTGCACGGTTTTTCGGGCTGGGAGCGACCGATCCTGACCGACAGCGGCGGCTATCAGGTGATGAGCCTCTCCGCTTTGACCAAGCGCAGCGAGGAGGGGGTCTCGTTCAAGAGCCATCTCGACGGATCGGCGCATATGCTGAGCCCCGAACGTTCGATCGAGATTCAGCGGCTGCTGGATTCGGACATCATCATGGCGTTCGACGAGCTCGTGCCGACCACGTCGACGCGCGAGGTGCAGGCGGCGGCGATGGAAAGGTCGATGCGCTGGGCCAGGCGCAGCCGCGCCGCGTTCGATGCGGGCGGGGAACATGCGGAGCGCGCGGCGATCTTCGGGATCCAGCAGGGGGCATTGGATGAGGGGCTGCGCAAGGCGTCGGCGGATGCTTTGCTCGATATCGGCTTCGATGGTTATGCCGTGGGCGGGCTGGCGGTAGGCGAGGGGCAGGAGGCGATGTTCGCTTGCCTCGATTATGCGCCGGGGCAATTGGACGAGGCCAAGCCGCGCTATTTGATGGGGGTGGGCAAGCCCGACGATATCGTCGGCGCGGTCGAGCGCGGCATCGACATGTTCGATTGCGTGCTGCCGACCCGATCGGGGCGCAACGGCCAGGCCTTCACTTGGGGCGGGCCGGTCAATCTGCGCAATGCGAAATGGGCGGAGGACCTCGCGCCGCTCGACCCGGAGTCGCCGATCGCAGGGTGGAGCATGGCCTATCTGCACCACCTCACCAAGGCGGGCGAGATGCTGGGGGCGATGCTGCTGACGCAGCATAATCTATGGTTCTACCAGCAAGTGATGGCGGGCTTACGCGCCGCGATCGCGGAGCAGAGGCTGGCTGGCTGGGCGGATGCGTTTCGGGCGCGGTATCGGGCCAAAGCCTGACCGTCATGCCAACGAAAGCTGGCATCCATCTCCTTGCTGTCGCGCTTGACGGCATGGTTTGGAGATGGACCCCAGCTTTCGCTGGGGTGACGGCAATGAATCAGGCGTTCAGCGATCCTTGCAGGCGACGTAGTTGCGCTGGGTCGGGCCGGTGTAGAGCTGGCGCGGGCGGCCGATCTTCTGTTCGGGGTCCGAGATCATTTCGTTCCACTGCGCGACCCAGCCGACGGTGCGGGCGAGCGCGAAGAGGACGGTGAACATGGTGGTCGGGAAGCCGATCGCCGACAGGATCACGCCCGAATAGAAGTCCACGTTCGGGTAGAGCTTCTTCGAGATGAAATAGTCGTCCTTGAGCGCAATCTGCTCGAGTTCGCGCGCGACGTCGAAGATCGGATCGGTGACGCCGAGCTTGGCGAGCACGTCGGCGGCGGTCTTCTGCATGACCTTCGCGCGCGGATCGAAATTCTTGTAGACGCGGTGACCGAAGCCCATCAGGCGGAACGGATCGTCCTTGTTCTTGGCACGGGCGATATATTCGGGAATGCGGTCCACGGTTGCGATTTCGCGCAGCATGTTGAGCGCGGCCTCGTTGGCGCCGCCATGCGCCGGGCCCCACAGGCAGGCAATGCCCGCCGCGATGCAGGCGAAGGGGTTCGCTCCCGACGATCCGGACAAACGCACCGTCGAGGTCGAGGCATTCTGCTCATGATCGGCATGGAGGATGAATATCTTGTCCATCGCGTCGACGATGACGGGATCGGGATCATAATCCTCGGCCGGGACCGAAAAGGTCATGCGCAGGAAGTTCGCCGTGTAGGAAAGGTCGTTGCGCGGATAGACGAAGGGCTGGCCGACCGAATATTTGTAGGCCATCGCCGCGATGGTCGGCATCTTCGCGATCAGGCGGTGCATGGCGATCATGCGCTGCTTGGGATCGGTGATGTTGGTCGAATCCGGGTAGAAGGCCGACAGCGCGCCGACGACGCCGCACATGATCGCCATCGGATGCCCGTCGCGGCGGAAGCCCGAGAAGAAGCTGGCCAGCTGCTCATGCACCATCGTGTGGCGCGTGATCGTGGTGATGAATTTGTCGAGTTCGGGCTTGCTCGGCAATTCGCCGTGAATCAGCAGATAGGCGACCTCGAGGAAGCTCGACTGCTCGGCAAGCTGGTCGATCGGGTAGCCGCGATGGAGCAGGATGCCGGCGTCGCCATCGATATAGGTCAGGCCGCTCTCGCAGCTCGCGGTCGAGGTAAAGCCGGGGTCGTAGGTGAAGGCGCCGGTCTGGCCGTAGAGCTTGCGGATGTCGATGACGTCCGGCCCCGTGCTGCCCTTGAGCACCGGATAATTGTAATCCTTGCCACCGATGCTGATCGTGCTGTCGGCCATCTCACCTGAACTCCATCAAATCACGCGATCTGGTCGCCCAGCCGCGCCAGGCTTTCCTCGCGACCGAGCAAAACCAGAACGTCAAAGATGCCCGGAGAAGTGGTCCGGCCAACCAGGGCGGCGCGCAACGGTTGCGCCACCTTGCCAAGGCCGAGCTGGGCTTCCTCCGCTACCTCGCGGATCGCGGATTCAAGCGCGGCTGCGCTCCAATCCCCGACGGCCGCGAGCGCGTCCCGGGCGCGCGCCAGAAGCTGGCGAGCGTCGCCCTCTAGCAGCTTCGCGGCGCCCTCGTCCACGTCCAACGGGCGGGTGCGAAACAGGAAAGACGCACTATCCACTAACTCGTTGATCGACTTGGCCCTTACCTTGAGGAAAGGCATGGCGCGGCGCAGCAAATCCAGGCCGTCTGGGCCAGTCTCCTGTGGCATTTTTGCCGCCACCAGACCGGCGAGTCTCTGGTCGTCCGCTTCGCGCAGATAATGACCGTTGAGATTCTCGAGCTTCTTATAGTCGAACCGCGCGGGCGCGCGGCCGACCGCGTCGAGATCGAACCATGAGATCGCCTGCTCGCGGCTGATGATCTCCTCGTCGCCATGGCCCCAGCCGAGGCGGAGCAGGTAATTGTTCACCGCCTCCGGCAGCATGCCCATTTCATCGCGATAGGCGTCTACGCCCAATGCGCCGTGGCGCTTGGAGAGCTTGGCCCCGTCCGCGCCGTGGATCAGCGGGATATGCGCGTAGACCGGCTCCGGCCAGCCCATCGCGCGGATGATGCCCATCTGGCGGAAGGCGTTGTTGAGATGGTCGTCGCCGCGGATGACGTGAGTCACGCCCATGTCGTGATCGTCGACCACCACCGCGAGCATATAGGTTGGCGTGCCGTCCGAGCGGAGCAGGACCATATCGTCCAGCTCGGCATTGCGGACGGTGACCGGGCCCTGGACGCGATCGTGGATCACGGTTTCGCCCTCGCGTTCGGCCTTCAACCGCACGACGAAGGGTTTCCCGTCTTGCTCGGGCCCGCAGACGCGGTCGCGCCAGCGGCCGTCGTAGCGCAGGGGCTGCTTGTTGGCGCGCTGCTCGGCGCGCATCGCCTCAAGCTCTTCGGCGGTGGCATAGCATTTGTAGGCATGGCCGCTATCGAGCATCGCCTGCGCGACCTCGGCATGGCGCTGGGCGCGCTCGAACTGGTAGACGACGTCGCCGTCCCAATCGAGCCCAAGCCAGGTCATCCCATCGAGGATCGCCTCGATCGCGGGCTGGGTCGAGCGCGCGCGATCGGTATCCTCGATCCGCAGCAGGAATTTGCCGCCCATATGCCTGGCATAGAGGTAGTTGAACAAGGCGGTGCGGGCACCGCCAATGTGAAGGAAGCCGGTGGGGGAGGGCGCGAACCGCGTCACGACCTCTCCGCCATTGGCGGTGCTTGCGCCCAAAGCGCCTGTCTCCCAAGCTGTGTCGGCGATGGCCGGTGAAAAATGGTGAGCGCCCCTAGCATAGCGCTTGCGCCCCCACAAACGGGGCGCGGGCGGTTTCGGCTGCGCGTGCGCCACGGGCTGGCGCGAGCGGAGGCCTGGCTGGAGGCGGAGCGCGACCAGCTGGCCTTGTGGGTGCCGGTCGGGCTGGGCACAGGAATCGCCGCCTGGTTCGGGTTGCCCGAGCCACGTTTGTGGGCCTTGTTTCTGACGGTTTCGCTGGGAGTTGGCGGACTCGCGCTGGCGGCGGGGTTCAAAGGGCGGCTCGTTCGCGCGCTCGCGATTTTCCTGCTCGGTGCGGGGATCGGCTGCGGGCTGGCGTGGGAGAGGGCGCGCGACGTGGCAGCGCCGAAGCTCAGTCGGCCGATGATCGGGATGGTCTCGGGTCAGATCGTTGAGGTCGATCCGCTGCCCGCGCGCGGCAAGATCAGGCTGGTGGTCGCGCTCGACCCCGCGCCCGGGCTACCGCCGAGGACGCGAATCAATCTCGACCAGCAGGGTGCGCCCGTGGGGCTGCTTCCCGGTGCGCGGATCGCGGCCAAGGTGCGGCTGGAGGCGCCGCCGGGGCCGCCGCTGCCTGGCGCCTATGATTTCGCCGAGGTCGCCTGGTTCCAGGGAATCGGCGCGACGGGCAAGGCGATGGGGCCGCTCACGGTGACCGCGCCCGCGCCGCCGGGCGGCGGCTTCATGCGCTGGCTTGCCGGGCGGCAGCTCGCGCTGACCGACCATATCGAACATCAGCTTGCCGCGAGCGAGGGCGGGGTCGCGGCGGCGTTCGTGACGGGCGATGTCGGCGCGATCAGCGACGACGACAACAACGCCTTCCGCCGATCGGGGCTGGCGCATCTGCTATCGATCAGCGGGTTGCACGTGACCGCGGTGGTGGCGGCGACGATGTTTCTGGTGCTGCGGCTGCTAGCCTTGTCGCCGTGGCTCGCATTGCGCGCCAATCTGCTCCTGATCGCGGCGGCGGCGGGCGCGCTCGCGGGGATCGCCTATACCATGCTCTCGGGCGCGCAGGTGCCGACGGTGCGGTCGTGCGTGGCGGCTTTGCTGGTGCTGGGCGGGATCGCGCTCGGGCGCGAGGCGATGACGCTGCGGATGGTCGCGGCGGGTGCGCTGATCGTTTTGCTGTTCCGGCCCGAGGCGCTCGTTGGGCCGAGCTTTCAGCTGAGCTTCGCGGCGGTGACCGCGATCATCGCCTTTCATGAGCATCCACGGGTGCGCGCGTTGCTGCTCAAGCACGACGAAGGGGTGGGGCGGAAATTGCTGCGCGAACTGGTCGGGCTGCTCGCGACCGGTTTGCTGGTCGAGGGCGCGTTGGCGCCGATCGCGATCTACCATTTCCACCGTGCTGGATTTTACGGCGCGCTCGCCAATATCGTTGCGATCCCGCTGACGACATTTGTGATCATGCCGCTCGAGGCGCTCGCCTTGCTGGCGGACCTCGCTGGGCTGGGTGCGCCTTTCTGGTGGCTGACGGGGAAGGGGCTGGCCTTCCTGCTATGGATCGCGCGGAGCGTGTCGGCGCTGCCGGGCGCGGTCACCTCGCTGCCGTCGATGCCGCTGGCCGCGTTCCTGCTGATGGTCGCAGGCGGATTGTGGATCGCCCTGTGGCGGACGCGGATGCGGCGGCTGGGCGCGGTGCCCTTCGCGATCGGCATGGTCTGGGCTTTGCTGACGCCGCCGCCCGATCTGCTGATCACGGGCGACGGCCAGCATCTCGCGGTGCGCACGCCCGACGGCGCGCTCCATCTGCTGCGCCCGCGCGCCAAGGATTATGTGCGCCAGCAATTCGCCGAGGGATCGGGCGTGCAGGCGACCGCGCTCGATCTGGATGCGCTGCCGGGCGCGGTCTGCTCGCGTGACGTGTGCGTGGCCACGTTGCGGCGCGGTGGGCGCGACTGGCATCTGGTCGCGACGCGGACGCCCTATTTGCTGGACATCGAGCAGTTCAAAGAGGTGTGCGCGTGGGCGGATATTGCGATCAGCGACCGGCGGCTGCCCCGCACCTGTACGCCGCGATGGCTGAAGCTGGATGCTGTCGAGCTGGGCGAGACGGGCGGCGTCGCGATCGGTCTGGGCAATGCGTCAGTGCGGACGGTCAATGGCGACGACCAGCATCCGTGGATCGTGCGGCGGTCTTCCCTTCCGAGGCGGGAAGGCTCAGTTCGCAGAAATTAGCACAGTGTCCCCGAACTTCTCCAAATTACGTAGTGTCCCCGATTTTCGGTAAGCGCTAGTCGAGACGCTTCGCATCGTGCCGGTGTGCCTCGATCGGATCATTCCTGATATTCGAATTCGATCAGATAGACGTTTTCGCCGGCACCGTGTTTCGCCACCTTCAGAAGATCGGTGACGTCCTCGAATCCGGAACGTCGCGCCAACTCAGGCGTGATGGTTTCGAAGGCGATCTCGCGCACCGAGGTCACGTGGATCGCCCCTGGCCCCAGCCGATAACGGCCGCCAACTTTCACGCGTGGGCTTTGCCAGATGCGGACGCTACAGTTGATCTCCCCCAGCATGACGCGGTCGCGGAGACGCTTGGTGAAGACCATGGGGGTAATCCCTGCTTATGTGCTCGTGCCCCGATAGCATGCGGCGCGGCCAATATCGCCAATATCCGGGGCCGGGGAACGTGCTAGACGGACGCTGAGCCCGGCGAGTCCGGCGTTGCAAGGAGACAGTCCGATGTCCGACACCGACCCGAGGCTTGCCGAAATCGAAGAGCATATCGCCGTGCTCGAGGACAATCTGCGCGACTTGACCGAACAGGCCGCGGCCTATTCGGGCGCGGAAGACGAGGAGCTTTCGGCGGAGCGGATCGCGGATATCGAACGGCAGCTCGACGCGCTCAAGAAGCAGCGCGACGGGCTCATCTGAACGAGCATTCGGCACCCGGCCGTTGCCGGCAGAAGGCAGCGGGATCCCCGCTTTCGCGGGGATGACGTTGGGGTTACGCCCCGGTGACTTCCTGCGCGAGATAGGCATGGATCTGGGCGATGACGGCGGCGCCTTCGCCCACCGCAGCCGCGACACGCTTGGTTGAGCCGCAGCGGACGTCGCCAGCCGCGAAGACGCCTTTGCGGCTGGTTTCGAGCGGCGCGCCGCCGTGCTGGCCGGTGACGACGAAGCCCTTGGCGTCCAGATCGACGCAGCCGTCGAGCCAGTCGGTGTTGGGATCGGCACCGATGAACAGGAAGAGGTGGTTGAGATCGCAATGATGTTCGCTGCCGGTGGTGCGGCAGCGGAAGGTCACGCCCTGCAGGCCGTTGGCGCGGTCGCCGTCCAGGGCGACCACTTCCTTGCCGATATGGAGCGCGACGTTGGGCAGCGCCTTGATCCGGTCGATCAGATATTTGGACATCGTCTCTTCGAGCGGACGGCGCACGATCAGGTTGAGCTTTTCGACCTGGGGCGCGAGAAAGACGCAGGCTTGGCCCGCCGAATTGCCGCCGCCGACGAGCGCGATTTCCTCGCCCGCGCAGAGCTTGGCCTCGATCGGCGAAGCCCAGTAGGAGATGCCGGCGCCCTCCAATTCCTCGAGCTTGGCGACGTCGGGGCGGCGATAGCGTGCGCCCGACGCGATCACGATCGTGCGGCCGCGCACGGTGACGCCGTTGCTGAGTTCAACGCGGAAGCCGCCATCCTCCGCGTCCTCGTCGCAATGCAGCTTCTCGGCGGTGATCGGGATGGCGAGTTCGGCGCCGAACTTGCTCGCCTGGGTGAAGGCGCGGCCGGCGAGCGCCTGACCCGAAATGCCGGTGGGGAAGCCGAGATAATTCTCGATCCGCGCCGACGCGCCCGCCTGGCCGCCGAAGGCGCGCGTGTCGAGCACGAGCATCGAAAGCCCCTCGGACGCCCCATAGACCGCGGTGGCGAGTCCCGCAGGGCCCGCGCCGGTGACGATCACGTCATAGATTTTGGCGGCGTCCAGTTCGGGCGTGATGCCGAGACAGGTCGCGGCGTCGGCATCGCTCGGCTGCTTGAGCACGGTGCCGTTGGGGCAGATCATGAGCGGCAGATCGGCCATCGAAACCGCCAATTTGTCGAGCAGCTCGCGGCCTTCCTGCGTGCCCGCATCGACGATCGAATTGGGATAGCCGTTACGCGTGAGGAAGCCCTGCAACCGCACCAGATCGGGATCGTCGGGGCGTCCGACCAGCACCGATCCGACATTGTCGGCGTTAATCAGGCCGACCCGGCGCAGGATGAAGGCGCGCATGATCAGCTCGCCGAGATCGGCCGACCCGATCAGCAGTGCGCGCAGATGCGGCGCATCGAAGGGGATGGCGGTACAGCCCTGCTCTCCGGCAACACCCTCGGCGAGCGTGGCGCGGCCGCCAAGCTGGTTGATCTCACCCGAAATCTGGCCGGGATGGTGGCTGACGATCTGCGATTCATGGCCCAGCCCGTCGCGGCGGACGACATCGATCCAGCCTTGGAGGACCAGCCAGGAGGGGACGTTGCGCTCGCCCAGTGCAAACATCGTGTCGCCGGGCTTGAAATGCCGGGGCTCGCCCGCGGCGAAGCGGCGCGCGACTTCGATTTGCGACGCGGTCAGGGTCGGGAACATTTGCTCCCGGCGCCCGGTCAAGTCAGGTTTGGCGAGATCGGGCTCGGAGGTTCCCATCAGTTCACCCGATGTGCGTGGAGGATCAGGATCTTGGGCGCGAGCATCTGGCCTTTCATCACGCCTTCGCCGGCATTGGGGTCGGTCGGCGAGAGCATGATCTTGTGGACGACGTCCATGCCGTCGAGCACGTGGCCGAAAACCGCGAAGCCCTGATTGTCGCCGGGCGCGCCGGGCTTGGCGTCGAGGCCGCTCATGTCGCCGACGATGATGAAGAAGTCGCTTGTGGCGGTGCCGGGCGCGTTGCGCGCCATCGAGAGCGCGCCGTCGGTGTTGCTGAGACCGGTTTTGCTAGTGGGCTCGTGCGGAATGGGTTTGAGCGTGCGCTTGAGGTCGCCGCGCGTGCCCGCCTGGACCAGCCCGAAATCCTTCTGCACCGGATCGGCGCGATAGAAGAACGTGCCGTCATAGCGCTTCTGATCGACATATCGGAGGAAGTTGGCGGCGGTGATCGGCGCGCGCTCGACCTCGATCGCGGCGGTGATCGTGCCGAGGTTTGTCTCGATCGCAACCTTGACCGTGGCGGGCACGTGCGCGGGCGGGGCCGGGGGTGCGGTTGGCGCCGGCGGCGGTGTCGCGGCCGGTTCGGTTGTCTGCGCCGTGAGGGGCGTGGCGATCAGGCACAGGGCCAAAGCGAATCGAGCGAACATGGATTGCAACCTAGAGCCTGATCGTTCCGTACTGAACCGTCATTGCGAGCGTAGCGAAGCAATCCAGAATGCGGGCCTGGATTGCTTCGTCGCTACGCTCCTCGCAATGACCCGCTTTGGAGAAGCTGCAGCGTCTTTTCATCCTTTCGGCCGCCGAACCAGCGGTCGAGCGCGGCGTCGATAATCGGGTCGGCGGGGTCGGCTTCCGCGAACAAGGTGAGCGAGGAACGGAATTTCATCGCGTCGAGCGATCCGAAGACCTGATCGGCGTTCGTCTGTTCAAGTGTCTGTAACGCCTTGAGACATTCGTGAAGCCGGCCGCTCAATATGGGGTGAGCCAGATAAGCTGCGGCCTCGTCTCGCGACTTGATTCCGTAAAATTGCGAGGTCGGGCTCTGGCCGAGGCCGGCGAGCTGGGGAAAGATGAACCAGATCCAGTGGCTGCGTTTGCAGCCGGCCTTCAGCTCATCGAGCGCGGCGTCATAGGTGTCTTCCTGCTCCTTGAGGAAGCGGTCGAGGTTATAAGGGTCGGTCATCTTTGGGGAACGCGCGGCTCCAGTATCGCGATCCGCGCAGGCCAAAGCGCCAGGGATGATCGATCGCCTTGGTGATGCCGATACGTGGGCCGGTCACGATTTCGGACTGGTCGCCACAGAATAAGGCGAAGGGCGGGCGGTCGAGCGCGGCGCCGTTGAGCGCATGGTCGATACCGAGCGCCTGCGCGAGCTTGCCGGGACCGCTGCAGAGCGTGCGCGGATCGACGAGGCCGCGCCGTTCGACCATCCGCTCCACACCCTGCGTGGGTTCGAGCGCGCGGATCAGCACCGCGCTGCCGGGATGCGCGCCGCCGACGAAGTTGAGGCACCAGTGGATGCCGTAGATTTTGTAGACGTAGGCGTGGCCGACGGGCCCGAACATGATCAGGTTGCGCCCGCGCGGGCCGCCGAAGGCGTGGGACGCGGGATCGTCGATGTCGTACGCCTCGGTCTCGGTGATGATCCCGCCGACGCCGTCGATCAGCAGGGTCGTGCCGATCAGCGCGCGCGCCAGAGTCACGACCGGCTGGGCCCAGAAATCGGCGGGGATGGGCTTGCTCATCGCGGGGCTCCTGCCCGATCAGAGAGCCGAGCGCGAGGTGATTCAGCTCTCGAAATGGGGTCAGGAGACAAAGCGTGGACTTTCCGATCGATCAGGTGCGGGCGCAATTTCCGGCGCTCAGCGCGGGGGCGGGGCGGATCTATTTCGACGCGCCGGGCGGCACCCAGATCTGCCGGCCGGCGATCGATCGGATGGTGGCGCATCTCAAGAGCGGGACGGCCAATTCGGGCGGCGCCTTCGTGACCTCGCGCGAGACCGACGCGCTGAGCCAGGACGCGCATCGGGCCATGGCTGACCTGCTCGGCGCCGATCCGGGCGAGATTGCGTTCGGGCCGAACATGACGTCGCTCACGCTGGCGCTGTCGCGGGCCGTCTCGCGGACGTGGGGCGCAGGGGACGAACTGGTTCTTACCCACCTCGACCATGACGCCAATGTCTCGCCCTGGCTGCTGGTCGCGCGGGACAAGGGAATGACCGTCCGGTGGATCGATTTCGATCCCGCGACGGGGATGCTCGATCTGGACGCGCTGCCGGGCCTGCTGTCCGACCGCACCCGGCTGGTCGCGGTCGGCGCGGCGAGCAATGCGCTGGGGACATTGAACGATGTCAAACTCATATCTGGCATTGTGAAGGCGCATTCGCGGGCCTTGTTCTTCGTCGATGCGGTCCAGTCGGTGCCGCACGTGCCGACCGATGTGCGCGATCTGGGCTGCGATTTCCTGGCCTGCTCGCCCTACAAATTCTTCGGACCGCATCAGGGCGTGCTGTGGGGCAAGGCGGAGCTGCTGGCGGGGATCGAGGCCTACAAGGTGCGCCCCGCCGACGCAAACCCGCCAGGCCATCGGTTCGAGACGGGTACGCCCTCGTTCGAGGCGCAGGGAGGGGTGCTTGGCACGATCGACTATCTCGACTGGCTCGGCGGCCATTTCTCCGACGCCAACAGCCGGCCCGAGCGGCTGCGCGCGGCGATGGCAGCCTGCATCGCTTATGAGCGCGATCTGGGCGAGCGACTGTTGGCGGGACTCGCGGCCATACCGGGCGTGAAATTGTGGGGGCGCCCGACGATGGAAGGCCGGGTGCCGACCTTCGCCATCACGATCGACGGGCATCATCCCGACGCCGTGGCCGAAGCGCTCGCCGACCAGGAGATTTTCGTCTGGTCGGGCCATTTCTACGCGGTCGAGGTGATAAAGCGGCTCGACCTTGAGGACGCGGGCGGGCTGATCCGCATTGGGCTGTGCCACTACAGCACGATCGGAGAAGTGGACCGGCTGCTTGTCGCACTCCGCGCGGTCGTCGGGCGCGACGGAGAATGAGCGTCGTTCGATCAGACTGAACGGGCTTTCGCATTTGTCGCGCCGCCTGCGCGCCCCTACATCGCGACCTGACTTCAGCTTTCGGGTGCATTTCAATGGCGGACTATGACGTAGACCTGTTCGTGATCGGCGCGGGATCGGGGGGCGTGCGCGCCTCGCGGATCGCCGCGGCGCATGGCGCCAAGGTGGCGGTCGCGGAGGAATATCGGGTCGGCGGCACGTGCGTGATCCGGGGCTGCGTGCCTAAGAAGATGCTCGTCTACGGCGCCCATTTCGCCGAGGACCTCGCGGATGCGCGCCGCTTCGGCTGGGAAGCGCCGGAAACCCGGTTTAACTGGAAAACGCTGCGCGACAATGTCCAGAGCGAGGTGTCGCGCATTTCGGGCATCTATGAAGAGACGCTCGGCAACAACAAGGTCGAGATCATCCACGAGCGCGCGACGGTGACGGGCCCGCATGAGGTGACGCTGGCGAGCGGGCGGACTGTCAGCACGAAATATATATTGATCGCGACGGGCGCCAAGCCGGCGGTACCGGATGTTCCCGGCGCCGAGCTGGGTATCACCTCGAACGAGGCTTTTCTCCTGGACGCGGTGCCGAAGCGCGCGGTGATCGTGGGCGCGGGCTATATCGCCAACGAATTTGCTGGGATCTTTCATCAGTTCGGTGCGCATGTGACTTTGGTCAACCGGACCGACGTAATCCTGCGCGGCTATGACGAGCAGATACGCGACCGCTTGCTCCAGATCTCGACCTCCAAGGGTATCGACTTCAAATTCCATGCCGCGATCGAGAAGGTCGAGAAAGCGGAAGACGGCTCGCTGTGCCTGCATCTCGAGGGCCAGGACCCGATCTGCTGCGACATGCTGATGTGGGCGACCGGTCGCGTGCCGCTGACCGAGGGACTCGGGCTCGAAAATGCCGGGGTCGAGATGAACGGCAAGGGCGCGATCAAGGTTGACGCCGACAATCGATCGACCTGCGACAGCATCTACGCCATCGGTGACGTGACCGACCGCATCCAGCTGACGCCGGTAGCGATCCGCGAAGGCCATGCCTTCGCCGATACGGTTTTCGGCAACAAGCCGCATCGGGTCGATTATGATTTCGTGCCTTCGGCCGTGTTCAGCCATCCGCCGATGGCGGGGGTGGGCCTCACCGAAAGCCAGGCCAAGCTCAAATATGGCCCGATCAAGGTCTTCACGTCGGACTTCCGGCCGATGAAGAATGTGCTCGCCGGCCGCAGCGAACGCGCGCTCTACAAGATGATCGTCCATCCCGAGACCGATGTGGTGCTGGGTATCCACATGATCGGGCCCGACGCGGCGGAAATCCTGCAGGCGGCGGCGGTAGCAGTGCGCGCGGGGCTAACCAAGCAGGCGTTCGACGACACGGTCGCGCTCCATCCCACGATGGCGGAAGAACTGGTGCTGATGCGGTAGTGGCAGCCCGCGCAATGGCAATATAAGCGCACACCATGATGCTGTAACCGTCATGCCAGCGAAAGCTGGCATCCATCTCCTCGCTGTTCAGCATGTTCTGCAGAGACGGACCCCAGCTTTCGCTGGGGCGACGGCGTAATCCCGGCCTAAGCCTTTATCTTTTGGTCAGGTTTGGCAAACCGGTCTTTAACCGATCCGGCCTAGAACCGCCCTCATGCAGCGAATCGATTTCGAAACCAGTGCGGTAGCGACCTTGCGCAAGCGCGTGAGCGAGGTGGAGGAGGTCAATGAGGACCTGATCGCCTTCGCACGCGGTCATGCGGGCGCGGTCTCTTCGATCCATGAAGCGGTGCTTGCCGCGATCGCGTGCGACACAGCGGCCGAGCTGGCGACGGTGATTACGTGCCGTTGGCCGATGCTGTTGCGCGTCGACGAAGTGGCTTTCGCATGGAGCCATGAGGGAGGCGCGTTCCGTGCCGATCGCGACGGCATGCGTGAGGTCGAGCCGCGGCTGATCGAGCGCATGGCCGACATCGCACGCCCGGTCGAAATGCGCAGCGTCGGGCGCGGGCATCCCCTGTTCGGTGCTGCCTGCGAGAGCATCGGCAGCGAAGTGCTGATCCGGCTCGACAGTTTCTCGGGCTGCGGTCTGATCGTGCTCGGCCAGAGCGAAGCGCCGGCGATCGAGGGCCGGCACGGCGCGCGCCTGTTGCGCTTCCTGGGCCAGTCGGTTTCGCATATGCTGGAGCGGTGGCCCGCCCCCTGACTCTCGACACGCATCCCGCCTTCGAACAGGCGGTCGCGTGGGAAAGATATTTGCGCGCGGACCGGCGCCGATCCGAACATACTATCCGGGCTTATGCCGCGACCGCGCGCCGGCTGATCCATTTTTTGGGCGCGCACCGCGCCGCCTCGATCAGCGCCTCCAAGCTCGCCGAAATCGACACGGCCGAATTGCGCGCCTTCCTCGCCGCGCGGCGGACGGATGGGCTCGGCAATGCGTCGGCCGCGCGCGAATTGTCAGCGGTGCGGGGGTTCCTCGCCTTTGTCGCCAAAGGGGAGGGGGCGGCCACGCCGCCGCGCCTCCGCGGGCCGCGCGTCAAGAAGGGCGTGCCTCGCCCGGTCTCGCCCGCCGACGCCATCGCGATTGCGGACGATGCAGAGGATGAGGGCACCGAACCCTGGATCGGGCTGCGCGACAAGGCGGTCTTGCTGCTTCTCTATGGCGCGGGCCTGCGCGTGGGCGAGGCGATGGCGTTGACGGGCGCGGTACTGCCGCTGGGCGACACGTTGGTCGTCACCGGCAAGCGCGCCAAGACGCGGGTCGTACCTTTGCTCCAGCCGGTGCGCGAGGCGATCGAGCTGTATCTCGGCGCCAGTCCCTGGGGGGTGAGCCGCGAGCTGCCGATCTTTCGCGGCGCCAAGGGTGGGCCGTTATCTGCGGATATCATTCGCCGCGCGGTGCGGGCTGCGAGGGCGCGGCTGGGCCTTGGCGAGCGGACGACGCCGCACGCGCTACGCCACAGCTTTGCGACGCATCTGTTGGGGCGCGGGGCCGATCTGCGCTCGCTCCAGGAATTGCTGGGCCATGCCAGCCTGTCCTCGACCCAGGTTTATACCGGGGTCGATACCGCGCATCTGCTCGACGTCTATCGCAACGCGCATCCGCGGGCCTGAATCGCACCGTGAGGCAATGGCGCGAGCGCATCGCCCTGCACCGGAAATCCTTCGGAAATTGACGAGACTTTCGGCCGGCAGCGAGTGATCATTGGGCCGGTATTGGGAGAAAGGTGATGACGAAAAGCCAGATCAACCGCTGGGCCGCAATCGCGCCGTTGATATTATCCGGAGCCGCCCTCGCGCTGGTGGTCAAGGCGGTAACGACCGGTTGGGAACGCAATCTGCGCGACGAGGGGATGGCGGCCCACCTCTTCCAAGTTCTGGTTGCCGCCCAGATACCCCTGGTCGCCCTGTTTCTTGCGACAGCGGACCGCAATCGAATGCAGGCCATGGTCAAATGGCTGGCGCTCGACATGGCTGCGATCGCGCTCGCCTGCGCGCCGGTCGCGATCTTCCATCTTTAGGGAAGGAGATCGATGCGCCGACGGCGGGAAGATCGCGCCCGAGCAGGTTTCCCGGCTTCAGGCGCGAGGCGTGCCGAAAATCACTCCGGCAGGAAATCCGGCACCGACGATAGCGTTCGCCGGGGTCGATGCGGCGCACCTGCTGGATGTGTACCGAAACGCGCATCCCCGCGCCTAAGCCGGCGCGTGGCAGACGAACTCGACCAGTCGGCCGTCGGGATCGCGCAGATAGCCGGCATAATAATTGGCATGGATATGCGGCGCGAGTGCGGGCGCGCGGTCCAGCGTATGGCCGCGTTCCTGGCCGATAGCATAGATTCGGTCGACGGTTGCGCGATCCGGCGCACGGAACGCGAAATGGACGTTCTGGCTGGGCTCGCCATCAACCAGGAACATATCGAGCGAAACGCCGTCGCCGAAACCCTTGGCGGGACCGTCCACCGTTTGCGCGTAACCGAGCGGCGCCAGCGCATCGGAGTAGAATATCAGGCTAGGGCCAAGCTGGCGGGTCTTGATTTCGAGATGGTCGATCATGTGGGCTCCATGCGTAAGATGGTGACAGCATAACCGCGCGCTTCGCCGCTTTTCGGCGAGTTGGTTGGATGGATTGCAGGAAATCGGCCATGTTTTGCGCTATTGCGCCGGATATGGCCGACCTCGATGTTTTCGATCGCAAGATACTCGATCGCGTTCAGCGCGACGCCGACGTCAGCGCGGATGCGCTGGGCGAGGAGATTGGCCTTTCGGGCTCGGCGGTCCTGCGCCGTTTGAAGCGGCTCAAGGCCGACGGCACGATCCTGGCCAATGTGGCATTGCTCGACCCGGCCAGGGTTGGGCGGCCGACCTTCTTCATCGTAGCGCTGGAGGTTGAGCGCGAACGGCCCGAGCTGATGCTCCGTCTGCGCCAGTGGCTGAACGGCGAGGATCAGGTCCAGCAGATGTTCTATGTGACCGGCAGCGCCGACTTCATCCTCGTCGTCACGGCCCCCGACGTGGAAGCCTATGACGCGTTGATGAGCCGGCTGATGGCCGACAATCCCAACGTCCGCCGCTTCACCACCAACGTGGCGTTGGGGGTGAGCAAGCGCGGCATGTTCGTGCCGGTCGGCGCCGGCTAAGCCTCACTCCGGCAGGAAGTCTGGCACTGACAGATAGCGTTCGCCGGTGTCGTAATTGAAGCCAAGGACGCGCGCGCCCGGCGCCTCCTTGAGCTTCTGCGCGATCGCTGCGAGCGTCGCGCCTGAGGAAATACCGACGAGCAGGCCTTCCTCGCGCGCCGAGCGGCGGGCAAATTCCTTGGCGTCGTTGGGATCGACCTGGATCACGCCATCGAGCACACTGGTGTGGAGGTTGGCGGGGATGAAGCCGGCGCCTATCCCCTGGATCGCGTGCGGGCCGGGCTGGCCGCCAGAAATGACCGGCGACAACGTCGGCTCGACCGCGAACACCTTGAGGTTCGGCCATTGCTTCTTGAGGGTTTCGCCGACGCCGGTGATGTGGCCGCCCGTGCCGACACCGGTGATGATCATGTCGAGTGGCTTGTCGCGGAAATCGTTCAATATCTCCTGCGCGGTGGTGCGGGCATGGATTTCGACGTTGGCGGGATTTTCGAACTGCTGCGGCATCCATGCGCCCGGCGTGCTGGCCACGATCTCCAGCCCGCGCTCGATCGAGCCCTTCATGCCCTTCTCGCGCGGGGTGAGGTCGAAGCGCGCACCATAAGCCAGCATCAGCCGGCGCCGTTCGAGCGACATGCTTTCCGGCATGACCAGTACGAGCTTGTAGCCCTTGACCGCGGCGACCATCGCCAGGCCGACGCCCGTATTGCCCGAGGTCGGTTCGACGATCGTGCCGCCGGGCTTCAGATCGCCCGATTTCTCGGCCGCCTCGATCATCGCGAGCGCGATGCGGTCCTTGATCGACCCGCCGGGATTGGCGCGTTCCGACTTGATCCACACCTCTTCCGATCCGAACATCCGCTGGATGCGGATGTGAGGGGTGTTGCCGATCGTCTCGAGAACGTTGTTCGCCTTCATGCCGCAATCTCCTCGCCCGGAATGTCTTCCAGCGTTTGGGGTGGGTCGAATGTACGCGCCTGCACCAGTTCGGGAAACAGGCGCGACCAGATAATCGTGACGCCGATCGCGCCGATGCCACCCAGCACCACCGCCGGGACCGCGCCGATCAAAGCGGCGAGCAGGCCGCTCTCCGCCTCGCCGAGCTCGTTCGAACCTGAAATGAAGAGCGTCGAGACCGCGCCGACGCGGCCGCGCATCTCATTGGGCGTCCAGATCTGAATCAGCGACTGACGCACATAGACCGACAGCATGTCGCATGCGCCGAGCACGGCAAGGCAGGCGAGCGAGAGCGGCAGCCAGGTCGAGAGGCCGAAGCCGATTGTGCAGGCGCCGAACAGGGCAACCGCGATCAGCATCTTGATCCCGACATTGTGGCGGAGCGGCCTGGCCGAGAAATAGAAGGCCATCGCGGCCGATCCGACCGCGGGCGCGGCACGCAAATGGCCGAGGCCGGACGAGCCGACCTGAAGGATGTCGCGCGCGTAGATGGGCAGCATCGCCGTCGCGCCGCCAAGCAGGACCGCGAACAGATCGAGGCTGATCGCACCCAGCACGATCCGGTTCTTGCGCACATAATGGAGCCCGTCGATCATCTGCCGCCAGGGATTAGCCTTGCGATCGAGCGACGTCTTCGGAATCGGCCGGATGAACATGAGCGAACCGGCCGCGACCAGGAACAGGAGTCCCGAGACCGTATAGGGCGCCCAATGCGACGCGGCATAGAGGTAGCCGCCCAAAGCAGGGCCTGCGATCGCCCCGGTCTGCCAGGCAATGGAGGAAGCCGCGATCGCGGTCGGCAAGACTTTGGGCGGCACCAGATTCGGTGCGAGTGCGCCGATCGCCGGGTTGGCGAAGGCGCGGCAGATGCCGAGCATCACCGCGACCACATAGATTGCCGCGAGCGAAGTCGTGCCGTGGGCCGCCAGAAAGGCGAGCCAGACCGCGCACAGCGCCTCGACCAGCAATACGATCCGCCCGATCCAGCGCCGGTCGATCCGGTCGGCGGTCCAGCCCGTGATGAGCGTGAGCGCCGCAAGCGGCAGGAATTGCGCGACGCCGACCATGCCGAGCTGGAACGCTGCCTGCTTCGCACCCATTTTGAGCGGCCCGCGTGCAATATCGTAGACTTGCCAGCCGATCACCACGACCATCGCATTCTGCGCGATCGTCGTCGAGAAACGGGCCAGCCAGTAGAATCGGAAATCGCGGAACGAGAAAGGTGAGGCCGTCTTCGCCATGCGAGAGGCTCTAGGCGGAGGCGAGGGCGGCCTGCAACCCCGAATAGCCTAGTTTTTGACTAGGAAATGTTCGTGGCGAAGCGAGGGCGCGTCGGGGCCAAGCGTGACGCAGGCGGTTTCAGGCGGCGCCGACGTCGCCGTGACTGCCCGGCTGGGCGACGCTGGTTTCGTGCGCGGTCGGGTTGCGCAGCGACGGACGAAGCCGCGACACGCTAAAGAGGCCCGCCGCGACGGTGAAGGCCGCCGCGACCAAAGTCGGCCACAAGGTCGGCCCCAGGCCGATCGCGAGCAGGCTGGCGACGCCGGTCGCGCCCATCGTCTGGCCGACCAGCCGGGTGGTCGAGACGAGGCCACCGGCCGAGGCCGCGCGCTCGCGTGGAGCCGAGCCGACGATCAGCCGCGCATTGGGCGACAGGAACAGCCCGAACCCCGCGCCGCACAAGGCCATGCGCCATGCCACGTCCAGATAAGCCGGGTGGGCGGGCAGGAAAGCCAGCAGGAGCGCGGCCGCGGTGGCAACGGTCATGCCGATCCCGCCGAGCAGTCCGGCCGGATAGCGGTCTGACAGGCTGCCCGCGATCGGCGCGACGAACATGGTCGTAAGTGGCCAGGGGGCGATCATCGCCCCGACCTCGCTCGGCAGGAAGCCGTAGGCGTGCTGGAGGCGGAAAGGCAGCGACAAAGTGATGAGCTGGGACGCGAAAAAGGCGACGAAGGCGCCAGCGACCGAAAGCCGCAACACAGGCCTGGCAAGCAGATCGACGGGGAGGATCGGCAGCTTCTCCTTGCGTTCGTGCCGCACCAGCACGACGCCGAACAGCACGCCGATCACCACGACCGCGCCGCTCACCACGGGCGAATTGCCGTGCACGATGGCCTCCAGTCCGGCGATCACCAGTCCGAACGTCGCCATGTTGAGCATCGCCCCCGCCAGATTATAGCTGCCAGGCCGGGGCGGTATGTCGGGCAGGGCCCAGCGGCCGAGCGCGAGCGACAGGACGGCGAAGGGCGCGGCGGTCGCGAACACCCAAGGCCAGGGCGCGACCGCGAGGATCAGCCCGCCCGCGGTGGGGGCGAGTGCGGCCGAGACCGAGCCCATGATATTGTTGAGCCCTAGGCCCCGTCCAAGATGTTCGGCGGGATAAACGCGCCGGATCATCGCCGCCATCACCGACAAGGCGGCCGCACCACCGGCTGCCTGGAGGGCACGTACGACCAGCAGGAAGCCGAGGCTGTGCGCGAAGAAGCACAGGATGGTCGCGATCGTGAAGACGAGCTGGCCGCTTTGATACAGGCGCTTCAGCCCGATCCGGTCACCCAGAGCGGAGAAGGGCAGCAAGGCCATCACCAGCACGAGCTGATACACGGTCACGACCAGCACTGCCGACGAGCCATCGACGCGAAGGTCGCGCGCGATCGTGGGCAGCGCGACGGCGGCGATCGCGCCGTCGATGATGGTGAGCATCGTGCCCAGGCTGATCGCCGCTACGGCGAAAAAGAGTCTCTTGCCCCGGAGGCCGACATTGCCTCCGGCATCGGTGGATTTTCTTCGTGCCAAGATTTCCTCGGGACCGTTCGGCTGGACACGCCCGCCGATATGCCTAAAGCCGCCCGCGTCAAAGGAGGTTTCAATGGGTTATCGTGTGGTCGTCGCAGGCGCGACCGGCAATGTCGGTCGCGAAATGCTCAACATCCTGGCGGAGCGGGAATTTCCCGCGGACGAGATCGTGGCGCTCGCCTCGTCGCGTTCGGCCGGCGATATTATCGACTTCGGCGAGACCGGCAAGAAACTGACCGTCAAGAATATCGAGCATTTCGACTGGAAGGGCTGGGATATCGCCCTGTTCGCGATCGGTTCGGAAGCGACCAAGAAGTACGCACCGATCGCGGCCGCCGCTGGCTGCACGGTGATCGACAACAGCTCGCTCTATCGGATGGACCCCGACGTTCCCTTGATCGTGCCCGAGGTCAACCCGCAGGCGATCGACGGCTATCTGAAGAAGAACATCATCGCGAACCCGAATTGCTCGACCGCGCAGATGGTGGTGGCGCTGAAGCCGCTGCACGATGCCGCTCGGATCAAGCGCGTCGTTGTCGCGACCTATCAGTCGGTGTCCGGCGCGGGCAAGGCGGGCATGGACGAGCTGTTCGAACAGAGCCGCAACATTTTCGTGGGTGATCCGGCCGAGCCGAAGAAGTTCACCAAGCAGATCGCGTTCAACGTGATCCCGCATATCGACAGCTTCCTCGACGACGGATCGACCAAGGAAGAATGGAAGATGGTGGTCGAGACCAAGAAGATTCTCGATCCCAAGATCAAGGTAACCGCGACCTGCGTGCGCGTGCCCGTGTTCGTCGGCCATTCGGAAGCGATCAACATCGAGTTCGAGGACGAGATTTCGGCGGCCAAGGCCAAGTCGATCCTGCGCGAGGCGCCCGGCGTGATGCTGGTCGATAAGCATGAGGATGGCGGCTACGTCACCCCGATCGAGTGCGTCGGCGAATATGCGACCTATGTCAGCCGCGTGCGCGAGGACCCGACCGTGGACAGCGGGCTGAGCCTCTGGTGCGTCAGCGACAACCTCCGCAAGGGCGCGGCGCTGAACGCGGTGCAGATCGCGGAACTGCTGGGTCGGCGTCATCTGAAGAAGGCGGCGTAAGCCTTTGAACTATCTACGCAGCTGGGGTGCATTATCTGCGTCCCAGCTGCGTATGATCATTGCGCTCGCCATTGCGCTATTGCTGGCGAACATCCGTCAGCCTTATCCGGATATCGCCCCGCTCCAGCATATCCCGACCGTTATCCTGATCCTGACGGGACCGATGCTGCTGCGTCGCTGGCCGCTATCGGACGGATCGGTCGGTTGCATCCTGACCTTCCTGCTGCTGCACACGCTGGCGGGGCGCTACACCTATTCCAACGTACCTTATGATGCGTGGGGCCGGGCCTTGCTCGGCGTCTCGATTGACCAGACGTTCGGCCTGGTCCGCAACGATTTCGACCGGCTGGTGCATGTGAGCTTCGGCCTGTTCGCAATCCGGCCCTTTGCCGAGGCGGCGCGTCGCTATGGCGGGATGGGCGCGAAGGCCGCGATCGTGAGCGGCTTCCTGTTCGTGGGCGCGGTGAGCGCGCTTTACGAAATCTTCGAATGGTTGATCACCATCGTTCTAGCTCCCGGTATGGCCGATGAATATAATGGCCAGCAGGGCGACATGTGGGACAGCCAAAAGGATATGGCGATCGCGATGGTCGGTGGCGCGATCGTGTCGCTCTGGATGCTGGCGCGGGCCGGTAGAGGAGTGGAACGGGCGTGACGATCGAAGGTGGATGCCGTTGCGGCGCTGTGCGCTACCGGGTTGCACTCGACGCCTTGCCGCCAACCTATGCCTGCCACTGCACCGACTGCCAGACCTGGAGCGGGAGCGCGTTCAGCCAGCAGGCGGTGGTGATGGAGGGCGCGATCGACCCGTCCGGACCGATCGTCCTCTATGAATTGACGTCTGCAAGCGGGCACATCTCGCGCCAGCGTATGTGCGGCCTCTGCCATACGCGCATCTTCAACACGAACAGCGCGCGGCCGGGCATAGCGGTGATCCGCGCGGGCACGCTCGACCAGTCGAACGAACTGATCGTGACAGCGCATATCTGGGTCAGGAGCAAGCAGCCCTGGCTGGAATTGCCGGAAGGCGCACCGGTGTGGCCGGAATCGCCGCCGCCCGAGGACATGGCGAAGGCGCTGGGGTTTTCGCGATGATAACGCCTCTCCCCAAGGGGAGAGGGGTTTATAGGCTTTGTCCCGCCGCCCAGCCGCTCGCCCAGGCCCATTGGAAATTATAGCCGCCGAGCCAGCCGGTGACGTCGACCGCTTCGCCGATCGCGTAAAGGCCGGGGACCTTGCGCGCTTCCATCGTCTTCGAGGACAGACCGTCGGTCGAGATGCCGCCGACCGTGACCTCGGCCTTGGCGAAGCCCTCGGTGCCGTTGGGTCGGAAGGGCCAGTCGGCGAGGCGCTGCTCGATCTCCGCAAGCACGGAATCGCGTTTCTCGTCGAGCGCGCCGGGACAGTCGATCCGTTCCGTCAGCGCTTCCGCGAGCCGGTCGGGCAAAAGGGCGCCCAGCACCGACCGCAGCGTCGCGCGGGGGCGGGTGCGCTTGGCGGCGACCAGCCAGTCTTGCTGCCCGGGCAGGAAGTCGATCCCGATCGGTTGTCCGTGCCGCCAATAAGAAGAGATTTGCAGGATCGCGGGGCCTGACAGGCCGCGATGCGTGAACAAGGCGGCTTCCGCGAAGGAGGCGCCACCGGCGCGCGCTACGACCGGCGTCGCGACGCCCGCGAGTGAATGAAACAATGCCTCCTCGTGGGGCAGGGTGAGCGGCACGAGCGCGGGGCGAGGCTCGACTACCTTGAGCCCGAACTTGCGCGCGAGATCGTAGGCAAAGCCGGTCGCGCCGAGCTTGGGGATGGAGGGGCCGCCTGTCGCGATTACCAACGCCGGCGCGGTGGCGCTGCTGGCGCCAACGTCGATGCGATATTGGCCATCGGCGTGGGACACGTCGCGGATCGCGTCGCCGAGGCGGAGCGTGACGCCGCCGGCCGCACATTCGTCGAGCAACATAGCCACGATCTGCTTCGCCGAGCCGTCGCAGAAGAGCTGGCCAAGCGTCTTTTCATGCCAGGCTATGCGGTAGCGATCGACCAGGGCGATGAAGTCGGCGGCGGTATAGCGGCTGAGTGCGGAGCGCGCGAAATGGGGGTTGGCGCTCAGATAGCGATCCGGCGCCACGTCTAGATTGGTGAAATTGCAGCGCCCGCCGCCCGAGATCAGGATCTTCTTGCCCGCTTCGTCGGCATGGTCGATCACCAGCACGCGCCGGCCGCGTTGTCCGGCGACGGCCGCGCACATCAGCCCGGCACCGCCGGCGCCGAGAATGATCGTGTCAAAATGGTCAGAACCGGCCATCGCGCCGCCGTGGCATGGGTCGCGCCGTCTTGCCAGCCGATCCGTGCGGTGCCAACGCGCTGGCCGGGCCTTCATTCGGGCCAAAAAGCCTGTTTCACCGATCGCTGGATAGAAGCCATTGGCAAGCGCCCCGACTGATTTCCCCGTATCCTATTTCAAGAGCCACGATGGGCTTGACCTCGCCTATCGCGAGATGGGGAAGGGACAGCCGGTGGTGTTGGTCCACGGGCTGTTCTCGAACGGCTGGGTCAACTGGATCCGCTACGGACATACGCAATTACTGGTGGATGCCGGCTATCGCGTGATCATGCCCGATTTGCGCGGGCACGGCGCGAGCGCGGCGCCGCACGATGCGGCTTATTATCCCCCGGACGTCCTAGCTGAGGATGGCGAGACGTTGATCCGCCATCTCGGGCTGACCGACTATGACCTTGGCGGCTATTCGCTGGGCGGGCGTACCGTGTTGCGCATGCTGGTGCGCGGCGCGCGCCCGCGCAGGGCGATCCTGTCCGGCATGGGGCTGGAAGGCATATTGGACCCTGACAAGCGTCGGGACTTCTTCCGGCACGTGCTGACCGGGCTTGGCAGGCATACGCGGGGATCGGGCGCGTGGATGGCCGAGGCCTTTCTCAAGACGACCGGGGGCGATCCGCTGGCGATGCTGCCCTTGCTTGACACGTTCGTCGCGACATCGCCCGCGCAGATGGAGGCGATCACGGTGCCGACGCTGGTCCTGTCGGGAATCGAGGATCACGACAATGGATCGTCGGCCGATCTGGCGGCCTTGCTGCCGCAGGGCACGCTTGTCGAAATAGCCGGAAACCATATGACCGCGGTGCTGCAGCCTGCGCTCGGACGCGCGATCCTGGAATTTCTCTCGCCAGATTAGTGGTTAACGAGGCGGTTACGCTCTTGACCTGAGCCAGTATCCGCGCTCTCTTTTGTCCGCAAACTCATTGGGGGGAGTTTGTGTGGGTAATGATTTACATTTCAAATTCTTGGCAGGATTCCGGTTTCTCGCGCGTTCGTGACGAGGATTTAACGACTCGTCGTTTAAGAGGCGTTATGGTCTTCGAGACGAACATCGGCGGAATGACTGGGGCCATGCGCGCCATATTGTTGCAGCGATAAGGCTGCGACGGCGCCGCCGATGATTCTTGTTGCGATCCTCTGCACCCCGTTCCTGATAAGCGGGCTGTTTGCGGGGGCGCTGCTTGCCATTTGGCGGCGGCGCCGCGAGGCGACTCACGCGATGAGCTGGGGTGCGGCTTTCGCTGCGATCATGATCGGGTGGCTGTCGGTGCTGGGCACGACGTTCGTGCTCAACGTGGCCCCGTTGCCGGGGGCGACGCCCAGCCTGTGCTGGCTGGCCGCGGCTTTGTTGCTGGTGCACGGCCTGCGCCAGCGCGGCGGGCGACCGGACCGGGCGGCGGCGCTGGGCGCGATCTGGACCGGAATCGCGCTGGCAATCAGCCTGCTGCAGGATCTGGCGCCGGTTATGCGGCAGCAAATTCCCGCGACGATCGCGCTGCTGGACGGAATCGGGTTGCTGCTGGCGGCGGTCGCGGTCGGTCCGCGTCGGACGCGCAAGCATCGCGGTTTCGACTGGTATGCGACCGCGCTGCTGGTGGGATTCGCGGCTGCCAATCTGGTGCTCGTCGTCGGCCTCGTCTTTATCGAACATAAGACCAACCAGGCGATTTCGTTCATCGCGCTCGGCTCCTCGGCCGCTTATGTCGGGCTGGGGCTCGTCACCGTATTGCTGCTGAATCAGGATTTCGGAATCGTGCTCGAACGGCTTGCGCGGACCGACCCGCTGACCGGCGTGTGGAACCGGCGCGGCTTCGACGAGGCGGCTCCGCACCTGATCGCCAAGCTCCGCGCCGACGGCCGCGACCGTGCCGCGGTCGCGATCGCGGACATCGACAGCTTCAAGGCGATCAACGATTGCTACGGCCATACGACGGGCGATGCCGTCCTGATCCAGTTCGCCAAGATGCTTGGCACCGCGATCCGCCCAGGCGACCTGCTGGCGCGGCTCGGCGGCGAGGAATTCGTGCTGATGGCGATGGGGGTCGACGCACTCGAGCTCTATCAGCGCGTCGAGCATGTGCGCGGGATGGTGGCCTTGCCCAGCGAGGATGGCGTTGCCCTGCCCTCGATCACCGCCAGCTTTGGGGTCGCCCAGCTCAGCGCCGACACGCTGAGCCTGCGCGACGCGATGGAGCGCGCGGACCGGTCGCTCTACCAGGCCAAGCGTGAGGGCCGGAATCGCACCGTGATCGATCATTGGCCGCCGTCGGCGAGGGCCGATGAGGCAGAGGATACGCCGACCGCCTGAGCCCCTGGCCGAACCTCCGATACTGCGAGCGCCTGGAACGGCCGGGTCTCAGGCGAGCAGGATCCGCCGAACCGCGCTGTCGGGATCGTCCTCCATCCGGCAATGATTGTCGAACACCATCGTCTGGCAGCGGGCCGGATCGCTGGGAGTCCATGCCAGACCCGGCTGGCTGGGATTCCCCGTGCGCGCGAAATTCGCCCAGGCGGTGGCCATCTTTTTCGCCAGCACCTGCGCTTCGGGCGTGTTGCCCGTGCCCTGTCCGCATAATTTGGTGTTGTCGAAGCAGAAAGCCAGCTCGGCGGTATGCCAGGCGCCTGCCTGACCATCGAGCTGGGGCGACTGCCAGGTGAACCAATATTGGTAAACCGGGGCGGCATACTGCTCGTGCTTGAGCTTGACCATGCGCTGGACATTGTTGCGCTGGCCATAACCGCCGACGCCGTAGGAGAGGGTGCGGATGCTCTTTTCCGGATGGGCGTGCTTCATCGCCGCGATCAATTTGTCCGCTTTCTCGGGCCCGAAGCTCTTGCCGAGATTCTGCCGCCATTGCTCCTCGGTCGGGTTCTGGCTCCAGGAGGTTCCTTCCTCGCTGACCGAGCCGATCAGCACGGGCACGTTGCGCGACGTTTCCGGCGCGACATCCAGATAGGAGCGGACGTTGATGATCTTGCCATCAAGCGTCGGTGCCCAGCCGACCCGCGGCGGCCCGGATGTCGGAAAGCCGAGCCCGCCCGGTCCGCGAGCGGGGCCGTTGATCTTCGACGCCGCGGCATTGCCCGCAGCCATCAGCCTGGCCCAGTCCATTTTCTGGAGCGATTCGATGTCGTTGGCGGCGAGCCCCAATTCCTTCATCGTCTGGAGCGCCAACTCGCGCGACTGCTCCGCAGTTGGGGGATTGCCGCCGCCGCCGGACTGGACCGAGGCGCGATGGATCAGCCCCTGTGCGGACGGCATGCCGAGCAGGGTCGTGACCTTGGAGCCGCCGCCCGATTGGCCGTAGATCATGATCCGGTCGGGATCGCCGCCGAAGCGTGCAATATTCTCGCGCACCCAGCGCAGCGATGCGACCAGATCGGTCATGCCGACATTGGACGAATCCTCATAAGCCGCGCCACCGATCGCAGCGGCGTCAAAGAAACCGAGGATATTGAGCCGGTGATTGACCGAAACCTGTACGACATCGTGGTGGCGCGCCATCTGGGCGCCATCGTGCGAGGCCAGTTCGTAGGACGATCCGAAGCTGAAGCCGCCGCCATGGAAATAGACCATCACCGGCCGGTTGCCGCTGAGCGAGGGCGTCCAGATGTTCAGCTTGAGCATGTCCTCGCCGAGGAAGCCATCGGTCCATTGCTGGAGAAACGTATGTTCCTTGGCGCGGAAATTGTGGAGCGTCTGCGGGCAGTTCGCGCCATAGGCGAGCGCATTATATTCGTCGGTCCAGGGCCTGGGCGGCTTGGCAGGAAGCCAGCGGTTCGTACCTTCGGTGGTGTCGCCATAGGGCACGCCCTTGAAGATATAGACGCCGTCGTCGACGTAGCCGCGCACGGGTCCATATTGCGTCCGCGCGATCGCGCTGCGCGGCGTCAGGCAGGTTCCGGATGAGCGCGCCGCGACAGCGCTGCGCCGGGGAGCGGCGGTTGCTGCCCCCGATGCGGCAAGCCCCACGCCCGCCATCGAGGCAAGCAAAGCCGATCGCCGATTCAGGCCGCCGTCATGCGCATGATTGTCCGACATTTCCGCTCTCCCACCCGCTCCGTAAGCATCGCACGGATTTGGGCATGTGCCGCGGCCACGCGACCGCGAGCTGTTATTTTGTCGGACATACAAAGGCGGTTCGCGCCGCGCGTCAAGGCGGCAACAGTCGTAGGCGATGGGACTCGCGAGTGCTTGCGATCAGCGGAACGGCGGCTCGTTGAAGGCCCTGAGCTTGCGGCTGTGAAGCTGGTCGCCCGCAAGCTTGAGCTCGTCGATCGCCGCGATGCCGATGCGCAGATGCTCGGCTATGGCGCGTTCGTAGAAGCGGTTGGCCTGGCCGGGCAGCTTGATCTCGCCATGGATCGGCTTGTCCGAGACGCACAGCAGGGTGCCGTAGGGAACGCGGAAGCGGAAGCCCTGCGCGGCGAGCGTCGCCGATTCCATGTCGATCGCGACCGCCCGGCTCTGGCTGAAACGCAGGGCCGAGCTGGTGTAACGCAGTTCCCAATTGCGATCGTCTGTGGTGACTACGGTGCCGGTACGCAGGCGCGCCTTCAATTGATCGCGGCTTTCGCCCGAGACGCGCTCGGCGGCGCGATCGAGCGCCAATTGGACTTCCGCGATTGCCGGCACCGGAATTTCGGGCGGCAACACGTCGTCAAGCACGTGGTCGTCGCGCAAATAAGCGTGGGCCAGGACATAATCGCCAATCCGCTGGCTAGGCCGGAGGCCGCCGCAATGGCCGATCATCAGCCAGGCCTCGGGCCGCGTCACGGCGAGGTGATCGGTGATCGTCTTGGCGTTGGACGGGCCGACACCGATATTGACGAGCGTGATGCCCGACCGGTCGGGCGCGACGAGATGATAGGCCGGCATCTGATGCCTGCGCCAGGCGCTGTCCGCCACCGCGCGCGCGGGATCGGAATCGCCGGGCCGGATCTCGAGCCCGCCGGCGCCGCTGAGCATGGTATAGCCCTTGCCCGCGTTCAGTTCCTGGCAGGCCCAGGCCACGAACTCGTCGACGTAGCGGTGGTAGTTGGTGAACAGCACATATTTCTGGACGTGCGCCGGCGGGGTCCCCGTATAGTGGCGCAGCCGCGCGAGGCTGAAATCGGTGCGACCCGCCTCGAACAAAGCGAGCGGACGTGGGCCGATTCCGGAGACGGCGAGACCATCGGCAATCTCGTCGCCGATATGGGCAAGCTCGGTCGCGGGGAAGATCCGCGCCAGCTCGACCGCGGCGGCGCCGGTCAGGTCGATCTCGGCGTCGAGCACATAAGGATATGCGATCTCTTCGTCGCTACGGCCGACGCTGACCTGCGCGCCATAATCCGCGACCAGATAGTCGAGCTGCTCGGCAAGATAGTCGCGGAACAGAGCCGGCTGGGTCACACTGACCGCATAGTCGCCGGGCACGTGCAGCCGTCCAAAGGCGCGGCCGGGCGCGGTGGCCGCGGGCGAACCGTCATAGCGGACGCGGATTTCGGGATAGCAGAAAGCGCCGGCGGCGCGCGCGGCCGGATCCGGGCGCTCCCCGCTCGCAATGTAGCGCGACAAGGCGCCGCGCAGCGCGGTTACCGATTCCCGATAGAGCGCGTCGAGCGCATCGACATGGGCAAGACTCTGCTGCGACGGCATCAGAGCTCCGCCAGCATATAGTCGGCCGAGCTGACCCGGAACTCGCCGGGCGCCTCGACGAACAATTTCTCGACCTTGCCGTCATTGACGACCATCGCGAAACGCTTGCCGCGCGTACCCATGCCGAAGGCGCTGCCGTCGAAATCGAGGCCCAGCGCTTTCACGAAATCGCCATTGCCGTCCGCGAGCAGAGTGACCTTGCCGTCCGCCCCTGCGCTCTTGCCCCAGGCGCCCATCACGAAAGCGTCGTTGACCGCGGTTCCGACGACTTCGTCGATTCCCTTGGCCTTGAGAGCATCGGCCTTGTCGATGAAGCCGGGCAGATGCTTGGCGGAGCAGGTCGGGGTGAAGGCGCCGGGCACAGAGAAAAGCACGACGCGCCGGCCGGCGAAAAAATCGCCGGTCTCGACCTTTTCGGGCCCATCGGCGGTCATCCTGACCAAACTGGCCGCGGGCAGGGTATCGCCAATCGCGATCGTCATTCTCTTTTCTCCTTTTCCTGTCCACTAACAGGCCTCCCGGGAACCCGGAAGGGGCGTGGAGCGGTTGGCGTATCGATGCCTGATCCCTATAACAATCGCATGGCAACGGGTGATTTCGCCTCGCTCGCCGGCGAGTTGTTGCTGGCGCTTCCCGGGATCGGGGATCCCCGCTTCGAGCAGGCGGTGATCGCGATGGTCCTGCACCAGCCCGACGGCGCGATGGGCGTCGGCATCGGGCGGACGGTGCCCGGCATCACGCTGCATGTCCTGCTCAAGCAGCTGAATATCGAGCCCGGCGTCGCGCCCGATGCGCTGATTCATCAGGGCGGCCCGGTCGAGACGCAGCGCGGTTTCGTGCTCCATTCGCCCGATTGGCGCGGCGACGACACGCTGACGGTGTCCGACACGATCTCGCTGACCACGACCCTGGACGTGCTGCGCGCGATCGCGAAGGGGGAGGGGCCAGACCGGTGGCTGGTCGCATTGGGCTATGCCGGCTGGGGCGAAGAGCAACTCGACGAGGAAATGCGCCGCCACGGCTGGCTCTCGGTCGGCGCGAGCGATGAACTGATCTTCGAGACGCCGGTCAAGGACCGATGGCCGCGCGCTTTCGCCACCGCCGGGGTGGATGTGCGGTTGCTCGCGCCGACCAGCGGTCACGCCTGAGAGGCGGCCTGCGGCTTCGGAGCGCGGCTTACTCCCCTCATCCCTGGAACTCAGCAGCACAAGGATCGGCTTGCGTTCAACGGCAAAACGGGTTTTGTATGACAATAAAGAGGATGTCACGCGTTTCGTAACGCCGCCGGCGGGCCGTCCGGCCGCTCCCTGATCGGCAATCGCTAGGAGTTTCAATGACCCAAGTCTCGCGTCGTAGCCTGCTTGCTTCCAGCCTAGCGGTCGGCACGCCGCTGCTGTCATTGCCCTTCGAGTCCGTCGCCGCCGAGATTCCTGGCGATCCGGCTGGCAAGGCGGCGCTTGCCCCCTCGGCGATCGCGCCGCGCGAGGAATATTTGTTGGACTTCGGCTGGCGCTTCGCATTCGGGCACGCCGGCGATCCCGCAAAGGATTTCGGCTTCGGTATGGGCCAGGGCGATTTCGCCAAGACGGGCGATTTCAAGCTCGCCAAATCGGGCTACGACGATACCGGTTGGCGCATGCTGGACCTGCCGCACGATTGGGCGGTGGAATTGCCCTTCGTGAATGACGAGGTCGTGGGCGACCCCGGTACGCGAGGGCACGGCTTCAAGCCGCTTGGCCGCCGTTTCCCCGAGACGAGCGTCGGCTGGTACCGGCGGACGTTCGACATTCCGGAAAGCGACAAGGGCCGGCGCATCTGGATCGAGTTCGACGGCGCGCTGCGCGACGCGATCGTCTGGGTCAACGGCTGTTTCGTCGGACGCCACGACGATGGCTATTCCTCCTTCCGCTTCGACCTCAGCGACGTGCTCAAATATGGCGGCGCCAATCATGTCGTGGTGCGCGTCGATGCAAGCTTCGGCGATGGCTGGTTCTATGAAGGCGCGGGCATCTACCGCCATGTCTGGCTGACCAAGACCGACCCGGTCCATCTCGGTAAATGGGACAGCGTCGTGCGCGCGAACGTGGAGCAGGGCGCGGCGACGCTGGAGCTGATCACCCTGGCGGAGAATGAAGGCGAGAAGCCTGCCAATGTCACCGCCGACTGGACGATCCTGGACCCCGCCGGCCGCACCGTGGGCCGTGCGACTTCGGCCGCTGTGGCTGTCGCACCCGGCGGGTCGGCGGAGTGCCGCGCATCCGCGCGCGTGACCGCGCCGCAGCTATGGTCGCCCGAAACGCCCAGCGTCTACACCGCGATCGTGAAGCTGGCGGGCGATGGCGCGGTCCGCGACGGCGAGCGCGTCAGCTTCGGCATCCGCACCTTGCGCTTCGATGCCGACAAGGGCTTCCTGCTCAACGGCGTGCCGACCAAGATCCAGGGTACGTGCAACCATCACGATCATGCCGGCGTCGGCGCCGCTCTGCCCGACGCGCTGCAGCGTTTTCGCTTGTCGGTGCTGCAGGGCATGGGCTGCAATGCGGTGCGCACCTCGCACAATCAGCCTACGCCCGAATGGGTCGAGAATTGCGACCGGATGGGCGTGATGATGATGTGCGAGACGCGCCAGATGAGCTCCAGCGAAGAGGGGCTCCGTCAGCTCGAGCTGATGATCAAGCGCTTCCGCAATGCGCCATCCATCATCATGTGGTCGGTCGGCAATGAGGAATGGCAGCTGCAGACGGGCGAGCTGGCACCGCAAGGCGCGCGCATCGCCCGCACCATGGTGGAAGCCTGCCATCGGCTCGATCCGACGCGCGTCGTGAGCGCGGCGGTCAACGGTGACAATGAGCAGGGCGTGTCCGATCCGCTCGACATCATCGGGTTCAACTATAACGTTCCGCAAAATCCGGAAGCTTTTCACAAGAAGCACCCGACGCGGCCGATATTCGGATCCGAGACGTCGAGCGCGGTCGCGACGCGCGGCGAATATGTGAAGGACCCCAGCCGCAATGTCGTCAGCAGTTACGACGGCGTCGTCCCATGGGGGCAGACGCCCGAGCAATGGTGGAAATTCTACGGCAGCCATGAATGGGCGAGCGGCGGTTTCGCCTGGACCGGGTTCGACTATCGCGGCGAACCGACGCCTTATGGCTGGCCGTCGGTCAATTCGCAGTTCGGGATCGTCGACATGTGCGGTTTCCCGAAGGATTTTTATTATTACTACAAGGCGTGGTGGAAGAAGGCGCCCAGCCTGCACCTGTTCCCGCACTGGGATTGGGCGGGGCGTGAAGGCGAAGAGATCCCGGTCTGGGTCTATTCCAACCTCGACGAGGTCGAGCTGACCGTGAATGGCCGCAGCCTGGGCTGGCAGAAGGTGCCGGCACTCGGCCATCTCGAATGGAAGGTGCGCTACCAGCCGGGCGTGATCGAGGCGCGCGGGCGCAGAAACGGCAAGATCGTGCTGACTGAGCGGCGTGAGACGACCGGGCCCGCCCGATCGATCCGGCTGAGCGCGGATCGGCGCACGATCGACGCCGACGGGCAGGATCTCGCGATGCTGAAGGTGGAGATGCTGGACGTCCGCGGGCGGCCGATCCCCACCGCGAACCACAAGATCGCCTTCAATATCACCGGTCCCGGCGAGATCATTGGTGTGGGCAATGGCGACCCCAACAGCCATGAAAGCGACAAGGAGCCGCGGCGTTCGCTGTTCAACGGGCTGGCGCAGGTGATCGTCCAGTCGAATCGCCATGCCGGGCGGATCGTGGTCGAGGCGGTCGCGGAGGGCGCGCTCTTCGCGCCGCTTTTGCCGGCGACGATCACGATCGCGACGCGAGCGCCGGCGGTGGCTCGCCCGACGGCCTGAGGCCGGGAAGACAGGGCCAGACCGGACGATACTGGAGCACGACGCCCAGCCCGGGCACCGTGGGCTGCATCGCGAAGATTTCGGCTGCGAGGTCCGGGAGCTGGCCCTCGTATTCCCTGAACCACCCGCGAACACAACCAAGACATGCCGATCGGCGGGTCTTTAGCGTGGATTGTCGGGAAAATGGCGCGCCCGGAACGATTCGAACGTCCGACCCTCAGATTCGTAGTCTGATGCTCTATCCAGCTGAGCTACGGGCGCGTGAGGACGCTCCCCCTAGTCGAGCGGATCGGGGGGCGCAACCCATATCCCGATCGGTTGCGCGAATTTCCCAGCGCGCCTAGGGCGCGACGGTGCGCAGCTTCCAGACTCTCCTGATTTCCGCGGGCCTGTTGGGCCTCTCCGCATGCGGTGCGGAGGTCCATGCGCCCTCGCTGATGCCCCGCGCGGTCGAGAAGCAGCCGATCGACATGCCGGTCGAGCAAGCGGTCGAGCCGGAAGGGCCGGCCGACCCGGCGCTGCGGACCGCGCTCGCCGCGCAGATCGATGCCGCCCGGGATGGCGACAAGGCGTTCGCCGAACGTCGCGTCGCGGCGGAGGGGGCGGTGGCAAAGGCCGCGGGCAAGGCGCAGGGCAGCGAGGAATGGGTTCAGGCGCAGGAAACGATCACCGCCCTCGAAAGCGCGCGGACCATTGTGCGCGACGCGGCGGCGGCGATCGACGCGCTGCGGGGCGATCCCAGCAGTGCCGCGCCGGGCAACCGCGCCGCGATCGACGCGGCTGCAAAGCAGGTTTCGGAGATCGAGGACGCGCAGTCCACTGTTGTGGCGGCGCTGACGGGGAAGCTGGGTTAGCGTTCGTTTTGCATCGAGCTCAAGTTTTTCGACATCACCCCAGCGCAAGCTGGCGTCCATCTCCTGACCACATGGCACGCGAGGCACTTCCGGGAGATGGATGCCAGCTTTCGCTGGCATGACGAGAGGGGAGGAGGGCTCCGTTCAGACGCCCGGCCGGTCCACCGCATAGGAGATATGCAGGTGGAGGGGGTGGTTCTCCGGAAACATCGGGTGGCCAAAGTCGAGTTCGGGCCGGCGGGTCATGCCGATCCGCTCCATCAGACCCCAGCTGCGCTGGTTGGCGGGGACGGTGATCGCGATCACGCGCGGCGTACTGAGATTGGCCCAGGCCCAACGCAGGCTGGCCAGCGCGGCCTCGCGCGCATAGCCCTGCCCCCAATAAGGTTCGCCCAGCCGCCAGCCGATCTCGATCTCGTCCTCGACCGGCGTGCCCGGCGTGTCGGCGACCTTGAGCCCGCAATAGCCGAGGAAGGCGCGGTCGGCACGGCGTTCGACCGCCCAGAAGCAGAAGCCGTTACGCTCCTGGCTGGCACGGACGCGGCCGATCGCGGCGTCCACTTCGGCGTCGGTCAAGGGACCGCCGAGACAGGCCATCACCGCTGGCGAACGGCAGAAATCGAGGTAGGGTGCGCGATCTTCGTCGCGCCAGTTGCGTAGGGTAAGGCGATCGGTCTCGATCACCCGGCCAGCAGGCGCGCCGCGTGCGCGGCGTGATAGGTGAGCACGCCCGAACAGCCGGCGCGGCGGAAGGCCATCAACGTCTCCAGCACGAGCGCGTCACGATCGCCTGCGCCGGCGGCGGCAGCCGCCTCGATCATCGCATATTCGCCCGAGACCTGATACGCGAATACAGGGACTTCGAACCGTTCCTTCACACGGCGGATGATGTCGAGATAGGGCAGGCCCGGCTTGACCATGACCGTGTCGGCGCCCTCGGCCAGGTCCATCGCGACCTCGCGCAAGGCTTCCTCGGCATTGGCAGGATCCATCTGGTAGCCGCGCTTGTCGCCTTTCAGCAGGCCGCCCGAGCCGACCGCATCGCGGAACGGCCCGTAGAAAGCCGAGGCATATTTGGCGGCATAGGCCATGATCTGGACGTCGTGGAACGCCTCGGCCTCGAGCGCGGCGCGGATCGCGCCGACGCGGCCGTCCATCATGTCCGACGGCGCGATGATGGTCGCACCCGCGCGCGCCTGGACGAGGGCCTGGTCGACCAGGATCGCCATCGTCTCGTCATTGAGTACGCAGCCCCGTGCGTCGACCACGCCGTCATGGCCATGCGCGGTATAAGGATCGAGCGCGACGTCGGTGAGAATGCCGATATCCGGCACCTTATCCGCGATCGCGCGGATCGCGCGGCACATCAGATTGTCGGGATTGAGCGCTTCCTCGCCGCGTTCGGTGCGGAGGTGACGCGGCGTGTTGGGGAAGAGCGCGATGCAAGGGATGCCCAGCCGGGCGGCTTCCTTCGCGCGATCGACGATGCGGTCGACCGACCAGCGTGATACGCCGGGCAATGTCGCGATAGGCTCCTCGATGTCCTCGCCCTCGGTTACGAACAGGGGCCAGATCAGGTTGGCAGGGGTCAGCACGGTCTCGGCCACCATCGCACGGCTCCACGCGGCGGAGCGGGTGCGGCGAAGGCGAAGCGCGGGATAAGCGGCGTGACTCATAAGAGCGCCTTTAATGGGTGATCCCCCGCCGTGAAAGTATTCCCGCCTCATCGTCACCCCAGCGGAAGCTGGGGTCCCTCTCCTGACCTGACGGACATGCGGGGCGAGCCGGAGATGGATGCCAGCTTCCGCTGGGGTGACGGGAAAGGGGAGGCGTGCGGCAAACCGCTCGATCCCGGCGCCAAAATGCGCTGTGGCGTGTGCGGCGTTAACCGAACGGTAGGGGCAGACGCGTTAACCATGCGCCTCGTTCCAGTGTCGATCCCGGGGGATCAAAGAGATGTTCGAGTTTGCCGCGCTTACCTATGGTGTTGTCGTCAGTTTCGTGATGGCCAGCACTGGCCGCAACCGCCGCGAGGCGCGCAAGAATCCGCCTTTGCTCACCCTGTTCGGCTGGACGTTGATGACCTTCTCCGCGACGAGCGGGATGGGACTGCTGGGCTATTGCGGATACCACGCGTTGACCGGGGCGCCTGTCACGATCTGAAGCCTGACCTTGGCGGGCTGGCGGCATTGCATAATGCAGGCATCGCCGGGTAGCTTCGCCCCCTCTCCAAGGGGGAAATCATGCGCCTGATCATCGCGATTCTGTTGCCCTGGCTTCTATTCTTCACGATCGGCAGGCCGCTCGCCGGTATTGTCTGCCTGCTGCTGCAAATCACGCTGATCGGCTGGCTGCCGGCGGCGATCTGGGCGGTCTATTCGCTAAGCCAATATGATACCGATCAGAAGATCGGGCGGGCGCTCGGCAGGCGGTGATTGCGATCCGCTCTGCACATTAGCGGCCCCAACGATCAACACCTGATGGTTTTGGATCGAGCTGTCCCACAGCGATAACTAGCGAGGGGATCGTGTCCATGTTAAAGATAGTTGACATGGGTTGTCTGCGAGCCCATTGGCGTGTCAAAGATTTTTGACACGGAGTCGGATCATGTCTTTTCGCTACAAGAGCGCGCTGCTGTCGCTGGTCAGCATGGCGTTGATCTATGTATGGTTCTTCGTCGCCTTGGTCATCCACTACCGTACCGGACATCCGTTCAACCCGGTCGCGCACCTCGCGGGGACGATCGTGGCGCTGGCGGTGGTCCAGATCGTCGGGCATGCGATCATCGCGGGGACGTCGTCGGACAAATATGATGCGCCGGACGAGCGCGAGCGGGCGTTCGATCGGCGGGCGACGATGGTCGGCTATTATGTGCTTATCGTGGGGGCGCTCATGGGCATCGGTACCCTGCATCTGGGTTTCGACGGGCCGATGGTGGGTGATGCGGTGCTGTTCGCGATCGTGTTTGCCGAATGCACACGCCAGAGCGTGTTCCTGATCGCACACCACCGGGCCGGCTGATGTTCCCGATCGCCAACAATGTGCGTGCCGAACGTGAGGCGCGGGGGATGACGCAGAGCGAGCTTGGCGCCGCGATCGGGCTTACCCGCCAGACGATCGCGGCGATCGAGCAGCGCCATTATTCACCCTCGCTCGAAGCGGCGTTCCGCATCGCACGGCTGTTCGAAACCAGCGTTGACGCGCTGTTCCAGTGGGAAGAATGACGCATCCGAAGCGGTGAGCGCGCGTTTGGGGAGGGTGAACAGACCTCCCCGCCAGGCGGCGCTCATCGTCAATACCAAGTCGCGCAGGGGTCAACGGGCCTTTCGCGATGCCTGCCGGCTGTTGGAGGAGGCGGGGGTTGAGCTGGTGATCCGGAAGGCGGTCAGGAAGCCAGCCGCTTTTGCGGGCGAGGTCTGCAAGGCAGTCGAGGCGGGCGTGCCGATGGTGATCGTCGGCGGGGGCGACGGATCGATCTCCTCCACGGTCGATCATTTCGTGGGCAAGGGCAGCGTATTCGCCTTGCTGCCGCTCGGCACCGCCAACAGCTTCGCGCGCTCGCTCGACATGCCGCTCGATATCGAGGGCGCGATCGGGGTGATTACGGGGGGCAAGGTCAAGACAGTCGATCTGGGCATGATCGGCGAGGATTATTTCGCCAATTGCGCCGCGATCGGCCTGTCGCCGCTGATCGCGCAGACAGTGCCGCACGGGCTCAAGAAAATCCTCGGGCGGCCCGGCTATCTCGCCTGGGCAGCGTTGCAGATGGCGCGGTTCAAGCCGTTCAGGCTGACCATCACCCACGGCACGCAGGTCGAGACGCTCGATGCGCTTGAGGTACGGATCGCCAATGGCCGCTTTCATGGCGGCGCCGAGCTGGTCAAGACGCGCGTCGATGCGGGCGAGATTGTGATCCAGGCGATCGACGGGAAACTGCGCGCCAAATTGCTGTGGAGCTGGGGCCTGTCGCTGATCGGGCCGGATCAGGTGCGCGGCACATTGCGCGAATTCAGAGGACGCGAATTCCGGATCGAGACCGATCCGCCGCTGCCGATCTCGATCGACGGCGAGGTCGCGGCGAAGACGCCGGTCGAGGTCCGGCTTGCCCGGCGGGCGATGCTGATGGCAGTGCCGGCCTGATGGGCGACGTGATCAACCTCCGCGAGGCGCGCAAGGCGCGCGATCGCAAGGCGGCTGTGCAGGCGGCGGCCGAGGCGCGGGCTCTGCACGGGCGAACCAAGGCGCAGCGCAAGCTGGAGAAGGCCGAGGCGGAGAAAATGGCGCGCGCTGTCGAGCAGGCGAAGCTGGACCCGCCAACCGAATAAGATCCGTCATGCCGGACTTGTTCCGGCATTCACCGGCAGGCAGGTGCCAAGCTGCGGAGTGGACCCCGGAACAAGTCCGGCATGACGAGGAGGGTTAGGCGAGCTCGGTCAATCCCAGCAGGTCGAGCAGGGCAGCGCGCGCTTGCTCGATCCGCGCCCACAAGGCCGGGTCGGTCAGCTGATCAGGGGCGATGCTTTCGGGCCAGTTCGCTTCGACCAATGCCGCGACCAGGTCGAGCTTTGCATCGTCCACCAGGAAGCGCGGATCGACCGTGGCGGGGTCGGCCACGACGCGCAGGCGCAAGCAGGCCGGGCCGCCGCCATTGGCCATGGACTGCCGTACATCGACCAGTTCGAGCCGCCGGATCGGGCCGTTGCCGGCAATCATCGTTTCGAGCCAGGCCCACACGGAGCGCGTTTCACGCGCTTCGGCGGGCAGGATCAGGGCCTGGCCGCCCTCGTCTAGGGTCACGAGCTGCGCGTTGAACAGATAAGAAGTGATCGCGTCGCCGAGCGGCACCGCGCTCGCCGGAACCTCGACGATCGAGACTTCGGGAAGGAGACGCCGAAGATCGGCGTAGAAGGCCGCCGGATCGGCGAAGGCCTGTTCATGCGCGAACAGGGTCAGGCCGTCCGCGACTGCGACAACATCGTTATGGAAAGCGCCGGCCGCGATCGCCGCTTCGGACTGGGCGACATGGAGCGTGCGATCCGGATCGAGCCCGTGCGCGCGGGCGATCGCGCGACCGGCCTCGGCATGCTGGCGCACCGGGAAGCCGCCGCCGGCCACGCCATGGACGAAAATTTCGATGCCGGGCCTCTCATGCGACAGGGCGAGACGCATATGATTGGCCGCGCCCTCGTCGCCGAAGGGGGCGGGGACGGGAGCGTGCACCGCGAAGGCTGGGTCGGCGAAGGCGAGGCGCAGTTGCGCGAGCGTCTCGGGCCATTCGTGGCTGCGGTGCGGCATCGTCAACAGATTGGCGACGGTAAGGTGGCAGCGTCGGTCGGCACTGTCCGCGGCGGGCGAGACGGTCGCGGCATTGGCGGCCCACATCGGCGAGGCCGAGAGCGAAGCCGCGCGCAGCCAGGGCGCGGCGTTCGCGGGATCGGTGGCGAGGCTTTCGAGCCAGGCACGGTCGGGGCGACGGTGTGGAAGAAATAGTCCCTGCGCGAGCCCGAGCGCGAGGTTGGCGCGCATCTTGGTGATGCCCTCGAGCGCCGCTGCGCGCGGGTGCGAGACCTTGCCCGCATTATGGCTGGCGGCGAGATTGCCCGGGCTCAACCCCGCATAATTATGGCTGGGGCCGACCAGGCCATCGAAGTTGATTTCGCGGATCATGAGGCAGCCTAACCGTTCGCGTTGAGCGAAGTCGAGATAAGAGTCGGGCCTGCATTGTCATTCCCGCGAAGGCGGGAATCCATATGCTGGATCGATTTGGCTGGAACCCCGAGGTTCGGGAGCTATGGATTCCCGCCTTCGCGGGAATGACGGGGTTTTATACGGAAGCCCTACCGCGCCGCGTGGAGGATTGTGTCGCCGACCTGGACACTGAGCGCGCTGGCCGCCTGTTCGTCGACCGCGAAGCCGCTGGTGAAGGATACTTCGCCCAGGGTCGCGCGGAAATTGCCGAGCCGGCCGGCGGACAGGATTGCGCGGTGGCCGCGTTCGACGCCCACCCCCTCGATCACCGATTCGCCCGCCTCGCGCACGGTGCGCACGCGATCGGTGACGCAGGTCATGGTCGGGCCGCCATCGAAAATATCGACATAGCCCTCCGCGGAGAAGCCTTCCTCCTCCAGCATCCGCATCGCGGCGCGGCCGGTGGGGTGGGGGATTCCGATCACCGCGCGGGCGGCGTCGGTCAGCATCGCCTGGTAGATCGGATGCTTGGGCATGAGATCGGCGATGAACTGATTGCCGTTGACCGCATTGAAGCCGTCCGCCTCGCGGAAGGTCATGCCGAAGAAACGGCCGGCAAGACCGTCCCAGAAGGGCGAGTTGCCGGCTTCGTCGATCACCCCGCGCAACTCGGCGAGCAGGCGATCGGCGAAGCGCGCGCGATGGCGGCGGATGAAGAGGTAGCGGCTGCGCGCGAGCAGGAGCCCCAGGCCGCCCGCGCGATAACGGGGATGAAGGAACAGGCCGCCCACCTCCGACGAACCTTCGAGATCGGTGACAAGCGTCAGCATGTCGGCGCGGAAGGTGCGCCCGAGCTCGGCCGAATGCTGCGTCACCGCGCCGAGACGGTAGGAATAAAAAGGCTGAGCCGTGCCGACCCGGCCCATGATCTGCGCGGTCCCGGCGATGCGGCCCGTCTCCAGATCCTCCATCATCAGGACATAGAGATGGTCGCCGGGCTGTTCTTCCTCGCCCGCAATTGCGGCGTCGGAGCGGGCAAGTTTCGCCGCGAGCGCATCGCGGTCGGCGGGCAGATTGGTGAAGCCACCGCCGGTGAGCTTCGCCATCTCGTAAAGGGCGTCGATATCGCTCGGGCCGGCAATGCGGACGACGGCAGGCATCAGAAAGCGTAAACCAAGGTGGCGCGTCCCACGGTATCGAGCGACTTCTGCCCGGCGGCGGCATCCTGCTCGTACTGGATGTTATAGGAAAGCTTTGCTTTCAGCCGGCCGATCAGGCGCGTGTCGATCGCGCTGGTCGAGCTGGCGGTGGTATCGCCCGCTTCGACGAACAAGGAGGCGTCCTCGCTGAAATTGAGCGAAGGTGACAGCGTATAGCGCGCGGCGAGGCTGCCGCGCGCGGCCACCGTTGTGCGGTTGGGCTGATCGATGAAGTCGGTCACGCGGATCGCCGGGCCACCCTCGAAATCCACCTTGCCGCGTGGACTCTTGAACGCGGTGAGGCCGATGCCCGCGCCGAGCGTCTCGCGGTTGAGATAGCCCAGGGACCGGTCACGCTCATATTGGACGAGCCCGAAAGCGTAGCTGTCGTCGCTGATCTTGTAATTGGGCTGATAGGCGGCGAGCGCGCGTTCGGTGGTAGTGAGGCCGTTGGTGCGTTGATAATCGATCCGCGCTGCGAATTTCTGGCGCCAGGCGAGGCCATCGCGCGTCAGCTTGGCCGAGGCATAGACACCGCCGACGTCGGACGTGCCGTTGGACTGGCTCGCGCCGACCTCCAGCTCGCCCTTCCAGATTTCGAAGAAGGTCGCCTCGGCGATCCGCTGCTGCTGGCGCATCTGCGCTTCCTTGCGCGTCTGCGCGAGCACCGCGGCGTCGCCCGCCGCGAGCCGGTCGATCTCGACCGACTGCTCTGGGAAGGTTGCCTTGGCGACGCCGATCACCGACCGGATCGTGGTGTCGTCACCCGAACGATAGGCCGCGTCCAGCATCGCCGCGATCGTGTCCGCTGGGGCAATCGCGCGCGGCTGTTGCGATTCGTCCGCAAGCGCGGGCGCGGCGAGCAAAAGAGTGGCCGCAAGGGCAAAGGGGGTAGGGGTCACATCGGGCCTCCTCGCATCCTATCCCAGATAAGGCGCGAATTCTTCCAGCACATCGCGATAGAGTTGCTGCTTAAACGGAACGATCATGTCTGGAAGATGACCGGGCTCCGCCCATTTCCAGGCACGGAACTCGGGATGCGGCGTATCGAGCGTGATATCAGCGTCGCGGCCAAGGAAGCGCATCAGGTACCAGGTTTGGCGCTGACCGCGATATCTACCCTTCCAGAGCTTGCCGGCCAGCTCGGCGGGCAGGTCGTAATCGAAAGTGCGCGACGCGCGCGCGATGATCTCGACCATATCGGCCGCGATGCCGGTCTCTTCCTCCAGCTCGCGCAGTGCGCCAGCCTGGGGATCCTCACCGGGATCGAGTCCGCCCTGCGGCATCTGCCAGGCTTCGGCGACATTATCGATACGCTGGCCGACCCATGCCTTGTTGTCGGCGTTGAGCAGCATGATGCCCGCGGCGGGGCGATAAGGCAGGTCCTGCATCGTTTCCGCTTTCCATGAGATCGCACTTGGGATCAAGATTGTGTTCAGGCAGCCGATCCCACAATGTCGGGCAGAGCCCGGAGCAGAATTTCATGAAAACACCGATTGTCCTCGCCGTTTTTCTCGCCGCGGGAGCCGCGCAGGCGGTTCCGCCGGTGAGCACGGCTCCCCCCGCCGCCAAGCCCCAACAGCCCGCCGCCGCGCCGCGCAAGATTCCGGGCGTGTCCGACGAGGGCAATGCGATCCTTCTGAAGGCGCAGTCCACGCCCGATCCGCTGCTACAGCAACTTGCCGCCAAGGCACGCGGGGCGCACGATCAGCTGATGAGTGCGGTGATGGCGCCGATGATCGACCCGGATAAGGTTGCCGCTGCGATGAAGGCCGAGAATGACGCCCAGTTCCAGATTCGCGATCATGCCACCGAGCGTCTGATCGCCGTGGTCAAATTGCTGCCCAGCGATGACCGGGGCACTTTCCTGCGGACGCTGATATTGGCGCGTCAGCAGCGTCCAGGCGCCACGCCGCCCGCGCCGCCGCTTACCCCGAAACCCTGATCCGGCTTCCGGTTTCGAAATCGGAGGCAAGCAGGTCGGCGATTGCTTCAGCTACCACCGAAGGCGACTTGAGCTTGGTTTCATCCTCACCGGGAAAGGCGTCCTTACGCATCGCGGTGGCGGTCGCGCCCGGATCGACGATCGCAACGCGCAGATCGCCAAGCCCCGCCATTTCGTCCGCATAAGCGAGCGCAAGCGTTTCGAGCGCGGCCTTGGACGCGCCATAGGCGCCCCAATACGCGCGGGGCTCCTGGCCGACGCTCGACGTGATCGCCGCGACGCGTGGGTGCGCGCTCTGGCGCAGCCACGGATCGAAGGCCGCGATCAGCGCCTGGTTGGCGCCCACGTTGAGCGTGAGTAGGCGCGAAAACTCCTTCGCATCAATCGATGGGACGGGCGTGAGCGTGCCGAGCATGGCCGCATTGAGAACGAGCAGATCAAGCCTGCCCCAACGCTCGCCGATCGCTGCCGCGAGCCGGCCGATCGAATCGCCATCCGCCAGATCGAGCGGCGCAATCGTCGCGGTACCGCCCGCGCGGTGGATCGCCTCTTCGGTCTCCTCAAGCCCGCCTGTGGTGCGGCCAACGAGCAGGACATGCGCGCCGCGCGCGGCCAATGACAGGGCGGTGGCGGCGCCGATGCCGCGGCTGGCGCCGGTGACGAGGGCGATCTTGTCGGTGAAGGGGCGGTCGGTCATGCGCCGCCCCTAGAGGCAGTTGGGCGGCGGTGGAAGCGCGGAGCGGTCAGGTGCGCGCGTAATTGTTTATCCCTCATCCAGCGAAACTTTTCCGTCATCCCGGCGAAAGCGGGGGGCATCTCCTGCCCGTTGGGCTTGGGGTAATGGCGGGAGACGGATGCCAGCTTTCGCTGGCATGACGGCAGTTCCTGAACCGGCGCCGATTCCTCAGGCTGGAACCTTATCGTCGAGCAAAGCCAATTGGTCGACCTCGTCATGGTCGGTCAGCGGCGTGGGATATTCGCCGGTGAAACAGGCATCGCAATGGCTAGGACGGCCGGGCATGCGACCCTTTTCGCCCAGCGCGCGATACATGCCGTCGACCGAGATGAAGGCGAGGCTGTCGGCGTTGATATGCTTCGCCATCTCCTCGACCGTCATCCGCGCCGCGAGCAATTTGCCGCGCTCGGGCGTGTCGACGCCGTAGAAGCAACTATGCCGCGTCGGCGGGGAGGCGATGCGCATATGGACTTCGGTCGCGCCGGCATCGCGCATCATCTGCACGATCTTTACGCTGGTGGTGCCGCGCACGATCGAATCGTCGATCAGCACGATGCGTTTGCCCTGCAGCAAAGCGCGATTGGCATTGTGCTTCAGCTTCACGCCGAGGTGACGAACATTGTCTGCCGGCTGGATGAAGGTGCGGCCGACATAATGCGAGCGGATGATGCCGAGCTCGAAGGGAACCCCCGATTCCTGCGCATAACCGATTGCCGCAGGCACACCCGAATCCGGAACCGGGATAACGTAATCGACGTCGATCCCGGATTCCCGCGCCAGCTCGGCGCCGATCGCCTTGCGAATCGAATAGACCGACTGGCCGCCCGAAATCGAATCGGGCCGCGAGAAATAGACATGCTCGAACACGCACGGACGCGGCGGTACCGGCGCGAACGGCCGGATCGAGCGGACGAGCGTGTCGTTGACGATGATGATCTCGCCGGGCTGGACCTCGCGGACGAATTCGGCGCCGCACACGTCGAGCGCCACCGTTTCCGAAGCGAAGATGGTGGCGTCGCCAAGCTTGCCCATCACCAAAGGACGGATGCCGAGCGGATCGCGACAGGCGATCATCCCCTCGCTCGTCAGGCAGATGAGCGAATAGGCACCCTCGATCCGGCGGAGGGCATCGATGAAGCGGTCGATCAGGGTGGGGTAGGTCGAGGTCGCGACCAAATGGATGATCGTCTCGGTGTCGCTGGTCGACTGGAAGATCGCACCGCGCCGCACCAGTTCCTGCCTGATGTGCATCGCGTTGGAAAGATTGCCGTTGTGCGCGACCGCGAAGCCGCCGTCGGCGAGTTCGGCGAAGAGCGGCTGGACGTTGCGCAGCGCGGTCTCGCCCGTCGTCGAATAGCGGACATGGCCGACCGCCGCCGGGCCCGGCAAGGCACGGATGATCTCGTCACGGTCGAAATTGCCCGCGACATGGCCCATGGCCCGGTGGCTGTGGAACAGATGCCCGTCCCAGCTGGTGATGCCCGCCGCCTCCTGGCCGCGATGCTGGAGCGCATGCAGACCCAAGGCGACAATCGCCGCAGCCGATTCGGCACTGTAAACGCCAAAGACGCCGCACTCTTCGCGCAGCTTGTCGTCATCGTAAGGATTGGTGGTGAGCATCTCAGCCCTTATGCCGCCGTCGCCGCCCATATAGGGAGGCCTTCCGGGAATGTCGCCCCTTGTGACAGAGAAATGACGAAGTTTTCGTAATCAACCCTTTCGCGCTAAGGCGCGGGCATGAGTCATGATCGTGAAACGGGCGACGATCTTCGCCCCAAATGGGACAAAGCCGGGCTGGTGACCGCCGTGGTGACCGACCGCACCAGCGGCGAATTGCTGATGGTGGCGCATATGGACGCCGATGCGCTCGATCGCACGATCGACACGGGTGAGGCCTGGTTCTTCTCGCGCTCGCGCCAGCGGCTGTGGAAGAAGGGCGAGTCGTCGGGCAACGTGATGCGTGTGGCCGAGCTACGTATCGATTGCGATCAGGATTCGGTCTGGCTCAAGGTCGATCCCGCTGGCCCCGCCTGCCATACCGGCGAGCGCAGTTGCTTTTATCGCCGAATCGCTCGGGATCGATTGGTGCGAGGCGCCTGACGCGGTATAGAAGGACGGAGCGAGGGTAGAACCATGCTGCTGTACCTGCTGGCCGAGACTATCGTTCAACCCGCCGGTGCCGAGCCGCCGCCCGCACTGCAGCCTTCGCCGCCGCTTATTTATCTCAAGCTGCCGCCTACGACGTGCGGCAAAGGCGATAGCGAAGAGGTCGTGGTGTGCGGCGCCAAGGACGCCGACAAGCGCTATCGACTCCGGTCGGTGGACGAGCAAAAATATGCGGACGCGCCCATCCGCGCGCAAAAGACGTTCGGACCTGACACGCTCGATTTGGGCGGCAAGCAAGCCACTGTCGGCGGGTTTCCCAGCAACCGGCTCATGATCACATTCACGGTCCCGTTCTAAGCCCGCTCGGTTGCGCCATTCCGCAGGCGTCCCTATCTTCCACGTGAATAAGGGAGACGCCGGCAATGACCACTTTCGACGACCGCGAGCGAGCATTCGAAGCGAAGTTCGCGCGCGACGAGGAAATGTCGTTCCGCGTCACCGCGCGCCGCAACCGGCTGGTGGGCACCTGGGCGGCGGGTCTGATGGGCCTCACGCCGGAGGAGACCGACGCTTATGCCAAAGCGGTGGTCCAGGCCGATTTCGAGGAATCGGGCGACGAGGATGTCGTACGTAAGCTGCTGGGTGACCTGGTTTCGGCCAATGTCGACGTGGACGAAAGTCGCGTGCGCTCCGCACTGCACGATGCGAGTGTCGAGGCACGCCGCCAGTTGATGGGCATCGAGGAGTAATCGCGATGCCGATGGCGGCCGAAGAGATTGAGACGATGATCAAGGCGGCGATCCCCGACGCCGAGATCGAGATCGCCGACCTTGCCGGCGACGGCGATCATTATGCCGCGCGCGTCGTCTCCGAAAGTTTCCGCGGGCTGTCGCTCGTACAACGCCAGCGCCAGGTCTATGCGGCGCTAGGCGGTCGCATGGGCGGCGTGCTCCACGCGCTCCAGCTCACTACTGCCGTTCCTCAATAGAGTATCGAACCATGACCGACGACGCCCGCACCCGCATCGATTCCACCGTCAAGGGCAATGACGTGGTGCTGTTCATGAAGGGCACGCCGCTCTTCCCGCAATGCGGCTTTTCGAGCCGGGCGGTGGCCATCCTCGAACATCTCGGGGTCGAATATGCCAGCGTAGACGTTCTGCAGGATCAGGGTGTCCGCCAGGGCATCAAGGATTATTCGGACTGGCCTACCATCCCCCAGCTTTATGTGAAGGGTGAGTTTGTGGGGGGCTCCGACATCATGATGGAAATGTATGAGAGCGGCGAACTGGGCCAGCTCCTGCAGGATCAAGGCGTCATCACCGCGCAATAAGCGCTGCTGTCGGCATGCCGATCCTTCCCGTATTGATGGAGCCCCTGGTGCGTCGGCTGCTGGCGCCCAATCCGTCGCCTTTTACCTATACCGGCACCGAGACCTATATCGTCGGTCGCGGCGAGGTCGCGGTGATCGATCCCGGGCCGGGTTTGGCGGAGCATGTCGAGGCGATCCTCGCGGCCACCCGAGACGAGCGGATCACCGCCATCCTCTGCACCCACACGCATCGCGATCATAGCCCGGCGGCCCGAATATTGCGGGCCGCAACCGGTGCGCCGGTCATTGGATGCGCGGCGCTGACGCTGGAGGATGACGGCCCGCGCGCGGATGCCGCTTTCGATCCCGATTATCGACCGGATCGGGTGCTGGCGGATGGCGAGTGCGTCTCGGGGCCCGGCTGGACGCTCGAGGCGGTGGCGACGCCGGGGCATACGTCCAACCATCTGTGCTTTGCGCTTCGGGAGAGCAGGGCGCTCTTCTCAGGCGATCATGTCATGGGTTGGTCGACCACCGTTGTGAGCCCGCCCGACGGCGACATGGCCGATTATATGCGCAGCCTCGACAAGCTCGCCGGGCGCGACGATCGCATATATTACCCTGCGCATGGCGACCCTGTGACCGATCCCCAGCGCTTCGTGCGCGCGATCGCAACGCACCGCCGCCAGCGCGAACGCCAGATCCTGGATCTGCTGGAGCAGGAAGCCCAGCCCATCCCGGCGATGGTCGCGTCTATGTATCGCGGCATCGATCCGCGCTTGCATGGGGCTGCGGGCCGGTCGGTGTTGGCGCATCTGATCGATCTGGAAGCGCGTGACCGCGTTTGGCGCGATGGTGAGAATTGGGCGATCGCGGCCTGACCGGACCGAGCCGCTATTAGCGCGTGATGTGGGCGACGAAACCAGCCAGATAGAGGCGCAGGCGTTCCCGGATCGCATCGTCGGTCAGATTCCCCTCGCCATCGAATAGCTGCCCGGCATGCGAGACCAATAACCGCCCACCAGCCCAATGGTCCGCACCCAGCGTACGAAAGATAGGCAGCCACGCCGCCTGCGACAGGATCGTGCCGAAATTTCCCGGTGAGGCGCCGATCAAAGCCACCGGCTTGCCCCCGAACACCCGCGCGATATCGCTGCTCGGGCGGCTCAGCCAGTCGATCGCATTTTTGAACACGCCGGGAATGCCATTGTTATATTCGGGCGAAACCAGCAGCAGCGCGTCGGCCTGGACCAGCTTCTCCTTAAGCGTAGTGACGGCGGCAGGAATGCCTTTGGCCTCGACATCGCCGTTGTAGAGCGGGATCCCGGCGATCGAGCCGATCTCCAGTTCGGCGCCTGCAGGGATTAGCTGTGCCGCCGCCCGCAGTAATCCGCTGTTGAAGCTATGTCGGCGAAGGCTGCCCGATAGTCCAAGGATGCGCGTCACAGGATTCCATTCGATTCAGGAAGCAGGGCAAGGGCGGATGGTCGCCAGTTTCGGCGAGCCCCTACCCCAAAACAAAGGTGCTCATAGAATCGCCCCTCATCTTGCAAGCAATGGTTTTTGCCGAAACCCACTCTCCCCTTCGACAAATGCGATCGGCATACCTATTTGGGCTGGCATGAACGCCCCCACGCAAAGCCTCGCCGGGCTGGACCTGCGCGCCGAGATCGACCGCCTTCGCAAGGAGAGGAGCGCGGTCATCCTGGCCCATTATTATCAGGTACCCGAGATTCAGGACCTTGCCGATTTCGTCGGCGACAGCCTCGACCTTTCGAAGAAGGCGGCGGAGACGGACGCGGAGGTGATCGCCTTTTGCGGCGTGCGCTTCATGGCGGAGGTCGCAAAGATATTGTCGCCGCAGAAGACGGTGATTCTGCCCGACATGGCTGCCGGCTGCAGCCTGGAGGATTCATGCCCGCCGGAGCAGTTCGGCCGCTTCCGCGCGGCGCATCCCGACCATATCGCGATCACCTACATTAATTGCTCGGCGGCGGTGAAAGCGCACTCGGACATCATCGTCACCTCCTCCTCAGCCGAGAAGATCCTGTCGCAGATCCCGATGGATCAGAAGATCATCTTCGCACCCGACAAGAATCTCGGAGCCTATTTCAACCGCAAGACCGGGCGCGACATGTTGCTGTGGCCGGGCGCGTGCATCGTGCACGAAGCCTTCAGCGAGACCGAATTGCTCAAGCTCAAGGTGCAATATCCGGAAGCCCCGGTGGCGGCGCACCCCGAATGCCCGGCCTACATTCTGGACCATGCCGACCAGGTGGGGTCGACCCGCGCGATCCTTGAGTTCGCTTTGTCCTCGCCCGCCGAGACGATCATCGTCGCGACCGAGCCGCACATCATCCACCAGATGGAGAAGGCGGCCCCGCACAAAACCTTCATCGGCGCGCCTGGCGCGGACGGGAACTGCAACTGCAATATGTGCCCGTACATGGCGATGAATTCGCTCGAGAAGCTCTACCTGGCGCTACGCGATCTCACGCCCCGGATCGAGATGGACGAGCAGCTACGCCTTGCCGCCAAGCGTCCACTCGACCGCATGCTTGAAATGGCGGCCAGCAGTGTCGGGAAGGGCGATGTCGGGCGGCCGGTCTGGCGAAGCTGACTCATTCCGTCTGCCGGCCCCGCCCAGTGACGGCGAGACCTTTCAGCGCAGTTTGCGCGCCAGGGCCATCATTTCTTCCTGCTCGCGTTGCGCGGCCTCTTCGGCCGCCTTTTCGTGGAGACCGGTCACGAAGCGGGCGGTCAATATCCGGTTGAATTTCACGCCGATCATGACGCGGCGCGTCCACACGACCTGCGCCTCGACGACCGTATGCGGATCGAGCTCGATGAAGAAATAGTCGCCGATCGCGAACGGCTCGTCGACCATCCCGCAGGCGCCGCCGCGCGAGAGATCCTTCAAGCGAATCTCGAACTGCTTCTTGCCCATCCGGCAGGGGAAGGTCGTCCCCTTGAACTGCCAGCGAAAATAGGCGCGGTTGTCGGCCGGGTCGTCCTGATGGGCGACGCTCGCGGAGGATTTGGCGCTCATGGGCGTCGAATATCCTTCATGTGCAGGCTACGCATTTCCGTTTGTTGGTATTTACCAGTAACGACAAGTCGCCAAATATCCTTAACGGATTACGCTCAACACTAGGATCAAGGTGTCGCAACAGGTGCCGGATCGGGCGCGGACTGAGCCGAGAGTATCTCGGGATTAGCCGCCAATTTGTGTAGATAAGCGTGGCGCGCGTCGCTGCCGATCTTCAGCTTTTCCAGGTGTGAGCGTTGATCGTCGGTCAGGCGGAAGCGGTGGTAGCCATGGTCGATCAGGCATTTGGCGACCAGATCAAGCTGGTATCGCCTGATCTCCTTGATGCCGCGATTCGGGTTTACGCTGTCGACGACATGGCCGATCGAGGTGGTGGTGCCCATATAATCCGCGCCGCTATTGATGATCGTGTCGATCTGCCTCGATCCCTCGACGAAATTCTTGGCGGCATGCGTGTCGGAGACGTCGGTATAATAAGCCCGCATCGCGCAGCCGATCGACTCCGCGCGGTAGGTCGCCAGCGATACGCCGGGCTTTCCCCAGGACAATTGCGGTGCGGGCGCGGCCAGCGCGGCAACCGGGAGGGTGGCGGCAAGCAAGAAACTGGCTACACGCATATTCCGTCTCCCAACCCCGTCTTTCGGGTCCTTGCCGGCCTCGATAGTTACAAATCGGACCTTATAATGGCCTTCATCCTGGATGGTTTCAACGGCGATAGGTTCGTTGCCACAACGCTGGACGAGGACCTTGGACCGGGAGGCGATATCACGTCGGCGGCGGTGATTCCCGCCAACACGCGTTTTGCAGGGCTGATGGCGAGCCGTGACGCGATCATTGTCGCGGGCACCATGCTGGCCGCCGATTTCTTCACCGCGCTCGATCCCGACGCGCGGATCGAAATTCTGGTCGCGGACGGTGCGGCGGTGCCGGCGGACACCGCGTTGCTGCGGATCGAGGGGCAAGCGTGCGCTCTGCTGACCGCCGAGCGTTCCGCGCTCAACACCATTCAGCATTTGTCGGGCATCGCAACACTTACGCGATCTTATGTCGACGCGATCGCGGGCACGGGCGCGACCTTGCTGGATACGCGCAAGACCATTCCCGGTCTTCGCCGGCTCGAAAAATATGCGACCCGGATGGGCGGCGCGAAAAATCATCGCATGGGTCTGTGGGATGCGGCGATGATCAAGGACAACCATGTCGCGGTTGCGGGCGGGATCGTGCCCGCGGTTCGGCGCGCGGTCGAGGCAGGGATCGCGCGCATCATCGTCGAAGTCGACCGGATCGATCAGATCATTCCCGCACTGGATGCTGGCGCCACCTGGCTTCTGCTCGACAATATGGAATTGCCGATGCTGCGTGAGGCGGTCGCCATGGTGGGCGCGCGCGTGCCGACCGAGGCCTCGGGCGGAGTGCGCCTCGACACGATCCGGGCGATCGCGGAGACCGGCGTCAGCTATATTTCCGTAGGCCGCTTGACCCAATCCGCCCCCGCGGCCGATATCGGCCTCGATTTCGAGCCCTTATGACCCGCTACCCGCTCGCCTTTATTGCCGCCCTCGTCTGGAGCGGTGTCACCGTCGCCGCGATGCCGGGCGACCCGCCGCCGCCCAACCTGCCGACGCCACACGTTGAACTTCCCGGCAATCAGCCGGTGCGGGTGGTGCCGATTACAAGCTATACGCTCGCGCTGATCTGGACGCCGCAGCACTGTTTCCACACGGTCGGCGGTGCGGAATCCCTGGAGTGCAACCGTGATACGGGGACCCGCTTCGTGCTCCATGGCCTGTGGCCGGACGGGGAAGGCAAGATCTGGCCGCAATGGTGCGCCGCCGCCGACATTCTGCCAAGAAAGGTGATCGCGGCGCATTATTGGGCGACCCCTTCACCGCAACTGATGCAGCATGAATGGGCCAAGCATGGCACCTGCATCGCGGGGGTAACGCCGGACACCTATTTCGACCAGTCGAACCGGCTCTTCTACGGCCTGCGCTTTCCCGACATGCGCCGAATGTCCGATGCGCCGCTGACCGAATCGCAATTCGCGCAGGCTTTTGCCGCCGCCAATCCCCGGCTGGAGCCGGACAGCATCCGCCTCAATCTCGACAAACAGGGTTGGCTGCAGGAGGTGTGGCTATGCCTCGACACGAGCTTCCAGTCGATGCACTGCACCGCGCCGGCCCAACCCGCGCGGGTGGTGCATATCCGACCCTGAGCTCTAATTCTCGATCAGCACCGTCTGGGGATGGTGTTTGTCGAGATGCTTTCGAATGATCCGAAGGTTGCGGCTGTTCGACCGGAACAGGAAATCGGGGATCGCGCCGATCAAGGGGATTGAGCCCAGAACGAAGTCGATCCCGACATTGCCGAACATGCGCGCCATCTGCCATTTCGACATGCCGAGATTGCGTGCCTCCCAGACCATGTAGCTGCCCAGGACTGCGCCAATCACATCGCCTGCAAAGGGCAATATATCGAGAACCACGTCGAGCCCGACCGTCTTGTTGGTGCCGGGAATGACGAACATCCGCTCAAGGATCTTTTCCATCGCCTCGATCCGCTTGCGGACCGAGTCTGGATCGCGACCCGTGCCCGGGATCCGATCGGCCAGCGCGTGATAGGGGTGGGGGCGGCGTTCGGTCGCTTGCATGGAGGAGTCATCGCGTGGGTGATGCACTTTGTTCCCGAATCCTGAGCCGCCAGCGGCGCGGCCAGATGGCAAACCGGGCTAATGGCGGGACCGCAGCTGATCGAGCGGGTGGGCGGCAAGCCCGTTCTCCGTGAACAGATCGAGGCTGGGCACGACCAGCGACCAGCGCACCGGCGCGCCGATCGGGATGAAGGGCGGATTGATGAGCGCAAGCCGGTCGTGCGGATCGCAGCCGGCGCTAGAGGCGCACGCCAGCAGCGCGAGCGTGGCGGACGGCGCGACACGGTCGATCAGGCTGAGATCGGCATCGCGCGCCTGCAAGTCGACCATCTCGGCGCTGATCCCGACCTTGGCCCAATCCTGGGCGGCGAAAGCGAACAACAAGCGCGCGCCGGGGCCGTGCGGCATCGCGACGCGAATATGCGCGGTCTGGCCGTGCAGAAGCGCCATGGCGGCGGCCCGGCGCTCCGCCAACGGCGGCTCGAGCGTCGATCCGGCGATGGTAGTCGCTTTGAGATGATTGGGTGCGCCGATGCCCGCAACGATCTGATCGCGATCGATCGCAAGCGACAAGGCCGTCCGTACGGTCGCGGGTAAGCCGGGGTTGCGAATCGCAAAGCCGAACAGACCGGTCGCGGGATCGAAGCGCAGCGATTTCCGGTCGGGCCGGGCCGCACGCGCCACCGGCAGATCGTTGAAGGTGCCGCCTGTCACCAGATCGGATTCGCCGCTCTGGAAGCGCGCTACCGCGCGGCCCGCGCGCTCGGTGCGCAGCAGGATGGGGGCAGGCGCGTCTTCGCCCGGCCGAGGATCGAGCATGATCGGGTCGCGTCTGGGCCTGTCCACCTTGAAACCCGTCGTGCCGCCGATCGCGAATTCGGGCCGTGCCAGCAAGGGCAACAGATCAGGCTGCGGCGTCGACAGCCGCATCTCGACCACCGTGCGCGTTACTCCCTCGATGCTTTCGACCGGGCCCAGCGCGGCGAAGTCCGGATCGTGCCGGTGCCGACGCAAGCTCTCGCGCAGCCGTCGCGCGGCCGCGGGCGCGGAAACGCCGGCGGCATCGTCGATCCGGAAAATATAATCGAGCCCGTCGTCCAGGATCGCCCAGCGCGCCGCCGCGCCGGGGATGACCTGGCCTTCACGGTCGAGCCGGATCAGGCTTTCGCTGGTCGCCTCGATGATAGCGGCGCCGTCTGGCCGTTCGCCGATCAGGCTCACCACGATTGCCCCGCCGCCGCGGCCGCCATGGCAGCCGGCGAGCAACAGACTTGCGATCATCAGGGCGGGGATGGGCCACCGCATAGGCCGACCTTAAGCGGGCGAAGCGGCCGGCGGCAAGTTATGGTGCGGACGGCGGGACTCGAACCCGCACTCCCATACGGGAAAAGGATTTTAAGTCCTCTATTTCTCCTGTTATTTCAAAGAAAATTCCGACAGGTTTACGGTTTGTGCCAGTTTCCGGGCTCCTTCGGGGCGCGGAACATGTCGGAATGAAACGGCCCTAATCGGGGGTTGGTAAATCACCCTATTGCCGAATCGTCGTTCCCGTGATGTTCCACGCCCATGTCTCTGCGCGTTCGCCGAACCTTGGGCCAGATGATCGATCACGGCCACACGGCCATGGCCGAGTGCGAGACGTGCCGTGGGCACCAGGATATCGACCTGCCGGCGCTGGCTGAAAGGGTCGGTCGCGACTATTCCCTATGGAACAGGCGCTCGCCCTGTCGCCTCACGCCCGGCTGCAAAGGCTGGATGGTTTACCGATGTGGCCCCGGCTGGCCCCACCTGATGGCGGACGACGACCGGGAGATGGCCTGGGTGTTCAGTGCGCCGTCGCGGTAAGTCCGGCCTGCGCATAGAGGCCGTCGGGCTGGGCGGCATCATCAGCACCCTGGACGGATCTACCTTCGAACCGGGATTTCAGTCGCAGGATGGGCCGCTCCACAAAGTGGAAGGAAAGCGACGCGATCGCGATCGTTGCCGGCACCGAAGCCGCCAGCCATGCCGTCGATAAATGATAGAACGCGACGGCGCCGATCAGGGGATAATGCCAGAGGTATACGCCGTAGGAATATCGGCCGAGCATGACGACGGGCTTTAGGGAAAGCAGCCGTTTGCCCCATCCGCCGTCTATCGCGACGATCAGGCCAGCCGCGAGGATAGAGGCGGCCACGGTGAAAAACGCGAACTCCCTCGTTTGCTGCATCGCTGAGAAGAAGAGCAGCAGGGACATGCACGTGACCGCAGCAGCGCCTATCACGGGAAGGTAGGCCGACGCGCGCGCGCGAACGTGATCGGTGAGGAGCGCGCAGCTGGCACCGAGCAGAAGGCCCACGGTCCGGCAGTCGAACCCGTTATAGACCCGGTTGATATCCGCGCCGCGATATCCCAGGCGCATCAGCCACATCGCCGACGCTCCAGCCCCGAGCAGAGCAGCGGACGCCCAGTACCGGCGCGGAAGCAGGATGAGCATCGCCGGGAAGATCAGATAGAACTGCTCCTCGATCGACAGCGACCAGGTGTGGCCAAGGAAGGCCTCGCCGGTCCAACCGAAGATGCGATTCCAGTTCATGAGGTAGGACGCCGATATCGCCACCGCGCCGAGCACGCCGGGCCGGACACGATGGTCGACGAGATACCAGCATAGCGTGACCGCGAAGAGCAGCCATAGCGCGGGGGTCAGGCGTAAGGCTCGGCGGATATAGAAGTTACGCAGATCGATGCGCCCGTTCCGGCGATATTCTCCGGCAAGCACGCCGGTGATCAGATAGCCGCTGAGAACGAAGAAGATATCGACGCCGATCGCGCCATTGGCGAACCCTGGAACCCGGAGGTGACAGAGCCAAACCAGCGAGACCGCGATCGCGCGCAGGCCATCTAGGCCGGGATTGTACTGATGCCCTGAGGCGGCCGGAACGCCCTTGCCCCAAGCCACCGGACTACTGTTTTCCGACCCAGCCACCGCCGTCGCCCCCAAAAAGCGGCCGAAGCCGCTCCCCGGTTCGGATGTTAACCCAACAGAAAGGTATATGACAACTAGCGAGCTTGACCATTTCGGTTGGAATTTCAGCTTCTTTGACAGGGCGAACTACGGGCCAGCCGCAACCTTTTCCGCCTCGGTGGTCCCGTCCGATCCATCCTTCGCCGCCAGTGCATCCTGCGCGTCCTCCCAATCGAGGATCGCGTTCAGTTGGGCTTCGAGCCTGGCTGCGCGGGTGAGGACGTCGAGGGCAGCATCGAAAGAAAGTCCGTCGCAGGTGGTCGGTGACGCAATGCTGCCGGGAGCTTCGATCGTGGCGGGCAAAGGTCGGACGACGCCCGGATGTTGAGCGGCGGCGTCGTGCTGCATGCGGATAGCAGCAGCCCGGCGGTCAATATCGTCATTCGCGTTGAGGAGGTCATTGGTCTTCTCCGTGTCGATTTTCGCCGATGCGGTGACGTGCACGGCGTTTTTCGCGCGCTGGGCCGCGTCGGCCTTCGCCTGCGCCACATTCTGGGCGGCGACGGCCGCAGCTTGGCCCGCCTTGAAGCCGTCGGCGCGCGCGGCCGCGACTTCGCTGGTGTGGACGTGCCAGAGCAGCAGGACGCCGGCGATCGCGCCAAGGATGGCGTAGACCTGCCACGGGATTGCGCGCAGGAACGCGCCGACCTTGCCGAGCGCGCCGAGGATGGCGCTGCTGCCCGGAAACGCGACTTTCGCCGCGGTCCGCGCGAGGAATCCGCCGATGCTCATTGTGCATCTCCGGCCGGAGGAGGTGGCGGCGAACCGGATCCCACCGCAAGCTTGCCGAGCATGGGAATATTGAGGTTCAGGCCCGCGCCCATTAGCATCACGACGATGGTGATGATGCTCACCACGATCGAAATGTCGTCGCCGATCACAGCGACCTTGTAGATGTCGAGCATCTGTCCGAAGAGGGCCTCGCAACTGGGCGGCGCCACCTTCGCCTGGATCGCGGCGGCGGTCATCGCACCGCACCAATGTGAAGGCGCGAGCTTGGACAGCACCCACCATCGCGAAACAAGCTGCAACGGCAGCATGACGATGACGACCCAGATCGCCCATCGGACGTTTCGTTCCGGCTTGGCGGTGACCTGGCTGCCATCGACATTGGTCATGGTGACTTCGGCCATCAGATTGTTCCCCAGAGGTCGCAGGCGCCCCAGATCGCGGCGGCGCACATGCCGACCACGCCCGCGACGCAGATGAAAACGGATGCTTGGATCAGGCCCTCGTCGGGCACAGGCGCGCGCAGTTCGGCCACGGTGCAGAACGCGCCGATTGCGGCTGCCAGGATCGAGACGAGCGCGAGGCAGAGGAGGTTTTGCATGGGGCCTCCGGTTGGCCGATGGGCCATCAGCGGTCGAAGGGCGGAAGATCGACCGTCTGACCGGCGAGCGCGTGCGTGCAATCGCCGAGAAACTGGATCCGCCCGTCGGTCACGAAGCTGTGGCAGATGCCGCATTTGAACGGTGACGGGCGCCCGATGCGCGCCTCAAAGGTGCACCAGCAATCCTTGCCCTCTTGCCCCGAGCAATAATGGCCAGATTTCAGCAAAACGGATGGCGTGAAGGTCGGCTTGTCGTAATTGCCGTTCCATCCCCAAGGATTGGCGCCGCCGACGCGGACGGTGTGCGACGTATCGCAGCCCGGGCACCAGAACGACATGGAGTCGCCGCCATGGCTGCGGATGACTGCTGACATCCGCTCGCCGTAGCCGGTGACATCCGCGCTCACGCCGCCACCAGATCGTATTGCGTCAGGTTATGCCCGCGCACGATCGAATGCAGATCGGCCGCATAGTCCGAGGCTGTCGCATAATGCGGCGCCATCAGGTCGATGAAGCGCGCGACATCGGGCAGCGCTGCCATCGCGGGCGCATAGACCGGCGCGGTGGCGAGCAGCTTCGCGTGGGCGTCGAAAAACACGTCCGGTCCGGTGAAATCCTTGAACCAGCGCTGGCACTTCACGACCTGGCCGTTCACTTCCTCATGCGTCCAGCACAGCGTGGCAGGCTCGAGCGGCGTACCGGGCTGGTAAGGAAAAACGGCGCCGGACACCTTCGCCGTGATCCCGCCATAGTTCCATTTGCCGCTCTCGTGCGCGCCCCAGCCGCTTTCCAGCGCCCATTGAGCGATGCTGACAGAGGCGGGCACGCGCCAGGCTTTCTGCCCAGCCTGCGCGGCCGCGATCACGGCCGCAGGAATCTGCGTCATGGGAACCTCGTCATTCGCTGGTGGTTGATGGCGGGAGACCGACTCCGCCCCCCGCTCTCGGTCTTAGGCTACACGCCCCGTCAGGCTTCGCGCTGGCGGGGCGTTTGCTATTTCAGTTGGTCGAGCAGGTCGTCGTTCTCGCCACCGTCGGGGAGTGCCGGGAAGCTCTTGCGGAGGGATCCGGCGATATAGGTCCGCTCCTTGGAGCGATGGACAGTAACCCGCTGCAGCGGCACGACCAACATCACCGCCGCCCCGATCAGCACCAAACCGAGAGCCGGTAGCTCAATCATGCCGATTGCTCTTTCCGTCCCGCATCTCTTCCAAGATGCCCTCGATCTTGGCCGTGCGGACGTCGACCGAGTTCAACGTGTCGGTGCGCTTCTGGTCACTCGCCTCAAGCGCCTGGATCCGTCGGGTGTTGTCGTTCAACTGGCCGGCGTAGGTCGCGCCGGCCCAGATCATTCCGGCGATCGTGATCGCCAGGCCGACCAGTGGAAGCCAGTCCAGCCACGGCTGGCGCGGACTAGCGGGCATCAAAATACGCTCCCGCCGTCATGCGGAGAACCGTCAGTATTCATTGTCGAGATTCCCCCAGATCAGCCAGTACCCGGATGCGGCTAGGCCGCGAGTGCCTTCCATGCCGTATTTGCCGCGATGCACGCCTGCCACATCGGCGAGGACACATCGGCGGAGGTTCGACGAAAGCCCCAGGTCGCGAGCGCCGAGACGTTCGTCGTCATCGTGCTTTGCTCCTGGTACATGCAGTAATATCCGTCACCGAGCGTGGTCTGGAGCGCCGTGTAAAACTGCGCGAACCAGGTCCCGGCGCCGGCATCGGTGAGCAGGTGCTCCCACAGCGACGCGAAGCGGCTTTTGCCGTTTGTGCACTTGCTGACCTTCTTCCAGTTCGTGCCGCCATCGGCCGAAGGCTGGATTCCGGTGTTGTCGGCATAGCAGCGATAGAGCTCGCCGCCGTCCCAAGCGAACATGCTTGCGATCACGCTCGCCGAATAGGCCTTGGTGTTCGACCACTGGACTGGCGCTCCGGACGACCAGCCTGCGAGAAGCTCGGGCCAGCCGCCGCCATGGCCACCTTGCGCCGTCGTTGCGGTGTCGTTGCGCGAAGAATTGCCGGTGACGCCGCACTCATAGGTGCCCATGTAGACGGTCTTGGTGACGCCCTGCGCAGCGGCTTGGGTGCGATAGAAGCCGCGTTGCGCGTTGAGCGCCTGGACATAAGCGCCGCCGATCAGCGCGGTCACGGCGGGATCGAGCATCTTCGACGCGAGCAAGGCTACCGCGGTATCGGCGTCGCTGGCCGCTGACCCTAGTGTCGCATCGTACATCGCCAGCTTGTCGGCCGGCGCAAGCGTGCCGACGGAGAGCGCGCCCTTGGTCGTGTCGCCAAATGGTATCCAGTTCACGTCATTATTGATGCTGATCGCGCCGCCAATGTAGGGCGCCATCATGCACATGTCGTAAAGGCCCCAGCCGCCGTCCCAATTCAGATGCTGCTGCGCCTGCGAACTGAACGATGCCGTGGTGCCGTTCATCTGGACGTTGAAGGCATAGAGCGGTCGTTGCTTGCCCGCGGCATCGAACAGCGGATCCGCGATCGATTTGATCAGCTTCATCCGCGACGTCTTCCAGCGACACATCGCTTCGCTGGTCATGCTCGAAGGAGAAACCACCAGCCAGAGCCCACCATTGGCCGCGCTCGGTGAGACGCTGAGCCAGGGCGTGTCGGTCGAGGTGGCCAGACGCCAGTGTCCCGGATTAGTGCTGGGCTCGAAGCCGAGACCGGTGACGGTGCAATAATAGGTCTGGCTGTCGACCAGGGAATAGATCAGGTCGCCGGGATTGTAGGTCAGATTGCTGGCCCAGACCTGGGGCACGGCCACCTGCGCGGTCGTGGCATTGAGCCAAGGCGTGTCGGAGAGTGTCGCCGCGCGCCAGTTGGCGGGCGTGGCGCTCGGCTCAAGGCCCTTCGAACTGACAGTGCAATAATATGGCTGCCCATCGACCGGCGATTTGATGATCTGGCCAGGCACATAGGTCGTGTTGGGGTCGTAGGCCGATCCGACGAGCGTCGCCTGGGCACAAAAGGTCACGGTCTTTCCGCCCGAGACCATGATGCTGGTGCCCGCCAAGAAGCTGGTGGTGCTGCTGTAGGCGATGGGCACGGCGGCCCCGACGGAAACGCTCTGGGTGGTCTTGAAGACGATGCTGCCGAGGCCGCTGATCGTCGCCATATATTGCTGCCCGGCCGGGACCGCGACCAATGTCGCCACCTCGTTCCCGAACGTGTTGCTGCTATAGATCGTGCGCGGTGTTGCTCCTGCGGTGTCCGCATAGGCAACGCCGGCCGTGGCGACGTCGAATCCGGCGCGGCAGCCGAGAAGCGTGCACGCCACACCCTGCTGGAAGGCGCCGTTCCATGTCTCGTTCGCCAGTTCGATGATGCAAATCTTCGAATTAAGCTGCGCCAGCGCCGCGCATATCGTCGGGATCAGGGTAGGATCGTCGCGATGGGAAAATTGCACCTGAAGGCCGACGCCTGCCTCATTGCAAAACTTGACCATATCGGCGCGCGTGACATTCGACGTGGCGCTGGTCGTGACCCGCTCTTTGCACTCCACCGTGCGCGTCGCCATCACCGTGGGGCTATCGCTGCCGCAAAGGTCATTGTTGATCGGGAACCAGTCCAGCGCGCGGACGTAGGAGCATGCGGCTCCAAGGCGCGTGGCATTATCCGGGTTCGAGATGCGGCCGGCTGCGGTGTTTCCGGTCGGGTCGGTCGCCGACAGATCATTGACGCATGGCGTCATGGTCGGCTTGATGCCGCCGCTGTCCATCGTGCTGAGCAGCACGCTGAAGCTGCGGTTATATTTCACCGTGACGTCGGGGTCGATGATGTACCGGCCGCCGCCCAAGTCGCGCACGATCGTCAAATGATTGGACAGGCCGCTGATCACGCCCGTGCCGTGCAGGTCCAGCAGCATGTAGCCGGTCGGGATCGAGGCGGAATCGTAATATTCCTGGAGGTACCATGTCAGCTTGGTGATGCTGAGACCGTTGGTCGGATAGACGCGGCCGTCGAGGTCCATCTTGATTGCGCCATAGGAATTGCCCGCGGCGTCCGAGACATTGCTGCCATCGGCCGAGGCGTTCACCGTGCCCGACGAGCTCGCGGTAGGATTGACGATCTGGTTATTCCGCCCGCGGACGACCGCGTTGGTATAGCTGCCGAACGATGCGCGCAGGTCGGCGTAGCGCATCCGATCCCAGAACGGATCGTAATATTCGTAGGTGTACATCGTGCTCATGTTCATGCCGAGCGCGAGCGATGGCCGATGCCCTCTGCGGCGGCCCAGTCCGAACATCTTATAGAGTGAACTGAACCGCCCCATGTTTTATGCCCCTCAGACGAGGTTGACGGTGAAGCGGCGGGGGATGAAGCCCGAGATCATCTTGCCGGCCCAGATCGCGCCGATGGCGGCCTGCTCCTTGCGATTGTAGTGCAGGCCTTCGTAGCTGCCGCTGCTCCCGTCGGATGCGGCAGTGATGCCGGCCTCCTGGCGGACCTGGGATCCGACATCGATCAGGATAAGGTTTGTGTCGCCCCCTGAGATTGCCGCATTGACCGCCGCTGTTGTTGCCCCGTTTCCGTTGTTCCCGAGAGGAATCATGAATGCGATCTTCGCTGCCGGCGCTGCTGCCCGGAGAGAGGTGATAACCGCCGCCACATTGACCTGGGTCGGTGTGCCGTTGGTCCCGAGCATGACCGTGATGTAGTCCGGCATGTCAACGAAATGGCCGCCGCCATCGAGCCGGGTCACGCCGGACCAGTAATACGGCCATGCTGAGTTGAAGGCAGGAGAGCCATCGCTGGCAGGCGATTCATAGCTCGCACCGGCGTGCGCGATGTAGCTGTACTCGGCGTCCAGAGCGAGGGCCATCGCGCGCCCATAGGTCCCGGTGGCGCTATTCTGCTGCGGGACCGGCAGAGCGCTGCCATCGACGTAGGTGCCCTCGGTCTCGCTGTCGCCAAGACAGAGCAGGCGATAGGGGCGGAGCGTCGCTGCGGAGACGCTGCCGGTACTTTCGATCCGGATTCCGATTACGGGCGTGCAGACGGCGGGAGGGTTGGACGCCCAGCGCAGACCGACGCTGGCTTCAACGTGGATCTCCGCCGTGTGGGTTCCTGCGGAGAGCGTATCGATGAAGGTGAATTCGGTCTCGCCGATGCTGCTGGCGGTGTAGCTGACACCGTCGATGATTGCCTTGTAATAGATCGCGGGAAGGCTGCCTGCGCCGTTCGCGCCCGTAATGGCCCCGGTGCTGAGCCCGAGCGTCTTCCCCGTGAATTTGAACTTCATGTAGGCGCCGGGCAACGCGGCGATCTTGTAGGTGCCGTTGTCATACCATGCGTCCGGCGAATAGAAGATCGCCGCGTTCGATCGCGCGATCAGCTGCGTCGGCTGCGCAAGGCTCGGCGTGAAGTCATTATAGAGGAAGAAATTGTCGAGGCCGCCATCGTTGGCATCGGCGCCCACGCTGTTGAGAAGAACGCCGCAATATCCGGTCGCGAAGCGCGCGTTGACGCTGTCGTCCATCGTCATGGTCGGCGACATCGGCCGAGTGCCACCCGTGGTCACGTTCCACACCCGGAACTCGAAGCGGTAGCCGTCCATGGCCACCTCGACCATGATGGTGTCGCCGATGGAGCAGGGTACGCGCTTGAAGGTCTTGGCCGTCTGGACCGCTGTGAAGGACGCACCATTCTTCCAGTACAGGCCGCATGCCCCCGTATAGTCCCAATAGAAGGTGTATCCTTGGGTGCCGGCCGAATTGGCGCGGAAGAAAGGGGCTAGCGGATTGCCGTGGACGGCCGTGCCGGTCGCCGGATTGTTGACGTTCGCGATGAACTGATAGGTGAATCGACCGGTACCGACCGAGTTGCCCGTGTAGACCACACCATCGGCCGCCGCATCGGTGGAGGAGCGAAGGCACTGACCGGTTCCGCCGACGGGATTGGTGGTCGTGATGGCCCATGTGCCGTGGGTTGCGACCCAGCCGCTCGGCAGCGTCGTGCCAAGCGCGTCAGAATCAAAATTGTCCGAATATAGCAACGCCATATCAGTCTACTCCGGGGAGACGTTGGAGGACGCTGCTGGTGTCAGCGTGAAGGTTTTGGAGGTGTCGCCGGGGTTGAAGGTGACAGTTCCGCTCGGGAACGACCCGCCAAAATCCGAGGTCAGCGCAGCCGTGCGACCCGGAAGGGTCGAGGCCGCAATCTGATAGGTGACTGTCGTCGTCCCCGACGTGTCACCCGTCCGCTGCACGGTGAAGGTATAGACCCCCGTCGCGTGCGTGAGGGTGACGCTGAGCGAGAGCGTGTAGGTCGACGAGATGTCGCGCTTGGCGCGCCGCCCCAGCAGCGAATTGAAGATCGTCTTGAAGACGCCGGACTTGATCGCCATCGATCAGGCGCCGGTGAATGAGGAGTTGACCCAGAGGGTGGTCTCGGCCGTCACCGACGTGTTCTGGATGAACGTTCGGTAGTAGCGAAACATGTACGGCACCGTCATGATCACCATGTTGCCGGCAACCAGTGATGTGCTCGCGCAGGTGACGAAGTTGGTGCCGTCGTTCGAGCAAAGGATCGAGACCGTCGCGGGCTGATCGGTGTAGAAGGCGGCGTTGAAGTACGAGTAGTGCACCTGCGTTCCGGGTGCCGCGCCGCTGTCGCGGACAACGCCGGTATAGCTCGGAGTGCCGCCACCGCTGCCGGTGAGGGGGGTGTTGCTGTCGCAGGTGCCCTGACCAGCGGGACAGACGCCGCTGAACGCCTTCGATGCGCGATTGGCGACCTGAAGGTTGCCATTCGCATCCTGCTGGTTGGCGCGCTGGTTGCCCGAGGGATCGACCGCTCCCGCCAGATCGGCCGTCGTCGCTGCCGTGCTGCCGATCGTGGCATTGCTGGACAGCCCAACTTTGAGGCGGCCCGTCGCCGTGAGCGTGCAACGATGCGATGTCCCGACCGTATAAGCCTGGTCGCCACTCACGACGTCGCAGGGGCTGTCAGCGGCGCCGCTCACCACCACCGCATCGGTCGTGCCGGGCGTGGTGTGGTCGATCTTCACCGCCGATGGGCTGGTGTCGCTCAGCGCCGTGATCATGGTGTCGAGCCGGCCCGTGACCGCGTCGTCGATCACGCGCAGGTGGCGCGTCAGATCCATCGAAAGCGGATCGGTGGTAGCGCCCTCGCTCGACGTTTGGGTCGAGGCGTTCGCCTTGGCGCTCAGGCTGCCGCCGCCGCCACCTCCGCCCGTAGCCGCGTAAGGCAGCCCGCTGTTCGGGTCGATCAGAACCTGGCCCGGAATGCAGTTGCCGGCCAGGTCCTTGGTGGCGCAGGTCTGGGTCGCGGCCTGCGCCCGGCAAGCGGCAAGGCTGACGCAGGCAAGCGCCATCAAGCCGCAAAGCAGCTTCTTCATCGAGCAGTCCTTTCGGTGGGGTCAGTAGAAGGTGAGCATGTCCGCGCGGACGATCGCGCGCTGGCAGTGGCCTGGAGGCGATCCTAGAAGACGGGCGCCCCAATCGATCACCGCGGCGGCAATTCGCGCCCAGCGGTGGCCCTTGGCGGCCATGCGGCCGCATTTTGAGCTTATGGTCTCAGCGGGTGATGGGCAGGGGCCGCCGACGATCAGGAACTTGGGCGCGGCCAGGATCACATATGAAAGCTGATCCAGCGCGATCAGGAGTGCACGGAACCATGTGCGGAAGCGGGTCATGGTGTTTCGCCTGCCAGGATGGCCGTTACGCGATCGGCGGTGAGCAACCCGGCTGCCTGCATCTCGCTGAGCGCGGCGGTCAGGACCGGATCACCAAGCGAAACGCCGTCGGTGAAGCCGTTGAGTAAGTCGAGAAAGTCCTCGACATCTGCGTTGGTGGCCGCAGCCGCACGGATCGCCTCGCGCTCGGCCTTCGTCAGCAGCAGCTTGAAGCGGCCGACCGTCATCAGGGGCGCAGCCATAGGCTTATCCTTGAATCCGCGCGCTACCGGGTCCCAGCCGTCAAAGGCATCGAGATAATCCGGCGGCACTCCTTCATAGAGCCACGTTCCATCCGGAATCGGGTCCGGCGCAGCTTCAAAAGGGCCTGAATTCCATGTGTTATCGGCGCTGTTGATCAGCGCGTAGCGGGCCCAGGTCATAGCGAAGTCCTCATTGGGTTGCCGTGAGGCCGCCGACGACATTGACGAGGATCGCGGCTCCCGTGGAAGCGGACCGAAGCCGATAATAATATGCCGTGTTGATGGCCGGAGTGAACGTCCCGCTGAAGCTATTGTCGTACGGGCTGGCCGCGCTGTTGAAGGCGATGGGGCCGTTCGTGCCGGCCGTGGTCCAGCCCGATACCCGCTGCGGATCGGTCGTATACTCGAGATAGAACGTGAGATTGGTCGTCCCGAGGCCGCCGCTCGCATAGTAGATCTGGCCGTCCCACGTCATCGTGACGGTGGCGGTCGTCTTGAATTGATTGCCAACGGTAGTGGTGGTCGAGTTGCCGCTGCCGCCGCCTGAATTCGTGCTCGAAATCGGCGAGGTCGTGGCCGTGCTGCCGCCGCCGGTTCCATCCGCGCCCGCCTTGGCGAAGGTCAGTCCCGAAACGACGCAACCGGACGTCGACAGCGACATGTCCAAATAGAACGTGCGCCCGGCCGCGACCCCGGACGTGGTTTTGATCACCGTGCCGTTCTGCTGATAAACGACCGTCGTTCCGGTATAGGTGACCTGGAATTGCGCGCCGTTCGCGCCGGATCCGCTGACCCCGGCGTAGCTGCCGCCTTCCCAGATTTCCCAGGTGCCGCCGGCGCGCTTCACGATACCGTAATCGAGATCGTAGCTCGCGCTCGCGGTCGGATTGGTGCTGAGGCCGACGATCGCTTCCTGCGTCGAGCCGGGGCCGGTGAATCCGACCGTCGCACCGCCAGCGAAGGATTCGACCGAATGAGCGGCGGCGTCGTAGGAACCGCCCGATCCACCCGTCTTGGTGACGGTATTCCCCGAAACGGTCGTGTTGACCTGGTTCACGATCGTGAACGCGCCAGCGCCGGACGATCCCGGCGCGCCATTCTGCGAATAGATGGCGGGCGAGGACCATTCCGTGTTCAGGATCGTGTCGGTCGCCGAGCCTGCCGCGGCGAAGGCAACCGCCTGAATCCGGTAGCAGGGGTTCGTGCCGCCCGGGTCCGAGGTGGTCCAGGAGCCGAGCGTGCCGCCTGCTACGCCGCCGGTCGCAAAGGTGTAGGTCAGCGAGCCGCTCGGAACTGCCGGCGCGCTGGTCGCGCGCTGATAGAGATAGACCACCGCCGAGGTGAAGCCGTCCGCTGTGGCCTGGACCGGCGTCGCCCAGGACGCGTGCGGGAGCAGCACCGTCGGCATGTTTGCGTAGGCGACCTGCTGCGTCGCCCAAAGCTGAAGGCCGTTCGGTGCCGGTGGTGCTGTCAGCCAGCTATTGTTCGGCGCAGGCGACATCGCCTGTGTCGCGAACGTGTAGGTGACATCGTTGGTCGGAGTGGCCGGCGCGGTCGCGGCGCGCTGCCAGAGCGTGACGACGTTGGTGCTATATCCGTCCGAGCCCGCGCCGGTGCCGGCGAAGGTGACGTTGGTGGCTTTGCCGCCAATTGTCTTGAAGGCGCTGTCGAGCCAAAGCTGAAGGCCGGACGTAGTTGTTGCCGTGCGGCGCGTCGTGCCGTTCTGCAGATAGGTGACAGTCGTACCCTGATAGATGATTTGGAAGGTATCGGTCGCCGCGTAACTGAACGTCGAGCCGACAAGGCTGCCGCTCTCATAAATTGACGCGACGCCCGATGTGTCCAAATGCCAGGCGAAATCGATGCTTGTGTAAGTATCGTCGGTAGCGGGGTCGGCGTTTAGGCCGATCATGTATTCGCCTGCGGTATTGACCGCCTGAAACCCGCACATGCACCCGCCGATGAAGCTCTCCGATGACACGACCGAGGCGTCGCCCCATGCGTTCGAGCCGGTGATCTTCGAGACGGTGCGACCGTCGATGTAGCAATTCTCGCGGTTGACCAGCGTGAACGACTGCAGCGAGCCGGACCCGATCGTTACATTTGGCGCCAGCTGAACCGTATAGGCCAGCACGGTCGAGATATCCTCGATCGCCCGGCCGTAGACGTTAAAGGAGGGGAGCTTGACGTAGATGGTCGTGCCGAGCGCCAGGCTGCCATAATCATATTTGAACAGGGCTTCATCGAGCCTGGCGAAAACAGAACCCGACGAGTGCGCCCCGATCGTCGTTCCGTAGAGGCCGCGGCGAAGGGTGGTGAGGTTGTAATGGTTCGCGCTCGTCAGGGTCGCTGTCTGATAGCCGACGATCTCGTTGCCGATCAGGCAGAGCGTCGACCCGATATTGGCATTGGCCGCATTCGAGCTCGACAACACTCCCTGGCTGGCGGTCAGATCTACCGAAAGCGTATCGACGGTATCGGGATCGACGTGGCTCGCCAGCGTCGCCGTCGAAACGCCGGTGCGCGCGGCGGACGTGATCGATCCCACCTTGTGATATTGGATGTCGTCCGCGCTCACCCAGACTTCGCAGCCGCCCCAATTGGGGTTGGTTGAGCCCGCCGCGATCCAGACTTCCGGCGCTCCACCGGTCAGAGAAGTCGGCGCATTGATCAGGACCGGCGTCGAAACCGATCCGGGCGCGACGTCGATGTTCGGAACATAGCCCGACCCGGAATGGGCATTGTATAGCGCGGCCGAGGCCGTGCCGATGTCCATGCCGATCGCGATGCAGGTGAAAGTCCCGTTCGCGTTCTCGGTGATATGGATCAGCCGCACCTGCTTGCGGTTGAGCCTCAATTCGTCGGTCGTCGTGGTGAGCGTGACCGTGTCGATCATCGGCTCAAGGAGCGCGTAGATATCGGGAATCGTGAAGGTGTAGCGCTCGCGCATGTAGAGCGAGCGCTGGAGCAACAGCGTGGCCGCGTGCATCGCGATCCCGCTGTCGCAGATGCTGTGGAGGGTCGTCGGGTCCTGCTTGCGGCGACCATATTGAACGATGTTCGCCAGGTCTTGCGCCGCGGCGATGCCGGTATTGTACTGGTTCGCGCGATCGAGGAATTCGACCTGGACGATGTTGTAGGCGTCGGATTGGTCGACGATTTCAAGCTTCACCGGCTTGCCATCGACCGGGATGAAGTCGTCCTCGGTTAGATCGTAGGCGGGCGTGAGGTTCGGGGTCCATGTGACCGAATTTCCGGTAGCGGCCGCATCGCCATAGCTGCCGACCTTAAGCAGGCCCTCGGACCAGACGGCCTCCGAATTGGTCGCCGTCATCCATTCCGCGACGATGTTCGAAGCCGATTGCTGGCTGTCCAGCACCGGCGAGAGCAGCAGGTTGTTCGCCCGGCAATAGAGTGAATAATCGGACAGGTTCCCGATCGCGCCGGACGGCCATCCGGGCACGCCGTAGCCTGTGTTCGTGAAAAAGTCGGTCAGGATGTCGCGCGGGTCGGCGTCGCCGTTGGCAGCACCGGAAAGCTGGATCCCGAAGTCGACCTCGAAACTGTGGTTCGGCAGGGTGGCGCTATCGTTGAGCGTGTAATCCTGGGCATAGACGTAGGCGAGGCCGCTATAGTTGATCGCCTGCGACGGGAATTTCGACGTCAGGTAGCCCCATGTCGCCTGTGTCGGCGTGCCGACGGCCAGGCTCAGCCCGGCGCCTGAGAGAGTAAGCGCGGACTTGTCGCGGTATACGGTCCGGACGTCCTGAATTCCGCTCGCGCCGCCCTCGCACAGGCCGAGGATGATCGAGGCCGTGTAGGTGTAGGTCGTGTTCGAGACGCTGCCGCCCATGCCCTTGCCGCCCGACGACTGTTTGGTCGTGTGGGCGATCGCGTTGAAGGCGCCATACCAGAGCAGGTTGCAGTTGATCCGCGCGCGGCCCCATCCGATCGTGATCGGCAGGCCGAGAGACGACGACTGGACGCTGATCTGGTTGACCTTGGTCGCGGACGTAGAGGTGGACTTTCCGCCCATGCGTGAAAGCCTCCCGCCCGCGCTGGGCTAGGTCAAAACAGCGTGAAGAACTTCACCTTGCGATCGACCAGGTCGATATCGCGGTCGATATTGCCGAGGATCACACCATTGCCGCGGATTACGGCGTGGATGACCTCCGGCAGATCAATCACGATCGCGCCGTGGCTATAGGACCGGCCGAAGCGGAAAATCGCGAAGTCCCCGGGGCCGACAGCGTCGCGCTCAATCTCGCGCGCGAATTGCCTCACCCAGACAAGATAATGTTCTCGGTCCTCGTGCAGCATTGCCTGGGACGAATATTCCGGAGCGGCCAGGTAGGCCGGCAGCAGCCCGACCGCTCGATAGGTGGCGAAAGGAAAAAGCGCGCAATCGGCGCCAACTCCCTTAATCATCGCCCGCTCGTGGTAGGGTGTGGCAAGCCAGTCCATCGCTTCGGCGACGACGGCATCGCGCGTCGTCATAGTGCCGTCTCTGGCACCGGCACATATGGAACGCCTCGGAAGTGCGTGAGATTGTTGAACTTCGTGTTGCAGGTGCCCTGCGTGTTATCGCAGCCCTTATAGACCGTGAAGCCATTCCCGGCCGCCGGTGCTGCAGGCAATGGGCTGACGAGCGTGAAGCCGCCTGCGCCGTCGTTCGACTTGATCGCGCGCGTGAGCCCGGCATTGGGGCCCGACGTGAACAGTACGCGGCCCTGCGCATAGTCGTTTACCGTCGCGCTGAGCCCCGATCCGAACGCGATCTGCGTCGCGCCGGCGCTCACTGTGCCTGAAGCCGAAAACGACGCCGGGTTAAGCGTGCAGCCCGCGTCATAGACGGTATGGAGGCAGCCAGCCTGGTAGAGATTGGCGGGCATGTTCGCGTTGAGCAGAATGAGCCATGACGAGACGGTGATCTGGACCGAGGAGCCAGCGATCTCACCGATCGAGGTGATCTTGCCGGAGAAGCGCAGCAGCGTCCCGGTGCAAGCACTGCTCCAGTCCGGATAATAGCCCTTGTCGAGCCGCAGATTGGCGCCATCGAGGCCGCGGCCGGCGATGAAGGGGATGAGCGGCGTGCTGTTGATCAGGTCGTCGGCATTGGCGGTCAGCGTGAGGGTCAGCGTGCCGACCTCGAGCCCGATCTTTTCGACGACTTCATTGCGCTCCAGCAATGGGCCCAGCGCGAAGGTGTTGCCGGACGCGTCCTTGAGTGCCTTGTCGGCCCCAGCCCAGCGCACGACAGTGCCGCCTGAGAGCGTGAGGGTGTAGAGGTCGGCGGTGGCGAAGTCGGTGCCGCTGTTGAGCAGGTTGATCAGTGCGGTTGTGGCGGAGCGCATCAGGATTTCACCCCGATGAGCGAGATGCCCTGCGCTGACCAGAGGCCGTTCATCATCTGCTGCGTGTCGATTTCATCCTGATCGAAGCGGACCAGGAACATGAAATTGCCGGACCACGTGAGGACCGCCGACGATGCCGGCGCGCTGGTGAAGGTGATCTGGCCGAGCGGGTTGACGGTGTAGTCTCCGGCTGCGGAGGTGGTCGGAACGTAGGCGGTGGCGGTCGGGCCCGATTCGAGCTGGGCGCCCCACATCAAGGTCGTTTCGCCAGCGGTGCCGGCATTATCCATCCAGATCACAACGTTGATGGTAGGATCGGCGCCGGCCCCCATCGTGCCGGATATGCTGTACCGGGTCCATGTGCTGCTCGGCGTGACGACGCTGTCGAATATCCACCCGCCAAGGCTGTCCTGCAGCCGCACGCGCACCGGTCCAGAATAGGTGCCCGCCTTGAGCCAGACCGAAAAACAATAGGTGTTTCCGACGGACCCGCTGGTAGAGACCTGCTGGAAAACATAGCAGGCACTCGTACCGCTTCGGGTCAGCGCGTCTGCGGTCGTCGTGCCGTCAGGTGCCGCAGTAGTATTTGGCGAGACGCTGCAGGAGGACGTGTTCCAAGGGGTATGTTGGAACTGCTCGCTATATTGGAGCAGGTTTTTTCCCAGCGGCGCTCCAACCATCGCGCCATTCACGCGCACGGTCGGAGTCGCAGCCAGCCCCCGTACCGGCTCGGTAAACGAAAGCGCCCCCCCCGAAATCGTCCGGTTCAGCTGGAACGTGGTGGTCGTTCCGTCGCCGGTACCGAACTGCTGCCCGACCACCGCATTGTCCGACGGGTCGTAGAAGAAGAATTCCTGATACCGACCCGCGTGGGAGTTGAAGAAGGCCAGCAGCTTCTGCTGCTCGGCATAGGTTGGCGCGTCGCGCAGCACCTCATAGCCGACCTTGAACTGCCACAGCGGATAGGACCACTGCATCCGACGCCGCTCGCGACCCGAAGTCGCCTGCTGAATGCCGGTCGACCAGATCGGCCTTTTCGATGTGATGAAACTGAAGCCCGGCAACAGCGGAAAAATGTCCGGATCGTTTGCGAACTGAGGGCTGGTGATGAGCCACCGCGAGGGGAGATAGCTTTGCGTCAAAGCCACCTCCAGGGCGCGTCATGATGTGCCCCGATCTCTCAGGGCAGCGGGCGCAACGATTGAGTATGCGGGATATATGCCACCGAATAACCCCGGAGGGAAGGGGTTAGGAGGCGGGTGCCGGAGAGGGTGGAAGCATCCCGCGCTTGATCGCGTCAGGGCAGGTCTGGCCGGCCGGATCGAGCCCGTCAGCCTCGCCGATTGAGAGCGAGATCACGGTGCCAGAGTTGAGCATGATCAGGAAGGCGCGCCTTCCACCATATCCGCCCGAAATTGTTCGGGAATTGACGTATCCGCAGGTCCAATAGCCCGTCTGGCGCTTGCCGATCCTGGCTCTTAGCGCGCCAGGTATGAAATTGTACGGCCATTCGATCCGCGCTGAATCCGGGTCGGTCAATCTGGCTTTGATCGCCGCTGTGCCCATCGCGACGGCCGATTCCCATGATGGCGGCGGTCCGACATCGGCCTGCGTGATCGGTGCGGCACCGATCGTCATTGCCGCCAGCACGATAATCGCCAGATTACGCCACATAGAACCCTCCAGGCAGGAGGGCTAAACCCGATCGGTCGCGTGCGTCAAATCGCGGTCAGAAGCGGATAGGCGATCCGGCAAATGCACCCTCGCGGTGCGCCTGCTTCATTGCCTGGGCGATGGACGTGCGATTCGCCATGATCTGGCCGTGCGTCAGTGTTCCGGTGTGGTCGTGATAGTGGAAGTCGCCGCCGCGGTCGTCATTCGCGGCCATAGGGGAATTCCCGTTCGCCGCTCCACCAGCGAGCATGGCGCGCAGCGGATTGGCGAGGTGTGCGGGGAGGACCATTTCTTCCTGGTGAAGCTGGGTGATCGGGTTCACGCCGGTCGGGATGTCGAAACCCTGCGAGGCCGACGCCATCGGGGCAAACGACATCGTAGCAGCCATGGCGGCAGCAGCTGCGGCCGGCGCAAGCTCAGGCCCGACGATGGGAATCGCCGCGGTCGACGCGAAGGCGGCCGCAGCGGCAATGCCAGCATTCGAAGTGACCGACGCCAGACCATCGGCAGCCTGCGCCGTGCGCTTGAGCGCGAATGCAGCGATCTGCTTGGCGATCCACTGCTCGATCACCTTGCCGAGCGCGCCGGCGATCACGCTTACCATGCCGGAATAGAGCGACCGCACGGTGCCGGCGAAGCTCTGCTGCAGCATCACCATCTTGGCGATATTCTGGCCCCAAAGCTGGGCGGTGCCATTGATCGCCTGGCGCTCGATCGCGGTGCGCTGCAACTGCGCCTGCTGGTCGATCTGCGTGATCTTGCTCTGGTAGGCCCGATAGGCCTCAGCCATCTGGTCGAGGATCTGCTGATATTTGACCGGGTCGCGGTCCGGATCGGTGGCTGCCAGCTGCTGCGACAACGCCTGCTGTCGGATTCCGATCTTTTGCTGCTCGAACCCGCGCTCTTGGGAAAGCAATTGCGCCTGCGTCTCGGTGCCGAGCGCGACGCGGTGCTTGGCCAGGTTTTCAGCGTCAGCGACATCGGCTGCGGCAAGCGTCTGGCTGGCGCGCGCCATTTCCGCCGTGAGTTGGCGCCGCTGCTCCGCCGCCTCGCGCTCGATCTGAACGATCTTATCCTGGGCGGACTGGAATTGTGCAGACTGCTCGCCATACTTCTGCTTGACGTCTTCGGCGATCTCGTTGGCGATACGCAGACGCTCGGTCTCGTTGCCCTTGGCCGCGTCCAATTCCTTGGCCAGCGTCGCGATCTGGGCCTGGAATTCGTCCTTCCGGATTTCCATGCGCAGGGTGAGATACTTCTTCTCGACGTCGAGCCGCTCCGAATTGGTGAGGTCGGCGCGCTTCAGGATCTCGGACCAATAATCCGCCTCGGCCTGCTTCGACATCTCGATGAAGGTGCCCTGGCTCTCTGCCATTTCCTCCTGGGCGACCTTCTGCTCATCGAGCATGGTCTCCCATTCGGACATGCGGGATTTGGGTTCTTTCTGCTTGCCGGGCGTCGCGACGATGTCGCCGGTAGTGCCGATGCCGTGACCAGCGGCGAGGCCCGCCTTCGAGGCGGCGCCCATCTTGTCGAGCTTCTGGAGGAAGGCTTCGGCAGCCGCATATTCGCGATCGGCAGCGGCGCCCTCGCTCATTCCATTGACGAATCCGTCGCGGAAGTCCTTCGCGGCCTGAGCGCCACCCTTAAGCGTGACGGCGGCGACTGCTGCAAGGCCGGTCTGGAAATCGGATACGACCTTGCCCCAATTGAGCGTGAGGGCGTCCATCATGACGTCCGCGAAGCTCTTGAACGCAACGATCGGACCCTTGATCGCGGTCACGATCACGTCGAGTGCGGACGTCACAATGCCGGCCAGTTCCCAAGCCAGCGCGTCGATCATCTTGAAGACGTAGTCGAAGTCGGCGCCGAGCTCGATCACCAGTTCGGCGACCAGCTTCAGCGCCTCGCCCAGACCGGTCATGATGGTCTTTGCCTGGCCGCCTTCCTCATAGGATTTGACGAAGGAACGCGCTAAATCATTGAAACCGCTGACCAGCGTCGTCAGGATCGGCGCCAGTTCCTCGGCCATGATATTCTTCAGGCCGAGCATCGCGTTCTTGTTCGTGTTCCAGGATTCGGCAAGCTGGAGACCGGCGGCGACGGCGCGGCTGTTCTTGACGCCGAAGTCGTCGATTTCCTTGTTCAGTTCCTCCTGCTGCTCCCTTGTCAGGTTCAGCGTGGGGATCACCTCGGACGCGGCGCGGCCCATGGTCTGCAGCGCGAGCGCGTTCTTGGCCGGGCCGTCCGCCATCTCGGCGAACCGGCCCATCGCGGTCTGCAGCAGCTGCATCTGCGTGTAGGTGCCGTTGGAATCGATCCCCAGCGCGTGCAATGCCTCCTGCATCTGCACGTTGCCGCTCTTCGCCTGCTGGAACGCGCGATCTAGGCGCGTCATCGCCATGCCGAGACCATCGACCGAGCCGCCTGTGCGGTTGGCCATCGCCTGCAGTTGCTGGATGTCGTCGGTGGTGACGCCGAGCCGCTGCGAGAGATTGAATATCTTCTCGGCCGCCTCGCCCATATCCTTCGAGAATTCGATCAGCCGTTCGACGCCAAACGCCGCCAGATAGGCTTCGCCGATCTCCTTCAGGCCAAGCTTGAACTTGTTGAAGCTCTCGACGCCCTCGTTGACGGTGGTCGCCATGGTGCGCAGGCTGAGCGTCTCGCGCTCGGTTTCCTCCTCCAGGACCTTGAGTTCGGACGCCACTTCCGCAGTCGCCTGCGCGCCCTGCGTCATCGCCGCTGTCATCTGCTGGGCGAGCGTCGCGAACGAGGCGTTCAGCTGCTCCAGCAGCGGGCGGAGGCCGCCAACCTCGTCCTTGGCCGCATCGGTGCCACGCTTTACGCCTGTCGCGTCGGCGGTAATCTTTACGCCGATTTGATCGTCGGACATGGGCGCGCCTCCGCGATCAGGAACCGCCGAGCACGCGCTCCGCGATCAGCTTGGATGCCTCGAACGGATCGCAGCCTGGCTGCACCCGCATGAGGCTCGCCAATTCGGCGATTGAGGGGCCGACGACGCCGGCAGTGGGGATTTCGCGCTCTGGCGCGTCAGGCTCGCGCGTGAGCTTGACGCCCCAGGCAGAGGCGAAAAGAGCGACGGCAATGTGGGTGGGCGGGCCGCACGTTTCCCAGTGCCGGCGAAGCTTGCCGACATCGAGAAGCGTCCAACCTTCCTCGATTGCGATCTTGGAGCCGCCTTCGATGCCGGCGGCAACCAATTCGAACAGGATGGAGTCGAGTTGGTCTTCTAGGCTCCCGCCGGCATCTCCGCTGCCGAGGGAGCCGCCGCTTCCCCCGATTTCATGCCGCTCGCGCGAAGCACGATCTGCATGCCGACGATCAGGGCGGTCATATTTTCAGGGGTCGGATCGACGTCATCAATGAGGGATTCGACCGTAACGGTGGGGTCCTGCCGCACGATGCCGACATGAAGCACGCGCACAGCGTCGGCGATGTTCTGCATCATCTCGACCATCGTGGTCGCGGCGGTGAGCTTCGCGGCCTTTTCGGCCTCGCTGTCCGTGGCCAAGAGGCCTGCTCGCGCGGATATTTCGGCCTGGCGACCTTTCTGCGCGTCGATAAAGGGGGCCGCCGCGATCATCGCGCCGAGCTTGTAGGGCGCGAGTTCCCACTCCCGCGCCCCGATTGCGATCTTCGCCATGTCGATTACTCCGACGTGCCCCAGGAGAGCACGCGGCCCGCGCTGTCCGCGAAGCCGGCGAACTCGAAGTCCGGCATCATGAAGTCGTCGAGCTTCGTCGCCAGAGACAGCTTGTTGGCGACGCAGCCGTAGAGCGTGAGCGCCAGGGCCTTGCCCGAATAGCCGTTGAACAGGTCGCACCGGAATTGCGGCGCATAGCCCATCGGCACGTTCATGACCGTCGAGGTTTTGGCGACCGTCGAGGTCGCTGTGTACTGGTAGCTGATGAAAACGGTCTTGCCGGTGTCGGCGGCGGCAAAAGTGTAGACGCCCGCCGAGACGGAGTATTGCCCCGTGGCCGGAGCCGAGGTCACACGGGTCATGGGCAGGCCATTCGCGTCGCGCACGCCGAGATCGGCGGACCAGGTGCCGGAACCGGGAACGGTCGGCGTGATCTGGTACGGTGTGGTCGGGATGGCCGCGCCTGTCGTGTCATAGACATCCGACAGGATGCCAGACGTCATGGTCTGGCCGAAAAACAGCGAGTTGATGATCGCGCCGTTGATCTGGGCGAAGGAAGCCTTGCCGGTGATCTTGCCCTTGCCGCGGCCGACCGCGACGGCGAACTGGTTCTGGCCGTTCAACTCCTTGATATCGCCGCTGATGTCGACTGAGACATTCTGGAGCACGCCGAACAGGATCGGCGAGGGGTTCGCGAGCAGATTGCCGAAAGCGTCGGTCAGCGGGGTGCCCCACAGAGCGCCGGCGCCAAAGCCATACTGAGCCATGGATCATTTCCTTTTGCGATGAAGCCGCGCGCGGGCGGACGGGTGAATTCAGGCGGTGAGGATGCGGATCGGGATCAAGGCGACTTCCTGGTCGCCAAGCGTGCCTTCGCTGGTCTCGATCGAGCCTTCGATGCGGGCCCACTCGACGAGGCCACCCAAGGTCTGGGGCGCGCCGATCGGGTTGGGATCGAGCTTGGCGGTGAGCGCGTCCAGGATCGGGTTCAGCACTTCGCCGGGAGAGCCTGCGCCTTGCGTGTTGACGTAGACGTAGAGCGTCGCCTCAAGCGTCCACTTGGTCGGCAGGCCATTCGCAGCGGGCTGAACGACCGTCTCGCGGCCCTGCGCCTGGAACATTGCGGGCTGCTGGGTGGGCGGAACATCATTCCAGTGCAGCAGCTTGCGCGATTTTGTTACGAAGCCAGCGGGCGAAGAAACGAGCGTGAAGAGCGCTGAATAGATCGCCTCGCGGTTCATGCCGCCGCCCTCGCGATATCAGCTTCGAATTCGGTGCGGATGGCGCCCGAAGCCTCAAGGTCGCGCAACTCGGAGCGAAGGAACGATCGTTCCGGCAGGTTCATCTTCATGGTGTGTTCGCGCACCATGATCTGCTTGGGAGCGATCGATCGGCCGAAGGCCTGCTTGATCTCGCGCATGTGCTCGCGAACCGAGACCGTCCCGTGAAATCCGAACTCGTGCGGCGGCGCATATTTGACCGGGGTCGAGACGATACCAGAAACGACATCGCCGCTGTCCTCGACCACGCTGCCAATGCTGCGGCGCAACCTGCCCGTGCGAACCTTCAGGACTTGACCCGAAAGCTTATTGCGCTGGACATTGCGGGCCAGCATCAGCGCCAGGCGGCCGACGCCCTTCTTGATCTCGTCGTGCAATCGGACGGGAAACTGGTCGAACTTTCGGACGATTTCGGCGTCGCCGATCGCGGTCAGGCTGATCATAGCGGCGCCACGCACCGCCAGTTTTTCAGGATCGTCGCGACTGACGCCGGCATGTCCTTCTGGACCAGCGAGACGGTCTCGCCGGCGAGCGACTTGGACGACCATTCGAGCTTGTCGCGCATCTTGTAGCGCAACGTGATCAACTCATTGACGGCCTGCGCGATGTCGGCTGGCGGAGACGGATAGCCCGCGGTGAACTGGATGTGGACGTTGGAATAGCCGCGGCTGAAACAATAGCCCTCCAACACGATCTGGGTGTCGTCGAAACGATATCCCGGCGCGCCCCACGCGGTCTGTGCCTGGATGGGCTGGCCTTCGATTTCGAGCAGCGAGACCGCAGTCACCGGATATTGCGGCAACATCATCGCGAACGTGCCGCGCCCGCTGCGCCGAATATCGTAGCTGCTCGTGGTCAGGTCCCGGTTGAGATAGGAGCGGACCCATGCGGAATAGGCCGCGACCATGCTGGTAAGCAGCGCGTCGTCGGCAGACGTCACGATTCCAGCATAGGCTTTGACGCTCGCGATCGTCGTGAGATCGGCGAGCGCCATCGCTTATTCCTTCTCGGTGACGGGCTTGGCCGCCGTTCCTGCGGCCTTTTCAGCCTCGGCGATGAAGCCCGCGCCCTGCAGCATGCGCAGGTCCGCGTCCGTCGGCATGTCCACCGTCACGAAGCCATCCTCGACGCGGGCTGGGCCCGAGGGGAGGAAGATTTCGCTGGTGTGAGCGGGGGCCGCGAATTTCATTCGTCGGACACCACGGGGGCGAAGCCGTGCGACACCATGATGTCGACATCGATCGCCGGGACGAGCAGGTTGCCGTGATCGTCGGTGTCATAGGTATCGGACGTGCCGCCGTCCGGATGGGACATCGGGACAGGTGTGTCGCCGTCGATCAAGCCGTCGACCACATGCTCGGGCGACGCCTCTTCGGCGGGTGCCTCTGCCTCAACGGTTTCCACGACCGGCACTTCGGGGGCGGTTTCCACGTCGGTGGCAGCTTCAACCGCGTGCTCCTCGGCGACGGCCTCCACGGACGTCCCTGCTTCCACCGCGGGCACTTCAGCCGCGTCAACGGCAGGCTGCTCGACGGGTGTTTCGGCGACCACTTCGGGCGCCTGATCTTGGGTATCCATATCATCATTCCCCTTGAAAAGAGGCGCGGCCCCAAGTCGAAACCTGGGGCCGCAAGGTCATCGGCGGGGGCCGATTACGGGTTGGGAGTGATGTTGGTGATGATGCCGAGGCAGAACGGGGCGTAGACCGCCACGGCTTCCTGGGCATACGTGCCGTAGAACTGGGCACGCGCGGTGCGCGGCCATTTCTCGACATAGTAGTCCTGACGGATCAGCACCTCGGCAACCGTCGGGGTCTCGTTCGACATGTACGAGGCAGGAAGCTGCTCGCAATAGCCGAAGATCGTGCCCGGGGTCATGTTCGGGTGCAGAATGATCGGGATGCTCTGGCCGCCGTCGGCAGTCCACTTGTTGAAGTACCAACCGACGACAGCACCCGCCGTCAGACGGGAGGGCGAGGAACCGTCGGACGTGGCGGAGTTGTTGAAGCGCAGCAGCGGGGCCGAGGCGCCGTTCAGCACGATCTTGGTGATCGAATCCAGTTCCTGGCTCGACACGTAGATCTTGGTGACGCCGACGCGGTACTGATCCCACATCGAGCGGCACATCGCGCTGATTTCGTTGACTTCGCTATTACCGCTCGACGTCAGGGTCGCACCGGGAGCCAGGGACTGGATATAGGTCTGCCCCAGGTTCTTGTAGCCCTGCGTGACGATGCCGTCGAAGGCAGTGGTGTTGGTCGAGAAGTCGCCGGTCACGGCGGTCGCGGCCTGACGGCCGCCGGTGAGCGGAGCCGAGAAAGTGGCACGGTTGACCGTGGTGATGGCCTGCAGCGTCTCGGAGCCGGACGCACCGACAAACCAAGCATAGGCCGCGGCGCCGTTGATCAGCGTCGCAGTCGCAGTCAGGGTCTGGCCGAGCGTGACCGCCTGTGTGGCAGCAGCCGACTTGTTCGAGCAGCCGCCGTTGATGGTGAAGCTGCCCTGACCGTCGTTCGAAGGCACCGACACCTGCGTCACCAAACCGGTCGCAAGAGCGGCCTGCTGGAAGCCGGTGTGGGTCAGTGCGACCACGATGACCGAATAGGTCAGCGCCGGCAGCGTGGCACCGGAACCGCTTGCCGACAGGGCCGGAGCAGCCGGCGTGCCGAGCGCAACCGATGCGTTGCCGTGCAGCAGGGAATTCTCTTCCAGCTGCATCATCTTGTAGAGGCTGCGCAGCTGAATGAGGGCTTCCTCGTCCTCGAAACCCTCGGTCGCCAGCTTGGCTTCGTCGGTCAGCGAGTCCTCGGTGCCGATCGTCGCGTAGGGCTGGCTGCCCGGCGTGGCCGAATAGCTGATCGAGCCGGCGCGGCGGCCTTCAGGCACCCAACCCATGAGGTTCGGGCTTGAGGACAGGCCGGTGATCGTGCGCCAGCGCGCGGCGTCGCCCGGGTGGGGGCGCTTGGTGCGCTTCAGGCTGTTACGGATCGGCGTGATCGTCGGCTGGAACAGCAGCGACGGCGCGCGCAGATCGTAATAGTTGACGCCGGTCGACAGCGTGACGGACTTCTTCAGTTCGTCGGAAAGCTGATCGGTGGCGATCGGATCCTTCATCGCCGTCTTAGTCAGGTCCAGGATACCCTGGGCCTTCTCCAGCGACATGTAATAGGGGTGGGCGGTGTCGGGGTTCGCGCCGTTCGCGAGCTTCGCCAGCTCGAACGCGGCCGCCGAAATGATCATGGTCATGAGGCAGTCCTTCCGGGATACAAAAAAGGCCGCCCAAAGTTGGACGGCCGGTCGGCTGGTGGTGCTGGGGCCTAGTCAGCGGTGAGGCGCGCCCGGTTCGCCCGGGCGATTGGGTTATCGCTTGGCGGCGATCTGGAGGGCTTGGCCGACAAGGCTCAGCGCGGGCGTGGCGGCATCGGGCTTGGGGCCGGCACCGTCATTTTCCTTCTCGACCGCGAACACGGCGCCCTTGGCCATTTCGGGCCGGCCTTCGAGTTCGGCGATGCGTGCGCTGGCCTTGGATAGCTCGCCCTTGGTTTCGGTCAGCGCGGTGAGCGCGCCCTCGACCTTCTCGGTCAGGGCTTCAATCTGGGGCACGGCGCTGTCGACGGCCTTGGCGAGGCGATCACGGTCCGCCTCGAGGTTGGCGAGCGCGTCCTTCTTGGCGTCGGCATCGCAGGTCGCGCCTAGGCTGACCGAATGGTCGTGCATGGTCTGGATCATGGTCTGATCCTTGGTGCTGTTGCGCTTGCCCGCCTTCTCCATCAGGTCGGTGTCGGCCTTGACCAGGTCGACGATGCTGGTGGCGAGCGCCATGTCGTCGTCCTCGACGATGACCAGCGTGAATTCCGGCATGTTGGCGTTGATCTGCGCCAGCAGTTCGGCCGTCTCCTCGTTGACCATCTCGATCAGGAACGTCTTCACCGAGTTGACGAGGTCGATCGCCATCTGGGGCAGCTTCGAATCCGTGTCGTTCTCGGCCTTCTCTTCCCAAGCGACATCACTGGCGATCGAGCCCGCGCGCTCCAGGAGGCGGCCGAGACGCTCGACCGTCCACATGCTCTTCTGGAGGATGGGCTGGTCCTCGATCGACTTGCCGATCGCGCGCATCGCGCCGGCCACCTTGGCGAGGTCGCGGAACTGCTCCGGCACATCAACGTCGGTGGTTTCGACCGCAGGGGCAGAAACCGCCGCCGCCTTGGCGAGCGAGGCTTCGAGCTTCGCGACGGGGTCGTTCTCGACCGTCTCTTCGACCTGGTCCGATTCCGGCTCGTCGGCCATCTTGGCCAGCGCCTGGTCGGCATTCTCGGCGATCAGTTCTGCGCGCGCCTTCACGAGGAAGTCGTTCTTGCGGTCCGGCTTGCCGGCGGCCTTGGCAAGCGTCTCGGCGCGCTCGACGGTGGCTTCGTTACCGGGCTCGTAAGCCTTATCGAGCGTGAACTCGACCTGCTCCTCGACGCCGTCGGCCTTGACCATGGTGAAGGTGGCGCTGGGGATGCAGGGAATGTCGACGATCGAAAGCTCGCGGACGACCGGCGTGTAGCGCTTGTTTTCGCCGTCCTGCCAGCGCTTGGCGTATTTCCCGCCCGGGCTGAAGCCCGTGTAGACGCCTTCCTCGACCTTGCGCCACTCGTTGTCATCGACGATGCGCGCGACGAAATCGATCCGCTTCGCCTCGTCGTTGAAGACGATTTCCTGGTCGAGCTTGCCGGCGGCGATGTTGGAATGCTGGCCGCGGATGTTGCCGAACGACTTGCCGTCGCTGGCCTTTTGCATCTCGCCCGACCAGTCCTGGAACGCGGCCTTGGCGGTCGCGTAATCCATGACCTCCTTGGCGCGATCCGGCGTTTCGTCGACGGAGCCATAGACGAGACGCTGAGCCGCGTCCGCCTTCATCAGCGGGATGAACATGTTGAGCGTCTCCTGGGGATCAGTTGTCGTCGTCTTCGCCCGCGTCGGGCATTTCGTCGGTCAGGACCGGCGTCTCGAAGCACTCGCAATTCGGATGGAGCGGCACGTCGCCGCCCTCGAATTCCTCGTCGATGCCGACGATCTGGCCGTCCATTTCTTGGCAATCGTCGCAGCAGTTGGGCGATGCGTTCCACTGGCGGCCGCCGACCAGGCCCGAAGCCCGCCAACCCGCGCGCGCGCCCTGAGTGTCGGCCATCGCCGTTTCGGTGCGGGCGATCGTCATGGCGCGCGCGCTGGAGAAAGCGTCGCTTTCCCGGATGGCCTTCGCCAGTTCGTCGTTCGACGCGCCGGATTCCATGGCCTGCGTGACGGTCGAGCGCAGCATGTCGCGCGTAGCTGACGGGATCGACCAGCCTTCGTTCTCGACCAACTCGCCGTCGACCAGCTTGCGGCCCACCATCTCGGCGGAACGGTCCTCGGCATAGCTCGTCGCGTCAGCCGTCATCTTGGACAGCACAGCTTTGTCGAACAGGCCAAGCTCGGAAACCGCATCCTTGCCCGCGGCGACCGCGATGCCGGTCAGCGTCGGCTGGACCATCTTCGCCAGCGGCGACCAGTTCCAATCCACTTCGTCGAAGGCGTCGTCGATGCGGCTTTGGTAGCCCTCATCAATCGGCGGTGCCGCCTTCGTCAGGCCAAGCGTCTCGCCGATCTGGGTGGCGATCGCGTCGCCCTTCTTGGCAAGGAAGGCGGTCAGCGTACGGACCAGCTTTCGTTCCAGCGCCGGCGCGGCCTTGGCCATGGGATCATCGGCCGGGGCGGGGGCTTTCGGATCGACAGGGGCAACGACCGGCTCCGGTTCGGGCGGGTTGATGACCTCGTCAAGCAATTGCGCGCCAGATGCAGTGTAGATCATGGGCTTGGCGCCGAGCCCGTCGGGCAGCGGATCCTCGCCGTTGCGATCGCGCACCTCGTCGAGGGTCAGCGAGCCGTTGCGCAGGCGCTTGTCCTCGATATCGGACTTGATCTTCGGATCGAACTCACGATCCTCAACCCAGCTGAATTCAAGGTCAGGTCGGCCGAAATCCTCCGCCAGGAGGCGGTTCATCAGGCGCCGCACGAACTGCATGATGTTCGCGAGCCCGGCTGCCTCGGCGGCGGCATGGTCTGTCTGCGCAGACCCGTGGCCCAGCCCCTGCTGCTTCAGAAATGGTGTCGGGCTAGTCGAGAAGACGAAGCAGATCAGGCGGATCAGCCACTCGTCGAATGTGTCTTGCAGCGGCGGCGCGCCGATCGGGTTCCACTGGAAGCCAGCGGGCAGGAACTGCGCGATGCGGCGGTTCTCGATGCCGGCCGTGAGAAGGTTGTTCCACATCTGCTCGACCTGGCGAACCTGGTCGGGCTGCACCCCATCGGGGGCGGAGAAGAAGCCGTCGGCGAGATTTCCGTGTGTGAAGAAGGCCTTCTGCCCCTTCATGCGCTCGATCGCGGTCTCGATCGTCTCAACAATGTACTCAACGCGACTATAACCGTAGACATGATCCGCGCGCGGGTTCTGCGGATAATAGAGAAGCTCGCGCGTGGTGTAATCCGCCGCTGGCACGCCTTTGATAATCTGCTGATATGATGCGTCAGGGAACGCTGGACGTCGACCGGACTGGTCAATCAGCGGCTTGATCGTGGCGCCGTCCAGAATTTCGAACGAGTAGGGCGCGCCACCGAGCGTGCGGCGACGGTAAATCGAAACCGCGTCTAGCACGAAATTCTGCTCGAGCAGCATCCGCAGCCATTGCGGCCAGTCATGAATGCCGTCGGGCCGTTCCAGCTTCTCCTGGATGTCGAGGATCGACTGATCGATGGCGCCGCGCTTGTGCCCGACTTTTTCCTTGGGCTTGATGACCCATTCGAGCGCCTCGGCCTTGTCCTTCTGGCCCTCCATGACCATGCGCAGCAGATTACTGTTCGCGGCCAGTGCCTTGAGCTTCTTGAAGCCGACGGGCTCGGTGCCCCGCGGCGTGAAATTGATGTTGAAGCCGACCGGATAATCGAACTGGCGACCAGCGACTTCGGGCGGCGCCATGGGCTGAAGCGGCGTCAGCGGGCCGAACCATTCCGGGGCTTTGCCGGTGGCCGCATAACGAACCATGGCGATCGTGCGCGCCAGCACACCGGGATAGTCGCGAGAACCGTCGGCCATGCGCCCTCCCTTTCGAGCGTCAGGCCGCTTGCGCCGCCGTCTTTTCCGCAGCCCAGGCGAGCAGGCCTTCGAAGCCGCTGTTGGCGGGCGCGTATGCCATCACCACGCCGTCAGCGAGGTTGTGCGATGGCACGCCGCGGGTCTTGAGCGACTTCTTGCCCTCGACCTTCATGCGGCCGTTCACGCTCTCGCGCCGGGGCTGCGCCAGTTCGGCCTCAAGCTTGTCACGCAGCGGCAGACCACTTGGGATCGAGATGAGCATATCCCGATCGTATGGAAGGCCGTTCCGCGCCTGCCATGTATTGCGGAAGCGGTCGGAGAGCGTGCCCCATCCTTGCGCTTTGAGGTTCGCGAACATGTCGCCGTGCGTCTTGCCCGGCTGGTATTCCAGGTTCGGCTTGTTCGGCGATTCCGAAGCGGTCCAGCCGACGAACTCGATTTTCCGGGCCGCCCCCGCCGCCTTGTGAAGTCGCTTGAGCTCGCCCGGCACCGATGCGCCGACGCCGATGTCGTCGACGTGGACGGTGTCGATGCCCTCGCGAACGACGATGTCATAGGCGCGCGCCGCGGCGGCATTGGGGTTGTCGTCGTGCCACTCTTCGAGGCCCGCGAGAACGCAGCCATAGCGCCAGGCAAGAGCGTTCGGATCGTTGGCCTTCGATGCTGCGACGTCACCCTCGACGCCGCCGGAAACGTCCATGCCGGCGATCTTGCCGCCGCCCATGGGGAAATCGGGAATGTGCAGATGCGCGTCGATCGCGGCCTGCACCCAGGCGGGCTTGATGATCGAAAGGGCGTTGTCGGCGACCGGCTCGCCCATATAGACGTGGCGGTAAAGCTCAGGGTCGGCCGCCTGCATCAACTCGGCGTCGTCGCGCAGCTCCTTGGGGAAACGCGGGTTGTCCGTGAAGTTGATCTTGCGAACGATGCAATAGGGCCTGCCGTCGCGCTCGGCGGGATATTTCGGGTTGGCGACAAAGCGCTGATAAGTCTCTTCGAGCGGGTTTTCCGGGTTGAACGATACCCAGATTTCCGACCCGTCTTTGCGCATCGTCGGGATCAGCGCGTTCCAGCTTTCGGCGGAGACCGGATTGGCTTCTTCCAGCCAGGCCGCGTCGAAGTTCGAGAAGCCCTTCAGCTTCTGCGTGTTGAGCTTCTTCGCGTTGGCGCGGATACCAGAAAACTTGATGCAGCCGCCCGACGACGGGCAGTTGATCTCGGTCTTGAGAATCTCGAAATAGCGGCCGAGGTCTCGGCGCTCGATCTCCGCGACGAACTCCTGATAGACGCTGTCCGCGATGCTTTCCATGATCTCGCGGAAGCAGACCAGCCGCCAGCCGTGATAGAGGACATTGCTCGTCAGGACCGTGCAGAAGGTGCGCGTCTTCGCGCTGCCGCGGCCGCCGAATGCGACCTTGAAGCGCGCCGGCTGGAGATAGTCCCGGTACGCCGGGAATATGTCGATGACCTCTTGGGTCACTTTTCGGTGATGTTGTAGACCGGCGCCTGCGGGGTCATCGAGCCGTCACTGCTGGCATGATCGAGGCTGACCTTGTCCGACCAGCCGCAGCGGTTCATCAGCCAGAGCTTGGCGGCGGGCGTGTCGGGCGGCAGCTGCTCGACATATGGGACTTGGACGACGACCCCCTCGACAGCCATGATCTTGACGGCGTCGTGACTGAATCCGATCGCGCGATGATAGAGAGCCTGCTCGACACGGCGATCGGCGACATCCTTGCCGACGACCAGCGCGGCGGCGAACTCCGCATGATCGTTCTTCCAGCGCCGAATCGTACGATCGGTGGTGCCGAAGAATTCCGCCAGATCGCGGTCGATCGCGCCGAACTGCTCACAAAGCTTGCGCGCCTGCTCAGCATATTCCGGCTTGTAGGGCGACGGCGCACCGGGACCGCCCTTGTTGCCCTCAACAAACCGCCCGCTCTCGGAATCACGCTCGATCCGGTCAGCTTCATCATTCGTCATGATGGCCTCCCGGCGTTACCCCGCCGCGCGCGTCGACCCGATCGGCTACAGGCTGTGCTTCGGTTGACGGGGACGCTCCGGCGGAGAGGGTTATGCGGCGGGCTGGTCCACCGGCGCGTCAGGCGCGGGCTGCGCATCGGCTGGTGCCGGATCGGAGCCGATCTCGGCATCGATCGCGTCGAGATGCGTGCCGACCGTGTTGGCCAGATCGTCAACCTTCGAACCCAGCGCCGCAACGCTCTCGGCGGTGGCGAGGCCGGACGTGTCGACGGGCTGAAGAGCCTTCACCGCGGCTTCGAGTGCGGCGAGACGTTCCTTGATGGTAGCCATGGCGGGATCCTTGCGATTGACGACGATGATGGAATGCTCGGTCATCACGTAGATGACGGCGAGGAGGAGGCCGGCGAGGACGAGAGCGAGGACGGTCTCAAGCATCGCGCGCCTCGCTTCTGGATTGGAGCCAAGGGTCGGATTCGAACCGACGACCCGCGGTTTACAAAACCGCCGCTCTGACCAACTGAGCTACCCAGGCAGGAAGGGTCCGACGATCGTGGAGGCTTAATTCCCGATCGCCGGGGCGGCCGACGCTTAGCGTTGCTCGATTAAGCGGGTGCCGATCCCGCGCCGCTGGCAGTTCCGGGTGTCAAGGCCGGAAGGCACAAAAATGCCCGAGGCGGCAATCCGACCCGGGCGCAATTCCGAAGAATGCCGAACTTATGCCAGCGAATTACCCCGCGTGCAAGGGGTTATCCGCGACCATAGACCATCGCAGATTGTCCTTGCTGGTAGATCGACGACCTAGCCATTCCATCTCTATTGAGACGGAGCGCCAAGTCGGCCGCAATGTGATCGGTCGCAGCGGTGAAGAGCGGCGCGCCCATTGTCCGCCGATAAACTGAATTACCAACTGCCACCAGCGGGAAGTCGTCAGGTATCAGTGGAAACATCGCTTCACCCCTCCGCCAGCGCGACGTCGATCAAGCGTTTCCAAACGCTCGCCGGAGACCATTGTTTGCCCATAGGCGGATCGAAATGCATCGGCAGGTCTGACAACATCCCCTCGGTCGGCTCGCGCATGGCGGTGAGGACGCGCCTTGCAGCGGACTCGTAACCCTTCCACCACGGCTCATCGTCATCCAACTGGGTTCCCATAGGATGAAAACCGCCCAACCTGTCGGGGTCCTCAGCCGGGTTGCACAGCGCCCGCGCCACCCGCTCGATCATGGTCTGGTCGGTCATCCCTTGCCCTTCACGCGAAAAATAGGATTCGCGGTGCTGACTATACCCTGAAAGGCATCGGGCGATTGATCCACATGACCGTAGAGAATTTCGCGCTCCCACAGTTCGATGGCCCGGCGCGGCAGGGGGATGCGGCCATGGATGTGGCCGTAAGTGTCCAGTTCCGCGACTTCGGCGGCGGTAAGGGGCTGGCCGGTCATATGCCGTTCGTAGCCCGAAACGTGCCGTTTCCATAGACCGACATATGCACCTGGTTCATCACGTGGCGGTCAAAATCAGAAAAACTCGGCTGAACCACCTCCCAGCCGTAAGCGTCGAGATGGCCCATAGCGGTCTTCACTCGCTCGATTTGCTGCCCGATCTGCTCCACAGCGCGCGCGTTGCCGGCGATGCGCTCGAGCAGGACGTTGCCGATGAAGTCGATCGAGCCGCCCTTGAACGTGAGGCGCTTCCTGGCGCGCTCCAGTTTCTTGCCGAGAGCCTCGTGGTCGCGCGCTGACTTCTCCATGGCGGCCAGGCCCTGCTTCATCTTGGCCTTGGTCATGGCCACCATGTCGACCTGTTCGAAGCGATCGCCGATCTCGTTCATGGCGGCATCGAAGGCCTGCAGGATGACGAGGGTGATCTCGGCCATGCTGTTGTCCGGCGCCGCCTCTGTCTCGCCTGTCTCGTCGTAGCGAGCGCGCCGCGCTGGATCGCACAGGACGAGCGCGGCGCGCTGGATCCGCTCGAAGTCGTCGCGGTTGCCGCCGGCGTCGGGATGATGCTGACGCGCGGCCTTGCGGTGGGCGCGCTTGATGGTCGCGGCGTCGGCTGTCGGTTCGACGCCTAGGTCGGTGTAGAGGGTCATTGCCGCTGCGTTTCCGTCCATTCAAAGCGCCGCGGATTCGAGCCGCCTATCTCGCGATATTCACCCGCGAGCCGCGTCATGGTGAATTTGAAGCCGATGGCGTCATCGGGAAGCGTGAGACTGGTGCCGCTCAGCGGACCTCCGTCGCAGATGACCGTGCGATTTTGCTCCTGTGGCTGCCACGCCGAATCCATCGGGATCATGCCTTCGCCGCTCATTTCGGCGTGACCTTGATGATGGCTGCCAAGGGATGTCCGGCGCTCTTCATGATGGACGCGTATCCGCGCGCCACCCCGTATTCGAGTGGCTCGGTCAGGCGACCGTTGCGGTACAGGACGCGCCAGCGCGGCGACTTGGGCTCGATCGCAGGCCAGCGCTTACGCATTGCGACGCCACCCCTTGCGCTGATGGGCGCGCCGAACCTGCGGCACGACCGGGATTTCCGTGATCCGATCGACCAGCGGGTAGGTGTCGTATCGGTCGAGCGCGATCAGCAGAGCGCGGAGCATTCCCAGCGGCACGCACATCGGCTGGTCGTGGCACTCCCTCGCGTGGGGTGCGACGATCGCGCGGAGGTCGTCGGCGAGGCGGGTCATATGGTGCCGTGAGCAATTGCGATGCCTATGATCGCGCCCGTTCCGATTAGCCCGAGCGCAACAAGTAGCGATCCAAGCCCCTCGTCCTCTTTCGGGTCGAACACGCACAAGATCCCGCCAATGCCAGCGATGATGAGCACGCCGGCGAACATGGCACTCCAGATATCGATGATCGCGCCGATGGCTGTCATAACGTCCATCACTCCTCCCCCACATCGTTCAGAACCCAGCCAAACGGCCGATTCACCCGCACCGGCAGCCCCTCGAACCAGCCTGATTCCGCGTCATCAGGCGGGCAGGGCAGGTCATTCTCGCGGCAGAGGTCGCGCAGGTCAGTCAGCGACAGGTCGATCGAGCCGACCGGGCGGCCTTCGTTGCGCCGGCGCGCGATATCGCCACGCAGGCGATCGGTGAGGCGCTGCGGTGCGGATGAAGCCCGCGCATCGGAAACGCGCTCCAGGCCCGGAAAATCGGCATTGGCGGCGAGATTTTCGACCGGACGCCGGTTGACCGCAGCCGTCAGTCGCCGGCACCCTGCCAGAAACTCGTCCTTGATCAGCCCGGGATGACGTCCCGACTTGGGCTTCGGTCGCTGCATGAACGTGCCAGACACGCCATCGTAATAATCCGCGTACCGATATCCGAACCGGCCCATCGCGACCTGCTCGTAGGTGAAGTCGTGGATCGCGATGAGACGGACGGTCTCGGCGAGCGGGCCCAACAGCGGATCGATGAAGGCCAGCGTGGACTTTGCGCGCGCCACGGCCAGCGAGGGTTCGCCGTTTCCACTACCGGAACCGTGCACCATCGAGGCCAGCGAGCACTTCGTTTCCGAATGCTGGGCATGCTCGAAGGTGTTCCGGTAGTAGCGCAATGCCGCCAGGTCTTCGCCGGTGAAGGCGTCGTCGCGCTTCAACAGGCTCTCGAACCATGGCTCCCGGCGATAGACCCGGCCCATCTTGAAACCGGATGACGTCGTCGGGCTCTCCCTGACGGCGTTGAAATGCTGCAGCCATTCCGGCGTCGGCTCGACCGTTTTGAGGACCGCCTCGGACTTGCCCTTGCGCGGCTTCTTAGGCGGCGCAGGCTGTTTGTCCCGTGCCAGGATCTGGTCGACGCGATTCTGCTCGCGTTGCTGGGCAGCCTTGAAGCGCTCCCGGCTCTCGTCCGCATCGTTCGCCAGCTGCGGGTAGCGGGCGCGGCTGGCCGCAATCTGCTCCCGGCTCGCTTGCCGGCGCCGTTCCCGCTCCTGCTCGTCCTTCACTGCCAGCATCCCCGCCCTCCAACTGGGCGAGAATATCCTCCGCAAATCCCTCCCCGGGGAGTTCCATAAGTGTCAACGGGAAGCATTTTTTCATCGCCACCGAGACCGATGCATGGGCGATGTCGACACCACGGCTGACAAGCTCCTCGGTGATCGCGGTCATCTGGCAGAGCAGGTCGTCGTCGCTGAAATTTCCCATAACCCCCACCAGTCGGATCGAAAGCGGTTCACCGCGGCGTCGGGTGATCAGGCCGACGCGCTCGACCTGGGCGACCAGCGCGCAGGCCCGCTGCCGGCTGACCTTGAGGCGGCGGGACAGGTCGCCGAGGCTCGGCGCGCAGCCCGTCTCGCGGAAGTGTGTCCGGATCGCGGAGAAGGTCAGGGATTGGGCGCGGGAGAGTTTCATGCGGGCAGCCGACGCACGGCATAGCGATTGACGATGTGCCGAACGCCGTCCTCGAATTCGATGCAAATTGCGTTCATCCGCCCGGTGGCGAGAATGCGGCAGGGATGGCCGTGCCGGTCCGGCAGCGTGGCTCGGAGGCGCCAGTAGTGGGTCATGCCTCCACCACCTCCGGCCCACGCATCTCCTCGATGGCCTGGCGCTGCTCTTCGTCGGAGAGGGGGCGGATGCGCTTAAAGACTGCGGCCTCGTAGCTGCCGATCAGATCCTCAAACTCAAGGAACAGGTTCTCGCAAAATGTCTCGATCAGCGAGACCGTGTATATTCCACCGAGCCTCGGCATTTTTTCGGGAAAGCAGTCGCCCGTGACCTGCCACCATTCACCTTGGCCGATGCAGAGGGCGAGGTCGCCAATCTGCCAATCGTCGCCCATCACGCCAACACCTCCGACAGCACGAATGCCGGCCCTTCCTCGTCATCCCAGCCCGCGTTCCAGGCGTCGTAGAGTTCGTCGCTGGGGCGGTATGGATTCGATGCGCGCGGTTCACGGGCGCGGTTGGCCGCCGACCCCTCGCCAAAGGCGCGGCAGATGGATTGATCGGCGGGGGTCATGCTGCCAGTCCCTTTGCGATGTCGATCGATTGCAGGACCGCTAGCTCGGTCGGGCGGTCTAGCGTCCACATGCCTTGCTGGCCGACACAAATGACCGGTTCGGCCAGGGGGCGAAGGTCAGTCGTTATCCACGCGTACCGGCCCGGCGTGTAATCACCCCAGCGATGCTCACGCTCGGTCAGGTCCGCGTCCTCGGTCCTAACGACGTCGAGCACGCTGACCACCGCGACGATCGCTCCGAACGGCAATCCGAACTCGATCTCGCCCAGTGCGCGGAACCGCTCAGCGCATTGACGCTGGATCGGTTTCCAGCATTTCGCGGCATGAATCGCGAGGTCGCCCCGGTGCTTGGTCGCGAAGCCACGCGTCTCGTTCAGCTTCATTCCGAGCGCCATCCCGGTCGCCCAAGGCTGCCAAAGGGAGACGCACCTCACGCCCGCACCCGTTCGGGAAGGACGGAAACGGGGTGAGCGCGCCCCATCCGATTTACGGGGTTTCCGGGGTTTTCCGGGGTTCGTTTCCCCCGGTATTCCTTTTTATCACATTGAGAATTTTCCACACCGGGCTGAAACAACCCCGTATTTACCCGTACAATCCCGTAACTCATGATTTGACGACCCTCCAAAGCTTCTGTTTGGAATCAGTGTCTTCGCCGGACAGGAGTTTGTATCCGGCGATGATGCGGCCCTCGTACCGTTTCAGGTAATGGCCGAGTTTCTTGGAATTGACGCCTCCGTGACCATCGTCGGCGACCTCTACGAGCGCTTCGCGCAATTGGGCGTGGACGAGGCTTCCGAACACGCCGACCTGGGCGGCGGCTTCCTTGATGGCACCGGTCGTCTGTGGCGATCCGCCGACTGCGCCGTGCCAGGACGTAAAGAGGTTGGTCAGGGCGGCTGTGATCGGATCTTCCGCCCGCGCCTTATTCATCGTCTCGCACGGATCGACCTGGCCGAGCCAGACGAGCGCCGAGCGGACCAGCTTCGACCAGTCTTCAAAGCTGGCCAGCGGCGAGAGTTTGCCAGGGCAGCCGGCCACGACATAGGCGCGCACGATCGTCAGTGCGGCTGCGACATAGCGGCCGCGGTCGGACAAGACCTCGCCGAACGGGTCGGAGCGGAATGTGCGCAGTTCAGGGCGCTCGACATCGGGATCGAGCGAGCAGAGCAGCACGCGCCGCGTCATGTCTCCGACGAGCTGGATATTGTTGCCGGTGGCGAAGCAGGACGCGCGGCTCTCGACCTTGGTGAAGGTGGATTCGCCGAGCGGGCGCACCGCCACGACGGGGCGTTCAATGATCTGACAGAGCGCGTCGCCGCCGAGTGTGCCGTTGACATTGTCGATCGAGATGATGGTCTGACCGGAGAGCAGAGCGGCAACAAGGCGCTTCTCCGTCTCTTCCTCGTTCCGACCCGCGGTCAGCACAGGCGCGCGCTCGCCCGAGTTTATGGCTGACGCCAGGTCGATAATGTAGCTCTTGCCCGATCCAGGAACCGGGGCGGTGGTGGCGTGCATGGGCGTCACCGAGACGGCGCCGCGCACGACGGGGGTGATCAAGGCTGAAAGGGCGACCGATCGACTGGCATCGTCAACGAACGGGAATTCGTTGAGCAGATCGTCCAGGAGTATCAGGGCGTTGGCAGCGTCCTGTTTGGTCGGGCGCGGTGGAATCTGCGGCATCGTCGGCGGATCGAGCAGGAGCAGGCGCGTGGCCTCGTCATAGCCAGCCTCGGAAAGGATCGTGCCGTCGGGGCGCAGCGTCGGCGTAGTGATGACGCCGGCAAGCTTGCGGAACGTCCATTCCCCGTCACGGGAAAGAATGACGGCTGCGACCTTCGGGGTCGGATCGGCGGGAACGCACTTCCGCGCTCGCGCGTCGAACTTGATCCACAGCGCGGATCGGGACAACCGGTCGATCATGACGGCCTCGGTCACGTCGGAAAGTCGTGCGACCTTGGTCCGGCGTCCATGCGCCGCCGGCAGATCGTCGGTAACCGGACGGACAAGGCTGTCGCCGCGAACATAGAACGGGGTCCCGGACGCTATAAGCGCAGCTTCCGCCTCGGTCGCGATGTTGTGGAGCTCGCCCGCCTGCAGCTGGATAACAGGCAGATTGGATTCGGCACGATCGCGCGCTTTGGATTTCCCGAACGGCACGACATTGCCGGGGTCGGGCCAAGGCGCCTGGTCGAGGAACGAATTCACGCCATCGGGATCGCTGGTCTCGTCAATCGACATCGTGCGTCCCGGTCAGATCATCATGGAGCCGCGCCAACTGGCGTGCGGCGGTGAAGGTTTGGCCGAGCGAACCCCAGCATTCCTTCAACTGCTCGATCGACATGACCTGCAATGCGAGTTCGCTCGCATTGAGCCAGATCACGCGCATCAGCCCGGTGGGATCGTCGCGCGTCAGTTTCAGCGCCTGGTCGCGCATGACCATGAGACCGCAGCGGTATCGCGCCTCCTCGTCGCTGCAGCCAGGCTTGAGCGAGGCCAGAGCGGCCCTGTAGCGCTCCCAAGGCGCGGTGACGGTCGTGGGCGCGTTCATCGCAGCCAATCCGGAATGAAAAGGAAAGGCGCGCCTGCGCGATAGAGCATGGCTATCGCGCTGCGCTCCGACCGGAACAGCCCACAATGGTGGCCCATGCGGTGATAGCGGTTCAGGCGCTCGCGCTGGGCTTTACTCGGGCTGTCGGTGCCATTTTTGAATTCTAAGAATGCAACACCTGCTGGCGGTCCCCAGGATGCCTTTATGTCCAAAGCGCCCGTGCGCGCTCCTTCGCGCCAGCGCCTGAGGCGCTCCCAATCCGTGCCGGTGCCGGCATTAGGGATCGCGACCACATCGACTGCGGGACAATAGCGATGGGCATCGCGCAGGAACGCTAGTTGGCGCGCGAACTCGTCTCGCGGATCCTTGTCAGGCGGATCGCGGTGCCACGGCTCGTTGGCGGTGGAATCATCCAGGATATTCGCGAACGCGTTCACCGGACATCAAGCCCCAACTCTTGGCGCAGCTGGGCGGTGCGCGCGGCGACGCAAGCGCGTTCGCGCGCCTGTCTCGTCGCGACGCCCTTGCGCGCGGTTTCGCAGTGGACGCGGCGCGCCACGGCGGGATGAACGGGCCGCCCTCGGCGCAACAGCTTATCGATGGCGGCCCGGAACATCAGGCGTTGGCCTCAGGCCGACCGATCAAGACGGGCAGGCTGGTCTCAGCCTTCACCCGCTCGATTGCCTCGCTGAAGGCATGGTCGAACGTACGGTCGGTACGCCAGAGCTCATACCAGAAGCGTAGGCCGATCTGCGTCTTGCGATACCGAAGCCGCGCCGCGATCCGATAGAGCGGGCCGTTTCTGAACACGGGGATCGCGATCAGGAAAAGCTGCGGCACCTTGAGAGGGGCACCGCTGGCATCGGTATGCTCGGTCTGGAAGCGGATGACGCCTTCGCCACTGGCGAGGTTCACGGTTTCCTGGACCACGGCGTTTTCGTTGACCTGAAGGCCGCGCGCCAATTCCATCAGTTTGTTGGGCGTGGCGATCGTGTCGCGGCCACCAAGCGTGTTGACGAGCCGGTTCAGATCCTCGGACATGTCGTCCTCCGATTCGACGTACAGCACGTCGGGAAGCCGGTTTTCGAGGAATGCCGCAAAGGTCGGCATGTCCATCTTCTCGTCGTCGCTCGACGTCCACGCGCGCCATTCGTCGGACAGCGGGAACGCGAAGAGCGATCGATGCTTGCCGAAGCGCGGTGGGGTGTCGGCGGCCTCCCCGCTCGGATGGTAATCGATCACCGCCGTGATCGACGGCTTGTCCCGATTATCGTCGGCGAAAACGGCGCTGCCGCCGTCCTTGAAGCGGTTGACGTGGTCGATCAGGCTGTCGAGCGAAAGCATGGTCGCTGTGCCGTGACGGTGCCGTGGCTCCTCGCGATAAGCGTCGAAGACGGACGGCGCGATAGCGGTCACGCCGTTGCCCGACCGGATCGCGAGTGCCTTAACGCCGGTTTCCGGCTCCTCGATCGTGATGACCTCGGCCTTCACGTAGGTCTCGACAAGGTCGCGGACCTCGTCGACAATGCCGTCAGTCTGGACGGCGGTGCCTTCCTTCATCTTGTGGTTCCTTTCTCTGGATGGAGGATCGCCGTTCAGGCGTCCCGAACCGCGCCGGTGCCGCGCACTTCGCGGACGCCGAAGAGGTTGCCCTGATGCGGATTGGAGGGCGTGAAGCGGCCGTCTTCGGTCGCCCACATGATCGACTTCGGCCGCTTCGGATCGGGCAGATCGACCTTAAACTTCGACCCGATCGAGAAGACTTTGCCGTCGAGCGAGAAATCGAAAGTGAGGGACATCTTGCCCTTCGCCTTGCCGCCGCTCTCGATGGCGTTTGCCATCATCTCGTGGGCCATTTTCCTGAGGGCTTCGGTCAACTCGGCATTGAGTTGGCCATCCTCTTGAAAGCGCACGAAATCGGAAAAATTGTTGGCGGCCGGCGGCAACGGATTGCCGTCGATCGCGCGTTCGATCAGCTGTTGCCGATCAGTCTCAGCGACCATTGTTGTTTCTCCCTAATTGAATTGCAGCCGCGATCCGGCGGCGGCCGGCTTCTTTGGCGATTTCGTCCGCCACGAAGTTGGGTTCGAGCCCGTAAGATCGGGCGAGCGAGGTTGGATCAGCGCGATCGAGGGCGGCATCCGAACACCCCGCCTTCCACATCGTGAAGGCTGTCCGGTTCTGCGCCCGCGTCATGACGGGCTTGGCGTGGTGGCGGCTGGGGCGCATCAGCGCGCACCTCCCACCTTGCGGCGCACCTCGGCGCGGCTGGTCTCTTCGACCATTGCACGCGCTTGGGCTGCAGGAATCCGCTTCAGCATCAGCTGGCGATAAAGGTCCAACTCGGAGGCGGTCAGGCCATGGCAATATCCCTTGCCAGCGCCGTATTTCCGCCTGCGCTCTTCCGGCGTCATCGCGCGGACCGTGGCGATCCGGTTCTCCTCCAGCTTGCGGCGCGTTTCCGGCGCGTCCCGGCGCGCGATCGCGTTAGGTGAGGTCAGCGCGCCGCGTTCCCGCGCGATTTCCGTCATCCGCGCGCGATAGGCGGGATCCTGCCACCGGGCCTTGCTGGTCTCGCTGGATCGCTGCGTGACGCGCTCGATCCGGCGCGCCTCGATCTCAGGAGCAGACGCCACCCGCTTGAGGTGCAGGCCCCAGCAGCGCCGACAGTGGCCGTTGCCCTTGGCAGCGCAGGCGTCGACGATCTGGCAATGAGGGCGCATCGACGATTCTGTGCGCGCGCCTTCGCCGTCACCACAAGCGGCAGCCTTGAGCGCCTCCTGCACGACCTCTGTTGTCGGCCGCGTCATGGGTGCCGGCTCGTGTGATAGACGACGGTCGAATGATCCCGCTCAAGCCAGCGCCCGATCTGGTTCGTCGTGAAGCCTCGGCTGCGCAGCCGGCGCATGACATCGGCGCGAGCGGCCGCGATGTGCGGGCGGCGCGAGCGCGATAAGATGTCGCGCGGGCCGACACCGTGCCAGAAACCGATCTCGTCGGCGAAGCTGTGGACAATGGTCGGGATCATGCGGCTATTGCCTGTAGGAGAGGTGCTTCCGGCAGGACGGCGGCGGCAATCCGCGGATCGGTCGCGTAATCGAGCCAGTCGAGCCAGCCCAGCGTGGGCTTGCCTTCGAAGCCGTGCTCCCAGACGAACCACGCGAAGGCGATCACGCCATGCCCGTCGCCTGCTTCAGAAATGCGCCCGCGCTGCATCGGCACGCGGCGCGACATGATCCATACGCGGGCCAAGGGCGTCGACGGCAGCCATTCGCCGCGCTTCAGGCCCTCGAGGAAGGCGAGGCGGAGGAACATCGCAACCTTGCCGTCGGTCAGCGACAGGGCCTTGTCGACGAACTCGCGCGCCAAGCCGAACGGCGGGTTGGTGATGATGTTCGGCGCGCGAGACTGCCATTCCATCAGGAAGTCGACGCGGGCCGCGCCATAGCCGCGATCGATCAGGTCGGTGCTGATGACCTCGTATCCGGCATCGATCAGCACGCGCGACATATCACCTTCGCCGCAAGCGCATTCCCAAATTGGGCCGGTAAACCGCTCGACCGCGAGGAGTGCCGCGGTCGCGCCGGGCCACGTCGGATAGAAGTCGTCCTTCTCCCGGTTCTCGTGGTCGACGGTCTGCGCGCCTGAATAAGCCTCGCCGGCAGAGCGCACTTTTCCACGCCCGGAATCGGCTTCCGAGCCCACACTTCCAGCCATCTCTTTACTCCGCCCGGTCCCCGCCGGTTTTCAGGTGCTCTCGTTCAAATCATGCCGGCACGGACGCCTTGCGACGCGCCGGGCTTTTGTTTCCGATTATGCCGATCCGTCGCATCCGGGCGCGGCGCGCCTCGCGCTGCTCTTCCTCCGCGACGCGGATCTTTCCGAGTTCGAATGTCGCCTTCAGGTACATCCCGGCCCAACGACCTGCAGACGCCTTGGCGTTAGCAACCTCGGCCTGCAGCATCTCGATATTCGCCAGCGCATCGTCGGCAAGTTTGCGGGTATGCGCGTGCTCGGTTTCCTCGTTGCGCAGCGCGGCGACAGCCTCGTCCCGCTCGTGACGCAGCTTACGGGTCACGAAATGGGCGCGCACGATGCCGCCGATTGAGACGACGGCAATGCCGGACGCGACGCAGTCGATCGCGAAGAGGGTGTCGTAAGCGTTCATCGCACTGCCCTCGGTTTGCGGATGCCGTCGATCTGCTCGATTAAGCCATCAAGGACGGCGCGCGCGGCGCGAACCTCATCTTCCATACCCAGCAATTCCTGGTGCGTCCGATGGCCATCCACGTCGGCCGCGATCACCTTCTGCAAGGCGTTGACCAGCGCCGGGGCGGCCTGATCCGCGCACCGGGCGCAGGCATGGTCCTTGTGGACGATGCGGCAGTCGTAGAGATCGGCGACATCATCGAGCACTGTCGCGTCAGCGGACCGCGCGTCCCAGAGGCGTTTCGGGTGCGGCGCGGTGCCTGCGAATATGTTGGCGAGAGCCTTCAACGATTTGAGGCTCATGACGAAAGCCAGCGCGTTCCGGCCGACTTTTGCCTCAGCGCGACCGAGGCCAGCGACCATCGCGCCGTGGAATTGGTCTTCCGTAACCCCGCTCGTTTCGGGAACGACACTACCGCGCTGCAGCATTATTTGCCCCTCCCGTGTTGAAGATCGCCGTCCTGATCAGACCCATCGCCAGCCGGGCCGAAAGCCTGGCTCGCGAGCGTGCCCGCGCTGTCGATCAGGAGGGCGACGTCGGTGCCGACCGCAGTGGGGAGCGTGTCGGCACCGGCGATGTCGAGTTGCGTGCGAGTAATGGCGTTCCGGATGGCCACGTCAGGCGGCCGCCAGCCGAGTTGGAGCAGCGGTCAGAGCCGCGTCGAGCTTCTCAAGCGATTTCATCGTCGCGCCGATCGGGTCGGGATTTTTCTCCGACTTCTTCCAGCGGCTGAAGGTTGTGGGATGGACGTCGGCCAGACCACAGAGTTCCTGCATCGTCAGGCCCTTCGCCTTGGCGCGCGCCTCTATGTCGGCGATGATTGCTTGCTGATCCATGCGCGACACATATTAGCATGATTGCCAATCTACAAGAGCAATCTTTATTACCGACGCAAATTAGCGCGAACGCTAAACCGATCGATGTGTCGGACGAAGATAAATCACTGATTCAGGCCCTGGCCGAATTTACGAAGCTGAGCCCTTCGCAGATGGCGCGCGAGGCTGGCCTGACGCCATCAACCCTGACACGGCCATTGTATCAGCCTGTAAAGTTTCGTCTTTCGACGCCCACGCTCGATAAGCTGAAGGAACGATGGCCGAATTTCCCGGTGTGGAACCCGCGGGTCAGTGACGATTTGGACATCCCATCAAACGCACGACCCTTCCAACTGGAAGGCGCCAGCGCACAGCGGATGCACCGTGACGTGCCTGTTTATGGAACCGCGCTAGGCGCGGAGGAAATTATTGACGGCGAGGCGATTGAGCAAACCACGCTCAACCGGGGGGAGATCGTCGAATATAAAAAGCGACCTCCCATCCTGGACGGTCGCGCCGACGTCTATGCGCTCACGGTGCAGGGCGAAAGCATGAAGCCGGCATTCCGGGACGGGCGCACCGTCTACGTAGAGAGCCGGAAGCGCCCGGCGGTCGGCGATGATGCCGTCATATATCTGCGTCGACCCGACGAGATCGAGGGAGAGGTCATAGATCGCGTGCTCATCAAGCATGTCGTCCGCAAAACTGCCACCTATGTTGAGCTCGAGCAATTCAACCCGCCGCGTATCTTCCGGGTGGAGATGGCGCGGGTCCATCACATGGATCGTGTGCTGACACTGGATGATCTGATCGGCTAAAATTAGCATCCATGCAAATTTAGGGCTTGCAACGATCAGCAATCGTGCTAATTGAACTCCATCGCCGCACGACGCGGCCTTGGAGTTTTCGCGGTGCATCAGCATCCCTTCATCACCGAAACGCCGCTGCGGGCTCACCTGCGCGCACAGCTTGCTCGCCTTGAGCGGGTAATCGGCGGCAGCGACCAGCCATGGAGTGTGGCGCAGGCCCGCCGCTATCAGAGCCGGGTCCGGCATTACGTCGAGACCGAGACGGATCAGGCGCTGGTCGATCTGCAGGGAACGTTCGGTCCTAACGGGTTTGGCCCCGCGATAGACGACATCTGCCGCCACATGGAGCGCGCCGCGTCGGTTGATGGCGAGGCGATTTCGGCTGCCGAGGCCGACAAGCTCCGGGCTCTGGGACCACGCAAGACGCTTGGCGTCAGGTGGGCGGCATGAACGCCGTAACCCCACATTTCCGGCCGGCGCGCGAGCAGGCGCTGGACATCGCGAACCACGCCGAGGCCGTTGCCGAAAGCATCCGGCCGCAGCGCATCCCGGTGTCTCTCTTCGACGTCTGGCGCGTGCTGGAATCCGGCAAGGCGCAACCGCAGGATGTGACCGGCGAAACGCTGGCCGATATCGAGCGGCGGCTGGCGACCGAGGCCAATCACGGCGCGACCTTCATGGTTCTCGAAACCAAGTCGCTGTCCGACATCGCCACGCTGCACAGCTATCGCATCCGCAAGGGCAAGGCGATCGGCTGGGATCGTGAGGCCAAGCGGACCTACGCTTATGCAGCCGATAGGCTGTTTTCCGTCGAGGTCTCGGCGTTCGAGCCGGTTCAGCCTTGGCGGTACGTGCCGGGGTGCGACGTGCTGGGCGCGTCGTGCGTCATTGAGGGGAGGCGGGCATGAGCGCCTGCGATCCTTGTGACTATGCGAGCTATTGGGAGGTCCCGACCATTCCGGGCGGTGTCCAGCACGTTGGGCCGTACGTCTACGTCCCGCGCGCAAGCCTGCCAGATGCTGCGCCGACCATGGAAGGGTTCGACCACAGGAAGGCGGACGGCAAGCTGACGTTCTTTCTGCGCACTCTGCAGACCGATTGGCATCACTGGCCGCATGATCTCGACTGGACGCTGGAAAGCGGGCCCGACGAAGCGCCTTCCTCGATCGATATCGTGGTGCCGTACCGCTATTACGACGGCTGCAGCGACTATTTTGCTGGCGGCTGCTGGAACCCCGGTGACAGCCCCGAAGTCGAGACCGGCACGCCATGGTTTTTCGATGACATGGGCCGGCGTTGCGAGGTCAATCTGACCGAGACCGAGCGCGCGCGGATCGAAACCTACATCGCTGAAAATCCGCCTGAACCTGATTATGGGGAGGACTACTGATGTCCGACACCTATCGCGGCTGGTCGATCAGCTGGGACTACGGACGCTTCAACGCGACCGGTCCGAACTACGAGGCGTCATGGGAAGGCGAGGAGGACGGCTACGTCGCTTCTGGCGGCTCAGTCGAGGCTCGCACCCGCGAAGACCTGATCGCTGAAATCGACGCCTGGATCGAAGAGCATCCGGAGGATCAAGCATGACGCCCCGGAACCTCTGGCCCCCGATCACCCTGAACATCCGCGCGATCGTGATCGGCGGCTTGCTGGCATGGCTGCCGGTGATCGGGTTGGTCGCGCTCTATTTGGGAGTGCGGCGGTGAGTATTCCCATCGTAGCCGCTGTGCTCGCCGAGCATGTCGGGCAGATGCTGACGGAAATCGAGCGCTCGCTGGATTTCTGCAAGGTCCGCATCGAACATTCGCAATTTACGACCCATCCGTTCCACGCTTGGATCAGGGACGGACACAGAGAATTTCACGGCGAAGGCGATGACGCCGGCCGAGCGCTCCATGAGGCGAACAACAAGCGCCAAGCCTGGCAGGAGCGCCGGGATCGAGCGCGCGCGCAAGTCGAAAAGGCTCCGGCATGACCGACCTCGCCCGCCAGATCATAGCCAGCCAGAGCCACCGCCGCATGGTGGATCCGATGTCGCTTGGCCGCCGTGTCGAGCCATTCCACATCGACCGCGTCGGCGTGACCCGCCCGGACGCAAAGGCCACCGCTGCTCGTGTCGTCCGCGAGGCGCTGCAGTCATTCGCTGGCGAGCCCGGCATCGGCGAAGCGCTGGTGCGGATCGGCATCGAGGCGACCGACGACCAGCTTATCGCGATCGGGAGGCGGATCAGGTGACGCTTTCTGCGGCCCTCAAGACATTCCAGCGGCAAATCGTCGCGGCCGGCGCGGAAGTGTTGGGCCCGACGAACCCGTATGAGGTGATGCGCTTCCGCACCTGCAAAGGCGTCGGAGTCATCTATTCGGGGCGCCGCGGCGAAACCTGGAACGCTGAAGCCATCGCCGCTCGCGAACATCTCGGCAAGGGATCGCTGGCTCCGGTCAAGGTGTCCGGCCGCCGCCGCGATACCGCTACGGTCAACGCGCTTCTCACCCGTGACGGCAACGCCTGCTTCTTCTGCGGCAAAGCGCTCGATGGCGACATCACCGTAGAGCATCTGGTCGCGGTTGCTCATGGTGGCCCGAACCACATCAGCAACCTCTTCCTCGCCCATGCTAGCTGCAATCACGCGGCTGGACATCTGAGTGCTCCGGAGAAGGTGGCCCTGGCCCTCGCCGAAAGGTCGAAGGCATGAACGCGCCCACCAAAATCGAAACCGAAGCCGAATTCCGCGCCCGCGTGGTCGGCGCGTCGGAGGTGGCGGCACCGAATCCGAAAACCCCGAAGCTGTCCGAGGAGCGCTGACATGGCGACTGCCCTGAAATTGGCCGAAACCGCAGAAACCACCGACATCGCTTTAGCGGTAAACGAAAATCCGGGTATCGTGCTTCTCGACACGCAGAAGTTCGACGCGTGGTATGACAAGCTGAAGGCCGAGGCGCCGACCGATGCGGACGTCACGACCCGCAAGGGTCAGGATGCGCTGCGTTCCTTCGCGGCCAAGGTGCGCTCGGAAAAGGCGGCCATCGACAAAGCCCGGCTGCAACTCACCAAAGAATGGCGCGACATGACTGCGCAGGCCAACGAGGCCGGTAAGGTCATCGAGCAACGGCTTGAATCTCTCGCGGTTGAGGTCCGCAAGCCTCTCACCGACTGGGAAGAGGCCGAGAAGGCGCGCGTGGCCGAATGCCAGGCGATAATCGCCGGGTTCAAGGCCGCCGCGGTCGTCACCTTGGAAGATACGTCGGACGCGGTCCGCCAGCGTGGCAGTGACGTCTATAAGACCGAGCTCGACGCCGACCGGTTCGGCGAGATGATGGCCGAGGCGCAAGCCGCCAAGGACGATGCGGTCCGCGTGCTGCAGACCGCACTGGCCCGGCTGACCAAGGAAGAGGCTGATCGCGCGGAACTGGAACGGTTGCGCGCCGAGAATGAGGCCCGCGAGGCCAAGGCTCGCGAGGAAGCCGAAGCCCGCGAACAGGCCGAGCGCCAGGCGGAAGAGGCACGGCAGGCGGAGGAGCGCCGCGCAGCAGCCGAACGGGCGGAACAGGAGCGCATTGCCACCGCCGCCCGTGAGGCTGAAGAGCGAACGCGCCGGGAGGCTGAGGAAGCGGCCGAAGCCGAGCGCCAACGGGTCCAGCGCGAGCATGAGGCGGCGCTGGCTGCCGAGCGCGCCCGTGCCGAGGAGGCTGAACGCGCCGCCCAGGTCGAGCGCGATCGGATCGCGGCAGCCGAAGTCGCCCGACTTGCAGAGGAAGCGCACGCCATCGCCGAACAGCGCAAGCGCGAGGCCGACCAGGCGCACCGCTCCAAGGTCATGACCGCCGCCAAAGAGGCGATCATGACCTGCGGTGTCGACGAGGAGGCGGCGAAGAAGATCGTCCTGCTCATTCGGGCCGGTGAAGTGCCAGCCGTGACGCTGAGTTTCTGATCATGACGGGGAAACGAGGAACTCCCGAGCAGCGCTTTTGGCGATACGTCGCCAAGGGTGAAGGGTGCTGGGAGTGGACGGGCGGCCTCGACCGCCGCGGCTACGGGCGGTTTAACGAAGGGCCGCGTACCGGCGCGGCTCACCGCTATTCGATGGTCTTGGCAGGCCACCGAATCGAAGGGTGGAACGTCTGTCACACCTGCGACAATCCGCGTTGCGTTCGGCCGGACCACCTCTTTCTCGGCACCCAAGCCGATAACGTAGCCGACATGATCACGAAGGGGCGGCAGCGCGGCAATGAGACACGCGCGCGGGGCTCTCGAATAGCGTCTTCGAAGATCGCGGAGCCGATCGCTCTGGCGATCCTAGATCGCCTTGAGTGCGCGCCACGTAGCCGGACGGGAAGTGGCAGGTTCAAGCGTGGAGCCATCCTCACCATCGCGCGCGAATTTCGCGTCAGCCGACACATCGTTTCGCACATTTCCAAGGGCGCATGGCGCCATGTTCGGATGGAGTTCTGATGATGGCCGAGCCCGAAGACAACCTGCGTCACGCGTTGGAAGAGAAGGCTTATGCGCGGTTCCTCTATGCCGACAGAACGCTGTTCCTCGCGTCGATCGCCGTCAGCATGAAGAGGATAGCAGACGCCCTATCGGGCGAGGGCCCGAACCTCTTCACGACCCCGATCAACTCGTACGGCGAGGGCATCGGCGACGCCATCCAAGGCCAACTCGTGCGCGGGCAGGCCGGCATCTCCCAATACGATTTCCATCGGAGGGACTGACCATGGACAACCTGAATCCATTCGATCCCGCTTACCAAGCGCCCGCCGACGACGCCGAAGAGGTCGTGGTCGAGACGGCCAAGGCCAAGCCGCAGCCCGTCACCGGCGTCCAGCGCCTGCCGAGCGCGCTTTACCACAGCGATCCAGCACCCGAGCCGAGCCTGTCGGCCACACTCGCCAAGCTGATGCTGCGCAAGTCTCCGCGCCATGCATGGTTCGCGTGCCGCCGGCTCAACCCAGATTGGCAGCCGATCGAGAAGAAGACGTTCGACATCGGCCGGGCGGCTCATCGGGCGGTGCTGGGCGCCGGCGACGACTATGTCGCAATCCCATTCGATCTGCTCGCGTCCAACGGGGCGGCCAGCACCAAAGAGGCGAAAGCCTTCATCGAAGCGACGCGTGCGGCTGGTCGCGTCCCGCTGAAGGATGACGAGATCGCCAACATCGAGGCGCTGCGCGACGTCACGGGGATTCGTCTAGCCGAGCATGGCGTCACGCTTGATCCCGAGCGGTCCGAATTGACCGCGATCGTCCAGATCGACGGCCTCTGGTGCCGGGCGATGTACGATAACGTGCCCGCCGACCCGACGCTGCCGATCTACGATTTCAAGACCTGCGAAGATGCGACGCCCGAGGCGTGCCTGCGCGCGGTCCTGAACTACGGCTACGACGTCCAGGCCGAACATTATCGCGCGGTCTGGAAGGCGGCGACCGGCGAGGATCGCGACTTCGTCTTCATCTTCCAGGAGAAGTCGGAGCCCTACGAGGTCACGCTGGTCCGCCTGTCAGGTTCGTTCCGGCACCTCGCCGAACGCCGCGCCGCCAAGGCGCGCGCGATGTGGGCGGAGTGTCTCAAGACCGGGAACTGGCCCGGATACCCCGTTGGCATGAACGAGATCGATCCGCCGGCATGGCTGATCGAGCGCGAATTTCAGGAGGAAGCAGCATGATCCGGTTCATTCCTGTCGCGGAAATCACCGAGCCGCGCACGATCGCCATGGGGCTGTCTGGCGGCTCCGGCACCGGCAAGACCTTCACGGCCCTGCGCATCGCCCGCGGCATTGCCGAGGTCATGACCGGCAAGAAGGGCGCGCCGATCGGCTACGTCGACACCGAGAACAAGCGGGCGCTCCACTACAAGGAGGCGTTCCCGGAGATGTGCCACTTCGACTTCACCGCCACCGACGAGAAGGGCGATGTGGTTGGCTTCGGCGTCGATCGTTGGATTGCCGTGCTGGATGCCGCCGAGGCCGCGAAGCTGCCGGTCGTGATCCTCGACAGCTTTAGCCATGCTTGGGAGGGCGTCGGCGGTGTGCTGGACGTGCAGGCCCAGGCGCTGGATCGGCTGGTGCGCGAGGCTGAGAAGCGCGCCAACGGCAAATATGAGGTCGACCCGGCCAAATATGGCCAGCTGGCATGGGCTGAGATCAAACCGAAGTATCGGCGTCTGATCGACCGTATCGTCCGCGCCAAGACCAACATCATCATCTGCACCCGCGCCAAGCCGGTCATGCAGAAGGGGTTCGGCCAGAACCAGACCAACGCGCGCGCCACGAAAACGCGCCGGTCTGACGTGCCGTGGGATCCGGCATCCGATGGCGACCTGATGTTCGAGATGACCGCGATGGTCATTCTCGACCCGTCGGCGCCGGGATGCCCCGTGCACCAGATCAAGGTCGCCGACCAGTTCAAGTCGCTGTTCGATCCGCAGCGCTTCATGTCGGAGAAGACCGGCGCGGCCATGGCCGAATGGGCGAAGGGGCAGGGCGACGCGCAAAAGCAAAAAGAGGCCATGGACCTGGCGCGCGACAAGGCACGGCTGGGAACCGCCGGCTTCACCGACTGGTGGCAGAGCGAGGACGGCAAGGCGGTTCGATCAATCGTCAAGCCGATCATGCCGGAAATCCAGGCAATCTGCGCCCTGGTCGATGCCGAGGCGGCGCGATCCGACGATGACCCGTTCAGCGGCCCCGACGCCTCCCAACGCGGCGACGCCTTCGACGGCACAAAGGACGGCCTGATCGCGCGCCTCGAAGCCGCGACGGTGCAGGCCAGGCTCGACGATATCATCCGCGATCCCGCGTTCGAGACGCTGAGCCAGGACGATCAGGCCGATGTCCGTGCGGTGCATGGCGAGTGCTGGGCGAAGTTGGCGTAGTGACATGGCTCTACGTCCCGAACCTTACCACACCCTCGCCCTCTGCGCCGGAGCCGGAGGCCTCGAGCTTGGCGTCGAACTCGCTCGACCCGGAGCGCGCTGCGTCGCTTACGTGGAGAGGGAAGCATATGCAGCCGCGACACTGGTCGCGCGCATGGAAGCGGGACAGTTGGCTCCGGCGCCTATCTGGTCTGACCTTGCCACCTTCGACGCGCGACCGTTTAGCGGCGTCGTGGATTGCGTCACTTCAGGCGACCCCTGCCAGCCCAACAGCGTCGCCGGTCGAGGGCTTGGCACGGCCGACGCGCGATTCCTGCTCAACCGCGCCGTCGAAATTTATGACGACAGCGGGGCTACTCGTTTCTGCCGCGAAAACGTCACGGGGAATGCGGACGGCCAACTCGCGGTTGCCGTCCCGCTTCTGGAAGGACTGGGTTGCCGCGTTGCGGCAGGCATCTTCCGAGCATCGGACGTCGGCTCCAGTCACCAGCGCGAGCGGCTCATCATCATGGCCGACCGCGACGGCGGTCAATCGGGTTCGCGATGCCGAGACGCTGGCGAAGTGCGCCGCCTTTCGGAAGCGGAACGCCAATCAGAACACGGTGCCTCTATATCTGGGAGAGGTCGCGGAGAATTGGCGGACGCCCGGGGCGGCGATGGCGCTTCACGGCCCGATGTCGCCCGAGGATCGAAAAGCCAAGGGTCAGCAGGTCAGTCTGGACGATCAGGCGTCCTATTGGATGACGCCGAACGTTCCGAACGGGGGCAGATCGGCGCGGCATGCCACCTTCGTGGGCGCGACGGCCTACCACAACGGCAAGAAGGTTCAGGTGGGCTTGGAGCATCAGACTTCGAGCTGGTCTACGCCACTGGTGGCGGACGCGGGCGAGAAGGTCACCATGGCGTCGCACCAGCAGGGCCTGCTTCAGCAGTCGGCAAAATGGGCGACGCCCACCGCGAGGGATTGGAGGAGCGACAGCTCGATCCTGAGCAGCGAGGAGCTTTACGGGACGAAGGGACGACCGCTGGCGCGGATGGCGCTGGAGTGGTCCCCATCCTCACCCCTGAGCCAGCTGACCTACGATGGCTGGACATCCTTGGAGCCGATCTCCTTTACCGACCCGCCCTCGGACGGATCGATCTCTGGGCCCTTACTCGCAGAAATCTCGGTCTACCGCCGGTGGTCGCAGCGATCGGGCGGCGCGGCGGGATGGCGTGGGATTTGGACGAGGCGACCACGGCGCTCGTTAAGCGTGAAGTTCGCCGAATATCTGATGGGCTGGCCAATCGGGTGGACCGACTTCGCCTGTGCGGAAATGGAGTTCACCCGCTGGCAGCAGGATATGCGTGGCTTGCTCTCGACGCTTTGCTCGCGGACGCCGCGACAGGCGACGTTGCTGTGAGGTCGGCGGCATGACCATCACCGACAACCTGCGCGCCAAGGTGCGCCAGAAGCTCGCGGAGATCGCCGTGCGCGAGGCTCCGGGGCAGTTCAGGAGGGCGGCATGAAGGACGCGTTCGACGCGATCGGGCTGAGCATCACTGATGTTGCCAGTCAGGGCAACGGCGTGTTGGGAATCCGCGACAGCGGAAAAACCTACACCGCCACGGTGCTGGCCGAGCGCATGTTCGACGCCGGCGTTCCATTCACAGCGTTCGATCCGATCGGCGTCTGGCGATTCCTGCGCGTGCCGGGGCAGGGAAGGGGCTATCCGGTTGTCGTGGCGGGCGGGCAGGATGGCGACCTTCCTCTGACTCCTGCCAGCGCTCCAATGATCGTCGAGGCCGCGATGGCGAACGGCGTCAGCCTCGTGATCGATCTATTCGACATGCACCTGTCGAAGGCGGATTGGCGTCGGATCGTGCGCGATTGCGTGCGGCTCATGCTCCATCGGAATAAGGAACATGGGCTTCGGCACGTCTTCCTGGAGGAGGCGGCAGAATTCGCGCCACAGCGGGTAATCGACGGCGAAGTCTACGCCGAGATTGAGAAACTGGCCCGCATGGGCGGCAACAGTCGGCTCGGCTACACGCTGATCAACCAGCGCGCCGAGGAGGTGAACAAGGCCGTCCTCGAACTTTGCGACAATCTCTTTCTGCACCGGCAGAAGGGCAAGAATTCGCTCAACTCGCTCGGTAAATGGCTCGACCTGGCCGACATCGCCGATCACAAGGCTATCATCGCAAGCCTGCCGATGCTGCCACAGGGCGAGTGCTGGGCTTGGATGGCGGGATCCGACGAGCCGAGGCGCATCAAGGTGCCGGCGAAAAACTCGCTTCATCCGGACCGTCGCGTCATGCGCGGCGACACCGAGATCGCGACTAGGTCTGGCGTCGACGTCGGCTCGTTCGTGGAAGCGCTGCAGAAGACGCTGCCGAGCATCGAAGCCGCTACCAAGGCAAGTGACCCAAAGGCGCTGAACGCCGAGATTGCGCGTCTCACGCGCGAACTGGCAAAGGCGCAGCGGCAAGTCGGCGCACCGCCTGAACCGGTGAAGGTGATTGCCAACCAGGCCGATATCGACGCAGCCCGGGCCGAGGGCGAGCGTATCGGCATCGCGATCGGGATTTCGCGTGCCCAGCAGGCGGTTGCGGCATTGCGCGTCGATGCGCCTATGCCGTCGGAGCGGTCCACGTCATCTATCCCCCGCGCGACCCGCGCGGCGCGCGTGCCGGCCAAACCGATCCAGAGCGACGGTACCGTGCCGACGGGTTGCGCAAAACCTCTGGCCGCGCTGGCTGCAGTTTATCCCTCGGGATTGTCCGAACCCCAATGGGCGACGGCGGCCGGATACAAGCGCAGCGGCGGCACATGGGGCACCTACAAGAGCCGCCTCAAGGCCGCCGGCATGATTGAGCAGCGTGAAGGCCGGTTCTTTGCGACCGAGGCCGGAGCGACCGCTGTCGGCGACGTCGAGCTCCCACCGTCACCTGGGCCTGACCTGGTCCGGTGGTGGGCCGCGCGCCTGCCGGGCACGACGCGCATCGCCGAAGCGCTGATTTCCGCGCATCCGCGCGCACTAGCTCGGGAAGAACTGGCAGCCATGGTCGACATGAGCGCCGCGGGTGGCAGCTTTGGAACCTACCTGAGCCGCTTGGCCGGAGCGGACATCATCGTTCGCGAGGCGGGAATGATCGGTCTCCGCAACGAGGTGATGGCATGAAAACTGACCCGACCCAACCGACCGCCGGGCCCGCCGCGGCTGCCACCCCATCATCCGAACAAAGGCTGAGAGAGGCGCTGGAGCGCATATCTGCAATGCCGGACACAGCCCTGAAAAATGGCGAAGGCGAGCCCTACACGGTATGCAGTTCGGTTGTCGTCACGCCGGCCAATGCACGGCTATTTCTCGAAGCCCTATCCCCATCTCCCCAGGAATTGGATGGGCGGTCCGAGGGGGAAGAATATCTCGTCTGGTCGAACGAGCATCGGGCTTGGTGGGCGCCGAATAGGTGCGGCTACACTCGGCTGATAGACCGCGCCGGACGGTACGCCCGAGAGGATGCGATATCAATCGCCCGTGGCGCTCGTGGCGGTTGGGAAATGGCCGGCCTGAAAGAGCAGAATCCGCCTGAGATCGCTATCCCACTTCGTGACGCGCTCGAACAGAACGCCCCCTCCAACGCCACGGTAAGCGGGAGCACGGGGAAGTGAGGCGCGGCGCCCGAGGAAAGCCGCGCGTCGAATACGATCGCGGATGGGGCTGGATTGCCCGGAAAGCAAATGGCGATGAGGTCGTGCCAGGTTTCGTTTGGGCCTCGCGATCTGTGGCGCGCACCGTCGCGATCGAGGCCGATTGGGCAGACGATCTGGCCGCAAGCAAGGAGCCCCGCCCATGACCCAGGATACCACCCCCGAAGCGAGGGCGAGGGAGCTTGCCGAGCAAGTGGTCAGCGCCGCGAATATCGTTTCGCATGACGGCTACTACGAACTCGACATCGACGCTGTTACGGCTGTTCTTTCCGCCGCCCTGACCCTTTCGGATCAGAGGGATGGATGGCAGCCGATCGAGACCGCGCCGAAAGGCGAACCTGGGTTCCTTGCCTGCGACGATGATTATGACAACATCGAATGGCTCTACGACAACGGTGATAAAGAGCGGTTCTTCAACCAGAACAGCGGGAATTATACGCCTAGACGTCACTGGAAATACTGGCGACCGCGTCCGGCCCCTCCCCTCAAATCCCCCAACACCGGGGAGATCGAATAATGATCGGACGCAGAGAAACGCTTGACCAAGCATGTGCCCGCGTCACCCGGGAATCGATCAAAGCTTGCCTTGCTGAGATCGAACGGGCGTTTGATGCCCTTGTTGCTGACCGTGACGAATGGAAGCAGCAACACGAAAATCTGCTCGCTGTTCGCCAGCAGGACATCACCGCAATCCGCAACCAGAGCAATGGGAGCGAGGGGCTGTGAAACAAAATAATGGCGCGTCCTCTGTCGAGGACCAGGCTCTCGTCTCCGACCAAGCTGCTACGCATCTTGGCCCTTCGGGCTTCGATCCTTCGCGCAGGGTGCTCGACGCCTGCTGTGGATCGCGCATGTTTTGGTTCGACCGCGCAAACCCCGACGCCATTTTCATCGATAACCGGAAAGAGCGGCACTCGCTGATCGATAGGTCCAGCGCCGGCGGAAGTCGCTCGCTGGTCATCGATCCTGATTTCGTGGCGGACTTCACGTCGCTGCCATTTCCCGACAATCATTTTGCGGTTGTCGCGTTCGACCCGCCGCACTTGGTCAGCAACGGCAAGAACGGCTGGCTCGCAAAGAAATACGGCAAGCTGGGCGCTGATTGGCGGGACGAGCTTCGCAAGGGTTTCTCGGAATGCTTCCGCGTGCTGCGGCCAGATGGAGTTCTGGTGTTCAAGTGGAACGAGCACGAAATCCGCGTGTCGGAAGTGCTCGCGCTGGCGCCGGCCGAGCCGCTTTTCGGCAATCGCTGTGGGCGAACAGCGAAGTCGCATTGGCTCGTGTTTCTCAAGCCCGCGTCAGGGATCGAAGCGCGGAGCGATGAGACGCTGAAAGCGGCTCAGCCCGAAGGGCAAGAGCCCGGCGGCAAAGCCGAGACGCCCAAGGAGCCCCAGCCATGACCAACCCAACCAATACTGGGGTAGAGCTGAAGGGCTGTCCTGAGGCCAATATCCTTGCGCTCGCCGACAAAGCCGTCGCTTGGGCACTTGATGCTCTGAGCGGATATTCCTGCGAAGAATGCGACGCGGGCATTCACTACGCCCAAGCTCGCGGCTTTGATCGCTGGTCGATGCAGGCTCAAATCGACCATCCGGAATGCTTTGGATGCGAGGGAACCGCATTTACCGCCGAAGGTGAGCCATGTCCGATCTGCCAACCCGAAACCTTCCCCCCATCCCCCCGAGAGAAAGAGCTGGAAGCGGCGCTGGAGTACATCGCGGCTCCCGGCCCAGATGGTCGCGTCAAGCTCGCATACGATATGCAGCGCACGGCAGCCCAATCCCTCAACAGAACCAGGCCTATCGATGGGGAGGAGAAATGAGCCACTGGGAAACCTCTGGCACGTCCGACGAATGGTACACGCCCAAGTTCGTGTTTGACGCGCTGGGTGAGCGGTTCGATCTGGACGTGGCGCACCCTCACGGCGTGAAAACAAACGTGCCATGCGATGGCTATTACTCGCGGGAATCCGTCAATCCGGACTGGTTCGGCTTTATCTGGATGAACCCGCCGTTTGGTGGCCGCAATTCGCTCGTGCCATGGCTGGACAAGTTTTTCGAGCATGGCAACGGGATCGCGCTGACCCCCGATCGCACGTCCGCGCCCTGGTTTCAGGATGCTTGGCGGAAAGCCGACGCTGTGCTGTTCACCCGCAAGATCCGGTTCCTCAAGCCGGACGGCACCGAGGGCAAATCGCCCAGCAACGGAACCGCGCTTCTAGCCGCTGGTCCGCGCGCCACGCACGCCCTTTGTAGGGCCGCAAGCAAAGGTCTCGGCATTCTCGCTCAGCCTCGAAAGGCCGCAGCATGACAGACCATCCAATAGAACGCGGGGGGCGGGAGAAACCAAAACTGGCGGCCTCCGACAGCAAGGTCTACAAGCACACCTTCTACGGCATCCTGAATGCGTATGGCGACTTCTGGACGCCGCTGGCGTTCGATACCGAACAGGGCGCGCGGGATCATATCCGGCATTTCTGGCGCAACGATCCTGACAACCTCAGGAAATGCCTGCGCACGCACAAGATCGTTCCGGTTCGCGTTAGGCTAAACCAGCTTCCAGCCACCCCAGATCAGTCCCTACTAGAGAGGGGATCGTGATGGGCGATCCCACCAAAATCTGGTTCATCACCTGGCCCGACGGCAAGGTAATGGAGCGCAGCCAGACCAGCGTGCACAAGGACATGGCGATCGCATCGGCGATACGATCCTTCCTGCCGGCGCAGTGGTTTCCCGGGCTCAAGCTCGAGCAGCGCTATTATGCCGAGGTCGGCGAGCTTTGGCGCGCCATGGAGCGGGCCGGGTTCAAAGCGCAGTCGATCGACCTGCCGAAGGAGGTGGCTGATGGCGTCAGCTACTGATCTGTCGGCCACGATGGTCGAGTGCATCGACATGGCCCGCGACGCCGGCGGCGAGATTGTCCGCTTCCAGGGAGGATATTGGGCGCCGCGCGGCGATCACCCTCGGAATCGCGCTCCGTCGCATGGCGATCGCACCGTCACAGCAATTGTCTCCCGCGGCTGGGCTGAGTTCACGGAGTATCGTGACGGCAGGCGCGGCAGGTTCCCGATCGCAATGAAGCTGAAAGGGGAGGGCGATGGGCGCCCTGGCTAAGCTCAACTTCGCTCCATTGGCGATGAACCGCGAGACCGCGCTGGCCTATACGGGCCTAGCGCCGAAGATGTTCGACCAGATGGAAACGGAGGGATCGATCCGCGGCAAGCGCTTGGGCCGGAACGGTGAAATGATTTATCCGCGCGACCAACTGGACCAGATCATTGTGCGGCTATTCGGATCCTCGACCGTCGACGTCGACGACGAATTCAACATCCCGGACGACTGATGGCATCGGTGCGATTACCACGATACGTCCGCAAGAAGCCGCTTGCGGGCGGGCTGACCGGCTATTTCTGGGAGCGCCCGTCCTGGGCCGATCCTAAGCATGCGACGGCTGATGATCCGAAGAAGCGAGCGCTCGCGATCCGGCACGGCAGGACGTGCCCGGTCGAATCGGAGGCGCTCGGAACCGATGTCGCCACCGCGATCAAGAAGGGCGACACCCTGAATGATCACTTCGACGATTGGCGCACTGGGGTCGAAGGCAGGCTTGATCCCGGCACGATCAAGGCGCTGTTCGCCTGGTATCGCACCCTCGATCGCTTCGTCGACGCCAGCTTCCTGACCAGGCGCGACTATAACCGCGGAATGAAGAACGTCGAGGCGATCCAACTGAAGACCGCCAAGATGGGCGACCTGCAGGCCGACGCGATCACGGCGGTCCATGCCGACAAGGCCTACAAGCTGGCTGTGAAGGCGCACGGCAAGCGCCAGGGTGCCTTATGCATGCAGGTGCTCCGGCGCGTGTGGAACGAGGCCATGCGCCACGAGAAATCCTGCCCAGTTAAGCTCACCTGCAAGATAAGCCCGTTCGAGAAGATGAACATCAAGATGGTAGCCGAGAAGGGCAACCGGGACACGACACGCACCGAATATGATTTGTTCCGGGCCAAGGCTCGCGAGATGGGGATTCAAAGCATGGCGACGGCGGCCGCGATCAGTTTCGAACTGGTCCGGCGCGTCAGCGACGTTTTTGGCTACATCATGGAGCCTGGCGACGAGTTGGACGGCTTCTTTTGGGAGGATTACAGGCCCGGCGTCGAAATCGCGATGCGGCAGGGCAAGACCGGAATCATGCAGGTGATTCCCTTGGTCGACGAGCAGGGACAGCCGCTTTATCCGGAACTCGAAGCAGAGCTTGCCCGAAGCTGGCACGAGGGCGCCTCCGGCCACATCGTGCTGCACGAAGCGACCGGCAAGCGCTACAAAAACGAGTTCGCGGCGATTCGCGTGTTCCGCAAGATCCGCGACGCTGCGGGGCTTCCGAAAAAGATGACGCTCACAGGCTTCCGCCACGGCGGAGCCACCGAGCTTGGTGATGCCGGCGTCGTCGATATCCGCCCCATCTCCGGACACAAGACGCTAGGACAAACCCTGACGTACAATAAGGCCACGCAAGGCAAGGCAAGGACGGCTGGAGCCGCTCGGCGTGCGCACGTCAGCAAAGACAAAACGCGGTGATTTGTCGGAATGGGATGTTGGAACGAATCGGAATAGACACGACAAAACACCCGGCAAAAGCCGGGTGAGATCGTTTGTTTTCAATATGGTGCGGACGGCGGGACTCGAACCCGCACTCCCATACGGGAAAAGGATTTTAAGTCCTCTGCGTCTACCGGTTTCGCCACGTCCGCACGGGCGACGGCTTAGCCGCAGCTATACGGGTAACGCTAGAGCCTGATCGTTATTGGTGGATGCGCGCGTCAACAGATGACGTGGATCAGGCTCTTTCGAGATCCAGGGCGTGACCGTCACACGTTCAAGCGGTGGCGCATTTCCTTGCCGGGCTTGAAATAGGGCACGCGCTTGGGCTGGACGTCCACTGCCTCGCCGGTGCGCGGGTTACGGCCGACGCGGCCGTCGCGGGCACGAGTGGTGAAGGTGCCGAAGCCGCGCAGCTCGACGCGCCCGCCATCGGCCAGCCGCTTCGAGATGGCGTCGAACACGCAGGCGACGATCTGCTCGATCTCGCGCGGCGAAAGCCCCGGCTGATCCTTGTGCACGAGAGCGATGAGTTCAGACCTGATCACTAACGTTTGCCCCCTCGTTCAGCGAATAAAATCGCGACTGCTTTCCCCAAGAAGCCGCCGATCGCTATTTCCCTCATTCATGCGGTCAAATTAAACGCAGATCAATCTGACCAAACGATAGAGGACCGGGAGGGCGGATGTGCCCATCCCGGTCCTAAATCGCAAGCCTCAACTGCTCGATCCGCGCCTTGGATCATGAAAACCCAAGGCAATCGAGGTGTCAGGCTTCGTCGCGCGCCTTGAGAGCCGCGCCCAGGATGTCGCCCAGTGACGCGCCCGAATCGGACGAGCCATATTGCGCAACCGCCTGCTTCTCTTCGGCGAGCTGAAGCGCCTTGACCGAGAAAGTGGGCTTCTTCGAACGATCGAAGCCGGTCACCATCGCGTCGAGCTTCTGGCCGGGCTGGAAACGCTCCGGACGCTGCTCGTCCCGATCGCGGCCGAGGTCGGCGCGCTTGATGAAGCCGACCGGACCATCCTCGCCCACCTGGACATCAAGGCCGCCGTCATTCGACGCGAGGACGGTGACCGTGACGGTCGCGCCCTTGTTCACGCCGCCTGGCGCGCCCGACGAGGGGCCGGCCGTCGCGCCGGACACACCGCCGCGCTCGAGCTGCTTGATGCCGAGGCTGATACGCTCCTTCTCCGGATCGATGTCGAGGACCTGCGCCTTGACCATCTCACCCTTGTGATGAAGCGCGAGAGCTTCCTCACCCGAAACGCCCCAGGCGATATCGGACATGTGGACCATGCCGTCGATTTCGCCATCCAGGCCGATGAACAGGCCGAATTCGGTCGCATTCTTGACTTCGCCCTCGACGGTCGAACCGACGGGGTGCGCCTCGGAGAACTTCTCCCAGGGATTGGCCTGGGCCTGCTTGAGGCCGAGGCTGATACGACGCTTCTCTTCGTCGACCTCGAGGATGATGACTTCCACTTCCTGCGAGGTGGAGACGATCTTGCCCGGGTGGACGTTCTTCTTGGTCCAGCTCATTTCCGAAACGTGAACCAGGCCTTCGATGCCCGGCTCGAGCTCGACGAACGCACCATATTCGGTGATGTTGGTCACGCGGCCCGAGAACTTGCCGCCGATCGGATATTTGGCGGCCGCGCCTTCCCACGGATCGCTCTCGAGCTGCTTCATGCCAAGGCTGATGCGCTGCGTGTCGCGGTTGATGCGAATGATCTGCACCTTGACCGTGTCACCGATGTTGATGACCTCGGACGGGTGGTTGACGCGCTTGTAGCTGATGTCGGTGACGTGCAGCAGGCCGTCGATGCCGCCCAGATCCACGAACGCGCCATAATCGGTGATGTTCTTGACGACGCCGTCGACGATCTGGCCTTCGGCCAGGCTCTGGATGAGGCCGGTACGCTGTTCGGCACGGGTCTCTTCGAGCACAGCGCGGCGCGACACGACGATGTTGCCGCGGCGGCGGTCCATCTTGAGCACCTGGAAGGGCTGCGGGATGTCCATCAGCGGGCCGACGTCGCGGACCGGGCGGATATCGACCTGGGAACCGGGCAGGAAGGCCACGGCGCCGTTAAGGTCGACGGTGAAGCCGCCCTTCACGCGGCCGAAGATCACGCCATCGACGCGATTGCCGGCGGCGAATTCTTCCTCAAGCTTGTCCCAGGCGGCTTCGCGGCGGGCGCGGTCGCGCGACAGCATCGCTTCGCCGGCGGCATTCTCGACCCGATCGACATAAACCTCGACTTCGTCGCCGACGTTGAGCTCGGCCTTCTGGCCGGGGGCGGGCGCGAACTCGCGCAGCGGAACGCGGCCTTCGGACTTCAGACCGACGTCGATCACGACCATGTCGTTCTCAATACCGGTGACGGTGCCCTTGACGACCCGTCCTTCGAAACCCTGATTTTCGCCGCCGAGCGTATCGTTCAGAAGCGCTGCGAAATCGTCGCGGGAGGGGAATGCCGTAGTGGCCATAAGCGGTTAAAACCTTCTCACATTGTTTCCGGCCGTCCGGTTGTCTCCGGAGGTCTTCAGCCGAACCACCGCCCGAGCCTCATGCGCGAGCGGTATCCATCAGGTGAAACATGCGGAGGGCTTAGCGCGCAATGCGAAAAGGGCGCGTCAAAAGCAGGGGCATGGCCCCGGCCTTGCGCGCCGTCCTCCGCGAGCATCGCTCGCTGGATAGGCAATTCATAGCGAAAGCAGGCGCTTTCGGCAAGCGCGGCGGGCGATTTAGCTGCGCGGCTTGGGCGGGCGGCGATTGCGGTCGCCGCTGGGCCGCGGACCGTTACGATTCTGGGGCGGGCGCGGACCGCCGCCCGGAGGGCGCCCGCCGGGGCCCTGCGGACGCGGACGCACCGGCGGCGGCGCGGGCCGGCCGGGGGAGACGCTATAGCCTTCCTTGAGCAGCCGGTTGAACGCCTGGCGCACGGATTCGATAATGCTCGCCTGCAATTCCTTGGGCAAATCGCCAAAGCCGGTGTTCGGTCCGATCGCCTGCACGTCGCGCAACATCGCGTTGGGCACGCCCTTGGAGGCGGCCTTCAACGCTCCAACGGCGTCGATCAGGGAGGAGAAGACGATCTCCTGCATCAGGTCTGTGGCGGATTTGGTCATTGTTTCCAACAAGGGTGCGGGGAGGCGCCGCTTTAGGCCCCGTTGCGCGGCGGGCCAATGACAAAAGCTAGACAGGCAGGAGCGAGGTTAGTTGACCCGCTTGATCGTGATGATCTTCACCTTCTCGCGGATGATCTGGTTGAGCGTCATTTCGTCATAGCCACCGGGAAAGGTCGGCTTGGCAAGGATACGCTGGGCCACTGCTTTGCCTGTCAGCATATGGCCGAAGGCGGCGTAGCCCGCATAATTGCTGCGCGCGTCAAGATCGGGCGCAGGGCCCAGGGTAATGAAGAAATCGGCCATCGCCGAGCCGACTTCGTTGCGCGCCATCGAGAGTGTGCCGTCGGTGTGCCTGATTCCCGTCTTGCTGGTCGGCTCATGTTTGATCGGCAGGAAGCTGCGCGCGATATTGTGATCGAGGCCGCCCTGGATCAGACCGTTGCCCTTGACTGTCTTGCTGCGCGCGGCGCGGTAGAAATAGGTGCCGTCGAAGCGGTGGTCGTCGACATAATGCAGGAAATTGGCGGTGGTAATGGGCGCGCGCTTTGCTTCCAGAACCGCGGTGATCGTGCCCTCGCTAGTGACGATCGCGATCTTGGGGAGCGGCGCGGGCCGCGGGTGCGGGCGCGCCTGCAGCGCTGGGGAGATCGGGGTTGGCGCGACCAGGGACAACGCAATAACAAGCCGTCGGATCATTCTGAAATTTCCGGAAATTCAATCGTTCGCGGCGGAAAAAGGGCGTTGCTCGACCAGCGCGATTGCGGCAGCGATCGCCGCCTCGATGTCAAGCGCGCTCGTGTCGAGCAGGGCGGCGTCGTCGGCACGCCGGAGCGGTGCCGCCGAGCGCGCGCTGTCGCGTTCGTCACGCGCGCGGATGTCGTGCATCACCGCGTCGAGATGAATGTCGAGCCCCATCTTCTTAAGCTCGGAATAGCGGCGCTCGGCGCGCACTTCGGCGCTGGCGGTCACGAACAATTTGGCGTCCGCATGGGGCGCGATCACGGTGCCGATATCGCGTCCGTCGAGCACCGCGCCGCCCAACTGGCCGGCGAAGCGCTTTTGCCGATCGAGCAGCGCCGCGCGCACGCCGGGATGCGCCGAGACGAGCGAAGCGGCCTTTCCGGCCGCCTCCGACTTCAAACCGGGGTCGTCGAGCGCGCTCGAGAGATGCTCGGCGGCATATTGCGCGTCCTCGGGTGAACCCGGATTTCCGCCGGCCTCCAGGACGGCGATGCCGACCGCACGATAGAGCAGGCCCGTGTCGAGATGGGGCAGGCCATAATGCGCGGCCAGCGCCTTGGCGATCGTGCCCTTGCCCGACGCGGCGGGGCCATCGACCGCGATGATCATGCCCGCGCTCGCGTCATGAGCGCCTTGCCCAACCCGAACAAAGCGATTGCTGCCCACACGATCTCCAACGCCAACGAGGCCAAATTAAAATGCACCAGCAAGGATGCGCCGAGCATCACCGCGCCGATCAGGTTCAACAGGTTGAACAGCACGAGGTTCATTGCCTCGGCGAGATTCGAGTAAGCAAACGCGATCACCATGATCGCGCCGCCGATCAGGCCGACGATATTGGCAAGGTCGAGGATCATGCGTCCTGCTTTAGAAGCCAAGGGCGCAATATGGCCAGATAGGCATGCGGATTATCGTTCATCGCGAAATGTGCGGCATCGGGGATGATTGCGAAATCCGCGCCGGCCGCCTTTGCGAACCTCGCCACCGTCTCGGGGACCGCCTCATCGGCCTCGCCGGTCACAAAAAGAGTGCGGCTTCCATCGAGCCGGGTCAGCAGCGGCGCGCCTTCATAGTCTTTGAGCGTCCCGCTCGCGGTGAATTCGGCGCGGCCCCACATATGATTGTAGATCTGCGCGTTGAAGCTCAGCGGCAAAGCGCCGCGGTATGCGGCGATCTCGGGCGCCGGGTCGTAGAGCTGGATGTGGCGGCGATAGAAGGCCTCGGTCGCCGCCACGCAGTCGGCCTCGCTCGCCGCGCCCGGAGTATCGCACAGATAGAGGAGGTCGCGAATCGCGGCCGGCATCGCATCCTTGAGCCGGTTGGCGTCGCGCAGCCAGATTTCGGTCGAGACGAGGGGCGATTGCAGGATCAGCCCCGCCAACCCGTTCGGCCGGCGCGCGCCATATTCGAGCGCGATCGTGCCGCCCCAGCTTGTGCCCAGCATATGCCAGCGCGCGATCCCCAGATAAGCGCGGATCGCCTCCAGCTCATCGACGAAGCGCTCAACCCGCCAGTTGGCCGGATCGTTCGGCGTGTCGGAACGGCCGCTGTCGAGCTGATCATAGAGGATCACCGCCCGATCGTCGGCAAGCGCGGTCGCGTTGAGGAAATACCAGTGCGAACTGCCCGGGCCGCCATGCGCCATCACGATCGGCGGACGGCTATTATCGAGGTCGCCATTGATGCGGACATAGATGTGCCCGCCCTCGACCGGCACCCTCTCCTCGCGCTCGGGGCGGAGCCTTATGCCGGGAAGAGCCGGCGCGATCCTGCTCGTGCCGTCGATCGGGAGGTGCATCGCCTCAGGCGACCTCGGCGCCGAGCGTCCGCATCAGATCGGTGAAGATCGGGAAGCTGGTCTGGACCGGCGCCATGTCGTCGATCGTGACCGTGCCGCGCGACACGAGCCCCGCCACTGCGAAGCTCATTGCGATTCGATGGTCGAGATGGGCCGCGACGGTCGCGCCTCCCGGAAGCTTCTCGCCGCCGGTGCCGTCGATGATCAGCCCGTCCTCGGTTTCCTCGACGCGTGCACCGATCGCGCGCAGCCCTTCGGCCATCACCGCGATCCGATCGCTTTCCTTGACGCGCAATTCCTCGAGGCCCCGCGTGAGGGTGCGGCCTTCGGCGAGCGCCGCCGCCACGAACAGGATCGGGAATTCGTCGACCATGCTCGGCACGATATCGGGCGAAACATGGATCCCCTTGAGCGACGAGCCGCGCACGCGCAGATCCGCGACCGGCTCGCCGCCGACTTCGCGCTCGTCGATATAGTCGATCTGCCCGCCCATCTGGCGCAGCACCTCGAACAAACCCGCGCGCGTGGGGTTCAGGCCGACATTCTCGACCACCACGTCCGATCCCGGCACCAGCAAGGCCGCCACCACCGGGAAAGCGGCGGAGGAGGGATCGCCGGGCACGATGATATGCTGGGGCTTCAATTCGGCCTCGCCCCGGATCGAAATGATCCGCCCGCCGTCCGCTTCCAGCTCGACCGAAAGCTCCGCGCCGAAGCCTTTGAGCATGCGCTCGCTATGGTCGCGTGTCGGTATCGGCTCGATCACGCGGGTCAGGCCCGGCGTGTTGAGGCCGGCGAGCAGGATTGCGGACTTCACCTGCGCCGACGCGACCGGCAGGCGATAGTCGATCGGAACCGCCGGACAGAGTCCGCGCAGCATCAGCGGCAGGCGTCCGCCGGGGCTCGCGGTGAATTCCGCCCCCATCTGCGACAAAGGCTCGATCACGCGATTCATCGGCCGCTTGGACAAGGAGGCGTCGCCAGTGAAATTAGCAATGATCGGATGGCTCGCGACCAGCCCCATCAAAAGCCGCGTCGATGTGCCCGAATTGCCCATCTCGAGCGAGGCGGAGGGCTGAAGCAGTCCGCCCACGCCTACGCCATGGATCGTCCAGCGCCCATCGGCCGCGCGCTCTATGTCCGCACCCATCGCGCGCATCGCGGCTGCGGTGGCAAGCACATCCTCGCCCTCGAGCAGGCCTTCGACTGTGCTTTCGCCTACCGCCAGCGCCGACAGCATCAGCGAACGGTGCGAGATCGATTTGTCGCCGGGAACGCGCACGCGGCCGGAAAGCGGACCGGTGGACTTGAAGGCGGCGGGAGCGGGGGCCATGTGGTGCATTGGCGGCGGCCTTGCCAGCGGCCCCGGCTCATGGCAAGGCGCGCGGCGTTCGGCGGGTCCGCAATGGTCGGATCGCCTCCCTTGAATTTCTTTCGGAGCAAAAACCCGTGGTGAAACCGGAATGGGGCACCAAGCGCACCTGCCCCAAGTGCGGCACGCGCTTTTACGATCTCGGCCAGGAAGAGCCGATCACCTGTGTCGAATGCGGCACGAACTTTGAGGTCGATCCGATCCTGAAGTCGAAGCAGCCGCTGCCGTTCGAGGCAGCCAAGCCCGTGTCCGAGAAGGAGACGGAGGATTCCGATCTCGCCGAGGATCTGGACGTCGACGAGGACGAAGAGCCGAGCGCGGACGACGATGTCGATCTGGGCGGCGACGACGATATCGGCGTCGATACCGGCGATCAGGAAGAAGACCATTAAGCTGTAAAAGGGCGGGTTTTCCCGCTTGCATGGGTGCCGCGCCTGCCTTAAGGCGCGGCCCTCAATCGCCGCCGGCAACACCCAGGCCGGCGCGGATACGGGGCCGTAGCTCAGCTGGGAGAGCGTCGCGATGGCATTGCGAAGGTCTGGGGTTCGATCCCCCACGGCTCCACCATCCTTTTAAATTTGTCGGCGTAAGCGCCTCAGCATTCCACCACATTGACCGCGAGCCCGCCCAAGGACGTCTCCTTGTAGCGCTCGCTCATATCCAGGCCGGTCTTGCGCATCGTCTCGATCACCTGGTCGAGGCTGACGCGGTGGGTGCCGTCGCCCAGCATGGCCAGCCGGGTCGCCTCGATCGCTTTCACCGATCCGACCGCGTTGCGCTCGATGCAGGGGACCTGAACCAGCCCCCCGATGGGGTCGCAGGTGAGACCCAGATTATGCTCCATGCCGATCTCGGCGGCATTCTCGATCTGGCCCGGCGTCGCGCCTAAAGCGGCGGCCAATCCAGCGGCGGCCATCGAGCAGGCGACGCCGACCTCGCCCTGGCAGCCGACCTCGGCGCCCGAGATCGAGGCATTCTCCTTGAACAGCGATCCGATCGCGGCGGCGGTGAGCAGGAAATCCTCGACGCCTTGTTTGCACGCGGTGGGGGCGAAACGCTCATAATAACGCAGCACGGCGGGCACGATCCCTGCGGCGCCGTTGGTGGGCGCGGTCACCACCTTGCCGCCCGCCGCATTCTCCTCATTCACCGCGAGCGCCCACAGGTTGATCCAGTCGATCACGGTCAGCGGATCGGCGAGCGCGCGTTCTTGCCGCGCGACCAGGGTGCGATGAATGCAGGGCGCACGCCGCTTGACGCGCAGGCCGCCGGGAAGCTCGGCCAGGTCCGATCGCATTCCACGGTCGATGCAGCCCGACATCGCGTCGCGGATCGCGCTGAGACGGGCGGAAACCTCCGCGGGCGCAAGCGTTGCCTCTTCATTCTCGCGCATGAGCTGGGCGATGCTCTTGGCGGTCTCGCCCGCCCGCGCGAGCAATTCCGCACCCGAATGAAAGACGTGCGGTACGTCCCAGCCGCCTTCCCGCGGAGCGTTTCGGCCGATCTGGTCCTCGTCGAGCACCGCACCGCCGCCTACCGAATAATATGTGCGCCGGTCGATCTCGGCCCCATCGGCATCGTAGGCGACGAAGGTCATCGCGTTGGAATGGAAAGCGAGCCGCTCGCGCTGGAGGAACAGAAGGTCGCGCTGTTCATCGAAGCCGATCTCGCGGCGACCCGCGAGCTTGAGACGGCCGGTGGCGCGGATCGACGCGACCTCCAATTCCGCCGCGTCGGGATCAATCGCGGCGGGCACATGCCCCGCCAGTCCGAGCAGGATCGCGCGGTCGGTCGCGTGGCCCTTGCCGGTGAGCGCGAGCGATCCGTACAGCGAAACCGCCACGCGTGAGGCGCGCTCTGCGACCCGGGCGGCGAAATCCGCCGCCGCCGTCATCGGCCCCATCGTGTGCGAGCTGGAAGGCCCGACCCCGATTTTGAAGAGATCGAAGCTACTCGTCGCCATGGATTGATCGATTAGGCGGCCATATTCGGCACCGCAATGATATTGCGGCGGGTGACGAGCAAGGCCGGGATGGTCTTAATTTGGATCAAGATACTGATTTTGTGATCCTATTCTCTTTGGACATTACGCAATTAACCAAATTTCAAGTGCCGCTGACCTAAGGCCTCCGCAGTCTCAAGACGAGTGGGGTAGGCGTGCCAATTCGAAAGTTATGGAGTGCGGTTGGCATAATCGCCACATTCGGTTTGGCTGCCCCGATGGGCGCCGCCGACCTCAACCTCCCGGTCGCGACCCGCGTCATTTCCTTCCTTCAGCCGGCGCCCAGCGGATCGATTCCCGCAGCGATCATCTATGAACCCGGCAATGCCGCGTCCGAGGCGGAGGCGGCGAGCATCGAGCGCGCCGGGCCGCTGGTGGCGGGAAAGGGCACGCTGCGGTTCAAAAGGGTCGCGGCGAACGCGCTCGGGCAGCTTGCCGGGGTGCGGGTTGCCTTCGTCACGTCGGGCTTGCGCGATGCGGAGGGGCAAATCGCCGCCGCAGCCGCGCGACAGTCGATTCTCACTATCACGTCTGATCTGTCCTGCGTGCAGGCCGCGCATTGCGCGGTCGCAATCAGTACCACGCCGCGCGTGCAGATCACCGTCAGCCGTGCCGCCAGCAAGGCCGCGAATATCCAGTTCGGATCGGCGTTCCTCATGCTCGTCAAGGAAATCTAAGGGCCATGCGTATTTTTGCCCGCGTCTTGTCTCTGTCGCTGGTCGCCGGCCTGATGTCGTCGGCCGCCTGGGCTCAGTCGGTCGATTATCAGGCATTGCAGGATACGATGGGTGAACCCGTGACCACCAGCGTCACCGGCAAGCCCCAGCGTGCGTCCGAGACGCCGGCCTCGATCGAGATCATCACCCGCGACCAGATCGCGCGTTCGCCGGCGCACGACGTCCCAGGGTTGCTCAAGACCTATGCGGGTCTCGACGTCAATCGCTGGCTGGCCGGGCAGAGCGACGTCGCCGTCCGCGGCGGCGTGCAGACCTACAATCCGCGCCTGCTAGTGCTGGTCAACGGCCGTCAGGTCTACCTTGACCATTATGGCATGACCGACTGGAACCTGCTGGGCGTACAGCTGGAGGGGATTCAGCAGATCGAACTGGTGCGCGGTCCTGCGACCGCCTTATTCGGCTTCAATGCCGCGAGCGCGGTGGTCAATATTATCACGGTCAGCGCAACGCAGGGTCGTTCTTTCGTCACCGCAGGCGAAATCGGCACGCACGGCTATAATCGCTTGAGCGTGGTGACCACCTTGCCGCTGGGGCATGACGTCGGCCTCAAGGTCTCGGCCGGCCATGAGCGCGAAAATGAACGCAATTTCCCAGCCGACCAAGCTGCTCCGGGCGACACAAGAGGGGTGAAGCGTGACGAGGTGCACGCAACGCTTGAGGCTTCCCCCGACGTCCGGACCCGTCTGGCGGTCGATGGCGGCTATTCGACCAATGCCCAGCTGGAGCTGCTGCCCACCCAGGTGGCCACTCGCCAACGTTATGAAGCAATGACAGGTGGCGCACGCGTCGATCAGGATACGGGTTGGGGCAGCCTGACCGGCGGCGTCTATGCAAATTGGCTCGATGTCCATTTTGGCGCCGTCCACAGCGGCACCACGAACTTTGAAGCAGAGCAACTCAAGAACCGGATCATTGTCGCACACGCGTCAGCGCTGGCACGGATCGGCCTCAACGACGTGCTCCGGCTCGGCATGGAATATCGCAACAACCAAGTGAAGGGTGATGCGCTCTTTACGCCACGCGTCAATTATGGCGTCTGGTCGGGAAGCGCGATGCTCGACCTGCATCCCGACGATAGGCTGGCACTGACTTTCGCCGGCAGACTCGACCATCTCAGCCTTGGCACGAGCGGCGCGGTCCGTCTGCCTGCGGCGAACGAGGTGAGCGATTATAATCGCCATTTCGTCCGCCCGAGCTTCAACGCGGCAGCCCTGTTCCAGCTTGGTGCGGTCGGACAGCTGCGGATCAATGGCGGGCTTGGCTATCAGATCCCATCATTGATCGATTTTGGGGTTCGCATTCCGATAGCGCCGATCCCCGGCCTGCCTCCAATATTGCTCGCCGGCTCACCTGACTTCCATCCCGTGGCCGTTTGGAGCGGCGAGATCGGCTATACCAAGGCGCTGTCGGACAAGGCCAAGCTGGACGTAACGGTCTTCTATACTAAAACCAAAGACGCGATCGCTTCGCCGGGCGTGAATCTGACGCTGGTCCCGAGCATGGTAGGGGGCTTGTCGCTGGTATCCCACTTCCTGGATGCCGGCAGCTTCCGCACCGCCGGCGCGGAAGTATCGCTTGCCGGAAGCGTCGGTGCGCATGTCGATTGGCACGCCAACTATACTTTCACCGACACCAAGCAGAATATCGAGCCGATCGAGGTGGTTGCACTGGCGCCGCGCGACACGACCGCGCGCCATAAAGCGAATGCGGAAGTCAGCTATCACCAGGATCGCTGGTTTGCGACAGCCGTGCTGCGCTACACGTCTTCCACGCGGCAATTGAGCGATAATCTGCAGGGTGACCTCGCGTTGTTCCACGTGAACCCGGCATTTGCCTGGGACCAGAAGATCGGCGTCAAGCTGGGCCGTACGACCATCTCCGTGACCGGCGAGAATATCACCGGCGCCAGCGGTGCCGGGGGCTCGCCGATCCCCGCTGACCGACGCTTCCTGTTCGGGGTGAAGCTACGGCTGTGAAGCGGATCGCCGCCTTGATTGAGCAACTGGAACGGAAGATCCGCTTTCAGGATTGGCCGTTGGTGTGGAAGTTCGCTGCCGCACCGGCGTCCATGCTCGCGCTTTTCCTCGTCTCGGCGGCTCTGAGCATGGCCGCTCTGGTCTACGCCCAGCACGGCACGAATCGGGTTGTCGGACGTGACATGATCGCAATCGCGACGCTGAGCGATGTCACCGGGCGTTTCGAACATGCCAATGGTGAAATGTACCGCCTGCTTGCCGACAAAGCGGCATCAACTCCGGGCACCGATGTCGTGAAGCGTACCGCGGCGATCGAGGCGGAACTGAAGCTTGCGCGCGCCGATCTGGCGCGGTTCGCCGCCTCGGCGCCCCAGGACCAGCAGCAGAAAATCCAGCAGACCTTGGTGCTGATCGACAAATATGCCGATGCGATCAACGTCGTATCATCAATGCTCGACATCGATTTCGCATCGAGCACCGCAATGCTTGCGCCGTTCCGGGATAATAGCCGCCGGGTGATCACGCAGGTCGATGCGATCGCGAAGGCCGGCGTCGCCGATGCCCAGGAGCATGCGAGCGCGGTCCAGGCGCGGATCCAGTTGATGGTCGTGGTCGTCTCGCTGTCCGCGGTCCTGCTTGCTGTCGTGGGTGTGGTCGGGCCGATGGCGATCGGACGGTCGCTGATCCGGCCGATCCTGCGTATAGCGGAGGTAACGAGTTCACTCGCCGCCCGCGATCACGAGATCGACCTCGATGCGCTCGATCGGGGTGACGAACTCGGCCAGATCGTATCGGCGCTCAAGACCTTCCGCGTTCAAGCGATCGAGAAAGATATGCTCGAGAGGGACGCACAGGAAGAGGAGCGCCGCCGCGCCACCGCGGTCGCGGCTGCCACCGCCGACGGCGAGCGTGCTAAGCGTGAGACGCTGGATAGTCTGCTCCATCAATTCGAGACGCGTGTCGGCGCGATGATCGACGAGGCGCAGCAGGCGATGCGGCGGCTGGATCGCAATGCCGAACGCGTCGATCAGGCGGTGCAGGGCGCCAACATGCTCGCCGCAAATCTGGAGCAGACCGCCTCCGCCTTCGCCTCGGAGATGGAGGTGGCCGGCGCGGCCACCGGCGCGCTGGTCTCCGCGATCCGCACGATCGACAATCAGGCCGCGGTATCGAGCGCAATCGTCTCGCGGATCCAGGAACATGCCAACCTTGCCGAGGGCGCGGTGCACCAATCGGTCGCGCGCGCCGAGGAAGTGGAAAAGGTGGTGGGCGTTATCAACACGATCGCCGGTCAGACCAAATTGCTGGCGTTGAACGCTACGATCGAAGCGGCGCGCTATGGTGAGGCCGGCCGCGGATTCGCGGTGGTCGCGACCGAGATCAAGTCGCTTTCCACGCGCACCGGCGCTTCGACCGGCGAGGTGCGCCACCAGGTGGGTGAAGTGCAGCGCGGCATTCGCCGCGTCGCCGACGCCACGAGCGAACTCACCGCCCTCATCGATCAGATGGGCGGTGTCGCGACCGAGGTCGCGGCCGTGTCACGCGATCAGGCGCGTACGACCGATCTCATCGACCAACGGATCGAAGCGGTGCGCAATCGGGCCGAAATATTGTTCGCGACCAGCGCCGACATCCGGTCGTCCGCGATCGCCAATCAGGAATCCGTGCGCGACCTGCGCGCCGACGGTCGCGCGCTGGAGACGAGCCTGCAGGGGCTGCGTGACGATGCGCGCGCTTTCGTTTCGCATCTGCGCGCCGGCTGACGCCCTTGGGCGCGGAGCCGCGCTCCCCTCTAGGTCAGCAGGTCCTGCTCCTCCGGATGGCGTTCGATATAGCGGGCCACGAACGGGCATTCGGCGATCACCTTGAGGCCATGATTGCGCACGTCGGCAAGCGCCGCCTGGATCAAGCGGCTGGCGAGTCCGCGCCCCTGCAATTGCTCGGGCACGACCGTATGGACGAAGGCGACCGTATCGCCCCGCAGTTCGTAATAAGCGACCGCGATTCCCCCGTCGGCATGGACCTCGTAGCGCTTACGCGCTTCGTTATTGGTGACCTCGTTAGCCATGGTCCGTCCCGAATGGTGAAGGTGCACATCTAACACGCAGCACCGACCTATGCTCGCAAAACGAAGCCCCGGCACAGCGCGTCATAAGCCTGAATAAGCTGTACCTTGTGATGGGCGGGCTGTCCGGGCGTTGCCCTCGGCAGCCTAGCGGCACCTGACGCGTTCTTGTGGCGAACAGGAGACCCTCAATGCCCAAGCCCCCGGAGACTCCGCCCCATTCCGATATCGATGGCGTCAATCGCGACGCACGCGTGGGCACGCCGTCGAAGTCGCCAAACCCTGATCCGGGTGCGGCACTGCATCGCGCCGAGAAAGAGGGAAAGGGGCGCCCCAGGCAGACGCCGCCACAGCGTTAGGCGGTCGCCAAGGCGAGGGCCGGGATCAGACCAGCAGGTTCCTGGCTTTCCGCCGCCAACTCCTCGCCCGGATCCGCCGCGAAGACCCCGTGGCGCGCGAGCGTCGCACCCCAATCGGCGCGCGATGTCCAGCTCGCGATGAACGGCGACCCGAGCAACCCGATAGTAACCGGCAATTGCCAGATGCCTGTGCCGAGATCACCCATCGAGAGCAGCCAGAAGGGCAGCCCGAGGAGAACGTGCGGCGCGTAATATTCGAACGCCTCGACCAGCCCGAGGCCATCCGTGTCGCGGCGCTGCGGCCGCCAGCCGCTCTGCTTGCCGCTCAGGATCTCGATGATTGACAGGCATTGCGACGCCATCATGATTGGCGCGACCAGGATCGAGAGCGGAATCTCGACCAGCATGCCGAGCAGGACACAACGCCAGCCGCCCAGGCTGCGCACCAGAGCGCGGTCGAATATTGCCCAGACAAGCGCAAACAGCTTGGTGCCGAACAACAGGGTTGCAGTGACGACGATCAGCCAGAGCGGTGTTTCCGTGCTCGCGATCGGGCCGCCCAGACGGAGCGATTCGATCGCGCCGATGCCCAGCAGCAGCAGCCAGAGCGGCGAGGTGAGATAAGAGGATGCGCCCATCAGCAATTGCAGCCGGCTGATCCAGTGCAGACCGCAGGCGTCGAGCAGGCGCAGGTGCTGGAGATTGCCCTGGCACCAACGCCGGTCGCGGATCGCATGGTCGATCAATGTCGGCGGGCTTTCCTCGTAGGTTCCGGACCGAAGCACCATCATCCGCGTTCGCCAGCCGCGCCGCCGCAACAACGCGGCCTCGACCATGTCATGGCTCATGATCGCGCCGCCGAGCGGGGCAGGGCCACGCAGGCTTGGCAGGCCGCAGCTCTCCGCGAAAGCGCGCACGCGCACGATCGCATTGTGCCCCCAGAAGGTTGCCTCGTCGCCCGACCACCAGCAGAGGCCGGCACTGAAGATCGGCCCGTAAAAGGCGACGGAGAATTGTTGCCAACGCGCGAACAGGCTGCGCGCGGCCGTCAATTGCGGGTTGGTTTGTATCAGGCCGACGGTGTCGTCCGCCTCGAGTTCGGCGGCTAGCCGTACCATGACCTCTCCGCTCATCCGGCTGTCCGCATCGAGCACGATCATCGACTCGTAAGCGCCGCCAAAACGGCGCACCCAATCCGCGATGTTGCCGGGCTTGCGCGCTTCGTTGACGGGGCGGCGGCGGTAGAAGACCTCGCAGCCGCCGGGGCGGCGTAGCTGGCGGACCTCGGCGCGCTCGGCAGCCTCGGCAGCGGCGGAGGAATCGCTCAGGATGAAAAAGTGGAAGAGCGACTGGGCCTCTGTTCGCACGAGATCGGCCGCCATCCGCGCGATGCGGCGGCCGACCGCAGCGATATCCTCGTTATAAACCGGGACCAATATCGCCACCTGCCGCGACATCGCCACCTGCCGCGACGGCGCCGGATAGGCGCGTACAACCTTGTTGCGATCCCGGATCGACACGATCAGGCCTGCGCCCGCGGTTAACAGGCCGAAGCCAATCCAGGCAAAGAGCAGCAGGCTCAGCAGCGCCAGCACCTGATCGAGCGCGTCATAGCCGTCCAGCGCAAGCAAGGCCGCGATTCCGAGGCTTGCGCCAAATCCGATCAGCCCACTGCCCGCGACCAGAAAGCCCCGCCGGGCCCAATGCGGTGGCGGCGCAGCACCATGCGTCTGACGCGGGCTACGGTAGAAATCCTGCACGGGCATCGCCAGCGGCGCCTGGGACGGCAAATCCCTGTCGGCGAATGCGGAACCGGTTACGTGCATCATGGCTCGCCCGTCGGAGGTTACAGATACGCCTTCCCGAAATACCTCTCCAACAGCCTCGCGGGCCTGATTGGTGCAATTGTTGAGGTGACCGGGAGTTCCCTCTCGAAACTCAAGCTTCACAGGAACTGATATAGAAGCGTTTCGGTCAAAGCGGTGTCGCCGCGGCGCAGATAGGCCCGTAAGTTGCTCGTCTCGCCGCTCTTATGCGGAACGTCGACGATCAGGCGCCAGCGATTCTGTGTCCCAACCACCGGATAAGCGACGCTGCTGATCGGATTCCCACCCGTGAAGGAGAGTATCGGTTCGACTGCGCTGGACCGGTCCAGCCCGGCGAGCGACGGCCCTTCGAAATCGGCGACAAGCCGGGTAGCGTCGGGAATAGGCTCGGTTCCCGGGCTTCCCGCGACGCCGCGCCAGCAATCGACCGTACGTGCAGTCGTTGCCGGAACTGGCTCGTCCGCGATCCAGCGCAACCGATAGTCGAGCGCATAATGATTGCCGGCTTTAGCAGGGGCGGCGGGCGTCCAGAAGGCGACGATATTGTCATCGGTTTCACCGCGTGTGGGCAATTCGAACAGGGTGACCGCGCCCGGCCCCCATGCGCCGACCGGCTCCACCCACAGGTTCGGGCGCTTGTGGTAGAAAACACCGTCGTCCTGATAATGATCGAAATTGCGGTCGCGCTGGAGCAGGCCGAAACCCTTGGGGTCCTTGTCCGAGAAGCTGTTGGTGGTGGGATGGGGTGGATTGTCGAGCGGCCGCCAGATACGCTCGCCAGCGCCGGTCAGGAGCGCCAGACCGTCGCTGTCATGGATTTCTGGACGCCAGTCGACCGCTTTGTCCCGCGCGCCCTCGCCATACCAGAACATGCTGGTGAGAGGCGCGATGCCGAGCCGTTCGACATCGCGGCGCAACGTGAGGACGAGGCTCACATCCTGCGTCATGCCTTGCGGTCCACGCCTGTTTACGAAGCGCCAGGCGCCGGCCGCGCTGGGAGAATCCAACAGGGCGTAAGCGGTGACCGCGTCGCCAGGCCCGCGTTCAAGCCAAAAATGGGTGAAATTGGGAAATTCTTCAGGCCGGCCGAGTCCGGTGTCGATGGCCAGCCCGCGGGCGGACAAGCCATATTGGTGAAGCGGGCCGACCGAACGGAAATAGGATGCACCCTGGAAGGCGAGCCAGTCGCCCCGGCCGCCCGGATTCATCAGCCGAAAACCGGAAAAGCCGGCGACATCCGTGGGCAGATGCTCGGCACCGCTATAAAGCTCGCGACGGAACGCGAACGGCTGAGCACGGCCGCCTTCGACCAGCGAGATCGTCACCGGCATGTGCGCATAGCGGTTTAGCGGAAACAGGCGGATCGGCGCAGCGCTATCCGGCCAGATCGTGGCCTCGGGCCGGTAGGTGATGCTGTTGGCGACGTCATAGCTGATCGCGGAAGCCCCCGCGGGAGGCGCCGGCGGCGGAACATAAGCGCGTGCTGCCAGCCTGGCGGCCTGCGCCTTGAGCAAATCCCATGAGAAAGGTGTTGCGGAAACCGCTGCGCGGATCGGGCACGCCAGGCCGACAACCGAAATGGCTGCCCCTGCAAGCAGGTGGCGACGGGTGAGAGGCGGTGCGGTCATAGTCAGAATCGGAAAGTCCGATGGCCCGATCCGGTTCCGCAGGCGAAACGGTAAGCGACGGCCCGGCGCATGGAAACGCCGGACCGAGCTATCGGATCAGTCGCGCTCGACGCAGAGCGCGATACCCATGCCGCCGCCGATGCAGAGCGTAGCGAGGCCCTTCTTGGCATCGCGGCGCTGCATTTCGTGGAGCAGGGTAGTGAGGATGCGCGCGCCGGATGCGCCGATCGGGTGGCCGATCGCGATCGCGCCACCATTGACGTTGACCTTGGAAGCGTCCCAGCCGAGTTCCTTGCCGACCGCGAGCGCCTGCGCGGCGAACGCCTCATTGGCCTCGACGAGGTCGAGGTCTGCGAACTTCCAGCCGGCCTTTTCGAGCGCCTTCTGGCTGGCGGTGACGGGGCCGATGCCCATGATCGCGGGATCGACGCCGGTCGAGGCCCAGCTCTTGATCCTGGCCAGCACGGGGGAGCCTCGGCGCTTGGCCTCGTCCGCCGACATCACCACGATAGCGGCCGCGCCGTCGTTCAGGCCCGAGCTGTTGGCGGCGGTGACGCTGCCCTCCTTCTTGAAGGCGGGGCGCAGGCCGGCGAGGCTGGCGACGACAACGCCTTCGCGAATGAATTCGTCCTGGTCGACCACGGTGTCGCCCTTGCGGCCCTTGATCGTGACCGGCGCGATCTCGGCGGCGAACTTGCCGTCGCGGCGCGCGGCCTCGGCCTTGTTCTGGCTGGCCGTCGCGAAATTGTCCTGTTCCTCGCGCGTGATCTGGTATTTCTCGGCGAGGTTCTCGGCGGTGATGCCCATGTGATAGCCGTTGAAGACGTCGGTCAGGCCATCCTTGATCATCGTATCGACCAGCGACAGGTCGCCCATCTTCTGCCCCGCGCGGATCGCCTGGGCGTGCGGGCTCATCGACATATTTTCCTGACCGCCCGCGACGATGATCGTTGCGTCGCCCGCCTGGATCGACTGCGCCGCAACCGCGACCGAGCGCAGCCCCGAACCGCAGACCTGCTGCACGCTCCACGCCGGGACCTCCTTGGGCAGACCCGCGCCGATCGACGCCTGGCGCGCCGGATTTTGGCCCTGGCCCGCGGTCAGCACCTGGCCGAGGATGACTTCGTCGACGTCCGCCGGATCAACTCCCGCATCCTGCAGCGCCGCCTGAATCGCAATCCGGCCCAGCTCATGCGCGGGCGTTGTGGCGAAATGGCCGAGGAAGCTACCGACAGGGGTGCGCTTGGCGGCGGTGATGACGACGTCGGTCATGGGAACTCCTGGGTTGATCTTAAGGTGCGCCTAGCGCGGGCATGTGGCGCGGGAAAGCCATTCCGCCAGCGGCTCCCACAAGCTCTGCTTGGCACGGCCGCCGACGATCATTCCGACGTGGCCGAGGGCGAGGTCGATGCGTTCGCCCATGCCCGGCGTCGTGGCCGCGGGCACGATATGGTCCGTGGTGGAGGCGATCTCGAGCATGGGCATCGTGAACGTCCGGGGATCCACGATGGTGCCGCCTACGCGCCACCGCCCCTTGCCCGGCAGATCGGCGGCGAAGAGATCAAGGAACAATTCGCGCGCGGCACCGCGGGTGAGCGGCGGTCCGTCATTGGCCCAGTCCTCCAGGCGGACGAAGGCCTGCGACTGGGGATCGGCGGGATCGCGCACCGCATGCGCCTCATATTTGGCGACCGTGCGCGCCGGATCGAGCCGCCAAAAGGCGGCCTGCAAAATCTCCATCGGCAACACGCCCAACGCGTCGGTTGCGGGCTCCGCGGTGCACCACAGATCCTGAAGCGCGTCGCGCGTGCTGTCGGGATAGGCACCGAAGCGCCAGGGCGTGGCGATCAGGCCAAGCGCGGTGACCGGCCGCAACGCCGCCGCGGCGATCGCCATCGTACCGCCCAGGCAATAGCCGACCAGCGCGACCGGGGCGCCGATCGCATCGATCAGCGGCAGCAATATCGTCTCGACATGGCCGGCAATGTTCAGCTCGTTCTCTCCTGCCGAGGGCTCGCCCCAATCCAGCAACAGCGGGCGCAGCCCCCGGGTCGCCAGCCAGCGCAGCAGCGAGCGCCTTTCGTCGATATCGAGCACGTCGGGCGGGTTGATCAGCGAGGGCACGAACAGGACGGCTGGCGCCCCTCTGTCATTGGCGCCGCCGTAATCGCGGACCGAGGCGCGACCGACACGTGCGATTATCGGCGTGCGCGCAGGCCCCGCAACACGATCCGCTTCCTGATACAGCCGCAATCCGCGCAGCGCTGTTGCGGTGCGGTCGGGATGGCCTGCGGTTTCGCTGCGCAACATACTCAGAAAAAGCGGCAAGGGTCTTGGCTTGTGTTGCGCTGCGTCAAGGATCGATGCTACGTCATTGTCACAATAGGGAGGTTGTTGCGGCATGGCGAAGTCGTCCGAAGGTTCCGGAACGGTCATCATAAAAAAATACGCCAACCGCCGGCTCTATAATACCGAGTCCTCGAGCTACATCACGCTCGATCACCTCGCCCAGATGACGCGGGACGGGCGCGACTTCAAGGTCATCGACGCGAAGACCGAGGAAGACATCACGCATAACATCCTCACCCAGATCATCATGGAGGAGGAGAATCGCGGCCAGACGATGCTGCCCGTGAGCTTTCTGCGCCAGCTCATCTCGCTCTATGGCGATTCGATGCAGGCGATGGTGCCGCAATATCTGGAAGCCTCGATGGAGGCGTTCCGCCGCAACCAGAACCAGTTCCGCCAGGCGATCGAAGGCACGTTCGCCGGCGGCCCGTTCGCCGAGATCGCACGCCGCAACATGGATATGTTCGAGGCGGCGGCGGCAGCGTTCAAGACGCAGGGCGGGGCGGGCGTACCGGGCGCGGGTGCGGCCCCGGCGGCGCCCGCTGCGGGATCGAGCAAGGAAGATGAGCTGGCTGCGCTGAAGGAGCAGCTGGCGGGACTTCAGGACAAGCTAAACAAGCTCGGTAGCTAGCGCGCCCGGCAGGGCCGCGTTAACCATTCAACCTCCATAGCGCGGGTCGCGGCGGAGAGCGGATGGAAACGAGCGGGAATCCGGAAGGCAAGACGGGCACGCTGTCCTTCGCGGCGCGGCTGATTTGCGCCGCGTTCCTGCTCTACTTCGCGTCGGCCGCGATATCAGCCCATGTCGGTCGGTTCAGTGATTTCACCGCCTGGCTATTGTTCGCGCAGGATCGCTGGCTGCTGCTGGCAGAGGCGTTGATCCTGACAGGTTGTGCGATCGGGCTCAGGCCGGGCCGGCGACCGATTATCCTCTCGGCGCGTAGCTGCATCCTGCTGGCCCTGGCGGTGATCCCGCTCTGCTATCTCGGCCGTATCTGGGTTCTGTGCGGCTATGACATGAGCCGCGACGAGCAGATGGCCGTGTTCGATTCGCGGATCTTCGCGCATGGCCTGCTGGCCCAGCCCTTGCCCGCCATGTGGCAGATGCACACCGGGGCGTTGAACGATTTGTTCCTGTTGCCGGCGGCGCATCCGGTTGCCTGGGTGTCCGCTTATCTTCCGGTCAACGCGGCGCTGCGCGCACTCGTCGGCCTGTTGATGGACCCAAATTGGACGGCGCCTGTCCTTACGGCGATCGGCGCCATCGCCCTGTGGAACTGCACCCGTCGGCTCTGGCCGGAAGATGAAGAGGCAGCGACGCTGGCCTTGCTGCTCTACCTCGCGTCGGGGCAGGTGCTGTTCGCGGGCATGACCGCCTACGCGATGTCGGCGCATCTGACCTTCAACCTGATCTGGCTGTGGCTGTTCCTGATAGGACGGCGCTGGAGCGATTGCGCGGCATTGATCGTCGGCGCGGTCGCGACCGGACTGCACCAGCCCCTCTTTCACCCAATGTTCGTGACACCCTTCGTCCTGATACTGCTCTGGCGGCGCGAATGGGGTCGGGCAGCCTTCTTCATCTTCGGCTATGGGGCGATCGGCGGCTTCTGGTTGAGCTGGCCGCACCTGGTCTATGCGCGGATCGAAGGCGCGCATCCCGCCGCGCCGGTCGATACCGATTTCTGGGCGCGGCTGCACATCGTCCTGGAGGATCAGCCCGACGCGCGCTGGACCGATATGGCTGCCAACCTGCTGCGCTTTCTCGCCTGGCAGCCGATCCTGCTGCTACCCCTTTTTGCCGCGGGGCTCGCGACGGGCGTGGCGGCAGCACGGCGCGATTCGATGCCGATCGCGCTTGCGGGTGCGACGATCCTGCCAGTGGTGGTGGCTACGATCCTGATGCCCGACCAGGGGCAGGGCTTCGGCTATCGCTATCTGCACGGCGTGATCGGGAGCGCGATCCTCGTCGCGCTCTACGGCTGGCATTCCCTAGCGGGGCAGGAGACGCGCTGGCGGCCCTTGTTGGCGCGGACGCTCGTCGGCGGCACTCTGGTGTTGATGCCGATGCAGGCGCTATTGATCTTTGCCTATCAGCGGGCTGTCGCGACGGTGGAGGCGCGGATCGCATCGATCGACACGGACTATGTCGTTATCGGCAACGACGATGCGCCGGCATCGGGCGGACTGGTTATCAACCGCGCGGACCTGTCTAACCGCCCGATTCGTCTGTTCGCCGAAAAAATCGATCCCGATCTGCTCCATATCCTGTGCGATCGTCGTGCGACGGTGGCACTCCCCAACAGCGCCTTCTATGCGCCGATCAATGCATATTTCCGGGGCACGATCATCAGCCGGGCGTCCGATCGCCGCCTCAAACCTCTCGGTACGCGATTGGAGCAGGCGGGATGCAAGGTGCGGATCGTCGGCGGCGTATAAGTAAGCGACCGATTAACCATTCCTAAGCCGTTTTATGCCAGTTCGGCGAACCGGGCAGTCCGCCCGCTGGAAGCTGCATGCCGCGAAGCCTGACATATGACACGATGGAGCGACTCTCGGTGGGCCGACCGGTCGACCGGATCGATTTCATTGCAGAACTTTGCCGCGGCAAACATGTGCTCGACATCGGATGTCTGGACGAAACCGCGCTGATCAAGCGAGACACGAAGGACTGGCTGCACGGCCGCATTGGCTTGGTCGCCGATAAAGTCATCGGGATCGATAATTCCGCTGGAATCCCGGCGGACGGGCTCAAAACGGGGCCGCGATCGATCATCGTGCGTGGCGACGGCACCAATCCGGCCCATCCGCAATTGAACGAAGGGGATGTCGAGCAGATTGTGGCCGGCGAATTCATCGAGCATATCGACGAGCCGCTGGTGTTCCTGCGTAATCTCAGGCAGCATTTCCCCGGCCGCGAGCTGATCCTGTCGACGCCGAACGGACCGTCGCTGGCGAACATGCTGCTGGGCATGATCGGCCGCGAGGCGCAGCATCCTGATCATATCCACGTCTTCAGCTACAAGGTCCTGAACACTCTGTGCCTGCGTGCCGGTTTCGAGGATTGGGAGATCATCCCGTATCGCTTCTACGCGACCGAAATGAAGCTACGCGCGCGCGGTCTCACGCGCGTGACTGTAGCGCTGATCGAACGGGTGATTCGCATCGGTGAGCGCCTCTTCCCGCTGCTCTGTTTCGGTTATCTCGTACGGGCGCGACTGTAGCACCCGACCGCGCCCGACCTTTATCGGAACAAGCGGCGCATTATGGCGAGCCGGGCGCTTAGATAGTTATAGACGAGCAGAACCATTGTCGCGATCGGCGCAGCAACGATCATCGGCAGGTGCAGGCCGTCGCACAGCAGGGCGAGCGTCATATACGCGGCGGGTATGCCGAGCGCGACCCCAGCCATGAAGCGCGCATAGCTGCGCCAGCCCGGCGTCTGCCGGAAGGTGAAATGGACATGCGCGCCATAGCCAGCCGTGCCGATCACCGTGAAGGACAACAAGGTCAGCGCGGGGATGCCCAGCCCGGCGCGGGCGCCCGCGATCAGCAGGGCGTTGTTGGCCAGCGCGCAGATTCCGCCGCTGATCAGGTAGCGCGCCGGCTGTCTGCCTGCCGCCGGGATCAGCGCGCGCATATCTTCATCGCATAGTTGTTGAACCAAGGCGCGATCGTCTGTTCGGCCGAGATGCAGTTCGCGCCGAAAACATTGTCCATCGCCAGGCGGGCTTCGGCCCGCGTCAGATAGGCGACGCGGTCTCCGGTCAGCCAGCGGTCGGCGACGTAGCCTAGGTAGTAGATCGGCGTCCAATTCCGGTGCCAGTCCTTGAACGCTAGTATACCCTTCGGTGCGAGCAAGACACGGACCGACGCAAGGAAAGAGTCTCGCGCCTCGCGCGGGATATGGTGCAGCACGTCGGTGACGACGATCAGATCGTAGGCCTCGGGCGATTCTTTCGCCAGCTCCTCCGCGGTGACGATCCGGAAGCGCACGCGGTCGGTTGGGCCCTGATAGAGGCGTCCGATCTGAGACGCGATGTCGACCGCGTCGATCATCGCGTCAGGATAAGCGTTGGCGAGTTGCATCGTGCTGCAGCCTTCGCCGCAACCAAGCTCAAGGATACAGCGCGGCTGAGGGGCCCACGTGCCGATGGTGCGTGTCCAATGATGGGAGCTCATGAATATGCCGCGCCACAGATCGGCGATTAGCCGCTCATGACGGCCGAACATTTTGCGAACCCTACCGCCGATCGACATTCACAGATTGCCCGCAAGCGCCAAGCGCAGACGCGGCACGACCCGGTCCACGATCCGTGACTGTCGTAGATAGCGCGCAACCTCGATCGGACCGAGGCTCAACAGGCGAAGCGTTGCGCTGATGAGCGCGCGCCTGTCGCCGCACGATGCGTCGGCGAGCGCGCAATTTATCTCGATCGAAGCGCGCGCGCGGCGCTCGATACGGCTGCGCGAATGCGCGGGCAGGTGACAAAGGTGACGCTCCAGTACCGTTTCCAACTGCGGGCGCAGGCTGCCGGGCCGGCGGCTGCCGGTCATCGTCAACGATCCCTGATGAAGGCGGAAGGCCGTGGTCGTCTCGCTACGTACGGTGACATGCCCTTGCGCGGCAATTTTCAGATAGATGTCCCAGTCGGCGCTGAACCATAGATTTTCATCCATGCCGCCTGCGGCCAGCCAAGCGTCCCGACGCATGACCGGGGAAGGGATGGCGATGCTGCTCTGGACTAGCAAGGTGGAGATGAAGTCTTCAGGCGCGACCAGACCGGGGCTGAACGGCAAATCCCAATTCCCAATCCTGCGCCCGTCGGGGCCAGCGAACCAGGACGGGGCCACTGATAGGATCGCATCCGGGTTGGCCGTGACCGCGCGGCGGACGACGTCGAGATGGCCGGGCAGCCACAGATCGTCCTGATGCAACATGGAGACGTGGGCCGCGCGCGCCTCGCGCACGCCGAGGTTGGTCTTGGCGGTCCATGACGGCAGTTCGGGCATGTCGCGCCAAAATATGTCGAGCTGGTTCGCGAAACGTTCGGCGATCCGACGGGATGCACCGTCGTCCACGCCGGAATTGTAGATCAGGAATTCGACCCCGTCGGTATCCTGGGTGGCGGCACTGGTGAGAGTGGCGTGAAGAAATTGCTCGCCGTGATGCACCGGCATCACCACGGTCAGCCAGGGATTTGCCGGTTTGCGAGGCGCGCCGATGGGTGTGCGGGCACGACGGAACGTCACGTCCAGCGGCATCGCATCGGCGAAGTCGAACCTGTGAACGGACATGTCCATCGCACAGAATGCGTAGTCGAATGAGGTTAACGGAGCGTTGTAGCGCCCAACGTGCGGAGGCGGAAGCGCTGCGTGGCGAAGATTTTCCCGCCCGCGAGTGCGGCGATGGCGAGGATACAGAGTGTCAGACCGATATTCTCGACTGGAAGCCGGTGCCGCTCGATCGTGCATCCGGCACCATGATAGCGGAGCAGGCCGGTGCCCGGCTCGGAATTAGTGGTAACGAGACTCGTGCCGCAACGCGCCTGCCAGATTGGGAAATAATGGAGCCGGACTGTCGTCCAGCCGCCAATAGTGCGCGATGGTGGCGTCTGGACCGCCAGCGTGAGCGCGCGGTGCGAATAAGCCGCATAGGTCTCGATCATGCCTGCCGGCAGATATTCGATCACGTCAGGATGCTGGGCCATCAGGTGCGCGACGGGCGGCGCGGCATGGTTCGAAGTCGGCAGCCACAAGACGATCAGGCTTATGGTAAAGGCGGGAACGGCCAACAGCAATGCACGCTCGGTCGACCAGTTCGCACGCGCGATCATCCATGTAGCCCCGAAATCGGCTAGCACGAACAGCCGCCATGGGAATTGGACATGCGCGAGAAGTGGGACGGCCCACAAAGCGGGAATCAGACCAAGGCCCAGCATCAGAATCGTCAGGACGAACCAGCTCCAACGATCGCGCCGGATCAGCGCGAGCGCGGGGATCGCAAGCGCGCCCGCGATCAGGGTCATCAGAAACAGTCCGTCGCGCATGTGCGGATCGGGTGAGAGGATCGTCCAACGTGCCGCCTGCAAGGCAGGGACGCTGGTCATAGTCGCGATCGCGACGAAGCGCTGGAACAGGATAGCGGGCAGCAGATAGGGCGCGGCCAGCATCAGGCCCAGCACAAGCCCGGTACCGATGCGAACCCACGCGGCGCGCTCACGCCGGGCTTCGACCAATGTCAGCACGGGAATCAGGAACAGGCTGGCAAGCAAAGCGGTGGGCAAATGGGTAAGGATAAGCAGGGCATATGTTACCGCGATCCGCCAGATGCTGCGCCGGGCGATGCCGAGTGCGATCAGGGGTATGAGCGCATAAGCGGTGAATTCGGCCAACGCACCGCGCATCCCGAAATCGAGCAGATGGTAGGGAAGCGCCATGTAGATCGCCGCGCCCAGCGCGGGATGGTGCGTGCGGCCGTCGAGGAAGTGACCCATCGCCACCCCCGAAAGCCACAATGCCATCGCCGCGGCGCCCAGCAGGCTGTGCCAGGGGCCGAGCCCGATCAGCCCGAAGGGTGCGGCCAGCCAGAAGGCTGCCGGCCCGTAGAAATAGAAATCGGGCGCGCCCAGGCCGCCATGTGATTGGGGCAGCCAGCGCGGCCAGAGGTCGCCATGTGCGACTGCGGCGCTGAACTGCTCGGTCCAGACGAGATTGATCCAGTGGCTGTCATTAAGCCGCAACGGCCCCAGCAGCACCGGGAGCATGAGGGCCAACGCCAGCAGCGCCAGCCACAGCCAGCGCGGGCCGGCCGTCGGCCGCGGCTTCAGAGGCACGCTTCCAGGAACGGCTGGTCAAAGCCGAACTGCTTGGCCTTGTCGAGCGTATAGGGACGCAAGCCCATCGAGCGATATTCGCCGACGATCTTGCCGTCGGAAGTTTCGTCCAGATATTCGAACTTGAACAATTCCTGCGTCACGATGACCGCGCCTTCCATGCCGATCACCTCGGTCACGTTGGTAACGCGGCGGCTGCCGTCGCGCAGGCGTTTGACCTGGATGACCAGATCGACCGAATCCGCGATCTGGCGGCTGATGGCCTCCTTCGGCACCTTGATGTCCGACATCATCACCATATTCTCCATTCGCGCGAGCGCCTCGCGCGGGGAGTTGGAGTGAAGCGTGCACATCGAGCCGTCGTGGCCGGTGTTCATGGCCGCAAGCATGTCGAAACATTCGGAGCCGCGGATTTCGCCCAGAATGATGCGATCCGGGCGCATACGCAGCGCGTTCTTGACGAGGTCGCGGATCGAAACCTCGCCCTGGCCTTCAAGGTTGGCGGGGCGGGTTTCGAGCGGCAGCCAGTGCGGCTGCTGCAGGCGAAGCTCGGCCGCGTCCTCGATGGTGAGCACGCGTTCGCCCGGGTCGATCATCTTGGAAATGGCGTTGAGCATCGTCGTCTTGCCCGAGCCCGTGCCGCCCGAGATGACGATGTTGAAACGGGAAGCGCCGGCGATCTTGAGCGCGGTCGCCATCTTGTCCGACATCGAGCCACCCTTGGCCATCATGTCGAGCGTGATCGGCTTGGCCGAGAATTTACGGATCGAAATCGCGGTGCCACGCAAGGAGAGCGGCGGCACGATCACGTTGACGCGGCTGCCGTCGGCAAGACGCGCGTCGGCGAGCGGCGTGGTCTGGTCGACGCGACGGCCGACCTTGGAGACGATGCGCTGCGCGATCTGGAACAGATGCTCCTCGTCGCGGAATTGAACGGCGGCGAGTTCGAGCTTGCCCTTGCGCTCGACATAGGTCTGCTCGGGGCCGTTGACCATGATGTCGCTGATCAGCGGATCAGCGAGCAATTCCTCGAGCGGCCCGAGACCAAGCAATTCGTCGACCAGTACCTTCTCGAGCGCGAATTGCTCGCGCCGATTGAGCGTGATCTTGAGCTCGGCGAGCACCTCGCCGACGATCGGCCGGAATTCCTCGGCCAGTTCGTCCTTGGTGAGCGTGGCTGCGGCTTCGGGATCGACACGTTCGAGCAAGCGGGGAAGCACCTGCTCCTTGATCTTGTGAACCGAGGCTTCGAAGCCTTCGGCCTTGAGCGAACCGGCGTCGCCCGAGGCGGCGACACGATCGGCCAGGCGCGACATCGCGTCTCCGCCGGGGCCGCTGGCCCCGGACTCGGCTGTTTCGGACACGGCCTCCACCGGCGGAAATTGCTCTCCGCCCTGAAGGGCTCCATTGACCTGCATCGGCTTGGCGACACCGAAAGAGGGGCGATTGCCCCCGCCAAGACCACCTCGCCGTCCGAACGCGCTCATTCAAACACCCCACACCCGGCGCGGAGAAAGCCCGGCCAGCGATGGTGAATAGAACGGAAAGCTTGAGAAGGTTTTAAGGATGCAGCGCGCGCAACCGGCGCGACTTATGCGACTTCGTGCGCGGCCTCGGCCAGCACGGTCAAGCCACCGGCGTTGACCTCCGCGAAGCCTGCTTCGACATGGATACGCTGCGAAACGGTGTTCGGACCCGAATAAACGGTCAGTTCGCCGGTGCGGATCACGGACATGACTGGGGCATGGCCCTCAAGCACGCCGAAATCACCCTCAGTACCGGGGACGACGACCATATGGACCTCCTCGGAGAAGAGCAGCTTTTCAGGCGTCACGAGTTCGAAGTGCAGTGCCATTCTTCAATCTCCCCCCTCCCGTTTGCGGGAGGGGTCGGGGGAGGGGACTTCAAAGGAGAGATGGCTTCAAGCACCCCCTCCCTAACCCCTCCCGCAAGCGGGAGGGGAACTTTGGATTTTACGCCGCCTCGGCCAGCTTCTTGGCCTTGGCGATAACTTCATCGATGCCGCCGACCATATAGAAAGCGGCCTCGGGCAGATCGTCATGCTTGCCGTCGACGACTTCCTTGAACGAACGGACCGTATCTTCGATCTGCACGAACTTGCCGGAAATGCCGGTGAAGACTTCGGCGACGTGGAACGGCTGCGACAGGAAGCGCTCGATCTTGCGGGCGCGGCTGACAACCAGCTTATCGTCTTCCGAAAGCTCATCCATGCCGAGGATGGCGATGATGTCCTGCAGCGACTTGTACTTCTGCAGGATCGCCTGGACTGCACGGGCGGTCTCGTAATGCTCCTGGCCGACGACGCGCGGCTCAAGCACGCGGCTGGTCGAATCGAGTGGATCGACCGCGGGGTAGATGCCCTTTTCGGAGATGGCACGGTTGAGCGTGGTGGTCGCATCCAAGTGAGCGAACGAGGTCGCCGGCGCGGGATCGGTCAAATCGTCCGCGGGGACGTAGATCGCCTGCACGGACGTGATCGAGCCCTTGTTGGTCGAGGTGATGCGCTCCTGCAGCTGGCCCATGTCGGTCGACAGGGTCGGCTGATAGCCCACGGCCGACGGAATGCGGCCGAGCAGAGCCGACACTTCCGAACCCGCCTGGGTGAAGCGGAAGATGTTGTCGACGAAGAACAGCACGTCCTGGCCCTCGACGTCGCGGAAATATTCCGCGTTGGTCAGGCCGGACAGGGCGACGCGGGCACGCGCGCCCGGCGGCTCGTTCATCTGGCCGAACACCAGGGCGACCTTGGAGCCTTCCGGCGTCGGATTGCCGTCGGCGTCCTTGGCGATGACGCCCGCGTCGAGGAACTCGTGATAAAGGTCGTTACCCTCACGGGTGCGCTCGCCGACGCCGGCGAACACCGATACGCCGCCATGGCCCTTGGCGATATTGTTGATCAGCTCCTGGATCAGCACGGTCTTGCCCACGCCGGCGCCGCCGAACAGGCCGATCTTGCCGCCGCGCGCATACGGCGCGAGCAGGTCGATGACCTTGATGCCGGTGACGAGGATGCTGCTCTCGGTCGACTGATCGACGAATTCCGGCGCCTTGGCGTGGATCGGCGAATGATGGTCCGAATTGACCGGGCCGCGTTCATCGATCGGCTCGCCGATGACATTGAGGATGCGGCCCAGCGTCTTCGGGCCGACCGGCACGGTGATCTGCGAGCCGGTGTCGGTCACTTCCTGGCCGCGGGTCAGACCCTCGGTCGAGTCCATCGCGATCGTGCGGACGGTGTTCTCGCCGAGATGCTGCGCGACTTCGAGCACGAGGCGGTTGTCGCCGTTGCGCGTCTCGAGCGCGGACAGGATCGCCGGAAGCTCGCCGTCGAACTGCACGTCGACGACGGCGCCGATCACCTGGCTGATGCGGCCACTATTGTTCGTGCCGAAGGAGATTGCGGAAGCCATTATCTTTCCTTGCTTTCGGGTGCGTTAGAGCGCTTCGGCGCCCGAGATGATTTCCACCAGCTCGGTCGTGATCGCGGCCTGGCGGGTGCGGTTATACTGGATGCTGAGGCGGTTGATCATGTCGCCCGCATTGCGCGTGGCGTTGTCCATCGCATTCATGCGGCTGCCTTGCTCGGAGGCGGCATTTTCGAGCATCGCGCGGAACAGCTGGATCGCGACGTTGCGCGGCAGCAGATCGGCGAGGATCGCCTCCTCATCGGGCTCATATTCGACTGCCGCGCCATCGTTGGCGGGCGTGCCGTGGCTCGCCACCTGCTGGGTGCGGGTGCCGTCCTCCGACAGGCGCGTGCTGAGCGTAGCGCCAGCCTCGACCGGAACCGGAATGATCTGCAACTCGGTCGGGATCTGGACGAGCGCCGACTGGAACTTGGCGAAGAAGAGGTGCGCGACATCATATTCGCCTGCCTCGAAGCGCGCGATCAGATCGCCGGCTACGTCATGCGCGTCGGCGAAGGCGACGTTCTTGATGTGGCTTTGGTCGACCTGATGGACGATCTTGCCCGGGTAGAGACGCTGCAGGACCGCGCGGCCCTTCTTGCCGATCAGGTAGAAGCGCACGTCCTTGCCCTGCAAGATCAGCGCATTGGCGGTGAGGCGCGCGGCGCGGACGATATTGGTGTTGAACGCACCGGCCAGGCCACGCTCAGAGGTCGCGACCACCAGCAGATGCTTCTGGTCGCTGCCGGTGCCGGCAAGCAATTTGGGGCTGCTTGGGCCGACCGTAACCTTCGACGCCAAGCTCTGCATCACGGCGTTGAGCCGCTCGGCATAAGGACGGCCGGCCTCGGCCGCCTGCTGCGCGCGGCGCAGTTTGGCGGCGGCGACCATCTTCATCGCCTTTGTGATCTTCTGGGTCGATTTGACCGAGGAGATCCGGTTTTTGAGTGCCTTGAGGCTGGCCATGACGGACCCTTTAGTCCGTCATCCTGACGAAAGTCAGGATCTCATGAGACGAGCGCGACGCTCCGGTCTCCTGAGATCCCAGCCTTCGCTGGGATGACGAGATGAGTTGATTACGCAAAAGTCTTGGCGAACTGGTCGAGCGCGGCCTTGAGCTTCGCCTTGGTGTCGTCGCCCAGATCCTTGCTGTCGCGGATCGCCTTCAGCACATCCTTATGATTGGCGCGCATGTCAGCGAGCAAGGCGGCCTCGTAACGGACCACGTCGGCGACCGGCACGCTATCGACATAGCCGTTGGTGCCGGCGAAGATCGACACGACCTGCTCTTCGAACGGCAGCGGCTGGAATTGCGGCTGCTTGAGCAATTCGGTCAGGCGCGCGCCGCGGTTGAGCAGCTTCTGGGTCGAGGCGTCGAGGTCCGAGCCGAACTGCGCGAAGGCCGCCATCTCGCGATACTGGGCGAGCTCGAGCTTGATCGAGCCCGACACCTTCTTCATCGCCTTGGTCTGCGCGGCGGAGCCGACGCGGCTGACCGAGAGACCGACGTTAATCGCGGGGCGGATGCCCTGATAGAAAAGCTCGGTTTCGAGGAAGATCTGGCCGTCGGTGATCGAGATCACGTTGGTCGGGATGTAGGCCGACACGTCGCCCGCCTGGGTCTCGATGATCGGCAACGCGGTGAGCGAACCCGAGCCATTATCCGCATTCATCTTCGCAGCGCGCTCGAGCAGGCGGCTGTGGAGGTAGAAGACGTCGCCCGGATAGGCTTCGCGGCCCGGCGGACGGCGCAGCAGCAGCGACATCTGACGGTAGGCGACCGCCTGCTTGGACAGATCGTCATAAACGATGACGGCATGCATGCCGTTGTCGCGGAAATATTCGCCCATCGCGCAGCCGGTGTAGGGTGCGAGGAACTGCATCGGCGCGGGCTCCGACGCGGTCGCGGCAACCACGATCGAATATTCCATCGCACCATTCTCTTCGAGCGTCTTCACCAGCTGGGCGACGGTCGAGCGCTTCTGGCCGACGGCGACATAGATGCAATAAAGCTTCTTGCTCTCGTCATCGCCCGCATTCGCGGCCTTCTGGTTGATGAACGTGTCGATCGCGACGGCTGACTTGCCGGTCTGACGGTCGCCGATGATCAGCTCGCGCTGGCCACGGCCGACCGGAACCAGCGCGTCGAGCGCCTTGAGGCCGGTCTGCACGGGCTCGTGCACCGACGTCCTCGGGATGATGCCAGGCGCCTTCACTTCGACGCGGCTGCGCTGCGTCGTCGCGATCGGGCCCTTGCCGTCGATCGGATTGCCGAGACCGTCGACCACGCGGCCGAGCAATTCCTTGCCGACCGGCACGTCGACGATCGTCTGCGTACGCTTGACGACATCGCCTTCCTTGATCTCGCTGTCCGAGCCAAAGATCACGACGCCGACATTGTCGGCCTCAAGGTTGAGCGCCATGCCCTGCACGCCGTTCGAGAATTCGACCATCTCGCCAGCCTGGACATTGTCGAGGCCGTGGATGCGCGCGATGCCGTCGCCAACCGACAGTACCGATCCGACCTCGGACACTTCGGCGTCGGTGCCGAAGCCCGCGATCTGGTCACGGATGACCTTGGAGATTTCTGCCGCGCGGATTTCCATGTTCAGCCTTTCATCGCAGTCGCGAGTGCGTTGAGTTTTGTACGGATCGAGCCGTCGATCTGACGGCTACCGAGACGGACGATCAGTCCGCCGAGAATCTTGGGATCGACGGTCGCGTCGACCGCGACCTCGCTGCCGACGATCGACTTGAGGCGCGCGGTGAGCGCGGCCATCTGGCCCTTGTCGAGCGGGTGGGCGGTAATCACCTGCGCGCTGGTCTCGCCGCGATGGCGTGCCGACAAAGTGTTGAAGTCGCGGATGATCGGGCCGAGCGCGCCGAGCCGGCGATTCTCGGCGAGCACGCCCAGGAATTTGGCGGTGAGCGGATCGAGCTTGAGCGGCTTGACCAGCGCGCCCACGGCCTTTCCAGCCTCGGCGCGGCTGACGATCGGGCTCGTGACCAGCGCCTTCAGGTCGACCGAATCGGCCAGCGCCTGCTTCAGCGTGGCGAGGCTTGCACCGACCTTGTCGAGCTTCTGATCGTCGCGGGCGAGCTCGAACAGAGCGGTGGCGTAGCGACCGCTAAGACTTGCCTGTATGCCGCCGGAATGCTCCACGCGCTCGTCGTCCCCTGATTTGGTGGTGCCCCGGTCCATTTGAGCGGGCAGGGCGGAAACGGGCGCTGCCGGATGGCCGCCCACTTCGGTCGCGCGCCGCCTAGCAAGCGGGGGTTCGGATTGCAAGGCGAGCGGATCAAATCCGCGCGATATCGATCCCGTCCATCATGTAACGCGCGAAGAAGAAGTCGCGGATCCGGACAATTCGCCCATCGGACCAGTCGAGCAGCGCGACGAAGCGGGAGTCCGCGTCGTTCGGATCGGTACCCAGCAGGCCGGCCTGGCCGTCGACGAAGACCGGCTCCATGCGCCAGAGAATCGGCTCTTCAGCATAGCGCCTGTAATAAAGCGAGACATTGCTCTTGCCGTCGCGGCGGACGCTAGGCGGCATGACGAGCTGCACATCCGCGGCGAGCAGATCGCGCAGGGCGTCGAACCGGCGTGCGTTAAAAAGGTCGGCATAGGCTCTCAGGCGCAGCTTTTCCTGTTCGTCGATCGGCGTGGGCTCGGGCGGCGCGGCAAGGCGGCTTCGGCCGCGATGCAAGGTCGCCTTGACCGCCGCGACGCTGGTTTCGAGGATCGTTGCGGTCTCCGCGAGCGAATAGCCCAGGATATCGATCAGCACGACCGAAGCGCGTTGGGGCGGCGGCAGGGGCAGGAATGCGGTGAAGCCCAGCGTCACTTCGGCGCGCGCGGCGCTGTCCGTGGTCGGATCGCTATCCTCATCCTGCGCCAGTTCGAGCGTGCCGCCTTTCCTCTGGCGAAGCGCATCGATCGCGGCGTTGCGTGCGATGCGGAACAGCCATGCTTCGGGTTGGGCGATCGGCGCGGACCGGCTATAAGCGATGGTCGCGCGCGTCATCGCCTCTTGGACGATATCCTCGCCGTCGATCGCGGATCCCATTATGCGGCCGCAAAAGCTGTGCAGCCGTGGCCGCATGTCCCTCAGCCAGTCTCCCAAATTCTGATCGGTCAGCTCGGCCATCGATCGCTCCCTTGCCCAGATGACATGACGAAGCCGGGCCGTGAAAGGATTCTCACACGTCGGCGAATCCTTTCGAGCGCCGCATCCGTCAGGGGATTCGAGCGCTTTTGCTCGCTGACGGAGTTTGAGAAAATGCAGCGTCTGACCATCGTGCGTTACAAGGTGAAACCGCAATTCGTGGCCGAGGACGAGCGGCTTACGGGGGCATTGTTCGATCGCGTGTCACACGACGCGCTGGAGGGGATCAATTATGCGACCTTTCGCGAGGCGGACGGGCAGAGCTTCGTTCATGTGTTCGCCAATCTGCGTGAGGATTCGCAGGAGATCTTGACCGACCTGCCCGAATTCCAGGCGTTCGCGGCGACGATCGAAGAGCGGTGCGGTACGCCGCCGGACATTGCCCGGCTGAGCGTCGAGACGCTCCACGCCTACCGGTCCTCGATCATGTGAATTTGAGCGCAAGCCGCGGGAAGCGGCGGCGGCGAAGGCGGCATAAATGGGTCGGGTCAGTTCGAGGAGAACCAGATCATGACCTACCGAATCGAGGGTCTCGACCCCACCGCCTTCGCCGACACGCAGGAACTGCTCGCGGTGGGAGCGGTGCGCGTCACTGCCGACCGGCCGAACGCTTACCCCTGCCGGATCACGCTGGAGGATGCCGAGCCCGGCGAAAGCCTGCTGCTGGTCAACCATGTTTCGGCGGATGTCGCCACGCCCTTCCGGGCATCGCATGCAATCTATATTCGGGAAGAAGCGAGCGCTGCGTCGTGCCACGTCGACGCGGTGCCGGCCTTCATCGCCAGCCGCACGACGAGCCTGCGGGGCTTCGACGCGGCGGGGATGATCCGGGAGGCGGCGCTCGCTAATCCGGGCGAGGCCGACGCGGGCATTCGGAGCCTGCTGGGGAGAGAGGAGATCGTTCATGTCGATATCCACGCCGCCGCCTGGGGATGCTTCCTCGCCCGTGCGGAGCGGGACGATGGTTGAGACCGACGATCAGCGCTGGGGCGCCGTCCTGCGGCGCGACCGTGCCGTCGATGGCCAGTTCGTCACGGGCGTGCTCTCGACCGGTATCTATTGCCGGCCATCGTGCGCCGCGCGGCATCCGCGCCGCGTCAATGTCCGCTTCTTCGCGAACGGGCCCGAAGCGCGCCAGTTCGGGCTGAGGCCCTGCCTCCGCTGCCGTCCCGACGAAGTGGCGGCGGACGAGGCTGGAATCGCTCGTGCGCTCGCGCTGATCGCGCGGGCGGAGGAGCCGCCCACGCTCGACCAACTGGCCGCCGCCGCGGGCTATAGCCCATTCCATTTCCACCGCCTGTTCCGCCGCGCGACTGGCGTGACGCCAGCCGCTTATGTCCGCGCCGAGCGCGCGAAGCGGGCCGAACGGGCGCTCAAGGAGTCCGATACCGTGACCGAAGCTCTTTATGACGCCGGCTATGCCGCGCCGGCCCGTTTCTATGCCGATATGCCCGATCGTCTGGGCATGACGCCGTCCAAATGGCGCGACGGCGGACGCGGCGAGACGATTCGCTGGGGCGTGGCCGAGACTGATCTGGGCCCGCTGCTGGTCGCCGCCACGACACGGGGCATCTGCCGGGTCGCGTTCGAGACGGACGATGCCGTGCTTCGAGAGCATTTCCCCAATGCCCGGATCGAGAAAGGCGGGGCGGCGCTGGATGAGCTGCTCGCCGACGCGGTCGACTATGTCACCACGCCCGGCCGGGCGATGACGCTGCCGCTCGACGTGCGGGGTACGGCGTTCCAGCAGGCGGTGTGGCGCGAGCTGTCGCGCATCCCGCCGGGCGAGACGTTGAGCTATGCCGCGCTGGCGGCGCGCGCGGGCAGCCCCAATGCGGTGCGCGCGGTGGGATCGGCGTGCGGCGCCAATCCGGTGGCCGTGCTGATCCCGTGCCACCGCGCGTTGCGGGCGGACGGGAGCCTGGGCGGATATGCCTGGGGGTTGCCGATCAAGCGGAAGCTTTTGGAGCGCGAGGCTGCTGCCGGTTGATCGGCCACTAGCCCTTTTTCTTCGCCTGCCCGTCGTCCTTCGTCGTGTCGATCTCGGGCAGCGATAGCGGCGGCGCGTCCCCGTCCTTCAACGTCTCGATCGACCCCAGCATCTTCTTGGCGGTGGCGGCGGATTGCTGGTCGTGGACCGAAAAGGCCGCCGGCTTGAGCACGATCCGTGCCTCCGCATAGCGGCGGTCGCCGATCAGCGACCCGGCCAAGGTGAGGCGGTACAGGCTCGACTGAGGCTCGATCTCGAACGCGCGCAGCAGCCCAAGCTTGGCGGATTCGGTCGGCGGCAGCTGGGGGCGGACGAAGGATTGGTAATAAGCGAACAGGATCTCCGCATTGCCGAGCTGAGCTTCGCTCGCATCCACTATATAGCGTCGCGCCGCAGCCCATTTGGGCGCGCTATGGTCCTTCGCGCTTTCGAGCTTCTTCATCGCGATCAGGCCCTTGCCGAGCAGAGCCTGCCCATTCTTGGGCTGAAGCGCGAGCAGGGCGTCGGCGGTCTTGTCGGCGCCGTCGGTGTCATCGGCGGCGAGCTGGAAGCGCCATAGCAGATCGAGCGTCCCCACATCCTTGGGCGCGGCGGCGGCGCGCTTCGCGAGGTCGGCCGCGATGTTGGAGGCTTCTTTGCCGCGCAGGCCGCGCATGTAGAGCAGGCGATCCCAGACCAAAGCCTGTCCGGCGGGATCGAGCGTCTCGACCTTGATCTCGCCGATCGTGGGCGCGTCTTTCTGGCTGATATGCACGCCGGGCAGGGCGGGCGAATTGCGGTAGCTCTTATATTCGCTGACCAGCTTGGCGACGTCGCCGAACGCCTTGTTGGCCGCTTCCATCGGCTTCACGCCATCGCCGACCAGCGCGAGATAGCGGTGCAACTGGGGGGAGCGGGCTTCGTTGAAGGCCAGATAATGGGTCAGCAGCCAGGCTTCGCTGTAATAAGCGTAAACGGCGCGGTCCTTGCGGGCGTCGGGATCGTCGGCGAGCAGATCGCGGACCGGCACCGTGAGGTCGCCGTGAAGGTCGGCCAGGCGATAGCGGGCGACGTTGCCGACATTGGCTGACCCGTCCTTGTCGAACGTGGTCGCACCCAGCAGCTCGGCATAGCCCTCGACGAACCAGCCGGGATAGGCTGCGGTATAGTTTTGCAGCATGTAGTGGTGCGCATATTCGTGGAAGAGGACCACCTGCGCGGTGAATTCGTTGTTCGAGATGTCGAAATCGGTGATGCGGTTCGCCACCGCAACCGGCCCGAGCGGTCCCACCGTATAGAAGCCGGCGGCGCCGGGCTGGTTGATCAGGTTGCCGACGCTATCGTTGACCATGAAGACGGTGAGTGGGGGCGACGTCTCGTCCGGTTTGGCGATCGACATCAACCGCAGAAGTTGATCGTAGCGTTCGAGCGCGACGGCCGATTGCCTGAGTTCGTTCGCCGACCCCTGCGAATAGACGATGAAATGCCGGGAGATAGCGCGCCGCCATTCGGCATGAGCAGGCGTCAGGAAGGATGAGACGGCGGCGGCGAAGAGCAAGGTCTTGCGCAGTGAGGCGGGCATCATGGCCGCAGACTAGCGGCTTCTTGCACCGTGCCTATGGGATAGTGTCCATTTCCGATGCTTTTGGGTGGCTATACCCATCCTTCTTTCTACCTCACCCCAGCAAACGCGGGAGTCCATCTCCGGACTGCACCGCATGGAGCGGCGGCAGGTGATGGATGCCAGCTTTCGCCGGCATGACGGGGCGGAAAGAGCCCTATCGCGCCTCGGTCACGGTCGGATGATCGAAGGGGAAGTTGGGGGTGCGGACGTCGCCGAAGCAGCGGGTGCACAAGGGCACCTCGGCGTGGCGGCCCTCGTCCATCGTCTGCGCGAACTGGCGGCGGGCGAGGTTGGTCATGGTCTCGCGGAAGCTTTCGATCATCAGGTTACCGAGCGGCTGTTCGCGGACGAAGTCGTTGCAGCAGGGCAGGACCGCGCCATCGCAATCCACGATCAGATCGCGCGTCACGCTGGAGGAGCAGCGGATGGCGACGGGGGAGAGGGAGAGCTTCCCGAACAGGCTGAGGTCCTTCATGCAGCGGCTCGACATCGGATCGAACACGACCTCTTTCGCGCCGCGTGACAGGAACCAGTCCCGGATCATGGTGAGCTCGTCGCGATTGGCGCGGCTGACCGGGACGCTGACGCGGACTTTACCGGGGAAGTCGCGCAGGATCTGCTCATATTTCGGGAAGACGTTCTTCGCCCGGAGCGGGGTCATCAGATAGTCGTAGGTGGCGGGCGTGAGCGACTCGCAATGCAAGGCGATCAGGGTAACGTAGGGGAACAGCGCCTTGTGCTTGGCGCTGTTATAGGCGGCGCCGTTGGTGTTGACCGAGAAGAGCACGTCGGGGAGCTTCTCGTGCACATATTTGGCGCGTTCGACCACCATCGGATCGACCAGGCCGTCGCCGAACAGGCCGAAGCCGATATGGCTATCCACCGCCACGCCCTCTTCGACGATGCCGTCGATGATCTTGTGGAAGAGCGCCATCGGCATCGTGCCGCGGGGCGAGTTGGCGGTGCTGTCCTTGCCGGTAGGGCAATGGACGCAGGAGGCGTTGCAGGTTCCGGTTGTGCCGATGCCGACCGCGCCTAGATGCTGCACGCCGTCGCTGGGCCGCGGGCGCGCCTTGCGCAGCTCGCGTCGGGTCAGCGGCAGGTCGGAATCGAACAGCAGGGCGGTACGATAGGACAGCTTCGCCAGTCGGGGGCGATCGCGGTATGCCGCCATCTTGCCCCACTTCTGGAAGAGCAAGGCGAGCTTGCGGGCGGGGCCGGCGGGGGCGGTTTGTTCAAGCACGAGCGCCCCTTAGCATTCTAAAGGCGCTTTCCCAAAGCCGGGCGGACGGGCAGAAGCATCCATAGTGCGGTGGCAAGCGGCGATAGCGGTCTTCGGGGCCATTCTGGCAATGGCCGCCGGCGCGCAGGAGCCCGCACCAAAGGTGCCCGACCAGGCGGCGGACACCGCCGCTTCCGGCCAGCCGCATGTCCAGACGCAGATCGAGGCTCTGGCGCAGGACGGCGCCGAATATGCGGCGCTCTACGGAGTGCCGCTCGGCCTGGCGATGCGCGAGCTCCAGGCCGCGCAGGACAGCGTGCCCGCGACCGATGCGCTGGCGCTGGAGTATAAGGACCGGCTGGCGGGGATCAGCATCGCGCATGAGGGCGGCTTTCGGATCGTCGTGCTGCTGACCGGCGACCTCGCCGTCGAGCCACGGACGATCGTCGCGGGCGCAATGGAGGTGCCGGTAGTCTTCCAGACCGGCGCGCCGGCGACCCGGGCCCAGATACTGGACGCGATCGCGGCGCATCAGGCGGACATCCGCGCCGCGCTCCGCAGCCCGCCCGGCATGGGGGTCGATCCGCGCACAGGGATGCTGGCGGTGATGGTCAAGGCGGGGGATGTCGGCTCGGACGGGGTGGAGGCGCTGGCGGCGCGCCTGACCGCGATCGCGGGCGTGCCGGTGGCGGTGAAGGCGTGGGGCGATACCGATGCCGACCTGGCGGTCGCGGGCGGCGGGCGCGTGCTGGGCTATGACCCGGAGATCAACCACAAGGCGGTCTGCACCAGCGGCTTCGTGGTGACCGACGGGAGCCGGACAGCGCTGTCAACTGCGGCGCATTGCCCCGATCAACTTAATTTTATCGAACTTGATGGCGGAGAAATTCCGCTGACGATGGTGGGGGCGTGGGGGGCGCTCTATCAGGACGTGCAGATCCATGTCGGCGCGGACGGGGGGCAATCGACCAATGCCCTCGCGCCGCTTTTTTATGCGGACAAGGGCAAGACCGCGCTGCGCCCGGTGACGAGCTGGCGCAACCGTACCAGCACGCGGGCAGGGGACATGGTCTGTCACCGCGGCGAGCGGACGGGCTATAGCTGCGCCGAGGTGGAGTATCCGGACTATGCGCCGCCGGGCGACCTGTGCGCGGGGCCGTGCGAGGCGACCTGGGTCGCGGTGCGCGGACCGACCTGCAAGGGTGGGGACAGCGGCGGCCCGGTGTTCGCGGGCACGATCGCCTTTGGGCTGGTCAAGGGCGAGAGCCACACCGGAGACGGGCGCTGCCGGCTCTATTATTATATGTCGACCGACTATCTGCCGCCGGGATGGACGGTGGCGGTGAGTCGCCCCGGCGCGGCACCCGGAAAATAAAAAACTTCAGATTCGAACTTAATGATTTACCCATTTGGTTCGTTTCTTATCAAATTCACAAATTCTACTAACCATGGTGGTTTCTCTCCGGCCTCTCGCACCGACCGATGCGCCGCGCTTCAATCCCAATATCCACGGCTCTATACACCAATGTTCACGTTTTGTCCAGAGGCGGTGCGGTGCGATCCCGGCCGGATCAGCCTTTGATATCGCTTTCCGCCCCCTCCGTCAGGCTGCGCCTGCCAATTCCCCCTGGCGGGGGAGGATTGGGAGCCTGCTGGATGTCGATCCGCTCGGGGCTAGCTCAGCCGAGGCCCTGCCCCTTCGCCCAGCTGGCGAACAGTTCGGGCCAGCGGTGCGCGTTCTCGCCGGCCGGGCCGGGCACGAAAAAGCCGTGGCCTCCGGCGGCGGGCAGGTGCGTCTCCACCTTCACGCCCGCGGCCTTGAGCGCGGCGCGCATCTCGAGCGTGTTTTCGACGGGTACGACATTGTCGTCCTCGGCATGCACGAGGAAGCAGGGCGGGGTGGTGGCGGAGACATTGCGGGCCGGGCTGTGCGCGCGCTGGACGTCCGGCGCGGAAGCGGGGCCGAGCAACATGTCGCGCGAACCGCCATGCGCGAGCGGCGAAACCATCGACTGGACGGCGTAGATCGGCGCGGCGATGGCGGGCCGTGCGCTCAGCCGATCGGCGGCATCGACCGGATCATAGACTTTGACGCCGTGGCGGGTGGTGAGATCGCCGCAGACGTGGCCGCCGGCGGAAAAGCCGAGCGCGCCGATCTTTTCGGGATCCACATTATATTGCGTGGCGCGCGACCGGATCAGCCGCATCGCGCGCTGCGCATCGGCGAGCGGCACGTCGGCACGGTTCGCCCAGCCTTCGCCCGGCAGCCGGTAATAGAGGACGAAGACGGTCCAGCCGCGCGCGGTGAGCGAGGGCGCAAGCTGATAGCCTTCCCCGTCGATCAGGATCACCGAATAGCCGCCGCCGGGCATAACGAGCAGCGCGGCGCCGTTCGGCTGCGCGGGGCGAAACACCTTCATGCGCGGCCGGGCGATGCCCTTCACCACGCGGCCGTGATGTTCGGCATTGCCGTTGTCGATCACCTGTTCGACGGGCAGGACCGCAGGGGCGCCGGGGGGCGTACCGGGCCACAGATCGATCTCCTCCGCGGGCGAAGCGGGCCAGGTGCCCGGCTGCGGCGCGGCATTGGCGGCCTGGGCCAGCAAGCCGGTGGCGAGCCCGGCCAACAGGGTTTCGCGGCGGCTGAGCATAAGCGTTTGTCCCCTCTTTTGGTTGTGGTGTCGGGCATTCACGGTTGGGGGAGGCCTGTCAAAGGGATAGCGCGGCGCAGTTGGTGGGCGGGGCAGGTCTAAATAGTATAGTGTCCCCGAATTCTTGCTGCCGTCCAGGCAATTGCGGAGCAGGGTGGCGATCCATTATCATCACTGCGGATTATGATCCGGGGGAAGATGTGGATCGCAGACAGCTTCTGATCGGCGGGATGGCGGCAACTACCGTCAGCGCCCTGGCATTGCCGGCGAGAGCCGCCGCACCGCCGGCTTCGTCCGATCCGCTCAACCCGCCCGGCATCAAGATGGCGGGGATCAGGATGCTTCCCGTGCGCGGCGGGCGCTACAAGGTGTGGACCAAGACGATCGGCGATGGGCCGATCAAAGTGTTGTTGCTCCATGGCGGCCCGGCGGCATGCCATGATTATCTGGAGGCGTTCGAAAGCTTCCTGCCGCCCGCCGGCATGCAGATCATCTATTATGACCAGCTTGGCTGCGGCAATTCCGACAGTCCCGACGATCCCTCACTATGGACGTTGCCCGGCTTCGTCGAGGAGGTGGAGGAGGTCCGCCAGGGGCTGGGCCTCGATCGCTTCGTGCTGTTCGGCCATAGCTGGGGCGGCATGTTGGGCATCGAATATGCGCTGAAATACCAGCAGCATCTGCGCGGGCTGGTGATTTCGAACATGACCGCCGGCGTGCAGGCCTATCTCAAGCATATCGCGGTGCTGAAGGACCGGCTGCTGAGCCCGGCCGATCGCGCCGCGCTCGACAGGTTCGAGGCCGCGAAGGATTATGACAATCCCGGCTACATGCAGCTGATGATGGAGAAGGTTTATCCGCAGATGGTCTGCCGTCTGCAGCCCTGGCCGGAGCCGGTGACGCGATCGTTCGGCCGGATGAACGCGAAGATCTATGCCCAGATGCAGGGCAAGAGCGAGTTCCTGGTGACGGGCAACCTCAAGGATTGGGAGCGGTGGGACCGTCTGCCCGAGATCAAGTCGCGCGCGCTGACGATCGGCGCGGCGCATGACGAGATGGATCCCGACGATATGGTCAGGATGGCGCGGCTGATGCCCAATGCGCGCAGTTTCGTCTGCCCCAATGGCAGTCACTTATGCATGTGGGACGATCAGGCTTTCTATTTCGAGCATCTGATCGGCTGGCTGCGGACGGTGTGAAGGCCCCCCGGGGGGGCGGATGCGCGATGGTACGCTGAAGAGCGCGCGCCGCAGATTTATCCGTGGAGCAGGTGCATCGTCACCCGAATCCCCTGTCACGGGAATCGCTATTCGGCATCAAGCCAGGCGTTGCTGCAGATCAGGATGAGCTCGCGTCGGGCGGCCGGCTCCGCCAGATGCGCTTCGATAGCCGGCCGGTCTTCCTTCGGCACGTGGCGGATGACTTCGGAAACGCTGCGATAATGCCCCGATTTTGCCAGATCAAACGCCCGATCGATTGCCTTACTCTTCGTCATCGGCTCTCCGTACCGCAAGCCGGTAGCTTTAGGCCATAGCGGGCAATCAAGGCTGGACGGTCGCGGCGGCTGCGCGGTCGGCTCGAAGCGGACCACCGGCTGATCAGCCCGGCCGAAATAAGTATAGTGTCCCCGAATTTTTAGTGTCCCCGAATTTTTTGCCGCGTCCCTTATGAGATGCCAACACGGATTAGGGGGGAGTGCGGGAGGACGCGGCTCAGCGATTGCCGAATGGGTAAAGGGTGAGGATCGTCATGCGGCTGTTGACGGGATAACGCCGGATGAGCAGGCCGCGTCCGCCGGTCGCGGTGCCGGCACGGATTTTCAGTATCTCCGCCCGCGCATCGCGCAGATCGTTCAGGTCGAGCCACGGCGCCTGAGCGGGACGATCGTTGCGGCAGCAATGGGCGCTGTAGAGCCTGGCGTCACCCGGCAGCATCGCGAGGAGGCGATCGGCGGTTGCCGCATAGGCCGAGAGGCTCGAATCCGGCATGAAGGCGTACAAGCTGGTCGGGTAGAGGAAATCGCCGGTGAAGAGGAAGCGATTGGCCGGATCGTAGACCGAAACCGAGGTCGCGGTATGGCCGGGGGTCGACAGAATTCGCACCTGCCGTCCGCCAAGATCGATCGGGCCGTCGGGCTTGATCCACAAGCTCACCCGGAAACGCAGCGGATCGTTATCGATATATTCGTGCCGGCTGAGATGAACATCGCCGTCGCCGCGCAGGCGCCCGCGGGTTTCCGGCAGATCGATCAGGGCGACCGAGCGGAAGCTGCGCAGCCCGTTGGTGTGATCCCAATGGAGGTGGGTGGGGATGACGGTTACGGGCAGGCTGGTGAGGCTGGTGAGGACCGCGTGGATGTCGCGCGGGGTGGCGCCTGAATCGATCAGCAGCGCGCGTTTCTTGCCGACCAGCAGATATTCGTAATTGTCGGGATCGGCCTGCGGCTCGCCGATGGCGAAGGTAGCCGGCGCGATCTGCTGCACGCGCCAATAGCCGGCGACGACCTTGCCCAGCGCAGGCCCGGGGCGGGGATCGAACGCCTTCGGATCGGCCGGACGAGGGAGGACGGGGAAATCGTGGTGGAGCGAAAAGATGAAGGCTTCGGCGAAGAGGGTTGGCGTCAGCGTGAAGGCGATCAGGGTGATGACGGCGAGGAGAGCCGTCACGGCAAAGGCGCTACGCTTCCAGCTCATCGGCGGCCCCTCACATGGTTGAAAGGCAGCGTGATCCTGCCCGATAGCCGGGAGACGTACGTGCCACCGGCTGGTTGAGCCGGCTTTGTCAGGGCTGCCCGATCGGCATTTGTTGCACAACCGGAATGGTGAGATGGTTCTGGCCGGCGGGCCATGCCCGGGGTGCAAATAGTATAGTGTCCCCGATTTTATAGTGTCCCCGATTTAGGAACGTGCCGTTCGACGGCTGGACGCGAACGTTCGCGGGATGGCTGCAGCACTCGCAGCACCGAACCGCGCGTCCGGCCCAATCAGGGTGCATCGGCCCCAATGGTTCCTTCACGAAACGATCGCGGTTCAGGCGTCGGGGTCGGCCTGACCGACAGGCTGCGTAGCACAGGTTTTTCGCCCCTGAGGGAATATCATGAAATCCAGATTTTTTGTGGTCGCGCTCGCCGTGACGGGCATTCCTCAAATGGCCCCGGCTGCCGTCGGATCGGTCACGTCGGTGTCGGTGAATGTCAGGCTTGCCGGGCGAAACCCGATCGAGCGATCGAACACGCACAGCGGGGTCGCCGGATCGGTCAACAATAGTGGGCACGAAATTAAGGTTTCAGACGGGGACTATCTTGCGAAAAGCATGGTCGCAGCGGGCGGCGGCAATGCCAGCCTTTCGCTCAAGCTCGGTATGAATGACGATCCGGGCGCGCTGAACGAGTCGGACGCGACGGCCAAGACAATCGTAGGCGACACGCTCACCTTCCTGAATGCAAGCCAGTCGCCGCAGATTCTGCATCTGCACAAGACGATCCGACTTGACCAGTTTCAGGACGGCGGATTCACGCCACCGTTTCCCGAACAAGTTTTGACGTCCGAAAGCGTATCCGGGAAAGCGGAAATAGCCGGTGACGGCATAGCCGGTGGCTCTATAACCGATGATTACAACTTTTTCGCGAATTCCAAGGGGCATACCGATTTCGAAAGCCTCAGGCTTCCATCCATGGTGGATTTCGACATGGATTTTTCGGTGGGAGATACGAAGGAGTTCGACCTTAGTATTTCCGCATTTTTCCAGATGATCAATTTGAACGACAATTCCGGAACGCCCACAAACACCTACTCGCTTGCGATGGATTTCCTCTCTGGTGGAACGCTGACGGATGTCGCGACGGGCAAGGCGGCGTGTGGCATTACCGCGAGCTCCGCGTCCGGCTTCGACTATCTGGCGGGTATCGACGTCGGCGCTTGCGGCATTGACGGCGGGGGCGGCGGCAGCGTGCCCGAGCCCGCCAGCTGGGCGCTGATGCTCGGCGGCTTTGGCCTGGTGGGCGGGACGCTGCGAGCGCGCGGATCGTGCAGGCCTTCCTTCGCGAAAGCGCGCCGCGCGCCAGCGATGCGCAACGCGCGCTTGCGGGGGATATGCTGAAGACGACGCTGAGCGGGATCGGCAGCAGCTTTTCGGCGCTGCCCCGGACGGCGGACGAAATCCATGCTTATGCCGACGCGGTGGCGGATATATTTTGTGCGTATCTTGAGCGTTTGGCGGGTGCAGGCTGAATGTGAGGTTGGGGCGCCTCGGCCTAATTCGTGGAAATAAGTGCACTGTCACCGGAATTGAATTTTCGAGGAGGGTTCGAGCTCCGTGTTCGTTCCTTCATCACGACGCCGAAACCCGAACCCTCCTCGATTCACAAACCGAAATATTCACCATAGCGATGATGGACGCGAGATGTCCTCACGACCTGATGAACGCGAGCAGATCGGGGTTGAGGACATCCGCATGGGTAGTCAGCATGCCGTGGGGGTAGCCGGGATAGGTCTTCAGCGACCCGTGCTTGAGCAGATCGACCGCACGCGGCACGGAGCTTGCGAAGGGGACGACCTGATCGGCCTCGCCATGCATCACCAGCACCGGCACGGTGATCTTCCTGAGGTCTTCGGTATAATCCTCCAGCCAGGAATCGACCGTCGCATGGTGGGCGAGGGCACCGCCGGCCATGCCCTGGCGCCACCAGTTCGCAATGACCGCCTCCGACGGCTTCGCCCCATCGAGGTTGTAGCCGTAGAACGGATTTTCGGGGACGAAACGGAAGAACTCCGCCCTATTGCCCAGCACGCCCGCCCGGATCGCGTCGAACCATTCCGGCGGTTGACCGGACGGGTTGTCGTCGCTCCGGTACATGTTCGGCGTCAGGGAGGCGACCAGCACCGCCTTTGCGACCCGATCCTGGTGGCGGGCGACATAGCGGGCCACCTCTCCGCCACCTGTCGAGTGCCCGATATGGATCGCGTCGCGCAGGTCGAGATGTTCGGTCAGGGCCGCGAGATCGGCGACCCAATGATCCATGTCGTTGCCGGTGCTGGGCTGATCGGAGCGGCCGTGGCCGCGCCGATCGTGCGCGATCACCCGATAGCCGTGCTGAAGGAAGAACATCATCTGGGCATCCCAGTCGTCCGCCGACAGCGGCCAGCCGTGGCTGAAGACGATCGGCTGACCCGATCCCCAATTCTTGTAGAAGATGTTTACGCCGTCTGTGGTCGTGATCGTAGGCATCGTTCGGTTCCTTTCCCAGTGTGCCGCGAAGGAGAGTCATCGCTCGCTGGCGCGGCGGCCAGCGACGATCCGGTAAATTAAAATGACCAGTCGTCTATTAATCGGTCAAAATATTCAGGTCAGCAAAGCGGGCAAAACAAAGCGTTCGAAGCTGTCGAAGGGCGCGCGGCTGCGTTCGACCTTGGCCCGCATGACCGCCCCTTCGAACGTGTCGATCAGCGCGACGGCAAGCTGGCCTGGATCCTTTCCGGCGGAGAGATCGCCCTTCTCCTGCGCTTCCCGCAGGCATGCGGCGAGCGCGGCCGACCATTCGCGATAGATGGCCGCGAGCTTGATCCGCACGTCCTCGCTCGTCGGCGTGACCTCCAGCGCCATGTTTCCGATCAGGCAGCCAACCGCGTAACGGCGGCGTTCGTGAAACTCGGCCAGCCCCGCGAAATAGCGCGCGATGCGCGAAAGGGGCGGCGTGTTGTGTTCGCCCAGGATGGAGCCGTATTCGGCAACCACTGCATCCCAATATTCCGTCAGCACCGCGACGGCGAAAGCCTCCTTGCTGTCGAAATAATTGTAGAATGACCCCTTGGGCACACCCGCGGCCGCTGTGATCTCCTGCACGCCGGTAGCGTTGAAGCCGCGGCTGCTGACGAGGTCACCGCCTTTTTCGAGGAGGCGCGATCGGGTTTCGGGGTTGGCTGATCTGGGCATGGCTTTATAAATGACCGGTCGTCTTTTAACTGTCAACAGGTTTTTTTGGCGTTGCCGAGAGCCCCGAACAGAGGGGTTTTTGGCTTGTCGCGGCTCGCGGCTGGGCTTTGGTTTCGGGCTTTGCCCTGCGCGCGTCGTCGAGACGATCCTTGCCCGAGCCGCTCTGGCTGCCAGAAATAAATGCACTGTCACCGCAATTCCCGTTCTGGGGCCTAATCAGTATAGTGTCCCCGAATTTTTGCGCGCCAGCTTTCGCGGGTGGATGCCTGCCCTTAGCCATCAGGAACGGGTCAGGGCCCACGGTTACGACCACGCGCATGTGGGGCAGACTTGCAGTGCAGCCATTCACGGATGGCGACCGGCGCGTACAAATCGGCCCGCCGGGGAGCGGCCTCGCCGAGGAAGCGCTCGGTGGCGATACGCGTCCTCGTCATCCCATCGTGCCGTCGAAAATCTTATCCTGATCGGACGGCAAGACCCTGGCGGGCGCTCTCAAGGAACCTGTGTGCTGTGGCGGGCAATTCCGTATCGAGCGGCGCCCCGTCAGCCCGGACAGGGACATCGGTGCTTTCGGATAAGGCCTCGCCATAGATGATCATCAGCTCGGTCCGGCGGTCGGCCGACGGCAGGTGAAACAGGCGAACCATCACGATATTGCGCGGCAGGGTGAGGTGCTTGCTTTCAAGCAAGCTTTCCAGGGCCGAACCGTCCGATCCCTGATCGCTCCTGAGCAGATCGCCCAGACCGGAGAAGCCTTTCACATCATAGTTGAAGCGGAGATTTCCCACCTGCGTCACTGGCATGGCGGCATAGTCATAGGTCATCCGGTTTTGCGGCAGGACGTGCTCGAACTGGATCAGGTAAAATCGGCGGACGATGTTGTCCCGGCCGGAGCTTGCAAACACATATTGCTCCGCTTCCGAATTGCCGTGGATGTTGACCGCCTGCGTGCCGATGAACCGGGGATCGCCCCGGACGCTAATGTTCGCGCGGGGCAATTCGTCGGACGTTATGGTTCTGCCCTGGATGTGACGAACGGGATTCTTGCCCGTGCCGCCAGAACCATAGGCAAGCGTCGCACCGCCGAGCGCGAGACATGTCGCCGCGATGAGCATCCCGCGAAGGCGCGGCGAGGCTTGTCGTTCTGAAGACTGCATTCGATCCCCTCCATCAATCACGGCCTTTGCCGGCGCCGTCCCAGCGTAGCACGGCCAGGATCGGGAAGTGATCGGACGGGTAGAGGCTGCCCCGGTGGGTGGTGATCGTGGCGAAGGAGAGGGGCGTGAAGCCTTTCTCGAACATCCAGTCGATGCGCTGATCCGGCTTGCCGGTGAAATTGTGAAAGGTCTTTTCCGGGCCGCTTACCTTCGGCGCGGCGGTACGGACGTCGGTGAGCTGTGCGGCCAGCAGCTTGTAGGCGTCGCTGCCGGGGATGGTGTTGAAATCGCCAGTCACCACCACGGGCAGGCCGCTGTCGCCCATGATCCTTGCCATCTGCTCGAGCAGCACGCGCACGCCCTTGGTGCGGGCGGGCTCGTCCTCCGCGCGATAGAAGAGGTGGGTGTCGAACAGATAGAAACGGCGGTGGCCGGCCTTCTCCTCGAACAGGCCCCAGGTGGCCATGCGCGGGAAGGGCGTGTGCCAGCTGTTGCTGCCCGCAATGTCGGGCGTGTCCGACAGCCAGAAATTGCCGCTGCGCACGAGGCTGAGCCGATCGCGGCGATAGAAGACGCCCATATGCTCGTCGGCATGCCCGCCCCGGCGATCGACGCCGAACCAGCGATATTCGGGCAGATCGTGGACGATGTCGTCGCCCTGGATCTGGGTGAGCTCCTGCGTGCCCATCACGTCGGGGCGGGCGGCCTTTACGGTTCGCATGAAGAGAGCGCGGCGGTTGGGCCATTCCTCGGCGCCATCATGGGTGCCGAGGGTGGTACGGGTGTTGAACGACATTACGCGGAGGGGGGCGGCGCGCGGCGCGGCGGGGGCGGACTGCGTTAGGAGGGCGGCTGCGGACGCAGCGGCGAGGGTGAGCTTGCGTAGCATTATGGGAGGGTACGCTTGGGTCGAGGGTTTGCAAACGATCAGATAGCCCGCAGAGGCTATTAGGTATTGTGTCCCCAGAATTGATGCCGCTGTCGCCGCCGGTGATCAGCGCCTTGCGGCCCGCCAGCCGGCCCGATCCGACATAGCTGGTCTCACCATGATCGGGCCGCGGATCCATGCGCGAGGCGAGGTCGGGCCAGGGCTGTTGCTGGGGCTTGAACGGGGGCTTGGGATATTTGGAGCGGGGATCCTGCTTGCCGCCGCGCGGCCTGCCCCCGGGGCGTGGGGGCCTGCGCGGTCGCGGGCGACGCGGCGAGCGCCGCTGCCGCGCCCAAAGCTGCTGCGGTCGTCACCTGACGGCGTGTTTTCTCATCCATGTCCGGAACCCGTGTGCGAGCTGGGGCGGCACGCTCAACAATTGAGGTGGGATAAGGTTGCGGGAGGGGAGCGCGGATTCCGATGTCGGCTCTATGGAGGCGCGTACTCGGTATGCGGGCGGGCGGCCGCTCTTGTCCGTCGGCCACTAGTAAAGTGTTCCCGAATTTCCAAACGGCTATTCAAGTGAGGTCGCCGTTCTGACTTGGCGGCCAACTATTGCGGACTCGTAATGAGATACCTACATGTAGTGTGCGTTCGGCGATAGCCCACATGCCCACCTGTCGGGAAACCCTGCAGCAGCGCTTAGCAGCTACTGGGCGACCACGTTTCGAGGCGACCTTGCCTCTTGGCTGACAATCCCCTCTGACGAGGGTTTGTGGTTTGCCGAACGAGAGATGAGGGAGGTGTTTATGACCCAAAAGTCACACACCGGCCTTGATCGCGACAAGATCCGCCTCTGGATCGCAATCTGTGGATTGCTGAAGGTGGTTGGTGAAATCGTGATCAAGGTCGTCAGCTATGGCAGTCGCAATCCCCAATTTCGAATACAGCTATCGCCGCAAAGGTAAGCCGATCTTTGTCCCGACCGCTATCGGTCGCCGGATCGGGAACGAGGTAAAGTCCGAGGTCGAATCGGCTTACGATTTCGATCCGATCTACTTCCATTTACGGCGCGGCGGCCACGTGGCCGCAATGCACCACCACCGCGACAATCTCTCATTTGCTCGTATTGATATTTCGAAGTTCTTCTACAGTGTCTCGCGACGGCGGGTACAGAGCGCCTTAGATAGGATCGGCGTTCCAAATGCGCGCTTCTATGCCAAGTGGTCCACAGTTGAGAACCCTTACGACGATCCCAAGTACGCATTGCCGTACGGTTTCGTTCAGTCGCCAATTCTGGCCTCTCTTGTACTAGCTACGTCGCAAGTCGGCGAGCATTTACTTGCGTTGGATCCTGCTATCAGCGTGAGCGTCTACATGGACGACATCTCGCTCTCTTCTGACAATAAGGACAAGCTGGAAGAAGCCTATACGTCGACGCTTGCGACGCTTGAGCGCGATGGATTTCAACTGAGTGCAGAAAAGCTGCGCCCGCCGGCCGCCAAGATAGATATATTCAACTGCGATCTCATGCATGGGTGCTCCACGGTTCAAGACGGACGAGTAGCAGAGTTTTTCGCGAACCAGCCCAACCCGTTATCCGAAGAGGCATTCTTGGCTTATTGTGCTAGCGTCGAAGAAGGGAACCGCTAGTTAGCCCCAATTTGCCGACGATCTATGCGCGGGTTAAGTGCGTTGCTTCCGCAACTCGAAAACGTGATCCCCGGTGCCTAATCACGGCTCATTCAGAAGACGGCGAAAACTCGCCGATCTTGTCGGCTCTACTGATAGGTGCATCTATTGCCCTGCAACGAGCCAGACCGGCTCGCTAACGATTGAGCATATGCCTCCCCGCGGAATTTTTCGGGGCAAGCAACGGCCAAAGGGCTTTGAGTTTGCTAGTTGTGCGGGGTGCAATCAAGGAACCAAGGCTGCTGACGCCGCTGTCGCCTTCTTCGCACGAATAGATCGGGCGGGAGAACCTTTCGACGAAGCCTTCACCAAAGAGTCTCTGAAGTACCTTCTAGCAGCCGAATCGGGTGCGCCGGGACTGATCAGCGAGATTTTCGGAGACGATAAGGTACAGAGGACATGGGTCCGAGGTAGTTCCGGTCTGACGACTCCAGCAATAACAACAAGTAGCGGGGCAATCGCGAAAGCTCTTCTTGACGTTTTTGCCGGTAAGCTCGGGATGGCAATTTACCATGAGCATATGGGGCAGCCACTGCCGCTGGAAGGCGGAGTTCAAACGCTGTGGTTTCTGAACGCGGGCCTGTCGCAGAAAACAGCGGAAAGTATGCTATCGATCCTACCGGGCTTAGGCACGCTGCAGATGGGGCGAAAGAGTGTTTCCGGACAATTCGATTATCGCTGGAACAGTGATGAAAAAGGGATCGTCGCGGCTCTGACGCACTTTCATTCCAATATTCATTTCTTCACACTGGCTATGGCCGAGCTTCTGCCATTCAACCTACCAACAGGCCTCGCTTCGAATAACTTGATGCGTCCTGGTGGCTTGGTGGAGCACATGCCTAAGCACCCGCCGGCGATACTGATGACTTCTAGGTCTGATGCTTCGGGCCTGATATTGCCCGACCGTTTCCCACCTCAATGAGGTACTGCTGACGCTCAAATAATACGATTTCGGATTCGACAGCAGTTGTTCGGTGAGGCCTTGCGATATCTACCGGTAGATAAGCGCAATACCCAGCTTGCTCAAAGAAACGAATAAGGATCCACATCCACCGCCACTCGCACCCCACGCGGGAATTGCATCGGCCCCAACCACTCCCGGATCACATCCTGCACATCCAGCGCCCGCCGCGCGTGCACCAGCAACCGCTGCCGATGCCGCCCGCGCAGCATCGATAGCGGCGCGGGGGCAGGCCCAAACACCTGCATCCCCTCCACCCGCGGGGCGGCGCGGCCGATGGCTTTGGCGGTGGTGGCGGCTTCCTCGGCGTTTTCCGAACTCACGATGATCCCGGCGAAGCGGCCGAAGGGCGGTGCGCCGGCGTGGCGGCGGGCTTCGGTTTCGGCGGCGTAGAAACTGTCGGCGTCGCCCGAGACCAAGGCCTGGATCACCGGGGCGGCGGGCTCGTGCGTCTGGACGAGCACGCGGCCGGGCTTGGCGCCGCGGCCGGCGCGGCCGGCGACCTGGGCGATCTGCTGGAAGCTGCGCTCGGCGGCGCGAAGGTCGCCGCCCGACAAACCGAGATCGGCATCGACCACGCCGACGAGCGTGAGATTGGGGAAGTGATAGCCCTTGGTGACGAGCTGGGTGCCGATCACGATGTCGATCTCGCCCGCCTCCATCCGGTGGACGAACTCGGCGGCCTTGGCGGGCGACCAGAGCGTGTCCGAGGTGACGATCGCGGTGCGCGCGTCGGGGAAGAGAAGCGCGACCTCGTCCGCGATGCGTTCGACGCCTGGGCCGCAGGCGACGAGGGCATCCTCCTCCTTGCATTCGGGGCAGGCGCGGGGCGGGGGCATGACATGGCCGCAATGGTGGCAGGCGAGGCGCGCGGTGAGGCGGTGCTCGACCATCCAGGCGGTGCAATTGGGGCATTGGAAGCGATGCCCGCAATGGCGGCAGAGCGTGAGCGGGGCATAGCCGCGCCGGTTGAGGAAGAGCAGGCTCTGTTCGCCCTTCTCCAGCGTCTCGCGCACCGCATCGACCAGACCGGGGGCGAGCCAGCGGCCGCGATCGGGGCGGTCATAGGTCATGTCGATCGCGGCGATATCGGGCATGGTCGCGCCGCCGAAGCGGGCGGGGAGCTTCACTTCCTCGTAGCGGCCCTGGGCCACCATCTGGCGCGTCTCGATCGCGGGGGTGGCGGAGGCGAGGATGACGGGGATTTGTTCGAACTGGCCGCGCATCACCGCGACGTCGCGGGCGTGGTACATGACGCCGTCTTCCTGCTTGAAGCTGGCCTCGTGCGCCTCGTCGACCACGATCAGGCCGAGGTCGCGATAGGGCAGGAACAAGGCCGAGCGCGCGCCGACGGTGACGAGCGCCTCGCCGCTGGCGATGGCGCGCCAGGCGCGGCGGCGCTGGGACTGGCGCAGGTCCGAATGCCAGGCGACGGGGGCGCAGCCGAAGCGCTCGGTAAAGCGCTTGAGGAAGGGTTCGGTCAGCGCGATTTCGGGGAGCAGGACAAGGGTCTGGCGGCCGGCGCGGATCGCGGCGGCTACCGCCTCGAAATAGACCTCGGTCTTGCCGGATCCGGTGACGCCGTCGAGCAGGATCGGGGCGAAGGCCTTGTCGTCGACCGCCTGGGTCAGGCGCGCGGCGGCGGCGGCCTGTTCGGGCGAGAGCTCGGGGGCGGCGTGATCGGGATCGGGGAGGGGGAAGGGATCGTCGACGCGGACCTCCACCGCCTCGATCGCGCCCGCCTTGACCAGCCCGCGGATGACCGCATCGGAGACGTCGGCGATGGTGGCGAGTTCGCGCACGAGGCCCTGGCGATTCTCGATCCGCTCCAGCGCCTGTTCGCGCTGCGGGGTGAGGCGCGGGGGGATGTGGCCGGTGGGCTTATATTCGACGATCGTGCGCGCGCCGTCGAGCGCGCTGGCGGAGGCGAGCGCCATACGCAGCACGGCGGCGGGCGGGGCGAGGTAATAATCGGCGGTCCACTCGATCAGGCGGCGGAGCGAGGGCTTGAGCGGCGGGAGATCGTAGACGCCGAGCAGCGGGCGCAGGCGGTTGTCGCCGACCTCCGCATCGGAGGGCATATGCTCGGGTTCCCAGACCACGCCCGCATATTGGCGCGGGCCGAGCGGGGCGAGGACGATCGAGCCGGGCTGGACGTCATGTTCCGGATCGATGCGGTAATCGAGCGGGCCCAGCGCGGGATTGAGCAGGAGGACGCGGGCGCGCTTGTTCATGCGGGGTAGGTAGGGTGTCCGGCGGGAAAAGGGAATCCGGGGCATGCGGGCGTGGCGCGCCGCGAAATTAGTATAGTGTCCCCGAATTAGGGTGCCAAATTGGGGCGATGTCCGCGATGCCGGTCGCTCGCTGCCCGAAGCCGTCCAAAAGAATTTGCGGGACGATGTCGATTTCCGCGAGGATCGTTCGTCGTCCCGATGAGACGCTAAATGGGGCAGCTCGAAACTGGAGGCAGACGATGCGGGTGATGGTGTTGGTCAAAGCGACCGAGGACAGCGAAAGGGGCATGGCCCCGACGCCCGAGATGCTGGAGGCGTTCGCGGCGATGGACCGGTTCACCGAGGAATTGGTCGAGGCCGGTGTGTTTGTCGCCGCCGCCGGCCTCAAGCCGAGCGCCGAATCCAAGCGCATCGCCGTCGATGGCGCCAGCCGCACCGTGATCGACGGGCCATTCGCCGAGGCGCGCGAGCTGGTTGCGGGTTTCTCGATCTGGGAGGTCAAGGACATGGACGAAGCGGTCGCCTGGGCGAAGCGCTGCCCCAATTGCATGCCGGGCCGGAGCGAGATCGAGATAAGGCCATTTTACGAGGCGGCCGATCTCGGCGACTTCGTGACCCCGGAGGAGCTCGCGGCACCCCGCGGCGGGGAACGCGGAACGCTTGGTGTCGCCTGATCGCGCCAGGCTAAAATATTTTCGTCCCCCGTGTCGATCTGCGTCGGGTTCGCTCGTCGACACGATATCCGGCGCAGCTTTGCCGGCCAACACAAGGAGTCTGAAATCATGCGTGTGATGGTGCTCGTGAAGGCGACCGAAGACAGCGAACGGGGCCTTTTTCCGACGGAAGACATGGCCGCGATGTTCGAGGCGATGGGCAAGTTCAACGAGGAGCTGGTCAATGCCGGCGTGATGTTGAGCGGCGACGGGCTGAAGCCCTCATCGGCGGGCAAGCGCGTCGCCTTCGACGGGCCGGGCCGGACGGTGATCGACGGCCCGTTCGCCGAAACGCGCGAGCTGGTTTCCGGCTTTTGGATCTGGGAGGTGAAAGACATGGACGAGGCGGTCGCCTGGGTGAAGCGCTGCCCCAACCCGATGCCCGGGCCGAGCGAGATCGAGATCCGCCCTTTCTACGAGATGAGCGATTTCGCCGAGGCGATGACGCCCGAGGCCGAACGCATCAACGACAGCATCCGCGAAAAGCTCGCCGGCAACTGACCGTCGGGCGTCGCCCGCTTGCCTTGCCGGCGGCGCTCGTTGAAAAAGCCGCATGGCGGCAGGCGGGACAGGCGCGGACACAGGCAAGGCGATCGAGGCGACCTTTCGCATAGAGCGGGCCAGGCTCATCGCGGGCCTGGCCCGCATCGTGCGCGATGTCGGCCGGGCCGAGGAGCTGGCGCAGGACGCGCTGGTCGTGGCCCTGTCCGAATGGCCGAGAATTGGCGTGCCGACCAACCCCGGCGCGTGGCTGATGACCGCGGCCAAGCGCCGCGCGATCGACGCGCTCCGGCGCGACACGATGCGCGCGCGCAAGCATGATGAGATCGCGCAGGAACTGGATGGCATGGTCGACGGTGCGATCGAGGCGATCGAGGCGGCCATGACCGACGATCCCGGCGACGAGCTGCTGGGACTCATCTTCACGGCCTGCCATCCCATCCTCTCGCCCGACGCCCGCGCGGCGCTCACCTTGCGCGTGGTTGGCGGCCTGACGACCGACGAGATTGCGCGCGCTTTCCTGTCGAGCGAGGCGACGGTCGCGCAGCGCATCGTTCGCGCGAAGAAGGCGATTGCGAAGGCGGGGTTGCGTTTCGAGACGCCGAAGGGCGCCGAACGGGCGGCGCGGCTGCCTTCGGTGCTCGAAGTCATCTATCTGATCTTCAACGAAGGCTATGCGGCCACGGCGGGCGACGACCTCGTCCGGCCGGGCATCGCCCAGGAGGCGCAACGGCTGGGCCGCATGCTGGCAGGGCTGATGCCGGAGGAATCCGAGGTGTTCGGGCTGCTCGCCTTGATGGAGATCCAGGCGTCGCGCCTGCCGGCGCGGGTCGGCCCGGACGGCGCGCTCGTGCCGCTGACCGAGCAGAATCGCGCACGCTGGGACCAGTTGCTGATCCACCGGGGTCTCGATGCGCTGGCCCGCGCCGAGGCGCTGGGCGGGGGCGGCCCCTATATGCTGCAAGCCGCGCTCGCCGCCTGTCATGCGCGCGCGCACCGGGCCGCCGATACCGACTGGCCGCGCATCGCGGCGCTGTATGACCAGCTCCGGACGGTCATGCCGTCGCCGGTGGTCGATCTCAATCGCGCGATCGCGCACAGCATGGCGTACGGGCCCGACGCGGGCCTGCGCCTGGTGGACGAGATTATCGACGATGCGGCGCTCCGCAATTATGCGCCATTGCCCGCGGCGAGGGGCGATTTCCTGTTTCGGGCGGGCCGACTGGCCGAGGCGCGCACCGCATTCGAAGCGGCCGCCCGGCTGACCCGCAACAGCCGCGAGGCCGCCTTTCTCCTCGCCCGCGCAGACGCTTGTGGGGGCTAGCCGGCCAATGCGTTTCAGCGCGCCGCGAAGAGGAAGCGGATGAAGGTCGCGAGCCCGAAGAATAGGGCAGGAAAACCGAAACAGACGACAAGCGGGATCTGGGGCGGTGGCTGCGAATCCGGCCCGAGCAGGCGCGGTACCAGATAGAAGAAGCTGCCGGCCAAGGTCGTGATTGCCGCCCATTGTATCAGGAAGGCGCGGGCGAGACGGTGGGTCGCGGCGGTCGTGCTGGGCGCCGCCACGCCTTGGGCGGCGGCTTTCAATCTTTCCCACGAGCGCACGCCGATGGTCAGCTTGCGCGTTGCCGGGCGACCGAAATGGAGCCGGGTCATCGGCATGAGGAAGCGCGTCACCGGCTCCGCCTCGATCTGGTCCCATGGCACCTGGAAAGGGCGCTGGAACGGGCCAAACATCCGCCACAGGCCGACTCGCAGCCCCGACCTGCATGCCGCGAGCGTGAGGATGCCGCTGAAATTTACCCCACCCATCGCGCCCGACTGCCCGCCGATCTCGAGCACTGGCGTGTCGTCGTCGCGGGGGAATTGCTGCTGGAGCTGAAACCAGCCGGAAAAGAGGCCGAGAAGCGAGGTGATCAGCAGCCAGAACAGCACGAAGAAAATAGGAAAGAGGGCGATTAGCCAAGGCGGCAGCGGGGCCTCCGTTCCTGTCACCGCACCGCGCCCTTGATGAGCAGGCGCGGCAGCAAAGCGATTGCGCCCAGGATCGGCCATTTGCGCTGCCAGGGGCGGATTTCGATCTTCTGTCCCGAATGGCGGCCGATCTTCCACGCCAGATAGTCGATGCCGCCGGCATAGGTCGCGCTGGCCTTGGCGAGGCGGAGCAGGGTGAGCGCCTTGCCCTCGCGGCGGCGGCGGGCCCAGCATTTGCGGCCCTGCGCGCGTTCGGCGGTGGACATCGGGCGGTCGAACACCAGTCGGTCGTTGACGACGCGGGCGGCAAGGCCGGCGGCCTCCAGCGCGGGGCCGGTGAAGGCGCGGTAGCGGTCGGGGTCGGCATCGACCACCGATCCGGCGCGGCCGGCGCGCTCGGCGCGCAGCTCGGCCGCATAGGTCAAAGCGAACGCCCGGCGCCACAATTCGAGCGGGTCGATGCTGTCGGGGAGACAGGGACGCGCGGCGTCGAGCAAGGTGGGCGCGGCCTGCGTCACCAGAGCGATGGTGCGGTCCGCGGCCGATTTGTCCGCGGCCCACACCAGCCGCGAAGGCTGGGCGAAGCGCGCCCAGACCGAGACGTTGCGCGTCCGGGGCGAGACGAGACGGGCGAAATCCGCCTCGGACAGGATCGCATATTTCGCGACCAGGCCTCCCTGTTCGAACGGGAAGACATTGGGCGGCAGCAGCCGGTTGGCGCGCGCGAGCCAGGTCTTGCCGAACGCCTGTTCGTAATCGGCGACGATCAGGTAGAAATCGAGCATCAGCCCTTCGAGCCGCGCCTCGCGGAGCGTCGAGCCATAATAGAGGACCGCGCGGGCGCCGGGATATCTGGCCGCGATTTCCGCCGCCATGTCCGCGACCGCGGGCAGGACCGGCCGGGCAAGCTCCTCGGCGACGAGCGCGCGGAGCGGCTCGCGTCGGCCGCTCACGCCGCCAGGCGCAGGAAGGGCAGCGGATCAGTCGGGCGCAGGACGATCGATCGACCCGAACGCGCCTGGAATATCTCGCCATCGAGGATCACGCTCGACCGGTCGCCCTCGATCCTGATCTCGTCGCCACGGCGGATATGGACGCCGTTGAGGATACCGCTGCCGAGCCTGCCGAGCAGGCCCGCGACCAAAGCCCGGATCAAGGCGACCGGATTCTGGTCGATCGCCATCAATTGCAGCGCGCCCGCGGGCTGGTCCGCCGCGATCGAGGACCCGATCAGCAATTTCTTGAGCGTGGTGACCATCAGCAGCGAGAAGCTGCCCTGGATCGCCCCCTGCTGGATCAGCGACACCTTCACCGGCGCGGGCCGGTCGGGCAGGAACCGCGCGCGGATGCCGAGCACGAGCGAGAGCATCAGCGCAAAGGCGGTCAGCACGTGGCTAAGCCAGTTGGGCAGACCGAGCGGATAGATTTTGTGGCGGCAATAGAGCATGACCTCGGTCAGGCCGGCGCCGCCCAGGAACATGCCGAGCACGGGCTTCAGCCCGTCGGCGACGCCATCTTCCTCATGCGTAAGCGCGATCAGCTCGCGCGTGACGATATAATCGTTCAGATCCGCTTCGCGCGCGAGATGGAGCACGCGCTCCAGCGCCTCGATCGGGTCGCCCGCCGCGCCCAGATCCAGCGCGATCAGGTTGGTCTTGCCGTTGGGCAGCACGGCCACCGGCGGGGGCGGGCCGTCGAACTGGCTGCCATGATAAAGCTCGGTCAGCGTCGCCTGGACCGTGCCGTCGCCGCCGTTGATCACCAGCACCCGCGGCTTGACCCGGGCGATGGTGTGCAGCGCCGCGTCGATCTGTTCGACGCGTTCAACCTCGTAGTGAAAGATTTCAGGGTGATGCGCGCAAAAGCTGCGAACCCGTGGCAAGATCGAGCGATTGCCCGTCGAACGCGGATTGGAGAGAAGCGCGATCTGGATCATCCGGGGTCTATTTGCCTGCGCCGATCGGCCCAAGGCTGGTGCCGTGGACATAGTTGAGGACGACCGGCACCGGGGTCAGCCCGGTGACACGCACCTGGACCTGCACCGGCGAAGGCTTACGCTTGAACATGGCGTCGAATAGCGAATAGCTCGGATTGCCCGAGAAACCGCCGCCGTCGCTGCCGATATCGACCGACCCGTTGCCATTGGCATCGTGGCGCACCGAAACCGCATAAGCGCCCGGATGCGGCACCGGCATGCACACATCGATCGCGCCCGAGGCGGGTACGCGGAGTTCGACCCGCTCCAGATAGGCGCCCTTGTCGAAATAGCGCGCCGGATCGCCGCCATAGGATTGGACGCGCACGGTGCCGGTGCGCGACTTCAGCCCCTCGACGCGGACCAGCATCGCCGGCTTGGTGCCGTCGCAATCGTCCGCATGCGGCCCGAGCACCGTCGCACCCGCCGCGCCGAGCGGCGTTGCGGCGGCGATTAGGCCAGCAAGGAACGACATGAATTTCGACATGACCTCGATACTCCTGGAAGCTATAGGGCCGGGCCCTGTTGACGCCCGGGCGATATTCGCCTCCTTGGTGTTTGCAGATTGGCCGTGAATGCGGCCAGAACATGGTGACGGAGCGACGGCATTTTGAAATCGGCAGCGCTTGTTGATCGCTACCTCGCGCGCCTCATCGCCGTGCCGCTCGTCGCCAGCCTGGTGATCGCCGCGATGTTGCTGCTGCTCGAGAAGATGCTGCGGCTGTTCGACTTCGTCGCCGAAGAGGGCGGCCCGGTCAGCGTGGTGTGGCGCATGCTCGCCAATCTGATTCCCGAATATCTGTCGCTCGGTATCCCGATCGGGCTTATGCTGGGGATATTGCTCGCCTTTCGCCGGCTCGCGACCTCGTCGGAGCTGGACGTATTGCTCGCCTGCGGCTTTTCCTACCGGCGGCTGCTGCGCGTGCCTTATATGTATGCGATCGTCGCGGCTCTGGTGAACCTCGCCATCGTCGGCTTCCTCCAGCCTTATTCGCGTTATGCCTATGAAGGGCTGCGCTACGAATTGCGGACGGGCGCGCTGGGCGCGTCGATCAAGGTCGGCGAATTTACCAAGCTCGGCAAGAATATGACGGTGCGGATCGAGCGCAGCCAGGATAGCGGGCGCCAGCTTTCGGGCATCTTCGTCAATGCGCAGGGGCAGGACGGCAAGACGCTTGCGGTCACGGCCGAAAAGGGTCGCTTCATGGCGACCGACGATCCCAACACGATCATCTTCCGGCTGCATAACGGCACGCTCGTCCACGACGCCCCGGCTTTCCCTGTGCCGCGCGTGCTGAGCTTCGAAAGTCACGATCTGCCGATCGACCTGCCCAAGGAAGAGGCCTTTCGCCAGCGGGGCGGGCGCGAGGAGCTTACCATTCCCGAGCTGGTCAAATCGAGCGTGAACCCGGCGGAGAAACAGGATCGTGCCAAGAGCCAGGCCGAATTCCATTTCCGCGTGACCGAAGTCGCGACGATCTTCCTGCTGCCCTTGCTGGCGGTCGCGCTGGCCGTCCCACCCAAGCGCTCGACCTCGGCGCTCGGCGTCTTCCTGTCGATCGTGATGATCGTGACCTATTACAAGATCAATGAATATGCCGAGGCGCTGGGCGGTAGGGGCAATATCAGCCCGCTGGTCGCGCTGTGGACGCCGTTCCTCCTGTTCGCGATCCTGATCTGGTGGATGTACCGCACGCTCTCGAAAAAGCCGGGCGGTCAGCCGATCGGCGCGCTCGAACGGCAATTCGCCAAGCTGGGCGCGCTGGTCAAGAAACTGTTCAGCCGGTCCAACGCACGGCCCGCAAACACATGAAGCTCAACGTCTCCTTCTTCGCCTCGCGCACGATCACCTGGTATATGGCGCGGTTGTTCGTGGTGCGCAGCTTCGCGGTGCTGGCGGGGCTGGCGATCATCCTCATGGCGCTCGACCTGCTCGGCGAAACCGGCGACATCCTTGCGGTGCCGGGCAATGGCGACGCGCAGCTCTGGTATTATATTTCGCTGCGTCTGCCGCAGATCATCTCGCGTTTCCTGCCTTTCTCGGTGCTGCTCGGCACCTTGATCACGCTCGCGACGATGAACCAGAATAGCGAGATCATCTCGATGAAGGCGGCAGGCATTTCCGCGCATCAGATATTGGCGCCTTTGATCGTTGCGAGCATCGGCATCGCGGCCTTGTCCTTCTGGTTCAACGATCATGTCGTGGCACGCGCGACCAGCGTGCTCAGCGCGTGGCAGGATGTGGATTACGGCCCGATTCCGCAGACGCACGGCGTGGTCGGCAATGTCTGGGTGCGCACGGGCGAGGATCTGGTCCACGCCGCGCAGGTTACGGGCAAGGGGCCCACCACCGTGCTGCATGACGTCACATATTATGATCGCACCGCCGACCGGCTGACCGCGGTGGTGAGCGGCACGACCGCCGTGCCCGCCGACGGCGGCTGGCGGATGAACAACGTGCGCATCTTCGATGTGCGGGCAGGCAAAGTATCCAACCGTCCCAGCGTCACCGTCGCACAGGGCGTGGCGGCAGATCGCTTCACGCTGGCCGAGGTCAAACCGGACGGCATGTCGTTCAAGGCGTTGGCGCGCGCGATCGGCGATCTGCGTGCGGCCGGACGGCCCACCGTCTCGCTCGATACGGTGCTTTGGCACAAGATTTCGGGCGCGCTATCGGCGGTGCTGATGCCGTTGCTGGCGTCGGTCGCGGGCTTCGGGTTGGCGCGTTCGGGCGCCTTGTTCATCCGCGCGGTGATCGGCATGGCACTGGGCTTCACTTATTTCGTGGCGGACAATTTCGCGCTCGCAATGGGTAATATCGGCGCCTATCCGCCGCTGCTCGCAGCCTGGGCGCCGTTCCTGCTCTTCCTGTTGATTGGCGAGGCCGTGCTGATCCGTACGGAAGAATGATCGCCGCGCTGGCCGCTGCTGCCTCAATCAAAGACTAGAGCGTGAACTCATAAACGAATGCTTTCGGCGCTAGGGCTGAATGACTGAGATTGGGTGGGAAGCGGACTGGCCGATTTGAAGCGATGACCTTCAATAATGGTCGTTAAAACTTGAATCCAGCCAAAGGGCTTGAGCTAGGCGTCGGCCATCCAGTTTCAACGAAAAATGGTGCGGAAACAAGATTGCCAGCTGCATCAACCGCTGGATCAAACTTCATGTTCATAATTCGACGGCAAGCTTCGGCATTCAAGGCCTCGCTTTTGGCGCGGTGAATTACTTCGCAGCTAACAGGAAAACCGTGCACATCGATAATACCCCGAGAAACAGAAATATCCTCTGGATCAGCGTTCTTTTCGAGGGGTATTTGTTCAAAACGCTCCTTACCAATATGTCCGTTAGGCTCCGGAAACGACTTAAGACGTCTCATATCTTCCGGAGGTAGACCAGATGCTTCTATCAAAGCCTGTTCGCATCGACGTAGTGCAATGATAGCGTCAGCCAGTTGGGGAACTGGTATCTGCAACCCAACATTTCCCGCCGGCATTACGAACAAATATCCGCTCTTTGCCGCCCGATCAAAATCGTCTGGGACCAGAAATGTTCGATAGACACGATGGAGGCCGTCGCGTTCGCTGAATATTTCAATAGTCTCGCTGCGTCGCGTCTTTTCGCTTCCATCGAGTCCGATTTTTGCAGTTACAACTATATGAGCACCCCTTGGATGCTCGAATATTATGGTGGTTCGGAAGCCGTACTGACGGGGAAATTGGTCGATCCGAAGGGTCGATATGCTTGCACCACTTGAAAATGCGTGAGTCAGAAAACACTGACCGTCATTGCCAGTGAGCGTCCATTTTCCGGTCGGCGAGAATGCTAGCGGCACCGACGCTGCCCCGTTGGTGGACAAACTAAGCATCAGTACAATCAAAGCGATACAATACTTTATGAATCGGCAGGCCCGCCTCAGCGCTGCTCTCTCTGAAATGAGCTCACCTGAGCTGGCGACAAATGCAATCTCATCGTTTGCGCCGGTAATGACCATTCTCGCACCCTAAATTTCTCGGCAAGTGTCCGCAATCGGGAACCGCGCAGCCTCTTTTGAAGAGCCTATATGGGTCGTTAGCTGCCGGACCGCTCCTGGTAAGCGTTTCGCCAGCCGGGAACGGCGCAGATTGGGTGGGAAGCGGACATTGCTCGGTCGCTGTGCTAAGCTATTGCTTGAGGGCGAGGGAATGCCGATGGCCGACACAGACGATCGCGACGCGCTGGATGCCATGACGGCGGCGCCCGGCCATCACGACATCATCCTGGAGAACGATCAGGTCCGGGTGCTCGACACCTGCCTGCGCCCCGGCGAGCGCACGCCGATCCATGCGCATCGCTGGCCGAGCTCACTCTACGTGATCAGCTGGAGCAATTTCCTGCGGCGGGATGCGGGCGGCAACGTTATCGTCGACTCGCGGACGTGGGATCGCCAGCCGGCGCCCGGCGAGGCGCTGTGGTCCGCGCCCCTGGTGCCGCATTCGGTGGAGAATATCGGCGAACATGAACTGCGCATCATTGCCGTCGAGCTGAAACAGGCTGCGCCGTAGCCTTGCGGCGGCAATTGGGTCGTTAGCCGCCAGTCCGCTTTATGAGTCTACGACCTAATCCACCCGCTTTCAAAAAGGCCGCCGCCTCTCTATATGCAGGGCGTGACGGCATCCCGCCGCCAAAGGAGAATGCGCTATACCACCGCCCATGATGCCGCGCCGCCCGCTGGGTGCGCCGCCGATGCCGCTGAACGGCCCCCGTTACAACGAGTTCATCCAGAGCCAGAAGGTTCGGGTGATCGATGAGAACGGTGAAAATCTGGGCGTGATGTATACGCGCGAAGCGATGGCGCAGGCGCAAGAGATCGGGCTCGACCTGGTCGAGGTCTCGCCGAACGCCGATCCGCCGGTCGCCAAGTTCCTTGATGTCGGCAAGTACAAATACGAGGCCCAGAAAAAGGCCAACATCGCCCGCAAGAGCCAGAAGACGCAGGAGATCAAAGAGATCAAGATGCGTCCGAACATCGATGACCATGATTACGACACCAAGATGAAGAAGGTGTTCGAGTTCATCGAAGAAGGCGACAAGGTGAAGGTCACCCTGCGCTTCCGCGGCCGTGAAATGGCGCATGGCCAGCTCGGCATGCTGGTGCTTCAGCGCGTGCAGGCGGACGTGGTCGAAGTGGCCAAGGTCGAGCAGCATCCGCGCATGGAAGGCCGTCAGATGCTGATGGTGCTGGCGCCTAAATAAACGCCGTTTCCCGATCAGGGATCGAGGCCCCGCGCCGGATGGATGCATCCGCGCGGGGCTTTTCGTCAGGTGCCCGGGCGGGCCTGGTTCAGCTCGGCCTTGATATTGACCGCCGACTGATAGGACGGACGCTCGCCGTCTTGTAGGAACAGGGTTCCATTCTTCGGCTGGCGGGTCGGCAACGCATTGCGATCGATCGCGCCTTCCAGGCTCAGCGCGAGGTCCAGCGCGAACGTGTCGCTGAGGAACTGCCAGCTATGCGTCCAGTTTCCGACCGCGTTCGGGTATGTCCTGGGATCGAGCCTTTCGAAAACGTCGCCACAATTCACGTTGACCGCCTTTTCCGGCGCTTGGTCGGGCAGGCCGACGCGCCCCGCGCGCGGCGCGGTGCCCAGCCGCTTTGCGTTGGACACCGCCAGGACGGAGTCGAACGGATTGGCGTAGTTGGTGAAACGCATGATCCTGTCGAACATGGGCTGGCACCAATCCGAGCCGTTGTTCAGGCTGGATCGTGAAACATCGCCGCTGATGAAGGCGACCTGGCCGATCCGCCAGTCGCTCTTGAAGAATTCTCCCTTCTTCTGCGCCACGGAGAAGGCTTCCATGATGACATAGGCGCCGGTCGAATGCCCCAGCAGATGGACGTTGGTTTCACAACCGCTCCTCTGATTGACGACCAGCAGGGAGAGGCAGTCGGTGACCAATTTGTCGGCGACGTCGGCCGCATTGTCGCGATCCTGCAGATATGCGAGCGTCTGGTCGTCGCTGGGCCAGTCGAACGAGACGATCGTTCCCCGCCACTGTTGCTTCTGCATATTGGCGCGCAAACAGCGCATCCGCGCCAGCACGTTCCCGATCAGGTTGTTATAACCGTGGACGAAGACCAGGACATCGCCTGTCGGGCTGATCGAATGGGGGTTGGGGCTATAATCCGCCGTGGCCTGGACCTCCTTGATCCAGCTACCGCGGTCGATGACGTGCGATCCGTCATACAGGGGCTCGTCGCGGGGAACGCGCACGAAGCAGACCGGCCCCACATCGGCAGTGAACTGGTTGTCGCTGCCCAATTCCCGCGTAACGATCAGATAGTCATAGTCCATGATCTTTCCCCAACCTGACCAAGCCATGCACGACTAGGGCCGTTTCGGAAGGAAATTGTCAAAGTCCTTTGGTGCCCTTTGGGTGGATCCGCCGGCGGCAGGCGCTTGCCAGATCGCGCCCCTTTCCCCATATGGCCGCCCGGGAGTCGGGCGGACGGCGTCGTCGCCAACCTGGTCAGATCCGGAAGGAAGCAGCCACAACGATTTCTCGTCGGGTCGTTCCGGCTCCCACCATTTTCGCGAATGGGCGATCGCAAGGCGATCGGCCGCGACAATCCCAAGCGGCGAGAGCCGGCGCCGGGCCGCCCCAAAAAATTCGCAGCCCATGTCACACGATGACGCGCTGTCTCGTCAGGTCTCCGTCAACATAAGGAGACCGACCGATGAAACCCCGCCTCAACCCGTTCGCCGCCGCCCCCAAAACGATCCAGGCGTTCGTCGATTTCAGCAATGCGATGGCCAAGGATGGCGTCGAGAAATCGCTCGCCGAACTGGTGAAGATCAGGGCCTCGCAGATCAACCACTGCGCTTATTGCCTGCACATGCATACGCGCGAGGCGCTGGAGCAGGGCGAGAGCGAGGTTCGGCTGACGATGCTTGCCGCCTGGGCTGAATCGCCGCTCTACACCGACCGCGAACGCGCCGCGCTTGCCTGGACGGAGGCATTGACGCTTCTTCCCGAGACGGGCGCGCCCGATGACGTCTATGCTGAGCTCCAGGCGCATTTCACGCCGGAGGAGCAGGCGAAGCTGACCATGCTGATCGGGATCATCAACGCCTGGAACCGCTTCGGAGCGGGTTTCCGTGCGGTGCACGCCTTGCCGCACGCCGAGAAGGCGGCCGCGTGAGCGACGCGGACGCAGCGGCGAGTTTCGATCCGCTGCGTCCGCGGCTGATCCGGGTCGCCTATCGCATGCTCGGATCGATGGCGGATGCGGAGGACGTGGTGCAGGACGCCTTCCTGCGCTGGCACGGAACGGATCGGGCGGCGGTGCGCGAGCCCGAGGCGTTCCTGCGCCGCGTCGTCACGCGCCTCAGCCTCGATCAGCTCAAGTCGGCGCGCGTGCGGCGCGAGCAATATCTCGGCGAATGGTTGCCAGAGCCGGTGCTGGAGGCGGAGCCCGTGGAGGATGTGACCTTGCCTCTGCTGATCGCGCTCGAACGACTCTCGCCGCTCGAACGCGCGGCCTTTCTGCTGCACGACGTGTTCGGACTGGATTTCGACGAAGTCGCGCAGTCGATCGACCGCGACCCCGCCGCCTGCCGCCAGCTGGCCGCCCGGGCCCGTACGCATGTGCGCAGCGAACGTCCGCGCTATGAACTGGACAAAGCGCGAGGGCTCGAGCTCGCCGCCGCTTTCTTCAAGGCCTCGCGCGGCGGTGAAATGGACCAGCTCCAGGCCCTGCTGGCGCAGGATGTGTCGGTCCATTCGGACGGCGGCGGCAAGCGGCCGGCGGGTTATCTGCCGATTTTCGGCATCGACAATGTGATGAAGCTCCATCGCTCGCTCGCGCGGCTGCTCGAAAAGGGGCCGTCCGAACTGGTGAGCTATGGTTTCATCAACGGCCTGCCCGGATTCGTGACGCGCGAGGCCGACGGCATTTTGCAGACCACCGCTTTGCTGGTGGTGGAGGGTGAGGTCCACGCCATCTACGTGATGCGCAATCCCGACAAATTGGGGCACCTTGGAGAGGGCCGCGTGCACTGATCGCTTTCATTCCCCGCCCGCTCGGGCGCCATGATGGGGCTTAATTCGCGCCGGGGCTGACGCGCATGCGCTTCCACCCGTGCCGATCAGGCCCTAGAGTGGCGCCAATGTCCGACTCCTTCGATCTCGGCGAGCCGCCGCAGCCCAAACAGCGCGGCAACGCTTATCGCGTGCTTGCGCGCAAATATCGCCCGCAACGTTTTTCAGAGCTGATCGGGCAGGACGCGATGGTCCAGACCCTGGGCAATGCGATTCGCCGCGACCGGCTGGCGCATGCCTTCCTGCTCACGGGCGTGCGCGGAGTGGGCAAGACGTCGACGGCGCGGCTGATCGCCAAGGCGCTGAACTGCATCGGACCGGATGGGCAAGGCGGGCCGACGATCGATCCGTGCGGCGTGTGCGAGCCGTGCGTCGCGATCGCCGAAGGCCGCCATATCGATGTCGTCGAGATGGATGCCGCGAGCCATACCGGGATCGACGATATCCGCGAGATCATCGAGGCGGTGCGCTATTCGGCGGTCTCGGCACGCTACAAGGTCTATATCATCGACGAGGTCCACATGCTGTCGAAGGCGGCCTTCAACGGGCTGCTCAAGACGCTGGAGGAGCCGCCGGCCCATGTGAAATTCCTGTTCGCCACGACAGAAGTGAACAAGGTGCCGGTGACGGTGCTGTCGCGCTGCCAGCGCTTCGACCTCAAACGGATTCCGGCGGATCTGCTCGCCGCCCATTTTGCGCATGTCACCGAGGCCGAGAAGGTCGAAGCCGAACCGGAAGCGCTCGCGTTGATCGCGCGCGCGGCGGAAGGGTCGGTGCGCGACGGCCTCTCGATCCTCGACCAGGCGATCGCGCACGCGGATATCGACGGCGACGGGGTCAAGGCGGCGCAGGTGCGCGACATGCTCGGCCTGTCCGATCGCGGCGCGATAAGGCGGCTGTTCGCCGCGATCCTGGCGTCGGACGTGCCGGGGGTCCTGCAGGCGGTCGAACAGCAGGATGCGCTGGGAGTCGAGCCGTCCGCGCTGCTGCGTGGCCTGCTCGAAGTCGTGCATGGCGTGACGCGCGCCAAGGCGGGCGGGGCGGAAGATCCCGCGCTCAGCCATGAGGAGCGCGAGGCGTTTGCCGACTGGGCGAGCCGGATGGGCTACGCGACGCTGCATCGGCTGTGGCAATTGCTGCTGAAAGGCCATGGCGAGGTGCAGGCGGCACCGCATCCGCGCGAGGCGGCGGAGATGGCGTTGCTGCGTGTTGTTCATGCGAGCCAGTTGCCCGATCCGGGCGAACTCGCGCGCAAGTTACAGGCGGGCGAGGCGTTTGCGCCTGCCCCGGCTGCTGCTGCTGCGCCGGCTCCAGCGGCGCCCGCGGCCGAGCCTCCGCTGCTGGCCTTCCCGGAGACGTTCGAGGCCCTGGTCGCTCGGGTAGATAAGGCATCGCCTCTGCTCGGCCAGCAGCTGCACGATTTTGTCGGGCTGGTCCGCTATGCGCCGCCGCAAATCGCGCTGCGGCCGATCAAGCCTCTGCCCGGCGAGTTCGCGCGCCAGCTGGCCGTGGTTCTGAAGACGCTGACCAACGGCGTATGGGATGTGGAGCTCAGCGACGCACCGTCCGAGCCCAGCCTGCTCCAGCAGGAACAGGCGGCGGCGCAGGCGGCGCGCGACGAAATCCTCAATGCGCCAATGGTGGCGCAAGTGCGTTCGGTCTTTCCGGACGCCGAACTGATCGAAGAGACACGGAGTTTGTCGTGATGGACATGAACGAGCTGATGAAGGCGGCGCAGGAAGCCGCGCAGAATATCCAGAGCCAGATGGCGGACGCGCAGGCCAGCCTCGACAAGATCGAGGTCGAGGGCGCGGCGGGCGGCGGTCTGGTCAAGATCCGGGCGACCGCCAAGGGCCGGATCCTGGGCGTCGACATCGACGAAAGCCTGCTGGCTCCCGCCGAGAAACAGATGCTGGAAGATCTGGTCGCCGCCGCGATCAACGACGCGCGCGCCAAGGCAGACACCGCGGGTAATGCCGAGATGGCGAAGGTGAGCGCGGGGCTGCCGCTGCCCCCAGGCTTCAAGATGCCGTTCTGAGCGCTCGAGACATGGACTGGCCTTACCGGCTTCGGTAAGCGATCCGACGATGGGGCCGCACCGATGACGATCGCTTACCTTGTGAATCACTATCCCACGGTGAGCCACAGCTTCATCCGCCGCGAGATTCTGGGGCTGGAGCAGGCCGGTATCGCTGTGCGCCGCTTCACGCTTCGCGCGCCCCCCGCCAATCTTCCCGATCCGCAGGACCAGGCAGAGGCTGCGAAAACCACGATTGTGCTGGATCAGGGCGCGTTCCGCCTGCTTGCGGCCACTGCCGGCCAGGCATTTCGGCAGCCGCGGCGCTGGTTCAAGGCGCTGCGCGTCGCGATCGGCATGGGGCAGGGCGCGCCGCTCCGCATCGTCCGGCAAATGGCTTATCTGGCCGAGGCGTGCTGGCTGGCTGGCCAGATGGATGGCGTGGACCATCTTCACGCGCATTTCGGCACCAACGGCGCCGCGGTCGCACGGCTGATCCACATCCTGGCGGATATTCCCTACAGTTTCACCGTGCACGGGCCGGAGGAATTCGACGGGCCGTTGATGCTCGACCTCCCCGGCAAGATTGCCGACGCGCGTTATGCGGTTGCGATCAGCTCGTTCGGCCGCAGCCAGTTGATGCGCTGGACCGACCCCAAGGATTGGGGGAAATTGCTGGTGGTGCGCTGCGGCGTCGACGCGCTGTTTGCGAAGGCCGAGCCCCAGCCGCTGGTCACGGCGCCCGAACTATCCTGCGTCGCGCGGTTGAGCGGCCAGAAGGGCCTACCGCTCCTGATCGACGCGGCGGCGCTGCTGAAGCGGCGCGGCGTCGATTTCCGCCTGACACTGGTCGGTGATGGGGAGATGCGGCGCGAGATCGAGCAACAGATCGCCGACAATGGCCTGCAGGATCGCATCGTCATTACGGGCTACCTGTCCGCCGAGGGTGTGCGCGCCGCGGTCACGGGCTCACGCGCGATGGTGCTGCCGAGCTTCGCAGAGGGGCTGCCGGTGGTGATCATGGAAGCGCTCGCCTTGCGCGTGCCGGTGATCGTAACGCAGATTGCGGGCACGCCCGAGCTGGTGAACAACCAATGCGGATGGCTGATCCCGGCGGGCGCGATCGAGCCGCTGGCCGATGCGATGCAGGCGGCGCTGAACGCAAGGCCCGAGGACTTGCGTGCGATGGGCGAGATCGGCCGCGCGCGCGTGCTGGAACAGCATGATGCGCTTCGCAACGCACGGTCGCTGGCCGAGGCGGTCGGCGCCTTATGATCGGGGTTATCCTGCTCGTCGCGCTAGCACCGTTGTGGCTGATCGACGGGGTCTTTCTTGCCGAGGTGCTGCTGGGTCTTGCCCCGCAGCGCCGCCGGATACTGCCGCAAGGTCCGCGCCGGATCGCCATCCTGACCCCCGCGCATAACGAACAGGGCACGATCGGCGCCTCGGTTGCAGCGATCGGGCGATATCGGCCGGAGGGAACGCGCCAACTGGTGATCGCGCATAATTGCAGCGACGGCACCGCCGACGAGGCGCGCGCGGCCGGCGCGGACGTGGCCGCGCTCAACGATCCGGATCGGCGCGGCAAGGGCTACGCCCTGGCCTTCGGGCGCGAGCAGCTGGCGGACGATTCGCCCGATATCGTGATCGTGATCGATGCCGATTGTACGATCGATCCCGGCACGATCGAGCGGCTGGCCGACGCCGCGGCGGCACATGGCAGCGCGATCCAGGGCAGCTATTTGTTCCGCAGCCGGCCCGGCGACGCGCCGATGGTGCAGATTTCGAACTTCGCGATGCTGGTGAAAAATCTGGTGCGCCAGCGCGGTGGCAGACGGCTCGGCACGCCCGCCTTGATGACCGGATCGGGCATGGCCTTTCCGTGGGCCCGCTTCGCCGCGCTCGATCTGGCGACGGGCAACATCGTCGAGGATCTGGCGATCGGACTGGAGCTGATCGCGGCGGGCGCGCCGCCGGCGTTCGAGGAAGGCGCGCGCATCTGGTCGGTGCCGAGCAATGTCGCGGGAACCGAGACGCAGCGCGCGCGCTGGGAAGGCGGTTTCATGGCGACCGCGCGCTCGACCGCGCTTCCGCTGTTCGGGCGCGGGCTGGCGCGGCTGCGCTGGCCGGACCTGTGGATGGGGCTGCATTTGATGGTGCCGCCGCTGACTTTGCTGCTCTCGATCAATGCATTGGTGTGGATCGCGACCGGCCTGCTCGCTTTGGTTGGGCCGAACGCGCCGTTCGCACTGTCTTCGGCCCTGTTGGCCGCGATGCTCGTCTCGGTCTCGGCGGCGTGGCTGGTTGCGGGGCGCGAGATGCTCGAGCCGCGAATGCTGATTCGGCTGCCATTCTATCTGGTCTGGAAACTCGCACTCTTTGCACGGCTGGTGCGCAAGACGGAAAAGCAGGCCTGGGTACGGACCGAACGCGTCGACTGACCTATCGATATTCGATGATGCCGCGTTCCCGGCCGAGCGCCCGGCCGCCCCAATAGGACAACAGTCCCGCCATCGCGGCGAACTGATGGAGGACGCGCAAGCCGCCGGCCTGTATCGCCAGCGACAGGTTCGGCATATTGCGGCGTTCAGCGAGCGAGAGCCGCAGCCACTGCGCGACCAGCAGCAATGGCACCAGCAGAGCCGCGAGCACGAAGCGGCCGTCCGCCAGCCCGAGCAAGACCAGGAGCAGGAAGAGCAGGGGAGGCACGCCACCCCAGGCGACCATGCGCTTCACCTGGCCGATATCGCCGGGCAATGAGCGCTTGCCGTGGCGTGCGACATGGCTGGCGGCAGCAAAGCCCGCGCGCTTGGCGCGACGCCACCATTGGCCGAAACGCACTATCTGTGCGTCGTGCCGCGTCATCGGCGCGTCGATCCGTGCGAAGCGCCAGCCCTTGCCGCCCATGCGCAGGCACATGTCCGGCTCCTCGCCCGCGATCAGCGCAGGATCGTAGCCGGATACATCCCTGAGCGCGTCGATCCGGAACATGGCGTCGCCCCCGGTCGCGAGCGTGGGCCCCACGGCGACATTCCATTCGACGTCGCACATCCGGTTGTAGAGGCTGCGTTCGGGCGCGATCTCGCGCCGCCGCCCGAACACGCCGCCGAGCTTCGGGTCGGCGTTCAGGCTCGCGGACGCCGTCTCGATCCAGCCCGGTTCGACCGTGCAATCTCCATCGACGAACTGGATCTTGGTCAGGTCCGGCGCCGCCTTGAGCAGGGCGTCGATCCCGGCGTTGCGCGCGCGTGCGGCGGTGAATTTGGGCGGGACGGGCAGTTCGACCACCTGCACGTTCCGGCTACGGGCGAAGGCCTGGCTGCCGTCGGTCGATCCCGAATCAACGTAGACGATATGATCGATGCCCTGGAGCGAGGCGAGCGACGCCTTGAGCCGCTCGCCCTCGTTGCGGCCGATCACGACCACGCCGATCCCCGGGGCGCTCATCGCACGCACCGATCATAGCCGCCGCGCTGCACCACCCCGATCCGCGCGAGGATGCGGTTGCCGTACCGCAACACCCGGCCGTGCGGGTCGATCGCCTGGCGCTCCGACGGGAGCGGCAGGACCGCGGCGATACGCGCAGCCTCCACCGGGTTCAGCCGGCTCGCATCGTGGCGGAAGTAGCGTTGCGCGCCGGCATTGGCACCATAGGTGTGGAGGCCGGTTTCCGCGACGTTGAGATAGACTTCCATGATGCGGCGCTTGCCCCAGATATGCTCGATCAGCACGGTGAACCACGCTTCCAGCCCCTTGCGGACGTAGGAGCGGCCCTGCCACAGGAACACATTCTTGGCCGTCTGCTGGCTGATAGTGGAGCCGCCGCGCAACTTCCGGCCTTTCTCATTATTCTGAAAGGCCTGGCTCATCGCCTTGAAATCAAAGCCATGATGCCCGCAGAAATTGCCATCCTCGGCCGCGATCGCGGCGCGCGCCATGGCAGGGTCCATCTCCGAGATCGGCATCCAGTCCTTGGTCACGCTGTGACCTTGCGCCATATCGCCGAGCTGGGTGAGCGTGATCGGCGGGGGTACGAAGCGGTAGATCACCGTCATCAGGATCGAGAGCAGGATGAAGCCGACGACGATGCGCAGGATCCAGCCGAATATACGGCGGAGCCAGGACCTGTTTGCGGGGCGGCGCGAGCGCGCAAGGGAGACCATCGCTCCCGCTCTTAGCCGATGGCGCGGCGCGCACAAACGGGGCATGAGGCGGATCGTGGCGGAAGCGTGAAAGCGGACCGAATTCGATGAAGCAGATCTTCCTTCTGGGCCTTGTGATTGCCAGCCCGGCCCTTGCCGAGGACAAGTTGCGCGACCTGTGTGCCGAACGGCCGGGTCTCGATACGCCTGCCTGCACGGTCGACCCCGGGCATCTCCAGGTGGAGGTGGGGCTGGGCGACTGGACGCTCGACAAGCAGCCTGAAAGCCGCACCGATACGATCGTCGCGGGGGCTATCTCGGCGCGTTACGGGGTGGGGGAGAGCACCGAGATCCGCCTGGGCTGGACCGCGTATGGCCATAGCCGTACGCGCGACAATGCGACCGGCGCGGTCGACCGGCTTTCGGGCACGGGCGACGTCACGATCGGCCTCAAGCAGAATCTGTCGAGCCCGAGCGGCGACGGCTTCTCGATGGCGGTTCTGCCTTACGCTACGCTACCGACTGGCAAGAACGGCATCGGCGCGGGCGATTGGGGGGCGGGGCTGCTTGTGCCGACCAGCTATTCGCTGACCGAAGTCTTCACGCTGGAGATGACGCCCGAATGGGATCTGGCGGTCGACGGCGACGGCAAGGGCCGTCATTCGGCTTATGGCAGCGCCGCCGGGCTGGGGGTGAAGCTCAACGAACAATGGAGCATGTCGGTTGAGGGACAGGTCATTCGTGACCGCGACCCGGCGGGCCATTCGACCCAGGCGCTGGCGGGCGCTTATCTGGCGTGGCAGCCGAAGAGCCGGATGCAATTCGACGCCGGCGCGCAAGCGGGGCTGAACCACTCTACACCCGACGTCGAAATCTACTTCGGAATTACCGAGAAGTTTTAAGCAGGCGCCGAACCTTCGCCCGCCGCCTGTAAGACTTTTCGTTCAGCGCGGACTATCAGTCCAGATGAAGGGGCAAGAAGATCAGGATCGGCGCTATCTCGCCGCGGCGACCTTGTTCGGCGCGGCGATCGAGCGGCTGGCGCGCGGCTACGAGGCCGACGCCGAACTGCGACGCGACCTGGTGCAGGAAATCCACGCGGCCCTGTGGCGCAGCTTCGCTTATTTCGAAGGGCAATGTTCCGAACGAAGCTGGGTCTATCGTATCGCCCATAATGTCGCGGTGACGCACGTCATGACGCGGCGCCGGCTGCGCGCCGAGGCGCTGACCGGGCTCGACGAGATCGCCGAAATGGCGGCGCCCGACGATGCCGAGGCGGCGACCGGTGCGCGCTGCATCGTCGACCGGCTTCTGGCGACGATCCATCGGCTCAAGCCGGCGGACCGTCAGGTCATGCTGCTCTATCTGGAAGACCTGACCGCGGCCGAGATCGGCGACATCACCGGCCTGTCCGCCGGCGCGGTCGCGGTGAGGATCCACCGCATCAAGGCGCTGCTCGCCGAGCCCTATAACCTGAAGGAGGAGGGCGCATGAGCAGCTCCGATCCGATCAAACGAGCATGGCAGGATTCGGTCAGCCATGCGCAAAGCCCGGACATCGGGAAGCTGCGCTCGGACGCCGATCGCTTCTACCGTCAGGTCCGCCTTCGTAACCTGATCGAATATGCCGCCTCGGTGCTGGTCGTGGCCTGTTTTATCGTCATCGCAGTGAAGGCACCGTCGCCGGTGACCAAACTCGGCGCCGTGCTCATCATCTTCGGGACGCTGGTTGCGGCGTGGCAGCTCCGCCGGCGCGCGTCGGCGGTGGCCCCCCCGGCGGCCGATTCCGCGCTACCCGTGCTCGTTCACCAGCGCGCGCAACTGATGCGGCAACGCGAGGCGTTGGCGAGCGTGGGCCTCTGGTATCTGCTGCCTTTCGCGCCCGGCATGGCGCTGATGATGTTCGCGCCCGCCATCGAGCACGGGCTCGGCGTATTTCTGACGATGCGGGCGCGCGACATCGCCTCGCTTGCCTTCATATTGGCGGTTTTCGGCGGCGTGTGGTGGCTCAACCAGCGTGCCGCGGGCAAGCTGCAAAAGGCTATCGACGAGATCGACGCACTGAGGGGAGAAAGGTGATGGGGCCGCTGACAAGAAACGTCGTCATTATGCTTGCGGCGCTGTGGCTCGCGGTGCCTGCGGCCGCGCAGGATGCCAAGGGGGATTGGGAGGGCGCGCTGCAGGTCAATCCGACGGTCAAGCTTCGCCTCGCGATCCACATCAATGCGGGGGCCGACGGCAAGCTCGCGGGCACGATGGACAGCATCGACCAGGGCGCGTTCGGCATCCCGCTCGCCGCGGTGACGCAGGAGACCGGGGCATTCAGCTTCGACGTGCCCGCGGTCACCGGCCGTTACGAAGCGAGGTGGGACGCGGGCAGCAAAAGCTGGACCGGCACCTGGCACCAGAGCGGGATGAGCTTGCCGCTCGTCTTGGCCGCGCACGCGCCGACGGGTGCGCCTCCGCCGCTTCCCGCGGCCTGGGACATCCCCGCCGACCCGGTCATCGCCGCGCTGATCGACGCGCGCATCGCCGTGCGACCCGGCGAGGGGATCGTCATCGGCGTGATCGATCCGGCAGGCCGGCGGATCGTCGCGCGTGGACCTGCCGGAGCGAAACCCTTCAACGGCGACACGATGTTCGAGATCGGATCGATGTCGAAGGTGTTCACCTCGCTCCTGCTTGCCGACATGGTCGTGCGCGGCGAAGTTTCACTTGACGATCCGGCCGCGAAATATCTGCCCGCCGGCGCGCGCTTGCCGGAGCGGGGCGGCAAGCAGATCACGCTGCGCGATCTCGCGACGCACAGTTCCGGCCTGCCGCGCCTTCCCGACAATATGCCGTTCGGCAACCCTGCCAATCCCTATGCCGATTATACCGAGGCTATGCTGCTCGACTTCCTTGGGCGCTATCAGCTGACGCGCGACATCGGCAGCAAATATGAATATTCCAATCTCGGCGTCGGGCTGCTCGGCTATCTGCTCGCTCGGTGGGCGGGAACGAGCTACGAGGTGCTGCTTAAACAGCGCATCCTCGATCCGCTCGGCATGAAGGATACGGCGATCGCGCTCAGCGCCGACCAGAAGGCGCGCTTCGCGCAGGGGCATGATGCGATGATGCAGCCCGCTTCGGCGTGGGATCTGCCCACGCTGGCCGGCGCGGGTGGGATCCGTTCGACCGCGAGCGACATGCTGATTTTCCTGAGGGCGGCGATCGGGATCAGGCAGACGCCGCTTGCGCGCGCGTTTACGCTCATGCTCGCCCAGCGCCGGCCCGACGTCGCACCGGGCGTCGACAGCGGGCTCGCCTGGATGGTAGCGAAGTCTCCGCGCGGCGAGATCATATTCCACGACGGTGGAACCGGTGGCTTCCGCACCAGCATGGCCTTCGATCCGGCGAAGCATCGCGGGGTGGTCGTGCTCACAAACGCGGCGCGCGAACCATCATCCAATGATCTCGCGATCCATCTGCTGATCGGTGCGCCGGTCGCGGCGCCCTAGGCTCTCTTCAAATAGTCCAGGCGGCAGGTGCATGAGACCGGCTTGCTTCGTCACGGCGAGGTACAACGGCGAAGCAACCCAGTCCACAGGGTCTGGGTTGCTTCGCTTGATTCGCAATGACGGAAGTTGTCAGGTCACGCCGACCTTACGCCGGCAACAGCCTCTTCTCGCCGGCGATGCGCATCATCGCCTTTTGAAGCTTGTCGAACGCGCGGACCTCGATCTGGCGGACGCGTTCGCGGCTGACGCCGTAGACCTGGGAGAGTTCTTCCAGCGTCTTGGGGTCGTCCGCCAGGCGGCGTTCGGCGAGGATATGCTTCTCGCGGTCGTTAAGCGCATCCATCGCCTGGGTCAGCATGTCGTGGCGGACATCCTTCTCCTGCGATTCGGCGAGGCGCTCGTCCTGCAGCGGATCACTGTCGACCAGCCAATCCTGCCACTGGGCGTCGCCATCCTCACCGACCATGACGTTGAGCGACGTATCGCCGCCCATCGCCATCCGGCGATTCATCGCGGTGACCTCGTCCTCGCTGACGCCGAGATCGGTCGCGATCTTGGTGACATGTTCGGGCGAGAGGTCGCCGTCCTCGAAGGCGTCGATCTGGCTTTTCATGCGGCGCAGATTGAAGAACAATTTCTTCTGGGCCGCGGTGGTGCCCATCTTCACCAGGCTCCACGACCGCAGGATATATTCCTGGATCGAGGCGCGGATCCACCACATCGCATAGGTGGCGAGGCGGAAGCCGCGATCGGGCTCGAACTTCTTCACGCCCTGCATCAGCCCGATATTGCCCTCGCTGATCAGCTCGGACGCGGGCAGGCCGTAACCGCGATACCCCATCGCGATCTTGGCCACGAGTCGCAGGTGCGACGTGACGAGCTTCGCCGCCGCCTCAGGATCACCATGCTCCTGGAAGCGTTTGGCGAGCATATATTCCTCCTCCGGCTGGAGGAGCGGAAACTTGCGGATTTCCGACAGATAGCGGTTGAGGCTCTGCTCCCCGCCGAGCGCCGGAATGGTTGCCACCGCACTAGAGCCGTTGGCCATAAAGCTTACTTCTCCCCGGACCTTCTGTGGTCCCGATCCGTCCCCCTATAGAGGCGAAGGACCGTCTTGATGGTTCATACCAAAAGATGACTGAACAGTTCCTGCATGTCTGCCGGCATGTTGCTTTCGAAGGACAAAGCCTGGCTTGTCACAGGGTGGACGAAGCCCAGCAATGCCGCGTGAAGCGCCTGGCGCCGGAACCCAAGCTCCTCCAAAATTATGCGGTGGTCACGCACACCGCGCCCACCATAGACCTGATCGCCCAGCAAGGCATTCCCGATCGACGCCATATGGACGCGAACCTGGTGCGTTCGGCCGGTTTCGAGCCGGCATTCCACCAACGCCGCGCCATCGAGCGGCTTGAGCGTGGTGTAATGCGTCACCGCATGCTTGCCCTGGCCCGCGCCCACGATCGCCATCTTCTTGCGATTGTTGGGGCTGCGGCCCAGATTTCCCTCGATCCTGCCGTTCGCCGGTCTGGGCCTGCCCGACACGATCGCCTTGTAGCGCCGGTCGATGCTGTGGTCCGCAAACTGCTTTGCAAGGCCGGCATGCGCCCGATCGGTTTTGGCGGCGACCATCAGCCCCGACGTATCCTTGTCGATGCGATGGACGATGCCCGGCCGCTCGACCCCGCCAATGCCCGAGAGCGACCCCTGGCAATGGTGGAGCAAGGCGTTGACCAACGTCCCGTCGAGGTTGCCGCAGGCCGGATGGACGACCAGCCCGGCAGGTTTGTCGACGACGATCAGATGCTCGTCCTCGAACGCGACGACGAGCGGAATTTCCTGTGCTTCGTTATGCGCGGGCTTCGGGCTCGGCACTGCGACCGCGACATCGACCACGCCCGCAACCTTGGTCGCCGGATCACGGACGATTCTGTCGCCGACCGTGACATTTCCCGCCGAAATCAGTGCCTTGAGACGTTCTCGTGATAAAGTGGGAATGACCGTCGCGAGCGCCCGATCGAGGCGCCAGCCCGCCATTTCCGCCGGCATCGCCGCACGCTTGACCTGAACCCCCGCGTCCACTGGGACGCATATGGGGGATTGCAGGGGGTTTTCAAGGGCCTGGATAAGGGGTTCCGGGCGTTGGAGCGGACGCCAGCTTTTGCGTAACCGACGGAAGAACCGCGCTCTTCGGCAGCCCGAAACCGAAATGATCATTAGGGACGTGGGGCGGTCCGTGGTAAAGGCCAATGGATGGTCGGGTCGCCTGGAGCGACCCGCCGATCCCCTCCGGGTATGGCTTTCGTTTCGCGAGTCTCCGGTCCCCTGAAAGGGGACATATATGGACCGCATATCCTCAATTCACCCTGAAGTCGCCAGCAGCCTGATGCTCGCGATGATCACCTCGTCCCATGCGCCGCTGCTGCTGTTCGACGCGGACCTGAACGTGGTCGCCGCAAGCGACTCCTTCTGCCACCTCTTCCAGCTTGATCCGGCCAGGACGACCGGCCAGGCGCTCGCCACGCTCGGGTCGGGCGAATGGGGTGAGCCACAACTCGCCGCCCGGCTGGCCGCGGCTGCAGCCGGCGGTGCGCCGATGATCGCCTATGAATTCGATCTGGCGCGCGCCGGGCGAAAGCCACGCGAGCTCGTGCTCAATGCACAGAAGCTCGATTATGCGGACAGCGACAATGTGCGGCTGATGCTGTCCGCCGCCGACGTCACCGACGCGCGGCTGAGCGAAAAGCTGCGCGAGGACCTGCTGCGCGACAAGAATGTCCTCCTCCAGGAACTGCAGCATCGCGTCGCCAACAGCCTCCAGATCATCGCCAGCGTGCTCATGCAAAGCGCGCGCCGCGTCCAGTCGGTGGAGACGCGGGAGCATCTACACGACGCGCACAACCGGGTGATGTCGATCGCCGCCCTGCAGCAGCAACTCACCACCTCCACCGAGGATGTCGTCGAGCTACGCCCTTACTTCACCGATCTGTGCCGCAGCATCGGCGCGTCGATGATCCGCGACCACAACCAGCTGTCGATCGAAGTCAGTACGGACGACAGCAATGCCGGCGCCGACGTGTCCGTCAGCCTCGGGCTGATCGTCACCGAACTCGTCATCAACGCGCTGAAACACGCCTTCCCGGAGCAGCTGGCCGGCACCATCAAGGTCGGCTACGCATCCGAAGGTGGCGACTGGTCGCTCACGGTGACCGATGACGGCATCGGCATGCCCGGCGGCGCGCCGCCGTCCACAGGGCTCGGCACCAGCATCATCGAGGCGCTGGCACGCAAGCTCGACGCCACCGTTACCGCGTCAAGCGCCGATCCAGGCACGAATGTCACGATCGCCCATCAAAACGCCGTGCCGGAGCAAGCGGGCCCGACGGCAATCTGATCCGACCGAATTCCCGGGCCCTGGAGTGCCGGCCGTAAATCAGTCGGCGGCCGGAAGAGGCGGCAACAGGGCGATGGCGTTCAGCAGGATCGACATTGCTGTCACGATTTGCCCAACCGCGAACGGCTTCTGCACCACGACGCTGTTCGGCACGCCTTCCGACGGCCAATCCGCGGCGCTGTCCCCGGTCATATAAACCACCGCAATCCGGGGTCGCAGGTCGCGGGCATGCCGGGCGACGTCCCACCCCGAAAGCCCGGCGCCAAGACGAATGTCGGTTATGAGCCCCGATATATCCGTTCCGGCATCAAGTTCCGCGACGGCTTCCTTGCCGCTACCGCTTTCCAGAAGCGCATAGCCCGCGTCCATCAGCGCGTCGGCCAATGTGGCGCGAATTGCCGGCTCGTCGTCGACGAGGAGGAGCGTTGGTGGATCATCCAATGTTTTTACCAATTGGCTCGAGGGAGGCGTCCCTGTCGGGGGCGCGGCAAATATGAGGTCCAACGTCCAAGCGCCGACAATGATGCGAGGCATCTTGGCTCCAGCCCGAATACCGTCGCCACTATGTCACCGCGATTTTCCCGGCCCAGGGCGGGAGCCCGGCTTCACGCGCCAATGGGGCTGACTGCACCGATCAGAGGCCGGCCCAAAGTGCTGCAACCAACAGACGGCTCGTATGCACCCCCCTTCATGCTCGGCCCGCTGTGCGGGACTTTACTCCCGATAGCAGAGCAGGGCGCTGTGGACCGCCGTGCCTGCGCGAATTTGGTCCAACGCGCCGGCTCACTCCCAGCTGTTCGCGTCCCTGGAAAAGCCGTCTCGCTGCACGCGCACAACGCAAAAGCGATGGCCGGTGGGTGCGCGCATCACCACCCAACGTTCCATCTGCGTGTCGATCGTCGCGCCAAGCGCCTGCAGGCGCGCAACCTCGGCAGGAATGTCGTCCGTCTCGATATCCATGTGCATCCGGCTTTCGTGATCGACACGCTGGATCTGTACGCTGATCCCTCCGGGCGGGGTTTCGAGCATACGATAATTGCCGCGCGTGCCGGGGTGGTCGGGGTCAATCGGCCGCCCGAGCGCTTCCGCCCAGAATTGCGCCGCCGCGTCGATATCCTCCGAATTGCAGTCGATCAGAATGCCGTTGATCCGCGAGCGATGCATATCGATCCTCTTGAGCTGGGAAAGGCTTGCGCGATTAGGCCGGGCGGCGCGGGAATGACAATCAATGCGGCCCTGATAGCGATAAACAGGGCTTATGGTTTATCGATGGGGAAGAGCATGTTTCGCTTATGGCGGCTCCGCGCTTGCACGCTAATAGGAGCCGATGACCGTCAGCATCGCGCGCGACATTCTCCAGGCATTGTTCGATGGAGCGACGGCTGCGCCGGATCGCGAGATATGCGGCCTCCTGTTCGGGAGCCCGATTCGTATCGACCGCGCCGAACCCGCCGACAATGTCGCCGAACGCCCGCGGGACACATTCGAGATCGACCCGCGCGCCTTAATCGCCGCCTTGCGCGCCGAGCGGGCGGGGGGCGAGCAGGTGATCGGCCATTATCATTCGCATCCCAATGGCAGCGCCGAACCCTCGCCGCGGGATTTGGCGGCGGCAGAGCCGGGCAGGCTGTGGCTGATCATCGGCGGCGGGGCCGCGCGCCTTTGGATCATGGAAAATGGCGCATTCAGAGAATTGAAACTTGTTGTGACGGATTGAGCGCGCCATTGCGCTTGGGCCTTGCGTTAACCATGCGCCCCATTTTTCGGAGCTTAGCCTCTCATGTCCGACAGCTCGGTCGAGTTCGCCAGCCTGCTTTGCTCGCGTTTGTGCCATGATCTGCTGAGCCCGGTGGGCGCGATGAATAACGGGATCGAATTGCTCGCCGACGAGCAGGACCCTGACATGCGCGAGCGCGTGATCGAATTGCTCGCCGACAGCGCGCGCGCCTCAGCCGACCGCCTCAAATTCTTTCGCCTCGCCTTTGGCGCGGGTGGCGGATTCGGCGAGACGCTCGACGCCAATGAGGTCAGGGTCGCGGTCGAAGGGCTGGTGCGCGGCAATGCGCGGATCACGCTTGGCTGGATGGTCGAGATGCCGGCCATCCCCAAGACCGCGGCCAAGGTCCTGCTCAACCTCGTCATGGTCGCGTTCGACGCGCTGGTGCGTGGCGGCCGGCTAGACGTGGGCGTCGAGGGCGGCGAGGTGGTGGTGCGCGCCGAAGGGCCGCGCATCGTGCTCGATGCCGAGATCCGGGAGGTGCTGGCGGCTGGGCAGGGGCCAGTGACGTCGCGCACCTCCGCCGTGTGGCTGACGCGTCGCCTCGCCGACGATGCCGGTGGCGGCATCACGCTCTCCGACAATGAGGAAGGCGTGCTGTTGCTGGGGGCGACGCTGCCGGGCTGACCGCTCCCTTCGGCTTGCGGAGGAGCTTCGACATCCTACTACAGTTAAGTCGATCTTTACTCTTGTCGTGCGACAGCCGTTCGGAAACTGGCCGGACGGACAAACGTGGACGATCTTCTCACGGACTTCATTGCGGAAACGCGCGAGACGCTCGAAGCGCTCGCGGGCGAGATCGTGGCCTGGGAGGCGGACCCCGCCGACAAGACCCGGCTCGATGCGATTTTCCGTTTCGTTCATACGGTGAAGGGCAGCTGCGGCTTTCTCGATCTGCCCCGTCTCGGCAAACTCAGCCATGCCGCCGAGGATTGCCTTGCCGAAGTACGGTCCGGCACGCGCACGCCCGATGCAGCGCTGGTCAGCGCGGTGCTGGCGATCATCGATCGAATTGGCGAACTGACCGACGCGCTCGAAGCGAATGAGACGCTGCCCGAGGGCGAGGACGAATTCCTGATCGCGGCTTTGGCGCGCGGCACCGCGACGCCGGCAGCCGAAAACCCCGCAGCGGTATCCAAGATCAGCGTGATGCCCACGAACGCGCCGATCCGCACGGTCTCGCGCAGCATTCGCCTGCCGGTCGAATTGCTCGATCGGATGATGGCGGGCGTGTCGGACATGGTGCTCGCGCGCAACGAGCTGTCGCGCCTGCTGCGCGCCGGCGGGGGCAACAGCACCACCGACGTTGCGTTCGAGCGTCTGTCGCTCTGTGTCGGCGAAATGCGCGATGCGATCACGCGCACGCGCATGGCGCGGATCGAGGCCTTGTTCTCGGCCTTGCCGCGGATGGTGCGCGATCTGGCAGGGGAGCTCGGCAAGACAGTCAAGCTCGAGGTGGACGGCGGCGACGTCGAACTCGACCGCGAGATGATCGAGATGATTCGCGACCCGCTGACGCACATCGTCCGCAACGCGCTCGACCACGGCATCGAAACGCCCGAGCAGCGTCGCCAGGCGGGCAAGCCGGAAATGGGGCGGCTGCGCATCGGCGCGCGTCAATCCGCCAACCAGATTTTGATCGAGGTCAGCGACGACGGGCGCGGCATTGATGCGGAGCGGGTCGTGCGCAAGGCGATTACGGCCGGCCTGGTCACCAGCGAGCAGGCAGCCGCGATGACATGGTCGCGCAAGCTCGAGCTGATCTTCGAGCCGGGCCTGTCCACTGCCGACCAGGTCACCGGTGTATCGGGGCGCGGCGTCGGCATGGACGTCGTCCGGGCCAATATTGAGCGGATCGGCGGAACGGTCGATATCGAAAGCAATCCCGGCCAGGGCCTGCGCCTGTCGCTGCGCGTGCCGCTGACGCTGACGATCATCCCCGCTTTGACCGTCAGCAGCAACGGCACCCTGTTTGCGATCCCGCGTTCCGCGATCGATGAGCTGGTTCGCCCCAAGAGCGATCAGGTACGGATCGAGCGGCTCGGCGGCGAGCTGGTCGTGTTCATTCGCGGCGCGCGCCTGCCCGTGGTCGATCTAGGCCGTTTCATGAACCTGACCGATACGGCGGAGCCCGCCTTGCTGGTCGTACTGCGTGCCGGCGGCGGCGAGCGTTATGCTCTCGGGGTCGAGGCGGTCCACGACCATGAGGAACTGGTGGTCAAGCCCGCGGCGCCCGCTTTGATGGCGAGCGGAGTTTATGCGGGCACGACCTTGCCCGACAATAGCCGGCCGATGTTGTTGCTCGACGTGGCGGGGATCGCTGCGGCGGCCAATGTTCGCCGCGACCAGACCGTGGTCGAGGAGGCCCCGGTCGAGAAGCGCAAGACGAAAGCCGCTCTGCCGACGCTCATGTTCCGCGATCTGGACGGGGCGGTTCGCGGTGTGCGCCTGGCGCTGGTCGAGCGGATCGAGGATGTCGCGACCGAGGGCGTGATCGAGACGGGCGGCGTGCAGATGGTGCCGCTCCAGGGCCGTTTGACCAAGCTGCACAGTGCCGCGGTGCTGCCGACCAGCGAGCGGTTGCGCCTGTTGCGTCTGAGCGATGGCGACGGTGCGGTCGCCTATGCGATCGATCAGGTGATCGACGTGGTCGAGTTGCATGCCGAACTCGCGCCGACGCCTATTCCGGGTCCGATTGCGGGCGTTGTGCTGCATGACGGTAGCCCGGTCGAGCTGCTCGATCCCTTCTGGCTTTTCACCAACGGCGCAGCCAACCCCGTCAACGATGCGTCGCCGCTCTGCCTCGTCGCCGATGCGGAGGATCCGTGGGCACGCGAGGTGCTCGCTCCCTTGCTCGGTGCCGCCGGCTATCGCGTCACGTTCGCGGGCGAGGCCACCGAGGACCGTGTTTCAGTTATCGTGACCAGTACCGGACATACGCCCGAGGGTGTGGATGCGCCGGTGGTGCGGCTTCGCGGCACGCCCGACCATAATGGCGACGAGAGTATCTACCGCTACGATCGCGACGGGCTGCTGAGCGCGCTGCGCCGGCATGTCGCAGGGGGGAAGTGAGATGGCGCTCTATCTGATCGCGCGGATCGACCAGGAGATCGTGGCCTTGCCCGCGACCGAAATCGGATCGGTCGTCGAGGTCGATCAGATCGCCGCCGTGCCGCGCGTGCCCAGCCATGTCGCAGGCCTTTTCGCGCTGCGCAGCCGCGTGCTGACGGTGATCGATACGCGCGCCTCGCTCGAGCTTGGGGACATCGACCGCGAAGCGCCGATGACGGCCGTCATCGTCGAGTGCGACGGGCATAGCTATGCGCTGCTGGTGGACGAGGTCGAGGACGTGATCGAGGCGGGCCAGCCTGAGCCGTGCCCCGCTTTGCTCTCGGCTTCGTGGCGCCGCGCCGCCAAAGGCACGATCCGACGCGGCGAGGATGCGATCCTGCTGATCGATCCGGCGGTCATCGTCGCCGGATCCGAGCCGCTCGCCGCGTGATGCGCAACGATGGCACTAAATCTTTTCCCGTTAACGCGATCCTTACCCGGCGCGCGTAGCCCTCTTCGATGAAACGCTAAGGCGAGGACGACCAAATCATGAAAAGCTGCCTGGTAGTCGATGACTCCAAGGTTATCCGTAAAGTCGCACGGCATATCCTCGAGACGCTTGATTTCACGGTCGACGAGGCTGGCGACGGTCAGGAGGCTTTGGTCGCCTGCAAGGCGTCTGCGCCGGACGTCATCCTGCTCGACTGGAACATGCCGGTAATGAGCGGGATCGAATTCCTGCGCGTGCTCGGCGAAACCGATCTGCCGCGTCGCCCCAAGGTCGTGTTCTGCACGACCGAGAACGGCATGGGCCACATCCGCGCGGCAATCGATGCCGGGGCGGACGAATATGTGATGAAGCCGTTCGATCGGGAAACGCTCGAAAGCAAGCTTCAGATCGTCGGCGTCGCCTGAGCTCAACTGCCGTGTTGGCCACGCTTTCCGCGCACGCGAAGCGCCCGACAAGCGCACGCTCCTCCACACCTATCCGGGTGCTGATCGTCGACGATTCGGTCGTCGCCCGCGCCGTGCTGGCGCGTGTGCTGGCCGATCATGACGATATCGAGGTCGTGGCCCAGGCTGGTAGTGCCGAATCGGCGCACCGGGTTCTCGACGAGAAGAAGGTCGACATCATCCTACTCGACCTGGAAATGCCGGGCGTGGACGGCCTCGCGGCCCTGCCCGAACTGATCCAGCATGGCGATGGCGCGCGCGTTTTGATCGTGTCGTCCGCTTGTGCCGACGGCGCCGCGTCCAGCATCGCCGCGCTGCGCCTGGGCGCCGCGGATACGCTGCTCAAGCCGGGCGCTGCCCAATTTACCAACCGTTTCGCCGAAGATCTGATCGATCGGCTGCGCCGTATCGCCCGGCCCGGCAAGGCCGAGCCGGCATCGCGCGCCGCGCGCAGCGACGGGCCCGCGCCGCACGTTCCAACCCGCCGGCTCGAATGCCTCGGCATCGGTTCCTCGACCGGCGGCGTGCATGCGCTGGCCCAGTTTTTCGGCGCGCTGCCCAAGAGTTTCACGACGCCGATCCTGGTCACGCAGCATCTGCCCGCACCCTACATGCCCTATTTTGCTGGGCAATTGACCGAGATGACCGGCCGTCCCACCCGCCTCGGCGCGCCGGGACTTCAGCCGCAGCCCGGCGAATTGCTGCTCGCGCCAGGCGACGCCCACATGACGTTGGTTCAGACCGGGCCGGTGATCCATGTCCGGCTTGAGCGTAAGCGTTCGGTTTCGGGCTGCCTGCCCTCGGTCGATCCGATGCTGACATCGATCGGCAAGATCTATGGCCCGGCGGCCGTGGGCGTGATTCTGAGCGGCATGGGCCGCGATGGTTTGCTCGGCGCGGGAGATCTGGTCGCCACGGGCGGTTCGGTGCTGGCGCAGGACGAGGCAACTTCGGTGGTATGGGGCATGCCGGGCGCGGTCGCCAATGCGCGGCTTGCGCAGGCGGTGCTGCCACCGGCCGAGCTGGCGCGCCGGATAGCCGCCTGGAGCGAGGGTGATGCCGCGTGGACATGACCCCACTTGCCGCGCGATCGCTCGCGGGGCTGCTCGAACAAATGACTGGCCAGCAACTCGCGACTGCGCGGCGCTGGCGGATCGAGACCGTGCTTCAGCCGGTCATGCGCAAACATAATATATCGAGCCTAGATATGCTTGCAGGATTGGCATCGCAGCCCGGCTCCGCGCTGCGCGAAGACGTGGTGGAGGCCTTGCTCAACCATGAGACGAGTTTCTACCGGGACTTGTCGGTATTCAAGGCGCTTGGTGACGAGGTCCTTCCCGCGCTGGCCGAAGCGCGCGCGGCGGGCAAGAAACTGCGCATCTGGTCGGCCGGCTGCTCGACCGGCCAGGAAGTCTATTCGCTCGCCTTCCTCTTTTCGAATCAGAAGGCACGCTGGGACGATTGGCAGGTCGATATCCTCGGCACGGACATCTCGCCCCAGGCGATCGCGCAGGCGCGCAACGGCACCTATTCACAATTCGAGGTTCAGCGCGGGCTGCCGATCGGCGACCTGATCGCGCGCTTCGATCAGGAAGGCGACGATTGGCGGGTCCGGTCGGCGCTCAAGGCGCGGATCAATTTCACCGTCCACAACCTGCTCGATACGCCGCCTGCCGGCCGCCACGACATCGTTCTGTGCCGCAACGTATTGCTCTATTTCTCGGCCGAACGCCGCCGCGTGGTGCTCGATCGCCTGGCCAGCGCGATCGCGCCCGACGGTATGCTTATCCTGGGCGCGGGCGAGACCCTGCTCGGTCAAACCGACGCCTTCACGCCCGATCCGCACCTGCGCGGAATCTATCGGCCCCTTTTATCTGCCTGAAAAGGCTGACGCGGGCGCAGCCACGCGTTATGCGTCCCGCGGCATGACCGACGGCATCATCGAACGCCCTTCGCCCAATTTCGACGCGCGCAAGCTGCCGATCAGCATCATTGTGATTCATTATACCGGTATGGTCGACGCGGCGTCCGCGATCGAACGGCTATGCGATCCGGCCTCCAAGGTCTCGAGCCATTATCTGATTGCCGAGGACGGCCAGGTCTATCGCCTGGTCCATGAGACCAAGCGGGCCTGGCACGCCGGCAAGGCGCATTGGCGCGGGATCGACGACGTCAATTCGGCCTCGATCGGGATCGAACTGGTCAATCCCGGCCATGAAAACGGCTATCGCCCCTTCGCCGAGGCGCAGATGGAGGCGCTGGTTCCACTGATGGCGGGAATTGTGCGCCGTTACGGCATCACGCGCGGCAACATCGTCGGCCATTCGGACGTCGCGCCCGCGCGCAAGGACGATCCCGGCGAATTGTTCGACTGGGAAAAGCTGGCAAGCTTTCGCCTCGCGCTACCACGCCCCACCAAATATCTGACCGATCCGCTGTGGAGCGACGCCAGCTTCCTGCTCGCGCTCGAGCGGTTCGGCTATGACGTGGTCGATGGCGAGGCGGCGGTGCGCGCCTTCCAGCGCCGCTTCCGGCCGAGCCTGATCGACGGAATCGTCGATGGCCAGTGCCGCGCGATCCTGCTGTCGCTGCTGACTGGCGGCGACAAGGGCGCGGCGACGCGGCGGGGCCGCAAGGGCTGAAATTATTCTATTCGCTGAGCCAGCGGCACCGGCCCGCGCCCCCACCCGACCTCCCATATGATACTGCCGTTGGGCGGTCGGGTGGGGGCGCGGGCCGGTGCTGCCCCGGTTCGGCTTGCTGAACCCAATAACCGCCTGCTATTCGCGCTGTTGCCAGAGGGCCGGGCGGCCGCCGGCACGCGCAAGCGTGCGGGAGGAAAGTCCGGGCTCCGCAGAGTGAAGGTGCCGGGTAACGCCCGGCGGGGCGCGGGGTGACCTTCGCCTTAGGGACAGTGCAACAGAAAGCAGACCGCGTGCGCTTCGGCCACGCAAGGGCGAAAGGGTGCGGTAAGAGCGCACCGCGTTTCCGGTAACGGCGACGGCACGGCAAACCCCACCTGGAGCAAGACCGAGTAGGGACGGCATATGGGGTGACTCGCCCCCGTCGTCCGGGTTGGTTGCTTGAGGCGGCGCGCGAGCGTCGTCCTAGAGGAATGGTCGCCCAGTTCCGGTGCAAACCGGAATGGACAGAACCCGGCTTACAGGCCCTCTGGCGAATTTTTCCGGCGGTTCGGCCATAGCCTATTCGCGCGAAGCCCTTATGTAGGCCGCGATGGCGAAATTCACCCGATCCAATGACTGGGGTTTCCCCCGGTGGCGCGGCTATGGCAGCGAACGCGGGGCGACCAAGGTGCGCCTGTGCGACCGTGACGGCTGCGACCGGCCGGGCGACCGGCCTGCGCCCAAATCGCCCAACAGCCCCGAACGCTGGTATTTCTGCGAGGAACATGCCGGCGAATATAATCGCAACTGGGATTATTTCGCCGGCCTGACTGCCGAGGAGGCCGCCGCGCGCGAGGCGAACGAACGCCGCGATGCGTCCGGCTTCAGCGATGCCAAATTTTATGGATGGGGCGGCCCCGGCGATGGCACCCGCTCGCGCGACGAGATGCGTGCGCTCGCGGTGCTGGAGCTGGAAAGCGACGCGAGTTTCGAGGATGTGAAGACCGCCTGGCGCAGGCTCGCCAAGGCTAACCATCCCGATGCGCGCCCTGACGATGCCGAGGCGGCCGAACGCTTCCGATCGGTGCAGGCGGCGTGGGACGTGCTGCGCCAGGCGGAAGAACGCCGCGCGGCGTGATCCTCGAAACGCGAAGTTGTGAGGGGCGGACCCCGGAACAAGTCCAGGGCGACGATTACGCGTAGCGCTTCGCGGTCTCGCGGATCAGCGCGATCATGTTGGGAATGCCCTGCGTCCGGTTGGACGAGAGCTGGCGCGTCAGCTCGAACGGGGCGAGCGCGCCTTCGATATCGGTCGCGCCGATCTCCGGAGGTGTGCCGTCCTGCACGGTCAGCAGCACCAGCGCGATGATGCCCTTGGTGATGGCGGCATTGCTGTCGGCGAGGAAATGAAGCCGCCCGTCGTCGGTGCGCGTCGGATAGACCCAGACCGAGGCGGAACAGCCGCGAACCAAGGTGGCGTCGGTCTTGAGCGCCTCGGGCATCGTCTCGAGTTCACGGCCGAGTTCGATCAGCAGCCGATAGCGGTCGTCGGCGTCGAGGAATTCATAATCCTCGAGCAGGTCGTCGATGCGGGACATGGGATGCGCGGCTAGCAGAGCATTTCGGTGCGCGGAAGGGTAGACGCGCCGTGCCGGGCTACGCTAGGGGCGCTTTCAGTGCGGGTGTGGTGAAACTGGTAGACGCGCCGGACTCAAAATCCGGTTCCGCAAGGAGTGTCGGTTCGAGCCCGACCACCCGCACCAACTTTCCGCCTCCAGGCCGACCGTAGCGCCTACGCTCCGGCGGCCGAGAGGTCGTGCGGCAGCATGCGTTTGAACAAGGCGAGGAAGCGACCGGCCTCCGCCGCCGGGAGGATCAGCGCGTGGCGGACGGCCGCGGCGATCAGGATCATCATCAATTGCGAAAAGGCCGACAGCCTGTCTTCGGCCATGTCGGGCGCAAGGTTCCGCAGGGCATCGGTCAGTAGGCCTGAGAGAAAGGCGCCGTCTTCCTCGTCCAGCTTTTGCAGCGCGCGATCCGCCTGGGTTGCCTGCCAGATGTCGCGCATCACCGGCACGTCGAGAAACATGGCGTAATAGCCGTCGGTGATGCGGCATAAGGTATCGTGCAGGGCCTCGACGTCGGTCATCGCCGAAAGATCGCGCCGGACGCAGTCGTGGCCGATCGCGTTATGGCGTTCCGCGAGCGTACCGATCACCGCCGTCTTGTCGGGGAAATATTGATAGAGCGATCCGAACGGGATTCCCGTGCGCTCGACGATGTCGCTCATCCGAAAGCCATCGCTGCCTTTCTCCACCATCAATTCGGTCGCGCAGGTCAATATCCGCTCGAACCGCTCCCGGCTGCGCTGCTGGGTGGGCACGAGCCGTCCAAGGCCCTTCGCGTCCGCGTCCGACTGCCTTTTCACTGTCTTTCGTATCGCCATCGATCCGCCCTCAGGTGCCTTGACTCCAAAAATACGAGAGATTATCGGGTTTTGCAAATACGAGATATTATCGTGTTTATGGAAAGGGCCAAACCATGTCAGACCTTCCAATCCTGATCGTCGGCGGCACCGGCAAGACCGGCCGCCGTGTCGATGCGCGCCTGCGGGCGCGGGGTATCGCCACTCGCCCCGTTTCGCGTTCCACGCCGATCCTGTTCGATTGGGCCCGACCCGAAGGCTGGGCTGCCGCGCTCGATGGCGTCTCCAAAGCCTATGTGACCTACCAGCCCGATATCGCCGTCGAAGGCGCGAGCGAGGCGATTGCGGATTTCGCAGGGCTGGCTCAGGAGCATGGTCTCGAACAGATCGCTCTCTTGTCCGGCCGCGGCGAACCCGGCGCCCAACGCGCCGAGGCCGCTCTGCAGACTTCCGGCATTGGCTGGACGATCGTTCGTGCCAGCTGGTTCAACCAGAATTTCTCCGAAGGCTTTCTGATCGACGGTATATTGGCGGGCGAGATCGCCCTGCCGGCGGGTGCCGTGCCTGAGCCCTTCGTCGATGCAGACGATATTGCGGACGTGATCGTTGCCGCGCTGACTGACGCGCGCCACGCCAACCGGCTATATGAAGTCACGGGGCCAAGGGCGGTCAGCTTTGCCGAAGCCGTGGCGACGATCGCGCAAGCGGTGGGGCGACCGATCCTTTATAGGCAGATCGGCCCGGACGATTTTGCCGCGGGCATGCGGCAGGCCGGCATTCCCGACGATATCGTCGCACTGCTGGACGAATTGTTCAGGGTCGTGCTCGATGGCCGCAACAGCCAGGTGATGCACGGCGTCGAGGAGGCGCTTGGCCGGCCCGCACGGGACTTTGCGGACTATGCGCGTGCGGTTGCGGCAACCGGTGCCTGGAGGATTTGACGATGCGCCAGCTTCTCATCCCGGGATTGCTGTGGTCATCCGCGATCGGCTGCGGATTGATCGCCGGTGTCTATTTCGCCTTCTCTGCATTCGTGATGGCATCGCTCGGTCGGCTCGACCCGCCGAGCGGTATCGCGGCAATGAATGCCATCAGTGACGTGATCGTGCGTTCGCTCTTCATGCCGATCTTTCTTGGTACGACGCTCGCCAGCGCGATATTGGTCGTCATCGCCCTCCTCCGCCGGGGCGAGCCGGGTGCCGCGATGATGCTTTCAGGCGCCATCCTCTATCTGGTCGGAATGACGGGCGTGACGATGGTCTGCAACGTTCCGCTCAACGACGCGCTCGCCAACGCCGATCCCTCGAGCCACGAAGCAGCGACGGTCTGGGCGCGTTACCTGAAGGACTGGACCTTCTGGAATCATATCCGGACGATCGCTTCGACCGGGGCCTGCGCGCTGTTCATCGCCGCCATCGCGGCGCGGTGAGCGGCGCGACGACGGCGCTGTTTCAGGCCTGCGCGTTTCTCGAAAGAAGAGGGCGGCGGATTGCTCCGCCGCCCGCTTGGTTCGTGGTGCCGTCAGGATCTTAGTCGCAATAACGGACCCGGACGTAGCGGCCCTCCCAGCCGTCCCAGCGCCAGTCCGAGCGGCAATAGGGGCCGCCATAATAATAGCCCGGGGGCGGGGGCGGTGGGGCGTAATAAGCAGGCTCGTCATAATAATAACGCGGGCCGCTGCTCGCGATCGCCGCGCCGGCGGCGAGGCCAAGGATACCAGCCGCCACGGCGGTGCCGCCGCCATGATAATAATGGCCGCGATAGCCGCCATAATAGCCGCCATGGCCATAATAGCCGCCGCCATGATAGCGCGCCTCGGCCGGAGCCGCCGCACCCAGGGCCACGCCGCCCAGCGCCAGCGCCGCAGCGGCCGCAGTCAGGAACTTACGCATACATCCTCCAATCTTGTGGGCGGACTCCCACGTCCACCTCATCCAACTGTCTAAGCCGAGTCGCCTGAACCCAAGGGGAATCAGATGTTTATCGAACGTTCACCGCGATAAAGGGCTGCTCGGTTCGTCGCGTCTTGCTCGGCGGTTGGCAGGCGCGGCTTCTATCCTGTAGAGGCTGAGCCCGATGGCGCGTACGCTGCTTAAAGAAGCCCCGTTCTTCGAGGACAAGAACCGCGCCTTCTGGACTCTCCAGTCGGCAGGGTGGGCGGGCTATTTCATGCTGCGCGCGCTGACCGGCCTCGCCAACGGCGCGAGCTGGCTGTTCGTAGTCCCGACCGCGCTCGCGACCGCGACGGGCTATTCGCTGACCCTGCTGATGTCGGCGGCCTATCGGCGCCTGTTCCATATGCGCCCATTGGCCACCTGGGGCGGCTCGATCACGATCCTCATCATAGCGTCCATGGTCTTTTCATCGATCGAGACCTGGGCGCACGCGACCACCTATCGCGTCGTCGGGCCGATGCCGGAAGGCATCCAGCTGCTGTCGGCCATCCTGCTTGACTTCGCTTTGTTGGCGGCCTGGTCTGCGCTCTATTACGGCATCAACTTCTACATATTGGTGGAGGAGCAGCGCGATCAGCTGCTGCGGCTGGAGAGCCAGGCCTCGTCGGCGCAGCTGGCGATGTTGCGCTATCAGCTCAACCCGCATTTCCTGTTCAATACGCTCAATTCGATCTCGACCCTGGTGCTGCTCAAGCACACCGAGCGCGCCAACGCGATGTTATCGCGGCTTTCATCCTTCCTCCGCTACACGTTGGTCAGCGAGCCCGAGGGCGAGGTGACGGTGGCGCAAGAGGTCGAGACGCTCAAACTCTATCTCGATATCGAGAAGATGCGCTTCGAGGAAAGGCTCCGCACCAGCTTCGATGTCGATCCGGCGGCCGCGCAGGCGAATATCCCCTCCTTGCTGCTGCAGCCGCTGGTCGAAAATTCGATCAAATATGCGGTCACGCCCAAGGAAGAGGGGGCGGATATAGCGGTCGCGGTGCGCCGTTTGGGCAATCGCGTTCATATCACGGTCAGCGACAGCGGCCCAGGATTGCAGGCAGGGCAGAACGATGGCGGGGCCTCAACCACCTCCTCCACCGGCGTCGGCCTGGCGAACACGCGGGATCGGCTGGCGCAAGCTTATGGAGCCGACCACCGTTTCGAAACGGAGGCTGGTCCGAACGGGTTCACCGTGACGATCGAGATACCATATCAGTCGAACACGACGAGGGCATGATTAGATGACCATCCGCACCATCCTGGTCGATGACGAACCATTGGCGATCCAGGGACTTCAGCTCCGGCTGCAGACACATGAGGATGTCGAGATCGTCGACACCTGTACCAACGGCCGCGAGGCGATCCGCTCGATCAAGACGCACAAGCCCGACCTCGTCTTCCTCGACATCCAGATGCCGGGCTTTGACGGTTTTTCGGTCGTGCAGGGCCTGATGGAGGTCGAGCCGCCGCTCTTCGTCTTCGTGACCGCTTATGGCGATCATGCGCTGCGCGGGTTCGAGGCGGGCGCGATCGATTACCTGATGAAGCCGGTCGAGACCGAGCGGCTGGCCGACACGCTGGAACGCGTGCGTCAGCGCCTCTCGGAAAAGCGAGCCGCCGAAGAGGTGGTCCAGCTCAAGGAAGTGATTGCCGAACATGCGCCCGACGCGGCGGAATCGATGCCCGAAAGCGCCGATGCCCACGCCTCGAACCGCTACGAGAAGCTCATCAACATCAAGGATCGCGGGCAGATCTTCCGCGTGGACGTGGATTCGATCGAGCGGATCGATGCCGCCGGCGACTATATGTGCATCTATACCGGCGACAACACGCTCATCCTGCGCGAAACGATGAAGGATCTGGAAAAGCGCCTCGATCCGCGCCGCTTCCAGCGCATCCATCGCTCGACCATCGTCAACCTGGACCTGGTCAAGCAGGTCAAGCCGCACACCAATGGCGAATGCTTCCTGGTGCTCGGCTCCGGCGCGCAGGTGAAGGTCAGCCGGTCGTACCGCGACGTGGTTGCGCGGTTCGTCCACTGAAGGAAATCCTCCCCATCGCAGATGGGGAGGATTTGAAGTTTACCCGAACCGGCCCGTCACATAGTCTCGCGTGCGGCGCGAGCGGGGGTTGGAGAAGATATCCGCGGTCGGGCCGAATTCGATCATCCGGCCGAGAAACATGAAGCCGGTATAATCGGAGATGCGGCTTGCCTGTTGAAGGTTGTGCGTGACGATCACGATCGTCACGTCCTTCTTGAGCTCGACCAGGGTCTGCTCCAGTTTCGCGGTCGAAACGGGATCGAGCGCCGAGGCCGGCTCATCGAGCAGCAGGATCTCCGGCTGCACCGCAATGCCGCGCGCGACGCACAGGCGCTGCTGCTGGCCGCCCGACAGGCCCAGGCCGGACGTGTGGAGCTTGTTCTTGACCTCGTCCCACAGAGCGGCGCGCGTCAGCGAACGCTCGACGATCTCGTCCATCTCCGCCTTGTTCTTCTTGTGGTAGAGGCGAACGCCGAACGCGACATTGTCGTAGATCGACATGGGGAAGGGGGTCGGCTTCTGGAACACCATGCCGACGCGCGCGCGCAAAGCGGCCGGATCGCCGCCCTTCAGCACATCCTCGCCATCGAGCATGATCTCGCCCTCGGCGCGCTGGCCCGGGTAGAGCGCGTAGATGCGGTTGAGCGCGCGCAGCAAGGTCGACTTGCCGCAGCCCGACGGGCCGATCAACGCCGTAATCTTGTTCTTCTCGATCGGCAGGTCGACGCCGTGGAGCGATTCATTCGCGCCGTAGAAGAATTTGAGATCGCGCGATTCGAGCAGCAGCTCGCCCTCGGGACGGGTCATGAACTGCTCTTCGCCGGCCGAGCTGGAGGGCGGGTTCATCACGGCGGTATCGGTCATGACTTATGCGTCTCCCGGGCCAGAACGCGCCCGACGATGTTGATGAAGAGAACGGCGATAGCGATCAGCAAGGCGCCGACCCAGGCCAGGCGCTGCCAGTCGTCATAGGCCGAAAGCGCGAACTGGAAGATCGTGGTCGGCAGGCTCGCCATCGGCTGGCTGAGCTTGGCATTGTAGAATTGATTGCCGAGGCTGGTGAACAGCAACGGCGCGGTCTCACCCGAGATGCGCGCGAAGCCGAGCAGACCGGCGGTCAGAAGCCCGGTCCGTGCCGATTTCCAGATGATCTTGCGGATCACGAAGGCACGGCTCGCACCGAGCGCCATCCCCGCCTCGCGCAAAGCGCCCGGCTGAAGCGAAAGGATGTCCTCGGTCGTGCGCACCACGATCGGGGTCGCCAGGAAGGCAAGGGCGACCCCGCCGGCATAGCCCGAGAAGCCGTGGAAAGGCGCGACCAATAGTTCGTAGACGAACAGGCCGATCAGGATCGACGGCGCCGAGATCAGCACGTCGTTGAAGAAACGCACGACATGGCCGTATTTCGTGCCCGCGCCATATTCGGCGAGCCAGGTGCCCGCCAGGATGCCGATCACGAGAGCAATTCCCATGCCCAGCGCGCACATGATGAGCGACCCGACGATCGCGTTGCGCAAGCCGCCGGGCGAACCCGGGGCCGGCTGATCGTGCGTGAAGATCATGAAGTCGATCCCGCCCAGGCCCTTGCTGAGCAGAGTCCACAGGATCATCACCAGCGCGCTGAGCGCGATAAAGGTGGCGATGCTGCAGAGGACGACGAACACGCCGTTGAAGGCGCGGCGGTAGGCAGCGCGGGTCATCAGACTTTCGCCTCGCGGAGCAGCAGGCGGGCGACCGCCAGCACGATGAAGGTGATCACGAACAGCAGGAAGCCGAGAGCGATCAGCGCGGAGGTATGCAGGTCGCTGGTCGCCTCGGCGAATTCGTTCGCCACGGTCGACGCGATCGTCGAGCCGCTGTCGAACAGCGAATGCGGGAAGCTGTGCGAATTGCCGATGATGAAGGTGACCGCCATTGTCTCGCCCAGCGCACGACCGAGGCCGAGCATGACCACGCCGATCATGCCGCGCCGGACATAAGGGATCACCACGGCCCTGATCACCTCGAACGGCGTGCAGCCCAGGCCATACGCAGCCTCGCGCACCTGCGGGGGGACGGTCAGGAACAACTCGCGGAACACCGCCGCCATATAGGGCAGGATCATGATCGCGAGGATCAGCGAGGCAGTGAAGATATTGGCGCCGTTGGGCGTGCCGGAGAAGATCTTCCCGATCAGCGTATCGGGCGCGAAATGCAGCGCGATCGGGAGCTGGACGTGCGCGGCGAACCAGGGCGCGAGCACGAACAGGCCCCACATGCCGTAGACGATCGACGGGATGCCCGCGAGCAGCTCGACCGCGATCGCGATCGGACGCGAGAGCCTGGGCGGGCAGAATTCGACCAAGAAGACCGAGACGCCCAGCGCGAGCGGCAGCGCGACCAGAAGCGACAGGAAGGAGGTGATGAGCGTGCCCGCAATCGGGCCGGCGGCGCCGTAGACTTCGCTCACCGGGTTCCAGGTGGTCGAGGTCAGGAAGCCGAAGCCGAAGGCGCGGAAGGCGGGCAGGCCGCCGATGAACAGGCTGATTACGACACCGCCAAGCGCCGCCAGCAGGAAGGTTGCTGCGCCCAGACAGGCATATCGGAAGATGACTTCGCCCAGCGCATGGCCCGGAGGCGCGCCGCGCGGACTGGCGAGTTCGGTGGTGGCCATGTCGGACTCGTAAAGCGGGCGCCGAGGCAGGGAAAGTGTCTCGGCGCCCATGGTCACTTACTTTGCGACGTACACGGGTTTGCCACCCGCGGTGATCGACTTGGCCCACTGCTTCTTGAGCAGGCCCTTCACGTTCGCGGGCAGCGGAACATAATCGAGGCTTGCGGCGAGCGCGTCACCCTTGTTGTAGCCCCATTCGAAGAACTTCAACACCTGGGCGCCGTTCGCGGGGTTTTCCTGGTTGCGGTACATCAGGATGAAGGTCGCACCCGTGATCGGCCAGGCCGAAGCACTCGGCTGATCGAGCAGCAGGATGTAATTGCCCGGCGACTTCAGCCAGGGCGCGCTGGCCGCGGCGGCGCCGAAAGCGGCAGCGGTCGGCTGGACGAACTTGCCCGCCTTGTTCTGCATCGAGGCGAAGGTCGAGTGGTTCTGCTTGGCATAGGCATATTCGACATAGCCGATCGAACCCGCAGTTTGCTTTACGAAGGCTGCGACGCCGTCATTGCCCTTGCCGCCGAGGCCCGTCGGCCACTGGACCGAGTCGCTCGCGCCGACCTTGGAGCCCCACTCCGCATTCTTCATCGCCAGATAGGAGGTGAAGAGGAAGCTGGTGCCCGAACCGTCCGACCGGTGCACGACCGTGATCGGCAGGTTCGGCAGGGGCACGCCCTTGTTGAGCGCGGCGATTTCCGGCGCGTTCCACTTGGTGACCTTGCCGAGGAAGATGTCGCCGAGCAGCGCGCCGCTCAGCTTGATCTGGCCCGGCGCGATCCCGGGGAGGTTCATCACGGGAACCACGCCGCCGACGACGGTCGGGAACTGGTAGAGGCCGGCAGCGGCGAGCTCGTCGGGCTTAAGAGGCTTGTCCGACGCGCCGAAATCGACCGTCTTCGCCTTGATCTGCTTGATACCGCCGCCCGATCCGATCGCCTGATAGTTGAGGCCGACACCGGTCTGCGCCTTATAGGCTTCGGCCCACTTGGCGTAGACGGGAGCGGGGAAGGTCGCGCCCGCGCCCGAAATGTCGGCGGCAGCCGCAGTTGAAGCGATGGCGAGGCCGCCAATCGCCGCGACGAACGTCTTGAACATGTGAGTCCCCTGGAAATGAAGTGCGGCTGCTCAGCCGCTGCCCAAGGGCTCTATGGGGGTTCCGTGACTCTTGTGTGACAATCTCGTCGCCCGGCGGAGGCCGGGGCCGCGGCAGGCAAGAGCGCCATCTTTAATATTGGCGCCCAATTTCAGCGGCCCGGCCTCCGCCGGGGCAACGGCTATTCCGGCAGCACTCGGACAGCCCCACGCGAAGCATTGCCCGCGAACAAAGCGTAAGCCTGTAAGGCCTTGGAAACATTACGTTTCCGCCCGAACGGTTTCCACGCCTTCGCGCCCCGATCTTCCATCGCCGCATGGCGCGCCGCCAGCACGGCATCGTCGACCAGCAGGTTAATCGAACGGTTGGGAATATCGATCTCGATCAAGTCGCCATGCTCGACCAGGGCGATCAGCCCGCCTTCGGCCGCCTCGGGCGAGACGTGGCCGATCGACAGGCCCGACGAGCCTCCCGAAAAACGGCCGTCCGTCAGCAGCGCGCAGGCTTTGCCCAGTCCCTTCGATTTCAGATAGGAGGTGGGGTAGAGCATCTCCTGCATGCCGGGACCGCCCCTGGGGCCTTCATAGCGGATGACGACCACGTCGCCTTCCTTGACCTGATTGCCGAGGATCCCGACCACCGCCGCATCCTGGCTTTCGAACACGATCGCACGCCCCGTGAAGGTGAGGATGCTCTCGTCCACGCTCGCGGTCTTCACGATGCAACCCTCGGGTGCGAGATTCCCGAACAGCACGGCAAGACCGCCATCCTGACTGAAGGCATTGGGCTGCGAGCGGATCACGCCCTTCGCGCGATCCAGGTCGAGCTCGTCCCAGCGGCGCGCCTGGCTGAACGCGGTCTGGGTCGGAACGCCGCCAGGCGCCGCGCGATAGAAGGTCCGCACGGATTCGCTGTTGGTGCGCACCACGTCCCAGCGGCCGAGCCCTTCGCCGAGCGTGGAACTGTGGACGGTCGGTTGCTCGACGTCGAGCAGGCCCGCGCGGTCGAGCTCGCCCAGGATCGCCATGATCCCGCCCGCGCGGTGCACGTCCTCCATATGAACGTCGGACGTGGCGGGCGCGACCTTGCACAAAACGGGCACGCGCCGCGACAGCCGATCGATGTCGGCCATGGTGAAATCGACCCCCGCCTCATGCGCGGCGGCGAGCAGATGGAGCACGGTGTTAGTCGATCCGCCCATGGCGATATCGAGGCTCATCGCATTTTCGAACGCTTCGAACGTGGCGATATTGCGGGGCAGGACGGTGGCGTCGTCCTGTTCGTACCATCGCTTGGCGAGATCGACGATCGTGTGCCCGGCCTCGCGGAACAGCCGTTCGCGGTCAGCGTGCGTCGCCAGCACCGATCCGTTTCCGGGCAAGGATAGACCAAGCGCTTCGGTCAGGCAGTTCATCGAATTGGCGGTGAACATGCCCGAGCAGCTGCCGCACGTCGGGCACGCGGCCTTCTCGATCGCGTCCACTTCCGCGTCGGTATAACGTTCGTCGGCAGCCGCAACCATCGCGTCGACCAGGTCGAGCGCGACCTCCTTGCCCTTGAGCACGACCTTGCCCGCTTCCATCGGTCCGCCCGAGACGAACACGGCGGGGACGTTGAGGCGGAGCGCGGCCATCAGCATGCCGGGCGTGATCTTGTCGCAATTGGAGATGCAGACCATCGCGTCGGCGCAATGCGCGTTGACCATATATTCGACGCTGTCCGCGATCAGCTCACGGCTCGGCAGCGAATAGAGCATGCCGTCATGGCCCATCGCGATGCCGTCATCGACCGCGATCGTATTGAATTCCTTGGCGACTCCGCCCGCCGCCTCGATCTCGCGCGCGACCAGCTGGCCGAGGTCCTTGAGATGGACGTGCCCCGGCACGAATTGCGTGAAGCTGTTGACGACCGCGATGATCGGCTTGCCAAAATCCGAATCCTTCATGCCGGTTGCGCGCCACAGGCCGCGCGCGCCGGCCATGTTGCGGCCGTGGGTGGTGGTGCGTGAACGATAAGCGGGCATGACTTGAGAGCCTATAGGATTCGGAGGGTTGGGAACAGGTTGCCCATGCCCCCATCCTGGAGTTTGCGCAAGTTTATGTTTCTTATTGGCCCTGACGCGAAATTTTGTTCGTCAGAGCCGTGCCACGTCGATCACTGCCTGCGCGAAGGCTTCGGGCGCCTCCTGCGGCAGATTATGCCCGATCCCGCCGGTGATCAGGCGGTGGGCATAGAGGCCCTTGAACTTGGCGGCATAAGCGGCGGGTTCGGGGTGCGGGGCGCCATTGGCGTCGCCTTCCATCGTGATCGTGGGCACGGTGATGACAGGCCCCACGGCGAGCTTCGCCTCGACATCGGCGTACCGCGCCTCACCGTCCGCGAGCCCGAGGCGCCAGCGATAATTGTGGACCACCACCTCGACATGATCGGGATTGTCGAAGGAGGCGGCCGACCGTTCGTAAGTGGCATCGTCGAACGCCCATTTCGGTGATGCGAGCCGCCAGATCAGCTTGTTGAAATCGTGGCGATTCTTCTCGTAGCCGGCGCGTCCGCGTTCGGTCGCGAAGTAGAATTGATACCACCATTGCAGTTCCGCCGCCGGCGGCAGGGGCTGGCGTCCTGCGGCCTGGCCGCCGATCAGATAGCCGCTGACCGACACCAGGGCTTTCACCCGCTCCGGCCAGAGCGCGGCGATGATGTCGGCGGTGCGCGCGCCCCAGTCGAAACCGGCAAGGATCGCGCTGCGGATGCCCAGCGCATCCATCATCGCGACCATATCCAGTGCCAGCGCGGCAGGCTCGCCATTGCGTTTGGTGTCGGCCGACAGGAAACGCGTCGCGCCATAGCCGCGCAGATGGGGAACGATCACCCGATAGCCCTTCGCTGCCAAACGCGGCGCGACCTCCTCGAACGCGTGAATGTCGTAGGGCCATCCGTGCAGCAGTAGGACCGGCTGGCCGCCGGGCGGACCATAGTCCGCATAGGCAATGTCGAGCAGATCGGTTTTGACCGATTTGAGCGGCGGCATTGCCGGTACGGCCGCGATGGAGGCGGTCGCGGGCACGAACGAAGCGGCTGCGGAGGCCACTGCAGCTCCGAGGACGCGGCGGCGGGAGGGATTAAGCGCTGGCATGGAAGGTCATTGCGCCGGCTACGTTGCCGAAACAAGCATCGCTGGCGCTGTGCGCGATGGACGGTTCCGACGGAACGCCGGCACCTCATCCTGCGGGGCGCCTTGCACGGCAAGATCGGCGGAAACCGAAGCCGCGCTATTGATTTTGAAGAGTGGAGGCCCGAGCCGGAATCGAACCGGCGTGCAAGGATTTGCAGTCCTCTGCGTAACCACTCCGCCATCGGGCCGGAGGCGGGGCTGATGGTGGCTTTTCGCCGCGCTGTCAAACCCTGAGCTTGGGGTCCGGCCTCGTAACCGGCAATGGCCGGGACGGAGCGCATATTTGCGCACAGGTAGGAGCAAGGAGGGAGCGATGGGGGATTCATCGTGACCGACGCGCGACGCCCATGTGTGCAAAAATGCGCCCGCCGCTTCGCGGTCGTCCGGAGAAGGCCTCCGGCTACGTTGCTTGCTTGCTTGCGCCTAGCTTCGGCTAGGCGACTGCGCGGCGCGCCTTGCCGGCGGCCTTCTCCGGACGATCACGGCCGTTGGGGCTATGAGATCCGACCCCGATGTCCGCTATCGGACAGTCCCGTAAGCCGATCTGTCCGCATCCGGACAGGGAATGCGTGGCAGCCGGGTTGCTGTCCACAGCATAACGACTGGCATGGATCATGCTCCTCTTGGCCTCGGCAAGCGGCTTCGATAAGGCGTTGCCATCCGGCGCGGTGTCTTGTATCACTAAGACACCTGAAGAGGGCGACGCACAGTGACCGAGCAGAATTACGAACAGATGCGGCGCGCCATGGTGGCGAGCCAGTTGCGCACCACGGCGGTCAACGATCCGCGCGTGATCGCGGCGATGGGCATTGTCGCGCGCGAGCGTTTCGTGCCCGCCGACAAGGCTTCGCTCGCCTATCTCGACAAGACCCTGCCGGTGGCGCCGGGTCGTGGCATGCCGTCGCCGATGGTCGTTGGCCGGTTGCTGACCGAATCCCGCGTCCGCGAGGGCGATCGTGCGCTCGTCGTCGGTGCGGGCAGCGGCTATTCGGCCGCGGTGCTGGCCCAACTCGGGGCGAGCGTGATCGCGCTCGAGGAAGACAAGGATCTGGCAGGCAAAGCCACGCCCGGCGTCACCCGCGCCGCGGGCCCGCTCGCCAAGGGCTGGGCCAAGGGCGCGCCCTACGATCTGATCCTGTTCGATGGCGCGGCCGAGGAAATTCCGGCCGCGATCATTGGCCAGCTGGCCGAAGGCGGCCGTCTCGCGGCGCCGATCCTGGAGAATGGGGTGACCCGCCTCGCGCTCGGGCGCAAGGCCGGCGGCGGCTTCGGCATGCTGAGCTTCGCCGATGCCGAGGCGCCGATCCTGCCCGGTTTCGCGGTCGAAAAGGGGTTCAGCTTCTGATGTGCGTTCGGGGGAAGATCATCGCCGCCCTGCTTGGCGGCGCGGCGCTCGGCGCGCCGGTGACGGCGACCACACTGCAGGATGCCTTCGTGCAGACCTACAGTTCCAGCCCCGCGCTCAACGCGGCGCGCGCACAGCTGCGCGGTACCGACGAGGGCGTCTCGATCGCCAAGTCGGCGTCGCGACCGCAGGTGAACAGCACGATCGGTCTGTCGCAGAGCACCAACGGGATCGACAATTTCAGCAACGGCGCGCGCTCGCTCACCGCGCAGCTCAACCTGTCCTACCCGCTCTTCCAGGGCGGACGCGTCAAGAATGCGATCAACGCGGCGACATCGCGGGTTGCCGCGGGCCGTGCCGGCCTGCGCACGACCGAGGGTAATATCTTCGTCGCGGTGGTCAGTGCCTATATGGATGTGATCCGCGATGCGTCGATCGTCGATCTCAACCGCAAGAATGTCGACGTGCTCAACACCAATTTGAAGGCGAGCCGTGACCGCTTCCAGGTCGGCGATCTTACGCGCACCGACGTCGCGCAGTCCGAAGCGCGGCTGAGCCTGGCGCGCAGCCAGCTCATCACCGCGCAGGGTAATCTGACCGCAAGCCGTGAAAATTATCGCCGCGTCGTCGGCAGCTGGCCTGAGAATCTCGCGCCGCCGCCCGCTCTGCCCAAACTGCCGGGCGATCCCGATCTGGCGGTCACGACCGCGCTCGACAACAGCCCGGCGATTCAGGCCGCCGCCGCCGATACCAAGGCCGCGGGTTATGACGTCAGTGCCGCGCGCGGCCAGCGGCTGCCGACGCTCTCCGCGATCGCGGGCCCTAATTATAACAATTACCTGGGGACGGCGAACCGGCTTGTCGGCGCCCCGAAAGGGTCGGGGAGCTTCGACCAGATCCATACCGCCAACACATTCGGCATGCAGATGACGCTGCCTCTGTACCAGGGCGGTCTCGCCGGCGCACGGGTGCGTCAGGCACAGGCGGCGCAGAGCGTCGCGGTCGAATCGGGGATCGATACCGAGCGCCAGGTGATCGCCACGACGCGCGCCGCCTTTGCCGCCTACGAGGCGGCGATGGCGGGAATCGCCGCCAATCAGGAAGCGGTGAAGGCCAACGAACTCGCGCTGGAAGGCGTGCGGGCGGAGAATCGCGTCGGCACGCGCACCGTGCTCGACGTGCTCAATGCCGAGCAGGAATTGCTCAATTCGCAGGTCCAGCTCGTCTCGGCGCAGCATGACGAATATGTCGCGGGCTTCGCGCTGCTGAATGCGATGGGCCGGGCTGAGGCGCGCGATCTCGGCCTCGACGGTGGCGCGCTCTATGATCCGACCGCCAATTACAACCATGTGAAAAGCTGGATCGGCGACTGGAGCGAGCAGCCCAAATATGCGCCCAAGGGCTCGCGCACGACCGGCCCGACGCCGACCGACGCCGATGTCGCACCCTATAATCCCGACGCCGGCAACGGGGCCGTGACACCGCCGCAGCAATAAGCAATAATCTCGGGCGACATGGCAGAAAACGCGCCCGAACAACCGATCGAAGACGTGCTGGCATCGATCAAGCGCATCATCAGCGCGGATGTCGATGCTGCGCGCCGCTTTCCCAAGCCTTCCACGATCGCCGCCTTGGCCGTGGAAGAGGAAGAGGATGTGCTCGAACTCGGCGAGTCTGCCGAGGCCGCGCCCGCCGCGAGCAAGGGGCTCGTCTCGGGCAAGGCAGCCAAAGCGAGCAAGGCCGCGCTCGCCGCGCTCGACACGGTCAAGATCGACCCCGGCGCCGGCGCCAATACGATGGACGGTCTGGTCCGCGAGATGCTCAAGCCGATGCTCAAGGAATGGCTCGACGCCAATTTGCCCGATCTGGTCGAGCGCGTGGTCGCACGTGAAGTGGCGCGCATCATCGGGCGGTAAGGCGAGGAGAGAAGAGGCGGGGCGATCGCCCTTGGTCCTCCGTTCCGGATATTAAACCCGCTTGAACCCCGGTCTGCTTACCTGCAAATCTTGTGCAGGGTGGGGGGAAGCCTTGAACTATAAATATTTAGGCGCTCTTTGCGCCGCCTTGACGATAGCGGGCGCGGTTGCTGCTGCGGATCGCCCCTGCAGCGTCGGTACGCTCGCGCCGCTGCCGGTCACCATGTCCGGCCTTCGACCGCTCGTGCATGCCAAGATCAATGGGCATGATGCCGTCTTCTTGGCCGACAGCGGCGCATGGTTCAGCTTGATATCCCCCGGCAGCGCCGCCGAATATGAACTGGCGCTGGAACCGCTGCCCGAAGGCTTTACGCTGCGTGGCGTGGGCGGCGCAGTCGTGCCGCGCCTGACGACGGTCAAGACCTTCACCATCGCGGGCGTCCCCCTGCCGAAAGTGCAGTTTCTGGTCGGTGGCAGCGAATTCGGCTCGGTCGGTCTGCTTGGTCAGAACTTCCTCGGAATGGAGGATGTAGAATTCGACCTGGCGCACGGCATGATCCGGCTGATGCGCGAGCAGGGGTGCTCGTCCAAGACCAATCTGGCTTATTGGGTGCCGGCCGGCGGGGCCTATTCCGAGCTGGCTACGGATGGGCGATCCAGCAAGCCAAGCCACATCATTGCCTCAGTCTATGTCAACGGCGTGAAGCTGCGCGCGCTGTTCGATACGGGCGCCGCGACCTCGTTCATCACCCGCGCGGCTGCCGCGCGCTTCGGCCTGAAACCCGATGGCCCCGGGGTAACGCCCGCGGGTGGATCGAGCGGCATCGGGCGGAACTACGTCGAGACCTGGATCGGGCCGATCCAGAGCGTGAAGATCGGGGACGAGGAGATTCGCAACACGCGCATCCGCTTTGGCGGCGACCTGGACGATGTCGATATGCTGATCGGCGCGGATTTCTTTCTCTCGCATCGCGTCTACTGGGCGCAGAGGCTCGACAAGCTCTACTTCACCTTCAACGGCGGGCATGTCTTCGATCTGGAATATCTTCGCGACGGGGCGTCGCGGAGCTCTGGGACTCCCGCAGCCGAAGCGATTGTCGAACCGCAGCCGATCGATGCCGACGGCTTCAGCCGCCGTGGCGGCGTGCGTGCCGTTCGGGGCGATGTGAAAGGCGCTCTCGCCGATTTCAACCAGGCGGTTAAGATGGCGCCCGACAATATCGAATATCTGCGTCAGCGTTCGCAGCTCCACGCACGGATGGGCGAGCCATTGCGTGCGGCCGAGGATCTGGAGCGTATCCTCAAGGTCAAGCCGGACGATGTGGACGCGCATATGGTGCGCGCCGAAATGCGTCAGCGGCTGGATAGAAAAGCTGATGTCAGCTCCGATCTGGACGCGGCTGCGGCTGCGGCATCGCCGAGCTCCGATCGCCGGCTTGCCATCGCGCTCGGCTATGAGGAAGCCGGCAATTATCCGCGCGCCATTGCGCAATATGATTTGTGGATCGCGGCGCATCGCGACGATGTGCGCAGGCCGATCGCGCTCAACGGACGTTGCTGGACGCGTGCGCTGGGCGGAATCGGGCTCGATCTCGCGCTCAAGGATTGCAATGCGGCGCTTTCCGCGATGCCGCATAACGTGGCTTTTTTGGACAGCCGTGGCCTGGTTCGGGTGCGGCTGGGGCAATATGTCCAGGCAATTGTCGATTATAACGAGGTGCTGGCCGCCAACGGCAAGATCGCATGGTCGCTTTATGGCCGCGGCATCGCAAAGCTACGGCTTGGCCAGAAGGAGGCGGGCGAGGCCGATCTGGCGAAAGCCAAGGCGCTGGAGCCGGAACTGCCCGATCGCGCCGGCAAGCTCGGCATAGCGCCCTAGCGAGGCATGCAGGCACGCTAAAAGCCGCAACGGCAGGCAGCGCTTGCCAGCGCGTATGGGCTTGCTAGTCCTGCATCCATGCAGAAGCTTCTCGCAACGGCACTAGCTGCCACGCTCGCCACGACCGCGCTCGCGCGGCCTTTCACGCCTCAGGATATGGTCTCGCTCTCGCGCGTCGGCGCGCCGGTTGCATCGCCCGACGGGCGCTGGCTGGTGTGGGATCAGCGCGAGACCGATCTCGCCGCCAACAAGGGGCGTCACGATTTGTGGCGGCTCGATCTGAAGGCGAAGAACGGGGTGCCCGAAAAGTTTGCCTCGACCGAGGCGGAGGAGAGCGATCCCGCCTTCGGTCCCGACGGTAGTCTCTATTTCCTGTCGAACCGCAAAGGCGATGTCAGCGCGGTCTGGCGCGTGTCGATGGCCAGCGGAGCCGCGACCCAGGTAACGGGCGATTACGATCTCTCGGGTTTCAAGATCTCACCCAAGGGCGATGCGATCCTCGTCTGGGCCGATAAGCCGGTCGGCGCCGGCAATCTCGACGTCAAACAGCCCGAAAAGGCCAAGGATGCGGGCAGCGGCCGCACCTTCGACCAATTGTTCATCCGCCACTGGGACACGTGGGCGGACGGCCAGCGCTCGCAATTGTTCGTGATCCCGCTTGCCGACGGCAAGGCCGGCGGACCGGGGCATGCGATCGAAGGCCCCTTGGTCGGCGATTCGCCCTCCAAGCCATTCGGCGACGGCAGCGAGCTTGCGTGGAGCGCGGACGGCAAGATCGTCTATTTCACCCTGCGCGAAGCCGGGCGGACCGAGTCCTTGTCGACCAATCTCGATATCTTCGCCGCGCCTGCCGACGGCTCGGCGCCGCCGACCAATCTCACGGTCGACAACAAGGGTATGGATACCGCGCCCGCGGCTTCGCCCGACGGGCGCTGGCTCGCCTGGACCGCAATGAAGCGCGCAACCTACGAAGCCGACAGGCAGGTCTTGTGGGTGCGCGATCTGCGCACCGGCCAAAGCCACGCGGTCACCGAGAATTGGGATCGCTCGGTCGGATCGCTCAAATGGGCACCCAATTCGGCGAGCCTCTACATCACCGCCGAAGATACGCTCGACGTCGCCTTGTTCCGCGTGGATCTCGCCGACGGCAAGGTCCATCGCCTGACCGGGGAAGGGCATGTCGCCGCCTTCGACGTGCTGCCAAAGGGTGGGCTGGTCTATTCGCTCGATACTCTGACCGCGCCCGCCGATATCTGGACGTGGTCGCCAAACGGCAAGACTGCGCGCCTCACCAACGTCAACGCCGCCAAATTGGCGGGCGTCGATTTGCCGACCGTGACGCGCTTCAACTTCAAGGGCGCGAACGGCGATATTGTGTGGGGTTTCGCGATGAAGCCCGCGCAGCTTGCCGCCGGGGCCAGGGCGCCGGTCGCCTTCCTCGTCCATGGCGGGCCGCAGGGCACGTTCAACGACAGCTGGTCCTATCGCTGGAACCCGATGGCCTGGGCGGGCCACGGCTATGCGGTGGTCTCGGTCGATTTCCACGGTTCCACCGGCTACGGCCAGGCCTTCACCGATGCGATCCGCAACAATTGGGGCGGCTGGCCGCTGACGGACCTGAAAGACGGTCTCAAGGCTGCGACGGAACGCTTTGATTTCCTTGATACGAATGAGGTCTGCGCCGCTGGCGGCTCCTATGGCGGCTATATGATGAACTGGATCGAGGGCAATTGGCCCGATCGCTTCAAATGCATCGTTCAGCACGATGGCGTCTTCGATGCGCGCGCCATGGCCTATGAGACCGAGGAACTCTGGTTCGACGAATGGGAGCATGGCGCGCATCCTTATTATGAGGATCCGGCCGCGTTCGAGAAATGGAACCCGGTCAATGATGTCGACAAATGGAAAACGCCCCAGCTGGTGATCACCAGCGAGAAGGATTTCCGCATTCCCTACACGCAGGGGATCGCCGCCTTCACCGCGCTGCAGCGGCGCAACGTGCCTTCGAAACTGCTCATCTTCCCGGACGAAAACCATTGGGTGCTCAAACCCAAGAACAGCTTGCAATGGTATCAGAACGTGTTCGGCTGGATGGACAAGTGGACGGGTAACAAAGCCGAGTGACACACCCGCTCGATCGCCCCATCTGGAGCGCGCTCACCACCCGTCAGGCGGATATCGCCGAGCGGGTGGGCGACGCGGTGCGTCTCAAGTCCGAATATGGCGTGTTCGCCGCCGCGGCCGACGCCACCGAGCGCAGCCGGACCGCGCTCAATTATCTCGACCTGGGTTCCGAGGGGCTGTGGTGCGTCGAGCGCGATCCGGTCGAGGCGCCGCCGGGCATGCTGGTCGTACATCACAGCGCGCCCTGCGTGCAGATGGTGGCCGATCACGTGGTTGCCCCCAAGCCCGACTTCGAGGTCGTGCGGCTAAGCGAAGAGGATGGGCCGGCGATGCTGGCGCTGGCGCGGATGACCGAGCCGGGGCCTTTCTTCGAACATACCCATCGCATGGGAAAATTCATCGGGGTCAAGGCGAAGGACCTGCTGATCGCGATGGCGGGGGAAAGGCTGCGTCCGGAAGGCTATACGGAGGTGAGCGGTGTCTGCACCCACCCCGATTTCCGCGGGCGCGGCTTTGCCGGCGGACTGATGCGGATCGTCGCGGCACGCATTCTGGCGCGCGGTGAGGTGCCGTTCCTGCACTCTTATGCCGAAAACACACGCGCGATCGCGCTGTACGAGACTTTAGGGTTCAAATTGCGCGCGACGATGACGCTGACGGTGCTGACCAAGCCCGACCTTGGCGCGTCGATATCCGGGCATGGGGCGGTCGGGCATGGCGTGGTGGGCCACGGTGCGGTTGGACACGGTTAGCCCAGCGCCGCGCGGAACTTTTCGATCAGGATTTCCAGCGGCGACGCGGCCCTGGGCGGCGTTAGCGTGGTCAGGCACAAGGCGATCGACGGCAGCGGATCGTCGGTCTCGAGCGCGACCAGGGATCCTGTCGCCAGTTCGTCGCCCACCGCGTAATCGGGCAGCACGCCGATCGCCTCGCTTTTCAGGACACCGCGTTTCACGCCGTCAACACTGCCCGCCGATTCAAGCTTCGGTGGGCGCGCACCGTTTCCGATCCACGCTTTCAGCAGGTCGTTGAAGGCGCCGTCATGATCGGTGAGGAGGCAAATTCGGCCCTTCAGATCGCGCCGCCGAACGAGTCCAGCGGCCAGGGGATGATCCGGCGCCACGATCAACCGAAGGCGGGCGGGCCAATAGTCTTCGACCATCGTCTGGTCCGGACGTCGGCCGGCGCCCTCGATCGTCATCGCGGCGTCGAGCTGCGATCGCCCTACGCGCTCCCGCAGATCCGCACACAGGCCGATGGTGATCCGAACGTCGATCTGGGGCCATAAAAGGCGGAAGTCGCGCAACGGACCGGGCAGCAGAAACGAGCTGATCGACTCGACCGTGCCGAGCCGGATCGTCGCTCGGCTCTCCCGTGCCCCGGCAACCAGCGCCGCCTCGGACACCGAAATCAGCGTCCGGGCATGCGGGAGCAAGGTTTCCGCCGCCGTGGTGAGAACGGCTTCCCGCCCCGTCCGGCGCAACGTGACCGGGGCGCCCAGCAGCCTTTCGAGCGACAACAAGGTCTCGGACACGGTCGACTGCGCCACGCCAAGCGCGCGCGCCGCCGCGCCCACGCCTCCATGGTCGTGTACCGCCGCCAGCACCCGACAGTGCCGAACCTCCAAATCCCTGATCATACCGATCCCATCGGTTTTTCCGATGCCTCCATCGGCGTTTTGGGCGCCCGGCCCATCGCGGTCAATCTCGACCCGAACAGGAGGGCAGTGCGCTTGAACCACCATCGCCAGAACTTCGCCTTGCTCGTGATCGATATGCAGTTGGGCTTCGACGAGCCGGCTTGGGGCCCACGCAACAATCCTGATGCGGAGAGAAACGTCGCCGCGTTGATCGCGGCGTGGCGCGCTGCAGGAGCACCAATCATCCACGTCCATCACGATTCGCCCGATCCGTCGGGGCATTTCCGGCGCGGCACGCCTGGCCATGCGGTCAAGGCCGAGGCGCGGCCCGCGCCGGGCGAGACCGTCTACCGGAAGACGGTCAACAGCGCCTTCATCGGCACCAGTCTTGAAGCCGATCTGCGGCGTGCCGGAATCGGCCGGCTGGCGATCGTGGGGCTCACCACCAATCATTGCGTCTCCACGACCGCGCGGATGGCGGGCAATTTGGGCTTCGAGACCTTCGTCGCGGCGGACGCCACCGCGACCTTCGATCGGGCCAATCTCGACGGCACGGTCCGCCCCGCTGCCGAAGTCCATGCAAGTGCGCTCAGCGATGTGCAGGACGAGTTCGCCCGGATCGTCGATACGTCATGGTTGATCGCCTCTGTCCACGATCAGGCGGGGAGGGCGGTCAGGCCCCAGGAGGCGGAGCATGCGTGAGCTTCGAACCAAGGCGCTGTGCGGCCCGCTGATAGCGCTTTGCGCAATATTGGCCACGGGCCCGGTCTCAGGAGATCCGCTTGCCAGGGTGACACCGTCGATCCGACCCGGGGATGATTTCTATTCCTATGCCAATGATGCCTGGCTGAAAGGCACAAAGTTGCCCGAGGGCGCGTCGAGCATCGACACCGGTGCGATGCTGCGCGCCGCCAATGCGCACCGGGTCAGGGGCTTGATCGCGGATGCGGTCAGCGGTGCCTCGGCGCACGGCCGCCCGGCGCGGCCCGACGTCCGGAAGATCGCAGATTATTATGCCAGCCGGCTCGACCCCGCCGCCATCGAAGCCAAGGGCTTTGCCCCCGTCTCCGCGGAGCTCGCGACGATCCGCGCCATTGCCGACAGGAAGGCGTTGGCGGCCTATCTCGGCCATGTGCTCCGCCTCGACGACGGCACAAATACGCGGACCGAAAGCCTGTGGGGGATATGGATCCACCAGGGCTTCCATGATCCCGATCATTATGCCGCGCATTTCGTGCAGGGCGGACTTGGCCTGGAGCAGGACGATTATTCCGGCTCCGGTTCGGACCAGATCGCACACCGCACCCACTATCGGGCGCATGTCGAAGCCGTTCTGAAGTTGGCCGGCCTCGATCAGCCTGACGTTCGGGCCGCCCGCATCCTCGATCTCGAAACCGCCATCGCCAAAACGCATGCCTCGCGCGCGGATACGGACGACGTCTTCAAGACCGACAATAGCTGGCGCGCCGCCGACTTCGCCGCCCGGGCGCCGGGCCTGGACTGGGCCACTTATTTCGCGGCGGCCGGGCTCGGCCCCGCGACCCGCTTCGTCGTCTGGCAGCCACGCGCCGTGATTGGTGGCGCGCAACTCGCGACAACCCAGCCGCTCGATGCCTGGAAGGACTATCTCTCCCTCCATCTGATCGACCATTATGCGGCCGTCTTGCCCCGCGCGGTTCGCGACCCAGATCCGGCCGACCCGGCGCAGCCGGCCGAGGCCGCGACCCTGGCGGTGTTCGGCGACGCGGTCGGCCGGCTCTACGTCGAGCATCATTTCCCGCCGCGCGCCAAGGCCGCCGCCCAGGCGATGGTGGAGAATATCCGCTTCGCCTTTCGCGCGCGCATCGCTGGCCTGACCTGGGTGTCGCCCGGCACCAAGGCCAGGGCGCAGGCCAAATTGGCGACGCTCAAGGTCGGGCTCGGCTATCCCGAACGCTGGGTTGATTATGCGCCGCTCACAATCGTGCGCGGCGACGCCTTCGGCAATTTCCAGCGGGCGGAGGCCTTCGCCTATCGTCACGAACTGACCAAATTGAGCCGCCGCGTCGATCCGGACGAGTGGGCCGGCGGCCTCTTTCCGCAATCGGTGGGGGCAGTGCTCAACCTGAGCCCGAACACGATGGATTTCGCCGCGGGCCTGCTCCAGCCGCCTTATTTCGAGGCCGGAGGTGATGCGGCCGCTAATTATGGCTCAGCCGGCGCGGGCATCGCGCATGAGATCAGCCATAGCTTCGACGAGGTCGGCAATATCTACGATGCGCAGGGGCGTCTCGGTTTGTGGTGGAGCGCAGGGGATGTCGCAAAATACCGCTCGGTCTCCGCGCCTTTTGCCGCACAACTCGACAATTGCTGCCCGGCACCGGGCGCCTGTGCGCACGGCAAGCAGGTCGTGGGTGAAAGCATCGCCGATCTCGCCGGGCTGCTTGCGGCACACGACGCCTATCTCCGGTCGCTGCATGGCAGGCCCGATATCGTCAAAGACGGCCTGACCGGCGAACAGCGCTTTTTCGTGGCGTTCGCGCAGAGGTGGCGGCGAGTGCAGACCGACGCTGCGCTGCACCGGCAGATCGCGAGCGACATCCATGCCCCGCCTGAATGTCGAGGCAATCTGGTTCGGAACGTCACGGCCTGGGTTCGCGCTTTCGGGGTCAAGCCAAGCGACAGGCTCTACCTCGAGCCCGAGGCGCGGTTCCGGATCTGGTGAGAGGGCAGAGGCTGTTCGATCTACCGGAAGCTACGCGGACCAGCGTATTAGGCTTCCTTTTTTCCGATCACCGCGATGGCGGCGAAATGCTCATGCCGTCGCGGTGCCGCGGCGACGCGCGCCTCGAGACGAACAAACAATTCTTCCACGCAGCCGGCGGGGTCTGCTGTCGATGCGAAGGCGGCGACCGCCACCGGACCGCTGACGGCGCGGAGCATCCCCGCCCAGCTTTTCGCCAATTGCTGCGCATCGCCCGTTTCGCAGAAAAGGTCCCAAAATGGGTCCGGCGCGGGCACGACCTCGGCATGCTCGAGTAATAACCCGGCGAAGGGTCCATCTGCGAAGGGTGCCTCGATATCTTCGATCGAGCGGCCGGCGGCCGCTACCGTGAAGCGCGCCAGCGCGTCTACCGAGATGCGACCCTCGTCGGCCATCTCGACCGCCGCCGCCCAGAGTTCGCCGAGAATCCAGTCCCAGCCGTGACATTCGGTCGTGGCGCCCATGGAAAGGCTGACCAGTTTCGCGCCCGCCGCCAGCTCGGCGGATCGGGCAAGCAGGAAATTCCGCCAATCCTCGGCTTGCTGGAGGCGTACCTGGTTTCTGGCGGGTGCAGAGCCGCTCATGATGGCAAGGACATGATCGTCGACCTGGGCGGGGTTTTGGCTCAACCAGTGCAAGGTCCAGCTATTCCATCCCAGATGGACGCGCCCCGGGGGGAGTATGGGCTCGAAATAGCTGCGGCCGATCGCCGACGGGAAGATTCCGTGCCGCCCCGCGAGATAACTATCCTCATGGTCGTGCAGCGTCGTGAACAGCGCCGCGAAATCGTTCGATGGGAGGTCGGTATGGATCACTTCGATCGGCCGGTCGCCACCGAACCTGTCGCGTAATTGTGCAACCGCCACGCCCACCGGCCGCATCGAATTGATGCCCTGCGATGCGCCATAGTCGACGATGACGAGAGGTTGCGGCGCCAATGCTCCTGGGATCGTCCGTGCTGCCGCCTCGATCAGCGGCAATGCAAGCGCGATCCCGGCGGCTTGCAGGCTGGCATGACGGTTGTAGAAGCCGCCGCCCTCCATGGCCTTGGTTGCGATAGCGACTTCGGTCATCGTCCCCAGCCACCGCCGGATAATGCCGGCTGTTTGTACGCGCCGCCTTGCCCGCCGTCCACCCGGTCGGCTCGGCTCGGGTGGACGAGGTCCTCGGGAGCGGGATTGAACGCCGATGTGGCGTGCGGTTGATCGCAATTTGCAGCGGGTAGGGAAAATCGTCGCGGCTTGCGTTAGACCGCGTGCATGGCGACCCGGAAGGAACGCGGACGACCCCCGTATGGCGACATTCTGACGCCTGCGGAATGGCGTGTCGCCGAACAGGTCCGGCACGGCATGACCAACCGCGTGATCGCCGATCGGCTCGGCATCAGCCCGGACGCGATCAAGTTCCACATCGCCAACATATTGCAGAAGCTTGGCTTTTCCGGCCGAGCTGAGTTGCGGCAATGGAATGGGGTGCGGCGGAGCAGCGCGCTTGGGCAAGGGGGCAAAGCCATGGAGGCAGATATGGGTTTCGGCGCAATCGGCCAGATTTCGCGCGGCGTGAAGGATATCGATGCCGCCACCGCTTTCTATCATGATGTGTTGGGGCTGCGCCACCTTTACACTTACGGCACGCTCGCCTTCTTCGATTGCGGCGGGGTGCGGCTGTTCCTGTCGCAGGGCGATGGCGGCGCGGCGGAATCGATCCTCTATTTCCGGGCCGGTGACATCCACGCCGAGCAAAGGCGGCTGGAGGGTGAAGGCGTCGTCTTCACCCACGCCCCGCATATGATCCATCGCCATGAGGACGGGACCGAAGAATGGATGGCGTTCTTCACCGACAATGAGGGCCGCCCGCTCGCGCTGATGAGCCAGATCGCGCCGGACTGAGCGTCACGCGCCCATCTTCGATCAGCGCGATTGTGCAGCGGTCTCCGCGGCGCATCATCCTCGCCGTCCGGCTGCACGCTTGGGCGTATTTTTCGTGGCGCCACCAATCGGTCATGCCCCTGTCTTCGTTCCCGTCCAGCCTCGGATAGCCCGGGGGCAGTATGGAGAGTGGACATGGCTGATACCGACATCGAAACCGACGAAACGGCCGAACTCATTGCATCGAACAAGGTTGAGGGCACCGCGGTCTATGACCGCAACGGCGATCGGCTCGGCACCATCTACAATTTCATGGTCGATAAGGTGAACGGTCAGGTCGAATATGCCGTATTGTCCTTCGGCGGCCTGTTCGGCCTCGGCACGAACTATTACCCGCTGCCGTGGGACCGCCTTACCTATGACGAGGAATTGGGCGGCTATCAGGTCGACCTGGTGAAGGAGGACCTGGAAGAGGCACCGCGTTATTCGGCCGAGCAGGAGCCGACCTACAACCGCGCTTATGGCGAGCAGGTCGATACCTTCTACGACCGCGATTTCGAAGCGGCTTGAGTGTCGGCAGGGGGCGGCGTCTCACCAACGCCGCCTCCGATCGCCTCAAGCCACGGCCGAGCAGGTTAGCGCCTCGTATCGCGGAAGCGATGTGCCTGGCGCGCCATAATCCACAGGCCTAGCCGGTCGGGGACCAGCTTGGCGAAGGCCTTGATCGCGCGGTTGACGCGGCCGGTGACGCGCACCGGATCGCCCGCCTCGACCGCCTCTATCCCCTCGGCGACGACCGCCTCCGCGGTTTGCCACATATAGGCCGGCATCTTGTTCATCGTCTCGCGTGTGCCGGTGACGTCGTGGAATTCCGACCAGGTGAATCCGGGGCAAAGCGCGCAGGCATGCACGTCGCGATCCGCGTTTTCGAGCGCGAGCGCCTGCGAGAATTTGATTAGATAGGCCTTGCTTGCCGCGTACAGGGTATGACCCGCCGGAGCCGGCACATGTCCGGCGAGCGACGCGACGTTGATGATCCGGCCATAACCGGCCTCGCGCATCGCCGGCAGCAGGCGCCAGACCAGTTCGGTCGGCGCCTCGATCATGATCCGAATGAAGTCTTCGTGTGTTTTCCATTCGTTGCCGTCGAATGTTCCCGGAACGCCGTAACCGGCACTGTTGATCAACCAATCCACCGAAAGCCCACGTTCTGCGATCGTGGTGGCCAACTTTGCCGCAGCGCCCGGCGCGGCCAGGTCGAGCGGCAAGGCGGTAATCGTGCAGCCGTGGGCGGCGCGCAATTCCGCCGCCAGCGCCTCCAGCCGATCCGTTCGCCGCGCGGTCAGGACCAAGTCATGCCCGAGCGCGGCGAGCGCTCGCGCGAATGCGGCGCCGATCCCCGCTGAGGCGCCCGTGATCAGGCTTTGCGGACGATCGCGAGACACGGGTTCAGGCCGGCTGGATGAAGTTATCGAGCACGCGTTTGCGGCCGGCATGCTCGAAATCGATCTCCAGCTTGTTGCCCTCGATCTCAGCGACCAGCCCGTAGCCGAATTTGGAATGGAACACGCGCTGGCCGAGCGTGATGTCGCCGCGCGGCTTGGCGGCGAAGCTGGCAGCGCTGGCCTTCACCTCGGCCAGCCGGGTCGGGCTCATGTCGAGCGGCTTGCCCACCGCGCGTTGCCAGCCTGGGCCGCGCGTCGCGGCGCGCGCGACATGCGCGAAGGGATCGGCCTGTTCGCTCCACTGCGCACGCCACAGGCTCTCGCCCCCGCTCATCGTGGTCTCGTTGTCGACATGCTCGGCCGGAAGCTCGTTCACGAAGCGTGACGGGATCGACGAGGTCCATTGGCCATAGATGCGGCGGTTGGCGGCGTGGAAGATGAAGGCGCGCCGCCGCGCGCGCGTGATCGCGACATAAGCGAGGCGCCGTTCCTCCTCCAGACTTGCATTGCCGCCTTCGTCCAGCGCGCGCTGCGACGGGAAAACACCTTCCTCCCAGCCGGCGAGGAAGACCGTATCGAACTCCAACCCCTTGGCGGCATGGATCGTCATGATCGTGATCTTGGCCTCATCGGCATTGGCGTCATTGTCCATCACCAGGCTGACATGCTCGAGGAAGGCGCCGAGCGTCTCATATTCCTCCATCGCGCGGGCAAGCTCGGTAAGGTTTTCCAGCCGCCCGGCCGCCTCCGTCGAACGCTCGGCCTGAAGCATGCCGGTATAGCCGCTCTCGTCGAGCATCAGCCGCGCCAGCTCCGCATGGGGAAGCTCGTCGAGCTTGGAGCGCCAGCGAGCGATGTCGCCGATCAGATTGCCGAGCGCCCGCCGCGCCTGCGGCGTCAGCTCGTCGGTATCGAGGATGCGCGCGGCGGCGAAGGTGAGCGGCATGCCCTCCGTGCGGGCAAGCTGGTGCAGCTTGGCCATCGCCTTGTCGCCGATGCCGCGCTTGGGGACGTTGACGATCCGCTCGAACGCAAGGTCGTCCGCTGGCTGCGCGATCACGCGCAGGTAGGCAAGCGCATCGCGGATCTCGGCGCGCTCGTAGAAACGGAAACCGCCGACGATACGATAGGGCAGGCCGATCGCAATGAAGCGGTCCTCGAACTCGCGCGTCTGGAATTGCGCGCGCACCAGGATCGCGATCCGGTCGAGCGTGGTGCCGCCGCGCTGCGCGCTTTCTATCTCCTCCCCGACGCGGCGCGCTTCCTCGGGCCCGTCCCACACGCCCACCACGCGCACCTTCTCGCCGGATGATTCATCGGTCCAGAGCGTCTTGCCGAGCCGCCCGCCATTATGCGCGATCACGCCCGACGCGGCGGCAAGGATATGCGGGGTAGACCGGTAATTTTGTTCGAGCTTTATCACCTTGGCGCCGGGGAAATCGCGCTCGAAGCGCAGGATGTTGGCGACCTCGGCCCCGCGCCACGAGTAGATCGATTGGTCGTCGTCGCCGACGCAGCAGATATTCTTGCGCTCCTGCGCCAGCAGCCGCAGCCACAGATATTGGCTGGCATTGGTATCCTGATATTCGTCGACCAGGATGTAGCGGAAGCGCTGTTGGTACAGCTCCAGCACGTCGCGATGCTTCTTCAGGATCACCAGCATGTGCAGCAGCAAATCGCCGAAGTCGCACGCATTCACTGCACGCAAGCGATCCTGATACGCCGCGTAGAAATCGCGCCCGCGTCCGTTGGCGAATTGCTCGCTCTCGGCGGCGTCTACTTCCGCCGGAGTCCAGCCCCGGTTCTTCCACCGGTCGATCAGCCCCGCCAGCGCGCGCGCGGTCCAGCGCTTCTCGTCGATGTCGGCGGCCTGGATAAGCTGCTTGAGCAGCCGCAGTTGATCGTCCGTATCGAGGATGGTGAAATTGCTCTGCAGCCCGACCAGCTCTGCGTGGCGCCGTAGCATTCTGGCCGCGATCGAGTGGAAGGTGCCAAGCCAGGGCATGCCTTCGACCGCGCCGCCGGTGATGCGCTCGATCCGCTCGCGCATCTCGCGCGCCGCCTTGTTGGTGAAGGTCACCGCCAATATCTCGCTCGGCCAGGCGCGCCGCGTCGCTATCAAATGGGCGAGCCGCGCGGTCAGCGCCGCGGTCTTGCCCGTACCCGCGCCCGCGAGCACCAAAACAGGGCCATCAGTGGTCAGCACCGCTTCGCGCTGCGGTTCGTTCAGGCCGCGCAGATAAAGCGGGTCGTCGGGGGAGGGGGCGGGAAGACTCACGCGTGAACAGGTAGGGAACGGCGTGGCCTGCGGCAACCGTTTGTCGTTGGGCTGACCGGGCGCGGACTTGCGGCGGGGCGCGGAACTTTCGCGGGGCTTGAGCGGTAGGGGCGTGCCGCACCCCAATCCGGCATTCCAAGGAGATTTCCCAATGAAGGCTCCCCCGCTGATAATCGCCGCCCTGATGGGCACCGCCGCCGTCGCGCAAACGACCCCGGACGCCAACGCTCCCGCCAGCACGCCTGCCGCCGCCAGCATGGATGCGACCACGACCGCGCCCACAGCGCCACCCGCGACGAGCGACATGAGCTCGGGCATGGCGAACAACGCGCAGGCGGTCACGACCGACACGTCGAACTACCCGGTCTGCTCGCGTAGCGTGACCGACAAATGCGTGCAGCGCGGTGCCGCGCATAAAGCGCATCGTCACCATTGATCGTCTCGGACGCGGAACTTTCCGGCGCCAGCGCCGTAGGTTCCGCGTCACTCCCGCCGGAAGAGCGGGAACGGGCTACGAGACCCGTGAGACAAGGAGAACGACCCGTGAAAGCCACGTTCCTGATCGCAGCGTCGCTGATCGCCGGCGCCGCCGTCGCGCAAACCACCCCACCGGACACCACTATGGCGCCGGCCACCGCACCCATGCCGGCCCCCGATACCACCACCCCCATGCCCGCTCCCGCTCCGGCGCCGGCTCCGATGGATACGGCCGCCCCCGCTGCACCGATGACCAACCCGAGCCCGCCGGCGAGCACAGTCGCGCCGCCACCGCCGGATACCACCAATTATCCGCCATGCTCGCGCACGGTGCATGATCGGTGCGTCCAGACGCATGAGCTCGCCCGCCAGGCGGGTATGCCGGTCCATCACCGCCGGCATAAATGATCTGATGTCGGGCGGCGGTTGACCGCCGCCGCCCGTCGCGCCAATCCCTTTCCCGAAGGCCGCATCCGGCCGCAGCGGGGAGAGGGATATGGCAGGGAATGCAGCGCCTTCGACGCGCCGCGTGCTGGCGGCGAGCCTGATCGGCACGGCGATCGAATTCTACGATTTCTACGTCTACACCACCGCCGCCGCTTTGGTGTTCGGGGAGCTGTTTTTCCCCAGGGCGTCGAGCGCCGCGCAGCAATTGCTGTCCTTCGCCACGATCGGTGTTGCTTTCGTTGCGCGACCCCTGGGCTCGCTCTTCTTCGGTCATTTCGGCGACCGCGTCGGCCGCAAGTCAACCTTGGTCGCGTCGCTATTGACCATGGGTATCTCGACGACTCTTGTCGCCTTGCTGCCGACTTATGCGCAGGCAGGCTGGATCGCGGCACTCTTGCTGTGCGTGCTGCGTTTCGGCCAGGGTTTTGGTCTGGGCGGCGAGTGGGGTGGGGCGGCCTTGCTCGCGGTCGAGCATGCCCCGCCGGGCAAGCGGGCGCGCTACGGCATGTTCCCGCAATTGGGTGCACCGGTGGGTTTCATCGCTGCCAACGGCCTGTTCCTCGTGCTCGGCGCCTTGCTCAGCTCCGCGCAATTCCATGATTGGGGCTGGCGCATTCCCTTTATCCTGTCCGCCTTCCTCGTCGCCGTGGGCCTTTGGATCAGGCTTCGTCTTGCCGAAACGCCCGAATTCGCCGCCGCTTTGGCCGAAGCGCCGCCACCCAAAGTGCCGTTCGGCGAATTGGTGGCGCGCCATTTCGGGCCGCTTGCCGTTGGGACGGTCGGCGCGATCGCCTGTTTCGCGCTCTATTATGTCGCGACGGCGTTCGCGCTCGGCTACGGCACCAAGACGCTGGGCTATGGCATGAAGGATTTCCTCGGCGTCCAGTTGGGCGCGATCCTCTTCATGGCGGCGGGCATTTACGTTGCCGCCTGGATGTCGGATCGCCATTTTGACGAGCGCCGTGTGCTGATGGCGGGTTGTGTTGGCACGATCTTCGCCGGACTGTTGATGGCGCCGATGATGAATTCGGGCTCGCTGTTCCAGGTCTTCCTGTTTCTGGCCTTGTCACTGACCTTGATGGGTTTCGTCTACGGACCGCTCGGCGCCTGGCTGCCCAGCCTGTTCCCGGCGCGCGTACGCTATACCGGCGTGTCCATGGCCTTCAATGTCGCGGGCGTGCTCGGCGGCGGGCTGACGCCGCTAGTGGCGCAGACGCTGGCCGTGAAACACGGCTTGATGGCAGTCGGCCTTTATTCGGGCGGCGCGGCGCTCGTCAGTCTGATTGCGCTGGCGCTGTTCGGGAAAGCACGGACAGCTTAGCGATGCCGTAGGTGCGCTCGGTGTCTAGCACCCAGCCCTCGGCCGAGACCGTCTCGTCGCTGCGCGTTTCGATCGTCGCCCAGGCTGATGGGGCGGCCCAGCCGAGCCGCGTCATTTTCTCAAGCAATGCCCCCGCGCCGCCGCTGCCATAAGGCGGGTCGAACATCAGCAGGTCATAAGCGCGCCGCGCGGGGCCGATGCCCGAAACCGCGATCGGCAGCACCTCGGCTTTGGCGCCGAGCATGTCGATATTGGCCTTGATCGCGCGCACCGCCTCACGGTCGTGATCGATGAAGGTGCAAAACGCGGCGCCACGCGACTGCGCTTCCAGCCCGAGCGCACCCGAGCCCGCGAAGACATCCACCACCGCCAGCCTCTCGAACGAACCGAGCCGGCTGGTCAGGATCGAGAATAGCGCCTCACGCGTGCGGTCGGCGGTCGGGCGTGTGGTGGCCCCCGGCGGCGCCTTGAGCACGCGGCCGCGCCATTCTCCGGCGATGATCCGCATGGATTTAGCCCCGAGGCTTCGCGGGGGCGGGGCCCGCGCGGTGGCGGGGGCGCCCGCGGCGACCGCCAGGAGCGGCCGGCGCGGCGGGACGCAGGGCCGGCGGCTTCCCGCTGCCTGGCGCATGCGGCGCGGCCTTCAGCGTCTTGCGGAATGCCACCAGGTCATGCTGGCGTACCTCGCCCACCTCGCCGACGGGCAGGTCGCCCAGCACGAACGGGCCGTACGCTGTGCGGATCAGGCGGCTGACCTGAAGCCCCAGATGTTCCAGCACGCGCCGTACCTCACGATTCTTGCCCTCTTTCAGCCGCATTTCGATCCACACATTGGCGCCGGTGCGGCGTTCGAGATTGGCGTCGATCGATCCGTAGCGCACGCCTTCGATCTCGACCCCCTCGATCAGGCCTTCGAGCTGCGCCTGCGTCACAGTACCGAAAGCGCGCGCGCGGTAGGACCGCTCGACCCCGACCGAAGGCAGTTCCAGCTGGCGCTTCAATTCCCCATCGGTCGTGAGCAGCAGCAGCCCTTCGGTGTTGAGGTCGAGCCGCCCGACCGGGACCACGCGCGGCAGATCGCGCGGCAATTTGTCGTAGATGGTCGGGCGGCCCTTGGGGTCGCGTTCTGTCGTGAGCAGGCCCGCGGGCTTGTGAAACAGGAACAAACGGGCGGGAGCGGGGGCCTGGACCGGCTTGCCGTCCACCGTAACGCCATGGAGCGAGGTCACGATCGTGGCCGGGGTCTCGATCGGCTTGCCGTCGATCGCGATCCGGCGCGCCTCGATCATGCGTTCAATCTCGCGGCGCGAGGCGACGCCCGCGCGGGCGAGCAATTTTGCGATGCGTTGCGGCTCGCGGCCGCCGCTCGCGGCGGGTCTAGAAGGGGAATCGCCCTTTGCGGGCGGGCTTTCTGGAGTGGGTTTTTGCGACACGTCGTGTTTCTAGACGTGCACATCGCAACTTTCCCACAAAAAGCTTGAAAAGATGCCGTTATATTGATTCCTAGCATTGTGGATAAGTTGATGGGCGGGGCAGCGTGACGAGTAGAAAGGCGCGTAGATTCACAGTCTTGGCAGGCATTGGCCTGTTCGCCACCGCGCTTTCGGCTCAGGCTCCGCTCGGTTATGACAGCCCGCTACAGGTCGGGCCGGCGCGCATGCCGACGCTTGCCGAGCAGCTCGGCATGCTCGCCAACGTGAATGACGGTCGGTTGGGAGTCGCCGCAACCGATCTTGAGACCGGCAAGACCGTCACCTTCGCGGGATCGCATCCTTTCCCAATGGCGAGCACGGTCAAAGTCGCGATCGCGGGTGCCTATTTGGCGGGCGTGGACAAAGGCCGCTTCAATCTCGACCAGCTATATCGCTATGGCCGCCGCGCGACGCTGAGCGCCAGTCAGCTGATGGAGCGGATGCTGATCCGCAGCGACAATGGCGCGGCCGACATATTGCTCAAGGCGGTCGGCGGGCCCGAGGCGGTCAATGCCTGGCTGTCGCGCGCGGGCGTGCGTGGCCAGCGTATGGATCGCACCATCGCGCGCCTGGTCCATGACGATCGCGGCTGGACCGGCCGCAGGGTGCCGGTGAACCTGCCCCGCACCCCGCTCGAGGTCGCGCAATCGGCAACGCTGAACGACGATGGCCAGATCGACCCAGCCTTCGTCGGCGACGCGCGCGATACGTCGACGCCGTCGGCAATGGTCCAGTTGCTCGCCAAGTTGCACAGAGGGGCGCTGCTGAGCGCGCAGAGCACCGAATATCTGTTCGACGTGATGGCGCGCTGCGCCACTGGCCGCAGCCGGCTCAAGGGGCAGCTCCCCGCCGGCACGCCCGTCGCGCACAAGACCGGAACGCTGGCGGGCGTCTCCGACGATGTCGGCATCGTGACGCTTCCCAACGGCCATCATCTCGCGGTCGCGGTCTTCGCCAAGGGCATGCGCACCGAATGGGAACGCGACCGCAACATCGCCCAGCTTACGCGTATCCTCTATGACGGTTTCACCGCCTTCGACCCGTCGGCAACCACCGCCTCCATGGGCCGTACGATCGCGCGGTAGACGCGATATATTCCGTTCGTGCTGAGCGAAGTCGAAGCACGTTTCCTTAACCGTGTCGCAGCGCCCTTCGACTTCGCTCAGAGCGAACGGGGGTTAGGATTGAGCAGCTGGTGCGGAGGAAGGCTCCAGCGCCTTCTCCCATTTGGCGACGAGGGTCGAGGCGACCGCATTGCCAACCACATTGGTCCCCGTGCGCCCCATGTCGAGGAACTGGTCGACCGCGAGGATCAACAGCAGGCCCGCCTCGGGGATATGGAAGGCCCCGAGCGTGGACGAAATCACGACCAGGCTTGCCCGCGGCACGCTGGCGATGCCCTTCGATGTCACCATCAGCAAAAGCATCATCGTCAGCTGCTGCGTGATTGAAAGATGGATGCCATAGGCCTGCGCGATGAACATCGTCGCGAAGCTGCAATACATCATCGAGCCGTCGAGATTGAACGAATAGCCGAGCGGCAGCACGAAGCCCGCGATACGGGGCGGCACGCCGAACTGCTCGAGTGCCTCGAGCGTGCGGGGGAAGGCTGCTTCCGACGAGGCGGTCGAGAAAGCGATCAGGAAAGGCGCGCGGATGTGCAGGAACAATTCCCTGGCGCGCGGCGCCCCGACCGCGATCACCGCGACGCCGAACAGGACCGCCCACAGGCAGGCCAGCGCTAGATAGAAACCGCCCATGAAATAGCCGAAGGTGATGACGATCCCGAGGCCTTCCTTGAAGACCGCGCTCGTCACCGCGGCGAACACCGCCAGCGGGGCGAGCCGCATCACATAATCGGTGATCTGCAGCATCAGTTGAGCGAGCGAATCCATCGCCTTCACGATCGGTGCGGCCTTCTCGCCGATCGCGGTCGCGGCGACGCCGGCGAAGGTCGCGAATATCACGATCTGCAGGATCGCATTCTTGGCGAGCGCATCGAAGATCGAGGCCGGCACCAGATCCAGGATGAAGTCCTTGAGCACGAAATGCGCCTGCGCGATGCCGTTCGCTTCGTTCACCGGCGGCAAGGGCAGTCCGACGCCCACGCCCGGGCGGATCAGGTTCACGAACAACAGACCGAGCCCAATCGAGACGAAGCCGGCGAGGATGAACCATCCGATCGTGCGCACGCCCATCCGCCCCAATGCGGATCTGTCACCCATATGCGCGATACCGCCCATCAGCGTCGCGAACACCAGGGGCGCGATGATCATCTTTATCAGCTTGAGGAACAGGCCGGTCAGGATCGAAAGCCCGTCCGTGATCGTTGCGGCGGCAGATGGATCGGCGATAGTCCGGTTGAGGATGAAGCCGACGATGATTCCCAGAATCATCGCCAACAGAATGAGGAAGGTTATGCGTTTAGCCACGTGATGGTCTCTCTCCCGGGAGGCAACGTGGTCGATGTAAAGGGGCAGGGCGTCAAGCCCGTCCAGCAAGGGTAAGGGCGGCATGTTGTTCGGTAAGCGTGAACGGACATTGAAGCGCATCCTCATCGTCGAGGATGAGCCCCTGGTCGCATTCGACAACGAACATTTCCTGCGCGATGCCGGCTACGAGATCGTCGCCACCGTCGATACCGTGCCCGAAGCCGTCGAGGCGATTACCGACAAGGTCGATCTGGTGCTGGCCGACGTCAATCTGTCCGACGGCGGTTGCGGCCAGGATGTCGCGCGCGCCGCGCAGCAAAAGGGCGTGCCTCTGATCTTCGTTACCGGCGCCTCGCCCGAGGATGTCAGGGGGCTGGCGATCGGCCTTTTGTCCAAACCCTATAGTCAGCGCGACTTGCTCGCGGCGATCGAGTCGGTCGATGCCAAATTGTGCGGAAAGCCGGTCAAGCGGCTGCCGCGCAGCTTCATCCTGTTCGCAACTTAGGCGGCGCTGTCATTAAAACGGTCTAACCTCTTTCCCGTCATCCCCGCGAAGGCGGGGATCCACCCTGCGGCTTGGCTCCGCCTTCCCGATGGATCTCCGCCTACGCCGGAGTGACGGCCGTTGGATAAAGCCTGTTTCACTCGCGACGGCTTTCCTTCTAAGCCTGCTGCACACACGTGAAGGGTAGGGGCGGATGGCGGAAAAGATCGGCGGTTTCGCCTTGCTGGGCAGGGCCCTTACGGACCGCAAGACCGGCCTGATGCTCGCCTTCGGCTTCTCCGCGGGTCTGCCTTTCACGCTTCTGATCGGCACGCTTAACGCCTGGCTGGGCGAGGCCAAGATCAGCCTCGCCACGATCGGCATCCTGTCGTGGATCGGCCTTGCCTATGGCTTTCAATTCCTGTGGTCGCCCCTGGTCGATCAATGGCGCCCGCCTCTGCTGGCAAGGCTCGGGCGCCGGCGAAGCTGGATCCTGCTCTGCCAGGCGATATTGGCTCTCTGCTTCCTCGGCCTGGCCGCGACCGATCCGGCGGTCTCGCTCAGCGCCGTCGCCGGCATTGCGGTGATCGGAGCCTTCTTCTCGGCGACGCAGAATATCGCGATCGACGCCTGGCGCGTCGATGTCGCCGACGAGCGCGCCACGGTCGAAATCCTGTCCTCGATCTACCAGTTCGGCTTTCGTGTCGCGGCTCTGGCCGGCGGCGCGTTCGCGCTGATGCTGGCCGCGCGAATGAGTTGGCAGTCGGTCTACGCGATCATGGGTGGACTGATGGCACTCTCGATGCTGGCAACCCTTGCCGCGCCCGATACGCCCGCACCCGCGCAGGATGGCGCGCCGCTCGCGGGTTTCGCGGTGCCCGACCGGCGCACCCGGTTGATCGGGCTGATCATCGTCGGGATCGGCTGGGCCTGGGCGATTGTGACGCTGGCCGCGTTCATGGTGAAGGCGCTGCACGGCCCCGGCCCCGACGGAAAGCCCGTATCCGCGGGCGATTTCACCAAGACTGTCGGCCCGTGGATCGTGGTCGCGACCATCCTCGTCCCCGCGGTCGTCGCCGCATGGCTCAACCGCTCGGCGTCGGCGGATCAGTCGCAGCCGGGCGGCACGCTCGCGCGCGGCACGGATCGCCTTTATCGTTCGCTGATCCTGCCTTTGGGCGAACTGATCGAGCGGCTGGGATGGGGCGCGATCATCGTGCTCGGCCTGATCCTGACCTACCGCCTGTGCGAATCGATCTGGGGGCCGTTCGCTTACCCATTCTATCTCCAGGAAATGCATTACACGAACGACGAGGTCGCGTTCGCGTCCAAGATCTTCGGCGTGTTCATGCTGATGACGGGCATCGCGATCGGCGGCCTGCTGTTCGCGATGATCGGCCGTTTGCCCACCTTGCTAGTCGGCGCAGTTATCACCGCGGTCGCCAATCTGCTTTATGCCGATCTCGCGGCGGGTGGGGTCTGGCTTGATGATTTCTCGCACCTGACCCAGCTTGACCGGCTCACCGCCTTGTTCGGTTTTGATGCGCGCATGAACCGGCTGCTGCTGACGATCGGGCTGGAGAACAATTGCAGCGGTTTGGCCGGTGCCGCTTATGTCGCCTATCTCTCCTCGATCACGTCGAAGACGCATAGCGCGGTGCAATATGCGCTTCTGTCCTCGCTCACTTTGCTGATCGGCGCGCTCGGGCGCGGGGCGTTTGGCGAGGGCATCCAGACCTATGGCTACCCGGTCATGTTCCGCTTCGCTGCCTGGATCGGCCTGCTCGGCATCGGCTTCGTGATCCTCGAATGGATCCGCGTCGCGCGCGCGGAGCGCAAGCGCGAGCCCGGCGGGACGGGGGAGACGGGCTGACCGATGCCGGCCGAAATACGGCGCTTCGCCTGCACGTCGTGCGGGCGTTGCTGCAACCGAGGGCCGGAGATGGAGCTGGGCGAAGCGACCCGATTGGCCGATAGGTTCGTCACGTCGCTTCTCTTCAAGGTGCACAGCCTGCCGATAAGCGAGCGGTCCGAATGGGCCGACATGTGGTGGCGCGGCCGGAACAGCAGAATCCCGCTTCGTCCCGCGCTTGGCGAGGCAGAACGCCATCTCCGTCATTTTGCCGGCAGGAGGATCGACAAAAGCCGGGACCGGCAGCTGTTTCTCGATATCTCCGCCATCGCCGACGACGATGGACAAGGGCGTTGCCCGGCCTTGGCCGACAGCCTTTGTACCATATACGAGGCTCGGCCGCTCACATGCCGCACGGTTCCGCTCCATTATTCGCGCGCGCCGTCGATATTGGAGAAAAGCCTCGATCAATTCACCGCGACACCCGAACATGTCTGCGACACAACCTCCACCGCGCCCGTCATTCTCGACGGGAACAGAATCGTCGATCCCCAACTGGCGGATGATCGCGCGAAGGCGGTCGCGCTGGCAAAAGCGGACCGCGGGTGGAAGGATCGCCTGCTCGCGCTGATGGACGACGGGCCTGCGGCCGCTGCCGCCGGATTGCCAACCTATGACGCGGTTCTCAGCAATTCGGACAATGGGTACGCGACCTTGCTGCCGATGATTGTCGCATGGCGCGTCGCGGCCAATGCGGGCCTTTTGTCCCCGGAAGAGCTGACGGCGCTTTGCCGCAAGCAAGCCGCCTTGATCAGGGAGCGAATTGCGCGTGGCGTTCCCGGAAACGCCTCGAAGGAGCTTCTCGACAAGCTCGCACTCTATGAGCACGCGCCGGTCTGACTCACATCGTCATGCTGGAGCAGCCCGGGATGACGATTATCCTGTGACCGGCAACTTGATCGATCCGTCATGCTCATATTCGAGCGGCCCATAAGCCAGCACCACGTCGAGCGTGATCGGAGCGCCATAGATATGCGGGAAGAGTGCCCCGCCCCGCGATTGCTCCCATGTCACCGCATCGCCCAGAGCCTCCAGATCGACGGCCGCAAGCTGCAGGTCGCTCTGCCCCGCGAAATGTTTGTCGATCGTGCCGGCAAGCTGGTCGGCGGTCGAAAGGTGGATATAGCCGTCGGCCAGATCGACCGGCGCGCCTGCGAAATGGCCGTCATGCTCAAGCCGGTTGAGCTGATCGGCGGTCAGGACCTTGTAGGCGATGGCGTCGGGCATTTCGTCTCTCCTATCGGCCGTAGATGCTGGCTTTGGCCGCGCCCTTGAGCGTCGGAAGCAATATGCTCCCCCACCGCGTCGGTCTCGTCGGGTCGTCCCGATCGACCAGGTCGAGATCATGGTCCGGCCCGCCATTGCCGTTCCACGACCAGGCGAGATAGCCCGACGCGTGCGCGACGCTGTCGCCCACCACGGTCGCCACCGGGATGAGTGTCCCGCGGAAATTGTTGCCGAACTCGCCCACTACCAGGGTCAGGCCGGCATCGTGGAAATGCGCGATATAATCGGTGACCTTCTCCGGGCTGTCATAGCCGCCATACATATGGATGCTGAAGACGATCTGGTGGAGCGGATCGGCCGCCAGCACCTTGGCGGCGTTGTCGCGCATCACATGCTCGCCGTCCTGGCCCCAGCCCGGCGCGTCGACCATCAGCAGGTGACGGAACCCCGCTGCGCGCATCGCCTGCACCGCGCCGATCGTCTCGCCGATCCAGGCCTGCTCGTCGGCCCCGCCGCGCGGTTCGTTGGCCATGTTGATGATGATATAGCGTTCCTGCCCCTGGAGCAGGTTGGCGATCGACTTCCAATAATCGACGATCCTGATCTGCGGGCAGGCCTCGGGCCGGCTGCCCAGGCTGGTCGCGTCATGCACCTCCAGGATGATCGCAAATTCCTGCGCTTTGGCTGCCTCGATCAGGCTCTTCACCTCGTCCGGCGGCGTCAGCCGGAATCCGCCGCAGCCCGCGCCCAGCGCTATCCGCACGCCATTGGCGCCCGTCGCCGCAATCCTCGGCAGTTCGTCGAGGCTGCGCGTCGGCGTCCAGGCATGCGTCACGTTGACGCCACGAAACACGAACGGCTGGTTGTTGGCGTCGAGCAATTTTCCGCCGCCGACATGCCAGCCCTGTTCGGGCGCGGCGGCCGGGGAAGGGGATGCGACCAACAAGGCTGACACTACGGCCAGGGCCCCGAACGCACGCATCCCTTTTCTCCTTATTCGGTCGGTGTTTCCGATCCGTCGCCCAGATCCTCGGCGGTGTCGCCGCCGGTCTGCGGGGCGGTCTCGGGCGAGGTCGCATCCTCCTCGCTACGGACGTCGCTTTCGGCCTCGTCTTCGCTTTCCTCGATCCGTGCTGCCGAAACGACATGCTCGTCATCGGCGACGTTGAACAGGCGCACGCCCGCCGAACCGCGCCCGATCACGCGCGTGTCGCCCACCGACATGCGGATCAGCTTGGCCTGGTCGGTGACGAGCATCAATTGCTCGCCATTATGCGCGGGGAAGCTGGCCACGACCGCGCCGTTGCGCTCCAGATTGCCGATATTGGTAATGCCCTGCGTGCCGCGGCTGGTGCGGCGATATTCGTAGGCCGAGCTGCGCTTGCCGTAGCCGTTGGCGCAGACGGTCATGATGAACTCTTCGGACTCGCGGAACTGCTCGAACCGCTCGTCGGACATTTCGCGCGGCGTCGTCGGCGCATTGTCCTCGCCGCGCTCGCGCCAGGGCGCATGCCGCAGATAATCCTCACGTTCGTCCGGCGTCGCGCGGAAACCCTTGAGGATCGACATCGAGATGACCTCGTCGCCGCCGATCAGCTTCGCACCCCGCACGCCGGCCGAGGTCCGGCTCTGGAACTCGCGAACATCGGTGGCGCAGAAGCGGATCGCCTTGCCGTTGCGCGTCGCAAGCAGGACATCGTCTTCCTCGGTCAGCAGCGACACGCCGATCAGGCGGTCGCTCGCATCGTCGCTTTCCTCATCCGTGCCGAAGCGCATCGCGAGCTTGCCGGACGAGCGGATGTTGGTGAAAGCGTCCATGCTGTTGCGGCGGACCAGCCCCTTAGCGGTCGCGAACATGATGTGGAGCTTACCCCATTCCGCCTCGTCCTCGGGCAAGGGCAGCACGGTCGAGATCGTCTCGCCTTCCGCCAAGGGCAGGAGGTTATTCATCGAACGGCCCTTCGCCTGCGGCGCGCCCTCTGGCAGGCGATAGACTTTGAGGCGATAGACCTTGCCCGCGGTCGAGAAGAACAGAACCGGCGTGTGCGTCGAGGTGACGAACAATTCGGTGATCGCATCCTCATCCTTGGTCGACATGCCCGAACGGCCCTTGCCGCCGCGCGCCTGGGTGCGGAAGGTCGCGAGCGGAGTGCGCTTGATGTAGCCGCCGAGCGTCACGGTCACGACCATGTCCTCGCGCTCGATCAGGTCCTCGTCCTCGATATCGTCGCCGGCCGGCGCGATCTCGGTCTTGCGCGGGGTGACGAAGGTGCTGGCGATCGCGTCCAGCTCTTCCTGCATCACCTCGAACAGGCGCGGCCGGTTGCCGAGGATGTGGAGCAATTCGCCGATCGAATCCGCGAGCGTCTTGAGCTCGCCGCCAATCTCGTCGCGACCGAGCGCGGTCAGGCGATGCAGGCGCAAATCGAGGATGGCGCGGACCTGGGCTTCGGAAAGCGTGTAGGTATCGCCCTCGATCTCGGTTTCGACCGCCTCAACGAGCTGGATGTAGGACGCGATTTCCGCGATCGGCCATTCGCGCGAAACCAAAGCAGCGCGCGCTTCTGCCGGGCTCGACGAGCCGCGGATGATCTTCACCACCTCGTCGAGATTGGTGACCGCGATCACCAGGCCCAGCAAGATATGCGCCCGCTCGCGCGCCTTGAGCAGCTCGAACTTGGAACGCCGCGTGATCACTTCCTCGCGGAAGCCGATGAACGCCTCGATAATGTCCCGGAGCGTCAGCACCTCCGGCCGGCCGCCGCGCAGCGCGAGCATGTTCGCGGGGAAGCTGGTCTGCGCCTGCGTGTGGCGCCAGAGCTGGTTGAGCACCACGTCGGGGGTCGCGTCGCGCTTGAGGTCGATCACGATCCGCACGCCGAACCGGTTCGATTCGTCGCGAATGTCGCTGATGCCCTCGATGCGCTTGTCCTTGGCCGCCTCGGCGATACCCTCGACCAGCCCCGCTTTGCCGACCTGATAGGGGATTTCGGTCAGCACGATCGACCGGCGGTCGCCCCGGCCTTCCTCGACCGTGTGGCGCGAGCGCATGATGATCGAGCCGCGGCCGTTGGTGTAAGCGTTGCGCGCGCCGCCGCGGCCGAGGATCAGGCCCCCGGTCGGGAAATCCGGACCCGGCACGATCTCCATCAGATCTTCGTTGCTGAGATAGTCGCCCGACAACATGCTGGCGATCATCGCCTTGCAGGCCAGCAGCACCTCGCCCAAATTGTGCGGCGGGATGTTGGTCGCCATGCCGACCGCGATGCCGCCCGCGCCGTTGACCAGCAGATTGGGGTAGCGTGCCGGCAGGACCAGGGGCTCGTCGCGCGAGCCGTCATAGTTCGGCCCGAAATCGACCGTGTCCTTCTCGATATCCTCGAGCAGCGCCATCGCCGACTTGGCGAGGCGCGCCTCGGTATAGCGCATCGACGCTGGCATATCGGGGTCCATCGATCCGAAATTGCCCTGGCCGTCGATCAGCGGCAGCCGCATCGACCAATCCTGCGCCATGCGCGCCAGCGCCATGTAGATCGCGCTGTCGCCATGCGGATGGTAATTGCCCATCACGTCGCCGACGATCTTCGCGGATTTGCGATAAGGGCGACCCGGGACGAAGCCGCCTTCCTGGCTGGCATAGAGGATGCGGCGATGGACCGGCTTCAGGCCGTCGCGCACGTCGGGAAGCGCGCGCGCGACGATGACCGACATGGCATAGTCGAGATAGCTCGACTTCATCTCGTCGACGATGTTGATCGGGGAAATGTCGCTGCCGTCGATAACCGGCGGGGTGGTGGCCAAGAAGCTGATCCGTTCTGTTGGTGGAGCGGCTCCGCGCCGCATCCCTCATCTAAGCATCGCGGGGCGATAAAGCCACCCCGCGCACATGCGCGCACACGCGTACGCGAGGAAACGACCACAAAAACTGGGGATAAATTTACGCCAGGGTTCCGTTTCAGCGGCGACTGAAAAGGGCCGCACCAGCCCGCACCCACACCCGGCCTCCCGGTCAGCCTATTCTATGGGAGGCCGGGTGGGGGTGCGGGCCGGTGCGGCACGAGCAAAAAAGCTTAAATTTCGAACTCGGGCCTTTTGCCGTCGCGCTGCGGGTCGCGGGTCAGGCGCTTGTGCAGCGTCTTGACCGTGTTGCTGCCGGTCCGCTGGCACAATGCGGGGACGAGCGCGTGGACGAAGGCGCCAAGCGCGCCGAGCAGCATCGCCCAGCCAAAGCCGGCCGCAACGCAGAAATGCTCGCCATAGCTTTCGTCGACGCTGGCGGGATGATCGAGGAAGATGCGACGGAACATGGACCCAGATTAAGCGGAGCGCGCGAGTCAGGCAATCGATCGCTGCCGCTTTCTCGCCGCATTGCGTTCAGCTTGCTCCAAGGGGCGGGCGCTATTAGTCACGGCGGGCTTAATTGTGCCGGAACACCGCTTTTTCCGGCTTAGGGAGATGATGCAGATGAGGATTGTGTCCAGGATGGCACTGGCCATCGCGCTCGGCGGCATGGCCATGGCGGCCCCCGCTTTCGCGAAGAAGGAAGAAAAGCCGGCCGCGGCAGCGGCGGAGAAGGCGACGCCCGCGGTGCAGAAGGCCGCATTCGACGCGCAGAAGGCGGCGGATGCGGGCGATGTTCCGACCGCGCTTACCAACTTCAACGTCGCCAAGGCGGCGATGGTGAATAACGAAGACAAGTTCATGGTCGGCCGGATCGGCTACCAGATTTATCAAAAGAACAAGGACGAGCAGCTTTTCTCCGACTCGATCGATCTGATGCTCGAAAGCGGTAAGCCCTCGGCCGATGCGCAGAAGCAGCTTTATTTCGCGCAAGGCCAGATCGCCTATAACAAGAAGAATTATTCCAAGGCGCTGACCTCCTTCCAGAACGCCGAAAAGGCCGGATCGACCGATCCCGACCTCGTCCCGCTGATCGTCGAGTCGACCGCGCTCCAGGGCCAGACCGTGCAGGCGCTCCAGGCACTCAAGGACGAGGCTGCCAAGCGTGAGGCGGCGGGCCAGCCGGTTCCGCCCGAATGGTATCAGCGCGGTGTCTCGATCGGCTACAAGAACAAGAATCCCGGCGACCAGGCCTCGATCAACCAGCTCACGCTTGAGCTGTGCCTGAAATGGGTCGCCTCCGCCCCGCAGGCCCAATATTGGAACGGCGCGCTGGAGGTCTATGCCCAGCAGTTCAAGCTGGACAATGAGGGCCGGCTCGAGATGCTCCGCCTGCTCCGCGCCGCGGGCGCACTGGAAGGCGGCGACGATTATCGGGAATATGCCGACGACGTCTATCTGCGCTTCCCCAACGAGGCGCTGACCGTGCTTCAGGAAGGCGCGGCCAAGGGCAAGGTCACGCTGACCGGCAAGAATGACGCGGCCGACGTGGCGGGCATCGTCCGCGGCAAGATCGCGGCCGACAAAGCCTCGCTACCCGGCGCCGACAAGTCCTCGCGCGCGGCCGCCAACGGTAAGCCCGCGCTCAGCACGGCCGATGCCTATGTCGGCTATGGCGACTATGCCAAGGCGGTCGACCTCTACAAGGTCGCGCTCGCCAAGGGCGGCGTGGATGCCAATACGGTCAACCTGCACATGGGTTGGGCGCTCGCTTTGTCGGGCGACAATGCCGGCGCCAAGGCGGCTTTCCAGGCGGTCGCCGGTGCCCGCAAGCCGCTCGCGGATTTCTGGCTGGTCCATCTCGACCATCCGACCGTCCCGAACGTGGTGGCTGCCAAGTAAGGCGCGTCATTCGGACTTGAAACAGGGAAGGGCGGTCTTCGGGCCGCCCTTTCTTTTGGGCGAGCTACTTCAGACTTATCCGTCACCCCGGACGTGTTCCGGTGACCATTCCGAGGCTTTGGTCACAACCTCCCGGTGGATGCCGGAACACGTCCGGCATGACGGCGATGAGAGCTGATTACGCGGGATCGACCGGTATCCCGCACGACGTCTTCGACGTGCGGATCGTGAGCGAGGTCTTGACGCTCGCCACGTTGGGCGCGGGCGTGAGCCGGGACGTCAGGAAATTCTGGAAGGATTGAAGGTCGTGCGCGACGATCTTCAGGATGAAGTCGATCTCGCCGTTCAGCATGTGGCATTCGCGAACCTCGGGAAGCTCGGCGACATGCGATTCGAAGGCGCGCAGATCGGCCTCGGCCTGGCTGCGCAGGCTCACGAGTGCGAACACCATGATGCCATAGCCGAGCGCGCCCGGATCGAGTTCGGCATGATAGCCCTTGATCACGCCCGATTCCTCGAGCGCGCGCATCCGGCGCAGGCAGGGCGGGGCGGTCAGGCCGACCCGGCTTGCCAGCTCGACATTGGTGATCCGGCCTTCTTCCTGCAGGATGGCGAGGATCGACCGGTCCAGCTCGTCGATAGTCGTCGCCACCATTTCAGCATCATCCCGTTTCTATTTTCGGGTGTATGCATAATATAATTTCGGTGCCAAGCAACATCATAGCGAAATAGGCGCGAAAATGGTTGCACTTGCCAGCAGCGGCGGCGCTCCGCTAACGGGGCTTGGCGTGGGGCCTGTAGCTCAATTGGTTAGAGCCGGCCGCTCATAACGGCTTGGTTGCGGGTTCGAGTCCTGCCGGGCCCACCACTCCCTTCGTTCGCATGCCCTTACAGGCATTGTCCCGGCGCCGCCGGGACGTCCGGCCTCCCGAGAAGGAGGCGTCGGACGGAACGCGGACCAATACTAAAGTGACGGCTTGACAATGGGAGATGCGCGGGAATAGTAAAGCCTATGCTTGACTATTCAGCGATCGATAACAGCCTGCGGGCGCTTGCCGAACCCACGCGGCGCGCGATCTTCGACCGCTTGACCCGCGGCCCGGCCAGCGTGAGCGAGATCGCCGGCCCGTTCGACATCACGCTGGCGGCCGTCGTCCAGCACATCCAGGTGCTCGAGGCGTCGGGACTGGTCCGCAGCGCCAAGGTCGGGCGCGTGCGCATCTGTCAGGCCGATTCCGGGGGGCTGAACGCGCTTGGCGATTGGGTCGCCCAACGCCGCAGCCTCATCGAACGCCGCCTCGACCGCCTTGGTCAGATCCTCGACGAGCTGGATGAAGCCCCGAACGATCCTCAATAACCCCTCAAGGAAGACGCCACATGTCCCACGCCGCTGAACGTATCGCTGACTTTCCGCCCGCCAATCATGCCACGTTCCAGGTGGAGCGGACCTATCCCCAGTCGCCCGCAAAGGTCTTCCGCGCCTTCGCGGACAAGGACATCGCCCGGCGCTGGCGCGTTGAGGCCGAGGGGTGCGTGGTGCACGAATTCAGCTTCGACTTCCGCATCGGCGGGCGTGAAGTGTCGCGGTTCAGCTTCGGCGGCGGCCCTGAAATCCGCCTCGACGCCGAATTTCAGGATATCGTGCCCGATCGTCGCCTCGCCTTCGTGTATCGCATGGGCATGGGCGCCAACCCGTTTTCGGCATCGCTCACCACGATCGAGATGATCCCCTCGGGCTCGGGAACACGTCTCACCTACACCGAACAGCTCACCCTCTTCGACGGCTCCGATTCCGCGCAGGGCCGGGAGGAGGGGTGCCGCCGGCTCATGGAAAGTCTGGCCGCGGAGCTCGACCGCCAGGGGTGATGCCTCCGCTGCGTGCGCGCGATCCGACGCCTCGGTCCGGAAGCGGCCGTGCGGATCAGGAACCGGTCGTGCCGAATCCCTGCGAGAGGAAGCTTGGCACCGGGCCGTTCCAGCCATCGTCCGCAGGCTCGGCGGCGCGCGGGAAGCGGCGGTCGTCATGCCGTTCGGGGCGGCGTTCCTCGCGGCGCGCCGCGCCTTTTTCAGGCTGCGCCCTGTCCTCGGGCTGCGCCCCTTCCTCAGCCAGCGGCTTCGCTTCACGAGGCGCCTTTTCGGGGCGTGGAGCGCGTTCGGCGCGCTGCGGCTTCTCCGCGCGTTCCCTGCCGCCGGGTCGGCGTTCGCGACGTTCGCGGCGTGGCCCATCTTCGGCAGGCGCGGATTCCTCGGCCGGCGCCGTGCGGCCGACGCGTGGAATCTTCATACCCGTCAGCTTTTCGATATTCTCGATCGCTTCGGCATCTTCGGGCGTGACCAGGGTGAAGGCCTTGCCCTTGGCGCCCGCGCGGCCGGTGCGGCCGATGCGGTGGATATAATCGTCCGGATGCCAGGGCACGTCGAAATTGAAGACGTGGCTCACGCCCTTCACATCAAGCCCGCGCGCGGCGACGTCCGACGCGACCAGGATGTTGATATCGCCGGTCTTGAACCGGTCGAGCTCCTTCAGCCGCTCCGATTGCTCCATGTCGCCATGGATCTGGCTCGCCTTGAAGCCGTAGCGCTGCAGCGATTCGGCCAGCTCGCGCACAGTGGTCTTGCGGTTCGAGAAGATGATCGCGGTGGTAAGGTCGTCCGCCTGCAGCAGCTTGCGCAGCGTCTCGCGCTTCCCGCGCGAACTCGTCTCGACCAAGGCCTGTTCGATCGAGGTGTTGGCCGTGGCGGGACGGGCGACCTCGACCGTCTTGGGGTTGGACAGGAACTTGTCCGCCAGTTTCTTGATCGGCGCGGGCATCGTCGCCGAGAAGAGCAAAGTCTGCCGGTTCGACGGCAGCTTGGTGCAGATTTCCTCGATGTCGGGGATGAAGCCCATGTCGAGCATGCGGTCGGCTTCGTCGATCACGAGCGTCGAGCAGCCCGACAGCAATATCTTGCCGCGCCCGAACAGGTCCATCAGCCGGCCCGGCGTCGCGATCAGCACGTCGACGCCCTTTTCGAGCGCCTTCTGCTGGTCGCCCATCGACACGCCGCCGATCAGCAACGCCATCGAGAGCTTGTGATATTTGCCGTATTTCTCGAAATTCTCGGCGACCTGCGCGGCCAGTTCGCGCGTCGGCTCAAGGATGAGCGAGCGCGGCATCATCGCGCGGCTGCGGCCATGCGCGAGGATATCGATCATCGGCAGCACGAACGAGGCGGTCTTGCCCGTTCCGGTCTGCGCGATCCCGATCAGGTCGCGGTTCATCAATACGGGCGGGATCGCGGCCGCCTGAATAGGCGTCGGCTCGCTATAGCCCGCTTCCGTGACGGCGCGTAGCAATTCGTCGGATAGGCCGAGGTCGGCGAAAGTCATGGGCATCCGGATTCAAGGGGGACCAGCGGGCGCGAAAAGCGCCGCCGCGACCGGCCCCTCGCTAGGGACGAAAGCGCATCCGCTGTCAAGCTAAACAGGGCAAGAGGGTTTAATTGCGCGCGACGAGCTGGCGGAACTTCTCGATCTCGCATTCGCCGCCCGCACGGTCGCGGATCGCGTCGCGGCCCGAGCATAATTTCCCGTCCGCACCTGCCGCGACGTAGAATCCGCTATAATAATCGAGGCCGGGGCAGTTCGCCGAGAAGCGCGCGCGCATCCGATAACCGCCGCGCAGCACCAGATCGACCGAGGACCGCGCGAGCACCGCCGCCGCCAATATATCGCTCGCGGCGACGCATTTGGGGCCCTTCTTCTCGCGCAGCGACGCTTCGGGGACCATCGCCAATTGGGTTGTCTGGACGCGCACCACGATGTGCGAACGGAAGCTCAACTGAGCCAGTTCGACACCGTCCAAATCGCGCGCTTGGGGGAGCGGAGCCGGAGTCGCGTTTGCGCCGAGCACGATCAGCGCGCTCATCAGCGTCGAAAACGTCACGATTCGAACCCCATAGCGTTTTCGCTCGTCTCCCCTAACCCTTTAATGGCGGATGAACTGGCCTCGCGCAAAGCCTTGCGGCTATAGCCATGGCCATGACCTGTGCTCCGGATGCAACAATGTTGGCCGCGCTCGAACGCCGCCTCGGCCCCAAGGGTTTCACGCGCGAGTTCGCCGATATGGAGCCTTGGCTGAGCGACTGGCGCGGTCGCGTCCATGGCCGCGCCGCCGCCTTGCTCTCACCCGCCAATGTCGATGAAGTGCAGGCGATCGTTCGCCTCGCGGCCGAGAATCGCGTGGCGATCGTACCGCAGGGGGGCAATAGTGGCATGGTCGCCGGCGCCACCCCCTCGGCCGAGGGTGACGCGCTCTTGCTGTCGTTGCGGCGGATGAACGCAATCCGCTCGCTCTCCCCGGAGGACAATGTCGCGGTGGCGGAGGCTGGCGTGATCCTGAGCGACCTGCATGAGGCCGCGATCGGCATCGGGCGGCGATTCCCGCTCAGCCTCGGGGCAAAGGGCTCGGCGCGGATCGGCGGACTGATCTCGACCAATGCCGGCGGCACGCAGGTGCTGCGCTTCGGCAATATGCGCAACCTGGTGGTCGGGATCGAGGCTGTCCTGCCTTCGGGCGAACGGTTCGACGGCCTGTCCGCGCTGCGCAAAGACAATCGCGGTTATGATCTGCGCCAGTTGCTGGTCGGTGCGGAGGGCACGCTCGGCGTGGTCACCGCCGCCAGCCTGAAGCTGGTCCCCGCGGTCGGCGCGCGCGCGGTCGCCTGGGTCGGCCTCGCCACACCGCACCAGGCGCTTACCCTGCTGCGCCGGCTCGAGGCCGCCACCGGCGACGCGATCGAGAGTTTCGAGGCGATGCCCGCCAACGCGCTGGCGATGGTGCTCCGCCATATTCCCGGCACGCGCGCGCCGCTTGGCCGCGCGCATGACTGGAATATCCTGGTCGAAGCGACCGCGCCGGCGAGTGCGCCCGATCCGGTCGAGGCGTTGACCGCGCATCTCGCGGCCGCGGCGGAAGAGGGGCTGATCGAGGATGCGGCAGTTGCCGCCAGCGAGGGACAGGCCGACGCCTTCTGGAAGCTGCGCGAGACGATTGCCGAGGCCGAACGCGCCGACGGGCCGGCCGCCAAGCATGACATTTCGGTGCCCGTGTCCGCCGTGCCCGATTTCCTGGTCGAGGCGCGCGCGGCGGTCGAGACGCGCTTCGTCGGCAGCCGCGTGGTCGGTTTCGGCCATCTTGGCGACGGCAACATCCACTTCAACGTGTTGCCGCCCGCCGACGTCGATCAGAAAGCCTGGGTCGAAACGCACGGCCCAACCGTCAACGCCTTCGTCCACGATTTCGTAGCGGCGCGCGGCGGCTCGCTCTCGGCCGAGCATGGCATCGGCCAGCTCAAGCTTTCCGAATTCGCGCGCACCGCGGGGCCAGTCCGCCTCCATGTCCTCCGCGCGATCAAGCAGGCGCTCGATCCGTTGGGGATCATGAACCCGGGTAAACTCATTCCGCCCCTCGCTTAGGTTGCGCGCCGGCGCGCGAAACAATAGAGGCGAATATTCGCGGGGGGTGACACATGTTCTCCCGCCAGATTTTTCAGGAGAGATTTTCGATGGCGAGCGCTCCCGGTCTCCCGGGCCTTCCGATGCTGTACAAGGACCTTACGCCCCTTTCGAGCCAGGAGCATCGCACCTGGAAGCTGCGCCCGCTGGCGACGCTCGAAATGTTGAAGGGCGTTCATGCCTTGCCGATCACGGTCGATGAATTCCCGATCGCGCAGCGTTTCTTCCCGATCGTCTTCGCATCGGGAGCGGATTCGGTGCCGCTCGCGCTGATGGGCCTGAACGAGGGCGTCAACGTCTTTGTCGACGACGACGGCAATTGGCGGCCGGGAGTCTATGTTCCCGCATTCATGCGCCGCTATCCGTTCCTGCTCGCGCGCCTGACCGACGACACGGACGAATTGTCGCTCTGCTTCGATCCGAGCGCGGGCGTGGTCGGCGATTTCGAGGACGGCCTGCCGCTCTTCACCGACGCCGGCGAGCCCGAACAGGCGGTCAAGGATATGCTCGGCTTCTGCGAGCAGTTCGAGCATGCCGCGCAGCGCTCCAACGCCTTCATGAAGGACCTCGAGGAAACCGGCCTGATGGAGGACGGCGAGCTCTCCATCGGCCTGTCGGCCGAGACCCAGCCTTATGTCTATCGCGGCTTCCGCATGGTCAACGAGCAGAAACTGCGCGATCTGCGTGGCGATCAGCTGCGCAAGATGCAGCAGAACGGCATGCTCACGCTCATCTACGCCCACCTCTTCTCGCTCGGTCTGACCAGCGAGATTTTCGGCCGCCAGGCCGATCAGGGCAAGCTTCCGCCGCAGCAGCCGGCGGCCTGACGCTACCCGATCGCTAAAAAAAAAGGGGGCCGGTGGAGACCGGCCCCCTTTTTTGTCCCGCATCGCCTCCATCCGTCATTCCTGCGAATGCGGAAATCCACGTATGGCCTGAGGGACATATTTTCCGTTTTCCCGGGGGTTCCCGGCGCTGCTGGCTCGGCCCGGCGCATAAAAAACCCAAGCCCTTGAAACCCTTTCTCCTGTCACCTATTCTAATGCTGGTACCCCGCCGTGTTCCCCTTTCGCGGTTTGGTACTAGCGCGCTTCGGCGCGCTTCCTCCCTGAACCTTGGCCACTCCGTGAGAAATCACGGGGTGGCATTTTTTTGGGCTGCGCGGGACGCCATCGGCCCGCATAATATTCGTCATGCCAGCATCCATCTCCCGAAGGCGTTGCTTGGCAACTTGGGAGATGGACCCCAGCTTTCGCTGGGGTGACGCTCATCGAAATTCAGATGGGGTGGGCGAAGGCGGCAGCGACCTCAAAACCGCCGCCTACTCCGCCGCGATCGCGAAGGGCGGCTGGGCTGCGGCAACCGCCTGCTGCGCCAGGTCCCAGACCAGGCTCTGCGTCCGCTTGAGCCCTTCGGAGGGCGCGCGCATGTCCCCCTCCAGATACAGCGCGCGATCCACCTCGATCTGCAGCGCGTGGATATTGTCGGCCGGGCGCCCGTGCCGCGCGAGGCTGTGCGCGCCGGCATAGGGAGCGTTGATCGAGGCGGCGAAGCCGGCCACGCGTGCCACGCGCGCCACGTCCGCCGCGACGCCTTTGCCCGCCGATTTGCCGTGCGCATCGCCGATCACGATCCGCGCCGGGCGCAGCCCGTTCAGGCTGGGCATCGAATGGCAATCGATCAGCACGGCATGGCCAAACCGGCGGCAGGCCTCGTCCAGCGCGGCCGCAACCGCCGCATGATAGGGGCGGTGGATGTTGACGATCCGCGCCGTGGCGCTCTCCGGCGTGGGAGGCTCGCGCCACAGATCGCGCCTGCCCACGCGGCGCGGCAGCAGACCGAGGCCGGAGCGCGCGCGCGCCGTTTGCGGTGGCCCGCTATGCGGCGGGTCGCGCAAGGCGGGGTCGAGATCCTCCTCGCCGCGATTGAGGTCGATCCATGCCCGCGCCACCCGTGCCACGATCGCGACCGCGCCATGCTGGACCGCTTTGGCGACCAGCAGGTCGGCATAACGGTCTTCCAATTGCTCCAGGATCGCGTGCGGCACCGCGCTCGCGCTGAACAAGGCGGGGGGGTAGATTCGCCCTGCATGCGGCACCGCGCAAACCAAGGGGGTTTCGGCCGCGCCGGGGCCCAACCGTTCGAACCAGGGGGATCGGGTGGGCAGGGCGGAGACCATGGCACAGCCTAGACGTTATTTGATGCGCAAAAAAGCAAATTGGGGTATAAAAAGCCAGCTTTCCCCGAGCGGGCGGCATGGCCTGGTTAGGATTTTGTTAACTATTTTGCACGATATTCTTAACGGTCAGCAGCAGCCCAATCGGTCGTTCGGAGTTACAGATGGTTCGGATCCTTCTCGCCGAGGACGATGATTCGATGCGCGAATATCTCGCGCGCGCGCTGGAGCGCACGGGTTATGGCGTCACCGCGTGCGAGAGCGGGATCGTCGCGCTCGACCATCTCAAGCTGGGCAGCTTCGATCTTCTCCTGACCGATATCGTCATGCCCGAACTCGACGGCATCGAGCTCGCGCAACGGGCCTCGGCGCTCTATCCGGACATGCGCGTCATGTTCATCACCGGCTTTGCCGCGGTCACGCTGCAGAGCGGCACGATGCCCCCAGACGCCAAGGTCCTCTCCAAGCCTTTCCACCTGCGCGATCTCGTCCTCGAGGTTGACCGCATGTTCCAGCCGAGCACCGCCGCCGACCTGTAAGGCGGCCGGGGGGCGCCACCGCCTCATCCCCTACGCCGTCACCCTGGCGAAGGCCGGGTTCCACCAGGCCATAGGCAGGAAGCGCAAGGCTCCCGCCCGACCGCGCCGCAACCACCGTCAGTGCGAGCCGCGCAGCGGCGCGGCAATCCAGTCCCGCGCTATTATCGGAATGTCCCGACCTAACGGGCTTGCGCACCCCGACTCCCGCCGCTAACAGCGCCGGACCCCTTTCGAGCGCGATTCAACCGCGCTCAGTGGGCGTGTAGCTCAGTGGTAGAGCACTGTGTTGACATCGCAGGGGTCGCAAGTTCAATCCTTGCCACGCCCACCAGATCAAGCCCCGGAAAACGTTATGTTTTCCGGGGCTTTTTCATGTCCTATCTAAGCCGGTGGTGATGCTCACCGTAAGTTCTGCATAGGGCACCTCTTGATCGCTATTTGCCCCCAAATCAGTTGGCGTAGGTCAATTACTTGGCGGGATTTTCACCCCCGAAGATATTGATGTCCAGCTTGCGCGCCGTGCTAAGAGACGAGTCTGTTCTGAGGAGAAGCAACTATGCGATACATGGCCATTGCGCTTCTAGCTGCATTACCAGTTCTCACTGTGGCGCAACCGCTTGCCGCGCAGGCGCCCGCCGCCCTGCCGGCGCCTGACCCCGCGTGGAAAGTGCCCGAGGTACTCGCCTTCATTGGCGTGAAACCGGGCGACCGCGTGGCCGACGTGGTGGGCGGGCGGTTGACCGCGTCGCTGGCAAGGGCGGTCGGCCCGCAGGGTAAGGTCTATGCGATCGAAACCGCCGAGGTGGTCAAGGCGCATCCCGAAGTGCTCGGCATGATGCATGGTCTGGCTTCGGTCATGCCCAACGTGGTGGTCAGCGCCGACCCGGTTGCGACGGCACTGCCCCAGGGACTGGACATTGTGTTCATCCGGCAAAATTATCACGACCTCTATGACACGTTCATGGGCCCGGCGGATGTCGCCGCCTTCAACCGCGCGGTCTACGCCGCGCTGAAGCCGGGCGGCGTCTACGTCGTGCTCGACCATGCAGCCGTAGCGGGTACCGGAATCAGCCCGACGGAGACGCTGCATCGCATTGATCCCGCGCGGGTGAAGGCGGACGTGCTGGCTGCTGGGTTCCGGTTCGACGGCGAGAGCACGATCCTCGCCAATCCGGCTGACGACCATATTAAAATGGTGTTCGACCCGAGCATACGCGGTCACACAGATCAGTTCCTGTATCGTTTTCGTAAGCCGGGATAACAGGCTCAGGAGGGTATTCCCCAGTGAATGTGCGCTGTTCTGCGCACTATTTAGCTGTTTGCACTGGCGGGCTTCACGCCTGCGCCGCCGGTCAAACCAGCGTCGAAGGAGCGCTGCAGTCGGGTCGGATTCTACACCGCCAGGTTGAGGAGCAGTACGAACACCAGTCCAAACACCCCCACGATCGTCTCCATCAATGTCCACGACCGGAACGTGTCCTTCAGGCTCAACCCGAAATATTCCTTGAACATCCAGAAGCCGCTATCGTTGACGTGGCTGCACATCAGGCTGCCCGCGCCCACCGCCAGCACCATCAGTTCGGGGCTCACCCCACCGGCCAGCACCAGGGGCCGGATCAAGCTCGCGGCGGTCAGACCGGCGACGGTGGCGGAGCCCAGAGCGATCCGGATCAGGAAGGCGAGCAGCCATCCCAGTAGCAAGGGATGGATCGGTAGCCCGCTCAGCAAAGCGGCCAGCTGCTTGTCGGTGCCGCTGTCGATCAGCACCTGCTTGAGCGCGCCCGCGCCCGCGATGATCAGCAGGATCGGGGCGATGTCGCGGATCGCGCCGCCGAAGCCGTCCATCACCGCGCGCAACGGCTTGCCGCGCGCGGTGCCGAGGGTGACGGTGGCCATGCCCAGCGCGATCAGCAGCACGATCGTCGGGTTGCCGAGGAAGGTCAGCAGCGCCTTGCCCTCGGGGCTCAGGCCGGGAAGATAGGCGAAAGCGGTCGTCCCCGCGATCAGCGCCACCGGCAGCAGCGCGCAGAAGAAGGCGTTGAACGCCCCGGGCAGTTCCGCCGCCTCGACATCGACCGGCTTGAACAATTCGGACGGCCTGACCTGGATCTTCCTGAGCGTGGTCGCGAACAACGGCCCCGCGATCAGCAAGGTCGGGATGCCCACGATCAACCCGTAGATGAGCGTAAGCCCGAGATTGGCGTCGAACTGCGCCACCAAGGCGGTGGGCGAGGGGTGGGGCGGCAGGAAGCCGTGCGCGATCGACAGCCCTGCGAACAACGGCATGCCCACGTACAAAGCCGGCAATTTGGCGCGATAGGTGACCGAGAAGACCAACGGCACCATCAGCACGAAGCCGACATTGTAGAAGAGCGGGATGCCGACGATGAATCCAGTCACCGTCATCGCGATCGGCAGCCTCTTCTCCCCGAACAGCCCGATCAGGCTTTCCGCGATCCGCTGCGCCGCGCCCGAATCCGCGATCAACTTGCCGAACATCGCACCGAGCAAGATCACGCCCGCGAGCCCGCCCAACAGGTCGCCGATGCCATGCTCGATGCTGCCCGGTATCTTCGCAAGTGGCATCCTCAGCAGCAGAGCCGCCGCCAGCGCCGAGACGATGAAGGCAACGAACGGCGGCACCTTGCCCACCGCGATCAACAGGATGAGCAGGGCGACGGATGCGGCGATGGGGAGCAGGATCATGCCGCCCCATCTATCATGCGTTGGAGCCGCGTCGATTGCGCCTTTGGTCTGATGCGAGGGCAGGAGAGAAGCGCCTTATTCCTCCACCGTCATCCCGGACTTGATCCGGGATCCCGCTTCTTCCTCCTCCCGCGCCACAGACAGCGGGACCCCGGATCAAGTCCGGGGCGACCACGGGAAAGGCACGTCCGACGCGCCTTTACGCCGCCACCAGCGACGCATCCCCCTCATCCGACGCTGGCTCCGCCTCTGCGTCGGTCACCCATTCGATTCCCGCCACACGCGCCACGGTGCGAAGCAGCTCGGTCTCCTCGACTGGTTTGCCTAGGAAGGCGTTGGCGCCTGCGGCGAGGCATTGGACGACCATATCCTCGGTGATGTTAGCGGAGATCACGATCACCGGCACCGTCTTCAGCGGCTCGATGATGCGGATCATGCGCGTCGCTTCGAGACCGTCCATGCCCGGCATCTTGAGGTCCATGAGGATCAGATCGGGCCGGCTACGCTGGGCGCTTTGCAACGCCTCCAGCCCGTCCGCGGCTTCACGGCAGTCGAAGCCGAGCTGGCCGAGCATGCTGCACAGCAGCCCGCGATTATCCTCACCATCGTCGACCACCAGCACGCTGCGGTGCGCGCCGGCATAGCCGGTCACATGCGCGACATCGATCGCGCCTTCCCGCGCCGCCAGCTCGACCACGGGCACGCGGATCTCGAACCAGAAGCTGCTGCCCTGGCCGACACGGCTCTGGACCTGGATTTCCGACCCCATCAGCCGCACCAGCTGGCGGCTGATCGCAAGACCAAGACCGGTGCCGGCCTCGCGACGCTCGATCGATCCGGCCTGCTCGAACGGGCAGAAGATGCGTCCCAATTCCTCCGCCGAAAGCCCGGGACCGCTATCCTGCACCTCGAAGCGCAACAGCACGCCGTCCCCGGTGGCTTCGAGCAGGGAGACGACCAAAGCGACTCGGCCGGAGGCAGTGAACTTCACCGCGTTGCCGAGCAGGTTGAGCAGAACCTGGCGCAGCCTTTTCTCGTCAATATCGATCACGGGGGGAATTTCGTCCGCGATCGAGACGGAGAGCGCCAATCCCTTCAGTTCGGCGTGAACGCGCACGATCTCGTGCACCGCACCGACCGCGGCGCGCAGATCGGATGGCACGGTGTGGAGGTCCATCTTGCCCGCCTCGATCTTTGACAGATCGAGAACGTCGGTGATCAGCGAGAGCAGATGGTTGCCGCTGTGGTTGATCACGCGCACGGCCTTCACGTGCTTGTCCTCGAGCGGGGCCCTTTGCAGCAGTTGCGCATATCCGAGAATCGCGTTGAGCGGTGTGCGCAATTCGTGGCTCATATTCGCCAGAAAGTCCGACTTGGCCTGGCTAGCCTGCTCGGCGGCTGCCGCGGCCTGGGCAAGCGCATCACGCGCCTCCGCTTCCAGCGCCGCACGTTCGCGCGCCTCGTCCCGCACCCGGCGGTAGCGATGGGCGGCATAGAGGAGCAGGGCAAGGCCGAGCAGGCCCAGGATCGCCAGGTATAATTGTTCCGGTACGATCGCCGAGCGCGCCACCTTTACGCTCTTCACGGCAAAGCGATAGTCAGCTGGAACCGCGCGCGTCCCGGTCATGAATTCGATCGAGACGACATTGTCGAGCTGGATGCGGCTGAGCTCCGGCGGAATATGGTGCTGGCTCAGCCACCATTCGGGAATGCTGAAATCCCGCGGGTGCAGCACGACGCGGTTGCGCCCCGGGAAGAGCGAGAATTCGGCTATGTTGATCTTGGCGGTGCCCCGATTGCCGTGCGTGCTGTAGCGCGGGTCCTCATTCTTGAGATGGAAGCGCAAGGTCGTCGGCGGTCCCCTATAGTCGACCACCAGCTCGATCGACCCGAATTCGGTGAGGTCCTGTCCGCGCTTGGTCCCGAAATCGTCCAGCCCGACCTCGTAGCCGCAGAATAGGGCGGACGCACCGGTGCGAAGTGCACAGGACCAGTTTAGCGGCTCCTTCGATACGGCGATCGATTTGCCGCCGGGCATGACCTGGTCGGAATAGTTGACGACGTCGGCCAGAGACCGGTTCCCGCCGCGCTGCACGACGATGTCGCGCGCGAACAATTGATGCTGGAACAAGACGACCGTGCCTGCCGCCGCGATTAAGGCTAGCAGGCAGAGCTCAGCCCAATGTCGGCGCCAACCCGGAATCCCGCTCTGTTTCCCGCCATATGGCAGCCTGCCTTCCGTCATCCCCACCCGCCGATGCTCTACAGGACGAAACTTCTAGCAAGCGACCGTGAAGAAATGCTTTTCATCCGATCCTGGCATGCTCCGGGCGTGAAGACTTTGGTGCTGACGGGGGTGATTGCGCGCGTCGCAATCAATCGTAAATATTGGCTCAGCTAGAGCATTGCTGCCCGCCTTGGCGTCGGGCGTGTTGGAGTGGGTAAGGCGTGAATATAATCTACATCGACGACGATGCGACCAACCGGGCGCTGCTTGGCGACATGCTGGCGGTCGAGGGGATCGAAATCACCGAGGCGGGCGACGCCCGGACCGGGCTCAAGCTGATCGAAAATGGCCGCTTCGACCTGATCTTCATGGATCTGCGCATGCCCGACATGAACGGACTCACCGCGATCCGCCAATTGCGCGCGAGCGGCGGCCGCCAGCAGGCGATTCCGATCGTGGTCGTCACCGCCGATCCGAGCGAAGGCGTCAAGTCGATGTGCCGCACCGCGGGTGCCACCGACTTTCTTGAAAAGCCGATCTCGATGGACAGGTTGCTCAAACTTATCGGAGCGATCCGTAAGCAAGGCGCGTCGGCAAGCTGAAGCGGGGCGCCAAGGGGTGGGAAGGGGCTTCGCGGCGTTACCCTCTCACCGGGTTGCGGTGTCCGGCGTCGCATCACGATCCTTTCGCAATCATAATATGATATCTACTTGATCTATCGACGCGCCGAACCCAACAAGCGCGCATGGTAAAAGCCGCTTCCGCCTCCGATTATCGCGATCTGGCCCGCCGCCGGCTGCCGCGCTTCCTGTTCGACTATGTCGATGGCGGCTCCTATGCCGAGGTCACGCTGCGGCGGAACGTCGCCGATCTAGAGGCTGTCGCCCTCCGCCAGCGCGTGCTGCGCGACGTCTCCGCGATCGACCTCTCGACCCGCCTGTTCGGCCAGGACATGCGCCTGCCGATCGCGCTCGCGCCGATCGGACTGGCCGGCATGAATGCGCGCCGCGGCGAGACGCAGGCCGCGCGTGCCGCCGCCAAAGCCGGCATTCCCTTCTGTCTCTCGACCGTCTCCGCCTGCCCGATCGGCGAGGTCGCCAAAGGCAGCCCCGCACCTTTCTGGTTCCAGCTGTACATGATCCGCGACCGCGCCTTCATGGTCGATCTGATCGGGCAGGCGAAGGCGGCGGGCTGCAACCTGCTCGTCTTCACGGTCGACATGCCGTTGCCGGGTTCGCGCTATCGCGATCTGCGCTCGGGGCTGGCGGGCGCGCCGGGCCTGCGCGGCAGCCTCCGCCGGACGCTGCAGGCGCTCGGCAAGCCGCATTGGGCCTGGAATGTCGGCGTTCACGGGCGGCCGCACCAGCTCGGTAACGTCGCGCCGGTGCTCGGCAAGAATTCTGGGCTTGAGGATTTCCTGGCCTGGATGCGCGACAATTTCGATCCGAGCTGCACCTGGGACGATCTCGCTTTCATCCGCCAGCACTGGGACGGCCCGATCGTGATCAAGGGCATTCTCGACGCGGACGATGCCCGGACCGCGGCCGACGCTGGCGTCGACGGAATCATCGTCTCCAACCATGGCGGGCGTCAGCTGGACGGCGTGCCCTCGACTGCGCGGGCGCTGCCGGCCATCGCCGATGCGGTCGGCGACCGGCTGATCGTGCTCGCGGATGGCGGGGTACGCTCAGGGCTCGATGTCGTGCGGATGATGGCGCTCGGCGCAAAAGGCGTACTGCTCGGCCGCGCCTGGGTCTATGCGTTGGCGGCGCGCGGCGAGGCCGGCATCGCGCATGTGCTGCACTTGTTCGAGGCAGAAATGAAGGTTGCGATGTCGCTCACCGGCTGCACCTCGGTTTGCGACATCAATCGGGATATATTGGTAAAATGACGCTTGCCGCTTTTCAGGTCGATCCACGCGACGATGTCGCCGCCGCCTTGCGTGAGATCAAGGCGGGCGAGACGATGCTCGGTGTCACCGCGCTGCAGGATATCCCGATGGGCCACAAGCTCGCACTGCGCGACGTGGCGGAAGGGCAGCCGGTGCTCAAATTCGGCTTCCCGATCGGCCACGCCACGCGCGCGATCGCCAAGGGCGAGCATGTCCACACGCACAATGTCGCGACCGCGCTCGAAGGTAGCGGCGTTTATCTCTATCATCCCGTGCTCGACCCGGCGGAGACCGGCGCTGCACCCACGTTCCAGGGCTATGTTCGCGCCGACGGGCGGGTCGGGACGCGCAACGAGATCTGGATCCTGCCCACCGTCGGCTGCGTCGCGCGCACCTCGAGCAAGATCGCCGAACTATCCGCCAAGAGCGCGGCTGGGCGCGTCGATGGCGTCCACGCCTTCCCCCACCCCTTCGGTTGTTCGCAGCTGAGCGAGGATCTGGACGGCACGCGCAACATCCTCGCCGCGCTCGCCAGCCATCCCAACGCCGGCGGCGTGCTGATCGTCGGGCTGGGCTGCGAATCCAACCAGATCCAGCGGCTGCTGGAGGAGGTCGATCCTGCAGCGCGCGACCATATCCGCACGCTCACCGCGCAGCTTGCCGGCGACGAGGTGGAAGAGGGCGTCGCCTTGGTCGAGCAACTGATCGAGCAGGCCGCGCAAACGCCCCGCAGCGAAGTCCCGCTTTCGAAATTGGTGCTCGGCGTGAAGTGCGGCGGGTCCGACGGCTTTTCCGGCCTCACCGCCAACCCGCTGGTCGGCCGGATGAGCGACGCGGTGACCGGGGCGGGCGGAATTTCTGTTCTGACGGAAATCCCCGAAATCTTCGGCGCCGAGCAGATATTGATGATGCGCGCGGCCGACCAGCAGGTGTTCGGCGAGGTCGTCGACCTGGTGAACGGCTTCAAGCGTTACTTCACCGATCATGGCGAGCCGGTCTCGGAAAACCCTTCGCCCGGCAACATCGCGGGCGGCATCACCACGCTCGAGGAAAAGTCGCTTGGCGCCGTCCAGAAATCGGGCCGTGCGATCGTCACCGACGTCCGCCATTATGGCGAGCGCGTGCGCAAAAGCGGGCTGACTCTCCTCGAAGCGCCCGGGAACGACGCTGTCTCCTCGACCGCGCTGGCGGCGGCGGGTGCAACCGCGATCCTCTTCACCACTGGCCGCGGCACACCGCTCGGTTTTCCCGTGCCGACGATCAAGATCGCCTCGAATAGCGCACTCGCCGCGCGCAAGCCCAATTGGATCGATTTCGACGCGGGTCAGGTGCTCGACGAAGGCATGGACAAGGCGGCCGGCGCACTCCTCGAAACGGTCGTCGCCATCGCCTCGGGCAAGGAAACCGCCGCCGAACGCAACGGCGAACGCGAGATCGCGATCTGGAAGCGTGGCGTGACGCTCTAGCGTTGTTCGCCAACAACCAAGCGTGACGCTCTAGCGTTGTTCGCCAACAGGCACGTGTGACGCTCCACGGGCGGTTGCGCCCTGATAGGCGCCCGGCTAGGCGGGTGAGGGAGGCCGCCTTGAGCTCATTTTCACCCCTCATCCTCGGTATCGGCGGCACGTCGCGACCCAATTCGACCAGCGAGCTTGCGGTGCGATGCGCCCTGCACGCCGCCGAGGTGATGGGCGCGCGGACAAAGCTGATCGACGGCGCGCTGATCTCGGGCCTGCCGCTCTATGTGCCGGGCCGGACCGAGCGGACCGCGGACGAATGCGCCTTCATCGAGGCGGTGCGCCAATGCGACGGGGTGATCGTCGCGTCGGCCGGCTATCACGGCAGCATCACCGGCCCGATCAAGAATGCGCTCGATCTGCTCGAGGATCTCTCGCGCGACGACCGGCCTTATCTCGACGGCTGCGCGTTCGGCGCGATCGTCGGCGCGTTCGGCTGGCTCGCCTGCGGCACCACGCTCGTTACCCTGCGCTCGATCGCGCACGCTTTGCGTGCCTGGCCGACGCCCTATGGCGCGGCCTTCCTCGCGCAGGGCCAGGTGTTCGACAATGATGGCATAGCGCTCGATCCGAAGATCGGCGACCAGATCGGGCTGGTCGCGCGCCAGGTGGTCGAGTTCGCCCGCTGGCGGAATGCGGGCACGACGCTGGCTTAAAAATCCTCCCCAGCTTTTGCTGGGGAGCGGGACCGTTGCGCAGCAACGGTGGAGGGCCCCCTCCGTCATGTCTTTCGGCATGCGACCTCCCCACGAAATCTTGGGGAGGATTTTCCACCTACCGGTCCAGTAAGTAATTCACGATCCGGTCGGCCGCCTCGTCAGGCGACAGCGCGCTGGTATCGATCCGGATTTCCGCATCCTCCGGCGCCTCATAGGGGCTGTCGATGCCCGTGAAATTCTTGAGCTGCCCGCTACGGGCCTTGGCGTAGAGACCCTTCACGTCGCGCTTCTCGGCCTCGGCCAACGATGTATCGACGAAGACTTCGACGAACTCACCCGCCGGCAGCATCTGCCGCACCATCTCGCGCTCGGCGCGGAAGGGGGAGATGAACGCGGTGATCACGATCAGGCCGGCATCGGTCATCAACTTGGCGACCTCGCCGACGCGGCGGATATTCTCGACGCGGTCGGCATCGGTGAAACCCAGATCGCGGTTGAGGCCGTGCCGCACATTGTCGCCGTCGAGCAGGAAGGTGTGGCGGTTCATCCGCGCCAGCTTCTTCTCGACCAGATTGGCGATGGTCGACTTGCCCGCACCCGACAGGCCGGTGAACCAAAGGACCGCCGGCTTCTGCCGCATCGAACCCGCGCGCGCCTCGCGCGTGATGTCGGTCGCCTGCCAATGCACATTCTGCGCTCGGCGGAGCGAGAAATGGATCATCCCCGCGGCCACCGTGGCGTTGGTGAATTTGTCGATCAGGATGAAGCCGCCCAGATCGCGATTGGGAGAGGCGTTGGTGCCCGCGTCGTAGGACTCAAACACGAGCGGCCGGTCGGTGGACAAATTGGCCACGCCGATCGCATTGAGCTCCAGCGTCTTCGCCGCCGTATGCTCCATCGTGTTGACGTTGACCTGATATTTGGGCTGCTGGACGTTGGCGGTCACGGTCTGCGTGCCGAGCTTGAGCCAGTAGGAGCGGCCCGGTAGCATCGCCTCGTCCGCCATCCACACGATCGTGGCCTCGAACTGGTCCGCAGCCTGGGGCGGATCGCCCGCCGCCGCAATCACGTCGCCGCGCGAGCAATCGACCTCGTCGGCAAGCGTCAGCGTGACCGACTGGCCCGCGAGGCCGTGCTCCAGATCGCCGTCGAGCGTGACCACGCGCGCCACGGTCGAGGTCTTGCCCGAAGGCAGGATGCGGACCGGATCACCGGGCTGGACCGTGCCACCCGCGATCAGGCCGGAGAAGCCGCGGAAATCGAGGTTGGGCCGGTTGACCCATTGCACCGGCAGGCGGAACGGCTTGGTACGGTCGGCATCGGCGTCGATCTCGACCGTCTCAAGCAGTTCCATCAGCGGCGCGCCATCGTACCAGGGCGTCTTGTCGCTCCGGGCGGTGATATTGTCGCCGACGAAGCCCGAGATCGGGATCGGCGTGAAATGGGTGATGCCGATCGACTGGGCGAAGGCCGAATAAGCAAGGCGGATGCGGTCGAAGACGTGCTGGTCGTAGTCGACCAGGTCCATCTTGTTGATCGCCAGCACGATGTTGCGGATGCCGAGCAAGTGGCAAAGATAGGAGTGCCGTCGCGTCTGGGTGAGCACGCCCTTGCGTGCATCGACCAGGATCACGGCGAGGTCGGCGGTCGAGGCGCCGGTGACCATGTTGCGTGTATATTGTTCGTGGCCGGGCGTGTCGGCGACGATGAACTTGCGCCGGTCGGTCGCGAAGAAGCGGTAGGCGACGTCGATCGTGATCCCTTGCTCGCGTTCGGCGGCGAGCCCGTCCACCAGAAGCGCAAAATCGATATTCTGCCCCTGCGTGCCGACCCGCTTCGAGTCAGCTTCCAGCGCGGCCAGCTGATCCTCGAAGATCATCTTCGAATCGTAGAGGAGCCGCCCGATCAACGTGGACTTGCCGTCGTCGACCGAGCCGCAGGTGATGAAGCGCAGCAGGCTCTTATGCTGATGCCGGTCGAGATAAGCGTCGATATCCTCGGCGATCAGCGCGTCGGCCTCGTAGGAATTGCTCACTTAAGCCCCTCCCTTTCAAGGGAGGGGTTTGGGGTGGGTGCGAGCATAAGCGAGCCCCCGTCAGCCGCGGAGAGATGGCTGCGCCGGCGATTGCCTGCGGAAATCGCACCCACCCCTTGATCCCCTCCCTTGAAAGGGAGGGGAGAAACGGTCGCAGCCATCAGAAATAGCCCTCCTGCTTCTTCTTCTCCATGCTCGCGGCCTGATCGTGGTCGATCGCGCGGCCCTGCCGTTCCGACGTGGTCGTCAGCAGCATTTCCTGGATGACTTCGGGAAGGGTGGTCGCCTCGCTCTCTACCGCGCCGGTGAGCGGGTAGCAGCCCAACGTCCGGAAACGGACCGAGCGTTCCACCGGCACTTCGCCAGGCTTCAGCCGGAAGCGGTCGTCATCCACCATCAGGATCAGGCCGTCGCGTTCCACCGTCGGGCGCGGGGCGGCGAAATAGAGCGGCACGATCTCGATATTTTCGAGGTGGATATATTGCCAGATGTCGAGCTCGGTCCAATTCGAGATCGGAAAGACGCGAATGCTTTCGCCCTTCGCCTTCCTCGCATTGTAGAGCCGCCACAATTCGGGCCGCTGGTTCTTGGGATCCCAGCGGTGATTGGCCGAGCGGAACGAGAAGATGCGCTCCTTGGCGCGGCTCTTTTCCTCGTCGCGCCGCGCGCCACCGAACGCCGCGTCGAAGCCATGCAGATCGAGCGCCTGCTTCAGGCCCTCGGTCTTCCACATGTCGGTATGGAGGCTGCCATGGTCGAATGGGTTGATCCCGCGCTCCCTGGCTTCGGGATTCTGGTAGACCAGCAACTCCATCCCGGCTTCGCGCGCGGCGCGGTCGCGCAGGTCGTACATCGCCCGGAATTTCCAGGTTGTATCGACGTGGAGCAACGGGAAGGGCGGGGGCGAGGGGTAGAAGGCCTTGCGCGCGAGATGCAGCATCACCGCGGAATCCTTGCCGATCGAATAGAGCATCACCGGCTTCTCGGTCTCGGCAACGACCTCGCGCAGGATATGGATGCTTTCGGCTTCGAGCCGCTGGAGATGGGTCAGCGATGCAGTCATGTTGCGGCGGTCTCAAGCATGATCATCGATCCTTGTCGCAACACAAAATCTTTGCGGCGGCAATGTCCTATGTCCTAGGCGCACAAGGATGAACGGGGACCGAAACGAACTTTTGCAGGGGCTGGCGCGGGCGGCGGTGGCCGCGGGCGCGGCGATCATGGCGATCTACGACAGCGATTTCGCGGTCGAGACGAAGAGCGACTCGTCGCCGGTCACGGCGGCGGATGCAGCGGGGGAAGCCGTGATCCTTGAAGCGCTCGCCAAACTGGCACCGGATATTCCGGTGGTGGCGGAAGAGGAGGCTGCGGCGGGCCGCATTCCCGACACGGACGGCCATTTCTTCCTGGTCGATCCGCTCGACGGCACCAAGGAATTCATCAACCGCAATGGCGACTTCACCGTCAATATCGCGCTGATCGAGGATCATGCGCCCAGTCTGGGCGTGGTGTTCACGCCGGTCGAGGGGCGGCTGTTCGTGGGCGACGTTCGCGCCGGCATTGCCTGGACCGCGTCGGTCGATGCGCATGGCGTGATCGGCGCGCCGGAGCCATTGCGTATCCGCGCCGCCCCAGCGGAGGGGCTGGCTGCAGTGGCCTCACGCTCGCATAATTCGCCCGCGACCGAGGCTTATCTCGACCAGTTTGACGTCGCGTCGCGCGTCTCGCGGGGCTCTTCGCTCAAGATCTGCATGGTGGCGTGCGGCGAAGCCGATCTCTACCCACGCCTCGCGCCCACGATGGAGTGGGATATCGCGGCGGGCGATGCCGTGCTGCGCGCGGCGGGGGGCACGCTTTCTGCGCCGGATGGCAATCCGATGCCCTACGGAAAACCGCGCTTCTTCAATTCCGGATTCGTCGCGGCGGGCGATGTCACCACGCCTCCTATCGCGCCTTTTCTCGCTGGGAAGCTCGATTAGATTGATCCGTATCAACTACAGAAGGTCAGGAAACGGATAGCCCACGTAACGATCCGTTGCGCCAAAGCGTGACCCAGTCGGAAGGATCTGGATTTGGGGATTGACGCCGACACGGCTGGAGCGGCCGCATTGCAGTTGCGCGAGTTCGAGGAGCCCGCGCTCGACCTGACCGCCTGCGATCGGGAGCCAATCCACCTTTCGGGTGCGATCCAGCCGCATGGGCTATTGCTGATCGCGGATGCGGCTTCCATGCGGGTGGTCGCCGGTGCGGGGGCGATAGAGGATCGACTGAGCCCTGACTGGCTCGGCTGCCCACTGACCGAATTGGTGGCGCAGGCGGTCGACGTTCCGTTGGCGCAGGCCCACGCGCTGAGCGGCACGACCGCCTCGCTTGCGACCGTGCCGGGGTTGAGCGAAACTTTCGACGCGTCGCTTCATCTTTCCGGGGCGCATGTGTTGGTCGAGCTTGAGCCGAGGCCCGACATCCCGTCCTCCCCGATCGCCATTCTCTCGCGCCTCGACGCGATGGGCACCGCATTCGAACGCGCGCCGGATCTGGCTGCATTGTGCGAACGCGCCGCGCTCGCCTTTCGTGAATTGACGGGCTTCGACCGGGTGATGGTCTATCGCTTTCTCGATGACGGCGCCGGCATGGTACTGGCCGAGGATCGCGATCCGGCGCTGCCCAGCTTCCTCAATCATCATTTTCCAGCGAGCGACATCCCCCGGCAAGCGCGCGCCCTCTATGTCCGCAACCGCGTGCGCGTGATCCCCGACGTCTATTATGCCCCGGCTCCGATCCGCCCGGCGGAGGCGGGGCGGGGAGGGATCGACCTGACCGACGCATCGCTACGCTCGGTCTCCCCCATCCATGTCCAGTATCTCCAGAACATGGACGTGGGTGCCTCGGCCTCGATCTCGATCGTCAAGGACGGGGTGCTCTGGGGACTCATCGCCTGCCACAATCGCACCCCGCGGCGAATCAGTCATGAGGCACGGATGGCTTGCCAGGCGCTCGCCGGCGGCCTCGCGCGGCAGGTGCGTGCTAAGGAGGAAGCCGCAGCCTATCGCGAGCGCATTCGGTTGCGCTCGGCCGAGGAGGCGTTGGTCTCCCGACTCGACCGGCAAAACCCCTTCGCCGACTGGTTCGCCGAGCAGGGCGAGGATTTTTACCGTCTGCTCGACGCTGACGGTTTTGCCGCGGTGCGGGGACGCGAGGTGGTCACTGCGGGCCTGTGTCCGTCGCCGGAGCAGATCATCGTTCTGGCCCAGTGGCTGGACGGGACGCTTTCGGTCGAGCCATTCGTGACCTCCGAACTGGGTTCTCTCTATACGCCTGCGCAGGCTTTTCGCGCCAGCGCGAGCGGTCTGCTGGCACTCACCCTGGCCAGCGAGAGTGGGCTGACCCTGCTCTGGTTTCGTGCGGAGCAAGCGCAGACAGTCGAATGGGCGGGCAATCCTCACAAACCGGCGAGCGCGCCGGGCGGTCAGCTCACCCCGCGCAATTCGTTCGAGGCCTGGCGCGAAGAGGTCGGAGGCCGATCGCGCCGCTGGACAGCAGGTGAGGTCGACGCCGCCCAACGCCTGCGGCGTACCCTCACCGAATTGCGGCAGGGCCAGCGACTACGCGAGCTCAACCGACAGCTTGGTGTTTCGGTGGCTGAGAAGGAAGCGTTGATCGCCGAAAAGGATCATCTGCTGCGCGAGGTCAATCATCGTGTCCAGAACAGCCTCCAGCTGGTCCAGGCCTTCCTGTCGTTACAGGCGCACTCGACCGACAATGAGGCGGTGGCGGCGGATCTTGGGGAGGCGCAGCGCCGTTTGTCCGCGGTCGCGCATGTCCATCGCCGACTGTATCAGGCCGATCAGCTGGAGACGATCGACCTCGGCCGCTATGTCGAAGATCTGCTCGCCGACATGGTCGCGTCGTTCGGCCCCGAATGGGAGAAAGCGGTACGGCTCGATCTGGCACCTGTCCTGATCTCGGCGGACCGGGCCATCCATGTTGGGCTGATCCTGACTGAGCTTGTCATCAACGCCAACAAATATGCCTATGACGGCAAGCCCGGCCCCCTCGCGATCGCGATCGAAGAGCATCGTGACAAATTCCGCCTGATTGTAGCCGATCAGGGCGGGGGGAAGGTCCGTTCGCGTGTTGGTTTCGGTACCCGCATGATGGATGCGATGGTTCAGCGTCTTGGCGGCACGATCGAGCAGCTCGACAATGCGCCAGGCCTGCGCGTGATCATGACCGCCCCGGTGGGGCGCTAAACTGCCGCGGCTGCGGCTGCATATAGATCGAACGTGGCCTTCGCCGCCGCGATCGCGCGGTCGATCCAGCCCGGACCACCAGTCTCCTCCGCGCGGTCGAGCCTCTCCCAGAACATGCGCCAGCCGCCCGAATCGTGCGTGGCGGAGAGATAAGCGCGCGGCAGCGTGTCGGGCACTTGCCGGGCCAGCATCGCGCCGCCCAGGCGAGAGCCTTCTATTACATAGAGCGCACCGAACGCCGCGGCCTCGTTAGAATGGGGGGCGAGTGGCATGGGGTCGGGCATCGGCCGGCCGAGCTGCGCGAGGTCCGCGCGGAGCAGCTCGGTTCGGGGCGCGAATGGGGGGAGCGTCGCGCAAGCGCGCAGCGCTTTCTCTACCGCCGGCAGCGCGCGTGCGTGCGCGGTCAGGAAGCGGCCATAGGATATCGCCTCGGCCAGGACGAAAGCGCCATAAGCGGCGTCGACCGCGTCGTGTCTGGTGCTGGTCGCGGATCGGAGGGTGGCGCGGGCGCTCATGCCTCTGGCATGACGTGTCCGCGCCACCGCGTCCATGATGTCGATCAGTTCAGCGGCAGGTCGAGCGCTTCCGCCACCGCTGCATGGCGAATTTTCCCGCCCGAGACGTTGAGCCCGTTCGCCAGATGCGGATCGGCCTTCATCGCGGCTTCAGCGCCCAGCTTGGCGAGCTTGAGCGCGAACGGCAAGGTCGCGTTGTTGAGCGCGAAGGCCGAGGTGCGTGCAACCGCGCCCGGCATGTTCGCGACGCAATAATGGATGATGCCGTCGACCTCGAACACCGGGTCGTCATGCGTGGTTGCATGGCTCGTCTCGAAACAGCCGCCCTGGTCGATCGCGATATCGACCAGCACCGAACCGCGCTTCATCGACCTGAGCATGTCGCGCGTGACCAGCTTGGGGGCGGCCGCGCCGGGGATCAGCACCGCGCCGATCACCAGATGCGCCTTGGCTACCGCCGCCGCGATCGCTGCCTTCGAGGCGTAAGCCGTCTTGATCTGGTTCGAGAAAAACATGTCGAGCTCGGCGAGGCGGTCATTGTTGATGTCGTAAATGGTGACGTCGGCACGCATGCCGACCGCCATCTGCGCCGCATTCACGCCGGAAATGCCGCCGCCCAGGATCGCGACTCGCGCGGGCGCCACGCCGGGCACACCGCCTAGCAACACGCCGCGGCCGCCTTGTTCCTTTTCCAGATAATGCGCGCCGACCTGCACGGCCATGCGGCCGGCAACCTCGGACATCGGCTTGAGCAGCGGCAGGCCGCCCTTGGGGCTGGTCACCGTCTCATAGGCGATGCAGGTCGCACCTGATTTCATCAGGCCCTCGGCCTGGGGCTTGTCGGCGGCGAGATGGAGATAGGTGAAGAGCAGATGGTGCGGGCGCAGGCGCGCAATCTCGACCGCCTGCGGCTCCTTCACCTTCACGATCATCTCGGCCTGCTCGAACACCTGATCCGCATTGGCGAGGATCGTGGCGCCTGCCTCGACATAATCCGCATCTTCGAAATCGATACCCTTGCCGGCGCCGGTCTCGACCACAACCTGATGGCCGGCCGCGACCAGCTCGGCGACCGACGGCGGGGTCAGGCCGACACGATATTCGTGGTTCTTGATTTCCTTGGGCACGCCGATGCGCATGATCCGCTCCTATATGGTTGGTGGCGGTTATAGGCGCTTTTACGCGACAAATCCGTGCAAAGACGTTGTCTAATCGGCGTATCTGCGCATAAATTCTTGCAGATTTGACCAAGGGAAGAGAAATCCATGCAGGAAACCGATCGCGCCGACCGCGCCATCATGCTGTCGCTCGCGCGCGATGCGCGCACCCCGGTCAGCCGGGTCGCGGACGAGGTAGGATTGTCACAATCCGCCTGTACGCGGCGCATCCAGGCGCTGGAGGCATCGGGGCGGCTTAGAGGATATGGCGCACGTTTCGGCCATCGGGCGCTCGGTTTTCACGTGACCGCTTTGGTCGACATCACGCTTTCGACGCAGGTCGAGGAGGAACTGGCCCAGTTCGAGCGCGCGGTCGCGGAGATCGACGGCGTGGTCGAATGCATGCTGGTATCGGGCGTGCACGACTACCGGCTCAAGATCATCTGCCGCGACCTCGACGATTATGAGCGGCTGCATCGTGAACATCTCGGCCGCCTGCCGCGCGTGACCACGATCAGCAGCAGCTTCGTGCTCCGCGCCGTGCCGACGCGCAGCGAAGCCAACGCTCTGTTCAAATGAGGTTCAGAGGCCCCTCTTTTGCGGCGCTGTTGCTAGCCCCATATGGAAATGCTACCGCGCGCCCCCGCTGCCGCCGGAGAGGGAAGCCCGGGCGTTTCGCACAGCAGTCGCCTTCACTTAAGGTACCCTCGTTTCAATGACATCCGGCACCGCCGCTCAAAACAATGCCGCGCCGCTCGAGCCGCCTCTCGGTTCGGACTCGCATGGCCATGGCAATCAGAGCCTCGCGCGGCTTGCGCTGGGCGCCGTCGGCGTCGTGTTCGGCGACATCGGCACGAGCCCGCTCTACGCCTTCCGCGAAACCTTTGCCGGCCATCACACGCTCGAGCCGACCGACGCCAACGTGATGGGCGTGCTCAGCCTGATCTTCTGGTCGATGATGCTGGTGGTGACGATCAAATATGTGATCATCATCATGCGCGCCGATAACAAGGGCGAGGGTGGCAGCTTGGCGTTGCTGGCCCTTATCTCACGCTCAGGATCGACCAAGGCGCGCTGGACGCGCGGGCTGGTGCTGCTCGGCGTATTCGCGACCGCGCTTTTCTACGGCGATTCCATGATCACCCCGGCGATCTCGGTCCTGACCGCGGTCGAGGGCCTCAAGGTCGTCAATCATGGCTTCGCGCCGTTCGTCATCCCGATCGCGATCGGCATTCTCATCGCGCTGTTCGCAATTCAATCGCGCGGGGTCGGCAAGGTCGGCCTGATGTTCGGGCCGATCATGGTCCTCTATTTCCTGGTGCTGGCGGTGCTGGGGACCGTCAACATCATGGCGATGCCGAGCGTCTTTTATGCGCTCAACCCCTGGCATGCGGCACGCTTCTTCATCGACGACGGCGTCCACGCCTTCCTCGCAATGGGCTCGGTCGTGCTGGCGGTGACGGGCGCGGAGGCGCTTTATGCCGACATGGGGCATTTCGGGCGAAACCCGATCCGTGTGTCCTGGCTGTTCTTCGTGCTGCCGGCCCTGATGCTCAACTATCTGGGGCAGGGCGCGATGATCATGGCGGCGCCCGATACGATGGTGCCGCACATCATTCGCAACCCCTTCTTCCTGCTCGCGCCCGAAAATCTGCGCCTGCCGCTCGTCATCCTGGCCACGATGGCGACGGTGATCGCGTCGCAGGCGGTGATTTCGGGCGCTTTCTCGGTGACGCAACAGGCGATCCAGCTCGGCTTCATGCCGCGCCTGCGCATCGAGCATACCAGCGCCAGTTCGGCCGGACAGATCTATATCCCGGCGATCAACTGGGCGCTGATGATCATGGTCTGCCTGCTGGTCGTCTTCTTCCAATCCTCGTCCAATCTGGCCGCGGCTTATGGCATCGCCGTCACCGGCGCGATGCTGATCGACACCTGCCTGGTGTCGGTCGTTCTGTTCCAGCTGTGGAAATGGAACAGGATTGTCGCGAGCGTGCTGCTGGCGATGATCGGTACGGTCGACCTTGCATATTTCAGTGCAAACCTGACCAAGGTTCCCGACGGCGGCTGGTTCCCGTTGCTGATGGGCTTCATCATCTTCACGCTGCTGACCACCTGGGCACGCGGCCGCGCGCTGATGATCGAGCGGATGCGCGAGGCCGCGATTCCGGTGCCGGTGTTCGTCAAGTCCGCAGTCAATTCCGCGACACGCGTGCCCGGTACCGCGGTATTCATGACCTCCAGCGCGGGCGGCGTGCCCCACGCGCTGCTCCACAACCTCAAGCACAACAAGGTGCTGCACGATCGCGTCATCCTGCTGACGGTGAAGATCGAGGACGTGCCCTATGTCGATCCGATTAAGCGCATCTGGTTCGAGGATCTCGAAGCCGGCTTCTATCGCCTGATCGTGCGCTACGGCTTCATGGAAGAGCCCGACGTGCCGGCGGCGCTGGCGCTCGCGACCGAATGCGGCGCCAAGTTCAAGATGATGGATACGAGCTTCTTCCTAGCCCGCCAGACTTTGATCGCCTCGTCGCGGCCGGGCATGGCGATCTGGCGCGAGAAATTGTTCGCCTGGATGTTGCGTAACGCCGAAAGCGCGATGGAATTCTTCCGGCTGCCGACCAATCGCGTGGTCGAGCTCGGCAGCCAGGTCGAGATCTAGGGCTTCGTCGTGCGCGCCGCGATCATCCTCGCGGCTGGGGCCTCGCGCCGCTTCGGGCGGCGTGACAAGCTCAGGGAACGGCTCGCGGGCTTACGGCTGCTCGACCACGCCATAGCCAATGCGCGCGCATCGGGCGCACAGCGCGTGCTGCTTGTGTCATCCGTGCCGATATCCGCTCAGGGCGTGACCCCGGTGCGCGCGCGCGCTGCCCGATCCGGCCTGTCCGCCAGCCTCGCTGCCGGCCTCGCCGCGCTGCGGCCGGTCGAGCGTGAGGCCCTGATCTTCCTTGCCGACATGCCGTTCGCGCGCGCACCGCGCTTGCGGCTACGTCCGGGCGAGGAGGCCGTCCGGCCCGCCTGGCGCGGGCAGCCCGGCCATCCGATGCTGGTTCGGGTCGGCGTCGCGAAAACCAGGCTCGGGAAGGGCGATAAGGGCCTCGGCGGCACCTTGCGCACGGCGTTCGTGCGCGGATCGAGCGGGCACGTCCTCGATATCGATACGCCGTTCACGCTCCGTCTGGCGCGTCGCCATGGATCGCGCGGGATCAGCCGGCGTTCGCAGCAGCATTGAGACATGGGAGACTGGAATGCTGGATGCCGCCGCTTGGGTTGCGCCCGCCGCCACGATGATTGCTGCGATCATGACCGCCGCCAATCTCGGCGCACGCGTGACCGGATGGGGCTTTGCGATATTCGCGATCGGCGCGCTCGCCTGGATGGCGGTGGGTGCTCAGACCGGACAGCATAATCTGCTGTGGAGCAACGCTTTCCTGCTGCTGGTCGATCTGATCGGCGTCTGGCGCTGGCTCGGTCGGCGGGCGCGCTATGATTCCGCGGCGGAAGCAGCCAGCAAACGGAGCGCGGCGGCATCCGCCCCGACCCTGTTCGCGCTGGCCGGCCTGGAGGGCATGGCCGTTCGGGAAAGCTCGGGAGAGACGATCGCGACCGCGGTCGACGCCATGGCAAGCTGCGATGAGGGGCGGATCGTCTATCTCGTCGTGCGCGAGGGCGGCGTCGGTGGGGTCGGGGAGCGTCTTCATGCTTTGGGCTGGGACGAGGTTCGCGTAAGGGATGGGGCGATCCTCAGTCGTCTTTCCCGGGCGCGGCTCACGCGCAGGCAGGAACTTGAGCCGGGGCAATGGCCGGCAAGCGCGGCGGCCGCCGGTGTCGGCTGACTCGGTGCCGCTGATCGTTTCGGCTTTGCTGGGGGCCGAGGATTTTGCCTGGCTGGACAGCCTGCGCCGCGCGCATTTTCCGCCCGATCGCAATCGTTTGCCAGCGCATCTGACCCTGTTCCACCATTTGCCGCCAAGCCTGCTCCCGGAATTGAAGCGCCGGCTCAGCGACGCCGTACGGGCCGCGCCTCCGCGCGCGGAGGCGGCAGGACTGATCGATTTGGGCGGTGGGGTAGCGATACGGATCGTATCGCGCGGACTGGAAGAGGTGCGCGCCGATCTGGCCGAATCCTTCCACGGCGTGCTGACCCCACAAGACAGGGCGGGCTGGCGACCGCACGTCACCATCCAGAACAAGGTCGCTCCTGCCGAGGCACGCGCGCTGAAGCATCGCCTGGAAGCCGATTTCCGTCCCCGCCCGGTACGGATCGATGGTCTTGCGATGTTCGCCTATAACGACGGTCTTTGGGAGGCCGTGTCGCGCTGCATATTTCGCGGCTAGCGGGCGGCGCTCTAGTCGATCTGGCCGATGCCTTCGCAATTCATGTCGAACGCGGCGAGGCCTGCGTCGAGATAGGCGGCGAGGGTCGGCATATCGAGCAACTGGTCGACCGGGTCCTCGGAATCGGGATCGGCGGCGGCCTCCAGCGCCTCGCCCCACTCCGTCGCATCATAGGTGCCGCGCCCTACCCAGGCGAGCGCGAGGATCTCCTGGACCTGATCGTCGCCGAGATCGTCGAGCAGGGCGACTATCTCCTCCTCGACCGCCTCATTCGCTTCATCGTCCAGCACGGCGAATTCGTCGTCCGTGTCGGTGGGGTCGTCCTCGTCGTCATCCTCGATCGAGGGAACCTGCGCCTCCAGCTCGCGGGCACGAATGATGAGACGGCAGATCGTTTCCAGCGGCGTCGACAGATCCATCTCGGCCATTCCTCCCTATTACGAGACGCGAACGTGGAAAGAGGGGCCCGGTTCCTTGCGGCGATGCAAAGCCCCGGTTGACCCGCTTTCACGCGCTGCTATAGGCCGCGCCTCGCGCTGGCAAACGCCTTCCTTGGGGCGGAGTAGCTCAGCTGGTTAGAGCAGCGGAATCATAATCCGCGTGTCGGGGGTTCAAGTCCCTCCTCCGCTACCAGCGCGACTTTTGGACTCTGCACCTTACGAACGGCCGCTTCGAGCCGGTCCGTGCAACCTTTTTCCGCATGTTTCGTCCCCGTCCCGAATGAAGGGGACCGAAATGGATCGTTTCTTTACCGCCATTGCCAACACGATTGCCCGCTTCGTCGGCGATCCCGTGGCGTTCATGCTTGCGCTGGCCACAGTGGTCATCTGGGGCGTCACCGGCCCGCTCTTCCACTATTCGGACACATGGCAGCTGGTGATCAATACCGGCACCACCATCATCACCTTCCTGATGGTGTTCCTGATCCAGAATTCGCAGAATCGCGACGCCGCGGCGATGCAGGCCAAGCTCGACGAACTGATCCGCGCGGTCGAGCAGGCGCGGGGTCAGTTTATCGGGATCGAGCATCGGACCGACAAGGAAATCCAGGAGATACGCACCGAACTTGAGAAGGAATGCGCGGAGCTGGAGGAGACCCCCTACAAGCCGCACAGCAACACCTATCTCGAGCGACTGCAGCGCCGTCGCTGATCGGCGGGTTGATAAAAGGCGCGTCCAACCCCTATCTGTTTCCCCGACAGTTTTAGGGGTTCGAGAATAATGTCCGCCGTTCATTCCACGCGTATGCTGATCCTGGGCTCGGGGCCCGCCGGCCTGTCCGCCGCCATCTATGGTGCGCGCGCCGGCCTCGCCCCGATCGTCGTCCAGGGCCTGCAACCGGGCGGCCAGCTCACGATCACCACCGACGTGGAAAATTATCCGGGCTTCCGCGACGTCATCCAGGGGCCCTGGCTGATGGAGGAGATGCAGGCGCAGGCGGAACATGTCGGCACGCAGATGATGTGGGACACGATCGTCGAGGTCGACCTGTCCGAGCGGCCCTTCCGCCTCAAGGGCGATGGCGGCGCGCTCTATGTCTGCGACACCTTGGTGATCGCGACCGGCGCGCAGGCGAAGTGGCTGGGCGTTCCCGGCGAGATCGAACTGGGCGGCAAGGGCGTTTCCGCCTGCGCGACCTGTGACGGCTTCTTCTATCGCGGCAAGAAGGTCGCGGTGATCGGCGGCGGCAATACCGCAGTCGAGGAGGCACTCTACATGACCAATCACAGCCATGACGTGACGCTGATCCACCGTCGCGATTCGCTGCGCGCCGAAAAGATTTTGCAGGACCGCCTGTTTGCGCATCACGGCATCACGCCGTTGTGGAACAAGGCGGTCGAGCGTTTCATCGGCGATCAGCAGACCGGGCTGGTCGCGATCGAACTGAAGGATACCAGAACGGGCGAACTGTCGACGCTGGAGGTCGATGGCGGGTTTGTCGCAATCGGCCACCATCCCGCGACCGAATTGTTCGGCGGCCAGCTCGAGCTGGACGAGGGGTATATCAAGGTCACGCCGGGCACGTCCAAGACCAGCATCCCCGGCGTATTCGCGTGCGGCGACGTGATGGACAAGATATATCGCCAGGCGGTGACCGCCGCCGGCACGGGATGCATGGCCGCGCTCGACGCCGAGCGTTTTCTGCAGGAGCAGGATTTTCCGGTGAAGGAAGAGGAAGCGGAGACGATCGCCGCCGAATAAACGCAAGCTGAGGGAGAATGGGATGCGCGGTATATTGGCTTTGTCGACGATAGCCGTGCTGGCCGTTCCAGCAATCGTGCGGGCCGCCCCGCCGATTTTGCCCGGCCTGTGGGAAACAACCGTCACGATCAATTCGGTGGATATGCCGAACGCACCTCCAGCCGTCGTCAAGGCCATGCGGGGGCATAAGGCAGTGGTGAAGCATTGCGCGACCGCCAAGGACGTCGCTCAAGGCCCGCAGGAAATGCTCAAATCCGCCAAGGCTTGCCATTTCACACGCTATACGATGGCGGGCGGCCATCTCTCGTCGGAGATGGTCTGCAGCCAGCACGGCATGACGACGACCGCGCGAAGCGAGGGGAGTTTCACTCCGGTCAGCTTCACCGCCACCGGCAGCAGCGAAATGACCGGCCCGCAGCATATGCGGATGACGACGACCGTGACCGGCCGCCGGCTGGGCGACTGCCACTGAGATGGGGATCGGCTAGAGCCTGATCGCTTTTTGGTGGAAGCGCTTCGCGCTTCCGCTGAAAACGAGAATCAAGGTCTAGTAGCGGGCCCTCACGAAATAGAGACCGTCCGGGGGCGCGTTGAGGCCCAAAGCGGCTCGGTCCGCTGCTTGCAGCGCCTCTTTCAGGTCGGCCTTGCTCCACTGGCCCTGGCCGACCATGGCGAGACAGCCAACCATTGACCGTACCTGATGGTGGAGGAAAGAGCGGGCAGCGGCTTCGACCAACAGCTGCTCGCCTTCGCGGCGCACATCGAGCCGATCGAGTGTCTTGACCGGGCTTTCGGCCTGGCAATGCGCCGAGCGGAACGTCGTGAAATCGTGCAGGCCTACGAGCAGCTGTGCGGCATCGTGCATCGCATCCGCGTCCAACGGCTTGGCGATGCGCCAGGCATGGCCGCGCTCCAGCGTCAGCGGCGCGCGCCGGTTGGCGATGCGATAGAGATATTCGCGGCCCACGCAGGAAAAGCGCGCATGCCAGTCGTCCGGCACGACCTCGCAGGCGAGGATCGCGACCGGATCGGGCCGAATCAGCGCGTTCACGCCCTCCATCAGGCGGAAAGGCGTTATCGCCTTCGCTACATCGACATGTGCGGTCATCGCCAGCGCGTGCACGCCCGCGTCGGTGCGGCCGGCGGCGTGCGAGATGGCCGGCTCGCCCGTTACCGCTTCGACCGCTTGCTCGATCGCCTGCTGGACCGATGGCCCATGCGCCTGCCTTTGCCAGCCCATGAATGGGCGGCCGTCAAACTCCACCGTCAGGCGGAAGCGCGTCATCCCAGCTTCGTACCCGCCGGAATGGGAAAGCCGCGCAAGAGCTCGGCGCTGGTCATGACAGCGCGGCCCGCGCGCTGGACCGTATTCGGGCGGATCGCGCCACTATCGCAGGCGATGGTGAGCTGATCGTCCAACACCGTACCGGCGCGTCCTTCGAAGTCCATGACGTCCGCAGCCAGGATACGGACACGCTCGCCTTCATGCTCGAACCAGGCGCCCGGCGCGGGCGCGAAGGCCCTGACCTGGCGCTCGACCTCGACAGCCATCTTGCCGAAATCGAGCCGGGATTCCGCCTTGTCGATCTTGGCGGCGTAGGTCACGCCCTCCTCGGGCTGGGGTTCGGCGAGGAAGGAGCCGGGATCGTCCAGCACCCCGACCATCATCCGCGCGCCCATCTTTGCCAGCTCGGCGGTGAGTTCGCCCGCATCCTTGCGGCCGATCGTCGTGCGATCGATCGCAAGCATGTCGCCCGTGTCGAGGCCAGCCTCCATCGCCATGATGGTGACGCCGGTCTCTTCGTCGCCGGCAAGGATCGCGCGCTGCACCGGCGCCGCGCCGCGCCAGCGCGGCAGGATCGAGCCATGGACGTTCAGGCAGTCCCACACCGGAATATCGAGCACGGCCTGGGGCAGGATCAGCCCATAAGCGGCGACGATCAGCGCGTCGGGCTCAAGCGCGGCCATGCTCGCCTGCTCCTCCTCGCTTTTGAGCGATTTGGGCGAACGCACGTCGATCCCCAGCGCCTCGGCGCGGACCTGGACAGGGGAGGGGCGGTCCGCCTTGCCCCGGCCGGCGGGGCGGGGCGGTTGGGTGTAGACCGCGACGATCTGGTGCCCGGCGGCATGCAGCGCCTCCAGCGTTGGCACGGCGAAATCCGGGGTTCCCATGAAGATGATGCGCATGGCGGTGCCTTCACCACATTCGTCATCCCAGCGAAAGCTGGGATCGTGGGAGAAGTGGGTTATCGCCTCGTGAGACGCCAGCTTTCGCTGGCATGACGGCGGGGGGGGCGCCATATGTTCCGCATGGCTTCCCCCGAGATCGACGCGCTCACCCAGGCTCTGGCCCGCCTGCCTGGCCTGGGACCGCGCTCGGCCAGGCGGGCCGTGCTGCATCTGCTCAAGAAGCGCGAGGCGGCGCTGGCGCCGCTCCAGCGCGCGCTGGAGGCAGTGAGCGACAAACTCGCCACCTGTTCGACCTGCGGCAACGTCGACACGTCCGATCCCTGTCAGATCTGCGCCGATCCGCGCCGCGATGCGCGCATGCTGTGCGTGGTCGAGGAGGTGGCCGACCTGTGGGCGCTCGACCGCACCCGGCTGTTCCCGGGACGGTTTCATGTGCTGGGTGGGCGGTTGGCTGCGCTGGAGGGTATTCGCCCCGAGGACCTCACGATCGACCAATTGGTCGGCCGGATCGAGCGCGGTGGGATCGACGAGGTGGTGCTGGCGATGAACGCCACGCTGGAGGGCCAGACCACGGCGCATTATATCGCCGAGCGGATCGAACGCTTTCCCGTACGCGTAACCCAATTGGCGCATGGTCTGCCTGTTGGCGGCGAACTCGATTATCTCGACGAAGGCACTTTAGCACAGGCGTTGCGGGCAAGGCGCCCCGTCGCCTGACACGAACAGGGTATTGATCATGGGTGTGATCGGGATTGGCGGCTTCTTCTTTCGCGCGCAGGACCCGAAGGCGCTTGGCGCCTGGTATGCCGAGCATCTCGGCGTCGGCGCCGGCAAATATGGCAAGTGGGACCTGCAGGCGGGGACGAGCGTCTTTTCGCCCTTCGCCGCCGACACCGATTATTTCCCCGCGGATAAGCAATGGATGCTCAATTTCCGCGTCGAGGGGCTGGATGCGCTCAGGGCTGCGCTCGAAACCAAGGGAATTGAGGTGATCACCAATCCCGAATGGGACGCCTCGGGCGTCGGCCGGTTCGCGCGAATCCACGATCCCGAAGGGAATGCGATCGAGTTGTGGGAGCCTGCTTGAAGGCAGGGCTCTCACCTCCTAAATCACCGGCTTATGGCTATTCGTCCGATCATCGAGGCGCCGGATCCCCGGCTGCGCGTCAAGTCCACGGCCGTTGAGCATGTGGATGACGATCTGCGCGCGCTGATCGCGGACATGTTCGAGACGATGTACGAAGCACCCGGCATCGGCCTGGCGGCGATCCAGATCGGCGTGCCCAAGCGCGTGCTGGTGATCGACCTGCAGGAGGACGAAGGCGAGGATGGTCAGCCGATCCGCAAGCCTCTGGTCTTCATCAACCCTGAATTGTCCGATCCGTCAGCCGACATGAACACCTATAATGAAGGCTGCCTGTCGGTGCCCGACCAATATGCCGAGGTGGATCGCCCCGCGACCACCCACGCGCGCTGGCTCGACGAGAATGGCGTGCAGCATGATGAGATCATCACCGGCATGCTTGCGACCTGTCTGCAGCACGAGATGGACCATCTCGAGGGCATACTCTTCATCGACCATCTCTCGCGACTGAAGCGCGAGATGGTGCTCAAGAAGCTGGAAAAGGCGCGCCGCCAGAAAAACGCAGCGTAAGCAAAGTCGTCATGCCGGACTTGATCCGGCATCCCGCTTCTTCCTCCCTCTCCGTCAAAGGCAGCGGGACCCCGGATCAGGTCCGGGTGACGGGCAGGCTCAGTTCGAAACGGTCGCCAGCGCCCCCCGGCAATCGTCGGCGCATTCGCGGCACATTTCCGCGCAGCGCTTGCAATGGTCGTGATCGTGCTTCGCGCATTCCGCCGCGCAAATCTCGCAAATCTCGATGCAAGTGTGGAACATGGCGCGCAGTGCCTGATTGTCCTCGCCCGTCTGGCGTACCGCCATGCGCGACATTGCGGTGCAGACGTCGGCGCAGTCGAGGCAGGTGCGGATACACTGGCGCATGTCCATGTCCTCGCCCGAACAGGCGTCGGCGCAGGCGGTGGCGATGATCGCGCAATACATGGCATGCTTGGCCGCCTCGGCCATCGGCTCGTTGACGTGGCCGTGGGCGAGGGGGTGGGCTGCGATCATCTTGCGGACGGACATTAGGCACTCTCCCATATGCTCTGTGGCCTAACCCTGCGCCCGGCGCGGCGTTCCGTCCAGCCGCCATTGCGCAAGCGGCTTGAGCGGCGGCCTACTCTCCGGTAGGTTCGCTTTTCGTTCCGGGAGTTTCTATGATTTTGACCTTGGCAATCGTGATCGCGGCCCTGCTTGCGGGGCTGGCGGTCGGCTGGCTGGCGCGCGCGGGCGCTGCTGCGAAGGCCGAGGCGCTGGCTGCCGAGTTACCGCAGCTTCGGACACAGCTTGGTGAGGTGATTTCCGCACGCGATACGGCCTTGCGTGATCTTGCGGTGGAGCGCGCAGCGATGGGTGAGCGGGCACAGGCGTTCGAGGCCCGTCTGACGGAATTGCGTGAGGCCAAGGAGGCGCTTTCGGCGCAGTTTAGCGAGGTCGGAGCAAAATTGCTTGGCGAGGCGCAGCGCCAGTTCCTCGAACGCGCCGACCAGCGTTTCGCTCAGGCGGGTGAGAAGAGCGATGCGCAATTGAAGGCGCTGCTCCAGCCGGTCGAAACCACGCTCAAGCGTTACGAGGAAGGGCTGGCGAAGGTCGAGAAGGAGCGGGTTGGAAGCTACGAAGCCTTGAAAGAAGCCGTTAGCAGCCTCACCCAAGGTAATGATCTCGTTAGAAAAGAGACTGCGCGCCTGACCAACGTGCTGCGCTCCAGCCCCAAGCATCGGGGTCGCTGGGGCGAGGAGCAGTTGCGGACGATCCTCGAATCCGCGGGGCTTGCCGAGAATGTCGATTTCGAACTCGAAAGCGCGGTGTCGGATGGCGAGCGTCAGTTGCGGCCCGATTGCGTGATCACCCTTCCGGGCGGGCGCTGCATAGTGATCGACGTCAAATGCCCGCTCACCGCGTTCGAACAGGCCTTCGACGAGGAAGACGAGGCGCGGCGCGGCGAATTGCTGCTGGCGCATGCCAAGGCGATGCAGGCCTATGCCACCGATCTCGGCCGCAAATCCTATTGGCGTCAGTTCGACCTTTCGCCCGATTTCGTGATCATGTTCATTCCCGGCGAGCATTTCCTGTCCGCCGCCGCCGAACGCGCGCCCGATTTGATCGAGCAGGCCTTTCGTGGCGGGGTGATCATCGCCTCGACCATCAACATGCTCGCGCTCGCCAAGGTGATGGCGGGCATGTGGCGGCAGGAGGGGCTGGCCAAGCAGGCCGAGGAGGTCGGCAAGCTCGGCAAGGAGCTCTATTCGCGGCTGCAGACGATGGGGCGCCATGTCGAGCGGCTCGGGCGCAATCTCAACCAGGCGACGGGCGCCTATAATGATTTCATCGGCAGCCTCGAAAGCCAGGTTCTGACCCAAGCCAAGCGTTTCGAGGCTCTGGGCGTCGAAACGGGCGGGAAGACGATCGATCCGCTGCCAGTAGTGGACGTGGCGGTGCGCCCGCTCACCAAACTGGCCGCGCCCGGCCTGCCCGAATTCCCCGAGGCGGCCGAATAAGGGACATTCGCTGCGGAAATCCCGCCACTGGTGGCGCGCCGGCTTAGAGCCTGCCAAAAGTCCGCTTAGGGCCTGAACTTTGGCCGCTGAGGGGACGTGGGTGGAACCACCTGCAGGAACGAAATTGCCACCGATGCCGCGTCCGCTGGCGCGCTGCCTGGGCGTATTGGGCATCCTGTTCCTGACATTGTCAGCGACGACGCCGGCCTCATCCGTGTTCATCATCGTGCCGGGGATGCTGCAATCGGCGGGTAGCGGCACGCTCTGGGCGTTCCTGCTGGCTGCCCTGGTCTGTGTCGCGACCGCTTATGTCTATGCCGAATTGTGCTCGGCCTTTCCCGTCGCGGGCGGCGAATATGTCGCGGTCGCGCGCACGTTGGGGCCGCTACCGGGTTTCATTGTTCTCGGCATCAACGTCTTCAACAATATGATCTTCCCGCCCGTGGTGGGGCTGGGCGTGAGCGCGGTGCTCGGCACGGTCGTCCCCGGCCTGCCGCAAATCCCGACCGCGATCGTGGTGGTGGTCGGCTCGACCTTATGTGCCTTGCTCAACATCCGCGTGAACGCGCTCGTCACCGGCGTCTTTCTCGCGGTCGAGGTAGCGGCTCTGGGCGTCCTGGTCGTCCTTGGGCTGGCCGAGCCGACGCACGCTCTGTTGCCCATGCTCGCGCACCCGGTTGCGCTGGCCGGCGATGCGCTGGTGCCAGCGTCGCACGGCTCGATCGGGCTCGCCACCACCGTCGCGATTTTCGCGCTCAACGGCTATGGCATGGCGGTCTATTTCGGTGAGGAGATGCACGACGCGCACAGCAAGATCGCGCGGGTGATCCTGACCTCATTCGGCCTGTCGCTCTGTTTGGAGTTGGTCCCCGTGGTCGCGGTGCTGATCGGCGCTCCCGACCTCAAGACATTGTTCGGCGCGGACGACCCGTTCGGCATGTTCGTCAGCCAGCGGGGTGGGACCCTGCTCTCGCAGACGGTGGCGGTGGGCGTGGTGATCGCGATCGTGAATGCCGCGATCGTGACCGTGCTCGCCTCGGCGCGCTTCTTCTGGTGCACGGGCCGCGATGCCGTGTGGGGCTATCGCTTCGACGCATTCATCGGCGCGATCCATCCCAGATGGCAGAGCCCGTGGATCGCGACGCTGATCATCGGGCTGATCGGTGTCGCATGCTGCTTCATCAGTCTCAAATTCCTGCTGATCCTGAATGGCGGTGGGCTGATCGTAACCTATGCCGCGATCAGCCTGAGCGCGATCGCCGGGCGGCGCAACGGCAGCACCAGCCACGCTTTTTACAAGATGCCGCTCTTCCCGCTCGCGCCGGTCTTCACCCTGCTAGCGCTCGCCTACGTCGTCTATGCCAATTGGCAGGATGTCGACGAGGGGCGGCCGGGCATGATCGCAACGGCTGCGCAGATCGTTTTGGCGGCGGCTTATTACCGGTTCCTGCTAAAGCGACGCGGTGCGTGGGTCGTGCGCGATCCGGTGGCGACCTGAATCCTATTCGTCATGCCGGACTTGTTCCAGTGCCAAGCCGCCCAGTGGACCCCGGAACAAGTCCGGGGTGACAATCACAAGTTCAGCAACGCCGGATCGCCGCCCTGCGCCGTGATATTTATCGATAGCGCCCGCTCCGTAGCATAGCGCAGCAGCGAATGCGGTCCGCCCGCTTTGGGGCCGGTGCCTGACAGACCCTCGCCGCCGAACGGCTGCACGCCCACGACCGCGCCGATGATCGAGCGGTTGACGTAGACGTTGCCCGCCGGGACCAGCGCACGAATCTCCTGTGCGAAGCGCTCGATCCGGCTGTGGACGCCCAGAGTCAGGCCATAGCCGCGATCGGCGAGCTCTCCGGCGACGCCCTCGATCTTCGCGGGATCATAGCGGTAAATGTGGAGGATCGGCCCGAACACTTCGCGTTCGAGGAAATCGGGCGTAGGGACCTCGGCGATCACCGGGCCGAAGAAGCTGCCTTGGTTCGTGCCGGGATCGAGCCGGCGAATGACCTTCGCCTCCCGCTTCAGCCGCTCGACATGCGCTTCGAGGTTGGCGAGCGCCTCGGCGTCGATCACGGGGCCGATATCGGTGGCGGGATTGGCTGGATCGCCGATCACCAAAGTGTCGAGCGCGCCGGAAAGGGTTGCGATCAGCTCGTCCGCGGAATCCTCAGGTACATAGAGGATTCGCAAAGCGGAGCAGCGCTGTCCGGCCGAACCGATCGCTGACTGGATGACGTCGTCGACCACCTGTTCCCGCAGCGCGGTCGTATCGACGAACATGCCATTGAGCCCGCCCGTCTCCGCGATGAAGGGCAGGATCGGGCCGTCGCGATTGGCGAGCGTGCGGTTGATCGCGCGCGCCGTGTCCGTGCCGCCGGTGAAGGCGACGCCATCAATCTCGGGATGCGCGACCAACGCGGCGCCCACCGTCGCGCCATCGCCGGGCAGCAAAGCGAGCAAATCGGGATCGAGCCCGGCCTTGTGGAACAAGCGGACCGCTTCGGCGGCCACGAACGGCGTCTGCTCGGCAGGCTTGGCCAGCACCGCATTGCCCGCCGCAAGCGCGGCCGCAATCTGGCCGGTGAAGATGGCGAGCGGGAAATTCCACGGGCTGATGCAGGCAAAGATGCCGCGCCCGCGCAGTTCGAGCTGATTGGTCTCGCCGACCGGCCCCTTGAGCGTCTCCGGGCCGGAAAACTGCTTCTCGGCGAGTAGCGCATAATAACGGCAGAAATCGACCGCCTCGCGCACCTCGGCGACGCCGTCGTTGAGCGTCTTGCCGCCCTCGCGCGCCAGCAAGGCCACCAGCCGGTCCATATCGGCCTCGAGCGCGTCGCCCATCGCGCGCAGCAGGCGGGCGCGTCCCGGCCCGCCAAGCGCATCCCACGCCGGCTGGGCCTTGGCGGCGCGATCGGCGGCCTTTTCGATATCCGCGGGCGTGGCCTCGGAGACACCTCCGATTACGATTCCGCGATCGACCGGGCTGGCCAAAGGCCGGGCACCCGCGCCCTTTTGCAGCCGCCCACCGACGATCGGGCCGGCGGACAAAGGTTCGGCGGCGATGCCTTTGGCCGCGCGCGCGGCGCGGTCGCGGGTCACGGCGATCGAATAATCGCGCCCCAGTGGATTCTTGCGCTGCGGTCCGTAAATGTCGGCCGGCACCGGGATGCGCGGATGGGGGAAGGGCCGCGCTTCGACCAGCGCGATCGGATCCTGGACGACATCCTCGGCCGGCACGCGTTCGTTCAAGAGCGCGTGGACGAAGCTGGTATTGGCACCATTTTCGAGCAGGCGCCGCACCAGATAGGGCAGCAATTCCTCATGCCCGCCGACGGGCGCATAAGCGCGCAGCACCGCGTTGCCGGGACCCGCCGCCTTGTAGAGTGCCTCGCCCATGCCGTGCAGGCGCTGATGCTCGATCCGGACATTTCTGCGCCCAGCCATCAGCCGCACCGCCGCCAGCGTGTGCGCATTATGCGTCGCGAATTGCGGATAGAGGGCAGGGGCGGCCGCGATCAGCGCATCGGCGCAGACGAGATAGGACAGGTCGGTTGCGGGCTTGGTGGTGAAGACCGGATAGCCTGGACGCCCCGCTACCTGCGCCTTCTTGATCTCGCTGTCCCAATAGGCACCCTTGACCAGGCGGACCATGATCCGGCGACCGCTCGCCTCGGCCAGACGTTGCAATGCCTCGATCACCGCCAAGCCGCGCTTCTGATAGGCTTGGACCACGACCCCGAGCCCGGTCCAGCTCCCCAGTTGCGGCTCGTGCGCCAGCCGTTCGATCATCTTGAGCGACGGTACCAGCCGGTCGGCTTCTTCGGCGTCAATCGCGAAGTTGAGATCGTGCTTGGCGGCGATCAACGCGAGCCGCTTCATGCGCGGATAGAGCTCATCCCAGACCCGCTTTTCCTGCACCGCCTCGTACCGGGGGCACAGAGCGGACAGCTTGACCGACACGCCATGCCCATCCTCGGGCGCGGCGTCGCGTTGCCGGGCGCGACCGACCGTCTCGATCGCATTGGCGTAGATCGCTTCATATCGTTCGGCATCGGCTGCGGTGCGCGCGCCTTCGCCCAGCATGTCGAACGAACAGGTGTAGTTTTCCTTTTTCGCGCGCTGCAGCGCCGCCTCAATCGTGCGACCGAGCACGAACTGTTCACCCATCATCTTGACCGCCGCGCCCACCGCCTGGCGGATCACGGGTTCGCCGACACGCGCAGTCAGTCGCTTGAGCCAGCCGCCGACATCTGTCTTCGCGTCCTCATCGACGTCGATCAATTTTCCGGTCAGCATCAACCCCCAGGTCGAGGCGTTCACGAACAGGCTGTCGGACTGGCCGAGATGGCTTGCCCAATCGGCCGAACCGATCTTCTCCGCGATAAGCCGGTCGCGCGTTTCGGCGTCGGGTGTACGCAGCAGTGCCTCGGCCAGGCACATCAGCGCCAGGCCTTCGCGCGTGCCAAGCGAGAATTGCTGGAGGAAGCTTTCGACCACGCCTTGTTTCTCGGCGGACTTGCGCGCGGTACGCACCATTGCGGCGGCATCGCGCTCGACCGCGTCGCGCTCCTCGATCGAGAGCGGCGCGCGCGCAAGCAAGGCGCGGCAGGCTTCCGCCTCGTCCTGATATTTGAGCGCGTCGATACGATCCCAGTCCAGTCGATCTGACATTCCAGCCTCTCACCAAATATATGTGCGGTATATAGGTCAACTCGCAGAATGTGCTTTCGTTTTGATGGCCTCTGGCTGAATATAATGTCGATATTTCGATGCAAGACAGAAGGATGAACGGTGGACCAGATCGATCGCAAAATTCTCCGTGCGCTGCAGGAAGATGGGCGCATCACCAACAACGCGCTGGCGCAGGAATGCGGGCTATCCAGCGCCGCCTGTTTCGAACGCGTCAAACGGCTGCGCGAGAACAAAGTGATCCTCGGCTACACCGCCTTGCTCGATCCCGCCAAACTCGACCGGGAATTGATGATTTTCATCGAAGTCCTGCTCGACCGCACCACGGACGACGCTTTCGCCGCCTTCGCCGCGCACGTCCGCAAGCTGCCCGACGTGATCGAATGCCACATGGTGGCGGGCGGCTTCGATTATCTGCTCAAGGTACGTGTCGCTGACATGGCCGCCTATCGCGCCTTTCTGGGCGATACTTTGGTGGCGCTGCCCGGCATTCGCGAGACGCGAACGTATGCCGTGCTGGAGGAGGTCAAGCTCACCAGCCAAATCCCCGTTTGAGCCTCCCAAAAAATATCCTATAGGATTTTTCCGCGAGTGCGACGGATTGGGGTGGGTACTGCGTTAGAGCGGTCCTATGCATAGGGATTCAGGATGGAGCGAAGCGTGGAAATCTACCTCAGGGTCGCGTGGCGGTAAGCGCCGCGCGATTGCGGCCTCTTCCTTGCTCCACACCTCGATTTCGCACCCGAAAGGATCGCCTCCGCGCCTCGCGTGTTGGAGTGCCTGGCGATCGGTGCCCGCGTAACCGCGTTCCCATTTTCAGCCCAGGGCGAACCCATGATTGAAGAGATAGACGAGGCGGATCCGATGGAACGCTCGCCCAACTCCCGGCGTAACGCACTGATCGTCGTTGTCGTACTGGTCGTGATTGCCGCGCTGGCGTGGGCGATGACGCGTGGCGGCGGATCGGGGCAAGGTGCGGGCGGGCCCGGAGGCGGGCGTGGAGGCGGCCGCGGGCGCGTCGCGGCGACGGTCGGTATCGCCAAAGTGACGGCAATGGATGTCCCGCAGTCGTTGTCCCAGATCGGGACGGTTCAGCCGATCGTGACCGCGACCGTGCGACCCCAGCTTTCGGGCAACATCTTTACGATCAACTTCCGTGAAGGCCAGGTCGTCGCAAAGGGCCAGTTACTCGCCCAGATCGACCCAAGGCCCTATCGCCTGGCGCTCGCGCAAGCCGAGGCCAATCTTACGCGCGACGAATCGCAGCTCAACCTGGCCCGCGTCGATTTGCGTCGATATCAGGTGCTCCTGTCACAGGATTCGATCGCGCGTCAGCAGGTCGATACGCAGGCCGCGACGGTCAAGCAGCAAGAAGGCATCGTGGCGGCCGACCGCGCCGCGATCGGTACCGCCAAGCTTAACCTTCATTATACCTCGATCACGGCACCGGTGGCGGGCCGGATCGGTCTACGTCAGGCCGATATCGGCAATTATGTCTCGCCGGGTGACGCCAACGGTATCGCGGTCATCACGCAGACCGATCCGATCGACATCAGCTTCGCGGTACCGCAGGGCAATCTGCCCGGCATCCTCACCCGCCGCGCGACCGGCGCCGCTCTGCCCGTCACCGCAAGCGACCAGAGCGGCCAGACCGTGATCGCGCACGGCAGTTTCCTGACCTTCGACAATCAGATCGACGCCGCGACCGGCACCGTCAAGGCCAAGGCGCGCTTTCCCAATCCCGGCGGCACGCTCTTTCCCAACCAGTTCGTCAACGTGACCTTGCTGGTCGACACGCTCAAGAATGCGCCGACAGTCCCGGTTACCGCGGTGCGCCACGGCACGCAGGGCGACTTCGCATTCGTGCTGCAGGGCGATCACACGGTGAAAATGCAAGCCGTCAAGCAGGGGCCTTCGACCGGGACCAATGTCGCGATCCTGTCCGGCCTGACACCGGGCCAGACTGTGATCACCGAGGGCGCCGACAATCTCGAAGATGGCTCCACGGTGGTGCTGCCCGGCGAGAAGCCGCAATTCCCGCGTCAGAAGAAGGGCGGATTCCTCTCCTGGCTGTTCGGTGGCAGCGGAGGCAGCGGCCACAGAAGGCCAGGCGAGGGCGACAATGCGGCTAGCGCGTCGGAGCAGGGTAACCATGCCGACGCCAATTCCTCCGGAGGCGCGCGCAAGGGCGGGCACCATCGGCGCGGGCAGGGCGGCGATAGCAGCCAGTGACCGAGAAATCGGCCAGCGGCACCAGCCTCGGCGCCGAGGATGAAGTGCTGGGCGCTGAGGGGGTGAATCCTTCGCGGCCCTTCATCATGCGTCCGGTGGCGACGACCCTGCTCATGCTGGCGATCCTGCTCGCGGGCATCGTCGGCTATCGCTTCCTGCCGCTCTCGGCCTTGCCTGAGGTCGATTACCCCACGATCCAGGTGACGACGCTTTATCCGGGCGCGAGCCCGGACGTGATGGGCCTGACCGTGACCGCGCCACTTGAGCGACAGTTTGGGCAGATGGCAGGGCTCGCGCGCATGTCGTCGACCTCTTCGGCCGGCGCGTCGGTGATCACGCTCCAGTTCAACCTCGACCTGACGCTCGACGTGGCCGAGCAGGAGGTGCAGGCGGCGATCAACGCGGCGAACACCTTGTTGCCGTCAGACCTGCCCGCGCCGCCGATCTACGCCAAGGTCAACCCGGCCGATGCGCCGATATTGAGCCTGGGCGTGACCTCGCCCACGCGTACGCTGGCCGAGGTGCAGAATCTGGTCGACCAGCGCGTCGCCAACAAGATGTCGCAGATTTCCGGGGTCGGCCAGGTATCGCTTTCGGGCGGCCAGCGGCCGGCGGTGCGGATCCAGGCCAATGTCCAGGCACTGGCGACGCGCAACCTGTCGCTGGATCAGCTTCGCAGCACGATCGCCGCCGCCAACGTCAACGGCGCCAAGGGCAGCTTCGATGGCCCGACGCGTAGCTGGTCGATCGACGCCAACGACCAGCTCGCCACGGCCGGGGACTATCAGAAGCTGATCATCGCCTATCGCGACAATGCTCCGGTGCGCCTGTCGGACGTCGCAAATGTCGTCGATTCTTCCGAAAATACCCGCCTTGGCGCGTGGATGAACCGCACGTCCGCGATCGTGGTCGACGTGCAGCGCCAGCCCGGCGCGAACGTCATCGGCACGGTCGACGCAATCAAGGCGGCGCTGCCGGGGCTTGAGGCAGCGCTTCCCGCCGATGTCCATGTCACCCTGCTGACCGACCGTACCACCGGCATCCGTGCCTCGGTCCATGATGTGCAGGTCGAGCTGGTGCTCGCGGTCGTGCTGGTGACGATCGCGATCTTCCTTTTTCTGGGGTCGTGGCAGGCGACCCTCATTGCCAGCCTCGCGGTGCCGCTCTCCATTGTCGGCACCTTCGCCGTGATGCACCTGATGGGCTTCAGCCTGAACAATCTCACGCTGATGGCGCTCACCATCGCGTCGGGCTTTGTGGTCGACGATGCGATCGTGGTGACCGAGAATATCGCGCGCCACCTGGAGGAGGGCAAGACGCCGCTTGCCGCCGCGCTCCAGGGCAGCCGCGAGATCGGTTTCACGATCATCTCGCTCACCGTCAGCCTGATCGCGGTGCTGATCCCGCTTCTTTTCATGGGCGATGTCGTCGGCCGGTTGTTCCGCGAATTCGCGGTCACGCTTGCTGTCACGATCCTGATCTCGGCGGTGGTCGCGTTGACTTTGGTGCCGATGCTCTCGGCGCGTTGGCTCAAGGCCGAACACGACATGAGGACGTTCCGCGTCTCCGAATGGACGATGGAGAAGTTCGACCAGCTTTCGCGGCGGTATAGCTGGGCGCTGGATTGGGTTCTGGTGCGGCAGAAATTGACTCTGCTGGTGTTCGCAGGCTCGCTTCTGCTGACCGCTTTGCTGTTCGTTCTGATCCCCAAAGGATTGTTTCCCGAACAGGATACCGGCCAGCTCCAGGCGGTGGTGGTGACCGGGCAGGGCGTCTCATTCCAGCGCATGTCAGCATTACAGGGAAAACTTGCCGACGCGATCCTTGACGACCCGGACGTCGCCAGCCTGAGTTCCAATGTCGGCGTCGATGGGCAGAATCCGGCGATGAACCAGGGCCGGATGTTGATCAATCTGAGGAGCAAAGGCGAGCGCAGCAGCAGTCAGGCCGCGCTCATTCGCCGTCTTCAGCGGCGCGCACAAGATATTGCAGGAGTTACACTCTATGTCCGCCCCGTCCAGGATTTGACGATCGACGCCGAAGGTGGGCCGACCGCGTACCGCTTTGCCTTGCAGGGCGCGGATCAGGACGAGATAAACCAATGGACCAAAAAGCTGACAGGCGAGCTCAGATCCGTCAGTCAAGTGCGCAACGTCGTTTCGGACATGCAGAATCAGGGGCGTGCCGTGACGGTGAAGGTCAACCGCGACGTAGCGGCGCGGCTGGGTATCAGCACCGCTTCGATCGACAGCGCGCTCTACAATGCGTTCGGCCAGCGCATTATCTCGACCATCTTCACGCAGACCACGCAATATCGCGTGATCCTGGAAAGTCAGCCGGGGATGCTGACCGACCCGCAGGCGCTCAACCAGCTTTACGTCCAGACTTCGTCGGGAACGTCTGTGCCGCTGTCGACGGTCGCGAGCTTTGTCGAGGGCGAGGCTCCGCTACAGGTGACGCGGGTCGCGCAGTTCCCGGCGAGCACGATCGGCTTCGATTTGGCGCCGGGCGAGTCTCTCGGCGGCGCGGTCAGCGCGATTCAGCGGGCGGAAACGCGTATTGGCGTGCCGACGAGCATCACAACCAGTTTCCTGGGGGCGGCCAACGCCTTCCGTGCCAGCCTGTCCAACGAGGTGTGGCTGATCCTCGCCGCGATCGTCGTCGTTTATATCGTGCTGGGCGTACTCTATGAGAGCTTCATCCACCCGGTGACGATCCTTTCCACATTGCCGTCGGCGGGCGTGGGCGCGCTGCTCGCGCTATGGCTGACGGGCAATGATCTTGGCGTGATCGGGATCATCGGCATCGTGCTGCTGATCGGCATCGTGAAGAAGAATGCGATCATGATGATCGACTTCGCGATCGACGCACAGCGCACGGAGGGCAAGGACGCCGACAGCGCGATCCGCCAGGCGGCGAGTCTGCGCTTCCGGCCGATCATGATGACGACGTTCGCGGCCTTGTTTGCGGCTTTGCCTCTGATCTTCGGCAGCGGCATGGGCGCGGAATTGCGGCGACCACTCGGTCTCGCGATCGCCGGCGGCCTGATCCTTAGCCAGGCGCTGACGCTTTTCACCACGCCCGTCATCTTCCTGGGCTTCGAGCGCCTCTCCGCGCGCCTGCGCCGCAAGCCCGAGCCCCTGCTGCCGCTGGAGCACGGAGCGTGAAGGAGCTCATGAAATCCTCCCCATCGCAGATGGGGAGGGGAACCATGCGAAGCATGGTGGAGGGGCATTGCCCCGCGTCTCGAATTGGCCCCTCCACCGCGCTGCGCGCGGTCCCCCTCCCCACGCTTCGCGTAGGGAGGATTTAGGTGAACCTCTCCGGGCCCTTCATCCGGAGGCCGATCGGCACGTTGTTGCTGACGGTCGGCATGATGCTGGCGGGCATCGCAGCCTTCTTCGTGATGCCGGTCTCGCCGCTGCCGCAGGTCGATTTTCCGACGGTCAGCGTCTCCGCAAACCTTCCCGGCGCGAGCCCGACGACAATGGCGACGAGCGTCGCTTCGCCGCTCGAACGGCGCATGGCGACGATCGCGGGCGTGACCGAACTGACCTCGCAATCGGGGATCGGATCGACCCGGATCACCGCGCAATTCGACCTGTCGCGCAACATCGACGGCGCCGCGCGCGACGTCCAGGCGGCGATCAACGCCGCGCGCGCGGACTTGCCCGCCACGCTCAAGAGCAACCCGACCTATCGCAAGATAAACCCGGCCGACGCGCCGATCATGATAATCGCGCTCACCAGCAAGACGCGCGCGCCCGCCGAAATCTACAATGCGGTGTCCAACGTCGTCGCGCAGAAGCTGCTGCAGGTGCAAGGCGTGGGTGACGTGGAGCTGGGCGGCGCGGCCCTGCCGGCGGTACGGATCGATCTTAACCCGCTTGCGCTCGCACGCTATGGCATCCCGCTAGAGGACGTGCGAACCGCCATCTCCGCCACCAACGCCAACCGCCCGCGCGGCGTGGTCGAGAATGGTGCGACCGCCTGGCAGATCTACGGCGATATCCCCGGGCTGAAAGCTGCCGATTATTCCAGCCTGGTGATCGCGTGGCGCAACGGCATCGCGGTGCGCCTGTCGGATATCGCCAACGTCTATGACGGGCCCGAGGATATCCGCACGATGGGCCTGTTCAACGGCCAGCGCGCGGTGATGGTGATCATCAGCCGTCAGCCCGGCGCCAACATCATCCAGACGGTGGATTCGGTGAAGGCGCAATTGCCGATCATCGAAGCGGCGATCCCGAGCGACATCAAGGTCTCGGTCGCCTCCGATCGTACCACCACGATCCGCGCCTCGCTGCACGAAGTGGAGATCACGCTGGTGATCGCGACGATCCTGGTGGTGGTGGTGGTATCGATCTTCCTGCGGTCGCTCCGTGCGACGATCGTGCCCGCGATGGCGGTCGTCACCTCTTTGCTCGGCACGCTCGGGATCATGTATCTGCTGGGGTTCAGCCTCAACAACCTGTCCCTGATGGCGCTGACGGTCGCCACCGGCTTCGTCGTCGACGATGCGATCGTGGTGCTGGAGAATATCTCGCGCCACGTCGAGGAAGGGATGAAACCGCTCCAGGCGGCGCTGCGTGGAGCGCGCGAGGTTGGGTTTACCGTGCTGTCGATCTCGATCAGCCTGGTCGCGGTGTTTATCCCGTTGTTGTTCATGGGCGGCATCATCGGGCGCCTGTTCCGCGAATTCGCGATAACGATGACGGTCGCGGTGCTGATCAGCCTGGTCATTTCGCTCACCACCACCCCGATGATCGCCGCGCGCCTGCTCAAGGAGCGCGAAGAAGCAAGGGAGAACCGCTTCTCGCGCTTTGCCGAGCGCATGTTCGACCGCTTGCACAAGCGCTACGAGAAGAGTCTCGACTGGGCGCTGGCCAACCGCGGCGCGACGCTCCTGCTGCTGGCGGGCGCGGTGGCGCTCAACATCTTTCTGCTGATCAACGTCCAGAAGGGCTTTTTCCCGGAGCAGGATACAGGCTCGCTTCAGGGCGGGTTGCGCGCGGACCAGAGCATCTCCTTTCAGGATATGCAGACCAAGCTCAGCCAGATCGTGCGGATCATCAAGAAGGATCCCGCGATCCAGAACGTGGTCGCTTTCACCGGCGGCAGCCGCGCGGGCGGGGGCTTCATGTTCGCGACACTGAAGCCCAAGAGCCAACGCGACGACGCGCGCACCGTGATCAGCCGCTTGCGTCCAAAACTATCGCGGATCACGGGCGTCGCGACCTTCCTGAGCCCGGTACAGGACATGCGCGTGGGTGGGCGCGGCGGCAATTCGTCCTATCAATATACGTTGCAGGCCGACGATCCGGATCTGCTGGCCAGGATCGGGCCCGAACTCGCCACCGCCCTGAAGAAATACCCCGAGCTGACCGACGTCGACGTCGACGAAGCGGAAGGGGCGGCGGAGGTCTATGTGAATGTCGATCGCGATGCGGCGACCCGGTTGGGCATCACCCCGCAGACGATCGACAACACGCTCTACGATGCCTTTGGTCAGCGCCAGGTCGCGACCATCTACAGCGGCCTCAACCAATATCACGTCATCATGGGCGTGGCGCAGGATTACACCGGCTCACCCGACGCCCTGAACGGCGTGTATATTCCCGCCGGGCGGGCCAATACAAGCGGCGGATCGACCGGAACCAACGCGAATACTGACCCGGCTGGCCAGGCAGCCGCTTCTGGCATGTCGGGCGCGACGACGATCGGCACCGGTGCGGGTGTAGGTGGATCGACTCCGGTCTCCGCCACCGGGCAGGGAAGGGATGCTGCCGCAGGTGCAGCGGTCAACACCGCCGCCAGCCAGATGACGCCCCTATCTAGCATCGCCAGTTGGTCGACGCGATCGACAGCGGCACAGGTCAACCATCAGGATGCCGCACCTTCGGCGACGATCAGTTTCTCCACCGGAAACGGCTATGCGCTGAGCGACGCGATCCAACGTATCCGGCAGACCATGGCGGACATGCATCTGCCGACCCAGGTCCATGGCGCCGCCGCCGGCACCGCACAGGTGTTCCAGCAATCGACCCAGTCCAATCCGGTGCTGATCATCGCAGCGATCGTCGTGATCTACATCGTGCTGGGGATTCTCTACGAAAGCGCGATCCATCCGCTGACTGTGCTGTCGACCTTGCCTTCGGCGGGCGTCGGCGCGGTGATTGCCCTCATGATCACGGGCTCGGAATTCGACCTGATCGGGCTGATCGGGCTGATCCTGCTGATCGGAATCGTCAAGAAGAACGCGATCCTGATCATCGACTTCGCGCTCGACGCCGAACGCTCGCGCGGGCTGTCGGCGATGGCCGCAATCCGCGAGGCGAGCCTGCTGCGCTTCCGTCCGATCCTGATGACGACGATGGCGGCGGCATTCGGCGCGCTACCGCTCGCGATCGGCTTCGGCGAGGGTGCGGAATTGCGGCGCCCGCTCGGTATAGCGATCATCGGTGGCCTGATTGCCAGCCAGTTCCTTACGCTTTTGACCACCCCTGTCGTTTATCTCGCGCTCGATCGTTTCCGTCGCCGCTCGCGCTACGAGCGCATCCTGGCGCGCCACGACCAGCCCCACGGAATCCAGCCCGTATGATCAAAGCCCGTCCTTTCACTCCCGCGATCCTGATCGTGGCGCTCGCCGGTTGCAGTCTGGCGCCGCCTTACCAGCGCCCTGGCACGGTCATGCCGGTAGCATTCAAGGAAGCGCCCGGCTGGGTCGCGGCGACGCCCGCGGACGCGATCGCCAAGGGCGAATGGTGGCTGTTGTTCAACGATGCCGTGCTGAACGGCCTCGAGAGCAAGGTCTCGGTCAATAACCAGAATGTCGCCGCGGCGGCCGCGGCCTACGAACAGGCGCGCGCAGCCGTGCGCGAGGCGCGCGCCTCGCTTTTCCCGACAGTCGATCTGACCGCCGGCGCGACACGGGCGGGCTCGTTCGGCAAGGGCCAGACTACCATTATCGGCGGGAACACCGTCACCACCGGCTCCAACGGTAGCCGGCGCTATTCGGTGACTCTCGGCGCGACCTGGGAACCCGATTTGTGGGGCCGGATCCGCAACACGGTCAGCCAGCAGAAGGCGCTTGCCCAGGCCAGCCAGGCCGATCTCGCGAACGCGACGCTCTCCGCTCAGGGCGAACTGGCGGCGGACTATCTGCAGCTGCGCGGGATCGAACATCAAAAGGCGATCCTCGACGCGACGGTGACCGCATATGGCAGGAATCTGCAGATCACGACCAACCGCTACAATCAGGGCGTGGTCGCCAAGGTCGATGTGCTCCAGGCACAGACCCAGCTCGACAGTGCGCGCGCCAATGCCGCCGATCTCGAACGCCAACGCGCGACGTTCGAACATGCGATCGCGGTTTTGGTAGGCGAGAACCCGTCGACCTTCACGCTGGCGGCGGCCGCTTGGGCGCCAACCGTGCCCGACGTGCCCGGTATACTGCCGTCTGCGATGCTCGAACGGCGTCCCGACGTGGCGGCCGCAGAGCGGCGCGCGGCGGCGGCCAACGCCAACATCGGTATCCAGAGATCCGCTTTCTTTCCGACCATCGGCCTGAGCGGCGACATCGGCACGCAGGCGAGCCGGCTGGGCTCGCTTTTCAGCGCAGCGAGCAGTCTGTGGTCGCTGGGGGTTACCGCCGCTGAAACCTTGCTCGATTTCGGTGCGCGGTCGGCCCGCGTCGCCCAGTCGCGCGCGGCGTACGATCAAGCGGTGGCGCAATACCGCCAGACCGTGCTCACCGCCTTCCAGCAGACCGAGGACGAGTTGGCCGCGGCGCGCATTCTGACCTACGTGGCGGAACAGCGCAGCAATGCGGCGGCGTCGGCCAATCGGGTAGAGACGCTCACGCAGAACCAATATGTTGCCGGGCAGATCGCTTATTCGGACGTGATCACCGCCCAGACGACTGCACTGTCCGCACGGCAGACCGAGGCTTCGGCGATCGTCGATCGGCAGTTGGCCGCGGTCAGCCTGATCCAGGCGATAGGCGGGGCGTGGACGCCTGTCCCCGCCGACGCGCAACTACCGCCGGGACGCTAGCTGCCGGTTTTTCACGATGAGCAAGGCCCGGTCGAGCACTGGGTCGCGTCCCGCGCGGCGATCGGCCAATGTGGGCTTGATCGGGATGCGCGGTTCCAGCCCTACGCCCTCCAGCCTTTTTCCGCCGGGCGTGCGGATGTCGAACTCCGCGACTGAAAGCTGGCCGCCGTCCGGAAGCTTATATTCGGAAGCGCCCGTCAGCGCGCCGGCGGTGCGCTCGCCGATCGTGATCCCACGACCGCTTTCGTCGACCAGCGCCGCCAATGCCTCCGCGCCGCTCGCGCTATCAGGGCCAATCAGCACCGCCAGAGGCCCTTGAAACGCCCGGTCGCCAGTCCCGTGCAGCTTCTGGACATTCTCCTTGCGCTCGATCCGGCGAACCAACGGGCGGTCTTCGGTGAAGAACAGGCCGGCGGCCCTCGCAATCACATCGGCGTCGCCACCGTCATTGTCGCGCAGATCGAGGATTACGGCCGATGGTGGCGAGCCATCCTCCAGTGTCCGCGCGAGCCATTTGTCGTCGCCGCGGTCGAATCCGTCGAGCGCTATCAGCAGCACATTGCCCGCCAGCCGCACCGCGCGCCGCGCCGGTCGGGGATCCTGCATGGCGGCGGTCAGGCGGAGCGAGTGACCGGCACCATTTTCGTCGGCGAAGTCGACGCTCGCCATTTCGTCGTGGATCGGCTGATAGTCGATATCGATCGGCTTGCCGTTGACCGCTTTCACTTCCCAACCGATCTCGACACCGGCTTTGGCCGCGGACGAGCCCGCCAGGACGTGCGTCACCAACCAGTGCCCGTTATCGTCCGGCATCATAGTGAAGCCAAACCCCAGAGCTGCCCGACCGGCAGTGCGTGCCTTGCCGATCGCTATCTGCACAGGGTCGATCGCATAGACATGACTGTCGCGCAGCGAAGCAAGCATCTCACCCAGCACAGTGTAGAAGGCGGGCCGGTCGGGCGCCCTGAGCGCGATGGGCCGGAAGTGATCGCGCGCATCGACCCAAGGCTCACCCGTCTTGGCGCGATCCCAATAATGTCGGGCGACCAGATCCCAGGCGCGATCGAATATCCGCGCCTCAAGCTCGGGAGTATAGGCCGGTACCGCCGCCTTGAGCGGCGCCGCGACCAATGCGAGCGACGCGACCAGTTTCTTCATCGGCTCTCGAACGCGCAATGCAGCGTCAGGCTGCGTGGAACCGCAGTGTAGACGATCTCCGCGCAGCGCGAGAGCCTGTCCGCGCCGATCGTCACGGCCGGCCAGGCGCTTTGGCGCTCGAGATGGTGCGCGATCACGAACTCGCCCGCGCGTGCGGGGTCGGTAGGCAATTTGGTATCGCCGGCAAAATCCGAGAGCCGGACCAGGACCTGATCCAACGGGAAGCCCGCGACCTGGCTGGGCCGCGCGAAGGTCATGAGCCGTGCGGGGCGGGTAACGCCGAAGATCAAGTTTACGCGGCGTTCGGATCCGCTCCAATGTCCACCCCAGAACCGGGCGAGCGTGGCACCCGCCGCCGCGGTGGCGATCGTCTCGGGCGATCCCAGCGCGAAACGCAGCCTCACGTCGCCCGCATCACTCGCCGCCGAAAGTCCGGTCGTCTCGCTCGCCTCGAGCGGTAGGGCCCGGCGGGCGGTGGGAGCGGGGGCGGCCGCATTGCGCCAGTGCACAGTCGCGAACGGCAATTGATCCGGCCCGATCACGCCGTCGACTTCGCGGCAGCAATCGCGGCCATGTTGCGAGACTTCGGCAGGAATGGTGCGCCCGTCGACGCTCAGGGTCACGCCCGCGACAAGGTTAGACAGACGCACGCGCCCGACCTCCAGGGGCTCGCCCTTTTCCCACCGGACGGGCAGGCGCGCCGCGGCGGCCAGGTTGAGCTCGATACTATCCTGCCGGTCAAGGTCGACACGCAGCCGCATGGGCAGTTTCTGGATCTCGACCGCGATCACCGGGTCGGCGGCGTCTAGCATGAAGTCGCCCGAAGGCGGCTGCGGCTTGTGGGCACCGGTCAGCGATAATGCCGAGACTACCAGCAATGCGTGGCTGTACGCGGGGCGGCGCGCTGGTCTAGGCTTGCGGCTACGCCAGCCGGGGAGCCACATGCCCGACACCGATCTCGACGCCTTCATTACGGGCCTGCCCAAGGCCGAACTGCACCTCCATATCGAGGGCAGTCTCGAGCCCGAGCAGATGTTCGCCTTCGCGCGGCGTAACCGCATCGATATTCCCTTCGCCTCGGTCGAGGCCCTGCGGGCCGCTTACAGCTTCACGCGTCTCCAGGACTTCCTCGACATCTACTATCAAGGCGCGAATGTGCTCCGCACGGAGGAGGATTTTCACGATCTCGCGCTCGCTTATTTCGAACGCGCGCATGCCGATGGCGTGATCCATTCCGAGATATTCTTCGACCCGCAGACGCACACCGATCGCGGCCTGCCCTTTGGGGTGGCTGCCGACGGCCTGCTGGCGGGCATGAAGACGGCGGGGGAGCGGTACGGCATCACATCGAAGCTGATCCTGTGCTTCCTGCGTCATCTCGACGAATCCGCCGCTTTCGCGGCGCTGCAGGCGGCCGAGCCCTGGCTCGACCGGATAGCGGGTGTGGGTCTCGACAGTTCGGAGGTCGGCCATCCGCCCGAGAAATTCGCGCGCGTTTTCGCCGCGGCCGGCGCGGAGGGGCTCAAGCGCGTCGCGCATGCGGGCGAGGAGGGGCCGCCGGATTATGTACGCGAGGCGCTCGATCTGCTGCACGTCGACCGGCTCGACCATGGCAACCGCGCGCTCGAGGATCCCGATCTGGTCACGCGGCTGGCGCGGAGCGGGATGACGCTGACGGTTTGTCCCTTATCGAACCTCAAATTGTGCGTCGTGCCGGGTATGGCGGCGCATCCTATCCCCAAGATGCTGGAGCATGGCTTGCGCGCAACGGTCAATTCCGACGACCCGGCCTATTTCGGCGGTTATGTCGCCGACAATTATCGGGCCATAGCGCCGTTTGTGACCAAGGCGGATCTGGTCACCCTCGCGCGCAACAGTTTCCTAGGCTCCTTCCTGCCCGACGAAGCGGTGACCCGCCATCTCCGGGCGATCGACGCCTTCGCTGCATGACCGTGCCCGACCTCGCCTTCATCCCCTATCCCGAATTCGTCGCGGACGTGCAGGCGGTTGCCGCCGCGCTGGAAGTAGACGGTTGGAAGCCCGACCATATCGTCGGCATCGGGCGGGGCGGCCTGGTGCCGGCCGCCTATCTGTCGCACCGCATGGCTATTTCCTTGCTCTCGGTCGATTACAGTTCTGGCGTGCCCAGCTTCGCCGAGGAGTTGATGGAGAAGCTGGCGGTCGCGACGCGCGAAGGGCGCACGATCTTGCTGGTCGACGACATCAACGACAGCGGCGGTACGATCGACGCCCTGCGCAAATCGCTGCTCGATCATGGTGCGGTCGACGAATGCGTGCGTGTCGCTGTGCTGATCGACAATCTGCGTTCGCGGGCAAAGGTGGACTATCGTTCACGCACGATCGATCGTGCGACCGACAAGAGGTGGTTCGTCTTTCCCTGGGAGGCAATGGCGGAACGGCGGACCTTGCTGGAAGAGGCGGAGTCGGTTCCTGAGCGTCTTGCCTGACGAATATATGGTCAGCCGGTGTGATGTTCCCTTGGTGTTCCGGCCGCGCTAGAATGCTGGGATGGAGGAATCGCAGCCGCGCAAGATCATCCATATCGACATGGATGCGTTCTATGCCTCGGTGGAGCAACGCGACAATCCCGAGCTGCGCGGCCAACCGGTCGCGGTCGGCGGCGCGCGCGAGCGCGGGGTGGTTGCCGCCGCGAGTTATGAGGCGCGCAAATATGGCGTGCGCTCGGCCATGCCGTCAGTCACGGCGCGGCGGCGCTGCCCCGACCTGATCTTCGTCAAGCCGCGCTTTGATGTCTATTCGGCGATCAGCCGCCAGATCCGTACGATTTTCGCCGATTACACCGACCTGATCGAACCGCTTTCGCTCGACGAGGCCTATCTCGATGTTAGCGGGGTCGACTCCGCGCGCGCGGTCGCCGAGCAGATCCGCGCGCGGATCAAGGTCGAGCTTGGTCTCACGGCTTCGGCGGGGGTGTCCTACAACAAATTCATCGCCAAATTGGCATCGGATCAGAACAAGCCTGACGGGCTATGCGTGATCACCCCGGCCAATGGTCCGCGCTTCGTCGAAAGCCTGCCCGTATCGCGGTTCCATGGGGTAGGGCCGAAGACGGCTGAGCGAATGAAGGCGCTGGGGATCGAGACGGGCGCAGACTTGAAAGCGCAGAATATCCAGTTCCTCAAAGCGCATTTCGGCAGTTTTGCCGAATATCTGTTCGGCGCGGCGCGCGGGATGGACGACCGGCCGGTGCGGGAAAACCGTGTCCTGAAGTCAGTGGGTGCGGAGCGGACCTTCTTTACCGATATGACGGATCCCAAGGAGTTGGCGGACTCTCTTGAAAATGTGTTGGAGGCTTTGATGGGGCGGCTCGATCGCTCCGCTGCCGCAGGCCGTACGGTCACGCTCAAGGTCAAGTTCGCCGATTTCAGGACGATCACGCGGGCGCGCAGCTTTCCTGCCCCGATCAACGATCGCGCTTCCATCGCCGCTGCGGGGCACGGACTGCTGGCGGCGCTGTGCCCAGTACCTTTGGGGATCAGGTTGCTCGGCCTTACCATCTCCGCCCTAACCGAGGGCGAGGAGGGCGAGGGGCAGCTCGGTCTCGGCCTTTGACCGGCCGTCGATCGTGGCACCCAGCCACCCGATCCGGCTTGACCTGACGGGCAAAGAAGTTTCAGGCGTTACTTTCCATGAGGAGATGAAGCCCGTGCTGGCGATCCTGCAGAAGCTCGAAGAAAAGCGCGCTTTGGCGAAATTGGGCGGCGGCCAGACGCGTATCGACGCGCAGCATGCCAAGGGTCGGCTGACGGCGCGCGAACGGCTGCAAGTGCTGCTCGATCCGGACTCGTTCGAAGAACTCGACATGTATGTCGAGCATAATTGCGTCGATTTCGGCATGGCGAACCAGGTCATCCCGGGCGATGGCGTGGTGACGGGATCGGGCACGATCAACGGCCGGCTGGTCTATGTCTTCAGCCAGGATTTCACGGTGTTTGGCGGTTCGCTATCCGAGCGCCATGCGCAGAAGATCTGCAAGGTAATGGATATGGCGCTCAAATATGGCGCGCCGGTCATTGGGCTCAATGACAGCGGCGGCGCGCGTATCCAGGAGGGCGTCGCCAGCCTGGGCGGCTATGCCGAGGTGTTCCAGCGCAACGTGCTCGCGAGCGGCGTGGTGCCGCAGATCAGTTTGATCATGGGGCCCTGTGCGGGCGGTGCGGTCTATTCGCCCGCAATGACCGACTTCATCTTCATGGTGAAGGACAGCTCCTACATGTTCGTGACCGGCCCGGACGTGGTCAAGACGGTCACCAACGAGGTCGTGACCCAGGAGGAACTGGGCGGCGCGGTGACGCACACCGCTAAATCGGGCGTGGCCGACGTGGCGTTCGAGAATGATATCGAGGCCTTGCTGGCGACGCGCGACTTCTTCGATTTTCTGCCGCTCTCCAATCGCCATGCGTTGCCCGAGCTGCCGACGCAGGACCCGTGGGACAGAGAGGACCCCAGTCTCGACACGCTGATCCCCGACAGCGCGAACAAACCTTATGACATGAAGGAATTGATCGCGAAGGTGGTCGATGAGGGTGACTTCTTCGAGATCCAGCCGATGCACGCCGGCAATATATTGTGCGGCTTCGGCCGGGTGGACGGGAGGACGGTCGGCATCGTCGCCAACCAGCCGATGGTGCTGGCGGGCGTGCTCGACATCAATTCATCCAAGAAGGCGGCGCGGTTCGTCCGCTTCTGCGACGCCTTCGAGATTCCGATCCTGACCTTCGTCGACGTACCCGGCTTCCTGCCCGGCGTTGCGCAGGAGCATAATGGCATCATCAAGCACGGCGCGAAGCTGCTGTTCGCTTATGGTGAGGCGACCGTGCCCAAGATCACGATCATCACGCGCAAAGCCTATGGCGGGGCTTATGACGTGATGGCGTCCAAGCATCTGCGCGGCGATTTGAATTATGCCTGGCCGACCGCCGAGATCGCGGTGATGGGCGCAAAGGGTGCGGTCGAGATCATCTTCCGCAAGGATATCGGCGATCCCGACAAGATCGCCGAGCGCACCGCCGAATATGAAGCACGCTTCGCCAACCCCTTCGTGGCCGCGTCGAAAGGCTTTATCGACGAGGTGATCATGCCGCATTCGACCCGCCGGCGGATCGCGCTCGGCCTGCGCAAGCTGCGCGACAAGCAGCTCGAAAACCCCTGGAAGAAGCACGACAATATCCCGCTATGAAATTCGGCCCACTCAACCATGTCGGCGTCGCGACGCCGTCGATCGAAAAGGCGGTCGCGCTTTATCGCGATCTGCTTGGCGCCACCGTGATCGGTGAACCGTTCGATCTGCCCGCGCAGAAGGTGCGCGTCTGTTTCGTCGATACGCCAAACAGCCAGATCGAGCTGCTGGAGCCGCTGGGCGAGGATAGCCCGATCGCGAGGTTCCTCGCCAAAAACCCGGCGGGCGGGCAGCATCATGTCTGTTTCGAGGTGCCCGACGTGCAGGCCGCCAAGGCGGAACTCGAAGAAAAGGGGGCCTCCGTGCTCGGCGAACCCCGCATCGGAGCGCATGGTACGCTCGTCATCTTCGTGCATCCGAAGGATATGGGCGGCGTATTGGTCGAGCTCATGGAGACGCCCATTGGCGCGCACTGACGACTGGAAAGCCCTGGCTGACAAGGAGGTCAAAGGCCGCGACCTGACCTGGCGCACGCCCGAAGGAATCGCCGTCAAGCCTTTGTACGTGCAAGAAGATGTGGCTGGGATCGATCCTGGCCTGCCGGGTTTCGCGCCCTTTACGCGCGGCGTGCGCGCGTCGATGTATGCGGGGCGGCCGTGGACGATCCGCCAATATGCGGGCTTCTCGACGGCTGAGGAATCCAACGCTTTCTATCGTCGTAACCTCGCCGCCGGCCAGAAAGGCCTGTCGGTCGCCTTCGATCTGGCCACGCATCGCGGCTATGACAGCGATCATCCGCGCGTGGTCGGCGATGTGGGCAAGGCGGGCGTCGCGATCGATACGGTCGAGGATATGAAGATCCTGTTCGACGGCATTCCGTTGGACAGGATGTCGGTCAGCATGACGATGAACGGGGCGGTGATTCCGATCCTGGCTTTTTTCATCGTCGCGGGCGAGGAGCAGGGCGTCCCGCAGGCGATGCTCGATGGGACCATCCAGAACGACATCCTGAAGGAGTTCATGGTCCGCAACACCTATATCTATCCCCCCGCGCCGAGCATGCGGATCGTGTCGGACATCATCGCCTACACGTCGGCCAAAATGCCGAAGTTCAACTCCATCTCCATCTCCGGCTATCATATGCAGGAAGCTGGCGCGACTGCGGTCCAGGAGCTCGCCTTCACCATTGCTGACGGCAAGGAATATACCAAAGCGGCGATGAGCGCTGGACTGGATATTGACGCTTTTGCAGGGCGTTTAAGCTTCTTCTTTGCAATCGGCATGAACTTTTTCATGGAGATTGCGAAGCTGCGCGCCGCACGAAAGCTGTGGCACGACATCATGGATGGACTGGGCGCCAAGGACCGGCGCTCCAAGATGCTGCGAACGCACTGCCAGACGTCAGGCGTATCGCTCACCGAGCAGGACCCCTATAACAATGTGATCCGCACCACGGTCGAGGCGATGGCGGCGGCGTTGGGCGGCACCCAGTCGCTCCACACCAACGCGCTCGACGAGGCGATCGCCCTGCCGACCGACTTCTCCGCCCGGATCGCGCGCAACACCCAGCTGGTGCTGCAGGAAGAAACGGGGATCACGCATGTCGTCGATCCGCTGGGCGGGTCCTATTATGTCGAGGCGCTGACGCAGGAGCTGCATGACCGCGCGCTTGAGATCATAAACCGCGTCGATGCCGAGGGCGGCATGGCCAATGCGGTCGCCGCCGGCTGGCCGAAGGCGATGATCGAGGAAGCCTCCGCAGCGCGCGCCGCCCGCGTCGACAGGCATGAGGATGTGATCGTCGGCGTCAACAAATATGCTCTGGCCGAGCAGGACGAGCTCTCGATCCTCGATGTCGACAATCATGCGGTTCGCGCCGGCCAGATCGCGCGGATCGAGCGGGTCAGGAAAGCGCGCGACGAGCCCGCCTGTCAGAAGACGCTCGATGCCCTGCGAGAAGGAGCCAAAGCTAAGGGCAACCTGCTCGGCCTAGCCGTCGAATGTGCCCGCGCCCGGGCCACTTTGGGAGAGATCAGCCAAGCGCTGGAAGATGTGTTCGGCCGCTATGGCACTGTCCCGACCCCAGTTTCAGGCATCTACGGCGGCGCCTACCAGGACGACCGCCGCTGGGCCACATTGGTGAAGGGCGTAGAGGCGGTGGCGCGCCGTCAGGGCCGCAAGCCCCGCATGCTGGTCGCCAAGATGGGCCAGGATGGCCATGATCGCGGGGCAAACCTCGTCTCGTCGGCGTTCGGCGACCTTGGTTTCGATGTTATTCCGGGCCCGCTTTTCCAGACGCCCGAGGAAGCGGCGGCGCTGGCGCTCAAGGAAGATGTCGACGTGGTCGGCGCGTCCAGCCTCGCCGCTGGCCACAAGACGCTCATTCCCGAGCTTATCCGCCATCTGCGGGACGCCGGCCGCACAGACATCAAGGTGGTGGCGGGTGGCGTTATTCCGGCGCAGGACTATGCATATCTGCGTGATGCCGGGGTCCAGGCGATTTTCGGCCCCGGTACCAATCTGGTCGAGGCGGCGGGCGACGTGCTGCGCCTGCTTGGACATAATCTTCCGCCCGAAGGGCTGAGCGAGGCTGCTGAATGAACCACATTACCGACCTGACCCGTCCGCCCTCGACCGCTCCGAGCCGCGCGGACGTGGCAGCTCTGTTCGATCTGCCTTTCATGGACCTCGTCTTCCGCGCCGCCGAGGTGCATCGCACGTACCATGACCCCAATCGCGTCGAGCGCGCTACGCTCCTGTCGATCAAGACCGGCGGCTGTGCGGAGGATTGCGGCTATTGTTCACAGTCGATCCATGCCGAGAGTGGGCTCAAGGCGTCAAAGCTGATGGATGTCGACGCCGTGCTGGAAGCCGCGCGTGAGGCCAAGGCGGCGGGATCGCAGCGTTTCTGCATGGGCGCGGCCTGGCGCGAGCCGAAGGATCGCGACATGGATGCGATCTGCGCGATGGTGGAGGGGGTTAACGCGCTCGGCCTGCAGAGCTGCATGACGCTGGGGATGCTTAGCGATGCGCAGACGCAGCGGCTCGCCGACGCCGGCCTGGATTATTATAATCACAACCTCGACACGTCCCCCGACCATTATGACAAGGTCATAACCACGCGGACCTGGCAGGATCGGCTCGACACGCTCGACCGCGTGCGTGACGCTGGCATCAACGTCTGCTGCGGCGGGATCGTCGGCATGGGCGAGACGCGCGAGGATCGGGTCGGATTCCTCCACGCGCTTGCGACCTTGCCCGAGCCACCTGAAAGCGTCCCGATCAATGCTCTGGTGCCCGTGCCCGGCACGGTGCTGGGCGATATCCTGAAGGACGTGCCGACCGCGCGCATCGACGATATCGAATTCGTTCGTACGGTCGCGGTGGCACGCATCCTTATGCCCAACTCGGTAGTACGCCTTTCGGCGGGCCGCGAGAGCATGTCGGACGCGACCCAGGCGCTTTGCTTCCTGGCGGGCGCGAGCTCGATCTTCACCGGCGACAAATTGCTGACCACCGGCAATGCCGGGAACGACAAGGATGCAATGCTGTTCGAGAAATTGGGCCTGCACGCTTGAACACTCCGGCAGCCCTGCTGACACTGGCGGCAGGAGCGGCCTTGCTCATGTCCTGCGCGCGCACCGGGCAGAATCCGCTGCCGGCTCTGTCGACCTCGGGCCGCTATGACAATGCGCCGGTGCTTGCCGAATTCGTGCGGCGGGTTTGTATCGATGCTTCGGCCGACCCGCGGCATGCGGCGCAGATAATCGACGAAATCGGCTGGAAACGTCGCCAGACCGCACAGGGCAAGGACGAGGGCGATTTGAGCTTGTGGCAGTGGCCGCATGTTCAGTTGGTCCGCGCCGTGACTCCGGTGACCGCGCGGGAGGATAATGTGTGGTCTTGCCAGGTGACGATCGACGGGATGGTGGCACCGCAGATAAATCGGATGGAAACCTCGCTTCGCCGCGATGTGGGAAATCGCCGGGTGTTCGCGTCTGAGCCCGGTGATTGGCACTGGAGGCCTTCCATTTTCACCGAGGGGCATATTTCCGTGGCGCACGGGCGAACTTCGGACAGCCTTGTGGTGTTTGTCGACTATGCGGATCTGAAGCCGGTCAAGGCCTTGTTTGGGAAGTAGGATGTTCTCGAAGATATTGATCGCCAATCGCGGGGAGATTGCCTGTCGGGTGATCCGCACCGCGCGGGCGATGGGAATCAAGACGGTTGCGGTCTATTCCGATGCGGACGCACGCGCGCCGCATGTCGAGATGGCGGACGAGAAGGTGCGGCTCGGGCCGCCGCCGGCCGCGCAATCCTATCTACTCGCCGACGCGATCCTTCTCGCCTGCAAGGAGACGGGCGCTGAAGCCGTGCATCCGGGCTATGGATTCCTGTCCGAACGCGAGAGCTTCGCGCAACTGCTCGCCGACAACAATATCGCCTTCATCGGTCCGCCGCCCAAGGCGATCGCGGCAATGGGCGACAAGATCGAATCCAAGAAGTTGGCGCAGGCAGCGGGCGTGTCGGTCGTGCCTGGTTTCATCGGCGAGATCCGCGATACCAACCACGCGGTCGAGATTGCCAATGGGATCACCTATCCGGTGATGATGAAGGCATCGGCCGGCGGCGGTGGCAAGGGCATGCGGCTGGCCTGGTCAGAACAGGACGTGCGCGAAACGTTCGACAGCGTGCGGCGCGAAGGTCTCGCCAGCTTCGGCGACGACCGGGTCTTCATCGAGAAGTTCGTCGAAAGCCCGCGTCATATCGAGATTCAGCTGCTGGGCGATCAGCACGGCAATATTGTCTATCTGGGTGAGCGGGAATGCTCGATCCAGCGCCGCCACCAGAAGGTGGTCGAGGAAGCACCATCGCCCTTCGTCACGCCCGAGATGCGGAAAGCCATGGGCGAACAGGCGGTCAAGCTGGCGGCGGCGGTGGGTTACTACAGCGCGGGCACGGTGGAGTTCATCGCCGGTGCCGATCGCAGCTTCTACTTCCTCGAGATGAACACCCGGCTGCAGGTCGAACATCCCGTCACCGAATATGTGACCGGGCTCGATCTGGTCGAGCAGATGATCCGCGTTGCCAATGGCGAGAAGCTGGGCTTCCGCCAAGAGGATGTTCGGCTCAAGGGCTGGGCGATCGAGAATCGCGTCTATGCGGAGGATCCCTATCGCGGTTTCCTGCCTTCGACCGGACGACTGGCTCGCTACCGTCCGCCTGCCGCGACGGCCGACGTGCGCGTGGACGACGGCGTGGTCGAGGGATCGGACATCTCGATGTTCTACGATCCGATGATCGCCAAGCTTGTCACCCATGGCGACACGCGGGAAGAGGCGATCGACACCCAGATCGCCGCGCTTGATCGGTTCGAGATCGACGGCATCGGCCATAATGTCGATTTCCTATCGGCGCTGATGCAGCATCCGCGTTTCCGCGCCGGCGACCTCACCACCGGTTTCATCGCGGAAGAATATCCAGAGGGCTTTCACGGCGCGCCCGTGCCGGATGAACTCACCGCCAAGCTATCGGCGGTCGCGGGCGTCATCGCATGTGTCGAAGGGGAACGGGCCGCATCGATCGATGGGCGCCTGAACGGCCGCGTGCCGACCAATTGCGAATGGGTCGTCTCGATGGACGGCGCCGAGCATCGCGTGACGGTCGAGGATGACACGGTTATCGTGGATGGTAAGGCGCTCGTGGTCGATGCGCCCTATGTTCCGGGCCTGCGCCTGATCGAGGCCGAAATTGATGGCGAGCCGCTTTCTATGCGCGTGAGTCGCACACGGCTCGGTTGGCGGCTGACAACCCGCGGTCGCAGTCATGATTTGCGCCTGCTGCCGCCGCATGTGGCGGACCTCGCCAGGCACATGATCGAGAAGGTGCCGCCGGATCTGTCTCGCTTCCTGCTGTGTCCCATGCCGGGTCTGCTGACCGCGTTGCATGTCAAGCAAGGCGACCGGGTCGAAGCTGGCCAGCCGCTGGCGGTGGTCGAGGCGATGAAGATGGAGAATATTCTGCGCGCGGAGAAGGCGGGGACGGTCGCCAAGGTCGATGCCCAGCCGGGCGAAAGCCTAGCGGTTGATGCGGTGATCCTGGAGTTCGAGTAGCATTCGGCGACGGGACACGGCATAGGCAGTTTCAAACGATACTAGTTTGAGGATCCAATGACGGCCGAACCCCTCGATTTCGCGCTGGGCGAGATGGCGGATGCGATCCGCAACACCACGGCGCGCTTTGCGGCCGACCGGATAGCGCCGCTCGCGAAGCGGGTCGATGAGGAGGATTGGTTTCCGATCGAGCTGTGGCCGGAAATGGGCGCGCTCGGTCTGCATGGCATCACCGTGGCCGAGGAATTTGGGGGACTGGGTCTTGGCTATCTCGAGCATGTGATTGCGGTCGAGGAAGTCAGCCGGGCCTCGGCCTCGGTCGGCCTGTCCTACGGCGCGCACTCGAACCTCTGCGTCAACCAGATCCACCGTTGGGGCAATGCCGAGCAGAAAGCCAGATATCTGCCCAAATTGGTGTCCGGCGAGCATGTCGGTAGCCTCGCAATGTCGGAAGCCGGCGCGGGCTCGGATGTCGTTTCGATGAAGATGCGCGCCGACAAGGTCGACGGTGGCTTCCGTCTCAACGGCACGAAGTTCTGGATCACGAATGCGGCCTATGCCGAGACATTGGTGGTTTATGCCAAGACCACGCCGGATGCGGGTTCCAAGGGCATCACCGCCTTCCTGATCGAGAAGGACATGCCCGGTTTCAAGATCGGTCAGAAGATCGACAAGATGGGCATGCGCGGATCGCCTACCGCCGAACTGGTATTCGACGATTGCTTCGTTCCCGCCCAGAATGTGCTGGGTCCGCTCGACGGCGGCGTGAAGGTGTTGATGTCGGGGCTGGATTATGAGCGCGTCGTCCTGTCGGGCACGCAGCTCGGCATCATGCAAGCCTGCATCGATACGGTCCTGCCTTACCTTCGGGAGCGCAAGCAGTTCGGGAAAGCCATTGGGTCGTTCCAGCTGATGCAGGGCAAGGTCGCGGACATGTATGTCGCGCTCAATTCGGCGCGGGCTTATTCCTATGCGGTCGCGCGCGCCTGCGATGCGGGCAAGACCACGCGCTTCGACGCCGCGGGCGCGATCCTGCTCGCGAGCGAGAATGCGGTGAAGGTCGCCAACGAGGCGATCCAGGCGCTGGGCGGGGCCGGCTACACCAAGGATTGGCCGGTCGAGCGCTATTATCGCGATGCGAAGCTACTCGATATCGGCGCAGGCACCAACGAGGTGCGGCGCATGCTGATCGGCCGGGAATTGCTGGGGGTATGATGATCCTTTTCCGTCATGCCGGACTTGTTCCGGCATCCACCCATCCGCGGGCTCTGACCGTTGTGACACAGTGGACCCCGGAACAAGTCCGGGGTGACGAGGTCGGTAGATGACGGCCCTGAGCTCGCTGGTCGACCCGTCGTCGGAAGCCTTCCGGACCAACGCCGCACATAATCGTGCGCTGGCAGCCGATCTGCGCGCCAGGGTCGCACAGGCGGCGCTGGGCGGCTCGGAAGTTTCGCGAGAGCGTCATGTGTCGCGCGGCAAGCTTCTCCCACGCGATCGCGTCACGCGGCTGCTCGATCCCGCTTCGCCCTTTCTCGAGATCGGTCAACTCGCCGCCAACGGCCTTTATCGCGACGAAGTGCCGGGCGCGGGCATGATAGCGGGCATCGGCCGCGTTTCCGGCCGCGAGGTGATGATCGTCGCCAATGACAGCACGGTCAAAGGCGGAACCTATTATCCGCTGACGGTGAAGAAGCATCTGCGCGCGCAGGAGATCGCGCAGGAGAACAGGCTGCCCTGTATCTATCTGGTCGACAGCGGCGGCGCCAACCTGCCGCACCAGGCGGAGGTCTTCCCCGATCGCGATCATTTCGGGCGGATATTTTTCAATCAGGCCAATATGTCCGCTTTGGGGATACCCCAGATCGCGAGCGTGATGGGAAGCTGCACCGCCGGCGGGGCTTATGTGCCCGCAATGTCGGACGAGAGCGTGATCGTGCGCGGGCAGGGAACGATCTTCCTCGCCGGCCCGCCTCTGGTGAAGGCCGCGACCGGCGAGATCATTTCCGCCGAAGAGTTGGGCGGTGCGGAAACGCATGGCCGCAAGTCGGGCGTGGTCGATCATATCGCCGAGAATGACGAACATGCGCTCACTATCGTGCGCGACATCGTCGCCACTCTGGGCCGCGCGCCTGATGCCGGGATAGACCTGGCCGAGCCGCTCCCACCCAAGTTTGACGCCGAGGAATTGTACGGGATTGTGCCCACGGACGTGCGGGCACCCTATGATGTGCACGAGGTGATCGCGCGCCTCGTCGACGGGTCCGAATTGCACGAATTCAAGGCCAATTACGGGACGACCCTGGTCTGCGGCTTCGCGCGCATCTGGGGCATTCCGGTCGCTATTCTCGCCAACAATGGGGTGCTGTTTAGCGAGAGCGCGCAGAAGGGCGCGCATTTCATCGAGCTCGCCTGCCAGCGGCGCGTGCCCTTGCTCTTTCTCCAAAACATCTCCGGCTTCATGGTTGGTGGAAAATATGAAGCGGAAGGCATTGCGAAACATGGCGCAAAGCTTGTGACTGCGGTCGCGACGGCCTCCGTTCCCAAGATCACTGTCCTGATTGGCGGCAGCTTCGGCGCCGGCAATTACGGCATGTGCGGCCGCGCTTATGGTCCGCGTTTCCTGTTCACCTGGCCCAATGCCCGGATCAGCGTGATGGGCGGCGAACAGGCTGCTTCCGTGCTTGCCACGGTACATCGTGATGCCGACAGCTGGACGCCGGAGCAGGCCGAGGCCTTCAAGGCGCCGATCCGCCAGAAATATGAGGATGAGGGCAACCCTTATTACGCCACCGCGCGGTTGTGGGACGATGGGGTGATCGACCCCATCCAGACCCGCGACGTGCTCGGTCTCGCTTTCGCCGCCACGCTGAACGCGCCGATCCCGGATCGCGCGCAGTTCGGCATCTTCAGGATGTGATCCTTATGCTTCTCGCCCTGCTTCTCGCCGCCGACACCGCCAAGCTCCCCAAATGGAACCCGCTGCCGATCGACGGCAGCGCGGAAGCGGCCGTGATGGCACCGATCAATGCCATGTTTGCCGGTCTTGAGGCGCGCGACGGCGCGAAGGTCCTCGCTCCGACCCGTCCGGAGGGTGGGGCCACGCGGGTTGTGGAAAATGCTGACGGTACGCGCACCGTCCGCCACGAGAATTGGGCCGAATTCGCCGCAGGCATCAAGGCAGGACCGGAGCATTATCGTGAGAAACTGGTCGACCCCGCGGTCGAGATCGACGGTGATATTGCGATGGTCTGGTCGCGCTTCGTTTTCACGATCGACGATAAGGTGCACCATTGCGGCGTCGACCATTTCGACTTGATCCGCGAAAAGGGCGCCTGGAAGGTGCTGAACGTCACCTGGTCCTCGCGAACGACGGGCTGCGAAGGCTGACGTGATCCAATCGCTCCTCATCGCCAATCGCGGCGAGATCGCCCGGCGGATCATGCGCACCGCGCGCGCGATGGGCGTTCGCACGATCGCGGTCCATTCGGACGTGGATGTCGACATGCCCTTCGTGGGCGAGGCGGACGAGGCGGTGTGCATCGGGCGCGCGCCGGCCCGGGAGAGCTATCTGGATCAGGCGAAGATATTGGCCGCCGCCGCGCAGACCGGGGCCGAGGCGATCCATCCGGGTTACGGCTTCCTGTCCGAGAATGCCGAATTCGCCGAGGCCGTGATTGCGGCCGGGCTGATCTGGGTCGGCGCGCCGCCCGCCGCGATCCGCGCGATGGGCCTCAAGGATGCCGCCAAGGCGCTGATGACCAAGGCTGGCGTGCCGGTCACGCCGGGCTACCTCGGCGAGGATCAATCGCCGGCGCGGCTCCAGGCAGAGGCTAACAAGATCGGCTATCCGGTGCTGATCAAGGCGGTCGCGGGCGGCGGCGGCAAGGGCATGCGCCGGGTCGAGCAGGCCGAGGGTTTCGCCGATGCGCTGGCGTCGTGCCGGCGCGAGGCGGCCTCGTCCTTCGGCGATGATCGCGTGCTGATCGAGAAATATGTGCTCAATCCGCGCCATATCGAGGTGCAGGTGTTTGGCGACACGCACGGCAACGTCGTTCACCTGTTCGAACGCGATTGCTCGCTTCAGCGCCGTCATCAGAAGGTGGTTGAGGAAGCGCCCGCACCGGGGATGGATGAAGACACGCGCGCGGTAATCTGTGCGGCCGCGGTCAAGGCGGCAAGGGCGGTCGACTATGTCGGCGCGGGCACGATCGAATTCATCGCCGATGCTTCCGACGGCCTGCGCGCCGACCACATCTGGTTCATGGAAATGAACACGCGCCTCCAGGTCGAGCATCCGGTGACCGAGGAGATTACCGGGCAGGACCTCGTCGAATGGCAGTTGCGGGTGGCGTCTGGTGAGGCGCTTCCGAAGCGGCAGGACGAGCTCGCGATCGACGGCCACGCTATCGAGGCGCGACTGTACGCGGAAAATCCGGCGAACGGTTTCCTACCCTCCACGGGGCGGATCGCTCATCTCGTCATTCCCGAACCGGCTGGTCTTGATGTGCGGGTCGATTCCGGGGTGGAGGAAGGCGACAGGGTAACGCCCTATTACGATCCGATGATTGCGAAGGTCATCGTGCATGCCGCCAGTCGGGACTTGGCGCGAGAAGGTTTGGCACGGGTCGCTGGTGGTATCGAGGTCTGGCCGGTCCGCACCAATGCGGGTTTCTTAAACCGCCTGCTTCGCAGCGATGGCTTTGCGAGCGGATCGGTGACGACCGGTTTTATCGAGGATCAGGCAGCATCACTGACCGACTCTAATACGGTTCTCGCACGGCTGGAGGAGGACGCAGCGGTAGCGATCGTTGCCGCTGAGCTCGGTATCAAGACTGTGTACGGCGTCATCGATGATGAGCTGCGATTTCCTCGGGCGCCGTGGCGCGACCTTCTCGGCTTTCGGCTGAATGCCAGTGACGACCTTCGTGTCACGTACGCTACCGAGGGGAGCATGAAAACGAGACCCTTGCCGCGCGGCTGGCGGAATTGGTTTACATCTGCCGAGCCAGCCGAAGGCGGCTTGGTTGTGTTCGACGAGGGCGAGGCACTGTATGCCCAGACACGTGTCGATCCTTCGAAAGGTTCTTCTGCCGGCGATGGTGCGATCCTTGCCCCAATGCCAGGCCGGATCGTCTCGGTCGAAATCGTCGAAGGCGCATCGGTCACTGCCGGCCAGCGTCTGGTCGTGCTCGAAGCGATGAAGATGGAGCAGGCGCTCGTCGCGCCGTTCGATGGTATCGTAGGCGAACTGAAGGCGGTAGCCAGCGCCCAGGTGAGTGAGGGCGCACTGCTGGTGCGTATCGAGCGCGGAGAAGCCTCATGACCGGCCGGCATTATGACGAATGGCAGGTGGGCGACCGGATCGAACATCCGATCCGCCGCACCGTGACCGAAACCGACAATCTGCTCTTCTCGACGCTCACGCATAATCCGCAGCCGCTCCACATCGACGCGGAGGCAGCCAAAGCGAGCGAGTTCGGCCAGATACTCGTCAACGGCACCTTCACGTTCAGTTTGATGATCGGCCTGTCGGTCGCCGAGACGACGCTCGGCACGCTCGTCGCCAATCTGGGCTATGACAAGCTCGTCATGCCCAAGCCCGTCTTCCTAGGCGATACGCTGCGCGTCGAGAGCGAGGTGATCGCGCTGCGGCCGAGCAAGTCGCGGCCTGGGTCGGGAATCGTGACCTTTGAGCATCGTGCGATCAACCAGCGCGACGAAGTTGTTTGTTCCTGTTTGCGTATGGCCCTGCTCAAGGGGCGGATGGCGTCCTGATGCGGCTGCGATCGCTCCTATTCGTCCCCGGGGACCGCCCAGACCGGATGGAAAAGGCGCTCGGCGTCGACGCCGACGCGCTGATCCTGGACCTTGAGGATTCGGTCGCGGAGGCTAACAAGAGCGAGGCGCGCGCGGCTGTTGTCGCGTTTCTCAATCGCTCCGAACGGCCGGTGCCGCTGCTGGTGCGCGTGAACCCGCTGGGTAGCGGCCATATCGACGCGGACCTCGTCGCGGCGACAGCCGCACGCGCCGACGCGATCATGCTGCCCAAGGCCGAAGGCGCGAAGACCATTCATGCTCTGTCGACGTGGACCGGCCTGCCAATCCTGCCGATCGCCACCGAGACCCCGGCGGCCATCTTCGCGCTTGGCAGCTATGCCGAAGTGCATGATCGCCTGTTGGGGCTGACCTGGGGGGCGGAGGATCTGCCCGCCGCGATCGGGGCCACCACCGCGCGCGAGGCGGACGGACGCTATACGGCACCGATCGAAGTGGTACGGTCACTCGCCTTGATGGCCGCGCACGCGGCCGGCGTGTCCGCGATAGAGACCGTCTACCCCGATTTTCGCGATCTCGATGGGCTCGCCGCCTATGCGGCCCGCGGCGCGCGCGATGGCTTTACCGGTATGATGGCGATCCATCCCGACCAGGTCGCGGCGATCAACCGGGCCTTCACACCCAGCCCAGCTCAGATTGCCGCGTCGCGCGCGATCATGGAGGCCTTTGCAGCCAATCCCAATGCGGGTGTGCTCGCCATCGACGGCAAGATGGTGGATGCCCCGCATCTGGCGCAGGCAAGACGCCTGCTCGAACGTGCGGGACAGGAAAAATGAACTACCGGACTTTGATCGACGCGGCCGATCTCGCGCGGCTGATCGCGCAAGGCGATGTGCTGGTTTGCGACTGCCGTTTCGATCTGGCCGATCCGGATGCGGGGCGGCGTGGTTATCGCGCGGGCCATATTCCGGGCGCGGTCTATGTCGATCTGGAGCACGATCTTTCGGCGGTTCCGACCCGCACCAATGGGCGGCATCCCTTGCCCGATCGCGCCGCCTTCGCCGCGCGCATGGCCGAACTGGGCGTGACCCAGGACGGACTGGTCGTCGGCTATGACACGTCCGGTGGCTATTACGCCTCGCGCCTGTGGTGGATGCTGCGCTGGGCCGGGCACGGCCAGGTTGCGGTATTGGACGGCGGGCTCGATGCATGGACCGCGTCCGGGCATGCGCTTGAGGAGGGCGATGTCCGTGCCGCGCCGGGCGATTTCCAAGCCTCTTCAGAAGCGCGGATGCCAATTACCGAAGTGGAAAGTATCGAAGCCAATCTCGCGCAAGGCGACCTGCTCGTGGTCGACGCGCGCAGCGCCGAGCGTTTCGCTGGAGCGCCGCATCCGCTCGATACGGCTTCGGGCCATATTCCCGGAGCGGGCAACCGCTTCTGGCAGAACAATCTGACGTCCGACGGTCGCTTCAAGTCTGCCGCAGCACTGTCCGCGGAGTTCGCGGAGTTGCTTGGCGAGCGGGCGCCGGGGACGATCGTGCACCAATGCGGGTCGGGTGTCACCGCGACACATAATTTGCTTGCAATGGAAGTGGCGGGACTTACCGGCTCCCGCCTCTATCCGGGATCGTGGAGCGAGTGGACCAGCGATCCGCGTCGGCCCATCGCGAAGAGTTAAGCGGGCAGCCCCGCCCGGTCGACGAGGCTCCACAGCTTGCGGCCATCGGCCTGCGCGGCTTCGTGATTCTGATATATCCACCACAATGTATCGACGATCTCGCTCCGCAAAGGCGTGGTCGCGTCGCCGAACATAACAGTGCCGACGTCGATCGCGAGTGCCTGCTCGCTCAGCGACACGCGAAGCGCATCGTCCTCGATCACGCGCAGTGCGGCGGCGACATAGTCGTCCTCGTTGGTGGCGATTAGCCATTCGGGCATGCCAAGCCGGCGGAGCAGCATCGCATCGGTGCGGCCGTGGGGCTCCGGGCAATCCATCGCGACCACGGGCAGGCCCTGGCGCAGCGAGTCGATCACGCTGTGCAGGCCGCCGAAAGGGAAGGGGCTGAGATTGAGGTCACAGGCCGAGATCAGACCGATATAGCGGTCGTAGGAGAGCGAGCCGTGCACGCGCGCGCCGGGTAAGGTCCGCCGGATCGCGCGGTTGAGCGTGCTGAGCTCCAGCCCGCCCGCATTCGGCAGGAAGTGGAATTCGAGCGGTCGCTTCGCGGCTGCGCGAATCCGACCGAGCAGAGCGATGAAGTTGGGGTTGAGCTTGAGCGCGTTGCTGGGCAGCACGATCCGCAAGGGGCTTGGCGTGGCACGGATTTCAGGCGCCGGTGGCGTGAAGCCGGGCATGCGTTCGAACACCAGGCTATCGTCGGGAACGGTCAGCACGGTCTCACCGAACAGGTTCGGGTCGGAGACATAGCCTTCCTCAAGCAGGTAATAATCGACCGTGTCGCAGAAACTGGAGGCCGAATGGCCAAGCGCGGTGAGCTGAATCGGTGCCAGCCGCAGATTGGCGAAGAGCGGCCCCCAATGGCGCATCCCGACGCTGGGGTAGAAGATGATGTCGGGTTCCGCATCGACCATCATCTGATGGATTTTGTGCAGGTATCGGGGCTCGCTGCGTTCGAAGGTAAGCACGGCGTCGAACAGCAAGCGGACATGTTCGTCCACTTCCTTGAACTCGGTGAGCAGCACCAACTCGAACCGTGTCCGCAGCTGGCGCAGATACTGACCGAAATAGCGGTACTGAACGTGCCTGGAATATATGATTTCCGACGCGAAGAGGATGCGCGGCCGCGATTTGAGGGCGCGCTCGCGCGGCATCGGCCGGTCGCCAAAGCCCCAGGAGCGCGCCATGCCCTTGAGCGCATCGTTGAACAGCCGCTTGATCGCATGCTTGTTGGCTGTGCTGGCATAGCTGCACAGCATCCATGCGGAGGTTATCAGCACGAGGTGCTCGGGCGAACAGGGCCAGTCGGCCGGGGCCATCGACCCGGCATGGTCGAGCAGTTGATCGCGCCGGGCCTGGCCGCGCTGGGTCATGACCGGCTTGGTGGCGATCAGGTGCGCCAGCGTCTGCTGCGCCGCGCGTGGGGGCAATGTGTCGAGGAAATCGGGCGGCCAGGACAGATCCGAATCCAGCGAGAGCAGGGGAAGCCGCCGCGCCAGCAAGTCCGACGAAATACCCCCGGGCGACAAGGCATGCAGCAGGAAATCGGGGCCTTCGAAGCCTGTGCCCTGGAACAGGCGCCTCAGGTCCGCGACGACGAAGGTCATCCGATCATATTGGTCCGGCCCAATCTCTACCGTCGGATCGGCCATCAACGCCGCGATCGCCGAGGCGAGGCGCAGCAGCCGGGCGTCGGGATTAGTGGCCGCCGCGACCGCATTTTCGGCAATCTTGCCCGTCGCGAGATCGACCAGGATAGCCGCGAGCAGGTCCACGCGGTTCGGCGCGCGGCTGTAAACCGCGCGCTCGAAGGTTGCCAGATCGGTCATGCCCCGCGTTCTTGACCTTATTTACCGCGGAGGGAAGCGCCTCAGCCGAAAAGCTTGGCCCAGCCGCGCTTCGGCCGGTTCTTCCAATAACCGCGGTGATACGCGTCCGAGGCCAGCAACGGGACGACCGAGCCCGCTTCCGCGAACACCATCTGTTCGATGCCGGTGTTGACCTTGCCCCAGCTCGCGGCCTCCTGCAGGGTCGAGGACGAACACGCCCCGTCGCGGACGTCGGCAACGGTGATCTGCACCGCATATTTGTGCACTTCGACATCGTCGTGGCCGAGAATTTCCGCGCAGACGACCGTGTCCTGGATGAAGTTCTTGGGTACGCCGCCGCCGATCATCAGCAGGCCGCTGGTGCCCGCCTTGATCTTGATATCGGTCAGTTCGCGGAAGTCGGCGATCGCATCGAGCACCATGTAGGGCTTGCCTTCCTTCATGCGATCGACCTGATGCTTGACCAGGCCAAAGCCGGCCGAGCTGTCGACGAAGGCCGGGCAGAAGATCGGCACCTCATGCTCGTAGGCGAGCTTGACCAGACTGTTTTCCTTCTTGCCGTGCTCGACGAGATATTTGCCCATCTCGGAGATGAAGGCGCGGCTCGAATAAGCGCGCGGCTCCAGCGAATTGGCGATCTTGTTGATCGTGAAGTCGCAGTCCTGAAGCTGCTCCTCGTCGATATAGGTATCATAGATCCGATCGATCAGCAGCGAGCGCAGCGTGTCGTCGTCAGGCACTTCAAGCGCCTGATAATGTTTGTGGCCAAGGCCCTCGAAGAAATCCATGTCGACGATCGAGGCGCCTGTGGCGACGATCGCGTCGACCATGCCTGAGCGGACCAGCTCGGCATAGGCATCCATGCAGCCGCCGGCGGACGTGGAACCCGCGATCACCAGGAAGATGGTGCAGTCGGGATCCTGGAGCATCTGGTTGTAGATGCCGGTCGCGCGCGCCAGATCGCGGCTGGTGAAGCTCATCTTGCCCATTGCGTCGATGATCGGCCGCGCGTCGTAGCTGCGGATGTCGATATGCTCGACGGTGGTGGAGAGAAGCTCCGCCTTGCGAGTGTCGTTGATCTGGGTGTCGGTCATGGGGAAAACTCCCGATTTCTTCATGTGCCGGCGTCGTTGATGGGGACGCGGAAACCCTAAAAAAGAAAGCCGGGCGGGGTTAGCCGCCCGGCCTTCCGATCTCAATCAGCGGCCTGTTACAGCTTGACGACGTTCGATGGACGCACGCGTTCCGGCAGGGTCTCGATATAGACGCTCGCCATCGGCTCGTCGCCCATTACCACGGTCTCGCCGGCGGTGAAGCCGTTGAAGCCGGTGCGCATCGCGCTGCCATAGGCGCCGAGCATGCCGATTTCGATATAATCGCCCGGCTGGATATCGGCCGGCAGCATGAACGGCCCCGCCATATGGTCGATATCATCGCAGGTCGGTCCGTAGAAGCTGAACGCCATGTCCCTTGTGTCCGAACCGCCTTCGCGGACCAGTTCGACGGGAAAGCGCCAGCCGACATGCGCCGCATCGAACAGCGCGCCATAGGCGCCGTCGTTGATGTAAAGCTGATCGCCGCGGCGCCGCTCGACCCGCACCAGCACGCTGGCATATTCAGCCGAAAGCGCACGGCCGGGCTCGGCCCACAGCTCTGCCGAATAGGAAATCGGCAGCGCTTCGAACGCGTTATGGATCGCATCGAAATAGGTTTCCAGCGCGGTCGGCTCCATGCCCGGATAGATGGACGGGAAACCGCCGCCGACATCGATCACGTCGACCGTGACCGCCGCCTCGACGATCGCGTTGCGCACGCGCCCCAGCGCCTGGACGTAGGCCGAGGGCGACATGGTCTGGCTGCCGACGTGAAAGCAGATGCCGAGCGCGTCCGCCGCCTGGCGGGTGGCGAACAGCAAGCCCTTGGTCTCTTCAGGCGCCGCGCCGAACTTGGCGCCCAGGCTGAGCTTGGCATGGTCGTTGGCAACGCGTAGCCGCACGCAGAGCGTAAGGTCGGTGGCGTCGTTGGTCGCGCGCATGATCTTCTCGAGCTCTTCGAGCGAATCGAGCGAGAAGGTACGGACGCCATAAATGAAATAGGCGTCGCGGATCGCTTCCTCGGCCTTGACCGGGTGCATGAAGCAGAGCGTGGCTTCGGGCGCGACGTTCGCGACAAGGCGAACCTCGGCGATCGAGGCGACGTCGAAATGCGTGATTCCGCTTTCCCACAAGGTCCGGATCAGATCCGGCGAGGGGTTTGCCTTGACCGCATAGAGCGACCGACCCTTGAACTTCTCGACGAAGAACCGGGCGGCGCGCCGAGCGGCGTGCGGACGAACGAGCGTGACCGGCTGGACCGGACGCCCCTTAGCGATTTCAAGGCTGGTACCAGCCTTGACGGGGAAGTTCGCTAGCCCCAGCGCGCTATGATGGTTGTGCAATTCAAGGGACCTCCAATGCCGCAGGCAAGCCCACGGTCTACAGTTAGAAAAGCACTGCCTTGCGGTGGAAGTCCCATGGGGCAGCGGACGGGCTAAATAGGGTCGGGGGTCCCCCCTGTAAAGTCGCAATCGCACCAGAAATTTCATCGTTCCGATCTGTCAGGATAAAGCGTGGAAAATCAGGGATATATTGAAGAAAGAAGAGTATCTCATGAGGGCATTTTGGCGGCCGCAAATCGCGTCGCCGGAATTGTGACAATGACCCCGTTACTGCCGATCCCGGCCGAGCAAGGCCGCCTGTGGATAAAATGCGAATCGCTGCAGCTTGGCGGGGCGTTCAAATTGCGTGGAGCGTACAACCGGCTGGCGCGAATGAGCGCGGAGCAGCGCAAGGCCGGGATGGTCGCCTTTTCGTCGGGCAATCATGCGCAAGGTGTGGCGCGTGCGGCCAAATTGCTTGGCATGCCCGCTGCAATTGTAATGCCGGCAGACGCGCCCGCGGTGAAGATGGAGGGCACGCGGGCGCTGGGCGCCGAAATCCTCCTCTACGATCGCCATACGGAAAGCCGCGAGCAGATCGCGGCGGCGCTGGCGGCCGAACGCGGCGCAGTGCTGGTTCCGTCATTCGATGATCCGGACGTGATCGAAGGGCAGGGGACCGCCGGCCTCGAGATTGCGGCCCAGCTCGGCCATGCCCCTGCTCGCGTGGTAACGCCCTGCGGTGGCGGTGGCCTGGCCGCTGGCCTGGCTTTGGCTCTGCCGGATACGGAGATCCTGGTTGCGGAGCCCGAAGGGTGGGACGACATGGGCCGTTCGCTCGCGCTCGGGCATATCGTCGAGGTGCCCGCGGACGCGCCGTTCACCTCTTGCGATGCGCTGCAGACGAAGCGGGTCGCCGATTTGACATTCGAAACGCTCCGGGCATCCGGTGCTTGGGGCGTGTGGGCGAGCGAGGGGGAGGTTCATGCCGCCATGCGTTATGCCTTTGGTCTCGGGCTGGTGGTCGAACCTGGCGGAGCGGTCGCACTCGCGTCATGGCTCGCGGGCAAGCTGCCGCCAGTTTCGGGCGACACTATAATTATATGTTCGGGTTCGAACGTCGATCCGGCGGCTTATGCTGCGGTGCTGGCGGGGTAAGATCAACCCGTCATGCCAGCGAAAGCTGGTATCCATCTCTTGTCGGTTTGGCACAGGACCCTGCGGGAGATGGACTCCAGCTTTCGCTGGGGCGACGAGAAGAAGGAAAGGCAATTATGACAGGCAGGATCCGGGTCGGCATCGGTGGGTGGACGTTCGAGCCCTGGCGCGACAATTTCTATCCCAAAGGCTGGGCCAAGGCGCGCGAGCTTGAATATGCCTCGACCCACGTCACCGCGATCGAGATTAACGGGACTTTCTATTCGACCCAGAAACCCGCGACCTGGGCAGACTGGGGCAGGCGCACGCCCGACGATTTCGTCTTCTCGGTCAAGGCCTCGCGTTTCTGTACCAACCGCCGCGTGCTGCGCGATGGCGCGGAATCGATCGACAAATTCATCAATCAGGGCCTGTCCGAGCTTGGGCCAAAACTCGGCCCGATCCTGTGGCAGTTTGCGGGTACCAAGCAGTTCGATCCGGAAGACATGGCAGGTTTTCTCGAAATGCTGCCCAAAAGCGTGGGCGGGGTGCCGCTGCGCCATGCGATCGAACCACGTCACGAAAGCTTCCGCGATCCCGCTTTCGCCGCGCTGGCGCGCGGAGCCAATGTCGCGATCGTGTTCGCGGACGCGGATAAATATCCGCAATTCGCCGACATCACCGCGGATTTCACCTATGCGCGCCTCCAGAATACGCGCGAGGATCAGCCGACGGGTTATGCTTCGAAAGATCTGGATAATTGGGCAGCGGCCGCCAAAGCCTGGGCTGCGGGGCAGGCGCCTGAAGGCTACGCCTATATCGAGCCGCCTGCCGCGAGCGTGGGAACGCCACGCGACGCCTTCCTCTTTTTTATAGGTGGCGCCAAGGCGCACAATCCAGCCGGTGCGATGGCGCTGATCGAGCGACTGAGCTGATGCGCACCGTATCCGACGACGCAGCCGTTCGCCTCTATCATCTGGACGAGGAGGGGGGGGCGGCCACAACGATCCTTTACGGAACGCTGGCCGAAGCGCTGGCTGCGGCGGAGCGCGAGCCCGAGGAAATCCAGGCGGGCCTGTTCCTCCAGACCAGCAACGACGTCGTCGCCTATCTGGATTTTCTGGAGGGCTGACCGGCTCAATTGATTGTCACAAACGCGACACAATCGCTTCCTACGGCCATCTCATGAGTACGGACCAATAAGGCCGGCTCCAAAAACCCAGCGAGAGGGAAGGGCAAACAATGATCGGCACCGGGCGCACCTGCGTCACGGGGCTTTCGCACATGTCTAAAAGGGGAATAGTTTTGAAGCTCACCACCAAGTCCGCATTCGCGTTCGGGGCCTCGCTTGGCGCCATGCTGTGCGCCACCGCTGCTCCTGCGCAGAACAGCGCGCCCGCCACTTCCGCAGCTTCCGACGACAGTCTCGGCGAGGTCACCGTGACCGCGCAGCGTCGCTCCGAGAACCTCCAGAAGGTGCCGGTTTCGGTCGGCGTGCTGAGCGGAGCCGAACAGCGCACCATCGCAGCAGGCGGTGACGATACGTTGCTGAGCCTCTCCGGCCGCGTTCCCAGCCTTTACGTGGAATCGACCACCGGCCGCATCTTCCCACGCTTCTACATTCGCGGCCTCGGCAATATCGATTTCTATCTCGGTGCGTCGCAGCCGGTGTCTATCATCCAGGACGACGTCGTGCTCGAGCATGTCGTGCTCAAGTCCAACCCGGTGTTCGACGTGAACCAGGTCGAGGTACTGCGTGGACCGCAGGGCTCGCTGTTCGGTCGCAACACCACCGCCGGCATCATCAAGTTCGATACCGCGCGCCCGACGCAAACCCTGCAGGGCCAAGGCCAGGCTAGCTATGGCAGCCACAACACGGTCACCTTCGACGGCGGCATCGGTGGCCCGATCGCTGCGGACAAAGTCGCCTTCCGGCTGTCCGCGCTTTATCAGCATCGCGACAATTGGGTGGACAACACCTTCACCGGCGCCAGCGATGACGGCACCGTCACGCCGAAGAAGAACGCTATGGGCGGCTTCACCGAAAAGGACGTGCGCCTCCAATTGCTGCTGACGCCTACGGACAAGCTTTCGGTCCTGCTTTCGGGCCATGCCCGCGACTATGACGGCACCGCGACTCTGTTCGAGCGCGGCTACATCATCAAGGGATCGAACAAGCCGGTCGGCCCGCGCGATCAGGTCTCCTATGACGAGGCTCAGGATAACCCGCAGGCTTACAAGACCTATGGCGGCTCCGCGCATGTCGCCTATGATTTCGGTGCGGCGACTTTGACCTCGATCACCGCCTACGAAACCACGTCGGGCTATAGCCGCGGCGATACGGACGGCGGCGCGGCCGCCAATTTCCCGGTCAAGGGCGTGCCCAACGGCTTCGGCGAATCGCAGGGGCAGATCCGCGATCTCGACCAGTGGACGCAGGAGGTCCGCCTCGCCAGCAACGGGGAGAGCGCGTTCAAGTGGCAGGTCGGCGGCATCTATTTCGACAGCCGCGACATCACCGATTTCTACCAACGCGCTTTCTTCATCAACACCGCCGCGCATAACCCCAACAACTGGGTGCGCCTGCACGACGTGAACACGTCGTGGGGCATTTTTGGTCAGGCGAGCTACAAGATCACACCCGACCTGACGATCACCGGCGGCGTGCGCGAGACGAAGGACAGCAAGAGCACGCGCCTGGTCAAGACGGCCGATACCATTGCGGGCGTGGTCACCTATACCGGCCGTCATTATGTGCGGCTGTCGGACACGCAGCCGAGCTGGGATCTGAGCCTGATGTATCAGGTCGAGCCCAACGTCAGCGTCTACGCCCGCGTGGCCAAGGGCTTCCGCGGCCCGACCATCCAGGGTCGTTCTGCGGTGTTCAATTCCGACTTCACCACCGCGAATTCGGAAAAGAATTTGTCGTGGGAGGTCGGCTTCAAGAGCAGCTTGTGGGATAACAAGCTGCGCCTGAACGCCACGGCCTTCGCCTACACGGTCAAGGATATCCAGCTGAACGGCAACGACAGCAACGGTAACGGCGTGCTGTTCAATGCCGACAAGGCCAAGGCCTATGGTCTGGAAGGCGACGCTGAGTTGCGTCCTATCCCGAACCTGACCTTGAATGCGGGTGCCAGCTACCTGCACAGCGCGATCCACGACAAGAACGTCTATGCACAGGTTTGCGCCTTGAATGGTGCCATCGTCTGCACGGTCGAAAACGGCCCGATCATCACCAAGACGATCTTCGGGGCGAATGCCTATTTCGCGCCGATCGACGGCAATCCGCTGCCGAACGCGCCGAAGTACAACCTCAACTTCTCGGGCCGCTATGACATTCCGGTTACCGACACGGGCAAGCTGTTCGTGGCGACCGACTGGAACGTGCAAGGCTACACCAGCTACGTGCTCTACAAGACCAAGGAATTTACCTCGAACGGCAATTTCGAGGGCGGCGCCAAGGTCGGCTACAGCACCAATCGCTATGAAGTTGCTTTCTTCGTCCGCAACCTGACGAACGAGAAGAACCTCAAGGGCGTGATCGAGAATTATATGGCGGCCGTTTACAACGAGCCGCGCATTTTCGGCATCTCGGTGTCCGGAAAGTTCTGATCCGGCCAAAGGGCTGAAACGAAAGAGGGCCCGGCGGCGCGCGCTGCCGGGCCCTTTCTTTTCATGCGGTCAGTGCTTCCCGGCCGTACCATCCACGATCAGATCCGCTTCGGCGATAATGTAGGGCACGTAACGATAGTCACGGATCGACACGATCCGGCCGTCCCGCCATTCCAGTTGCATGATATGATGCGGTCGGTCGTCAGAGCCTTGCTCGAACTCCGCGATCACGTCGCGCCCTTCAAGCCATGCCGGCGCCAGGCGGATTCCCTTCGTGCGCGCATAGATCGTGAAGAACATGCCCACGTCCGCACCGAAACGCGGCGGATGGGTGGCCTGATGCAGCCGGGCATCGGCCGCCAGCAGGGCCCGAAGGCTGTCCCAATCGCGCCGGTTGAATAGTTCGACATAGCGCAGGTTTTCGGGCCGATGCGTCCCGGCGGTCGAGTTTGCAGGGCGCCGGGCATTGATCTCGCGCAACCTCACCCTGCCGCGTGCGAGATAGGCCTTCACCGCGTCCACACTGACGTCGAGCGTTTCGGCGATATCGCTAAGCGAATGGCCGAGTATGTCCTTCAGGACGACGGCACTGCGCTGCATCGTCGGCAATTCGACGAAGCGCGTGATCGCGGTTGCGATCGCTTCCGCGCGCATCAGCTGCTCGAAAGGATCGAGCGCATTTTCGTCGGCCAGGTTCAGGGCATGTTCCAGCGGTTCGGCGGCGCGCGACACGCGACCGCGGATGGAGTCGAGTGCACAATGATGCGCGATCCGGAACAGCCACGGGCGCAGCGCGGCCCGGCTGTTGAGGCTGTCCAATGCACCATGGGCCTTGGCGATCGCCTCCTGGACCACGTCCTCCCCGTCGATCACTGAGCCCGTCAGGCGCGCGCAATAGCGGTGCAGTTCCGGTCGGATCGCAGCGACCAGGGCAAGGAATCTGCCCTGGTCGCCGCTTTCGGTTGATGTCTGGCTCAAGCAGCCTTCTCTTTCAGGATCGTCACACCCGTATCGCCCCGGATTCCAAGCGCGTGCGCCGGGTCATAGGCAGGGTCCGTCAGGATCCGGACGACATGCTCGCCAAAGTCGCGCGGCTTCATTCGGGGGTAACGCTCCATATAAGCCTCCGCCGTCATTGCGTTGGCACTGGCATAAGCGCTTGCGCCTGCGCCCCCGACGCCCGTTCCGCTCACCATTTGTTGCGGCACGATCGTCTGGAAATCGATGCCCAGCTTCCGTTGATCGGACACGCCCTGTGCATATTGGGTCATCAGCCAAAGCATCCACTTGGCTCCGCCATAGCCCCCCGACATCGCGGAGCCCAGCAAGGCGGCACCGCTCGAGCTCACCAGTACGCGGCTGCCGGGGACGAGTGGCAGGTTGAGCGCGGCCTGCAGCCAATAGAGCCCGCCCCGGACATCCGTTTCCCACGTGGCGCTGAAGTCCTCCCAACTGGTTTGATCGAGCCGCGCCATGCGAGGCTTCGCGCCGGCGTTGAGGATCAATATGTCGGGTCGCACGTCGGCGAGGATGGTTTTGGCGGCCTCTGGATCGGTGATATCGGCCGGTGCGATCTCGACGTCGGCCACGGCTTGCAACGCGTCGAGTGCGGGCGACGGTCGCGCCACTATCCATAGTTTCGCGCCTTGGTCGAGTAATGCCTCGACAATGCCAAGGCCCAGGCCACGGCTTCCGCCAGTGACTAGCACGCGTTTGTTGTTCAAGCTCATCCCGAACCTCCTCTTTTGTCCGAAGGCAAGGACGGGCGGACCGCTCGAAAAGAGTCAGGAAAAATGCAACCGGTGGCTGCGCCGATGGTGGTCGCCGCCGATTATTCGTCTTTCGCGGCCAACGGACAGCCTGACCAGGCGATATGGTCCATAATCACGCAGGCAAGGACAACCGAGGCAAGATTCGGTCGCCGACAGGGTGGATCAGGCCGCTATCCGCGTCTGGCTGGCGATGAAGCCGCGGGCGCGGCGCTGGGCCTCGACCACTTCGCGCGCACTCATTTCCATCGCAATTTCGGCGCGGGCGGAAGGCGCGCGATCATCGCCGGTCATCGCCGCAAGGTTGAACCACTTGTGCGCCTCGATGAGGTCCGAAAGGCCGCAGGCGACGCCGCGATCATAAAAGCAAAGCTGGTCGACACCGCCGACACCACCGGCATAAAAATCCAGAAACATGGCTCATACCCCGTTACACGAAGCCCAATGGAAAGCGGGCGACGGTGCATGGCTAAGGCCAGATAGTTAACGGTTAACTAAGCTTAATCCGGATTGACGTTTTCTGCTTCTGCGGCGGGCTGGGCCGGTGCCGGTCGTGCCTCGCTCGATATCTCCGCGCCGAACGACGAATCGCGAAAACGGCCATGCTTATGCCAGCGCGGGGCCTGGCCTGTGCCATAGGAAATGGCGGCGACTCCGCTCTGACCGATTGGAGCAACCAGGGTGCCATAAGCGGCACGCTCGCCATGGCTGCCCACTTCAACGCCGACTTCGCCGTGCACGCGCCGGTCACTTGCACCATATTGGAGCGACAGGTCTTTGGCCTGCGCTGCGCTGGCCTCGATCGCGGCCTCGCGTTGCTCCGGCGTCAATGCGACCGTGCCGGGCGGGGTTGCCGCACTCTGCGCCTGCGCCGAGGCGGAGAGTGCGAACAGCGTGCAAAGAGCAAGAGCGATGCGGATCATGGTGTCATTTAGCGCTTACGATCCTGTCGGTCTTCTGAACAGCAGCTGCAGATGCGATAGAGCGTTCGTTAAGCCACGTCTCGCTAGACGCGCGGACAAGCGGTCGTCGGCGTGGATCTTGCCCTGGAAGCGTCGGCGGCCGCGAACCAGCCCCGCAGCACGGTCTCCATCGATCGCGGATCGGCCCGCAAGGACCAAAGAACGTTCAGGCCGCGTCCTTCTCCCGCTCGCGCATTTCCTGGTTGAGCATCTCGGCCAAAAGGAAGGCGAGTTCGATGCTCTGGCTGGCGTTCAGCCGCGGATCGCAATGCGTGTGATAGCGGTCGGCCAACCCCTGCTCGGTCACGGCCACGGCGCCACCGGTACACTCGGTGACATTCTGACCGGTCATCTCGGCATGGATGCCGCCGCCATGCGTGCCCTCGGCGCGATGGACGGCGAAGAAGCCGCGCACCTCTGCCAGGATCCGCTCGAACGGGCGTGTCTTGTATCCGTTGGCGGCCTTGACGACGTTGCCGTGCATCGGATCGCAACTCCACACGACCGGGCGACCCTCGCGCTTCACCGCGCGGACGAGCGCCGGAAGCCCGGCTTCGATCTTGTCATAGCCGTAGCGCGTGATCAGCGTGACCCGACCCGGCGTACGCGACGGATCGAGCACGTCGAGCAGACGCAGCAGCACGTCGGGCTCGAGGCTCGGCCCGCATTTGATCCCGATCGGGTTGTTCACACCGCGCAGATATTCGACATGCGCGGAGCCGACGAAGCGCGTGCGGTCGCCGATCCACAGCATGTGCGCACTGGTGTCATACCAGTCGCCGGTCAGACTGTCCTGCCGCGTCAGCGCTTGCTCGTACTGGAGCAGAAGCGCTTCGTGGCTGGTGTAGAAGCTGGTCGTGCGCAGCTGCGGCACCGTCTCGGGATTGACCCCGCACGCGGCCATGAAGCTCAGCGCCTCGCCGATCCGATCGGCCAGCTGCTGATATTGCGACGCCCAGGCCGAACGGCCCATGAAATCGAGCGTCCAGGCATGGATCTGCTGGAGGTTGGCATAGCCGCCCTGCGCGAACGCGCGCAGCAGGTTCAGCGTGGCCGCCGACTGATTGTAGGCCTTGACCATCCGCGCCGGATTGGGAGCGCGCGCTTCCGGCGTGAACGCGATGTCGTTGACGTTGTCGCCGCGATAAGAGGGCAGGCTGACGCCGCCAATCTCCTCCATGTCGGCAGAGCGCGGCTTGGCGAACTGGCCCGCCATGCGGCCGACCTTCACCACCGGCAGCTTCGAGGCATAGGTCAGGACGACCGCCATCTGCAGCAGCACCCGGAAGGTGTCGCGGATGTTGTTGGGGTGGAATTCGGCGAAGCTTTCCGCGCAATCGCCGCCCTGGAGCAGGAAGGCGCGGCCGTTGGCGACTTCAGCCAGCTCGGCGGTCAGCGCGCGCGCTTCGCCCGCGAAAACGAGGGGCGGATACCGGCGCAATTCACCCTCGGCCGCGGCAAGGGCCTCCGGATCGGGATAATGCGGAAGCTGCCGGGCTTCGTGGCCGCGCCAGCTTTCAGGAGTCCAGTTCGTCGCCATTTTTGCTCTACCTCGCGGGCGCTTTCGCGGATGGAAGGCGGAATGGCAAGGATAAGCCTCCTTTGGCCGGGCGCAGTCCGGCTTTGCGCCTCAAAGACTGACGCGCCACTCCCAGCGCAAGGGATCGCCGTCCATCACCTCGATCCCTGAGGCGATCAGCTCGTCGCGGATGGCGTCGGAACGCGTGAAATCTTTGGCCGCGCGCGCTTCCTGGCGTTCGTCGAGCCGCGTTTCTATCGCACCTTCGTCAAGCCCTGCCGAAGCCGGCCGCACCCGCAGGACGGCGCGCGACAGCTGGATCAGATTGAGGCCCAGCGATTCGTCGAAGCGGGCAAGGGTGGCGCGCCGGTCGGCAGGCGCGAGGCGCTTGTCGGCCAGCATTTCTTCGAGGGCGACCAGAGCTTGTGGCGTGTTGAGATCGTCGGACAAAGCCGCGTCAAGGCGGTCGAGATAGGCTTGCGATGCCGTGCCATTGTCCGGGCCCAGCTTTTCAGCCGCCATCACCAGCCTTTTGAGCCGGGTCAGCGCCGCGCCGACCGCGTCGCCGCTGAACTCCAGTTCCGACCGATAATGGGCGGTAAGGCACAGCAGCCGGTAGGCCTGGGGAGGCACGCCCGCATCGATCAAAGATTGGAGCGTGGTGAAACCACCCCCAGATTTCGACATCTTTCCAGTGCGATCGACGAGGAAGTTGTTATGCATCCAGAAGCGCGCACCCGTAAATCCGGGCTGTTGCGTGGTGCAATCGCAATAAGCCTGGTTCTGCGCGATCTCGTTGGGGTGATGGATCTCGCGATGGTCGATCCCGCCGGTATGGATGTCAAACGGTTCGGGCCCAAGATATTTGAGGCTCATTACCGAGCATTCGAGGTGCCAGCCCGGCGCGCCGCGCCCCCAAGGCGAGTCCCATTCCATCTGGCGTTGCTCGCCGGACGGCGATTTGCGCCAGATCGCGAAATCCTGCGGATTACGCTTGCCCGAAACCGGATCGATCCTGCTTTCACCCTCGTCGGCAACACTGCGGGCAAGCCGGCCATAATCGGGCACTGTCGTCACGTCGAAATAGAGACCGCTCTCGATCTGGTAGCAATGCCGATCCGCAATCCTGGCGGCGAACGCGATCATCTCGGGAATGTGATCGGTCGCGACCGACCAGATGCTCGGATCAAGGATGTTGAGATCCTTGAGATTTTTCTTGAAAGCCGCGGTGTAGAAAGCGGCAACCTCCCAGATATCCTTGCCCAGGCCGGCGGCGGCGAGCTCCATCTTGTCCTCGCCCGCATCGGCGTCGCTGGTGAGGTGGCCGACATCGGTGATGTTGATGACGTGGCGGACGTCCCAGCCTTTGAAAAGCAGCGTCCGGCGCAGCGTATCGGTGAAGACGTAGGCGCGCAGGTTTCCGAGATGCGCGAAATTGTAGACGGTCGGGCCGCAGCTGTAGACGCGCGCGGTCCGGCCGTCCGACGGCGCGAAGGATTCGAGGGCGCGGCTCAGGCTGTTGAACAGGGTGAGGGAGGTCATGGCGCGTTCGTTAGCCTGAACGCCGTGCTTACGTCACCCCGGAGCGATCTTGAACGGGCAAAAGAAAACGGGCGCCCGAAGCCGGACGCCCGTTCCTTAACCGATACCGCCGGTATGGCGGGTGCGATTACTGCTTGTTGGCTGCAACCGCGTCGGCAGCGCTATGAGCGTTGTCCGCAGCGTTGTCGAGCGCAGCAGCCGCCTGATCGTTCGAGGTGTTCTCGGCCATATCCTCGAGGTTCTCACCAGCGTTGTCGAGCGCATTTGCGGTCGCATCGGTGGCGTTTTCCGCCGGGGTCTGCTTGCTGCAAGCGGCCAAAGACATCAGGCCGGCAGCGGCGAGAACAAAGACTACCTTCTTCATTCGTGCTGCTCCACGTAATCATTCCGGGCCCGGCCCGAATGCCGTCCCGAAGGCTCCATTAGCGCACGGGTTTGGGCCGTCAACGCTGAATTTAGCGCGGGTCCAACTCACCTGAGCGTGTTTTGTTGCAACGCAACACGTTTTGTGCAACCTTTTGGGACTTGGAGATTTGTTCTGGAACACCATGTGCTTCGGTGTCTCCGAACATTCGGTCGGAGCGGGGTAAGCCGAAATCCATAACGAAGGAAATGCGACGATGGCGTCTGCTGGGCTCTCCAAGATTCAGCGCATTGCCCTGATCGGGAACAGCCCTCCGCGTCTGTGCGGGATCGCTACCTTCACCCGTGACGTCTATCAGGCCCTTCATAGCGCCTTTCCCGACATCGGCATCGATCTCTATGCCATGACAGATCCGGGCGGTTCCTACGCTTATGGCTCCGAAGTTACCTGCACGATCGCGCAGGAGGAAGTGAGCGACTATCGCGCTGCGGCGCAGCGCATAAACGACAGTCATGCGGATGTTGTTTTAGTTCAGCACGAATACGGAATTTTTGGCGGTTCGGCCGGTGCCTTGCTTTTGCGCCTGCTCGATCGTGTAGACGCACCGGTGGTGGTCACGCTGCACACCGTGCTCGAGCAGCCCAATGCCGACCAGCGCGCCGTGATCGAGGCCCTCGCGCGACGCGCCTCGAAGTTGATCGTCATGGCGGAGAAAGGGCGCGAATTGCTCGTGCGCGTCCATGGCATATCGTGGAATCAGATAGCGGTCATACCGCATGGCGTGCCGGACAGGCCTTTCGTAAAGCCGGAAAGCGTGCAGGCGCGCTTTGGCTTCAGCGGACGGCGCGTGCTGCTGACCTTCGGCCTGCTTTCGCCGAACAAGGGCATAGAAACGATGATCCGCGCCTTGCCCGCGATCGTCGCGGCGCATCCCGAATCGCTGTATGTCGTGCTGGGGGCGACCCATCCACATCTCGTCGCGCGCGAGGGCGAGGCCTATCGCGACAGCCTGAAGGCGCTTGCGGCGGAATTGGGCGTGTCCCAGTCGGTCCGCTTCATCGACGGCTTTCTCGATCAGGAATCGCTGCTCGACTACCTTCAGGCAGCCGACATCTACGTCACGCCCTATCTGAACGAAACACAGATCACGAGCGGAACGCTGTCTTACTCGGTCGCGCTCGGCAAGCCGGTCGTTTCCACGCCTTACTGGCATGCTGCCGAATTGCTTGCGGGCGGCGTTGGCGTGCTGGTTCCCTTTGGCGATAGCCGCCGCTTCGCCGAAGAGATCATTACGCTGCTCGACAATCCGGCGCGCATGTCAGAGATGTCCAATCGCGCCTACGGCATCGGCCGGACCATGGTGTGGAGCGCGCTCGCCGAGGCCTATGTCGCGACCTGCGAGGAGGCGGTCCGGCGTCGCCCTGTCCGTATCGGGCGGCCCCGCACGGTCGAACGTGTGGCGGTCAAACCGCTGCTCGACGCCGTCGAGCGCATGAGCGACGCGACGGGTATGATCCAGCACAGCAATTATGCGGTGCCCGACCGTAACCATGGCTATTGCGTCGACGATAATTGCCGCGCGCTCATGCTGATGCACCGCATCGAAGGCGAGGACGAGGCCCGCGCCGACCGGCTCGCCAACGTTTATGGTGCCTTTGTGCAACATGCCTGGAATGGTGAGCTTGGCCGTTTCCGCAATTTCATGGGCTTCGATCGCCAATGGCTGGAAGCTGAAGGCTCGGAGGACAGTTTCGGACGCTCCCTATGGGCGATCGGCGCGACGGCCGCTGAATCGCGTAATCCCAATATGCGCCGCTGGGCGCTCAACCTTTTCGATCAGGTTGCCCCGCATGCCTTCACGCTCGTGTCGCTGCGCACTTGGGCGTTCGCGCTGCTCGGCGCGGACGCGGTGCTCCGCCGCCATCGGGATCATCCGATCGCCTGGAAGCTCGTTCGCGATTTCGGTGCGCGCCTGCTTGCGGAACTACGTGACCAGCGCCGGGACGGTTGGACCTGGTTCGAGCCGGTTCTTGCCTATGACAATGCGCGCTTGCCCGAGGCCCTGCTTCGCGCGGGCGAATTGACGGACGACAAGGACATGATCGCCGAAGGCCTTGCTGCCTTCGAATGGCTCGACCAACGTCAGACCAACAGCGATGGCCAATTCCGCGCGGTGGGGACGGACAGTTTCGGCCGGGCTTACGCAGATCCGCTGCCGTTCGACCAGCAGCCGCTCGAGGCCTGGGCGACCGTTGATGCCGCCTTGTTTGCGCACGGCCTGACCGGCCAGAAGCGCTGGCTGGAAACGGCCTGGCGCGCGCAGGGCTGGTATCTCGGGGACAATGACCTGTCGCTGCCGATCGCGACGCTGGCCGATGGTGGCTGCTACGATGGGCTGATGAGCGACCGCGTCAACCTGAACCAGGGTGCCGAATCGATCCTCGCGTTCCAGTTCGTCTGCGCAGCGATGACCAAAGCGGTGGCTGATATCGGCTCGAAACCGGCGAATGTTCGCAGCGGTATCGCCGGATAGCGTCAAAGCGACGGGCTGCGTCGAATAGGGCTTTATTTGCCGGGCGGGTGCCGGAATAAGGCACAAGGCACTGGTCGTTTCCGGTGCGTAACCTGAACGACCAGCGCCGGGGTATATGCTTGCTTGACGTGATTCATCATCCTCTGCGTTTGACGGCCGATCCGGCCCGGGTCGTGGTGCGCCCTTTTCATATACCGATCGACGCCGGCGTATCTGCCGATCGTCCGGGACGGGTGCGGCGTATCGTCGACGCCGTCCTCGCGCTCGATGAGGAGATGGCGGAAATCGAGCTGGAACTCGTGCTGCGCGATTTCGAGGCGCGCCACTGGCAGACCCGCGCGGTCTTCATCACCCGCTATGCCCAGATCGAGCAGGCGCTGGCGCTCGATGGAGCTCGAATTTCGGAAATGAAGCGCCAGTTGATCGGCGCCTATTTCTGTCACGAATATAGCTATGCCGCCGCAGCGCTGATGAATCCGAGCGTGATTGCGCATCCCGACCAGAGCGGGTTGTCCAAGGGTGCGGTCCGCATCGCGATGTCACTGCGTGCGGTGGGCGAGGGGCATATTTCGTCGGTATCGTTCCGCGAAGGCATTCTTGGTCCCGGCCCGACGGTCGAATTGATGCCGGAGCCGCCGTTCGCCACCGCCGCCGACAGCGCGATCGAAGTCGGCAATGGCGCGATCGAGGTCCATCGCCACGCCGACAGCTCGCTTTCCGGCACCGTCCTGTTCCCGATGACCGCCGCTCAGTCCAAGGGGCTGGAGGATATGCGCCTCGTCGAGTTCACGCATGACGACGGCAGCCGGGAATGGATCGGGACCTATACTGCCTATAACGGCGCGACCATTCGCTCGGAGCTGTTGCGGACGCGGGATTTTCGCACCTTCATATTGGCGCCGATGGGCGGGCCGGCCGCGCGCAATAAGGGAATGGCGCTGTTCCCGCGCAAGGTCGGCGGCGAATATCTGATGATCGGCCGCCAGGATGGTGAGAATGTCTTCCTGATCCGCTCCGACAGGCTGGATTATTGGGGGGAGGGCGAAATGCTGCTCGCGCCCAAATATCCTTGGGAAATGGTCCAGATGGGCAATTGCGGCTCGCCAATCGAGCTGGACGAAGGCTGGCTGCTGTTAACCCACGGCGTCGGCGCGATGCGTAAATATTCGGTGGGCGCGGTCCTGCTCGACAAGGAAGATCCCTCCAAACTGATCGGGCGGATGAGCCAGCCGTTGCTGTCGCCGGCGGACGAAGACCGTGAAGGCTATGTCCCGAATGTGGTCTATAGCTGCGGCGGCATGCGGCACGGCGACCTGATCTTCCTGCCTTATGGCGTGGCCGACAGCTCGGTCGCTTTTGCGTTCGTCTCTATCGCGAGCCTGATCGAAGCCATGCGATAAAAAGATCCCCGCGAGGTTTGACCTCGCGGGGATCGAGAACGGCGCCGCTCACAGGGGGTTTGCGGTCCGTCAGACGATTCAGGCGTGGATCAAGGCCTTGGCCGCAGCAGCGCGCTTGTTCATGGAGCGGGTTGCGAGCTTGGCAACAAGCACTGCGATCCCAGCGGCGAAATAAGCGACCAGAGTGGCTTCGGCATTGACCATCACTGCAACGAGAAGTGCGATCCGCAGATAGAGTGGATTGAAGCCGAATGTATCGCCGAGCGCGTGGCAGATGCCGAACAGGTTGTCGCGGGGGCTTTGGGCGGGGGCGGTCTGGCTGCTCATTTCACGCGTCCATTTTTTGGTGATCGGGCCGATCCCGATCCTGTCGTCATCTGCCTTGCAGGACGCGTGCCAAATACCGCGCAAAGGCTGAACCCGTGTGAAACGACGATAAAGGCGTCTGGTCCACACCAAAAAGTGGCGAAAAGTCCCAACGTCAGGCTGTCCGGAACCGAACATTCGGCGGATGGGGAGGTGTCCGCCGTCGGACGATTCAGCCGAAGAAAGCGACCCAGGTTGTGAAATCGCCGCTTATGTCGGTGAAGCGATGCGCAACGTTCTTTGGGACCCAGGCAAGATCGCCGGCCGCAAATGGCTGCGGCTTGCCCTCGATCTCCAACGTCGCCCGGCCCGCCACGCAGACATAGACCTCGTCGCGATTATGCTCGGTCTGATAATCCGTCCCTCGCGGCGCGAAGATCAGTATTTGCGCGCCGGGCTGGTTGACCAGGCACTCATAAGGTTCGCCCTCAGGCCATTTCGCCGAAGCCGGCCGTGGCAACGGCGCGGTCGCCTCGGCCATCGTCCTGACGAAGGCGTCGCTCATTGCGGCGGCAATGGGGTCACTTGGGTATAGACCACCACCCATTGCCCATTCCGCTTTGCGAACATGTCCGAATAGCGGAAATGCTGTTTGAATGCCTTGCCGTGATCGGTTCCGGTGATCCAGGCGTCACCGCCGACGATCGCCGTGTCGGCGGACGGGCGGATAAACAGTCGATCCTTGATGTCGAACGGCTCGAGATGGGCGTTGGGATCGGTAAAACCGTCGATGAAATCCTTCTTGTCCCCGACCCGCCCCGATCCGTGGATCAGCAGGTAATCGGGCGCGAGCATCCGTTCGAGCACGGCGCGGTCGCCGTGCAATTGCGCGTCGTCGAAGGCCTGGGCCGCGGCACGCACCTCGGCATTGTCCGAAGGCGCCTGCGCGGCGGCGGGGGTGGCGGCGAGCAGGGCAAGGGCCAAGATGTGCTGCGCGTTCATTCCTCGTCCTGTCGGGGCGGAAGGGGCGCCAACGGATCGCTCGTATCAACGACTGTACGGAGCATTATGCTCCATGCCTCGATCGCCTGAGCGAGCTGCGCCGGGTCGATCTTGTCGAGCGTGTCGTCAGCGGTGTGGTGGATGTCAAAATAGCGTGTACCGTCCTGCTCGAGATCGACCACGGGCACGCCTTTCTGCACCATCGGTCCGACATCGGTGCCGCCGTGCGCCGCGCCCTCTTTGGGCTCGACCCCGATCAGGCCGAGCCGGGCGGCAAGCTCATCGCGCAATGCCGATTTCGGCTGCGCGAAGCTCGCACTGAAGGCCCAGACCTTGCCACCGCCAAAATCCGCTTCGGCCGCGAAAGCATGCTTTTCACCGGCATGCGCTTTCGCATAGGCCGCACCGCCAAAGCCGCCTGGCTCTTCCGCGCCAAACCAGACCAGGCGTACGGTACGCTTCGGACGCGGCCCGTCGAGGATCGATTTCGCGGCGGCGGTCGTGATTGCGACGCCGGCACCATCGTCGATCGCGCCCGTGCCCAGATCCCAGCTGTCGAGGTGGCCGCCGATCAGCACAATTCCGGCGGACGGGTCGGTGCCCGGCACCTCGGCGATCACATTGCCCGACTGGTGCGTGCCCGCCATCCGGGGGGTGAGCGTGAGATGGAGCGTGACTGGTTTGCCGCGTGACAGCACGCGCTCAAGCTGCTCGGCGTCCGGAACCGTCAACGCGGCCGCAGGGATCGGCCTGGCGCCCCCTAGCCAATCCGTGACGCCGGTATGCGCGACGCGATGATGATCGGTGCCGATCGAACGGATCAGCATCGCCGCCGCGCCCTTTTTCGAGGCGATGGCGGCACCGCCGAACCGGATCAGGCCGTAGGTGCCGTAGGAGGACCCGTCCTGCGTCGGCATCATGCGATGCCAGACGAACACGATCTTGCCCTTCACCTGCGCGTCGGGCGCGGCCTTGAGCGCCTCGAGGCTTGGGAAGCCGACAACTTCGGCGGTAAGCCCCTGATCGGGGGTTGCGCCGCTATTGCCAAGCGCGGCCAGCACCAGCTTCTGCGGGAAAGGCGAGACAAGCTCCGCACTCTCGGTGCCGCGGATCCACACGGGCATATCGAACGGTTCGACATGAACATTGGCGAAACCCAGCGATTTGAGGCGGGCCACCGCCCAGTCGCGGGCGCGCGCTTCCGCCTCCGTCCCGGCCAGGCGCTGGCCGACCTCGGTGGTCAGGCCCTCGACGATGTCATAACCGAGCCCGGAGGGAGGAGCGGCGAGGGCGGAAGCAGAGAGGAGGGCGGCAGCCAGAGGCAAAAGGGTCAAGCGCATTGCGTATCGCTATCGCGAGGGCGCAGTGATGGAAAGAGCCGGCCAGCCTATTTATTGTCCGCGCTACCGCCACCATATTGGCAGGAACCGGCGCGCCGTCTATCGGCGGTGCCGACCAGTTTTCTCAACATTCCAAAATCCGCGGAGACGCCATCTTATGGCCGTGCAGTATAGCTTCGTCATGAAAGGCCTGACGAAGACCTTCCCGGGCGCGAACAAGCCCGTGCTCAACAATATCCACCTGCAGTTCCTGCCGGGCACGAAGATCGCGATCATCGGCGTCAACGGCGCCGGCAAGTCGACGCTCATGAAGATCATGGCGGGTTTCGACACCGAATATACGGGCGAGGCCTGGGCCGCCGAGGGATATCGGGTCGGCTATCTGCCGCAGGAGCCGCAGCTCGATCCCGACAAGACCGTGCTCGAAAACGTGAAGGACGGCGTCCGTCCGGTCGCGGACATGGTCGATCGCTTCAACGCGATTTCCGCGGAAATGGGCGATCCCAAGGACGACACCGATTTCGATGCCTTGCTGGAAGAGATGGGGCATCTTCAGGAGAAGATCGACGCGGTGGACGGCTGGACGCTCGACAACCAGCTCGAAATCGCGATGGAGGCGTTGCGCTGCCCGCCCGGCGACAGCCCGATCACCAAGCTTTCGGGCGGCGAGAAGCGCCGCGTGGCGCTGACCAAACTGCTGCTCGAAAAGCCCGAAGTATTGCTGCTCGACGAACCGACCAACCATCTGGATGCCGAAAGCGTCGCCTGGCTGGAGCGGCATTTGATCGATTATGCCGGCAACGTCATTCTCGTTACCCATGACCGCTACTTCCTCGATAACGTCGTCGGCTGGGTGCTTGAACTCGACCGTGGTCGCGGCCTGCCGTTCGAAGGCAATTATTCGGCCTGGCTCGAAGGCCGCGCCAAGCGGCTCGAACAGGAAGAGCGCGAGGAGAAGGGCCGTCAGACCGCTATCCAGCAGGAGTTGGCCTGGATCCGGCAAAGCCCCAAGGCGCGCCAGACCAAGTCGAAAGCGCGCATCAGGGCCTTCGACGAACTGGTTGAAAAACAGAATGATCGTCGTCCGGATTCGGCGCAGATTCTGATCCAGATTCCTGAGCGCCTCGGCAATAAGGTGATCGAAGCCAAAGGCCTGACGAAGTCCTATGGCGACAAGAAATTGTTCAACGATCTGTCGTTCACCTTGCCGCCGGGCGGTATCGTCGGCGTGATCGGGCCGAACGGCGCGGGTAAGACCACCCTGTTCCGGATGATCACCGGCCAGGAGAAGCCCGACGCGGGCGAGATCGATGTCGGGCCGACGGTGAAGCTGGGTTATGTCGACCAGAGCCGCGATCATCTCGACGCGAACAAGAACGTCTGGGAAGAGATTTCGGACGGGCTCGATCGCTTCACCTTCGGCAAGCATGACGTCGCGACCCGCGCTTACGTGGGCGCGTTCAACTTCAAGGGCCCCGACCAGCAAAAGCGCGTCGGCCAGCTTTCGGGCGGTGAACGCAACCGCGTCCACATGGCCAAGATGCTGAAGGAGGGCGGCAACGTGCTGCTGCTCGACGAACCGACCAACGATCTCGACGTCGAAACCCTGCGTGCACTTGAGGAAGCGCTGGAGAATTTCGCGGGCTGCGCGGTGGTGATCAGCCACGACCGTTTCTTTCTCGACCGTCTCGCGACGCATATCCTGGCGTTCGAAGGCGACGGCCATGTCGAATGGTTCGAAGGCAATTTCGAATCCTACGAAGAGGATAAGCGCCGTCGCCTGGGCGACGCGGCCGACAGGCCGGGCGCAGGGGCCTATAAGAAGCTGACGCGGTAAGGCGCCGGGGTCCACTCCGATGGCGATCGAAACCCTGTCGGAGTGGCTTGAGGCCGAAGGGCTTGTCCCGACCGAGGGCCCCGGTTCGATCGCCGATGCCGACCGGGTGCGCGCGATCCTTATTGATGCGGCCCGCCGCGGCGAGGCGGTGAGCTATTCGCAGCTGTTGGCCGAGCTCGGCCAACGCTTCACGCGACCCAAGATGCGCGCGGTCTGCAAGACGTTGGATGCGATCGACGAACGCGCCAAGGCTGCAGGCGAGCCCGAGCTTGCGGTGCTGGTCGTGCGCGAATCCGACAGGTTGCCGGGGCAAGGCTGGTGGGTAGGTGCTGCCGCGTCGCGACGTTACGAAGGGGCATGGACGGGGCCAGAGGCCGAGGCTTTCGTCCGCGCAATCCAGCAGCGCGTCTTTGATTTCTGGCGGGTAGGAATCCGACCGAGGCCAGCCTAGGGCAAGAGCGAATCCGGGACCGTGGGATAGGCGTCGAGGACGTCGCCCAACGCCTCCCTCAGGGGGCCGAGCCACGGTTCGAACCGACGCCATTGATCGAGCCCGCTCGTGAAGATCGGCTGGCGTACCTGTTCCGCGCTGGGGGTTCGCACCGCGCGCTCCGTTCGATGGAAGTCGAGGCAGGCGGGTTCGAATTCCAGCCCGAGATAGTCGAAAAGGCGCCGGGTCTCGCGTTCGGTATCGCCGACCAGATCCTCGTAGAAAACGCGATGGACATGGCCGGGCAATCGGTCGTCCCACAAAGCCATGAAGCCGGCATAGGTACGGTAATATCTGCCGATGTCGCGCAGATCGTAGCTGAAATCGTGGCCGCGCGCGAAATGCTGCTTGAAACAGGACCAGCCACAGGAAAGGGGATGGCGCCTGATATCGACGATCTTCGCATGGGGAAGGATCGTACGAATCAATCCTATATGCATGAAATTGACAGGCAACTTATCGACGAAGAACGGGCGGTCGGTCTTGCGCTGGATATGCGTTGACCGGAGATAATCCTGCCCCAGCGCGCTAAGCTGTTCCGGGGGCACATGGGCGATCATTTCCGGGTAACGGCCACCGGGCAAATCGAGCCGTCGCACAGTTCTTAGCAGGTCGTTGAGCTCCATTGTCCCTTCGACGCGACTATGGCTCGCCAATATCTGTTCGATCAGTGTCGAGCCTGACCGGGGCAATCCGACGACGAAGATGGGATCGGGCGCGGAATCGCCCGCTCCGGCCCGCTCCGCAAAGAAAGCGGGGATATAAAGACGTACGGCCCGGTGCAGCTGATCGTCGATCTGGGCGTGGTTGTACCGCACCGTCGCCCGGCGCAACCGATTGCCCTCGGCATAATGCATGAACGACGCGGGATAGTCGGCCTCATCCTCCAACGCTTTGCCCAGCGCGAACTCGATCTGCCACCGATCGGCAGGCGCGAGATCGGGCAAGGCAAGCAGGGACTGCATCTGCGCACTATCTTCCGGCGGAAAGCGGAAGATCTTGGCGTTGGCAAGCGACCACCAGGCTTCGCCATTGCGTGGGTCCCGCGCCACGCTTTCCCGATAGGCGAGGATGCTTTCCTGCGAACGGCCGACGGTTTGCAGCACATTGCCCAGCATTACCCGGACCTGCGCATCCTCAGGCCGCAGACTCAGCATCTGGCGGAAGAGCGCGATAGCGCCTTCATAGTCGCCTGCGCGATCGAGCAAACCAGCCTTGAGGTTGAGGTAGCCGAGATGTTCGGGCTGGCGGGATAATCGTTGGTCAAGCTCCGCCACAGCAGCATCGAACGGTGCCTGGAACAAGGCGTCGCGCAACAGATCACGCGCGCCATCGAAGTCGGGAGCGAGCTCGACCACACGGATCAGCATCCGCACCGCATCGAGCGGACGGCCCATCCGCATCGCGACATCCGCCATGATCCTGAGCGCGGCGATATCGTCGGGCTCGGCCTGCAGCCTGTCACGCAGCAAGGGATAGGCATCGGCCAGCCGGTTGGCGCCCGCCGCCTGCGCTGCCCTGGCCAGCTCGAGATCGTGGGCCGATTCCTGCAGCGCGCGCAGATGCGCGGCGCCGCCCAGATCGGGCCTCCCCAGTGCATGCAAGCTCTGGCCAAGCCCGCGCCACGCTGCGGCGATATCGGGCGCGATCTCGGTCGCGCGCTGAAAGGCGGTGCGGGCCTCGACAGGCTTGTCCGCGCGCAGCGCGGCTTTGCCCGCCGCGAGCAATTGCGCCAATTCCGGGTTGACCACACTCACCGGGTGATCAAGGCGTTTGCGAGGCCGGCTGTCAATCGCTCGATCCAGGCATCATCGGGCATGTGAGGAGATGCGGATTTGGGATATGGGTGGCGTCTGATCGAGACAGTCAACGGTTGAACGGCATCAGGTGACGACGCGACAGAACAGGGGCCAACGGGAGGCCGCGCAACTATGATGCTTTGGATGATGGCGGCAAGCCTGGCGTCGAGCCCGGACCTCGGCATGGCGGCCGGGCGCTGCCGCGAATCCGAGACCGGGCCGGCTTTCCTCGTGGAGGTAACCGGCCTCAAGGACCGCGCCGGGCGTCTCAAGCTGGAGCTATATCCTGCGACCGATGCGGATTTCCTGGCCGACGACAACGTTCTGATCTCGGCGGGCAAGCCGTTTGCCCGGGTGGAAGCGCCGATAGCGCGGGACGGGGAGGTGCAGCTTTGCATTCGTGCCCCACATGCGGGGCGCTACGCATTGTCGTTACTCCACGATCGTAATTCGGACCGCAAATTCGAGCTTTCGAGCGACGGAATCGGTTTTTCCAACAACCCGAAGCTGGGCTGGTCCAAGCCTGGCGCCAGTCACGTGGCGGTGGATGTCGGCGACGCTCCGCGACGGATCACGATCGTGATGAACTATCGTCACGGGCTCAGCATGCGCCCGGAAAAATAGAGCGTCGAAGCGCTCATCAGGAATTGGCGCGCCCGGCAGGATTCGAACCTGCGACCACAGGCTTAGAAGGCATGTGCTCTATCCAGCTGAGCTACGGGCGCCCACGTGTCGCGTTAGCGTGGATTGCATGGGCTGCAAACCGCGATAGTCTGTGCCGATGAGCAGGGCAGGGGACGGTCGGCCGGTCGCGGTTGGGGCGGAGGCGCTCAAGGGGCGGCATTTCCGCTATTTCGATTTCATGATGGCGGCGTTCGTCACCATCCTGTTGCTGTCCAACATCATCGGCGCGGGCAAACGCGCGGTGATCGACTTGCCACTGATCGGGCCATGGCCGTTTGGGGCGGGCATACTCTTCTTCCCGGTATCCTACGTGCTCGGCGACGTTTTGACCGAGGTTTATGGCTATGGCCGCGCGCGGCGCTGCGTGTGGGCAGGTTTCGCCGCCTTGCTGTTCATGGTCTTCATGAGCGTGGTCGTGGTCGCGCTGCCGCCCGATGCGGGCTGGACGGGGCAGGCGGCCTACGAGGCGGTGTTCGGTCAGGCTTGGCGAATCGCACTGGCCTCGCTCTGCGCCTTCTGGGCAGGCGAGTTCGCGAACAGCTTCGTGCTCGCCAAGATGAAGATCATGACCCAGGGTCGCTGGCTGTGGACGCGCACGATCGGCTCGACCATCGTCGGCGAGGGTGTCGACAGTCTGATCTTCTATCCAATGGCGTTTCTCGGTGCGGCCGGCTGGACGCCGCATCAAGTGCTGATCGTGCTCGGCACGCAATGGGTTCTCAAGGTGTCGTGGGAGGTGATCCTGACCCCGGTTACTTATGCGGTGGTTGGATTCCTCAAGCGGCGCGAGGGCGTCGACGTGTTCGACGAAGGGACCAACTTTTCGCCATTCCACACGCGCGTTTAATTTTATTCGCCTAGGCGATCGGCGGAGGCTGGCGCTCTTCCCTGGGCAGGCCTGGATCAAGCTGCGCCCAATGGGGCGCCGAAGCGGTCCAGATCAGCGAGCGGGGGCCGAGTCCTTCGAGATCGTCGAAGACGCCGATGCGGACGCCGATCAGATGGCGACGGACGTGGGACTGGGCCAGCAGCGGCGTTCCACAATTGGGGCAGAAGCCACGCGCCAACCCGTTGCCGCTATCCGCCAGCAGGTCGTGCCAGCGCACTTCGCCCTCCACCACAACGTCTTCTGTGCGAAAGAAAGCATTGTGAGTCGGGCCGCCGGCGGCGAGTTTCTGGCAATCGCGACACCAGCAAGCTCGCGTCGTAAGCGGATCGGCCGAGGTCGTGATCCGGACGGCACCGCACTGGCAGGAACCGGTCAAACTCATGCGACGGCTTCAAGCAGGCCTTCGAACAATTTGCGGCCATCCGCGCCGCCATGTTCCGCGCCGATCATGCGCTCGGGATGAGGCATCATGCCGAGTACGTTGCCCGCCTGGTTGATGATGCCCGCGATATTGCGCGCCGAACCGTTGACCGCCTCGGCATAACGGAAGGCAACGCGGCCTTCGCCTTCGAGCCGATCGAGCGTCTCCGCATCCGCAGTATAATTGCCGTCATGATGCGCGACCGGAATCGTGATCGTCTCGCCCGCATCATAGCGGCTGGTGAAAATCGACTGGCTGTTCTCGACCGTCAGCGCGACCGGGCGGCAGACGAAGGAAAGGCCGGCGTTGCGCATCAGAGCGCCGGGCAGCAGCCCCGCCTCGGTCAACACCTGAAAGCCGTTGCAAATGCCGAGTACCGGAACGCCGCGCCCGGCCGCCCTGGCCACGGCCTGCATCACCGGCGACCGCGCCGCCATCGCCCCCGAGCGCAAATAGTCGCCGTAGGAGAAGCCGCCCGGAACCGCGATCAGGTCGGTGCCTTCCGGCAATTCGGTCTCACGGTGCCACAGCATCGTCGGTGCGCGGCCGGTGACCTCTTCGATCGCCACGGCAAGGTCGCGGTCGCAATTGGAACCGGGAAACACGATCACCGCGGATTTCATGGGCTTAGCCTCGCTCGATGCGATAATTTTCGATGACGGTGTTGGCGAGGAGCTTGCGGCACATCGCCTCCAAGTCTGCATCCGTCACGCCGTCGGCATGCTCGATTTCGATGAACTTCCCCTGGCGGACATCGTGCACGCCCGAGAAGCCGAGGCCCTCGAGCGCGTGATGGATGGCTTTGCCCTGAGGATCGAGAACGCCGTTTTTGAGCGTAACATAGATGCGCGTCTTCATGGCTAGCCCTTGGTCGATTGAGGTTGAAACCTCAATCGTGAATCAAGGGCTCAACCAAAAATATGAGCCTGATTCACGCTGGTGGCGAAAGCGCTGGGCGCTTTCGCGCCAACGATCAGGCTTAGCGCCCCTCCACGACCTCGCGCGCCTGGTCAAGACGCGTCGCATAATTATCGATCACTTTCGCGGTTCGGCCCGCATAAAGATTGGCATCGTCGAAACGACGATCCTCGATCGCCTCGCGCACGCCCGGCAGTGTCTTGGCGCCGTAGCCGGTCAGGCGGCCGGGCGCGTAGACCAGGTTCTTGTACCAGGGCCGACCGGGCAGGCCGCGATCGTCGAGCAGGAGCTGATCGATGTCGCGCAGCAGCGCGTTAAGCTTCGCGCGGTGCACGGGGTCGAGCTTCGCACCCTTGTCGGCAAAAGCGCCGTCGAACTGAGTCGCGGCCCTCTTGAGACGATCGACCGCGTCCGACAGCGCGGCGAGTTCGATATGCGGGGTCGAGGCTTCGGGCGCCGGGGCGCCGACCGGCTTGGACGGGTCGCTCGCCAGGCCGAAGGCGCCGTCCTTGATCAGCGCCTCGCGCTTGCGATCCTGATCGCGCCGCTCGTCGGCAAGCTTGGTGACCTCGTCGAGATAGGTTGCGACCGTGTCGGCGAAATCGCCGAAACGCATCGGCGGCGTGTCCGCATCGGCGAGGCGGAGCACCAGGCGGCCCGCGGTCTTCGACAGGGCCGCGCCATATTTCAGGCCGGGATCGTCGAACGTCGTGAAATGGTGGAAGCTGTCGTACAGCGAGTGATAGACGCCGCCGCTCGCTTCCTCGCCGCCATACCCCAGATCGAGCGCAGGCAGGCCGAGATGCTGGAGGTAAGCGGAATAGTCCGAACCTGAGCCGAGCGCGTCGATCGGCAGGTCGCCGCCATTTTCCGCTGCTTTCAGTTCATGCGGATCGGTGTGCCCGCCCGAAAAGGCGCCGACGCGGATTGCCGCGCGGGCACGCGCGGAAACGGTCGTACCGGTTTCCGGGTCGCTCACGTCGGCCATCACCTGATTGACCAGATGCTGGAAATCGTGGCTGCCGCCCGCGCCGAGATAGCCGCGGCCGTTGCTGTCCGAATTGATGTAGATGATCGCCTTGCGCTTTAGTTCGTCGGCATGTTGCTCGGCCCATTCGGTCGATCCGAGCAAAGCGGGCTCCTCGCCATCCCAGCTCGCGTAGACGATCGTGCGTTGCGGGCGCCAACCCTGTTTGAGCAGGCCGCCGATCGCCTTCATCTCCGACATCATCGCGACATTGCCCGAGAGCGGGTCCGATGCGCCCATCACCCAGCCGTCGTGGTGATTGCCGCGTATGACCCATTGGTCGGGCAGGGTCGCCCCCTTGATCGTCGCGATCACGTCGTAAATCGGCTTCAGCGACCAGTCCGACTTGACCGCGAGGTGGACCTTGGTCTGCCCGTCGCCGCCGGTATGATAAGTGAAGGGGAGCGATCCCTGCCAGCCGCCCGGCACGGTCGGCCCGCCGAGCCGCGACAGCAATTTCGACGCATCGGCGTAGGACATGGGCAGTACGGGGATCTTCAGGACGGTCTTCGCATCCTCACGCGTCAGCCGTTTCGCGTCGGCAGTCGCGCCGATCCCGGGGGTGAGCGGATCACCGGGATAGACCGGCATGTCCATCACCGATCCGCGCTGCACGCCGAAAGGTGGCCGCATCCCACCCTTCGGATAGACGTCGTCCCGGGCATAACCATCCTGAGCCGGGTCCGAATAGATGATGCAGCCCGCCGCTCCATGCCATTGCGCGAGCAGCGGCTTCAGGCCGCGCCAGCCCACGCCGTAGCGTGCGATCACGATCCTGCCCTTCACGTCGATCCCGCGGCGTTCGAGCGCCTTGTAATCCTCGGGCATGCCGAAATTGACGTAGACCAGGTCGGCGGTGACGTCGCCGTCGCCCTGATAGGCGACATAAGGCGGCAATGCGCCGGCGGTGTTGGCCGACGTATCATCACCAGGCACGGCAGGCTCCTGTCCGCCGAGCGCGACATGTTCGGGCGCGATCAATTCGACAATTGTCGAGATCGGGGTGGGGTAGAGGACCTGGAAGGTTTCGATATGCGCATCCCAGCCCCAGGATTTGAACAGACCGAGCATGTAGTCGGCATTGGCCTTGTCATGCGGCGAGCCGACATGATTGGGCGCGGACGACATCGCCTTCAGCCATTCGATCTGGTCGGCTGAGCTCACACCTGCGTCGAACGCGGCCTCGACCGTTTTCTGGTCCATCACTTTGGCCTGAATGCCGAAGCTCAAAGCAAGCGCGGCTACGCCGCCGAACAAGGTGCGCGGAATCGTCATGATGGTCCCCTTCCAGATGAAGGAGAGCCTGCGTCAGCGCCTCGCGCCTTGCAACCGGCTGCGCAACGAATGGTCATGGAAGCGCGATTTGCGCCAGGATCGCGCGTTCTGCGGCCGCTGCAGCGCGCGTCAGGCCGGCAAGTCGCGCCATGACCGGGCCGGGTCAGCGCCCCGACACATGGAAATGTTCCTGCCATGGGGTGACGCTTGGCGATCCGCTCGCTAAGGGGCTCCGCATCATAGCCTAAGGAAGCCGCCTCCGCCCATGCCGACGCTCGTCCTCATCCGCCATGGCCAGTCCGCGTGGAATCTCGAGAACCGCTTCACCGGCTGGTGGGACGTGAATCTGACCGACCTGGGGATCGAGGAAGCGCGCAGCGCGGGCGAATTGATGGCGGCCAAGGGGCTCGATTTCGACCTCTGTTTCACCAGTTTGCAGACGCGCGCGATCAAGACGCTCAATCTCGCGCTCGAAGCGATGGGCCGGCTGTGGCTGCCGGTCGAGAAGGACTGGCGCCTGAACGAGCGCCATTATGGCGCGCTGACAGGTCTCAACAAGGCGGAGACCGCGGCGAAACATGGCGAGGATCAGGTCAAGATCTGGCGCCGCTCGTTCGACATTCCGCCGCCGCCGCAGGAAGCGGGCGACGAATTCGATCTGGCCAGCGACCGTCGCTATGCCGGTATCGCCGTCCCCAATACGGAGAGCCTCAAGGACACGATCGCGCGTGTTCTGCCTTATTGGGAGCGGAGGATCGCGCCCGAGCTGAAGACGGGCAAGCGCGTCGTCATTTCCGCGCACGGCAATTCGCTTCGGGCGCTCGTCAAGCATCTCTCACACATCTCCGACGAGGAGATTGCGAGCCTCGAAATCCCGACCGGGCAGCCGATCGTCTATCATCTCGACGACGATCTTGTGGCGACCGACCGCTATTATCTGAGCGAGCGCTAGGATGACTCAGCCCCTCGTCGGTATCATCATGGGCAGTCGTTCGGACTGGGCGACGATGCAGCATGCGGCGCAGACGCTCGACGCACTCGGTGTCGCGCATGAGAGCAAGGTCGTCTCCGCGCACCGCACGCCCCAGCGCCTGTACAATTATGCGCAAGGCGCGGCGGGCAGGGGCCTCAAGGTGCTGATCGCGGGCGCGGGTGGTGCAGCGCACCTGCCAGGCATGGCGGCGTCGATGACCACTCTTCCCGTGCTTGGGGTTCCGGTCCAGTCGGCCGCACTGTCCGGGCTCGATAGCCTGCTTTCGATCGTGCAGATGCCGGGCGGCGTGCCGGTCGGTACGCTTGCGATCGGCAAGGCAGGAGCGATCAACGCCGGCCTGTTGGCCGCGCAGATATTGGCGTTGTCCGATCCGGCCCTGGCGGAGCGCGTAGCCGATTGGCGTCAGCGCCAGACCGATGCGGTGGATGAAGCGCCCGAATGAGCATCATGCCCGGTTCGACGATCGGTATCCTTGGCGGCGGCCAGCTTGGCCGCATGCTGGCGATCGCCGCCGCCAATATCGGTTACCGGACGCATATCTATGCGCCCGGAACCAGCGGCCCCGCGAGCGAGGTCTCGGCGCGCTGGACGCATGGTTCCTATGACGACAAGGCCGCGGTTGCCGCCTTTGCCGCGCAGGTCGACGTCGTCACCTACGAATTCGAAAATGTCGACGTGGCGGCGCTGCGCGGCCTGCGCGGCGTGCATCCTTCGATCAAGGCGCTCGAAGTCGCGCAGGACCGCGTCGCCGAAAAGAGCTTCGTCGAGGCGGTCGGCGGACGACCCGCGCCTTTCTGGCCGATCGACAGCCTCAAGGATCTCAAGGACGCCTGCAAGATGGTGGGTGCCCCCGCCATCCTGAAGACGCGCCGCTTCGGCTATGACGGCAAGGGCCAGGCGCGGATCAGCGAAGCCGCGCGGGCCGTGGCTGCGTGGAGCCTGATCGGCAAGCAGCCGGCAGTCCTGGAGAAGATGATCGACTTCAAGGCCGAATTCTCGATCCTGCTCGCGCGCGGAATGGACGGAACGGTGGTGCATTGGGATGCGATCACCAATGTCCACAAGGACGGTATCCTCGACGTTTCAACCGTGCCGCCGACCGGAATTGTCGCCGCCCAGGCAGCCGAAGCCGCTGCGCTGGCCGAGCGGATCGCGGGCGCGCTTGATTATGTCGGCGTGCTGGCCTGCGAATTTTTTGCGAGTGCCGACGGCCCTATTTTCAACGAGATGGCGCCACGCGTTCACAATTCGGGTCACTGGACGATCGAAGGCGCGGTGACCTCGCAATTCGAAAATCACATCCGCGCCATCTGCGGCCTGCCGCTTGGCTCGACCGCGCTCGTTGGCAAGCGCGCCGAGATGCGCAATCTGATCGGCAGTGAAATCGAGAGCTGGCCGCACATATTGGGTGACCCCCGGGCGCATTTGCATCTTTACGGCAAGACGGCGGTCAAGCCGGGCCGCAAGATGGGGCATGTAACGCGGGTGGGTTGAACCTCCGTCATGCCAGCGGACGCTGGCATCCATCTCGCACCGTTCCGCCAACACCACAGTCGGGAGATGGACCCCAGTTTCGCTGGAGTGACGGCTAATAGTTGGGGCTACTGGACGACCGGCAGCGCGATGTAGCTTTCGTTGGGGCCCGCCACCGTCACTTTCTGCGTCGCGACCACATAATCTGCGGGTTTGGCGAAGAAGATGTTGGGCACGAAAGTCTGCGGGTTGCGGTCGTAGAGCGGGAACCAGCTCGACTGGATCTGCACCATGATGCGGTGGCCGGGCAGGAAGACATGGTTCACCTGTGGCAGGCCAAAGCTGTAATCGAGCGGCAGGTTGGGCGCGAGCGGCCTAGGATCGCTCAGCGACTCCCGATAGCGGCCGCGGAAGATGTCCATCGCCACGGCGAACTCATAGCCGCCCATCGCGCGATTGGTCGGCACCTGATCGGGATAGACGTCGATCAGCTTGATCACCCAGTCGCTGTCGGTGCCGCTGGTCGAAGCGTTCAAATGTACGACGGGCTGGCCGCTCACCGTCACCGGCGCGGTCAATATGTCTGACGTGAAGGTCAACACATCCGGGCGAGCTGAGGGGTTGCGCTGGTCGGTGGTGAGCCAGGCCCTCCAGTGATCGTCGTCATAACCGACCGGTCTGACCGGCCGCGGCACGAACGTGACCGGATGCGCGGGGTCGGAGATGTAATCCGCGGTCGCAGGCGCGCCTGACGCCGGATCGAAACCCAGCCCCATGCCCGGCTTGAGATAAAGCTTTTCGTTGGCAGGCGCAGTCGGCCAGCCGTTGAGCCGCTGCCACAGGTTGGTACCCGACTGGAAGGCGGTGACCGGCGCCACGTCCATCGGCGTGCCCTTGAGATAATGAGCGAGGAAGGGGGCGAGCACATGCCAGCGCCAATATTTGGCGGCATCCTGATCCCACCAGATCTGGCCGGTGCGGTTGCCATCGTCGATCTCCTGGCCATGATACCAGGGGCCGTAGGTCATGTAGACCATGTCGCCATTGGCATCCTTGGGCTTGAGCAGCTTGTAGACCGCGGGAGCGCCGTAAATATCCTCCTGATCCCACAGGCTGGCGACCAGCATCACCGGCACCTTGAGCGGCTGGGCGGCGATGATGCGGTCCATCGCCTGGCTCTGCCAGAATTGGTCGTAGGCCGGGTGCTCGGTCAGCTTTTTCCAGAAACCGATTTGGTCCATTCCATGGATGCGTCCCAACTCGCCTGCCGACCCTGCGCGCAGGAAATCGTCATAGATGTCGGCGCTGTTCCACCAGAATTTGGCGATTGCCGGCTGATCGCGCGTGCCGACCTGTTCCCAGATATAATCGATGTTCATCTGGCGGAATGCGCCATTGTGGAACCAGTCGTCGCCGCGCCAGCCATCCACCATCGGGTTCATCGGCACCGATACCTTGAGCGCCGGATGCGGATTGACCAAAGCCATCAGCGGCTCGAACCCGTCATAGGAAATGCCGAGCGTGCCGACTTTCCCGTTCGACTGGGGCAGGTTCTTCACCAGCCAGTCGATCGTGTCGTAGGTGTCGGTCGCGTCGTCCACGTTCGTGGGGTTGAGGCCGCCGCCCGCCAGCGGCCGGTTCATCACATAGGTGCCTTCGGAATGATATTTGCCGCGGACATCCTCGATCACCCGAATATAGCCGCCCGCGACGATGATATCGGCGGCATTGTCATACCCATCCAGCGCCGCGATCATGTGTCCGCTCTGCACGTTCCCGGTCAGCGCTTCGGCATCGTAGGGCGTGCGCGTCAGCAGAATCGGCGCATCCCTGGCTCCCTTCGGAATCAGAATGACGGCATGGAGCCTGGCCCCGTCGCGCATCGGGATGTCGACCAGGCGGCGGTCATAATCCCAGCTTTCCATCGGCGTGACGAGCTTTGCGGGCACTTCATTGTAGGCGGGCGGGGCGGCCAATGCTCCGCCGGCCAATATGGTCTCCGCCGCAAGACACATTGCCGCCCGGATCATGCACACCCCCATCATGGATGGCGACACTATCCGCCCGCGTAACGAGCCTGTCTAGGCGCGCAGACCCTTGATCACAAAAGTGCCAAAAATGCCGGCCTTGACCTTGCCTTCCAGCGTATCGCCATCGACCACGGCCTTGCAGGCGAGCGTGATCGGCATCGGCTTGGAAATCTCCATCGTCCAGGCGAGCGCGTTGCCGTCCACCAGGCCTTCGGGAATGTCCCTGCTGCCGATGCTGCCCTCGGCCGATCCGCTGAAGCGATCGCCATCGCTGATCACCGTCAGGACGAATTCCTGTTCGCCCATTGGGCTGTCCACGGTGCAGTTCCACTTGCCGTCAACGTCGGCCATACCAATCTCCTGTTCCGCGGCGGCCTTCGCGGGTCGGGAAACAAAGATCAAGCGGTGGGTTGTGTTGCCAAAAAGACACACCATATCGCGGCGGGAAAAGGGAGTGCCATGAATTTCGAAAAGTTCACCGATCGCGCCAAAGGTTTCCTCCAGGCGGCGCAGACGGTTGCCGTTCGCAACAGCCATCAGCAGATCGCCCCCGAGCATCTTTTGAAGGCCCTGCTCGAAGACGAGCAGGGCATGGCATCGGGCTTGATCGCCAAAGCCGGGGGCGACGCGAAGAAGGCGCAAAGCGAAGTCGATCTGGCGCTATCCAAAATCCCCGCCGTGTCGGGCGGCGGTGCGCAGCAGACGCCGGGCCTGAACAACGACCTTGTACGCGTGCTCGATCAGGCCGAGCAGATCGCGCAGAAAGCGGGCGATAGCTACGTCACGGTCGAGCGGCTTCTGGTCGCGCTGGCGCTCGCGCTCAACACCGCCGCGGGCAAGGCGCTGCAGGCGGCGAATGCGAAGGCGGAGGCGCTGAACGCGGCGATCAACGAGTTGCGTGGCGGGCGTAGTGCCGACACGGCCTCCGCCGAGGACCGTTACGACGCGCTCAAGAAGTTCGCGCGCGATCTCACGGCCGCCGCGCGTGAAGGCAAGCTCGATCCCGTAATCGGCCGCGACGAGGAAATCCGCCGGACGATCCAGATCCTGGCACGGCGCACCAAGAACAACCCGGTGCTGATCGGCGAGCCCGGCACCGGCAAGACCGCCATCGCGGAGGGTCTAGCCTTGCGCATCGCCAATGGCGACGTGCCCGACGGCCTCAAGGACCGCAAATTGATGGCGCTCGACATGGGCAGCCTGATCGCTGGCGCTAAATATCGCGGCGAGTTCGAGGAGCGGCTGAAGGGCGTGCTCGACGAGGTGAAGGGCGCCGAGGGCGACATCATCCTGTTCATCGACGAAATGCACACGCTCGTTGGCGCGGGGAAGAGTGAAGGCGCGATGGACGCCGGCAACCTGCTCAAGCCCGCTTTGGCGCGCGGCGAATTGCATTGCATCGGCGCGACCACTCTCGACGAATATCGGAAGTATGTGGAGAAGGATCCCGCGCTGCAGCGGCGTTTCCAGCCGGTCTTCGTCGGCGAACCCACGGTCGAGGATACGATCTCGATCCTGCGCGGGTTGAAGGAGAAATATGAGCTCCACCACGGCGTGCGCATTGCCGATGGTGCGCTCGTCGCGGCGGCGACGCTCTCCAACCGTTACATCACCGACCGCTTCCTGCCCGACAAGGCCATCGATCTGATGGACGAGGCCGCGTCGCGGCTGCGCATGGAGGTGGAGAGCAAGCCAGAGGAGATCGAAAGCCTTGATCGCCGCATCATCCGCCTCAAGATCGAGCGCGAGGCCTTGTCCAAGGAAACCGACACGGCGTCCAAGGATCGTCTCCAGACTCTCGAACGCGACCTTGCCGATCTCGAAGAGCAATCGGCGGCGCTGACCACCCGCTGGCAGGCCGAGAAGGAAAAGATCAACGCCGAGACGACCATCAAAGCCCAGCTCGACGCGGCGCGGACCGCGCTCGATCAGGCGCAACGTTCGGGCGATCTCGCCAAGGCGGGTGAGCTTTCCTACGGCACCATTCCCGGTCTCGAAAAGCAACTGGCGGATGCCCAAGGCGCGGCCAAGGGCGCGATGGTGCGCGAGGAGGTTACCGCCGAGGATATCGCCGGCGTGGTCGCGCGCTGGACCGGCATTCCGGTCGAACGTATGCTCCAGGGCGAGCGCGAGAAGCTGATGCGCATGGAAGAGGTTATCGGCTCCAGGGTTATCGGCCAGGCCGATGCGGTTGCCGCCGTCAGCCGCGCGGTGCGCCGGGCGCGGGCCGGCTTGCAGGACCCCAATCGTCCTTTGGGCTCATTCCTGTTCCTCGGCCCGACGGGTGTCGGCAAGACCGAGCTGACCAAGGCGCTGGCGGGCTTCCTGTTCGACGACGACAGCGCGATGGTCCGCATCGACATGTCCGAATTCATGGAAAAGCATGCGGTTGCCCGACTGATCGGCGCGCCTCCGGGCTATGTCGGTTATGAGGAAGGCGGCGTGCTGACCGAAGCGGTCCGGCGCCGGCCTTATCAGGTCGTGCTGTTCGACGAGGTCGAGAAGGCGCATGCGGATGTGTTCAACATCCTGCTGCAGGTGCTCGACGACGGGCGGCTGACGGATGGGCAGGGGCGGACGGTGGATTTCACCAACACGCTCATCATCCTGACCTCCAATCTGGGCTCGCAATATCTCGCCAACCTGCCCGACGACGCGTCCACCGAAAGCGTCGAACCGCAGGTGATGGAGGTGGTGCGCGCGCATTTCCGGCCCGAATTCCTCAACCGCCTGGACGAGATCATCCTCTTCCACCGGCTGGGACAGAGCCACATGGGCCCGATCGTCGATATCCAGGTTGGCCGCGTCCAGAAATTGCTGGCCGACCGCAAAGTGATGCTGGACCTGACCCCTGCCGCGCGCGAGTGGCTCGGCCGTGTCGGCTACGATCCCGTCTATGGCGCGCGGCCGTTGAAGCGCGCCGTGCAGAAATATCTGCAGGACCCGCTCGCCGAGGCGATCCTGCGCGGCGAGGTGCCGGATGGATCGACCGTCATTGTCGATGATGCCGACGGCAAGCTCGCGTTGAGTGTAGGCTGAAACGAAACCCCCCTCCCTTCCGAAGGGAGGGGGAATGGTCAGTCCGCCAATCCGAACAGCGTCTCGACATTTGTCTCGAACGCGCGGGCGAGCTTGAGCGCCAGCACGGTCGACGGCACGAACACGCCATTCTCGATCGTGTTGATCGTCTTGCGGCTGACCCCGATCCGATCGGCCAACTCCGCCTGCGTCCAGCCGCGTTCGGCACGGGCGTCGCGCAAGCGGACGATCAGCGCTTCGCTCATTCCTCGAGCGCCTTCATCTCAAGTGTGGCGAAGCGCACCAGCGCCATTGCGACCGAATAGGTGATCACCGCGCGCGCAACTTCGGGCCCGCCGATCGACAGCTTGTAGCTCAGCACCCAGGTAACGCCGCATGCCAGCAACGCTCCCCAGAAACCGAACGCCAGGGAGCGGCGGCCATGCTCGATCGTGCTCTCGTCATAAAGCGCAGCCCGCATCGCTGACGCGCGGACCAGGCCTCCGCCGGCGAACAGGAGGAACGCGAGGATCATGGCTATCCACATGACCTCGGACGCAAAGGTGAAGCCGCCATTCGCATAACCGTGGATGGCGCCGATATCGTGCATGGCGGTAGTCAGCAGCACGCCCGCCATCAACCGGGCGCCCCAGGCACGCCGCCTTGCGACGCGCTCGACCTGAACTTGATCAATCATCTCACCCTCCCGTGTAACTTTCAGGTTACAAGTAACCTGTGGGTTACACGGATGCAAGGGGTTTCCTTGCGCCGTCAGCTTGCTAAGGCTTCCGCATGACTGGCGCGCCCCCCGACCAGCCTTATTCCGGCCGCTTCGCGGATCGCGAGCATCGCTTCACCGTCCGTGTCTATTATGAGGATACGGACGCCGGCGGCGTCGTCTATCATGCGAATTTCCTGCGTTTTTTCGAACGCGCGCGGACCGACATGCTTATCCTGTGCGGGATCGACATCGCCGCTGCCCAATATGGCGGCGAGGGCGCCTATGTCGTGGCGGCGGCCGAACTCAAATATCTGCGGCCGGCCCGGCTTGGCGAGATACTGACGATCGTCAGCACGGTCGAACAAGTTCGCCAGGCGGCATGCGTCATTCAGCAGAGAGTCATGCGGGATGATGAGCTAGTGGTCGAAGGCAGGATCACGGTCGCTTTCGTCGGCAAGGACGGACGGCCCAAGCGTCAACCCGCGTCCTGGGCTGAGGCATTCCAGGGTTATAACGGAGCAGAACAAGCACAATGAACGGGATCACCGTCACCGCAAACACGCAGGCCGCGCTCTCGCCGATCGCATTGTTCCTTCACGCGGATATCGTCGTGAAGGTGGTGATGATCGGCCTGCTGCTCGCAAGCCTGTGGACGTGGACGATAATTTTTGGTCGCGGCGGCGTGCTGCGGCGGGCCGACAGACAGAACGCCGAGTTCGAGAGGGACTTCGCCAAGGCGAGCGATATCGACCGCTTTCATGAGGCGAACAGCCGGTCCGACGTGCCGGCCGCGCGCGTATTTTCGGCGGGGATGACCGAATGGCGCAAATCGACCGCCAAGGCGCATCTCGACAAGACGGCGACGCGCGAGCGGCTCGGGTCGGTGATGGCGACCGCGTCGGCGGGCGAAGTCGAGCAGCTTTCGAGCGGCCTCAACATCCTCGCCACAATCGGTAGCGTATGCCCCTTCGTGGGCCTGTTCGGCACGGTATGGGGCATCATGCGCTCGTTTGCGGACATTGCGGCATCACAGAATACCAGCTTCGGTGCGGTGGCGCCGGGTATCGCCGAGGCCTTGTTTGCGACCGCGCTCGGCCTGTTCGCGGCCATTCCCGCGACCATCGCCTATAACCGCATGGTCTTTAAGCTCGACGTGGTCGAAGCGCGCCTCAACCGCTTCGCGGATGGCTTCCACACAACCCTCAGCCGCGAGCTGGACGGGGAGGCCTAAGCGATGGCGATGGGTTCAGCGCCCCGCCGTGGCCATGGCCGCCGGCGCGCGCCGATGGCGGAGATCAACGTCACGCCCCTGGTGGACGTGATGCTGGTGCTGCTGATCATCTTCATGGTGACCGCGCCCTTGCTGGTCGCGGGCGTGCCCGTGAACCTGCCCGACAGCCGCGCCAAACCGCTCGAACAGCAGCAGAAACCCGTGCAGATCAGCCTGGATACCAGTGGCAAGGTCTATGTCGATGAGGTCGAAATTCCGTTGCCGGGCCTCCCCGACAAATTGGCGAGCCTGCCGCATGGCGCAGACGCACCGCAAATCTACCTGCGCGCCGATCGCAGCCTCGATTTTGGCCGCGTGATGCAGGTGATGGGCGAACTCAACCGAGCCGGGCTCAATAAGGTCGCGCTCGTCACGAACGAGGCGCAGGACAAGAAGTGATCGCTCGCTCCGATCAGAAGGGTTTCGGCTTTGCGGTCGTCGCCCATCTGCTGCTGTTCGCGGCGTTGACGATCGGCATCGCCAAGCGCGTGCCACCGGTACAGCCGCCGCAGGAAGCGATGGACGTTCAGCTGGTCGACGCGGTCGGTTTGCGATCGGCAGCACCCAATCCGGCGACCGAGGCGCCGCAGGAGATGCAGGCTCCCGATCAGGCGCCGCCGAAGGAGGCGCCACCACCCGCGCCCAGCGCGACGCCATCGCAGCCCAAGCCGGTGCCGGAGAAGCCACAGCCGACTCCGCCGTCGCCCACTCCCGCGCTCAAACCCAAACCTCAGCCAACTCAAAAGGCGCTGACCGACATCCTCAAGGACGTGCGCTCGACCGCGAAGAACGAGCAAGCGGGCAGCGATGCGCGCTCCAAGGCCGATCGCGCCGCATCCGAAAGGGTCGGCAGCTTGCTGAAGGGCGTGATCGGCGCGTCGGCGGGGAAGGGGGAGACCGCGCGCGCCGCTATCACCGGCGCGGCGATGAACGGCCTTGCCGCCGCGCTCAAGCGTCAGGTTCAGCCTTGCTACGAACTGGGTGGATTGAGCGGCACACCGGCGATGCAGATCGTCACGACGCTACGCCTGCGTTACAATAAGGATGGATCGGTCGCGGGAAACCCTCAGTTGGTCGAGCAGACCGGGATCGGTCCGGCCAACCGTGCCTATGCCCAACAGATAGAAGAGGTGGCACGGCGTGCGGTGCTACGTTGCGCGCCGGTCCACCTTCCCGCCGAACTCTATGAGGGCGGCTGGGACGACCTGAATTTCCGTTTCACGCCCGGCCAGATGCAATGAGGATGATAGGATCGATGAAGACTTGGCGCCTGCTGGCTTCGATCACATTGGCTCTGTTGCCCGGTGCGGCCACCGCGCAGACGGCCTCGCCCCAGGGTCCCGGGCCTGCGGTCGGTGCGGGGCCTGCGCCGGGACAGCGGCTGACCGTCGACATTACGGGGGGTATCTCGAACAAGATGCCTATCGCGATCCCGGTTATGCCGACACCCAACGCGCTGCAGACGCCCGCCGGCTCGACCGACACGCTCGGCAATCAGGTGTCCGAGATCATCACCAACGATCTCAAGAATAGCGGCCTGTTCGCGCCGCTTTCGAAGGACCAGCTCAAACCCGTCAGTTTCCCGCAGGTGTCCGCTCCCGATTATGGCGCTTGGCTGCCCACGGGCGCGCAGGCCTTGGTGCAGGGTTTCGTTCAGGCCAATGGCGACGGCACGCTTACCGTCGGCTGCTACCTCTATGACGTATTTGCCAAGAGCGAGATGGCGCGCCAGGGCTTTGTGGTGAAGCCGGCCGAATGGCGGCGTGGCGCGCATAAATGCGCCGACACGATCTATTCGCGGCTGACGGGCGAGGGCCCCTATTTCGACAGTCAGGTAGTCTACGTCTCGGAAACGGGACCGAAGAAAAACCGCACCAAGCGGCTCGCGATCATGGATCAGGACGGAGCCAGCCACCGCTTCATTACCAACGGCCAGAGCCTGGTGCTGACGCCGCGTTTCGCACCCAATCGCCAGACCGTGGTGTTCATGTCGTTCGAGAACGATCAGCCGCGCGTCTACGTCTATGACGTGGGGTCGGGGCGGAAGCGGCTGGTGGTCGATCAGCCTTACACGACGTTCGCGCCGCGTTTCTCGCCCGATGGCCGTTCTATCCTCTTCTCGATGATCGTGAACGGCAATTGCGACGTCTATCGCGTATCGGCGAGCGGCGGCACGCCGGTTCGGCTCACCACTTCGCCTGGGATCGACACCGGCGGTTCCTATTCGCCCGACGGCAGCAAGATCGTGTTCGAAAGCGATCGGTCGGGCACGCAGCAGCTCTACGTGATGAATGCCGACGGTTCGGGCCAGCGCAGGATCAGCTTTGGCGGCGGACGCTATGCGACGCCCGTGTGGAGCCCGCGCGGCGATCTGATCGCCTATACCCATCTTGGCGGCGGTTTCTCGGTCGGCGTGATGGGCACGGACGGCTCTGGCGCCAAGGATCTGACCAACGGCTGGCAAGACGAAGGCCCTACATGGGCGCCCAACGGCCGCGTGCTGATGTTCTTCCGTACCGCCAAGGGATCCGGCAAGGCCGATCTCTGGTCGGTCGACCTTACCGGCGTTAATGAGCGCCCCATTCCCACCCCGCTGGATGGATCGGATCCGGCCTGGGGACCGTTACTTCCCTGAACCGATACGCTTGATCCACATCAACAGAAGGAATGCACCATGAACAAGACGGCCACGCTGTTGGCGACCGCAGCCCTGATCGGACTTGCCGGCTGCGCCAAGAAGCCGCCCAAACAGCTTCCTCCGGCGCCGCCCTCGCAGACCACGACGACTACCACGACCACGCCACCGCCGATCACCGAAAATAATGGGCCGACCCCGGGTTCGCGCGCCGATTTCGTGGCGCAGGCGGGCAGCGACACCGTGCATTTCGCGACCGACAGCTCGGATATCGATCAGGAGGCGAATGCTATCCTGGCAAAGCAGGCGGCCTGGCTCGCCAAATATCCCAATGTGCGGGTCACGGTCGAAGGCCATTGCGACGAGCGCGGCACCCGCGAGTACAACCTTGCTTTGGGCGATCGTCGCGCGAATTCGGCCAAGAATTTCCTCGTCAATGCCGGCGTCAACGCCGCGCGTATCAGCGTGATCAGCTATGGCAAGGAACGCCCGGTCGCGACCGGATCGGACGAGGAATCCTGGGCACAGAACCGCCGCGCCGTATCGGTGGTGCCGCAATAGGCTGCGATAAATTCTCTCCAGCTTTTGCTGGGGAGGGGGACCAGCCGGAGGCTGGTGGAGGGGCATAGTACCGGATTTTCCCCTCCGCCACCGCTTCGCGGCGATCCCCCTCCCCACGAAATCGTGGGGAGGATCTTAACGTTCCGTCATCAGCACATGGTCGCGCAACGCCCGCGCATCGTGGAGCGCGTTGTGCGGGACCTGGCTGTTGCGTGCGGTCGAGAAACCGGGCGTGCGCAGGAAGTGGAAGCGCAAATTGGCAAGGTCGACAATCTGCGCGTCGCTCGTCTGGATAAGACGGCAGAATAGCGCGATATCCTCCGGCCAATCGCAGACGATCTCCGGATCCGGATCGGTGCCGAGATAGGCGGCGATGTCGTGCGCCGCCGCGACCGGGTCGAGCTCATTATAGAGTAATGGCGGCACGCTGCGCACATAGGGCATTACGTGTTTCGCGACCCAGGGCAGCGGCTCTTCGGCCAGCGGCACGACCACATAATATTCCTGGTCACCCTCCTCGGGCACGAGCGCGAGGCTGATGAGGCGGCCGCCGAACCCGTTATATTCGGTGTCGAGGAAGTAGCGCATCAGCTGCGCTTCTGTTTCGGAGGATGCGCGATCTCGGGATGATTGCCGTCCAGAGCCTCGTCGAGGAGACGGGCGAGGCGGATGCCACCTTTGCCGACCTGCAGGCGCAATGCCGGGATCAGTTCAACGATCTTCGCCTGATCCATCTCGACCTTCGCGGGGGCAGGCTTGGCACAGGGATCGGCGATCACGCTGCCATACACGGTCGTCTTCGCAATCTCCCAGCTTTCGCGGCTCCAATCCTGGATGCTTCCCGCGGAGAGTTCAGCGCGCCGACCGGTTGAGATATCGGACAGGATGCCGTCCGCACCAGCAGGCGGTGTCGAGATGGCACGATCGGCAAGTAGGCCGTCCCAGATCGAATGGAGATTGGTGCGGGAGATCACGCCATAGCTGGCCTTGACCTTGTTACCGCCTTGGTCGCCGTCATGCTCGGCGCCGTGCAGGGGCTGGTGCAGGTCGCCGACGAAATGGACGAGGAAGGCCAGCGCCATCAGCCTGTCCCGCGCCGGCAATTCGCGGTCGGCGATCATGCGTTGCGCGCGTGCGATCTGCGCCGAGACGCAATTGCCGCCGGCGCACGGTTCCTTGAGGTCGAACTGCTTGCAGATGTCGACGTCCTGGAAATGCCAGGCAAAGGCATAAGAGAAGCGGTCTCCGAGCGTCTTGATGCAGTCGGGCCAGACCGAGGCCTCCTCGATTGTGCGCGCGGGGCAGGTCGGGGTCTCCAGCTGCTTCTGCTGTTTCAGAAGCCGGAGAATCGACTGTCTGGTTCGTGGCTTGACCAGCTTCATCGCCACTTCCGCGGTGGTCTGGTGGCCATATTCCCACCATGCGACGGCGGGAGAGGAGGCGAAGATCAGACTAAGGGCGGCGACGAGAGCCGAGAGACGGAAACGGATCATGCAGACGTCCGAACACCAGGATGACACACCGTTCGCCCTGCGCTTGTCGAAGGGCTGCTCTTTCTCTCCGACGGAAGAAAGAAAGGACAGGGCTTCGACAGGCTCAGCCCGAACGGGGAGGGGTTTCGAATGCTCTAGGCCAGCCACATGACCGCGCAAGGTCACTCGTGGCCGTAGATCGCAATTTCGGGCGCGGAATCATGCGTCTGCATCGCGCGATACATGGCTTTGGTGTTGAACGCCCAGCCGCCCGATCCATCGGGCGACACCAGGATCAGGCCGCCCTTGCCGCCAAGGTCGCCCAGTTCGTCGATCAGCGTGTCGGCACTGTCCTCGATGCCCCAGCCCGCCAGCCGCACCCGCGCGCAAATCTCGTGCGCGACGCCCAGCCGGATGAAATATTCGCCCGATCCGGTGCAGGAAACCGCCGCAGCGCGGTCGTCGGCATAGGTGCCGGCCCCGATCAGGGGTGAGTCGCCGACGCGCCCCCATTTCTTGCCGGTCAGCCCGCCGGTCGAGGTCGCGGCGGCGACATGACCCTCGCCATCAACCGCGACCGCGCCGACCGTGCCATATTTCATCGCGCTGTCGAAGGGCATGTCGGGCCGCGCCAATATCTCGTCGAGTTGGCGGCGTCGCTCGGGCGTCTCGAACCATTCCGGTTCTACGGACTCTACGCCGTGCGCGCGCCCGAAGCTGTCCGCGCCCGTGCCGGCCAGGAAGACATGCGCGCTCCGGTCCATTACCTCGCGGGCTAGCCGGATCGGGTTGCGCGTCGAGCGCACGCCCGCCACCGCGCCTGCCTCCAGATTGGCCCCGTTCATGATCGCGGCATCGCATTCGATCCGCCCCTCGGCGGTGAAGACCGACCCGCGCCCCGCATTGAAGTGCGGATCGTCCTCCATCACGACCACCGCCGCCTGCACCGCGTCGAGAGCCGCGCCGCCGTCCCGCAATATCGCGGCGCCGGCTTCCAACGCCCGGCCGAGTGCCTCGCGCGCCTCGCGCTCGCCTGTTTCTCCCAGCGTTTCGGGTGTCATGCTGCCCGCGCCGCCATGAATGACGATGGTCCAGGTCGGCGCAGGTTCAGTCATACGACCGGCTCTAGACCAGCACGGCGTTCGCGGAAACCGGCTTGGGCGCCGTCCGGCGCTTCAATCCGATCAGCGGGCGCAAAGGCTCGATCGAACGCCCGATCAGATAGAAAGCCCAGCATCCCGCCGCCGTCGCCACCACCAGGATCAGAAAGCGCTCCAGCCCCGTCGTCGGCGTGGCCAGCAGCCAATAGCCCACGACGATGATCACCGTCTGATGGATGATGTAGAAGGGGAAGACCGCCTCCGCGAGCATCGGCCGCCATTTGCTATCACGGTTCCAGTGCGTCTCGGCGAGGCCGACCAAAGCAACGATCGCGCTCCACGCCTCGGTCGAACGCGCGACCCGATAGAGCAACCCGAGCGCATAGCTCATCCGCGTGTCGCCCGGATATGCGAGCTCCGCCCAGGCCAGATAGGCCCAGCCGAGGATGGCGGCGATCGCCGCCACCTTCCACCAGCGCGCAACCGCGGCGCGAACCGCATGCGAATTGCGCAGCAACACGCCGAACAGAAATGCGCTGAAATAATCGAGATGCGCGCTCCAGTCGTTCACCAGCAAATGCGTGTCGGCCCAGCCCGGCGAGACGAAATTGTGGATCAGGAAAAAGGTCGCGATCCCGAAGGGCAGCAAGGCCGGTCCAGCCAGCACGCGCTCGGCGATGCGCTTTACGCCGGCGATCCACGCCTTGGGCAAGGTCAGCAAAGCGCCCCACACCAACGTGTAGACCAGCAGGTACACGACAAACCACAAATGCATGTAGGTCGGCATGAACACGCCGTCCAAAAGCTGCGGCCGGTAATAATCGTGCAGCAGGAAATAGCCGAAGCCATGCGGGTAGCCGTGTTGCGTGACCAGCTCTACCCAGGGCTGCGGCGTGACGATCACAGCCACGCCGAACAGCAAGGGAATGCCGAGCCGCGCCATACGCGAACGGAGGAACCTCCCGACGTTCATGCTACGCTCGATCAAGGCTGCGCTGGCGAAACCCGACACCGCGAACAAGAGCGACAGCCGCCACGGGTTGGTCAGGAACATCGGGACCACCGTCCACCCGATCGGCGCGGTCATCTTGATCGAAAAGGCCCACGGCACGAACGCCATGCCCACATGATAGAGCATGAGGAGCTGGAAGGCGCCGATCCGCAGCCAATCCATCCCATAATGCCGGCCTGCCGGCTTGCTCGTTTCCATTTGCCGTTTCTCCACTGGCGGTTGCTGGTGAAGCGGGGCTAGATCGGCGCCGGATCGGCCGGCTATCGGCGCGGGATGTCCGGCGGCAGGGTAGGGATGAGCGAAATCACGTCAGGGACGAACGGCGGGGATACCGGGGCGAGCGGCGTGCACCGCAAGCTCGCGTTCGGCATGGCGGCCACATTCCTGCTGGTCCTTGCGCTGATCACGATCGGCAATGCCGAATCGATGATCAGCGATTTCGCGGCGGCCGGAGTACATGAGACGCTGGCGCATATCTGGATCTGGCAGATCACCAGCATCCTGGCCTGGCTGTGCGTATGCGTGGCGATCTGGCGCGGTGTTGCGCGCATTCGGCCGCCGCGGTTCAGGTGGCCGACGGTGGCGATTCTGTTCGTGGCCGGGCTGCCGGTCGCGTCGGCCTGCCATATCGGGCTGATGATCGCGTTCCGCAGCCTAGCCTACGCGGCGGAGGGCGTGCGCTATCATTTCCAGGGGGATATCGCGAACCCCTATCTCTACGAATTCCGTAAGGACGTGCCGACCTATCTCCAGTTCGTGGCGCTCGCGGCCTTGTGCCAATGGCTGTTGTGCCGGGTCGGGGTGCAGGTGTCGCTGCCGGAGTTGGAGAAAGGCCGCTATCTCGCGGTCAGCGACGGAGCGGTCACGCATCAGGTTCCGATCGACGACATCGTTCAGGTCACGGCAGCCGGCAATTATGTCGAGATCGAGATTGCCGGCCGCACCTTGCTCCACCGCATCACGCTCGCGACGATCGAGAGCGAGCTTGGCGGGCGTTTCGTGCGCATCCACCGCAGCCGGCTGGTCAACCGCGACGCGATTCGCCGGATCGAGACCAACCAGTCGGGCGATTTCGAGGTTTTGTTGTCGGACGGCACTATCGCCAAGGGTAGTCGCCGTTATCGCGCCGATCTGGAACAGCGTCTTTGAACCTTCAGACTTGAGCGCCTATAAAGGCTCCATGTCCTCCGTACGCCCATGGCGCGATATCGCGCGCCGCCAATCGCGCCAGATCATGGTCGGTAACGTGCCCGTCGGGGGTGACGCGCCGATCACGGTGCAGACGATGACCAACACGCCGACCGACGACGTCCGTGCCACGATCGATCAGATCCGTCGCTGCGAGGAAGCGGGTGCGGACATCATCCGCGTCTCCTGCCCGGACGAGGCCTCGACGGCTGCGCTCAAGCAGATCGTGCGCGCGGCGCAGGTGCCGATCGTGGCGGACATTCACTTCCACTATAAGCGCGCGCTTGAGGCGGCGGACGCGGGCGCGGCCTGTCTGCGCATCAATCCGGGTAATATCGGGTCGGAAGCCCGCGTGGCCGAAGTGGTCCGCGCCGCCAAGGCGAATGGCTGTTCGATGCGGATCGGCGTCAATGCCGGCAGCCTCGAAAAGGATCTGCTCGAAAAATATGGCGAGCCCTGTCCCGAGGCGCTGGTTGAAAGCGCGCTCGACCATATCAAATTGCTCCAGGACCAGGATTTCCACGATTACAAGGTTGCGGTGAAGGCGTCCGACGTCTTCCTCGCGGTCGCGGCCTATCAGCAGCTCGCCGAGACGGTCGATTGCCCGCTCCACCTTGGCATCACCGAAGCGGGCGGCCTGATCGGCGGCACAGTCAAATCCTCGATCGGGATGGGCAGCCTGCTCTGGTACGGCATTGGCGACACGATCCGCGTCTCGCTCTCGGCCGAACCGGAGGAGGAAGTCCGCGTCGGTTTCGAGATATTGAAAGCGCTCGGCCTGCGCCAGCGCGGTGTGCGGGTCATCTCCTGCCCATCCTGCTCGCGGCAGGGTTTCGACGTGATCCGGACGGTGGAGGCGCTGGAAGCGCGGCTGACGCATATCCGCACGCCGATGTCGCTGTCGGTGCTGGGCTGCGTGGTCAACGGCCCGGGCGAGGCACGCGAGACCGATATCGGGCTTACCGGCGGCGGCAACGGCAAGCATATGGTCTATCTGTCGGGCGTGACCGATCATACGGTCCATGACGCCGACATGATCGACCATATCGTCAAGCTGGTCGAGGCGAAGGCGGCCGAGATCGAAACTGCCAATGCCGCGGTTGCGGTGGCTGCGGAGTAGGCGGCCGACGCCTCAGCATTTGAACAAGCAAGCCAGCCCCGTCATCGCCTTTGGTGTCGCCTGTCTCGGTATCGCGACCTTCTCTTGCATGGACGCGATCATGAAGCAGGTGTCGATCCATATCGGCACCTATAATGCGATGCTGTGGCGCTCGTTCGTCGGCCTCGCGCTGAGCGCGCCCCTGTTTCTGATCTGGGGCGTAAAATGGCCCGAGCGCAGCCGCGCGATCCTCCACCTCAAACGCAGCGCGGCCGCCGGCATCTCGGTTTTGCTCTTCTTCTGGGGTCTGGTGCGCGTGCCCATGGCCGAGGGGATCGCGTTGAGCTTCCTGTCGCCAATCATCGCGTTGCTGCTGGCCGCGCCGATGCTCGGTGAAAAGGTCGGCAAGAGCGCGGTCGGCGCCTGCCTGCTCGCCTTTTCAGGCGTGATCGTGATTGTGCTCGGCAAGGCGCATGAAGGGGGCGGGGCGGCTGCTTTGCATGGAGCGATCGCGATCATCATCGCAGGTGTGTTCTACGCCTATAATCTGGTCCTGCTTCGCCGCTCGGCTCTGCTCGCCGGACCGATCGAGATCACTTTCTTCACCAACCTCGTCTTCGCCGGGCTCTATTTGCTCGGCAGCCCGATTGGCGCGTCCCTGTTGCCTCTGCGCTGGCTGCCGCTCATAGCCGCGGCGGCGGGGCTCGCGATCGTCTCGTCGTTGTTGCTGGCCTGGGCCTATGCCCGGGCGGAGGCGCAGCGGCTAGTGCCGGTCGAGTTCACCGCCTTCATCTGGGCCGCGATATTGGGAGCGATCGTGTTCGGGGAAAAAGTCTTGCCGCTGACAATATTGGGCGCCGCGATGATCGTCGCGGGCTGCGTGATCGCGGCCCGTGCGCACCATGCGCCGGTTCCATCGACCGAGGCCGCATCATGATCGTCCGTCGTGCAAATCCCGCGGACGTATCCGCGATCCTGCGTCTGATCATCGCGCTCGCCGTCTACGAACATGAGGCCGATGCGGTGAAGGCGACCGAGGAGTCGCTCGCAGCCAGCCTGTTCGGCGAAGACGCGCGCGTGTTCGCGCACGTCGCCGCGATTGACGGCGAAGTCGTTGGCATAGCGGTCTGGTTTCTCAATTATTCCACCTGGACGGGGAAACGGGGTATCTATCTGGAAGACCTGTTCATCAGCGAAGCGGCGCGCGGGAGTGGCGCAGGCAGGGCGCTGTTCAAGGCGTTGGCGCAAGAAGCCGATCGGCTCGACTGCCCCCGTATCGACTGGGCGGTGCTCGACTGGAACAGCAAGGCGATGGACTTTTATCGCGCGATCGGGGGGCGCCCCCAATCGGGTTGGCAGCCGTGGCGGATCGAGGGCGCTGCACTGGAGGCGCTCAAGGCATGAGCGAGGAATTGCTCGCCCGCATAGCCGCCGCGCTCGATCGGATTGCGCCGCCGCCGCCCGAAAGTGCCGACCCGCTCGCGCGCCCGGCTTATGTCTGGCGCGACGGCGCCCTGCAGGTCGCGCGCGCCTTCGAACCGATGCCGCTCGATCTGCTGGAGGGCATGGAGGCACAGAAGCATGCGGTGCTCGGCAATCTGCGCCGCCTCGCCAACGGGCTGCCCGCGCACGACGTGCTGCTTTGGGGCGCTCGCGGCACCGGCAAATCCGCCTTGGTCAAGGCCGCGGTCGGCCAGGTGCAGCGGGAAAGCGGGGCGATAGCGCTGGTCGAGGTCGCGGGTGACGGCCTTGCGGGCCTACCCCACTTGTTCGCCGCATTGGCCGACGTGCCACGCGCCTTCGCCTTGTTCATCGACGATCTGGGGTTTGCCGAACCGAGCGAAGCCCCGCGTCTTTTGCGTTCGGTGCTGGAAGGTGGGGCGGAGGCGCGGCCCGCCAACGCGCGGCTGCACGTCACCGCCAATCGCCGTCACATCGTACCGCGCGACCTGGCGGAGCAGGAAAGCGCGATCAATCCGCGCGATGCCGCCGACGACAAGCTCGCACTGGCAGACCGGTTCGGCCTGAGCCTCGGCTTTCATGTCGTCGATCAGCCCACCTATGTCGCGATAGTCACGGGCTATGCGCGCGCTTACGGGCTCAGCTTCGATCCGCACGAAGCGATCGCCTGGGCTACTCAGCGCGGCGGCCGTTCGGGCCGCGTCGCCTGGCAATATGTCGTCGAGCTAGCGGGCCAGCAGGGCAAGAGCCTTTCAGGCTGATCGGAACGCCCTCCTCGGCGGCGCGTTCGGCGCGACATCAAGAGGAGGATTGAATGTCGGACGAAACCAAGGAAGTCGTGGTCGAAAAGACCGGCGTAAATGTGGCTGCGATCATTGTCGCCATTACCCTGCTGATCGCGGTCCTCGCGGGGCTGCGATATTTCGGCATGATCTAGGCCTCGCCACCGATCCTGAGCGTGACGTCTCGGATCCGGCCCAGCATTTCGCTGAACGCGGCGACCTCCTTTGGGTCGAAGCTCGCGAATATTTGTCGTTCGAGTTCCAGAGCTTTGGGCGCAACCTGATCATATAGGTCGTGCCCGGCTTTAGTGAGGTGCAGGCTCTGCGAACGCCGGTCGCTGGCATGGGGCTGCCGTTCTACCAGGCTGCGATCGACCAGTGCGATGGTCGCACGGCTTACCGTGACCTTGTCCATGCGCGTGCGGCGGCCAACCTGCTGCTGCGTGATGCCATCGTCCTCGCCGATGACGGCGATCAGCCGCCATTCCGGGATCGTGAGCCCAAACAAGGCCTGATAGCTGCCTGCGATCGCGTCGCTCACCACGTTGGACGTGACCGATAGAAGATAGGGGATGAATGCGTCGAGACGCAGCGAAACGTCGGTCATGAACGTTGGTAACATTTGACACCATCCGCGCAAAGATGCATTAGATGGTATCAATTGATACTATTTCTCGGACATCTGATCATGACGCAGGATTCCAACAATCCGCTCCAGAATCCTTTGGGCCTCAACGGCTTCGAGTTCGTCGAATTCACGTCGCCCGATCCGGAGGCGATGGGGCGCCAGTTCGAGCAGATGGGCTTCGTCGCCAGCCACCGTCACCCCACCAAGAATATCACGCGCTACAAGCAGGGACGCATCAACCTGATGCTCAACCGCGACGCCGCCGGTCGGGTCGCCGATTTCCGCAATGAACATGGCGCGTCCGCCAGTGCGATGGCGTTCCGCGTCGCCGATCCGGAAGCCGCCTTGCTGTGGGCGCTCGCGAATGGCGGCAAGCCGACCGAGGAGGACGATACCGTCATCCAGGGGATTGGCGGCTCCTATCTCTATTTCATCCAGGACGGCATCGACCTCTATGAGGGTTGGGCCGAATTTCCCGGCTGGCAGGACGCCGAAGCCAGCAATAATGTCGGGCTCGATCTGCTCGATCACCTGACCCACAATGTGAAGCGTGGGCAGATGCGGGTCTGGTCCGAATTCTACAAGACTTTGTTCGGCTTCGAGGAGCAGAAATATTTCGACATCAAGGGCAAGGCGACCGGCCTGTTCAGCCAGGCGATGATCGCGCCCGACCGTGCGATCCGCATCCCGCTGAACGAAAGCCAGGATGACAAGAGCCAGATCCAGGAATTCATCAAGGATTATAATGGCGAGGGCATCCAGCATCTCGCGCTGACCACGGACAATATCTACGACACGGTGGAAAGGCTGCGCGCGCGCGGCGTGCGCCTGCAGGATACGATCGAGACCTATTACGAGCTGGTCGACAAGCGTGTGCCCGGCCATGGTGAGGATCTCGAGCGCCTTCGGAAGAACCGCATCCTGATCGACGGCAATGTCGGCGATGAGGGTATCCTGCTGCAGATCTTCACCGAGAATATGTTCGGCCCGATCTTCTTCGAGATCATCCAGCGCAAGGGCAATGAGGGCTTCGGAAACGGCAATTTCCAGGCGCTCTACGAGTCGATCGAGCTCGACCAGATCCGCCGCGGGGTGATCACGGTCGACGAATAATGGATTCGTCATGCCGGGCTTGTTCCGGCATCCACTTGGAGGTTGTGGGCTGGCTTCACGGTGGATCCCGGAACAAGTCCGGGGTGAGGTGGACCACAAAGACAACGGGCGGGTACAATGACGGAATATCAAACCGGCTTCGGCAACCATTTCGCGAGCGAAGCGGTGACCGGCGCGCTCCCCGTAAGCCAGAATTCGCCGCAGAAGGTACCGTTCGGTCTCTATGCCGAGCAGCTTTCGGGCACCGCCTTCACCGCGCCGCGTGCCGAGAATAAGCGATCCTGGCTCTATCGCCTGCGCCCGACAGCAAGCCACAAGCCCTTCCAGCCATACCACGGTGCCGCCTTGCTTCGTTCGGCGCCGTTCGACGAATTGCCGCCGACGCCAAACCGCCTGCGCTGGGATTCGCCGGACTTGCCTGAAGCGCCGACCGACTTCGTCGATGGGCTTGTGACCTATGGTGGCAATGGCGACGTCGCGGCCGGCACCGGGCTGGGTATCCATCTTTATGCGGCAAACCGCTCGATGGGGCGCCGCGCCTTCCAGAATGCCGATGGCGAGATGCTGATCGTGCCGCAGCAAGGGATCCTCACCATCGTGACCGAACTCGGCCGGTTCGAGATCGCGCCACTCCAGATCGCGCTTATCCCGCGCGGGCTTCGTTTCAGGGTCGAGCTTGCGGGCCCGTCACGCGGCTATATCGCCGAGAATTATGGCTTGCCGTTCAGGCTGCCCGATCTGGGCCCGATCGGCGCGAACGGTCTCGCCAATCCGCGCGACTTCGAGACACCCGTCGCCTGGTATGAGGACAAGGACGAGGCTCACGAGGTCGTCCAGAAGTTTCAGGGACGGCTGTGGACCACCACGCTCGATCATTCGCCGTTCGATGTGGTCGCCTGGCACGGTAATCTTGCGCCGTGGCGTTATGACCTGACCCGCTTCAACACGATCAATACGGTCAGCTTCGACCATCCCGATCCATCGATTTTCACCGTGCTGACCTCGCCCAGCGAGCATCTCGGCACCGCCAATTGCGATTTCGTGATCTTCCCGCCGCGCTGGATGGTGGCCGAACACACGTTCCGTCCGCCCTGGTTCCACCGCAACGTGATGAGCGAGTATATGGGGCTGATCAAGGGCGCTTATGATGCGAAGGAAGGCGGCTTCGCGCCCGGCGGCGCCAGCCTGCACAATCAGATGGCGGGCCATGGCCCCGACCGCGCCTCCTACGAGAAAGCCGTAGCGGCCGAGCTCAAACCCCACAAGATCGAAGGGACGATGGCCTTCATGTTCGAAAGTCGCTGGGTGATCCGCCCGACGCGCTGGGCGGTGGAAAGCCCGCTCTGTCAGCTCGATTATGACGATTGCTGGGCCGGCTTCGACAAGGCCCAATTGCCATGAGCGGGATTGACGAGACCCATGATTCCGAACGCCGAAGCTGGGTCGAGAGTGCCAACGGTCACCCCGAATTCCCGATCCAGAATCTGCCGCTCGGCATATTCTCGCCCGGCAATCACGCGGCGCGTCCGGGAGTCGCGATCGGCGACTCTATCCTCGATCTGGGCGGGTTGGCGGGCCTGCTGCCCGACGCGGTGGCGCACACGCTCGCGGGCAACACGCTCAACGCGCTGATGGGCCTGCCCGATGGCGACCGCGTCGCGATGCGCCGGCGTCTGTCCGCGCTGCTTTCGGACGAGACGCACCGAGCGGTGGTCGAGCCCTTGCTCTATCGCGTCGACGAATGCGCGCTGCACCTGCCAGCGGCGATCGGGGATTATACCGACTTCTATGTCGGCATTCATCACGCGACCAATGTGGGCGCACTATTCCGGCCCGACAATCCCTTGCTACCTAACTACAAATATGTGCCGATCGGCTATCACGGCCGCGCGTCGTCGGTGCGGCCATCGGGCGTGCCGGTGGTGCGGCCCAACGGCCAGCGCAAGGGGCCCAACGAGGCCGAACCTAGCTTCGGCCCGGCGCGCCGGCTGGATTATGAGATGGAGCTTGGCATCTGGGTGGGGCAGGGCAATGCGCTCGGCTACTCCATCCCGATCGGCGAGGCTGACCGGCATATCGCGGGCTATTGCCTGCTCAACGACTGGTCCGCGCGCGACGTGCAGGCGTGGGAGTATCAGCCGCTCGGGCCGTTCCTGGCCAAGAACTTCCATACCACCATCTCGCCCTGGGTCGTGACCGCCGAGGCGCTGGCGCCGTTCCGCGTCCCTCAGCCAGCGCGCGCCGAGGGCGATCCGGCGCCGTTGCCGTACCTGTTCGACCAGGCCGACCAGAAAAACGGGGCCTTTGCGCTGGAGCTGGAGGTGGGGATATCGACGGCAGCGATGCGCGAGCAGGGCCTTGCTCCCTTCACGCTCAGCTGCGGATCGGCCACCGACATGTATTGGACGATGGCACAGATCGTGACGCACCATGCTTCCAACGGCTGCAACCTCCAGCCGGGCGACCTGATCGGCACCGGCACCATCTCCGGCCCCGCCAAGGGCGCGTTCGGCAGCCTGCTCGAAATCAGCAGAGGCGGAGCCGACCCGATCGCGTTGCCGACTGGAGAGACGCGCACCTTCCTGGAGGACGGCGACGAAGTGACCTTGCGCGCGGTCGCAAAAGCGGAAGGGCGCGTTCCCATCGGTTTCGGAGTGTGCAGCGCGGTGATATTGCCCGCTTTATGAGCGATATCCTCTTCCACGGTTATTGGCGGTCGAGCGCGGCCTATCGGGTGCGGATCGCGCTCAATCTGAAGGGGCTCGATTACGAGGAGGTCGATCATGACCTGCGCAGTGGAGCGCAGCTGGATCCCGCCTATAAGGAGATCGCCCCGGCCGGGCTGGTGCCCGCGATCGAGCATGACGGCCATGCTTATGTCCAGAGCCTCGCCATCCTCGAATGGCTGGAAGAGCGCTGGCCCGAGCCGGCCTTGTTGCCCAAGTCCTTGAACGAGCGTGCGATCGTGCGGGGCATGGCCCTTACGATCGCAGCCGATATCCACCCCCTCAACAACCTGCGGATATTGAAATACCTCAAAAGCGAACTTGATGGTACGCAGGAGCAGATTGATGCCTGGATCGGACATTGGATCCACGAGGGCTTTGCCGCGCTGGAGGTTCTGATCGATCGGCATGGCGAAGGGTTCGCGTTCGGATCGACGCCGACGATTGCAGATTGTTTTCTTGTTCCTCAGGTGTTTAACGCTGAACGCTTTAACGTGGATTTAAGTAGTTTCCCAGGGATTCGCGCCGCCGCCGGGGCAGCGTGCGCACTCCCGGCGTTCGCCACGGCGCACCCCGACCGCCAACCCGGTGCCGAAACCGCGTGACCTCGGGCGACCGGCTCGTCGAAACTCCGCCTGGCGTCCGCCTCGCCGCGCTTGACGACATTGCCGACGGCAGTGCCCGCAATTTCGTGCTGCAGATGAAGGCGGGCCGCTTTCACGGTTTCGTCGTGCGCAAGGGACCCCAGGTCTTCGGTTATCGCGACCGCTGTCCGCACATGGGCCTGCCGCTTGCGCAGGAACTGGATGGCTATTTGACCTCGGGCGGTGAACTGATCGTCTGTTCTTGGCATGGCGCCTTGTTCGACGTTGAGAGCGGGCGATGTGTCGGAGGACCGTGCATGGGGGCGTTTCTCCCGGTTTGGCCGGTGACGGTCGATGCGGGAATCATCCGCACCGCATAAAATTCGCGCGCAGCTGGAATAAGCGGCGCGCTTCCATGGTCTTTCCCTGCGACTTCCACGCAATCGGAAAGCGAAATCCATGGGTCACGACCACGAAACTGTGCATGACGGCCATCTCAACCGACGCAGCCTGCTGACGCGTTGCGCGGGCTGGGCGGGGACGGCGGCGGTCTACAGTGTCGCCGGGGGTGTGGTGTCCTCGGTCAGTCTCGATGCGGCGCTGGCGGCCGGCAAGCCCGCGACGCGCACCAGGCCTTTCACGTTCGTCCAGATCAGCGACACGCATATCGGCTTCGACAAGGCCGCCAACCCGAACGTGCATGCCACCGCGGTCCAAGCGGTCGAGCGGATCAAGGCGCTGGCGGTGAAGCCCGATCTGATCCTGCACACGGGCGATATCACCCACCTGTCGAAGGACGACCAGTTCGACGATGCCAAACAGATCTTGTCGGGCCTCGACGTGCCGATCTTCTATGTGCCCGGCGAGCATGATTTCCTCGACGAGGGGCAGGGCAAGGCCTTCCTCACCCATTATGGCCGCGGCACGCAGGGGCTCGGCTGGTACAGTTTCGATCATGATGGCGTGCATTTCGTCGCGCTCAACAATGTCGCCGCGCTGAAATCGGGCGGCATGGCGCATCTGGGCGACGACCAGATTGCGTGGCTCAAGAAGGATCTCGCTGGCCTGCCATCGAGCGCGCCGATCGTGGTCTTCGCGCATATTCCGCTGTGGACGGTCTACGAGGCCTGGGGCTGGGGGACCGATGATGCCGATCAGGCGCTGGCTATGCTCCGCCGCTTCGGTTCGGTCACCATCCTGAACGGCCACATTCATCAGGTCCTCCACAAGGTCGAGGGCAATGTTTCGTTCCACTCGGCGCGGTCCACTGCTTACCCTCAACCCGCGCCGGGGGCTGCTCCGTCGCCAGGCCCGCTCAAGGTCCCGGCCGAGCAGCTTCCCTCGATGCTCGGCATCCGCAGCGCCAATTTCGTACGCGGGAACAGCGCGATCACCTTGATCGACGCGAGCTTCGCCTGATTTCTTCCCACGGAGTATTCCGATGCCCTTTCTGCCCATCGTCCGTCGCTTTGCGTTGTTTGCGGTTATTGCCGCGCCGGCCGCCGTCCATCCCCTCCCGGCGGCGGCCGCTGCGGCGCCGACCAAGGCCCTGAGGGTTGCGATCCAGAACTTTGCCTTCGCGCCGCAGGTGCTCGTGGTAGCGCCTGGCACCACCGTCACCTGGACCAATGCGGATGAGGATCCGCACACGGTGACCGCCACCGACAAGAGCTTTCACTCGACCGCGATGGATACCGACGAAACTTACAGTTTCACGTTCACCCGTCCGGGCGAATATGCCTATTTCTGTTCGCTCCACCCGCACATGACCGGTAAGGTTATCGTGAAGGGATGAATGATGGGCGGTTCGGGCGCGATCGGCGGGCGATGAAGGGACGGGGGCTGTTCTGGCCGCGCCTGGCCACGTCCGCCGGCCAACGGGTCGAGCGGGCGCGCGAACCGTACCACAAGGCGGATGCCTTCCGCCGCGCGATGATGCCGCACATGGACGCGGCCTATAATCTCGCCCGCTATCTCACCCGCGATCCCGCCGCGGCCGAGGATGTGGTCCAGGACGCCTATCTGCGCGCCTATCGCAGCTTCGATACCTGGCGGGGGGAGGCGGCCAAGCCCTGGCTGCTAACGATCGTGCGCAACTGCTTTCTCAACAGCATCGGCGGTGTGGCCGATCGCATGGCGGGGCGCCCGGTTCACGATTATGTCGGCGAGCTTCCGCCCGAGCTGATCGAGACCGGCAATCCAGAAAGCCTGTTGGCCGAGAAGAATGAGGCTGCAACGCTGCGCGCGACCATCGAACAATTGCCCGAACCCTTCCGCGAGACGCTCATCCTGCGCGAGCTGGAAGAGCTGAGCTACAAGGAGATCGCCGCCATCGCCCAGGTCCCGATCGGCACGATCATGTCCAGGCTTGCACGCGCGCGGCAGATGCTCGCCGATTTGCTATTGCCCGGATCTGCCAGGAAGGCGCGGTCATGAGCCTCCATCCCGACAAATTGCCTCTTATCCACGGTCTGGCCGATGGGGAGCTGGACGCGGCAAATACGATCGCAATCGAGGCCCATCTGAAGACCTGTCCGGATTGCCGGGCCGAACTGGAGCATATCCAGACGGTGCGCGAGTTGATCGCCACTGCTCCCTTGCGCGATCGCGCGCCCGAAGGACTGCGCACGCGGATCGGTCTGATGATCGATAGCGAGGCTGGCCCGGCGCCCCGCGCGCCGGCAGCACCGAATCCCGGCGTAATGCCCGGCCGGCTGGCCTGGGCCGGAGGAGGAGGGGTCGCGGCGCATGTGCTGAGCGGCCGGTGGGCATCGGGCCTTGCCACCGGCCTGATTGCCGCCAGTCTCGCGCTGGCGGTGGTCATGCCGCAACTCACACATACCGATATTGAGGACCAGCTCGTTCAGAGCCATGTGCGGTCGCTGCTCGTCGGCCATCTGGTCGATATCCCGACCTCGAACCGCCACGTCGTGAAGCCCTGGTTCAACGGCAAGGTCGATTTCGCGCCGCCTGTCCCCGAACTGGCCGACGAAGGCTTCCCGCTGGCCGGCGGCAGGCTCGATTATATCGACGATCATGAGGTCGCCGCGATCGTCTATCGGCGTCGCCTTCACATCATCAACCTGTTTGTGCGCCCCGCACATTTCTTGTCACTGCCTGGCGAGGTGGTGACACGCCACGAAGGCTATAGTCTGGTGCGTTGGAGGGCCGGCGGCCTCGAATATTGGGCGGTGTCGGACGTCGAGACGGGCGATCTCAAGCTGTTCCGTCAGGCCTATCTGGCACGGGCTATGCCGTAGGCGCGAATTTGCGCTAGGCGGCGGGGATGAGCACCGCTGCCGAGTTCCTCGAATATTATCTCGCGCAACTCGATCCGCGGGACGATCTAGGCCGTCTGTTCCCAATACTGGAATTGGCGGCCTCGTTCGGTGATGACCGGAAGGATGCATTCCAGCGGATCGAGGGCACACCTTTTGCGATCGCCTGGACAGTTTTACGTGAGCTCAATGTTTTCAATTATCTTGCACGAGAGGGAGCAGCGCATCTGGATGCGGCCGGCATAAACTGGCGCGCAATCGCCTATCGGAACCTTGAAGCCTTGGCGCGCATCGAACCAGCCAACGGACAGAAGGAAGATGAAACGGGCAGCATCTTTATCCAGGTGATGCTCCACGGCGATGGGACCATCCCGATTGCTGGTGCCTGGTCTGTTCGCCGGCGTTTTCGCGAGCGATTATCTCGTGGCCATTCCGGAGCAGACCTGCGCCGTCGCGTATCGAGCCGATCTGTCAGGCAACGCGGCCTTCGTTGCGCAGACCATGGTCGAATCGTGCTTTTCACATGGCACCACGCCGATGAGCCCCGAACGGTTCGACCCGGAAATCTTCTGGCAGTTAGCCAGAATGTGGTTGGACGGCGGTTTGATCTAATCGGTCAGTCCGCGCACGGCTTCCATGAAGCGCAAGACCGTCACCGGCTTGGAAACATAGGCTTCGGCGCCAGCCTCGCGAATCCGTTCCTCGTCGCCCTTGGCGGCATACGCCGTGACCGCCATGATCGGGACATTCTTGAGGCTCGCATCGCCCTTGAAGGTCTCGATCAGTTCGAGCCCGGTTACATGCGGCAGCTGAATGTCCATCACGATCAGGTCGGGACGGGTCTCCCGCGCCCGCGCAACCGCATCCCAGCCGTCGCGCACAGGCTCGGCTTCATAGCCGTGCGCCCGTAAAAGGTCGCAGAACAGCTTGAGGTTCAACTCATTGTCCTCGACAACAAGCACCTTCTTGGTCACCGGCATGGTTCTGGTACAAACATCAACCACTCCACGCCCCCGAAACACCCATCATGCAAGAGCGTAAACAATTTGTTGCGGACCCGGTTGCATTGGCGTTGCGCGCGCTCGCATGGACGCTCGCTGAACAGCAGCGTGCCGACCGCATGCTGGCGCTGACCGGCCTGTCCGGAGACGATTTGCGCGAGCGCGCAATGGAGCCGGCTGTGTTGGCCGCCTTGCTCGGATTCCTCGAAGCTTATGAGCCCGACCTGATCGCCTGCGCCGAGGCGCTCGATGTGAAGCCAGCCGATCTGGTGTTGGCGCGCGAGAGGCTCGAAGCATGAGTCGTCCCTTGCTGATCACCGATTGCGACGAGGTGCTCCTCCATATGGTGCGGCACTTCGGCGCATGGCTCGACGAAGCCCATGATATAGACTTCCGGCCAGAAGGAGGGGCGTTCGACACTGCGCTCACGCGGCGTGCATCGGGCGATATGGTGCCCTCGCACGAAGTCTGGCCGCTGCTCGATGGATTTTTTCGAACCGAAATGGATCGGCAGACTTTGGTGCCCGGCGCGGGCGAGGCACTGGAACGTATTGCCGAGGTGGCCGACATCGTCATCCTCACCAATCTCCAGGACTGGTGTCATGCCGGCCGCGCCGCGCAATTGGACGCGCTCGGCATCCGCCATCGTGTCGTCTGTAATCAGGGCGGCAAGGGGCGGCCGGTCGCAAAGCTCGCCGCCGAGCATGCGTCGAGCGTCACGGTGTTCGTCGACGATCTCGAACAACATCACGACTCGGTGGCGCGCCATGCACCCGCCGTCTTCCGCCTGCATATGATCGCGGAGCCCGCAATCGCGCCGACGATTTCGGCCGCGCCGCATGCCCATGCGCGTATCGACGATTGGGTGGGCGCGGCCGAATGGATCCTGGCACGTTTCCGCGGCGAACCGCTCGCCTAAGCGGGGTCAGGGCGTTTCGATCAGGCGTGCGCCGGTTCCCTGCTGGCCGAGCCGGTCGGCGGGGTTGCGTAGCGGGCAGACGGATAGCGAGAGGCAGCCGCAGCCGATACAGTCCGTAAGCTGGTCGCGGATCGCAACGAGCTTGCGGACGCGTTCGTCGAGCGCGTCCCGCCAGCGTGCCGACAGGATAGCCCAATCCTCGGCCGTCGGCGCGCGATCATGGGGCAGGTGCGCGAGCGCTTCTCCAACCTCCCGAAGCGAGATGCCCGCACGTTGTGCTACCTTGATGATCGCAACGCGGCGCAACACGCCTCTCGGGAAACGACGCTGGTTCCCGCCACTACGGCGGCTCCGGATCAATCCCTCGGCCTCGTAGAAGTGCAGCGCGGAGACCGGCACGCCGGCCCGACGCGCCACCTCTCCAACCGTCAATTCAAGGGGAATGGGTGTAGGCGAAGGCATGAAGCCATGCTTACCCCATTCGTCGCTTGACCTCAACTAAGGTTGAGGTTGTAGAAGGAGCTCTCCCCGAAGGGAGAATCGACATGCAAGCTGCCGACGATACCACTCTGATCAGCATCACGATCTTCACCGCCAAGGCCGAATATTTCGACGCCTTCCTCGAAACCCAGCTCGAGAACCTCCCCTCGCTCGGGGCGTTGTCCGGCTCGCTCGCCGCCCAATTCTACATCGCCAGGGACGAGCGGCGTGCGATCCTCGTCTCGCAATTCAGGGATCAGGAGCATCTCGGCGGGTTCCAGCAGACCGAGGCTTTCCTCGCGCATCGCGAACGCCTGCGGCCGATGCTGGATGGCACACAAAGCAGCCTCTACACGCTGGCTTATGCGCGTGAGCCGCAGCCGGCCTGACGGGAAGGGGAGCCGATACCCCCAGGTTGCGGCGCGATCCGTTGCGGCCGGCCGGCCACGAAAATGGCCCTGTCCGTGACGGAAGGCGCCGCAACCGCTTGACGCTGCTCGTCTGGAGTCCGAAGGGCGCCCTCATGAGCATCGACTCCCGCCTTGCCGAACTCGGCATCACGCTTCCCGAACCCGCAGCCCCCGTCGCGGCTTATGTGCCGGCGGTGGAGATTAACGGTCTGCTCCACATTTCCGGGCAGATCCCGTTCCTGGATGGGCAGATCATGACCGGCCGCTGCGGTGAGGATCGGGATGAGGCTTATGCCCAGAAAGCGGCTGAACGGTGCGGCGTGATGCTGCTCGCACAGATCAAGAAGGCGCTGGGTTCGCTCGACCGGGTCGAGCGCGTTGTGAAGCTCGGCGTCTTCGTCTCTTCGACCGCGCATTTTACCGCCCAGCCGAAGGTCGCCAATGGCGCGTCCGAGCTTATGCAGACGGTGTTCGGCGAGGCTGGCAAACATGCGCGAAGCGCGGTGGGCGTGCCGGTGTTGCCGCTGAACGCGATCGTCGAGGTCGACGCGGTCGTCGCCGTCAAGGGTTAAAGTTGTTCAGCTACGCTGAGGCGGCACCGGCCCGCTCCCCCACCCGACCTCCCATAGAATATCTTGTTGGGAGGCCGGGTGGGGGAGCGGGCCGGTGCCGCACAGTTTCAGTGAAACTGAAACAGCCATGACCGACCTCGTCGCGCGCATGGCTGACGGCATCGCCGCGTTCGGCGCATCGGAATGGGATGCATGCGCGGGCAACGATAATCCCTTCGTCAGCCATGCCTTCCTGAGCGCGCTTGAGGATTCGGGCAGCGCGGTGGCACATGGCGGCTGGCAGCCATTGCCGATCGCGATCGACGGCCCCGATGGCGCGCCCGCGGCGATTCTGCCGGCCTATGCCAAGAGCCACAGCCAGGGCGAATATGTGTTCGATCATGGCTGGGCCGAGGCCTGGGAGCGGGCGGGACGGTCTTATTATCCCAAGCTGCAGATCGCGGTGCCCTTTTCGCCCGTACCGGGACCTCGGCTTTTGCTACGCGACCAAGCCCTTGCCCCGGCTCTGATCGCAGCGGCTGAAGCGGTGGTGCAGCAGAATGATCTCTCCTCCGCGCATGCGACGTTCATCGCGGGCGATCAGCTCCATCTCTTCCAGACAGCGGGCTGGTTGATCCGGGCCGACCGGCAATTTCACTGGTTCAACCGCGATTATGCCGATTTCGATGGCTTCCTCGGCGCGCTCTCGTCGCGCAAACGCAAGGCGATCCGCAGGGAAAGGGCGGCGGCGCGCGACGGGATCGAATTCCTCCATTTAACCGGCGACGCGATCGAGGAAAAACATTGGGACGCCTTCTGGCGTTTCTATCAGGACACCGGATCACGAAAATGGGGGCGGCCTTATCTCACCCGCAGTTTCTTCAGCCTGCTCGGCCAGCGGATGGGCGACAAGGTGATCCTGATGCTGGCGTCGCGGGATGGCGAGCCGATCGCGGGAGCGCTCAATCTGGTCGGCACGGATACGCTCTATGGCCGCTATTGGGGCTGCACCGAGGAAGTGCCGTTCCTCCATTTCGAGCTTTGCTATTACCAGGCGATCGACGTCGCGATCCAACGCGGCCTCAAAACGGTCGAGGCGGGGGCGCAAGGCGAGCATAAGCTTGCACGCGGCTATCTGCCGACGCCTACTTTTTCGGCGCATTATATTCCAGACCCGGCTTTCCGCCGCGCGGTTGCGGAATATCTGGCGGAAGAGCGGCGCATGGTGGCCGCCAACATCGAGTTTCTGGACGAGGAATCGCCGTACAGGAAGGAATAATCCTATGCGCCGGCGGACTTCAGGCGGCTTTGCGGAACATGCCGGCGAGCGTCGCGCGGGCGAGCTTCTGCGCATCGACCACGTCGCGCGCGCTCATTTCCATCGCGATTTCGTGACGCCAGTCCAGCGCGGCCTGATAGCCGCAGGCCGCCGCCACGTTGAACCAGCGATGCGCCTGCACCAGATCGACGGCGACGCCGCCGCTGCCGCTGGCATAACACATAGCGAGTTCGAACGCCGCGACCTCGTCGCCGCTGGCCGCGCTCCCCGCCAGATCCTCAATCCGCACCATTCGTGCCATGACCGATTATCCCCAAAAAATTTGCTCTCCGCTTCGTTAACGACGATTTTCGCGGGGACTTGAGGGCTGTTGCCCCTTATCGGGAACGGATCGGGTTAGAGAGGCTGTAAAAGAGGGGCAGAATGACCGCGCATCGCATCATCTTCGCGAACGAGAAGGGTGGCTCGGGCAAATCGACCAGCGCGGTCCATACCGCGGTCGCGCTGGCGGCGAGGGGGCATAAGGTCGCGGCGCTCGATCTCGACACCCGGCAACGCACGATGGCGCGCTATCTCGACAATCGCGTGGCGCTGATACAGCGCGACGGGCTCAAACTGGCCATGCCCCGCTATGACACATTCGATCCGGCGCAGAACGTCTCGATTGAGGATCGGATGGACGCGATCGCCGACGGCGCCGACTTCCTGATCGTCGACACGCCCGGGCGCGATGATCCGTTCGTGCGCGGCGCACTGGTCACCGCCGACACATTGGTCACACCGATCAACGACAGTTTCGTCGATCTCGACCTGATCGGCCAGGTCGATCCGGACAATTACAAGGTTAAGCGCCCGAGTTTCTACGCCGAACTGGTGTGGCAGGCGCGCAAGCTTCGCGCGATGCGTGACGGCGGCACGGTCGACTGGGTCGTGCTCCGCAACCGGCTCCAGCATCTGGAAGCACGTAACATGCGTCGCGTCGCCGCCGCGCTGACCGAGCTTTCCAAGCGCGTCGGATTTCGCGTCATTCCGGGTTTGTCCGAACGCGTGATCTATCGCGAACTCTTTCCGAAAGGCCTGACCCTGCTCGATCTTGGCGCGATCGGCGAGGATGCGGGGTTGGCCCACGTTGCGGCACGCGGTGAGCTGCGCGAACTTGTTGCCGGGCTGCAATTGCCAGACGATGCCGAGTCGCGACGCGAAACGCAGGCCGCGTGATCATCGACCTGACCCTGCTGGCGGTCGCCGGCATTCTCTATTGGGCGTGGAAGACGCGCGACCCTCAGGCGATGCGGATCAGTGATGTGCTGGCGGTGGTTGCCGCGCTGATCGGGCTAAAGATGCTCGACAGCCATTCTCCGCTGGGGCTGCTCGGCCTGGGTGCCGCCGGCTGGTGGTTCTGGTTCCGCAAGGGCGGTAAGCTCGGCAAATCGGGCTCCGACCGCATGACGCATCAAGAAGCGCGCCGCCTGCTCGACGTGCCGATCGACGCTACTCCCGACGAAATCCGTGCCGCGCACCGGCGCCTGATCGCGCGTGTCCATCCCGATGTCGGCGGTTCGGCCGATTTGACGCGTCAGGTCAACGCAGCGCGCGATAGATTGCTGCGCCATCGGGGTTGAACCCGTAACAGTGTCGTGCGTCTAGTAGGGGAATCGCGGCCCCGTACGACACGGGTTCTCGCCAGGCTGTAACCCATCGATCCGAACGGCATGCGCCGTTCGCCAAAGGAGACTTGCATGACCTACCGTTTCGATCCGACCTCGCTGCGCGAATATGACATTCGCGGAATCGTCGGAAAGACTCTGGGTGTGGAGGACGCATATGCGATCGGCCGCGGTTTTGCGACACATGTCCGCCGCGCCGGTGGCACGCGCGTCGCGGTGGGTTGGGACGGGCGCGTCTCCTCGCCGAGCCTGCGCGACGAACTGGTGCGCGGCCTGACCGAGAGCGGTGTCAATGTCGTGCGGGTCGGGATCGGCCCCACACCGATGCTCTATTTCGCCGAAGCCACGCTGGAAGTAGATGGCGCGATCCAGATCACCGGCAGCCACAATCCCGCCGAGTATAATGGCTTCAAGATGGTGCTGCAGCATGGCCCCTTCTTCGGTGAGCAAATCCAGTCGATTGGCAAGATGGCGGCGGAAGGCGACTGGGACGAGGGAACCGGCGAGGTCACCGACTATGATATTGAGGATCTTTACGTCGACCGCCTGTTCGCGGGCTATTCGGGCGGCGCGTTCCGGATCGGTTGGGACAATGGCAATGGCGCGGGCGGTCGCATCCTCGAAAAGCTTGTCGCCAAACTACCCGGCGAGCACCATCTTCTCTATACCGAGATCGACGGCAGCTTCCCTAATCATCACCCTGATCCGACCGAAGAGAAGAACCTCGTCGATCTCAAGAAACTGGTTGCGGACAAGGGCCTCGACTTCGGTGTCGCCTTTGACGGCGACGCCGACCGGATCGGCGCCATCGACGGGCAGGGGCGCGTTGTGTGGGGCGACCAGATCCTCTCGATCCTCGCCGAGCCGGTCCTGCGGGCCGAACCGGGATCGACCATCATTGCCGACGTCAAGGCGAGCCAGGCTCTTTACGATCGCATTGCAGAATTGGGCGGTAAGCCATTGATGTGGAAGACTGGTCACTCGCTGATCAAGGTTAAGATGAAGGAGACGGACAGCCCGCTCGCGGGCGAGATGTCGGGTCACATCTTCTTCCGCCACGAATGGTATGGCTTCGACGACGCGCTCTATGCCGCAATTCGCCTGATAAGCGCAGTGCGCGTGCTCGGCGGATCACTGACCGCGCTCAAGGACGCCATGCCCGAACTGGTCAACACGCCCGAGATGCGCTTCCAGGTCGACGAGAGCCGCAAGTTCGCGGTCGTGGACGAGATACTCGATCGGCTGGAGACAGCCGGTGCCGAGGTCAATCGTACCGACGGCGCCCGCGTCAACACCGCAGACGGCTGGTGGCTGCTGCGCGCATCGAACACGCAGGACGTGCTAGTGGCACGCGCTGAGGCGAAGGACCAGGCCGGGCTCGATCGCCTGCTCGGCCAGATCGACGAGCAATTGGCGCTGTCCGGCCTCCAGCGCGGCCCGCAAGCCGGACATTGACGAAAGGCGTCCATGGAGATTGAAGTATCTCCATGGACGCCTTCTCCTACCTGTCGGTCCTGCTCTCGATCATCATCGGGCTTGCGATCACCCAGGTGCTGCAGGGCTATCGCGCGTTGCTGCTCGCGCGGGAACGTCTCGTGCTTTACGCGCCGACTTTGATCTGGTCGGTACTGATCCTGGTGATCGCGACCCAGATGTGGTGGTCGAGTTTCGGCCTGATCAACTATCGCAACTGGAGCTTCGCTTCCTTCTCGGTGATCCTGCTCCAGACGGTGCTGCTGTACATGCTGGCGGCACTGGTGCTGCCCGATGTCGCGGCGGGCGAGGGGGTTGAGCTCGAGCGGCATTATCATGTCGAGCGGGTGCCGTTCTTTACCATGCTCCTCGCTCTGTTGGCGTGCAGCCTAGTCAAGGACTGGATGCTGCAAGGCCATCTGCCCGTCGGCGCGAACCTCGCCTTTCACGTCGCCTTCGCGGGGCTGGCACTGGTCGCGTTGATCAGCGCAAATCGTCGGGCGCATATCGCGATTGCGTTGGGAATGATCGCGGCGATGCTGGCCTATATCGGTCTGCTCTTCTCCCATCTGAATTGATCCGACGCGGAGGCATCGATGCCCGGCCGCGGTCAGAAGCGCGGCATTAAAGCCGAAACGGCCAAGAAATCATCGTTAACTGCCGCACTGCAGCGAGCCGATTTTGGCTCCGATCCTATGATTTTATGGTTACTGCGCTGTTAACCATGCACTTTCGACCAATCTGTTCGCGCCCGTCAACTGGCGCGACAGGTGATGATTATGTATAAGGGTAACTAGGCCTGCCAGTTTGGGGGTGCAGTGTAGAGTAAGCGTCATGTCCCATGCGAAGATAGAAGAGTGCCTTGTCCTTCTCAGACAGGCAGACACAATGCTGATGGAAGAGAATGAGATTGCGCTGGCAGCGCATCTTTCATTGGTGATCGAGCGGCTGGCGATGCGCCTGCCGAACCACGTCTCGTCGGAAATCCACTAGCCAGGTCGCCACCAGCGGAAGCAAAAGGGGCGCTTTCGCGGATGGCGCACCCCGGTTAGCCGAAGACCCGGTCGAAGATCGTGTCGACTTGCCGCAGATGGTAGCCGAGGTCGAATTTTTCCTCGATCTCGGCAGCCGGCAAAGCTGCGGTTACCTCGGGGTCGGACTTGAGCAGTTCGAGCAGCGAGAGCTGGCCATCGGAGTCCCAGACTTTCATCGCGTTGCGCTGGACCAGCCGATAGCTGTCCTCGCGGCTGACCCCGGCTTGCGTCAGCGCCAGCAGGACGCGCTGTGAGTGGACGAGGCCGCCCATTTTGTCGAGGTTGCGCATCATCCGATCGGGATAGACCAGCAATTTGTCCATCACGCCGGTAAGCCGCGCGAGCGCGAAGTCGAGCGTGATCGTCGCGTCGGGGCCGATATAGCGCTCGACCGACGAATGGCTGATGTCCCGCTCATGCCATAGCGCCACGTTTTCGAGCGCGGGCGTGACATAGCCACGCACCATGCGCGCGAGGCCGGTGAGATTCTCGGTCAGGACGGGATTGCGCTTGTGCGGCATCGCCGACGAGCCCTTCTGGCCGGGCGAGAAATATTCCTCGGCCTCCAGCACTTCGGTACGCTGCAGATGGCGGACCTCGACGGCCAGCCGTTCGATCGACGAGGCGACCACGCCCAAGGTCGCGAAGAACATCGCGTGGCGGTCGCGCGGGATCACCTGGGTCGAGACGGGCTCGACCGAAAGCCCCATCTTCTCCGCGACATATTCCTCGACGCGCGGATCGATATTGGCGAAGGTTCCGACCGCTCCCGAAATCGCGCAGGTGGCGATATCGGCGCGTGCGGCCCCCAGCCGGGCCTTGTTGCGGCTGAATTCGGCATAAGCTTCGGCGAGCTTGAGCCCGAAGGTAACCGGCTCTGCATGGATGCCGTGGCTGCGCCCGATCGTGGGCGTTAGCTTATGCTCGAACGCGCGGCGCTTCAGCACTTCCAGCAATGCGTCGATATCGGCGAGCAGCAGATCGCTCGCGCGCGCCAATTGTACCGCCAGGCAGGTATCGAGCACGTCCGACGAGGTCATGCCCTGGTGCATGAAGCGCGCTTCGTCGCCGACCTGCTCCGCGACCCAAGTCAGGAAGGCGATCACGTCATGCTTGGTGACCGCCTCGATCGCGTCGATCGCCGGGACGTCGATCTCAGGATTGGTCGCCCACCAGTCCCACAGGGCCTTGGCGGCGCTTTTCGGCACCACACCTAGTTCGCCCAGTTTTTCGGTGGCGTAAGCCTCGATCTCGAACCAGATGCGGAAGCGGGACTGCGGCTCCCAGATGGCAACCATCTCGGGACGCGAATAGCGGGGAACCATGTCGGGAGCCTTGCGTAAGGATTGTTCGCGGCCGCCTAGCAGGCGCGAGGCACAGCTTCAACAAGGCCCGGCCGGGTGGGGCGGCTATTCGCTTTTGCGCGCCATCAATGAAGGCCGCGAAGGAATATCCCGAAATGATATCCCTCGACGGCGATGGCGCCGACGAGCAGCAATGTGCCGGCGAGGATCGCGCCGACTATCATTTGTTTGATCTGCAGATCGCGTGCCACGTTTGCTGCTCCTCGATTAGTCCGACAATCCTGCCATCAAGTGATTGCGTCAGCAATACTACCCCGTGAAGACAGGCCTGCGCACAGCCGCTCTACATTAGGCCGAGCGCGCGCAGGCTGGCATTGCCATTGGCGCCGATCACGACATGGTCATGCACCTGAATGCCGAACGGCTTCAGCGCGCCGATTATCTCCTTGGTGAGCGCGATATCCTGGCGGGAGGGGGAGGGATCGCCGCTCGGGTGGTTATGGACCAAGATGATCGCGGCCGACCCCAATTCGAGCGCGCGCCGCGCCACCTCGCGCACATAGACCGCCGCCTGGTCGACCGAGCCCTCGGAGATAAGCTCGTCGCGAATCAGCATGTTGCGCGAATTGAGATGCAGGACGCGCGCGCTTTCGTTCATACGGTGCGCCATCGCGACATGGAGATAGTCGATCAGCGCCTGCCAGCTTCCCAGCACCGGCCGCGCCGCCACCTCACCTTTGAGCAGCCGCACCGCCGAGGCCTGCGCGATCTTGATCGCGCCGATCATACCCTCCGTCAGGTCGGCGCGCCTGAGTGATTCGGCATCGGCGGTGAAAACCGCGCCCAGGCTGCCGAATTCGGCAATCAGGCCGCGGGCGAGCGGCTTGGTATCGCGTCGAGGAATCGCCAGCGTGAGCAGATATTCGAGCAATTCGTGGTCCAGCAACGCATCGGGCCCGCCCTCGATCAGCCTCTGGCGCAGCCGCGCGCGGTGGCCGGAGGCATCATTTGCGGGGTCGGCGTCGCTCATAGGAGGAGAGGCTAGCGCTTGGCCCAAGAAAATCACCCTAAAGTTGACTTGGCCTACCCCCCTGCTAAAGGGACCGCGCCTGACGGGGACGCCCGCCGGCGCGGCCGTCGGCCGGCCCTCGTAACGGGTCTGCAGGAGGATGGCGTGGCGGCGAAAGACCCCGGACAGGATCCGATCGGCGACGAAAATCCCATGCGGGACGTCCGGCTTTCCGAGCTGGATGCGCGGCTCAAGGCTGCGGCTGGCGCCGAAAAGGCACGGACAGGAGCAGCGCCGGCTAAGCCCCGAACGGGTTATAAGCAGGGCAGCCGGGTTCTGACCGAGCTGATTGCGGGTCCTGCAGGCGGAGCGTTGCTCGGCTGGTTCCTGGACCGGCTGTTCGGCACTTCGCCCTGGCTCCTGTTGGTGATGTTGACCCTTGGGGTCATCGTTGCCTTCCGGAACATTTATCGAATTTCGCAACAGCGTCCGGAGTAATCCGGGCGCTTGCTGCATAAGCAGGGGTAGAAGAGTGGCGGCTGAAGGGTCCGGTATCGATCCGATGCACCAGTTCCTGGTCGAACCGATGTTCGGCCAGAAGCTCGTGCTGCACGGTTATGATATCAGCTTCACCAATTCGGCGTTGTTCATGTTCGTCACGGCAGGCCTGCTGTGGCTGTTCATGCTCGGCGGCTTGCAGCGCAAGCTCGTCCCAGGCCGCTGGCAGGCCGCGGTCGAAGGCATGACTGGCTTCATCATGGACATGATGCAGACCAACGTCGGCCCCAAGGGCAAGGCGTTCGTGCCTTATGTCTTCTCACTGTTCATGTTCCTGCTTTTCGCCAACCTGATCGGCCTGTTCCCGCTCGGGATCGTGCCGGGCTGGCACCCCTTCACCGTGACGAGCCATATCTCGCTCACCGCGATCATGGCGTTTTTCAGCTTCGGGATCGTGCTCGCGGTCGGCTTCTGGAAGCACGGCCTGCACTTCTTCTCACTGTTCGTGCCGTCGGGCACGCCCTGGTACATCCTGATCATCGTGACGCCGATCGAGTTCGTCTCGTTCTTCGTGCGTCCGTTCAGCCTGGGCCTGCGACTGTTCGTGGCGATGACCGCCGGGCATATCCTGCTCGACGTGTTCGCCAGCTTCGTCGTGCAGGGCATCAACTCGCATACGCCGCTGGGTTGCGTGGTCAGCGTGCTTTCGATGCTGATGATCGTCGGCGTATCGGCCCTCGAGCTGCTGGTCGCCGCCATCCAGGCCTATGTGTTCGCGCTTCTGACGTCGCTTTATCTGAACGACGCCATCAACCTCCACTAAGTCCAACGAATACCAAGAAGGGAAGACAATCATGGATCTCGCATCTGCAAAGGTGATCGGCGCCGGCCTCGCGGCCATCGGTGTCGGCATGGCCGCCATCGGCGTGGGCAACGTTTTCGGCTCGTTCCTCGAGGGCGCGCTGCGCAATCCGGGTGCCGCCGACGGCCAGCAGGGCCGCCTGTTCATCGGCTTCGCCGCCGCCGAACTTCTGGGCCTGATCGCGTTCGTCGTCGCGATCCTGATCCTGTTCGTCGTCAAGTAAGCCGACGGAGCGCGCCGGCCGATGCCGCAGATAGATCAGATCTCCGCAATCTATGCTTCCCAGCTGTTCTGGCTGGTGGTGGTGTTCGCGCTGATCTATTTCGGCATTGGCCGGGCGATGCTGCCGAGGATCGAGCGCACGATCGAGGGTCGTGACGCGAAGATCAAAGGCGACCTTGCCGCCGCCGAGAAAGCGCGTGGCGAGGCGGATGCCGCGGACGACGCCTATCAAGCCAAGCTCGGCGCAACCCGCAGCGAGGCTCAGGCGGCTGCGGCCAAAGCCAAAGCCGAAGCCGCGCTTGCAGCCGAAAAGCGCGTGAAGAAGATCGATGCCGATATCGCTGCCAAGGTCGAACAGGCCGAAGCCGAGCTGCAGGCGCAGCGGGACGAGGCGATTGCCGGGGTCGAGGCGGTCGCGGTCGAGGCCGCACAGGAGATCGTCGCCAAGGTTTCCGGCCTCAAGGTCGATAAGCGTGCCGCCACCAAGGCGGTCAAGACCGCGCTCGGCGCGTAAGGATTGATCAATGAGCGCCCCGATCAACGCCGCCACCGTCGCCAATCCCGGCGCGATTGAACATGCCGAAGCGACCGCTTTCGGCCTGAACCCGGGCGGCTGGGTCGCCCTCGCGATGATTATCATCTTCGCGATCATGGTCTGGAAGGGCGTGCCCAGGGCGATCGGACGTGCGCTCGACAAGAAGATTGCCGGGATCCGCGAGCAGCTTGACGAGGCCTCCAAGCTCCGTGCCGAAGCCGAGGCGCTGCGCGCCGAATATCAGGCCAAGGCGGACGCCGCAGAAGGCGAGGCGGCCCAGATCCTGGCGCACGCCCGGGCAGAAGCCGAGCAGATCCTCGCCAAGGCCAAGGACGACACCGAACAGCTCGTGAAGCGCCGCCAGCGCATGGCCGAGGACAAGATCGCCGCCGCCGAGCGCGCCGCGATTGCCGAAGTCCGCGCCAAGGCCGCCGACGCCGCCACCCGCGCTGCGGCCTTGCTTATTGCGGAGCGCAATGACGCCGATAGCGACAAGGCTCTGGTCGACAAGGCCATTTCGGCACTGGGCCAGCGCCTGAATTGATCCGCAACTCAACCGTCATCCCAGCGAAAGCTGGGGTCTCGTGCGGTTTACATGCCTCCTGAGATCCCAGCTTTCGCTGGGATGACGGCTTGGCTCAGGTCAGAAAGCCGATGATCGCATCCGGGTGGATCGGCAGTTGCGCGAAGCCCGCGATCGTGAACAGCACTGACAGCCCGCCTGTGATCCAGCCGACGTAGAGTAGCCACCACAATTCAACGAGCGCCGAGATGGCGGTGGTCGCGAGTGCGATCGAGGCGAGGCCGTCGGACAGGTCGAACTGATCGTCACGGAAATTGTTGTGGTCGTAATCGTCCTTGGCGGCCAGCGCGGTCGCCTTCAGCTCGGCCGATTCCTTCGTATATTTGGCGATCGCCTTGGTGGCGCGCGCAGCCGCGGGGCCACCCTGCGCCTCGGCAATCTCCTCCATATGCAGTTTTAGGCGGGTCGCCTGATATTCGTTCCAGGTGTCGACCTGAGTCGCCTGCGCCTGCTGCATATTCTGGACGATATTGCCGTCCTTGATGTTGGTCAGCGCCATCGACACGCTCAGGATCACGACGGTGGTCGCCACCGCGCGATTGAGCCTTTTGTCGTGGATTTCGCTTTCTTCGATCTCGGGAATGTCAGGAGCTTCGCTCACATGCCTCTCCACTGCTGGCGCACTGTCGATCCTGCTCCTAAATCAGCTTTGTGAACGACACCACAGACCGTTTCAGCGAAGAGAAGGCGACGTACGCCGTTCGCGGCGCCGATGCCCCCGATCTGGAGGCGGGCATCGCCGCAATCCGCAACGTGCTCAAGACATTGCCGGTGCGGCCCGGCGTCTACCGCATGCTCGATGCGCGCGGCGACGTGCTTTACGTCGGCAAGGCGCGCGCGCTCAAGAATCGCGTGTCCAACTACACACAGGTTTCGCGCCTGCCGAAACGGCTGAGCCGGATGGTCGCACAGACGCGCGGCATGACGGTGGTAACGACCAACACCGAGGCAGAGGCGCTCTTGCTCGAAGCGCAGCTGATCAAGCGTTTCCGGCCTGCCTACAATGTGCTGCTCCGCGACGATAAAAGCTTTCCTTTCATCCTGTTGCGTGAAGATCATGATTTCCCGCGTGCGCAATTGCATCGCGGCGCGCGGCGGGCGAAAGGGCAGTATTTCGGGCCGTTCGCGGGGGCAGGGGCGGTCAGGCAGACGCTGACCGCGCTGCAGAAATTGTTCCTGCTGCGGTCCTGCACCGACAGCTTCTTCTCCAATCGGACGCGGCCCTGCCTGCTCTATCAAATCAAGCGCTGTTCGGCGCCCTGCGTCGATCGGATCAGCAAGGCCGATTATGCCGAGCTGATCGACGATGCGAAGGCGTTCCTCGCGGGCAAATCGACCCAGGTACAGAAACGGCTAAGCGGCCAGATGCAGGACGCGGCCGAGGCGATGGATTTCGAGCTGGCCGCGATCCTGCGCGACCGGCTTAAGGCGCTCACCTTCATCCAGGGCACGCAGGCGATCAATGCTGAAGGCGTCGACGACGCCGATGTGTTCGCGCTCGCCTGCAAATCCGGCCAGATCGGCATCCAGGCCTTCTTCATCCGCGGCGGCCAGAATTGGGGCCATCGCGCCTTCTTCCCGACCCACACCGCAGAGGTGCCCGAGGACGAGGTGCTCACCAGCTTCATGATGCAATTTTACGAGGAGGTGCCGCCGCCGCGCCTGATCCTCGTCGACCGCGCTCTGCCCGAGGAAGACTTGATTGCCGAGGCGCTGGCCGAGAAGGCCGAGCGCAAAGTCGTGCTCAAGGTCCCGCAGCGCGGCGAACAGCGCCGCCTGCTCGCCCAGGCAACGCGTAATGCGGAAGAAGCGCTCGACCGCCGCCTGGCGGAAGGTGCGACCCAGACCAAGCTGCTGCGCGAGGTGGGGGAATTGTTCGAACTGGAAGGCCCGCCCAGCCGGATCGAGGTTTACGACAACAGCCATATCATGGGCACCAACATGGTCGGCGCGATGGTCGTCGCGGGGCCGGAGGGCTTCCGTAAGGGCCAGTATCGCAAGTTCAACATCAAGCGGCCCGAGACCGCGCCCGGCGACGATTTCGCGATGATGCGCGAGGTGCTGGAACGGCGCTTCGAACGGCTCGAACGCGAGGATCCCGATCGCAAGTCGGGCGAATGGCCGGACCTGTTGCTGATCGACGGCGGCAAGGGGCAGGTCTCGGCGGTCTACAAGGTGATGGAGGAGATGGGTGTCCACGACGTGCCCGTGGTCGGTATCTCCAAAGGGCCGGATCGCAATGCGGGCCGCGAGCATTTCCACATGCCCGACGGGCGCGAATCGATGTTGCCGATGAACTCGCCGGTCTTATTCTACCTGCAGCGCCTGCGCGACGAAGCGCACCGCTTCGCGATCGGGGCACATCGTACCAAGCGTGCGGCCGCCTTCACCAGCAGTCCGCTCGACGATGTCCCGGGCATCGGCCCTGCCCGCAAGAAGGCGCTTTTGCTTCATTTTGGCACTGCCAGAGCCGTGCGTGGTGCCGCGCTGGAGGATTTGCAGAAGGCACCCGGCGTCTCGGCGACGATGGCGCGGGCGATCTACGATCACTTCCATCCCAGCGGCTGAGATCAAAATCATGACTTTCGAGAAATTAACCCTCGAATTTACCGAAATCATCACGCCCGACCGCTAAGCCGTCAACAGCGAAGCACTCGCTGTAATGGTGGAGTTGCTTCCTTCCGCTCAATCATCCCGGTCGTCGTGCAGGCGGCCGGGATGTACGGCTGGCTCGCTTTCGCGTGCCGTACCGCTTACCTCCCGGATCATGCATATCGAGGCTCTCGCGATCGTCTGCGCGGTGCGCGCCCACGGCGAGCATGGCGCGATCGTGCGCACGCTCACCCCCGATGACGGGCTGCTGGCAGGCTATGTGCGGGGCGGGCGCTCGCGCAGGCTCAAGCCGGTTCTGGTTCCCGGCAATCTGGTTCGTGCGGACTATCGTGCGCGTACCGAGGAGCAATTGCCCGCGCTTACGGTTGAACTCAGCGAAAGCCGCGCCGGCATGATGAGCGAAGCCTTGCCCGCGCTCGCAATCGAATGGGCGACCGCGCTTACCGCTACGGCTCTACCCGAAGCCCAACCTTATCCGCGGCTCTACGCCGCTCTGGATGGCGTGTTGGCGGCGGTGACGGCCGCGCCCGCCGCGCGCGGATGGGCGGCGGCGCTGGTGCGCTACGAATTGCTGCTGCTGACCGAGCTCGGTTTCGGCCTCGATCTCACCGCCTGCGTCGCGGGCGGGGTGAACGACGATCTGGCCTATGTCAGCCCGAAGAGCGGCGGTGCGGTCAGCCGATCCGAGGGCGAACCTTATCGCGACCGTCTGCTGCCGCTCCCCGCTTTCCTGATCGAAGGCGGGGCAGGGGAATGGACCGATATCCTTGCCGGTTTCCGGCTGACCGGCCATTTCCTGGAACGCGACCTGCTCCATGGTCGAGCGGTCGATGTGCTCGCCGCGCGCGAACGGCTGGTCGATCGCTTGAAGCGGGCGGTTGGCCAGGGCTAAGGTCGACCTTGTCGGCCCTTTCCGGTCGAGCCATGCAGAAAGTCTCGCTCGACGAGCGAACCGAGAGGAGTTCCGATGACCGACCAGCCCCGGATCACGCTCAACGACGGAAACCGGATGCCTCAGCTCGGCTATGGCGTCTTTCTGGTTCCGCCAGAGGAAACCAAGCGGCTCGTCGCAGAAGCGATCGACGTGGGCTATCAGGCGATCGACACAGCGACCTTCTACCGGAATGAAGCAGAGGTTGGTGCTGCGATACGCGAAAGCGGCCGGCGGCCGTTCGTCACGACCAAATTGTTGAATGAGGATCAGGGCTACGACAATGCGCTGAAAGCCTTCGATGCGAGCTACGAGGCGCTCGGGCTGGATGTGATCGATCTTTACCTGATCCATTGGCCAAAGCCGAAACAGGATCTCTATCGCGAAAGTTGGAAGGCGCTGGTCCGCCTGCGCGAGGAAGGCCGGGTCCGATCGATCGGGGTCTCCAATTTCACCATGGCGCATCTGGAGACGATCATTCACGACACGGGCGTGGTGCCTGCGGTCAACCAGATTGAGCTCCACCCTTATTTTCAGCAGGTTGAATCGCGGGCCTTCCATGACGAGAACAAGATCGTCACGACCAGCTGGTCGCCGCTTGGCCGTGGCGGCGTTCTCGACGATCCGCAGATCGCGCAGATCGCGCGGAAGCATGGTAAGACGCCCGCACAGATCATTCTGCGCTGGCATGTGGACTGCCGGCTGACCGTGATCCCCAAATCGTCGAGCCGGGCGCGCCAGGTCGAAAACCTGGATATTTTCGGCTTCCACCTCGACGCGCAGGACATGCATACCATAGCAGGACTGGACCGGACAGACGGGCGGATCGGGCCCGATCCGGATCTATTCTAGTTTGGCGGACACGTGCGCTATCCAACGGTAGCAGGCTGCCGTCAGGACGCCGAACACGACCAGGCCGAGGAAGATGGCCGGGGTTGCGAAACTTTCGCCGACCAGCGCTGCCGGGGTCGGGCTGTTCAATGCCACGATCAGTCCCGCATTGCCCACGCCGAGGAGGCCTTCGCCGACGATGAATCCGGAGGCGAGCAGCACGCCGATCCGTGCGGCGACCTCGGTCCTGGTCTTTTTCTCGTAAAGATGGCCGATGACCGCGCCGACCACCACCGGCAAGGTCGCCCCCATCGGCAGGTAGATGCCGAGGCCAACCGCGAGTGGCGGCACGCGCCGCCAGCCCAGCTTGCCGAACAAGCCGTCGATCAGGATCAGCACGATGCCGACCGCCGCGCCCGAGCCGATCAGATTCCAGTCGAGCCCTGCGCCCAATACGCCCCTCGCGAGCGTGCTGATCAGGGTCGCCTGCGGCGCCGGTAAAGCATGCGGGCCGGCGACGCCGTCCAGCGGCGTAAAGCCATAGGCCCGGTTAAGCAGGTTGAAAGTCAGGGGAATCACCGCCGAGCCGGCAATCACGCCGATCATCAGCGCGACCTGTTGCTTCCACGGTGTCGCACCAACCAACTGACCGGTCTTCAGATCCTGCAAATTGTCGTTCGAGATCGTCGCGGTCGAAAAGATGAGCGCGGTCAGGAACAAAGCGAACGCGACCAGATGGGGTACCGCACCCGCTGGCAGTTCAGGCTTGGCGAAGACCAACAATACCAAGCCGGCGCCGACCACACCGAGGATGCCCAAACCCGAAACCGGGCTGTTGGAGGCGCCGATCAGCCCCGCCATATAGCCGCAGACCGCCGCGACGATCGCGCCCGCGACGATAACGTAGACGATGCCGATCGCAATCAGCGGCCAGGTCATCTGCGCAAGCGGCCCGCTTGCCAGGAAGACATACATCAGCACCGCTAACGGCACGAGCAGAAGCGCTAGCCCCAGGGCGAGCATCGGCACCGGAATGTCATGCTCCTCGATCGCGAGCGTCTCGGTCCCCGCCTTGCGCGCGCGGGACGCGGCAAGCGATTCCTTGAGGCCGCCGATAATCGGCCTGATCAAAGTGGCGAGCGTCCACAGGGCCGCGATGCCGATCACGCCCGCACCAAAGAAGCGGACCTGATGCCGCCAGATCGTCTCGGCCGCGTCCGGCGTATGCGCGAGAAAGGCGAGCAGGGGGGTGGCGATACCGAAGCCGATGACCAGGCCCCAGAGAATGGCGAGGCCTACGGTCAGGCCGACCAGATGCCCCGCGCCGACAAGTGCGAAGGACATGGTCGCGTTGACGCCGGTGCCGGTATCGCCGACCCGAAACCATTTGGTGACTTCACCCGCGACGATCTGCGTCTGGGCGAACGCGAAATAGAAGGCCGAAACGATACTGCCGACAATGATGACGCGCAGGCCGGCCTTACTTTCGGCCACGCCTTCCTCCGTCTCGGTACCGACCTTGAGCACGGCGGCGGCGGCGACACCCTCGGGGTAAGGGAGATCCGAGCCGGTAACGAGCGCGCGGCGGAGCGGCACGCTGAACAATACGCCGAGCAGGCCGCCAAGCGCGCAGATCCAGAAGGTCATCCAGAAGGTGAATCCGGTCCACCAGCCAACCATCACGAGGCCGGGCAGAACATAGCCGATCGACGATAAGGTTCCTGCCGCGCTGGCGATCGTCTGGACGATATTATTCTCGAAGATGTTCGCGTTTCGGAAATTTCGCAGCAGCGCCATCGAGATCACCGCCGCCGGGATCGATGTCGCGATCGTCAGGCCGACGCGCAATCCCAGATAGAGATTGGCAGCGGTGAAGAGCAAAGTGATGAAACAACCGAGCAGGATCCCGCGAAAGGTGAGCTCAGGCGGACGGACAGTAGATTTTGAAGCCATGTAGCGTTGTTGCTCAAGCAGCGACGGGAGTCGAGCGTCCTACTAACCCGTTCGGGTTCTGCATGCGGAGCCGATGGGAATGCTTCGTCGCTACGCTTTTCGCAATGACGCTTTCTGACCAATTCCAGTCATTGCGTGCCTCGCGAAGCAATTCCGCCCCGAATTATGAAAGCGCCTCCATGCGCTTCTTCACCCGTTTCAGGTCTTCGATGAAGCGCCCGAACTCTGCCTCAGCATCCGCTTTGTCCCGGATCCGCAGCAGAAAGCTGGGATGGATCGTGACCCAGCCCTCGCTGCCGTCCTCAAGGCCGTGCGCCTGGCCACGCGCGGCGCCGATTGTCATGGCCTTGCCCAGCATCTGGCGTGCCGCCGTCGCGCCCAGGGCCATCGTCACCGCCGGGCGAATTAGCGCGCGCTCTTGTTCGTACCACCAGCGGCAGGCCCTGATTTCGCCGGCATTGGGTTTGGAATGAATTCGGCGCTTGCCGCGCTGCTCATATTTGAAATGCTTGACCGCGTTGGTGACATAAACCCGCGCCCGATCGACACCGGCTTTCTCGAGCGCCTCATCGAACATCTGGCCAGCCGGACCGACGAACGGTCTGCCGGCCAGATCCTCCTGATCGCCGGGTTGCTCGCCCACGAACATAAGCCTCGCGTCGATCGGGCCTTCCCCGAATACGGTCTGGGTCGCATCCTTGTAGAGCGGGCATCGGGTGCAGCCTTTTGCCTCCTCGCGCAGGGCCGCCCACGAGCCGGCGACGTTCGTACCCAGATTTTCGCGGCTCGCTGCCATCATCGCGCTCTCCCGCGCCTGCGCCGATGCGATCAGGCTCGGCACCAACGCGGTTTCGGGCATGTTTTTCCAATATTTGCGGGGCATTTCCTTGAGCATCGCGCCGATCTTGACCCGCGCGGGATTGAAGATGGAGGTGTAATAAGCCCGCCAGGTCTGCTCGATCGGATCGCCCGACGGCGCGTCGTGCCGCATCCCGCCGGGGCCTTCGCGCAAGGTCTCGCCGTCCCAGTGCAGCGACAATTCGGGCGTCAGGATCCCCCAGCGCATCGACGCGAACCGATCCACGAAGAAGTGAGCATTGGCGCGCACGATATGATGATCAGGTTCGAACCAGGCCACGAAACGCCGAACCGCGCCTTCCTCTACCTCGCGGAAACGCAGGAAAGCGCGCATCTTGTGAATGTCGCGCCGAACCTGTCTCGCCATATTCTCGACCCGCTGGAGTAACGGGTCGGAACGATCCCCTATTAGAGCAGGGTTGCCCCGCAGCCGGCGCAGGAGCGCATAAAGCAACCCGAAGCGCTCCGGATCGCGATGACACACCGTCGCCCGCGCCAAATCTACAAAGGGCCGGGGGACGGCGAAGGCAGCTTCCTCGGTTAGTGCGGTAACGGGCGTCACGCCGAACAAATCGATCGGCGCGTCGCCCACTTGCCAAACGATGTCATCGGCCGGCACATCCCGCGCCGCCAGTCCGCGTGCCAGTCCACGCCACCCGTCAAAGTCGTCCGCCGTGGCGATTCGGGCAATTAGCATGCCCTAGCCCGCGCACCGCACGACCTCAGGGCGTGGGAGTTTCCCCTATCAATAACCGGCGAAAGCGCGGTGATACGGAAAGCAACAGCCCACCACCGGCCGCGATCGTCAGCGAGGCACCATAAATGACAGCGAGTAAGCCAAGCAACGCAGACATTGACCAAATCCCCAAACGAATCTGCTGCAATGCAACATATCATAATGCTAAAATGTTTCAGTTCGAAATCGTTCCTTAACGAATGCATATTGTGCACATGCGAAATCGCTTTCATGCAGCGAACAATTCGAGCTGAGCATCCTCGCGGGGTGGTACGATCGCAAGGGTCGCGTCGGCCAGCGTGACCGGCCGCCAGTCCGCGGTGATTATGAAGGGGCGCATTCTCTTCAAAGAAACGGTCATCCGCGCGACATCCTCGAGCCGCAGCCGATGGAGGCGCCGCGTCGCCAGAATCGCAATCACCGCCTTGGTGCCGAGACCCGGCACGCGCAACAGCGCCTCCTTCGGCGCGCGGTTGACGTCGACGGGAAAGATTCCGCGAAACTTGAGCGCCCAGGCGAGCTTGGGGTCCATATCGAGCGGCATCATCCCGTCGTCACCTGTCGCCTGAGCGACCTCGCTCGCCGAAAAACCGTAAAAGCGGATCATCCAGTCGGACTGATAGAGTCGATGCTCGCGAATGAGGGGAGGGCGCTTCAGCGGCAGGATCGCGCTCGCATCCGGGATCGGGCTGAAGGCCGAATAATAAACCCGCCGCAATCTGAACCGATCGTAGAGCCTGCTTGCGCTGGTGATGATCTCCGCATCATTCGCGCTGTCCGCTCCGACGATCATCTGCGTCGACTGACCTGCGGGGACAAACCTGGGAGCGGATTGGTAACGCCGGACGGCATCGTGGCGATCCTCGATTGCGCCCTTCAGATCACGCATCGCATCTTCGATCCGTGCGCCGGATTTTTCGGGTGCGAGTCGCTTCAATCCCGCCGCCGTTGGCAATTCGACATTGATCGAGAGGCGATCGGCATAAAGCCCGGCCTGGTGAACCAGCGCGGGATCGGCGTCGGGAATTGTCTTGAGGTGAATATAGCCCCGGAAATGATGCTCTTCGCGCAACCGGCGCGCGACCGCGACAATCTGCTCCATCGTGTAATCGCTGGAGCGAATGATGCCTGAGGAGAGGAACAGGCCCTCGATATAGTTGCGCCGGTAGAAGCTCAGCGTGAGCGCGACCACCTCCTCAACCGTGAACCGCGCGCGGCGCACGTTCGAACTCCTCCGGTTTATGCAATAATGGCAATCGAAGATGCAGCTGTTGGTCAACAATATCTTGAGGAGCGAGATACAGCGCCCGTCAGGTGCGTAAGCATGGCAGATCCCCATACCCCCGTCGGTCGATCCCAGGCCCTTGCCGTCGCGCGACGTCCGTTTGACCGAGCCGGATGATGCGCAGGACGCGTCATATTTCGCGGCATCGGCAAGGATCGCCAGCTTCTCATTTACATCAAGTTGAGCCACATGTTCATCATATGTTCCGTCACGCCCCGTCACAAGACGCAATCGTCCTTATCCAGATCAATCAACGGCCTGGGGAGCGGGTTCAGCCCAGCCGAAGCGCGACCAGCGCGCCCGCGAAGAGCAGGTAGAGCAAGCCCATCGACGCCAGCAGCCACCGCGACACCAGCCCTACGCGAAAAGCGAGGAACATGCCTGTAATCGCCAACGCGGTGACCGCGCCGGCGAGGAGGAGGGGGCTGCTCAACAGCCAGGGCGTCCAGAATAGGCCGAAGGCGGTGGGGATCGTCGCCTGGATCATCATCGCGCCCGAGATATTGGCGAGGGCGAGGCGATATTTGCCCTGACGTACCCAGATGATCGCGTTCATCGTCTCGGGCAGCTCGGTCGCGATCGGGCTTAGCAGGAGCGCCAGCAATTGTGGCTGGAGCCCGAGCGCGGGACCGAGCGCGCCGAGTTGCGACACGAACAGGCGCGAGGCGAAAAAGATCACGGCCAGCGCGGCCAGTGTCTGGAAGAGAGCGATCCCGGTGCCCGGCACGACGGCGTGGCGCGCAAAGGTCAGGGCCTCGCTCTCGCCTTCCTCTTCATGGTCGGCACCGCCGGTCATCTCCTGTCGGATGTAGAGCGCATAAGCCGCGAGAAAAATTATGCCGAGCCAGGGCTTCCAGGCGAAGGCGATCAGGCCGAGTGCGATTTTGGCCGCGAAGATGAGCAGGAACCATCCCTGATCGCGCGCCAGCCCGCGGAAATCGGCGCAGATTTCGGGGGTACGCGGCAATTGCCGGCGGCACAGCAAAAGCACGACCCCGACCGTCGCATAAGCGATCGTGGAGAGGGCGAGGGGGCCGCCCAACGCCGCGCCGACGCCCAGTTGTTTGGCCGCGATCGACCCCCCGAACGCAACCGCGACCAAAGTCACCACGCTTTCGGGCAAGGCGGTGCCGAACGCGGCGAGGATCGATCCCGTCGCTTTCTGGCCGACCGCTAGCTTGCGGCCGACCCATTCGACACCGTTCACGAACAATTCGCACGACAGATAAATCGCGATCGCGGCCCCGATCAGCAGTGCGAAATGATACCAGGGGCTATGCATTCGGAACTTCCCGGGCCGGGGCAAGGACGCACATGAACCGGCATGCGCGCCCGGCCGGGCGCCTGCCGATCCATGGTCTCGCCAAGCTGACGCTGCCTTCGCCACGGCCATCGGCCGAGCATGTTGACGAAAGCCCCGCTGATGCGGGCGGCTACTCCCCAGGAAAAGCGCCGCAATACAGCAAGCGCGCTTTAGGTCAAACCTCACCGGGCTGCGTTCACCGCGATCGAAATCGCCTCATGTTCGGCGGCACCGCTGTCATCGCCGGCGGCAAACACGGCTACGGTGATAGCGGGCTGCAGATCGGGGAAATGGCACACCGCATTGCTGGAACCAGGCCCCGAGCCCGTATGGCCGAAGGCGCGGCCGACAGTACCCATCCTGCCCACCATCAACCCCATTCCGTAGCCGACCTCCGTTCCCAGGCGGCCGGATGGCGCGTCGCCTAGCGGCGTGAAGCGCTCGTACATGGCAGCCACCGTGCCGGGGGGCGAGCAGCGCTCCGTGGAACAGCGAATTGAGCAGCCGGGCAGCGTCTGCTGGCGGACCGATCAGGCAGCCATGATAGACCCATCGCGGATCGTAGGATCTCAGGAACGGCCAGAAAATCTCTTGGAAATCCGTCCGGTCGGCCGCCAGCCGTGTTCCGGCCAGGCCGATCGGATCCAGCACCAACTTCCGGAGCGCCTGCGCCAGCGGCAAGCCACTACCCGCTTCGATGGCCTCCCGGACGAACAGATAGCCGATGTTGCTGTAGGTCCAGCCGGTGCCGGGCTCGAACAGAAGGCGGTCCGCGCCGGCCGCTATCAGCAGATGCTCGCGATCCCACGCGTCTTCGCCGCGCGAAACAGCCTGGTGATAGGGATCGACACACCCATAATCGGGTAGCCCGGCCCTGTGGGTCAGCAAGTGGCGCAGCGTGAAGGGCTTGCCCGGGCGGGAATCGTCAAGCCGAAGGCTCCCTTCTTCAACCAGACGAAGCGCGGCGATTGCCAGCGCTGTCTTGGTGAAGCTCCACCAGGGAAACAGCCCGGTCGCCGCACCCGCGGTCCCACCAGCCCCAGCATCATCGATCCAGGCGGAGTGGAAATTCATGGGCGCCATAACGACACTATCGACCGGTTCGATCGAGGATCAACCGCAACGTGCGGCCGAGGAATAGGGCCGTTCCGGTTGGGTTAAGCTTCGATCCCTTTTCCATATCCCTGATCGGACGATCGCGGCTAAAGCCGCTGCTGAGGCACCGGAAGAGGGGGAATCATGGCTCGGAATAGCTGTTCGCGGACGGTGACTATGGCGGTCATTGGCATCATGACGCTGATCCCGTCGGCCGTTTGCGCGCAAGCTCGTGCGGATTCCGACTCTGAGGTTGTGGTCACCGGCACGCGATCGAAACTCAGCAACTGGCGGCAGGCGGAAACCAGTCATGTCATCTTGCTCAGCGACGGTAGCGAAGCGGAAGTCATTCGGCTCGCCCGCAATCTGGAATGGCTACACTTTTTGCTCTCGGGCCTGATGGGGAAGGGCGCGGACGACGATGACCATATCAAGATCCGCATCACGCTGATCGGCGACGTCGCGCAATTCGAGGCGATGGACCTGCACAACGTGCGATGGCAGCAGGGACCGTTCAATGACCTTTTCCGGATCGGACGCTATTATGATCCGCGCCGGGACGGTGCTTTCATGGCATCGACGCGCATCGACCAGCGGGTGGTGATCGAGCATACTGCGGTCAACGCAAGTACGGTCGCGAGCATGCTCGGATCGATGGCTGCGGGGAGCTCCGATCCCGACGTGAAGGCCGGCCTTGAAAGTGCAATCGGCAATATCGGGGCTTTAAGCGGACTGCAGGGGACGGGCGCGCCGGGCTTAACCTTCGGCGAAAAGGCAATCGAGGTATCGGCCGAGAGCCTGCTTTATTCGGGCTATGCCCAGCATTTCCTGCAGACCTATTTTCCGGCGGCTTATCCGCGTTGGTATCTCGACGGTTTTGGACAGGTGTTCGCCTCCTTTGCGGTAGACGGAGACAAAGGCGTCGAGTTCGGCCGCGCGCCTTCCGGGACGATGGCCGTGATGGGTGAATTCGGCTCCTTCCCGGTCAAGGATGTGCTGAACGATGCCTATCTGACCCGCAAGGCGTCGGAGACGCGTTGGACACCGATCCACGCCTGGATGCTCACGCATTTTCTGCTCTTTTCCGATACGCGACGGCCGCAATTGAACCAATATCTCGCCGCGCGCGCGCGCGGCGTGGACGCCGACACCGCGGCGGCCATATTTGGCGACCAGGCCCAGCTCATGCGCGAACTGCGAGCCTATTTCGTCGGGCGCAAACCCTATCTGAAGGTCGCCTTTGATGGATCCAAGATCGAACAGCCGATCGTTCGACGGCTGCGCGAAAGCGAGGCCGCATTCGTCAAAGGTCGGCTGGAACTCGGTGCGCGAGTCGTAATTCCGCCGGCACCGCCAGTCGATGCGCCGCCGACAACCGCCAAGGCGATGAGCAGGGTACGCGACCAGGCGCTGGCCGGGCGGGTACGATGGCTCAACGGATTGCGCCGCGATGCTGCGCGTTGGCCGGCCGAACTCCAGGCGCAATTGCTTCTGGCCGAAGCGGAATGCAGCAGCGGCAATGCAGATGAATGCCTTTCGGCGGCTCGTCGCGCCGAGGCGATCGCGCCAAATGATATCCAGCCCCTTGTCTGGGAGGCGAATGCGATGGTGTTGCAGTCGGCCTCGCTGGTACCGGCCGCTCGCGCCGCGATGCTGGCCAACGCCCGAGCGCTGATCCTCAAGGCCAACCATGCCGATCACGACGCCGTCGGTCCGCTGCTGGCTTATTACGACAGTTTCGCGAAGACGGGCGAGACTCCGACCGAAAACGCTCTGCTGGCGCTTGCGGCAGCGCTCGATCGGGCACCGTCTGCACCCGAAACGCGGCTCGATCTGGCCCGCGCGCTTGTCCAGACCGGGGCGGGGGCCGAAGCGCGCTCGATCATCTTGCCGGTCGCTGCGGGTGCCTATGACAGCCCGGAACGTCCGGCAGCGCGGACCTTGCTGAGCCAGATCCCGCCATCACAAGGCGGCGGCGACCATAGCGCCGGTCCACAACCCGAAGGCCATCTGCGGTAGAAGCGCGCAGCCGGTGGGGGAGTCTGCGAGGCGGCGCCGGCCTCCCAGCAATTTTAAGTTTCAATCTTGATAATATATATTATGTTAAATCGCTATGGATGTTTGGGCTCCAGGATCAGCCACCCATTCTCGACCCGCCAGGATTTGAGCCGAGACAGAAAGTTCATTCCCAGCACGTCGGTCGTCCCGAACTCCTGCGCCACATATACGCGCAGATCGGTTGCGGCGATGGGCCCGACCGTCAGCCGACCGACACTCGACGTATGCGCCATCACCGCACCATTCGCGGTCATGACCTGGACCGGGAAAGGACTTTGATCGAGGTTCAGGCCGGCGGCCTTGGCCGTATCCTGGCTGAGCGACGTCATCGTCGCGCCGCTGTCGATCAGCATATGCACGGGCGTACCGTTGATCATGACATTGGCCCAGAAATGCCCATCTGAGGCCATGCGCAGCTTGACCGCGCTTCCGGTAACCCGCTGCTCGTCGTTTCCCATCACCATCTTGAGCTGGTCCCAGCTCGCGGCCATGCCATCGCGCGTCAGACCGACGATCAGCACGCCGCCCAACAAGATCCCGGTCCATATAGCGGCCATACCCGCGGCCTTTTTCAATGGGATACGCCGCGATATCAACGCCGATAATGGCAATATCATCATCAGTGCCATCAGGGTGAAATCGAGGGTCTTGTCGCTGTTCATCGGAGCTCGATCTCCAGCCCGTCATAACCCGGTTCGACACCCGCCGGCAGCTCGAGCGAAAGCCCCGCATAGTCCATCGACTGGTCCATATGCGTCAGAATGGCGCGCTTGGGCTTCAGACGATCAATCGCATCGAGCGTCGTCGCAAGATTGGCGTGCGTCGGATGCGGCGCCCGGCGCAACGCGTCGACCACCCACAGATCCAATCCTGCGAACAAATCATCCATTGCGGCCGTAAACTCATGGAAATCCGTGGAATATCCGAACGACTTTCCATCATGCTCGAACCGAAATCCGGCCGATGAGATGCCACCATGCGGCATATCGACCGTGCGAATATGCATGTCGCCAACCGTGATCGCGTCGTCGAGCAAGGCGACCGAAGCCGCCGGCGGATAGCCGCCGCGTCCATGGAAGATGTAGCGGAAACGCCGTTCGAGCGATTCCAGGCAGCGGGCCCTCGCATAGCAAGGCACCGGCATACCGCGCAGATGGAAGACCTGCCGCAGATCGTCGATGCCGTGCGTATGGTCGGCATGTTCATGCGTCCATAGCACCGCGTCGAGCGTCGCCACACCGGCATTCAGCAGCTGCCCGCGCATGTCGGGACCGGTATCGACCAGAATATTGGTGCTGTCGCTTTGCACCAACACCGAAGCGCGCGTGCGCCGGTTGCGCGGATTTTGAGGATCGCATGCGCCCCAATCGCCCCCGATCCGCGGTATGCCCGAGGACGTCCCGCATCCGAGGACGGTCACTTTCATGGTCTGGCCTTCGTGAACAATCTGAAGAAGTTGTCCGCAGTGCGATCCATCAATTCCTGCGTATCCTCACCACGCAGATCGGCGATGAAGGCGGCGGTGTCGGCCACGAATGCCGGCTCGCCCGGTTTGCCCCGGTGCGGCACCGGCGCAAGAAACGGCGCGTCTGTCTCGATCAGCATCCGGTCGCTCGGCAGCGTCGCGACCGTCTCCTGCAGCTCGCGGGCATTCTTGAACGTCACGATCCCGGCGATCGAGATATAGAGTCCGAGATCGAGCATCTTCCGCGCGAAGCCCCCGCTGGCGGTGAAGCAGTGGATCAGGGCCGGATAAGCCCCCTTCCCCATCTCCTCCTCGATGATCGCGGCCGTATCCTCCTCCGCGTCACGCGTATGCACGATCATCGGCAGGCCGGTCTCGCGTGCCGCTGCGATATGCGCGCGGAAGCTCCTCTTCTGCTGGTCGCGGTCCGAATGATCATAATAATAATCGAGCCCAGTCTCGCCGATGCCGATCACTTTCGGATGACGCGCCGCCGCGATCAATTTGGCCGCATCGACATGCACATGCTCGTCCGCTTCATGCGGGTGGATGCCGACCGATGCCCAGATATCCGGCTCGCGCTCGGCGATCGCGATCACCTCGTCCCATTCGCGCTCGCGCGTCGAGATGCAGAGCATACCCGTCACGCCCCGCGCGCGGGCACGCCCGATCACCGCCGCCTGGTCCTCGACCAGGCCCTTATAATTGAGGTGGCAATGGCTATCGATCAGCATCAGGCAGGTTCAACCCAGCGCGGGAAAACGCCCTGCGGCGCGGGAAGCTGCGTGCCTGGTTCGAGCGGTGTCCCGATCGCGGCAAAATCGCGCGCGTCGGCACCCTGCGCGAGCAGATCGAGCAATTTGTCCGCGCTCTCAGGGATAGCCCAGCGCGCAAGAATGGCGAGGACGCGCACGGCTTCCGCAGTCCAATAGAGTACGCCGTCCGCCATCGCCGGATCCTCCTTGCGCAGTGACCAGGGCGCCATGTCGGCGAAATAGCGGTTGGCGAGCGCCACCCCGTCCCACACGATTTCCAGCGCGCGGTTGAGCGCCAGATCGGTGAAAGCGCCCTCCATCCGTTCCAGCAACGCCCCCAAGCCGAGCTGGTCGTGCGCCGGGCCCGGCTCGGGCACAACGCCATCGCAGTTTTTTGCGATTATGCTCAGGCAGCGCTGGGCAAGATTGCCGAGGCCGTTGGCGAGATCGGCGTTGCAGCGCGTGACGATCGCCTCATGGCTGTAGCTGCCATCCTGACCGAAACTGACTTCGCGCAGCAGGAAATAGCGTAGCTGGTCGACGCCGTAGAGCTTGGCCATCTCCAACGGGTCGACGACATTGCCGACCGACTTGGACATCTTCTCGCCCTTGTTGAGCAGGAAGCCGTGGCCAAACACCTGTTTCGGCAGCTCCAACTGCGCCGACATCAGGAAGGCCGGCCAATAGACAGCATGGAAGCGGACGATGTCCTTGCCGATGATGTGCAAATCCGCCGGCCAGCGCCCCACACGCCCCTTGGCGCCCTCGGGATAGCCCGATCCGGTCAGGTAATTGGTCAGCGCGTCGACCCACACATACATCACATGGCCCGGTGAATCGGGCACAGGCACGCCCCAGTCGAAGCTGGTACGGGAAATGGAAAGGTCTGTGAGCCCGCCACGCACGAAGCTCATCACCTCGTTGCGGCGGCTTTCAGGGCGGATGAAGTCCGGATTTGCCTCATAATGCGTGATCAACTTGTCCGCATATGCCGACAATCTGAAGAACCAGCTCTCCTCGACCGTCCATTCGACAGGCGTACCCTGGGGGGACAATTTCTCCCCCTCCTCCCCCTCGACGAGCTCTTCCTCGCCGTAAAAGGCCTCGTCACGGACCGAATACCAGCCTTCATAGCGCCCCAGATAGATGTCGCCATTGGCTTCCATCGCGCGCCAGATTGCCTGGCTCGCGGCATAATGATCGGGCTCGGTGGTGCGGATAAAACGGTCAAACGAGATGTTGAGAGCTTTATCCATCTCACGGAAATAAGACGACATTTCATCGGCCAATTCCTTGGCCGAAACACCGCGCTTGGCGGCCGTCTGCGCCATCTTCAGCCCATGCTCGTCGGTGCCGGTCATGAAGAAGACGTCGCGCCCCTGCATCCGCCGGAAACGCGCGATCGCGTCGGCGGCGATCGCCTCATAGGCATGGCCGATATGTGGCCTGCCATTGGGGTAGGAAATTGCGGTGGTGATATAGAAAGGCTCGGCCATGGGCTCAGCCTTTAGCGGGACGCTCCACGGGGGCAAGCTTCGCGACCAACCCCGCGATTTCGACCACGGTCAGCTGCGGGTCCATCGACTGGCGCACCGCACGGTCCGCAATATCGCGCGCCTGGCGCCAGAGCATGACCGTCGCGCCCATGTCCGCTTTTCCCCGCCTCGCTTCGGCGGCGATGCGCGACGGCGCGCGCTCCAGGAATGCCTCGTACCGCTCCTGCGCGTTTTTGATGGCAAGCGTGCGGCCGAGCGCGGTACGCAGCGCATTGCTGGTATCGCCATGCACCGCCAATTTCTCGATCGCGGCGTCGAGACCGGCTATATCGAGCCCTGCGAAGCGCAACGCGTTGCCCGGTGCTCCCTCCGCCGCCCTGACCAGCGCCTCCAGCTCGTCCTCCTCCGCCTCGGGCAGCGCCCGGTGCAGTGCGACGCGCACCAATTCATCATCCAACGCGGAAAAGCGCAGCAGCCGGCAGCGTGAACGGATGGTCGGCAGCAGCCGGCCCGGCGCATGGCTGATCAACAGGAATATCGTACCCGCCGGCGGCTCTTCCAGATTCTTGAGCAGGGCGTTGGCGGCGTTACGTTCGAGATCGTCGATCGCGTCGATCAGCACCACGCGGCGCGGCGACATGCTTGGCGTGGTCGCGAAAAGCGGCTGAAGCCCGCGCACCTGATCGACCGTAATCGAGCGCGCCAGCTCCTCCGAATTTGCCTTGGGGAGCCGCTCCAACAGTTTGAAATCAGGATGAGAACCCGCTTCGAGTAACGATATGACGGGATGCTCGTCGGGCACGTCGAGCCGGTTCTTCGACACGGCCGGACCGGTTGCATCCGCGAGCAGCCAGCGCGCGGCGGCATGCGCGAAACCCGCTTTTCCCACGCCCTGCGGCCCCGCCAGAAGCCAGGCATGATGCATCCGCCCCGATCGCGCCGCGTCGAGGAATGCTGCGACCTGATCGTCCTGGCCGAGCATCACGGCTTATCCCTCGCCGTCATGCCGGACTTGTTCCGGCATCTATCGGGAGGCATACGCCAAGCCGCGGAGTGGACCCCGGAACAAGTCCGGGGTGACGGAAAGAGGATGGCCTCATAACAAGTCCCCGATCGCGCCCAACAATACCTCGGTCACCGCGTCGGGGTCGCCTTTGGCCTCGACGATGCGCCAGCGCGCGGGCTCGGCCTCGGCGAGCGTGCGGAAGGTGCCGGTGACGCGACGGTGATAATCCGGCTCCCGCGCGCCGAACCGATCTGGGCGCCCTGCATCGCGCGCGGCCTCGCGCGCCGTCGCAATATCCTCCGGCAGGGTCAGCAGCAGCGTTCGGTCGGGCAGCAGGCCGGCGCTACCGACCGCGTGCAGCGCGCGGATCGCCTCCGCACCCAGCCCGTCGGCGCCGCCCTGATAGGCGATCGAGCTGTCGAGGAAGCGGTCGCAAATCACCCATTTGCCCGCTTCGAGCGCGGGCAGGATGGTCTTGTCGACATGGTCGGCACGCGCCGCCGCGAACAGCAGGGCTTCGGCGCGCGCGCCCCAGCGATCGGCGCCCCCTTCGAGCAGAAGCTTGCGGATGGCCTCCGCACCGGTGCTGCCACCTGGTTCGCGCGTCTCGACCACTTCGATCCCGCGTGCGCGCAATGCCGCCGCCAGAGCATGGGACTGGGTCGACTTACCGACCCCTTCCCCGCCTTCAAGGCTGATGAAGCGGCCGCGGGCGTTCAAGCTCATGCCATGCCGAACAGATGGCGCAGCCCGCCCATCACGCGATCGAAGAAGCCCGCGCTGCCGACATCACTCGCGGCGACGAGGGGCATGATCTGCGGCGGGCCATCCGCGGTGCGTACGATCAGGTCGGCGACATGGTCGCCTTTCTTGATCGGCGCCTTCAACGGGCCGTCATAAGCAACCGACATCTTGATGTCGCCGCCCAGCCCGGTCGGCTGCGTTACCGCCAGGTTGCGCGGCGCCACCAGGCCTACTTCGCGCGTATTGCCGAGCTGTACCCGGGCCGTCGCGACCTGTGCGCCCTGCTGGAACAAAGGCTTGGACTGCCAGGCATGCAGGCCCCAGTTCATGAAGCTGACCGATTCAGAGATGCGCTGATTGAAGGAGGTCAGTCCCGACAGGACCATTACCAGCCGACGCCCATTCTGCTCGGCCGAGCCGGTGAAGGCATAGCCCGATTCGTCTGTGTGACCGGTCTTGAGACCATCCGCTCCGGCGACACGGCCCAGCAAAGGATCGCGGTTGGCCTGGGTGATGTCCTGGCCCGACCCCATCGTCTTGCCCCAGGTGAAGTTCGGGCGGCTGTAGAACTGCTTGTAGAGATCAGGAAAGTTCTGGATCGTCGCGGTCGCCAGCGTCGCAAGGTCGCGCGCGGTAACGTAGGTCACGCCACCATCCGGCCAGCCATTCGATGTCCCGAAATGGCTGTTGGTGATCCCGATCTCCTTCGCCTTCTGGTTCATGATCGCGGTGAAGGCCGGCTCGGTGCCGGCGATATGCTCGGCCAGCACGACGCAGGCATCATTACCCGACAATGTAATGATTCCGAGAAGAAGGTTGGCGACCGATACCTGCTCACCGGGCGACAGGAACATGGTCGACCCCGCCGCAGGACCATGCCACTTCTTCCACGTCTCGGGGTTCACCGTCGCCATGTCGTTGAGGTGCAATTGCCCCTTCTTGATCATGTCGAACGCGACATAGACCGTCATCATCTTTGCCAGGGATGCCGGCGGGATGCGCTGATCCGCATTCTTGGCATAGAGGATCGCGCCCGAAGACAGATCCTTCATGAAGGCAACGGTCGCGGGCGTATCGAACGGCGGCGCGGCGGCCTCGCCGGGAAGCGCGACCAGAGCGGTGGCGGCGAGAAGGAAAGCGGCGGAGCGGAGGGGCGTCATGATCGACAGGTCATCCTGTTTTGGTGTGGTGCGGTGATAGCCCTGCGCGGCGTCCCGCGCCAAGCGTCTATCGGACGATCGCGTCGGCCAGAACGCCGACCGACATGGCGTAGAAGTTGGAACAATTATAATCGAGGATCGCGCGGTAATTGCTGGTGAGCAGATAGGCGGGCATTCCGGGCCCGTCCGGTTCCAGTAACTGAGCGAGCTCGCCGTCTGCAGGGGCTGGATAGCCTGCGACGACCACGCCCTTCGCCTTCCACTCACCAACCGTCAGCCAACGGCTCAGCCGCGCGTGAACGCGCGGGCAACGCGGCGATACCAGCGGAGACTGGACAGTGGCGCGATCGAAGTCGCCCGGCAACGTCACCGCGACACCCCAGGGTGTCTTCGGTTTCCAGCCTGCCTCTTGCAGATAGGCGGAGATAGACGCGAGCGTATCGGCATCGCTGGTCCAGATATCGGCCTTGCCGTCGCCATCGCCATCGGTGCCGATCCGAATGTAGGTGCTGGGCAGGAATTGCGGATAACCGGTCGCGCCTGCCCAGCTCCCTTTCATTTCCGCGCGGGTGAAGCCCTGGTCGATCAGCTTCAATGTGGCGATCAGTTCAGCGACGAACAATTCGCGCCGCCGCCCGTCATAGGCGAGCGAGGCGAAGGAGCGGATCAGGTCGAAATTACCCGTGTAACTGCCATAGCCGGTCTCGAGCCCGAAAATGGCGAGCGCGATATTGCCGGGCACACCCGTCCTCGCCTGATTGGCGGCAAGCTGCGTGCTCAGCATCTGATAGCGGGCCTGGCCCTTCTCGATATGCGGCCGGTCGACATGGCTCTGGCGGTATGGTGCGAAGCTCATCGGCCCGGGCGCTCCGTTGGTGGCCGCGCCGCCAGGCTGTGAACGGTCGAAATGGATCACGCGCGGATTGAAGCTCAGCCCCGCCGTTTCGCGATCGAACGTCTCGGGCTTCACCCCCTCCATGATCGCACGTGAGCGCAGGCCCTGGATGAAGGCGGTGAAGGCCGCATCGGCCGCCGAGGGTGCTGTCGCGCTGTCTGCAGCTGTCGCGTTGTCTGCAACAGTTGCGACAGGCTGGTTTGTTGGCGGCGTATCCTGCACCGCCGCCGCCGTTTCCCCGCCCGGGCTGTTCTGGGCGGCGAGCGAGGGACTGCATAGTGCGGCTATTGGCAGGGCGGCGAAGCGAAGCAACCTGATCATCGATCAGCCTCTGCCATAGTCGGGGCGACGAAGGAATCCCGCTCGTCGCAACACCACAACGCTTGCGCGCAAGGCGCGTCCCCCGCAATAAGCGCCGCGCAAGGACAGGTGGCCGAGTGGTTTAAGGCAGCGGTCTTGAAAACCGCCGTGCGGGGAACCGTACCGTGGGTTCGAATCCCACCCTGTCCGCCAGATCGGAGCCGTCCCTTCCTGTGACCGAGATACTCTACCGCTCCGACCGGCTGGAGGTCCGGCGTGTCAGAGCCGGCGATGGGCGTCACCAGGTCGTCACCTTCGATTCCTACCATGAGCCCCCCGGCCTGAAGCGCCCAGGATTTGGCGAGGCGTTCTTCGCTCATGAAAACATCACGGCGATTCACGTGATATCGTTTGGCAACGACTGGTTTCAATATCCTGAAACTGAAGGTGTTTTATCCCTTATTCGGAAGGTCGGGCACGACGCGGAACGACTCATGACCTATGGGTCCAGCATGGGGGGCTATGCAGCGCTTCGGTTCGCGGCGGCGGTCGGTGCCCACTCGGCATTGGCGCTGTCGCCCCAATATTCGGTCAACAGGTGGAGGGCACGCTTTGAGACACGCTGGGCAGCTGATCGTCGGCGTATTCGCTTCATCAAAGCGCTTGAAAAACCGATCAAGCAAATTCCGCTCATGGTGCTGGCATATGACCCGAAAATCAGCTTGGACCTAAGGCATGTCGTGCGGCTGACCGGTGAAGCCAGGATCGAGCAGATTCCTATTTCTTTCGCCGGACACCCGGTAGGCCCGTTCCTCAACGATGTTGGGCTCTTACGACCGCTAGTTTTGAGCGTGCTCTATGGGGACTTCGATCATGAGTGTTTTTGCGACGCGGCACATGAGCGCAAGGAGACATCGGCGCATTGGTTAGCCAACGTGGCGGAGCACCACCCTCTGGAGCATGGTATCCTCCAAGCGCGGCGCGCCGTATCGCTTGCGCCCGATCATCCCAGCCTGCACGACGCCCTGGCCCGGCGTCTGAGCGCTGCTGGCTATTACGATGCAGCGATCAAGGCTCATCAGCACGCAATCGCGCTGGAACCGATCGCCGACTATCGCTGGGGTTTATCCAAAACATTGTATCAAGCGGGCAAACTGGCTGACGCATTGGCGGTTGCCGAAGAAATCCAGAAGCTCGCCCCTTCGACAGCCGGTTATTACGCTTGGTCGGCGAGGTTGCGCGAGGAAATGGGAGACAAGAAGGGTGCACTGGCCGACTGGCGTATGGCCAGCCGTCACGATCCCCGTAATCGAGGTTATCGCCTCGCCACGTTCGGTTTGATGGCAAGGAACGCTTACGCGCGGCTAAGCCGCGTCTGGGAAGGCTTCTGAACCCCGGCGCGCGCGGCGCTTGTCCGCCAAAATCGCGAATGGCCAGGCCATAATCAGCGCGACCAGGGTAGCCATCATGTCCGCAAACCAGTCGTCCCATTCCGCGTCGCGGTGAATGAAGGGAATGGCCTGGCTCAATTCGATGAAGGCACCGAAGCCCGCCATCATCAGAAACAGGCGGAAAACCGGGATCTTCGGATAAGCAGCCCGGGCCAGAAAGGTGATCGTGAAGAACGCGATCATGTGGTTCAGCTTATCCCAGGCGGACAGGCTGATCGCATCCTTTCCCGGAATGATTGCATCCACATAGGCGAACAGGAGAGCGCCCCAAAAGGCGGTCACGAACAGGCGGCGTAACGGCGACATCGTCTTCGCCATGCCCGCTGCGCTGCACAAGGTAAAGTCGGCGTTGCCCGCATCCCGCACGCATGCGATGGGCGGAGGCGATGACCCAATCGGGCGAGCTCGACCGGCTGATCGCCACAGCACGCAGCTGGCGGCCTGCCCGGATGGCGCTCGCAACCGTCATTGCGACCTGGGGCTCCGCGCCCCGCCCACGCGGCAGCCACATGCTGGTGCATGAGGATGGTCGCTTCGAGGGCTCGGCTTCAGGCGGGTGCGTCGAGGGTGACGTGCTCCACGCCGCCGCGGCGGCGATCGCCGACGGGCGGGCACGGCGCCTACGCTATGGCGTGACCGATGACACCGCCTGGGAGGTCGGCCTCCCCTGTGGCGGGAGTATCGAATTGCTGGTGCAGCCGGTCGCGATCAATGGCTTCGACCCGGCGCTGTTCGATGCCATCGGGGATAGGCGTGACCGCGGCGACAGGATCGCGCTCACTACCGATTTTGCGAGCGGCAAGACCATGATCGGCGACGATCCCGGCGAAGGGCGTTTCGTCAACGTCTATACGCCGCCGCGTCGATTGCTGATCGTGGGCGCGGTACAGATCGCGCAATCGCTTGCCGCGATCGCGCGGACGCTGGACGTCATACCGGTTCTGATCGATCCACGCGGTCGCTTTCTGACCGAAGAACGATTTCCCGGTGTGAGCCTCGACGATCGCTGGCCCGACGAAGCGATTGCGGCCCGTAATCCCGACGCGGCGACCGCGGTGGTGACATTGAGCCATGATCCTAAGATCGACGACCCGGCGCTGATCGCGGCGCTTGCGTCACCCGCCGTCTATATCGCGGCGCTCGGATCACGGCGCAGCCATGCCAAAAGGTTGGAACGGCTGGCGACCGCGGGAATAGGGTCGGCCGAACTGGAGCGCATCGATGCGCCAGCCGGGCTGCCTATCGGCGCGCAGGGACCCGCCGAGATCGCATTGTCGATCGCGGCGGGAATGATCCAGGCGTTCCGGAAATAAAGCAGACCAACCTGCGCGCAGGCGGGGCGATCCCGTCAGCAGGTGCGTGAAAGCTCAGCGGATGCCGGACCAGATCCGGCATCCCCAAAAGCTTACTTCTTGCCGAGGCTGAGGCCGCCGAAGCGCTTGTTGAAGCGCGCAACCTGGCCGCCCTGGTCGAGCAACTGGCCGCGGCCGCCGGTCCACGCCGGGTGGACGGTCGGGTCGATGTCGAGCTGCAGCGTGTCGCCTTCCTTGCCCCAGGTGGAGCGCGATTCGAACACGGTGCCGTCGGTCATCTGGACCTTGATGGCGTGATAATCGGGGTGAATGTTCTTCTTCATGCGCAAATCCTAGAAGGTGGCTGGTTCCGACCAGCCTGAAGGAAGCGGCGCCCCTACAGCAGGAGCGCCGAAATTGGAAGGCCTTTGCGGTTCGGGCTCAGGCCGAAGGCGGATCGGCGATCATCGCGGTGAAATTGGCCTGCGCCACCACCTTGCCATCGATCAGCGCTTGGCCCGCGAACTTGCACACGCTCGCGCGCTTCTGGACGAATTCAACTTCGAGCCGCAACAGCACGCCCGGCTCGACCGGCGCGCGGAATTTGGCTTCGTCGATCGCCATGAAATAGACGAGCTTGCCCGATCCGGCGAGGCCGAGACTCTCGACCGCGAGCACGCCCGCCGCTTGCGCCAGCGCTTCCACGATCAGCACGCCGGGCATGATCGGCCTTCCCGGGAAATGCCCCTGGAAGAAGCTTTCGTTGATCGTCACCGCCTTGATAGCGGCGATACGCTGGTCGACCACGAGCTCCTCGACTCGGTCGACCAGCAGCATTGGATAGCGGTGCGGCAGTGCAGCCATCACCCGACCAATGTCGAGTGGGCCGATCACCGCCGCTTCACCCTGTTCGCTCACCGGCGTTCGCCTATCAGCGGCCGGGGCCCTGCGCCGGAGCGGCGGCCGGCTGGGCCGGCAGCGTGATGCTCGGGTTCGGGAAAGCGGTGTCGAGACGCTGGATTATGACCGCAGTGATGTCCGCCGCCGGATCGGACGCCAGCAGGCTGTTCTTGGACACGACCACGTCGGCCTTGCGTTCGGCGCGGACCTGCTCGGCGATCGGGGCGACATGTTCGACGATCTGCGACTGGACGTAGCGGCCAACCGCCTGAACTTCCTGATCGAGCTGCTGCGCGGCTTCCTGCGCGGCGCCCGCGCGCTGATAGGCCTGCTGGAGCGAGGATTCCTGCGCGGGGGTGGGCTTGGCCGGGGCCTTGATCGCCTGCAGCTGGGTCTGCAGCGTCTGGAACGCCTGGGCTGCGGTCTGGAAGGCGGTCGCGCGCTGCTGCATCAGCGTGTCATATTTGGCGTGGAGCTGCTGGGTGCCGCTCTTGGCCGCGTTCGAATCCGTGAACACCTTGTTGAAGTCGACGGTCAGCACGTCGCCCGCAGCGAGCGCCGGTGCGGCGGAGGCGGCGAGCAGAGCGGCGGCCGCCGAAATCTTGAGCATGGTCTTCATTAGAATTGGGTTCCTACGTTGAAAGTGAAAAGCTTGGTGTTGTCGCCCTGACGCTTGACGATCGCCTTGGCCATATCGATGCGGAACGGGCCGAAAGGCGAGTTCCAGTTTACGCCGATGCCGATCGAGATACGCGGTTTCCATGTATCGCCGAGCCAGAGTTCCTTGAATCCGGGAATATGCTGGCCGGACGGCGTCAAGCCACTTGGACAGGTGGTTCCGGCGGTCACGCTTTGCGAGGGAAGCGAGTTTGTATCGTTAGGGTTGCCGTCGATGCACAGGCGGGTGCCGTCGCTGTTGAGCACCTCGCGGAACTGGCCGCCTGGCCCGGTATCGTAGAGCGCGGGCTTCTTGGTGCCGAACACCGAGCCGATGTTGAGGAAGACCGACGGACGGATGCCGAGCTCCTTGACCGCATTGCCGAGAGGCAGCTGCGCTTCAAGTTTGCCGAAATACATGGCCCGACCGCCCAGCGCGTCGTCGCTGACCTGGTTGCGGTCGAGATTGAGCGAGCCATCGCTGTTATAGGTCGCGCGCAACACGCGCGGGCCCAGGCCACGAATGTCGAAGCCCGCAAATTCCGGCTCGCCCATATAGAAGCGGTCGGTCAGGCGGACCTTGTCGGTGCCGGGGCCCTTACCGCTTTCGAGCGACTGGATGTAGCCGCCCTGAAGGTTGGCCGAGACGATGAAGCCGTGCCAGTTCCAATATTGATGGCCCTCGATGGTCGACTTTATGTAGCGCACGCTGCCGCCCAGACCCGCCAGATCCTGGCTGACGAAGAAACGCATGCCATGGCTCGGGTGGATACGGTCGTTCAGACTGTCGAACACCAGGCTGTAGCCCAGCGATGAAGTGGTGCGGTTGCCGATCGCATCGCACAGATAGCGCCCCGCCAGCACCGGGTCGCAATGCGTCGCACCGGAGGCGTTGAGCGTGCCGTCGGGGTTGTAAGCGGTATAATAGGTCGTCTTGTCGAGCGACACATTGTCTATGCTGAGGCCGTAGCGCAGCGCCATCGACCAGAATTCGGTCAACGGCACGCCGGCCCGGATCTGGAACCCGGTGGTCACCTCGTCATAGGTCGTATGACGGTCGGTGTTCACATAGTTGAACGAATTATAGTCGCGCCGGAACAGGTCGACGCCCAGCGCGATATTGTGGTCGAACAGGTAAGGCTCGGTAAAACCCAGATTGACCGAGCGGTTATAGATTGACCAGTCGACGCCCGCGCGGACCTCCTGGCCTTTGCCCATCAGATTGGCTTGCTCGATCTGCGCGCTGACGATGAACTTTTCGAGGCTCGAATAACCCGCCGACACCTGGAGCGAGCCCGTCGATTTCTCCTCGAGATTGGTTTCGAGGATCACGCGATCGGGCGCGGATCCCTGCTTCTGCTCGACCTCGAGCTTGTCCTGGAAATAGCCCAGGCTCTGGATGCGGTCGCGCGAACGCTTGACGCGGAAACCGTTGAAGGCATCGCCCTCGGCGAGGCGGAATTCGCGGCGCACCACCTTGTCGCGGGTGATCGTGTTGCCGTTGATGTTGACGCCCTCGACATAGACGCGCGGCGCGTCCTTGAGCGTGAAGGTGATGTTCATCACCTTCTTTTCCTTGTCCGGATCGTAATGCGGGTCCGTGTCGGCGAAGGCGTAACCGAGCGTACCGGCGGTCTCGTTGAGCACGTCGATCGTGTCCTCGACCATCTTGGCGTTATACCATTGGCCCGGCTTGATCTTGACGAGATATTTGAGCGCTTCCGGCCGCAGGTCGCGGATGGCGCTCTCAACCTTGGGCGTGCCGAACTTGTAGCGAGATCCTTCGTCAACGACGTAGGTGATGATGAAATCGCGCTTGTCGGGCGTGAGTTCGGCCACCGCCGACACCACGTGGAAGTCCGCATAACCCTGCGTCAGGTAGAATTGGCGCAGCTTCTGCTGGTCATAGGCCAGACGATCCGGATCGTAGCTGGTACCCTGCGAGAAAACGTGGAGCAGGCTCGCGGTCTTGGTCGCCATTTCGGCGCGCAGGCGGCCGTCCTTGAAATGATCGTTGCCGATGATGTTGATGCGGCGGACGCGCGACTTGGCGCCCTCATGGACTTCGAACACCACGTCGACGCGATTCTGGTCGAGCATAACCTGCTTGGGTTCGACCGTGGCGGCATAGCGGCCCTGCCGCTTGTAGAGTTCGATGATACGATTGACGTCCGCGCGCGCCTTGGATCGCGTGAAGATCTGGCGCGGCGCGAGCTTGATCTCGGGCCGGATCTTCTCTTCCTTGATGCGCTTGTTGCCCTCGAGCACGATCCGGTTGATCACGGGATTTTCGCGCACCTCGAGCACCAGATTGCCCGTATCGACGCCAGCGATCTCGACACTGGCGAACAGCTCGGACGCGTAGAGGTCCTTCAGGGCCTGATCGAGATCGGCGGGGGTATAGCTATCGCCCGGATGCAGCCTGACATAGGAGCGGACCGTGTCCGCCTCGAGGCGCTGGTTGCCCGACACGTCGATCGAACGGATCAGCTTCGGCGCCTGCGGCGCCGGGACCGCAGGCGCGGCCTCGGTCGGCGGCTGCGGCGGCGTTTGCGCTGCAACGGGCATGCCCGCAAGCGCGGAGCCGATCAGTAATGCACTCGCCAGCCGGCTGGATGCACGTCGCCCGTCACTGGTCATGAATTCCGTCACGCAACCCCGCCCTTCACCTTAGGATCTGCTTTGAAGCCGGGGCCTTCTGGCCGGCGGGTTACGCCCTGCCCTATCCCCGTCAGCCGATCAAGCCGGCAAGCTTCGTCCAAAGGCCGAAGGAGCCAAGATCGTTGACGGTTACGAACAGCATGAATCCCAGCAGCAAAGCAAGTCCCGACCGAAATGCCCATTCCTGAGCCTGAGCAGGCAATGGTCGGCGGCGGATCCCTTCGATGAGATAGAAAAAGAGGTGACCGCCATCCAGCAGCGGAATTGGCAGAAGGTTGATGAAGCCCAGATTAATCGAAATGAGCGCCATCAGGTCGACGAAATCGATCAGCCCAAGCTGGACGCGCTGGCTCGCGAAATGCGCGATCTTGAGTGGTCCGCCGAGCTCCTTGGCAGAACGCTGCCCGGTGAAAATCTGCCCGATCACGTCGGAGATCATCCGCACCCGATCCCCTACCGCAGAGACGGAGGCGTCCAAAATCTCGATCGGAGTGCCGGTCTTGTGGATGAGGGCCGCGGACTTTATGCCGAGCAGGCCACGCTCAATCTTGCCGCCATTGCCGTCGGTTTCGGTGATCGCATCGGTAAAGACGCTGAGCGGCACGATCGCGCCGGCGCGCTCAACCTCCACGCTCAGGTGCTGGTGCGCGCGGATGAGGAGCAGAAGCTGAATGTCCTCGAACGTATCTATGCGCCGGCCATTGACGGCGACAATACGATCGCGTGGCCTCATTCCGCCCTTCGCCGCCGCCGAACCTTGCGTCACGGCTGCTACCACGGGCGGCGTTTCGGGTACGCCAAAGGCCGTGAAGAAAGCGGCATAAACCACTATCGCGACGATGAAATTTGTGATCGGCCCCGCCGCGACGATGATGAAGCGCTGCCAGACCGGCTTGCCCTGCAACGTCTTGGCTTTTTCATCGGGCGGAAGCGCCTGCCAGGCGGGATCGGGCTCGCTCGCCGGGCCCATGTCGCCGCGGAACTTGACGTAGCCGCCGATCGGGAGCGCGGAGACCTTCCAGCGCGTGCCGCGTTTGTCGGTCCACCCGAAAAGCTCGCGGCCCATGCCGATCGAGAACATGTCGGCCTGCGCACCAAACACGCGCCCGGCCAGATAATGCCCCATCTCATGCACGAACACGAGCGGGCCGATCACCGCGATGAAAGCAGCGGCGGCGATGATGATCGAGAGCACGCCGCTCATGCCGCCTCGCGCGCCAATGCCAGCGCCGCTATCCGGCGCGTCTCCACGTCGAGCATCAGGGCTTCATCGATCGTTTCGGGCGAACGCGGATCGTAGCGCGAAAGAACCTTGTCGACGATCACGGCGATATCGAGGAACCCAATCTTGCCCGCCAGGAAGGCTGCGACGGCTTCCTCATTGGCGGCGTTGAGCACGCCGGGGCGCGATCCGCCGGCAGCCAGCGCCTGCAGTGCGAGCGCAAGCGCGGGAAAGCGATCCAGATCGGGTTCCTCAAAATCGAGCCGGCCGATCCTGGCCAGATTGAGCGGCTCGCACGGCGTCGCCATCCGCTGTGGCCACGCCAAAGTATGCGCGATCGGGGTCCGCATGTCGGCCGGCCCCAATTGGGCCAGCATCGAACCGTCGACATATTCCACCAGCGAGTGGACGACCGATTGGGGATGCACCAATACCGACAGCTTCTCATTCCCCACAGGGAACAGGTGATGCGCCTCGATCAGCTCAAGGCCCTTGTTCATCAGCGTCGCCGAATCGACCGAGATCTTGGCCCCCATCGACCAATTGGGATGCTTGACCGCCTGAGCAGGCGTGACCCGTGCCATCTCGTCCCGGCTAAGCGTCCGGAAGGGGCCGCCGCTCGCGGTGAGAATGATCCGCCGCACGCGCGAGGGATCGTCATGCGGAAAGCATTGGAACACCGCATTATGCTCGGAATCGACCGGCAGGAGCGTCGCCCCTGCCCCATGCGCCGCGCGCGTCATCAGGCCGCCGGCGAGCACCAAGGATTCCTTGTTGGCGAGTGCCAGGGTTTTACCCTGCCTGAGCGCAGACATGACGGGCTTGAGGCCCGCGGTGCCGACGATCGCCGCCATCGTCCAGTCGGCGCCAATCGCGGCCGCCTCGCAGATCGCTTCACAGCCGGCAGCGGCCTGGGTCGCCGTTCCGGCCAGCGCGTCTTTCAGGGCGGGATAGAGACGCTCATCGCCAATCACCGCATGGCGGGCACGCGTCCGGCGTGCCGCGGCGGCGAGCCCCTCGACGTCACTGCGCGCGGTTAATGCGACCACTTCGAAGGCATCGCCTTCCCGTTCGATCAGGTCGAGCGTCGAGCGTCCGATCGAGCCGGTCGCGCCGAGAATGGAGACGGTGCGCGCCATCACAAGCTGCCGTTCGCCACCAGCGCGGCGACCAGGATCGCGACGGGTAGCAGGCCATCGATGCGGTCGAGCAATCCGCCATGGCCGGGTAATATCTTGCCCGAATCCTTGACCCCGACATGGCGTTTCATCCCGCTTTCGACGAGGTCGCCAATCTGCGCCACCACCGCGAGCAAGGGCGCGATCCACAAACTCAGCGTCGGCAGGTGCCCCAATTTTGTGATCACCGCGCCGACGATGCCCGCTGCAATCATGCCGCCGATCAGACCCGCCCAGGTCTTGTTGGGGCTGATCGCGGGCGCGAGCTTCGGCCCACCGATTGCACGGCCGGCAAAATAGGCGCCGATGTCGGTCGCCCACACTGTGGCCAGCGTCCAGAGCGCGAGCGCGAACCCCAATGGCTGTTCGCGTAGGAACAGGATCGCGATTGCAGCAGTGCCGACATAGCCGACGCCGACCGCGGTCAGCGCCGCTTTCGGGACCATCGCCATCGCCATCGCGGCGATCAGGAGCAGCGCCAGCGTGGCGCGATCCGCTCCCCACACGATTGGCAAGGCGTAGCTCATCCCCACCAAAAGCACGAGAAGGCCTATGCCGAGCCGCGCGCGATGCGCACGCACCAGGCCAGCCCATTCGATCAGCCCGATGCAAGCGACGACTGTCAGCACGGCCCAGAGCACCACTCCGCCCAGCCACAGCACGCCGATCGCTGCCACAGCGAGCAAGGCGCCAATCACGCTTCGCGTCGCAAGGTCGGACTTGGCTTTAGCGTCCGCCATAGCGTCGCTCGCGCCGGCCAAAGCTCGCAATCGCGTCTTCGAGGCTCGCCCGGTCAAAATCGGGCCAGAGCGTATCGACGAACAGCAATTCGGCATACGCCGCCTGCCAGAGCAGGAAATTGGAGAGCCTCTGCTCGCCGGAGGTGCGGATGACCAGATCGAGAGGTGGCAATTCCCCGGTATCGAGCCGCGCCTCAATCGCCGAAGCATCGATCATGGCGGGATCGAGTCCGCCGTCTCTCGCTTCGGCGGCAAGTGCGCGAGCGGCGCGAACAATCTCATCCTGCGCGCCGTAATTGAGCGCGATCACCAGCGTCAGGCCGCGATTTTGGGCGAGCTTCCGCCGCGCTTCGTCGAGGTCGGCGACGATGTCAGCATCCAGCGCGCGCCAGTCGCCGATCAGCTCGAGCCGTACGTCGTTTTGCTCGAGTTCGGCGATTTCGCGGCGCAGGTAGAAACGCAGCAATCCCATCAGGTCGGCGATCTCGGCCGCGGGCCGTCGCCAATTTTCCGACGAGAAAGCGTAAAGCGTCAGCGCTTCGATCCCCAGTTCACCCGCCGCCTTGATCGTGCGGCGCACCGCCTCCATCCCCGCGCGATGGCCGGCGACGCGCGGCAAGAGCCTTTTCTTAGCCCAGCGGCCATTGCCGTCCATGATGATCGCGACATGCCGGGGTACGGTGAGTCCGTCCCCGCTGGTTTCTATCGGCGAGGCCGATGCGGAGCTCACTTGCCCAGGATTTCCTTTTCCTTGGCGGCAGCGGCAGCGTCGATTTCGGCAATGGTGGCGTCGGTCAGCTTCTGGACTTCGGTTTCGCTGCGCTTGCGCTCATCCTCGCTGATCTCACCCTTCTTCTCGTCGGTCTTGAGATTGTCCATGCCGTCGCGGCGCACGTTGCGCGCGGCAATGCGGGCTTTCTCGGCATATTGGCTACACAGTTTGGCGAGCTCCTTGCGGCGCTCCTCGGTCAGGTCGGGAATCGGGATGCGCAGGGTCTGGCCATCAACGATGGGGTTGAGGCCGAGCCCGGCCGAACGGATCGCCTTGTCGACCGGGCCGACATTGGACTTGTCCCAGATCTGGACCGACAGCATGCGCGGCTCAGGCGCGGATACGGTGGCGGCCTGGTTCAATGGCATATGACTGCCATAGACTTCCACCGTGACCGGATCGAGCAAGGTCACTGACGCACGACCGGTGCGCAGACCCTGGAGATCATGCTTCAGCGCTTCCACTGCGCCATGCATACGGCGGTCGAGATCGGCCTTGTTATAAGCGGCCATGGGTCACTCCCCTGAATTGCGGACGATCGTGGCCGTCCCCTCGCCCGCAAGCACCTTGGCAAGATTGCCCTGCTCGCGGATGTTAAACACAACGATCGGAATAGCATTATCCCGGCAAAGCGCCACCGCGCTTGCGTCCATAACCTTCAGATTGTCCGATAGTACCCGATCATAAGTCACGGTTTCATATCGTTTTGCGGTCGCCACCTTTTTGGGATCGGCGTCATAGACACCGTCGACCGACGTGCCCTTGAACAAGGCGTCGCAGCCGAGTTCGGCCGCGCGCAGCGCGGCACCCGTATCGGTCGTGAAGAATGGGCTGCCGACGCCGGCGGCGAAGATCACGACCCGGCCCTTTTCAAGGTGGCGCTCCGCGCGGCGGCGAATGAAGGGTTCGCACACCGACGACATCGGGATGGCCGACTGGACCCGCGTCTCCACGCCGATCTGCTCAAGCGCATTTTGTACCGCGAGCGCGTTCATCACGGTTGCCAGCATGCCCATATAATCGGCAGTGGCGCGCTCAATCCCCTTGGCGGCGGCGGAAAGCCCGCGGAAGATATTGCCTCCGCCGACCACGACGCACAGTTCGAAGCCCGCCTCGCGCGCGGCGGCAATCTCACCCGCAACGCGCGACGTCATCGCAGGATCGATGGCAAGCCCCTCCCCACCCATCAGCACCTCACCCGATAGTTTGAGCAGGATGCGTTTGAAGGGCGGCTGCGACATGCGCTGAAAAAATCCGTTCAGAAAGGAAACGGCGCACACCTTAGAGGTGCGCGCCGCTCCTGAAAACCCTCCGGAGCCGGAGGGTGGTCACATTGTCAGATGCCGGCCGCGGCCGCGACTTCGGCCGCGAAGTCGCTGGTCTGCTTCTCGATGCCCTCGCCGAGCTGGAAGCGGACATAATCCACCAGCGCGATCGAGCCGCCGGCGTCCTTGGCGGCCGCAGCGATGACGTCCTTGATCGGCGTCTTGTTGTCCATGACGAAGACCTGCGAGGTCAGCGCATTCTCCTTGCGGAACTTGGCGATCGCGCCTTCCACCATCTTCTCGATGATGTTCTGGGGCTTGCCCGATTCCGCGGCCTTTTCCATCGCGATCGCGCGCTCGCGTTCGACTAGGGCCTCGTCGAGGCCCTCCTCGTGCAGAGCAAGCGGGCTGGCGGCGGCGATATGCATCGCTAGGCTCTTGCCCAGCGCCTCGATCTTGTCGACCGGGGCCGAGCCCTCGAGTGCGACCAGCACGCCGATCTTGCCGATGCCCGAGCCGGCGGCGTTGTGGACATAAGAGACGACCGCGCCCTCGTTGACCGAAACGGTCTTGGCACGGCGCAGCTGCTGGTTCTCGCCGATCGTGGCGATGTTGGAGGTCAGCTTCTCGGCAACCGAGCCGCCGCCCGGATAGGTCGCGGCTGCGAGCGCGTCGATGCTGTCACCCGTCTCAAGCGCGAGCTTGGAGACCGAACGAACGAAATCCTGGAACTGGTCGTTCTTGGCGACGAAATCGGTCTCGGAATTGACCTCGACCGCGGCGCCCTTCTTGCCCTCGACGGCGACGCCGACCAAGCCCTCGGCCGCGGTACGGCCGGACTTCTTGGCGGCGGTTGCGAGGCCCTTGGTGCGCAGCCAGTCGACGGCAGCCTCCATGTCGCCGCCATTCTCGGTCAGCGCCTTCTTGCAGTCCATCATGCCGGCGCCCGAGCGCTCGCGCAGATCTTTCACGGCAGCAGCGGTGATCTCCGCCATTATTCCGATCCTTTCAAAATGAAACGCGTCACCCCAGCGAAAGCCGGGGCCCCGTGAGAAGGGCAGCGCCCTTGCCTCCTGAGATCCCAGCGTCCGCTGGGATGACGATGATTTGTTACGCCAGTGCTTCTTCGGCCGGCGGCGCTTCGGCCGCGCCCAGATCCTCGCCCGAAGCCGCGCGGCCCTGCGCGTTGCCGCGGGTGGCGGCGGTCGCGATCAGGTCGCAATAGAGGCGGATCGCACGGCTGGCGTCGTCGTTGGCCGGGATCGGGAACGCGATGCCGTCAGGGCTAACGTTCGAATCGAGGATCGCGACGACCGGAATACCGAGTGTATTGGCTTCCTTGATCGCCAGCTCTTCCTTATTGGCGTCGATCACGAACATCACGTCGGGAATGCCGCCCATGTCGCGGATGCCGCCGAGCGACTGCTCAAGCTTGTCGCGCTCGCGGGTGAGCTGGAGCACTTCCTTCTTGGTGAGGCCGTGCGTATCGCCCGAAAGCTGCTCTTCGAGGCTCTTGAAGCGCTTGATCGAGCCCGAGATCGTCTTCCAGTTGGTGAGCATACCGCCCAGCCAGCGATGATTGACGAAATGCTGACCCGACTGACGCGCGGCGTCGGCGATCGGCTCCTGAGCCTGGCGCTTGGTGCCGACGAATAGCACCTTGCCGCCGGCGGCCACGGTCGAGCTCACGAATTCAAGCGCGCGCGCGAACAAGGGAACGGTCTGCGACAGGTCGATGATGTGGACGCCGTTACGATCGCCGAAGATATAAGGCTTCATTTTCGGATTCCAGCGGTGCGTCTGGTGACCGAAATGCGCGCCCGCATCGAGCAACGCCTGCATGGAAACGGACGGTGCCGCCATGGTATTTCTCCTAACCCGGTTGGACCTCTGCAGGACAGGAACCGCGAATTGCTCCGCGGCACCGGTATGGATGCCCTGCATGTGGAATGGCGGCGCACTTAGTCACGGATGGCGCCGGATGCAACCCGGAAAGCGTGCGAAATGCCGCTTGACTACAGAACAAACCAAGAACATACGGAACCGCCTCGTTGTAATCATGTTACGACCGCACCTTCGGGAGCGCTCGGACGAGCCGGAGATGTTCGATGATGCAGAATGTTGCCACCATGGTTTCTTCGCTGTTGGCGATGGGTGCGCTGGCGCTGACGGTGAGTCTTCTGGTCCGCGACTGGCGGCTGGTGATGCGGGCGCTCCGCAACAGCCGACAGTTCCATCCGTTGCCGCTTCCGATCCAGGCGCGCGTCACTTTGCACGATCGCCGCGCGCGCGTGATCAGCGTTCGGTCGCAGTCCGTTCCGCAGCACGCCGCCGCTTGACCTTGGCATAGCTGCGCACCGCGAACGGGATCGCAATCGCGTAAAGCAGGACGACGACGCTCAAGGTTGCCCAAGGCGCGATAAAAAGAGCGGTCCCCAGGAGGGCAATGGCCAGCAGTGCGGGCAGCCGAAATTCGCGGCGCAGGCGGAATGAGCCCCAGCCATAAGTGGCAAAGTCCGAAATCATCAGGAAGGCCGAGAGCAAGGTCCAGGGTGCAACCACATAGGTGCGCGCGAAAATATCCTGGACCGCGGGCAGATCGGCATCGCCCAGCGCCATCCACACGATCAGAGGCAGCAGCGCCATTCCGGCGCCCGCTGGCGCAGGCACGCCGGTCAGGAAGCCGGCCGACTTGCGCGGCTGCTCCTCGACGTCGATCTGCGAATTGAAGCGAGCAAGGCGAAGCGCGCAGCAGACCGCATGCGCGAGCGCGATCACCCAGCCATATTTGGGAATATATTGCAGCGTCCACAGGAACAGGATCACTGCCGGCGACACGCCGAAGGCGATCACGTCGGAAAGCGAATCAAGTTCAGCGCCGAAGCGGCTCTCCGCCTTGAGCAATCGCGCGACGCGCCCGTCCAGCCCGTCGAGTATACCGGCGACCACGATCGCTCCGACCGCCTTTTCCCATTCGCCCGCAATCGCGAATCGAATTCCGGTGAGCCCGAAGCACAATGCCAGAGCTGTCACCGCATTGGGCGTCACCGCGCGCAGGGGAATGCCGCGCCGCGTTCCGCGAGGGCGAATCAAATGTCGCGCCTCATTGGGCGATGCCACTAGCAGGTTCGCTGTCGCCGATCCGGGCGATGATCGTCTCGCCCGCGATCGCGCGTTGGCCAAGCGCGACCTTGGGCGCGGTACCGGCGGGCAGATAGACATCGACACGGCTGCCGAAGCGGATCAGGCCGACGCGCGTGCCCACCGCGACCGTGTCGCCATTCTTGACGAAAGGCACGATCCGGCGCGCGACCAGCCCGGCAATCTGGGTGAAGCCGATCTTGCTCCCGTCCTGGCCGGTCATCAGGAAATGCTGGCGCTCATTCTCCTCGCTAGCCTTGTCCAGGCTCGCATTGAGGAATTTTCCGGCGATATAGACGACGCGGCTGATCGTGCCCGAAATAGGCGCGCGATTGATGTGGACGTCGAACACGCTCATGAAGATCGAGACGCGCATGCATGGGCCGGGCGGCAGGCCTCCCTCCCCGCCCAGTTCGAACGGCGGCTCGACTTCCTGGATCAAGGTCACCAGGCCGTCCGCCGGCGAGACGATCAGCCCCTGCCCCTGCGGTACGCTGCGGATCGGATCGCGAAAGAAGGCGGCGGTCCATATAGTCACGCCGACCATCACCCAGTCGACTATGTGGGCATGGAGGAGGAAGAGCACGGCGGTGATGCCGGCCGCGATGACGACGAATTTCCGGCCCTCGGGATGGACGGCGGGAAAGCGCCACTGGACGGTCGGGGTGGTTCCCGGTCTGTTATCGATCGAACTCATGGGCGGGCCTTCTAAAGCCTGATCGCCGTCGGTGGAAGCGTTCCCGCTCCCGTTCGATCAGGTTTAATCCGGCTCAACATTTGATTGGCGGGTTCAACGCCCGACAATCCTTGTATGCGCCTCCACAGGTCCCTAGAGGCGCTCGCAAACCTCTCCATCCTATCATCACAGGAACAGCACATGGCGAAGATCAAGGTGAAAACCCCGGTCGTCGAAATCGACGGCGACGAGATGACCCGCATCATCTGGGAATGGATCCGCGAACGCCTGATCAAGCCTTATCTCGACATCGACCTTGATTATTATGACCTCGGCGTCGAGCATCGTGACGCCACCGACGACCAGATCACGATCGACAGCGCGCACGCGATCCAGAAGTACGGAGTTGGCGTGAAGTGCGCGACGATCACGCCCGACGAGGCGCGCGTCGAGGAATTCGGCCTCAAGAAGATGTGGAAATCGCCCAACGGCACGATCCGCAACATCCTGGGCGGCGTGATCTTCCGCGAGCCGATCGTGATCCAGAACGTGCCCCGCCTGATCCCGGGCTGGACCAAGCCGATCGTGGTCGGCCGTCATGCCTTTGGCGACCAGTATAAGGCGACCGATTTCAAGGTGCCCGGCAAGGGCAAGCTCACGATGAAGTGGCAGGGCGAGGACGGCCAGGTGATCGAACATGACGTGTTCGATTTTCCCGAGGCGGGCGTCGCGATGGGCATGTACAATCTGGATGCGTCGATCCGCGACTTCGCGCACGCGAGCATGAACTATGCGCTCAACCGTAAATGGCCGCTTTATCTGTCGACCAAGAACACGATCCTGAAAGCCTATGATGGCCGTTTCAAGGACATTTTCGCAGATGTCTTCGAAAGCGAATTCAAGGAGTTGTTCAAGCAGGCGGAGATCGTTTACGAGCATCGCCTGATCGACGACATGGTGGCGTCCGCGCTCAAATGGCATGGCGAATTCGTCTGGGCCTGCAAGAATTACGATGGCGACGTCCAGTCTGATCAGGTCGCGCAGGGCTTCGGCAGCCTCGGCCTGATGACGTCGGTGCTGATGACGCCCGACGGCAAGACGATCGAGGCGGAAGCCGCGCACGGCACCGTCACCCGCCACTACCGCATGCACCAGCAGGGCAAGGCGACCTCGACCAACCCGATCGCCTCGATCTTCGCCTGGACCGGCGGCCTCAAGTTCCGCGGCAAGTTCGACGGCACGCCCGATGTCACCCGCTTCGCCGAGGATCTCGAAAAGGTGTGCATCGAAACCGTCGAGAGCGGCGCGATGACCAAGGATCTAGCATTGCTGGTCGGCCCGGATCAGGCGTGGATGACGACCGAGCAATTCTTCGAGGCGGTCCGTCTCAACCTAGAGAAGAAGATGGCGACCTGGGCCTGATAGGCTCCTTACCCGTCATGCCGGACTTGTTCCGGCATTCACCGAGAGGCTGGCGCCTTGCCGCGAAGTGGACCCCGGAACTAGTCCGGGGTGACGAATTCCGTGATTTGGAGAGCTAGGCCTTGGGCGAGCGGATATGCTCACGCCTGACGCCTAGCCCCAAAATCCGCGCCGGTATCCGCTGCAGTAGCGGCACCGCGTTAATCAGCTTTGGCAGGAAGCCCGGTTTCGGGCTCTGATTTCGGAAAGCCGCGCCGATCACACGTTCGTGCACGGTCCGCTGGATGGCCTGAATGACCTTCACCGCCAGCATCCGCCTCTGCTGAACCCGCCGCGTCAGGTCATCCAGATCCTCGCCGCGCGCCATCGGCCCGGCCAATATGTTCGCCGCCGCGACCGCATCCTGGATCGCGAGGTTGATCCCGACCCCGCCCACCGGCGACATGGCATGCGCCGCATCGCCGATCGCGAGCAGGCCCGGCGTATGCCAGCGCGTCAGCCGGTCGAGCGACACGGCCAGCAATTTGAGGTCGTCGAAAGATCGGATCGCGGCGATCCGGCCCTGCAACGCCGGCGCGACCGCGACAACCTCGTCCCGAAACCGCTCGATCCCCTGCGCACGGATCGCTTCTGCCCCGCCTTTGCTGATTACGCGGGCACATTGGTAATAATCCCCACGATCGATCAGCACGACCATCTGGCCATGGTCGATATAGCCCTGCGTGCGATTTTCAGGCGTAGGCTCCTTGGGCACGCGGAACCAGAAGACGTCGATCGGCGCGCCGAGATCATGGAGCGGCAGGCCGGCCGCCGCGCGCAACACCGAACCGCGCCCGTCGGCGGCGATGACAAGCTTTGCCCGGATCACCTCGCCGCTTCGGGTACAGACGCCGACGACGCGGCCTTGCTCGTGCACCAGATCGACCGCTTCGCTTTCCATCTGCACGCTGAACGCCGGCAATTTCCGCGCCTGCTCCGACAGGAAATCGAGGAACTCCCACTGCGGCATGAGCGCGGTGAAATTCCCCGGCTTCGGCAAATGGGTGAAATCGGCGAACCGTATCTCCTCGCCCCCGACCACGGCCCCGACATGCAGGACCTTGTCGTGCGGGCGTCGGAGCAGGCTCTCGAGCAAGCCAAGCTCGTGAAACAGATCGAGGGTCGAAGGATGAACCGTGTCGCCGCGGAAATCGCGTAGGAAGTCGCCATGCTTCTCCAGCACGACGGTCTTCACGCCCGCGCGCGCGAACAGATAACCACACATCATGCCGGCGGGGCCGCCGCCGACCACACATAAAGTGGTCTCGCTGTCGCTCATCGGGCTTTCCTCCCGCTTATTGTCTAGCCTTCCAACGCAGGCCGCGCAAAAACCACCCCATGGCGCTATCGATCGAATCCGCGGGTTTCAGCGATGCGCTCGTTATTCTAGGTGCGGCCGGGATCGTCATTCCCGCCTTCGCACGGCTGCGCATAAACCCTGTGATCGGCTTCATACTGGTCGGCATCGCCGTCGGCCCGGCGGGTCTCGGGCGATTCGTGCCGCAGGTGCCTTGGTTGTTTTACGCAACCATCACCGATCCCCATGCGATCGAACCCTTCGCCGAATTTGGTATCGTGCTCCTGCTTTTCTCGATCGGCCTCGAACTGTCCTTCGGGCGGCTGTGGGCGATGCGGCGTGACGTATTCGGATTGGGCGCCGCCGAACTGATCGGCTGCACCCTACTGCTCGCGGCTGGGTTCCTCGCGTTCGGCGAAAGCCCCACCACCGCCTTCGGCCTTGGCATCGCGCTTGCTTTGTCCTCGACCGCTTTGGTGTTGCCGATCGCGGGTACGAGCGGCCCGGTCGGCGAGCGCGCCTTCGCCATGCTGCTGTTCGAGGATCTGGCGCTGGTGCCGATCATCTTCGCCTTGGGCGCGCTCGCGCCGCATGGCGGCGATGCCTCAGGCCTGCTGCGGACGCTCGCGATCGGCGCCGCCACGATCGGGGCGATGCTGATCGTCGGACGGTTCGCTTTGCCGCGCCTGTTCGCGCAGGCCGCACGGACCAAGAGCCCCGAACTCTTCCTCGCGGTCAGCCTGCTGGTGGTGATCCTGGCAAGCGTCGCCACCGCCGCCGCGGGTCTTTCGCCGATCGTGGGTGCGCTGATCGCGGGCATCCTTATCGCGGAGACCGACTATCATAGCGAAGTCGAGCTGATGACCGCGCCCTTCAAGGGGCTCGCGCTCGGCGTCTTCCTGATCACGGTCGGTATGTCGCTCGATTTGACGGTGATCGCCGTACGCTGGCTCGATCTTGTGCTGGCGGTGCTGGGCGTGATCGTCGCCAAGGCCTTAGTCACCGGCCTGCTCCTCCGCGTCGGCGGGGCCAAGCGCAGCGTCAGCCTCGAAACCGGACTGCTGATGTCCGCACCCGCCGAAACCACTTTGATCGTGCTCGGTGCCGCCGCAAGTGCCGGGCTGATCGCGCGCGATACAGCTTCCTTCTGGCAGATCGTGACCGCGCTTGGGCTGACCGTAACGCCCCTGCTTGCGGAGGCCGGCAACTTTCTGGCCAAAAGGATCGAGCGGCGCAGTCCGTCAGACAGCCCCCCGCTTCCGCCTGCCGAGGGCAAGGCGCGCGTGCTGGTCATCGGCTTCGGCCGCGTCGGGCGGCTGGTCGCGCAGATGCTCGATGCGCACAAACGCCCCTATCTCGCGATCGACGCGGATGCCGATACGATCCGCGCGGCGCGCGAGCGCGGCTATAATGCGACCTTCGGCGATATCGTCCGCCCCGGCATGATCGACCTGCTTCAGGTCGAAAAGGCCAGCGCGATTGTGCTGACGATGGACGACCCGGTCCAGGTGGTGCTGCTGACCAGGTCGCTTCGGGACAAATTTCCCGACCTCGCCATCATCGCCCGCGCGCGTGATCCCAACCACGCTGCCCAGCTCTATCGGGCCGGGGCGACCGATGCGGTGCCCGAGACGGTCGAATCCTCGCTCCAGCTGTCCGAGGCGGTTTTGGTCGATCTGGGGCTGGCGATGGGACCGGTCATCGCCTCGATCCACGACAAGCGCGCGCAACTGCGCGCCAAGATCATGGAGATGGCGGAAATGTCTCGCGAGCCGCCGCTGCGCGGGCGACGGATCGGGGATGTCGAGAGCGAGAGTTGAAAGTGTCCCCGTCATCCCAGCGAAAGCTAGGATCTCGGGAGACAGAATGCTCGCTCCCACTGACGAGACCACCGCTTTCGCTGGGTGACGGATTTCAATCAGACGCGGGTGGCGTGCACTGTCGCGGCCGCGGTCATCACCGCACCGATCCGCGCCGCCGCCTGGATCACGTCGACGGGAACGCCATGGCCCTTGAGCACCTTCTCGTGGCTGTCGATGCACATGCCGCAGCCATTCTGCGCCGAGACGGCCAGGCAGAAAAGTTCGAAATCGGCCTTGTCGATGCCCGGCGCGCCGATCACGTTCATGCGCAGCTTCGCCGGCAGCGTGCCATATTCCTTGTTCGAGGCGAAGTGGGTGAAGCGATAATAGACATTGTTCATCGCCATCACCGCCGCCGCCGCGCGCGCGGCATTGGCCGCCTCGGGCGAGAGCTTGGGCGCGCATTCGGCCTCGGCAGCCTCGACCAGAGGCCTGTAGCCCGATCCGTGCGCGGTGGTGAGCAGCAGGCCATATTTGCGCTGGTCGTTGAGCGTCTGATCGCCTGCCAGCGAATTGAGGTTGAGGCGGATGTCCTTGGCATAATCGGGCAAGGATTCCGCATATTCACGCAGGGACATAGCTGCAATCCTAGAGGCCCCTCCCGCTTGCGGGAGGGGTTTGGGGAGGGGAAATTCGGCGGGGGGGAGAGACACCACTTAGCCCCTCCCCCGACCCTTCCCGCAAGCGGGAGGGAAGTTTTTACGCGGCGGGCTTCAGCACTTCCTCGCCCTGGTGCCAGTTGCACGGGCAAAGTTCGTCGGTCTGGAGCGCGTCGAGCACGCGGATCGCTTCGGCCGGGTTACGGCCCTGGTTGAGGCCGTTCACCGTGACATGCTGGATCACGTTGTGCGGATCGACGATGAAGGTGGCACGCAGCGCGACGCCGGCTTCCTCGTGGACGATGCCGAGCGCGTTCGCGAGTTCCTTCTTATTGTCCGCGATCCACGGGAAATCGCAATTGGCGAGACGCTCATCCGACTTGCGCCACGCGAAGTGGACGAAATCGGTGTCGGTCGAGGCGCCAATCAAAACCGCGTCGCGATCCGCGAGGTCATTCTTGAGTTCGCCATAGCCGATGATTTCGGTCGGGCAGATGAAGGTGAAGTCCTTCGGCCAGAAGAACACGACCTTCCACTTGCCGCCGGTATCGCCGGTGTCGATCGTTTCGCCCGCGGGCAGAGCCGACACGCCCTCCTGAACCGGAAGCTTGAGCGAGGGGAATTTGTCACCGACGGTGAGCATGGACTGTCTCCATAAAAGGGGATGACGAAACTGTCGGATGCGCATGTGGCCCCCTCGCAATCGCGAAGCAAATTGATTATTTGTACGATATTGATCGATTGGAGCGATAAATGGCGGTCTACCTGCCCACCCTCAAGCAGCTGCAATATCTCGTCGCACTGCGCGACACCGGCCATTTCGGGCGCGCGGCCGACGCCTGTTTCGTCACCCAGTCGACCTTGTCGGCGGGGCTGCGCGAGCTCGAATCCCTGCTTGGCGTGATGCTGGTCGAACGCACAAGGCGCGTGGTTCGCTTCACGCCGCTCGGGCTCAAGATCGCCAACAAGGGCGAGCGCGTGCTACGCGAGGCGGAGGAACTGGCTGCCTTGGCGCGCGCGGCGGGCAAGCCCCTGTCGGGGGAGATGCGAATGGGGGTGATCCCTACCATCGCGCCTTTCCTGCTGCCACGCATCCTCGGCAAGCTGCGCGATTCCTGGCCCGAGCTTAAGCTCTATCTGCGCGAGGAGCCGTCCGCGGCTGCGTGCGAATCGCTCCATCGCGGCCATGTCGATTGCGTGCTGCTCGCGCTTCCTTACGCCTGTGGCGATATCGAGCATGAGTTTCTGTTCGACGACCGTCTGTTCGTCGCCTTCCCTGCGGACCAGGCGGCGAGCATGCCCGATCCGCTGCAGGCCGACGCCATCGACGAGACCAAATTGCTCCTGCTCGAGGACGGGCATTGCCTCAAGGACCATGCGCTTGCCGCCTGCAACCGACCCGAGTTGCGCGCGGGGGCAGCGATGATGGGTACCTCGCTCCATACGCTCGTGCAGATGGTCGATAATGGGCTGGGCATGACGATGCTGCCGGAAATGGCGCTGCAGGCCGGCATCCTGGACCACACCAACGTGATCGCGCGGCCGCTCGACGCGCAGCATCCGTCGCGGCGGATCGCCCTGGTGTGGCGAAACGGCAGCCCGCGTGAAAAGGAATTCCGCCTGTTCGCGCACGCATTGCAGAAGGCGCATCAGGCCGCCGGCTGAGTGCTTTTACCGCACCTGCGAACAAGGATGGCGTTGGACACCGGGACGCGCTAGGGGGCGCCACCATGCGGCCTCGCACCACAGCGCTGATCGTCGCGGCCGGATCCGGCACGCGCGCTGGCGTTGACCTTCCCAAACAATATTTCCCGATCGCCGGCAAAGCGGTGCTGGCGCATGCGATCGACGCGCTTCGGGCGCATTCCGCGGTCGACGAGATCCGCGTCGTGATCGGCGCCGGCCAGGAAAAGCTCTATGCCGACGCGATCGGCGAACGGGCACTGGCCGCGCCTGTCGTCGGCGGCGCGACCCGACGCGAATCGGTCGCCAACGGGCTTGCCGCGACCGATGGTGAGCGCGTCCTGATCCATGACGCCGCGCGTCCTTTCCTGCCCGGCGCGGTCATCGACCGGCTTCTTGCGGCGCTCGACGACGCGCCCGGCGCGGTACCGGTGCTTCCCGTCGCGGACACACTGGCCGAGGCAAAGGAGACGCTGGGCGAGCCGGTCGCCCGCGACAGATTGGCGCGGGTGCAGACGCCGCAAGCTTTCCTTACCGACGCAATCCGCGCGGCGCATGGCGCGTGGGATTCCGCCCGCGAAGCGACCGACGATGCGCAGATCGCGCGCGCGGCGGGTCTGACGGTGGCGATGGTCGAGGGTTCGCCCGCGCTCGACAAGCTCACCTACCCCGCCGATTTCGCGGCCGCCGAGCAAAGGCTGGCGGCGCGCATGGTCTCGCGAACCGCGCTCGGCTTCGACGTGCACGGCTTCACCGAAGGCGATGGGCTGTGGATCGGCGGTATCCGCATTGCGCACAGCCGCGCGCTGGCAGGCCATTCGGATGCCGACGTCGGGCTGCACGCCTTGACCGACGCCCTGCTCGGCACGATCGGTGACGGCGATATCGGCACGCATTTCCCGCCGAGCGATCCGCAATGGCGTGGTGCCTCCTCCGATCTTTTCCTGATCCATGCGCGCGATCTGATCGCGGCGCGGGGCGGACGGATCGATCATGTGGATTTAACCATTATCTGCGAAGAGCCGAAGGTCGGTCCGCACCGCATCGCAATCCGCGCGCGCGTTGGCGAACTGCTCGGGCTCGCGGAGGCGAAGATCAGCATCAAGGCCACGACCACCGAACGCCTGGGCTTTACCGGCCGCCGTGAAGGCATCGCCGCCCAGGCTGCAGCGACCGTGCGCCTGCCGGAGACCGACATATGAAAAAGCTTGCCCTCACCCTCATGCTGGCGGCGATGCCGTCGATGGCGCTGGCGCAGACATCCGAATGCATGCCGCAGCGCCAGGCAGCCGCGCTCGTCACGTTCGCGCTACCGACGCTCGCCGAGAAATTGGGCAACCGTTGCAGCGAGGTGCTGCCGCCCAACGCCTATATCGTCGCCAATGGGTCCGCGCTCGCCGACCGCTACGCGCCGGATAGCGCCGCCGCCTGGCCCGAGGCACGGCGCGCGATCGGCATGATCTTCCAGAAATATCTGGGTCAGCCGATGCCGCCCGACATGAATTCGCAGGGTATCCGCGCATTGGCCGAGCCGCTGCTCGGCGGCCTGCTCGCCAAGCAGATCAACCGCGACGATTGCTTCGTTGCGAACGAAGCCATCATGGACGCACGCAACCTGTCGGGCGCCGACGTCGGACGCCTGGCCGTGCTCGCCATCTCGATCGCCGAGCGCAAGGGCAAAGGCCTCGCCGAAATCCTCAAAATCTGCCGCCTGGAGCCCAACGGCCAGTGAACGACAACCTCCTTCCGCTCGAGCTGGTTACGCTCGCTCGTCGTGTGATCGACGAGAATCGCGCAGCCGGCCGCCGGCTTTCGGTCGCCGAAAGCTGCACCGGCGGCCTCGTCAGCGCGGCCTTGACCGAAATCCCTGGCTCGTCCGACGTGTTCGACGCGGGCTTCGTGACCTATTCGAACGAAGCCAAGACCGCCTTGCTCGGCGTGGCGGGCGACGTGATCGACACGTTCGGCGCGGTCAGCCTCGCCACCGCCTGGGCGATGGCGCATGGCGCGGTCGCCAAATCGGGCAGCGATATCGCGGTCGCGATCACGGGGATTGCCGGCCCCAGCGGCGGTAGCGACCGCAAGCCGGTCGGCACCGTGGTGTTCGCGCTCGCCAAGGCGGGCGATGACCCCGAGGACGCGGTCACCGACCAGAAGGAGTTCGGCGATCTCGGCCGCGCCGGTATCCGCCTTCAGGCGGCGTTGTGCGCGCTCGAATTGCTGCTGCCCGAAGCGTAGAGGTTCGCGGCACGCGCCTCGAACGCGCCGACCATCTTGCGGATCGCGGTACCGAACATCTGGCCGGCAATCATTTCAAAGATACGGCTCTTGAACTCGAAATCGACGTTGAAGCCGACCAGGCAGCCCCCTTCCCCGTCAGGTTCGAACGTCCAGTCGTTCTTCAGATATTTGAGCGGACCGTCGAGATAATCGACATGGATGTGGCCGGGCCGATCCTTGGCCACGCGTGAGGTGAAACGCTCCTTCAGCGCCTTGAAGCCGACCACAAGGTCCGCGACCATCTCGGTCTCGCCGTCCGATTTCACCCGCACCGCCGCCACCCAGGGCAGAAATTCCCCGTAGCGGCCGACATCGGCGACCAGGTCGAACATCTGCTCCGGCGTGTAAGGCAGCCGGCGCGTCTCCTTATGCCGGGGCACGGCCCGCCTTGAGCTGCGCTTCGCGCGCGGCGCGCATCCGTTCGAAATCGTCGCCGGCATGGTAGGACGAGCGCGTGAGCGGGGTCGCCGCGACCAGCAGGAATCCCTTGGCGCGCGCGATCGCACCATAAGCGGCGAAAGCCTGCGGGGTCACGAATTCGGCGACCTTGGCATGTTTGGGCGTGGGCTGGAGATATTGGCCCATCGTCAGAAAATCGATCCCGGCGGAGCGCATGTCGTCCATCACCTGATGGACCTCCATTCTTTCCTCGCCAAGGCCGACCATCACGCCCGACTTGGTGAAGATGGAAGGATCGAGCCTCTTGACCTGTTCGAGCAGGCGCAGTGAGGCGTAGTAACGCGCGCCCGGCCGGATCGTGGGGTAAAGCCTCGGCACGGTTTCAAGATTGTGGTTGTAGACGTCGGGCCGCGCCGCGACGATCGCTTCGATTGCGGCTTCGCTCTTGTTGCGGAAGTCGGGCGTCAGTATCTCGATCGTGGTCGAGGGCGTGGTCCGGCGCAAGGCCTCGATCACCTTGACGAACTGACTGGCGCCACCATCCTTGAGATCGTCGCGGTCGACGGATGTAATCACGATATGCGTCAGGCCGAGCTCGGCGGCGGCGTCCGCTGTGTGCTGTGGTTCAAGCAGGTCGACCGGGCGCGGCATGCCCGTCTTCACATTGCAGAAGGCGCAGGCGCGCGTGCAGGTGTCGCCCAGGATCATCACGGTCGCGTGCTTCTTGGTCCAGCACTCGCCGATGTTCGGGCACGCCGCCTCCTCGCACACGGTGGCGAGGTTGAGGCGGCGCATCAGTTGGCGCGTCTCGTTGAAGCCGTGGCTGGTCGGCGCCTTGACGCGAATCCAGTCGGGCTTGCGCTCGCGGGGGGGGCGGATGGGCAGCGGCTCGTTCATGTCCGCCAAATAGCGTCGCGAAGGCGGACTTGCCACCCCCGCCCCGCTTGCAAGCGCCGAAGGCGCGCTTGCGCCGCGCGGATCAATCGCTAACGGGAGGGCATGTCCGACGCAGCCTCCGCCGAATTCGACCGCCTGATCGCAGGCTATCATCGTTTCCACGAGGAGGAGTGGTCGCAGGAACGCGCGCGATGGGCGGAGCTGGCCGAGGGCCAGAGCCCCAAGACGCTCGTGATCGCCTGCTCCGACAGCCGGGTCGATCCGACACGCATCTTCGACGTCTCGCCCGGCGAATTGTTCGTGGTGCGCAATATCGCCAACCTCGTGCCGCCCTTCGAGATGAGCAGGGGCTATCACGGCGTCTCGGCCGCGCTGGAATTTGCGGTGACGCAATTGAACGTCGCCCAGATCATCGTGATGGGGCACGGCGCATGCGGCGGCGTGAGCGCCTCGCTCAACCATGCCTTCGAAGGCGCGCCGCGGGGACAAGGCGGCTTCATCGCTGAATGGGTATCGCTGCTCCAGGAGGAGCGCGACCGGATCGTCGCGGAACTGGGCCAGGGGCCGGAGGCGGTACGCGCGCTCGAATATGCCTGCGTGCGCGTCAGCCTCGCCAATCTGCGCACCTTCCCCGGCATTCCAGAGCGCGAGAAGGAAGGCCGGCTGAAACTGCGCGGGGCGCATTTCGCCATTTCGGAAGGCATTCTCTACTTGATGGACGAGACGACCGGGGAGTTCGCGCCGGCCTCCTAGAGCGCGCCGGCTGTCGGAACGGCAACCCCAGAGTCGCGTTCACCCCGGCAAATCGCAACCAAGGAGAGCGATATGTCGGCCAAACCCTTTATCGGGCTGCTGCTCGCGGCAAGCGCGCTGGCGCCCGTCTTCGCCCAAACCCAACCCAATGGCGGCGCTGAAAATACCGGCCGTTCGGCGCAGGAGGAATATCAGCGCGGCTATGCGGCGACGCCGATGCCGCATCAGGACACGATCAACGCAGCCGGTGCGCCCGGCACGGCGGCGATCAACAACCAGGTCTCATCGACCACCGCCGCCAACAACGACGCCAACGCCGCCGTCGTCGCGCAATATCAGGAATCGCAGGAGCAATATGCTGCCGACCAGAAGGCCTATCTGGATGCGCTGGTAAAGCATGATGCCGCGGTCAACCGCACCGATGTGCGTTATGTCCGCCAGCAGCATGCATATGCCGACGCGATGCGTGTGTGGCGTGCGCAGGTCTGGGCCTGCAACCACGGCAACAAACGTGCCTGCAATGCCCCGCCGCCGAATCCGGCATCCTTCTACTAGGAAATTTCAGGGGAGCGCTGGTCGCTCCCCTTCTTTTAACGAGCGCTTTCCTTCTTTTAACGAGCGCTTTCGGGCAAGGCCGCGAGAATCATCTTCTCCCAGATCGCCGGATCGCCTGCGTCTGCCATGCGCGCGTCGGGCTCGCGCATCGTACGCAGCACCGCAATCGCATCGTCGATATGGTTGCGCCACGCCGCATCGACATCGGCAGCGGCGTGCGAATTGTTCCCGTCAGCATTGGCGCTGAGCCGTTGCCCTGCGAGCACCCGTGCAATTCGCTCGACGACGCCGCCTTTGGAAACGTTCATGCGCAGGCCTCCTCTTCTGGGATGGTGGACTGCCCCGCAAGGTGCCGCTTTCAAGCGGCGGCGGCAACCGTTGATCGGACCTGGGCGTGATCGCGAAGCAAAAGCGCCTGCGCCGCCCCTTCGAGCTCGGCATGGTCGAAACTGGCGAAACTGCAGGGCACCTTTTGCAATTCGCGCACATAGGGCCCCGCGAGCAGGAAGTGATCGCGAACGCTCGATTGCCGCAAGATCTTGGCCAGTGCATGGGTCAGGCTACCGGTCAGGATCACTCCGTCCCATGCGCCGTGGCTCAGCACCATATTCCCCGCAAATTGCCACAGTGCGCGCGCGATCAGGTCGGTCGCTTTAACCGCCGCCGGGTCGCGGCTGGTCTCTACAAGCCGCATGACCTCGACCGAATTGGCGGCCCGCCGCTCCACCCGGAGATAATCGGCACAGGCCAGGTAGGTACGGTGCAGGCCTGCGGCGGACATGAATTGTTCGGCGGTCTGGCAGATGGCACCGCGCCGCAGGATATCGATTACCGGCTGCCAGTCACCCGCGCTCGGTGTGAAGGTGCAGTGGCCCGCTTCGGTCGCCAGCACGCTGAAATGGCCGAATTCGTCGCGCTGGACGACGGCGACGCCCAGTCCGCTGCCGATCCCGATGATGCAATAGGTCCCGGGTTTTGTCGCCGGGCAGATCGTACCCTGATCGGTACGGTCGATCCGCGCGCTCCCCTTCGGCGAAGTCAGCGACCAAGCGATCGCTGCGAAATCGTTGATCAGAACCGGCTCTGCCTGCAACATCGAGCGAAGGCCGCTCCGCGACACGAACCAGCGGCTGTTGGTGATCGATATCGTGTCACCGCGCGTGGCGCCCGACACCGCGAGGCCACAGCGGCGCGGCAGCGCGCTGAGCCCGCATTCCCGCGCGAAAGTAGTCAGCGCACCGGAAATGGTCGATTGGGTGGCGCTTTCATAGGCCTTGATCGTTTCACGGCGAAGCTCGCCAGCCGAATCGGTCAGCCCGAGACGGATCATCTGGCGGCCTATATCACCGACGATGGCTGTGAGGCCTTCCGGCGCGCGCTGCGCGGCGGGCGAGAGATCGTACTGGTACATCTGCCCGCTATACGCCTGAATCTCTTACGGTATCGCTAACCGGAAATTCGCACGTCAGCCCCTGCTAAAAGCGGCCGCGAGTTCGACATGGGTCGACCAGCGAAACTGGCCGACCGGCTTGATCCAGTCGATCCGCCAGCCGCCCTCGACCAGCGTCCGCGCATCGCGCGCGAAGGTCGCGGGATTGCAGGAGACATAGGCAATGCGCCTTATGTCGGCGCGTGCCAGCGCCGGCGCCTGCTCTTTGGCGCCGGCCCGCGGCGGGTCGAGAATGACCGCGTCGAACCGCGCCAATTCCTCGCCCGACAAGGGCCGGCGAAACAGATCGCGATGATCGACGGCGATCTGGCGTCCCGTCCGGTTGGCGGCCAGACGCAACGCGAGCGCGGCATCGCGCGCGCCCTCGACAGCCACCACGCGCGCCGTCGCCGACACGGGCATGGCGAACGTCCCGAGGCCCGCAAACAGATCCGCCACCGTGTCGGCGTCGCCGACCGCTTCACGGATCGCGTCGGTGAGCGCATTGGAGCCATCGGCGGTGGCTTGCAGGAAAGCCTTGATCGGCAGGCCGACCGCCACTCCACCGATCGTGGTGGTGACGGGTTCGGGCTCCCATCGTGGCTCGCTGCCATAGCCTTCGTCGATCGCGATGCGCGCCAGCCGATGCTCCTGCGCGAAACCAGTCAGCGCTTCATGCGCCGCGAGGCCATCGACCGTAACCCCGTCGATCGCCAGGTCGGCGCCCTGATCCGTCCAGGTTAGATGGATGTTGGCGGTCTTGCGCGGCCCCAGCATCGTCCCGAGCAGCCTGCGCAGGGGGTCTACCAGCGCAAACAATTCGGGCAGCAGGATGTGGCATTCCCGAATATCGACGATGTAGTGACTGACCGCCTCGTTGAAGCCGAGCACGATCCGCTTGCCGAGTCGTTCTGCGCGCAGCGAAGCGCGCCGGCGCGTGCGCGGCGGCGAGAGATGCGGCGGGCGGATTTCCGGCAGGTCCAGCTTCTGGGCCGCCAGCGCCGATCCGATCCGATCGACCAGATAGTCGGCATAGCTTTCGTCATCGACGTGCTGGAGCTGGCAGCCGCCGCATTTCGGGAAATGCCGACATGGCGGATCGACATGATGTGGGCCAGGAATGATCTCGGCGGCGATGTCGACCATGTCGCCGGGCGCCGTCAGCGCGACATGGCGGCCATCGGCGGTAACGCCGTCGCCGCGCGCGGCGAGCTTGATCACTTCGGACAGGGTCACAGGCAGGCGGCTATAGCCGCTGGCAGCCGAGAAACCAGATCGTCCGCGATCAGCATCGGCCCGGCAAGGCGCGCCGCCTCCGCATGCAGCCAGATAGCCGCCTGCGCGGCCTCGAACGGCTCCAGCCCGTTAGCGAGCAATCCGCCGATAATCCCCGCGAGCACGTCGCCCGTGCCCGCACTCGCCAACCAGGACGGCGCCAGTGGTGCGACGGCCGCGCGCCCGTCAGGGTGCGCTACGATGCTGTCCGCCCCCTTGAGCAATACTATCGCTCCCGATTTCCGGGCGGCGGCGCGCGCCTGGGTCAGTCGATCCCGACCGTCGTCACCGAACATCCGCACGAATTCGCCCCAGTGCGGCGTGACGATATAGCCCGCGATGCGATTGTGCCGCGCCTTGCCGATCAGGGTCAGGGCGTCGGCATCGAGCACGAGCGGCTTCCCGGTCGCGAGCGCTGCTTCCAGCCGCTCGCGCGCCTGCTTGCCCCGCCCAAGGCCGGGCCCCGCTACGATCGCCGCGATTCGGTCATCTTGGATCGCCTTCGCGCTCCAGCCACGCCGGACGAGCGCGTGCGGCGGCGCCCCGCCTCCCGAACCGAGCAATTCGACATAACCGGCGCCGGCCCGCTGCCCCGCCAGCGCGGTCAGCAGGCTCGCGCCCGGCATCTCGCCCGCGAGCACGACCAATTTGCCGCGGCTATATTTGTTGGATTCGTGACCCGGCGCCGCGAGCCTCGGCCGCGTTATGCGGTGCGTCGCGGCGGAAATATCGCCGAGCCCGATGTCGGCGACCGCCACCTGCCCGCAATATTCGGCGGCTGGCAGGAGCAGGTGCGATGGCTTGAGCGCGCCCAGCGCGATCGTCAGGTCGAAATGCGGCACTGTGCCCAATACCTGGCCGTCGTCAGTGGCGATGCCGCTCGGCAGATCGACCGCGATCCGCCGGTGCGCGCTTTTGCAGAGCCGTATCAGCGCATTGACGACATCGGGTTCGAGTGGGCGCGCGAGGCCCGTGCCGAACAGCGCATCGACGAGGGTCGCTCCCTTCTTCGCATCGGAAAGAGCTTCAAGCGGACCATCCCATAAGGCGGCCGCGCGGCGTGCCGCCTTCGCTTTGGCGGGCCCGGACACGGCCAGCCGAACGCGTGCGCCCCGTTCCTTGAGCAGGCGCGCAGCGACATAGCCGTCGCCGCCATTATTGCCAGGCCCACACAGGACCAGAATCTCGCTCGCGCCGGCGATCCGCCACACCGCCTCGGCAATTGCCGCACCCGCGCGCTCCATCAGCGTGTCGACCGAGACACCGCTATCCATCGCCTTCTGCTCGGCAGCACGCATTTCTGCGGCGCTCAGTATTGTGAGGGATTCAGCCATGAACCAGCCGATCGCGCACCGCCCGGATGATCGGCGCGAGCCGCTCGCTCCATAGGGCCACGCCCTCGGCATCCGAGATCAGGTCCTGCCGCACCTCGATCCCGAGATAGGGGATATGATTGCCCTCGCCGTGGCGGTTCATGGTCGCGTTCAGCACCTTGCCTGAATAAGGCAGATTGTCGCCCGCGGCGATCCCGGCCTGTTCCAGAAAGGGCAAGGCGATCCGCGCGGCGCGCGCGTCCTGATTGTAGAGAATGCCGATCTGCCAGGGACGAGCCTCGGCGCTCGTGGCAAGGCGGGGCGTGAAGCTATGTAGTGAAATCAAAAGCTTCGGCCGATCCCCTGATATCTTCTCGGCGATATGATCGTGATAAGGCTGCCAATACGCATGGATCCGTTCCGCGCGGTCGGCGGAGGTGAGGCCGGCATTGCCGGGAACGAGGATGCCGTCGCTCGTCTCCGGGATCAGCCCCGGCGCGTGATCCTCGCGGTTAAGGTCGATCAGCAGCCGCGAAATACCGCCAAGTATCGCGGGGCAGCCCAGATCCGCGCACAGCGACGCCGCCAAAGGCGCAACGCCGATATCCAACGCGACATGCTCCCCCATCACGCTTGCCGGCACGCCCAGATCCACGCCTTCCGGCAGACGGTTCGAGGCGTGATCCGCGATGAGCAGCATTGCGGAGGCTGGGTCGCCGTCTATGTCCTGCCACGAGAGGTTCACCGCAGCCGCGTCCGCATCAGCCACCAGTCCGAATGCTCCCGGGCAAGCGTGCGGGCGGCAGCTTCGAGCGAGGCCTCACGGTCAAACAAGGCGAAGCAGGTCGCGCCCGAACCCGACATGCGCGCAAGCAGCACTCCGCTTTGGGACGCCAGCTGGGTCAGTATCTCACCGATTACCGGAAGGATGGCGATGGCGGCCGCTTCGAGATCGTTGCGCCCCTTGCGTGCCGCCGCGATCGGCTCGCCATCGTCGAGCGGGCCGCGATCCACGCCGTCCCAATGGGCAAAGACCGGCCCGGTCGCGAGCGGACGCATTGGATTGACCAGCAACAAGGGCTGGCCGCTCGGAACGCCTACCAACGGGATAAGGCTGTCGCCGCGCTTTTCGCCGCGCACGGGCCGCGACAGGAGGCAGGCGGGAATGTCGGCGCCGAGGCGGGCGGCGAGCGTGCGGACACGCTCTTCGTCGGGGTCAATACCGTCACGAGCGCAGAGCAGGCGCAGCGCCGCGGCCGCATCGGCAGAGCCGCCGCCGATCCCGGCCGCGACGGGGAGTTGTTTGTCGAGCCGAAAGCCGCCCTCGACCGGTCGCCCGATCATCTCGGCAAAAGCCTCGGCCGCGCGGGTGACCAGATTGTCGCCCGGGGTCAGCGAGGCTGCGAAAGGACCGGTTACCTCCAGTCCCGGCTGGTCGGACAAGCTGAGGCGGTCGCCGTCCTCGGCGAAGGCGAACAATGTCTCGATCGCATGATAGCCGTCCTCCTCGCGCCTGCGGACATGAAGTGCGAGGTTGATCTTGGCGAAGGCGATTTCGACCGCCATCAGGGCGCCGCCGTCGCCTTTTCGAGGCCCGTATCGATCTTGGCAGTGAGCCGCGCCTTATCCTTGTCTTCAGCGGTCAGCAGGGCCGCGCGCCAAGCGTAGCGCGCCTCATAAATGCGACCCGTAGACCAGTAAGCGTCCCCGAGATGCTCGTTGATCGCCGCCTCGCCCGGATCGCCCGCCGCCGCCTTTTCGAGCAATGGAATCGCCTGCTCGGCCTTTCCCTGGCGATAGAGAACCCAACCAAGCGAATCCGTGATGGCAGGATCGTCTGGGCGGAGGCTGCTCGCCTTTGCAATCATAGCGCTGGCGCGTGCGGGATCTTCTTGATGCTCGATTTCCGAATAGCCGACCTGGTTGAGCACGGTCGGCTGCTCGGGCGCGATCGTGTAAGCACGTTCATAGGCGGCCCTGGCCGCGGGCCAGTCACCCGCCAGATCGAGCGCGCCCCCCTGCTGGAGCAGAATCGGCCACAGCAATTCGGCCGGCGCATTGCGGGATTCGGCCATTGCCAGCGCCTTGCTATAGGCTTGTGCCGCCTCGGTCGGCTTCGACAGGACGAGGTAGAGATCCCCTGTCCGGCCCCAATCGTCGATACCGGCGCCGGCTTTCCTGGTTGCGACCAGAGCCTCCTCGAGCGCCTGTTCATGCTTGCCGCTATCATTGAGCAAGGCGATGCGGAGCGCGCGCGCGTCCTCCCCCGCGGGGCCGACGGGATCGACATGATCCAGTGCCGCGAGCGCCAGATCGGCGCGCTGCATTCGCTGAAGCAATTGCGCCAGCACCACTCCACCCACACCATTATCGGGCGCGGCATAGGTCGCCATCCGGGCCAGAAGCATGCCGACCGGCACATATTGCTGGCGCGCGAGATCGGTCGCGACATGCACGAGCAGCGGCGAGAGCCCCTCCTCTGGACCTTTGATCCGCGTCGGAAGCTGCGCGACCATCTCGGGCTTGAGCGAATCGGCCGCCTCCCTGGGGCGGCCAAGCGCGACCAGGATAAGGGCGTGCTGCTCGGGATAGTAAGTCGAGGCCAAAGGCAGGCTGCGGCCGCCTTCGGCGAGCGGGACCGCATCACCTACATTCGAGCCGACCGCAATCCAGGCCCGGAAATAAGGCGCGAGGAAGCCGAAGGCGCGGTCGGTTGCGAGCAATTCGGTCAAGGCACGCGCCTTGACCCAGTCGCGCGCTTTGATCTGTTCCAGCGCGAGCAGGATCCGCGCGTCCGACGGCGCCGCTTTTTGAGACTCGAGCGCATGCGCGGCCCGCACCGCCAAAGCCATGTCGCCGCCCTGCAGGGCCTGGCGATAGGCATGGTTGGCGATCATCATATTGCCCGGCATCTGCGCGAGCAGCGCGGCGAAACCGGCGTTGGCCCCGCGCTCATCGCCGAGTGCCTCGGCGGCGCGGGCGCGCAGATAGAGGCTGCCGGCAGTGGGCTTCACTGCCGCAGCAGGCGAGGCGAGCGCCAGCGCGGACACGCCAAGCAGCAGGAAGGCACGCGGGTACAGCATCAGGATTGCGCCTTACATATTGGGATAATTGGGGCCGCCGCCACCCTCGGGCACGACCCAGTTGATATTCTGGGTCGGGTCCTTGATGTCGCACGTCTTGCAGTGGACGCAATTCTGGGCGTTGATCTGCAGGCGGGGATCCCCCGTTTCCTGGCCGACAATCTCGTAGACGCCCGCCGGGCAGTAACGCTGCTCAGGTGCGTCGTAGAGCGCAAGGTTGACGTGGACCGGTACCGACACGTCCTTGAGCGTGAGGTGAATCGGCTGATCCTCCTCGTGATTGGTGTTCGACAGGAACACCGAGGAGAGGCGGTCGAAGCTGATTACGCCGTCGGGCTTGGGATAGTCGATCGGCTGGGCCAGGTCCTTGCGCCACAGGCCTTCGTTATCGCGATGATGGCTGAACGTGTAGGGCAATCCGATCCCGAGCTGCCGCATCCACAGGTCGATGCCTGACCAGAGCGTGCCGAGGAAGGCGCCGAACTTGGCGATTGCGGGTTCCGCATTGCGGACCATCCTGAGCTCTTTCGCGATCCAGCTGGCCTCGACCGCAGGCTGATAGGATGCGAGCGTGTCGCTGCCACGCCCCGCCGCCAACGCCTCAGCCGCGGCTTCAGCGGCGAGCATGCCCGACTTCATCGCGGTATGTGTGCCCTTGATGCGCGGCACGTTCACGAAGCCCGCCGAGCAGCCGATCAGCGCGCCGCCCGGGAAAGCGAGCTTCGGCACGGACTGCCAGCCGCCCTCGTTGATCGCGCGCGCGCCGTAGGAGGCGCGCCGCCCGCCTTCGAGGATTTCGCGGATCGCGGGATGCGTCTTCCAGCGCTGGAATTCGTGGAAGGGCGAGAGATGCGGGTTGCGGTAGCCTAGTCCGACGACGAAACCCAAGGCGACCTGGTTGTTGGCCTGATGGTAGAGGAAGCCGCCGCCCACCTCGTCCTTCAACGGCCAGCCCTGGGTATGGATCACGCGGCCGGGCACATGCTTGGCTGGATCCACATCCCAAAGTTCCTTGATTCCAAGGCCGTAGATCTGGGGCTGACAATCCCGTTCGAGGTCGAACAGGCGCTTGGCCTCCTTGGTCAGGCTGCCGCGTGCGCCCTCGGCGAAGAAGGTGTAGCGGGCGTGGAGCTCGATCCCTGGCTGGTAATCGGGCTTGTGCGTGCCGTCGCGGGCGACCCCCATGTCGCCGGTCGCGACGCCCTGCACCGAGCCATCGTCGTTGAACAGGATTTCGGCGGCGGCGAAGCCGGGGAAGACCTCGACCCCCAGTTCCTGCGCCTGGTCGGCGAGCCAACGGCAGAGATTGCCGAGCGAACCAGTGTAGGTGCCCTTGTTGTTCATGAAGGGCGGGAGGAAAAGGTGGGGCATGCCGCGCTTGCCCGTGCGGCTGAGGAACCAGTGATGGTTCTCGGTGACCGGGACGGTCAGAGGCGCGCCCTTTTCGCGCCAGTCGGGAATCAGCTCGTTGAGCGCGATCGGATCGATCACCGCGCCTGACAGGATATGCGCGCCGACCTCCGAACCCTTCTCCAGCACGCACACCGCGATATCGGGATTGATCTGCTTGAGCCGGATCGACGCGGCGAGGCCGGCCGGGCCAGCCCCCACGATCACGACGTCGTAATTCATGCTTTCGCGTGTCGACATGTCTCTCTCCGCGTCCGATCGTCGTGCCGACCGAACGCCTCATCAGAAAGGCGGTGCCTGCAGATTGACCCCCTCGTCAACCTTCCGTCAAATCAGGGCATGCGGGAAGCGGGGTTGTTTTGAATGGCGGATAGCGTCGCTTTGAGCGCGCTGGACTGGTGGGCGGAGGCGGGCGTGGATACGCTCGCCGACGATCTGCCCCGCGACTGGCTCACCGCCGCGCCCATCTCCGCCGCCGCCGAAACCAGCCTTGCCGAGTTGCTCCCGGTCCTGCCGACACCGGCAACTTCGGTCACGCTGCCCGACACGCTCGAGGCCTTCCGTGCTTTCCTGCTCGCCGACGCGGCCATCCCCGGCCCTGCCAATGGCCGGATCGATGCTGTGGGCGATCCCGCCTCGGGCATCGCGATCGTGGTCGACATGCCCGAAGCCGAGGATCGCGCATCGGGCCGCCTGCTTTCGGGCGAGGTCGGCGCCTTGTTCGACCGCATGCTTGGCGCGATCAAGCTCGATCGGGCCCACGCCTATCTGATCCCTTTCTCGCCCGCGCGTCCGACCACAGGCCGCCTTTCCGAAGCGCAGCTCAAGGCCCTCAAGCCGCTGCTGCTGCACCATCTCGCGCTGGTTGCGCCCAAAAAGCTGCTGCTGCTGGGCGATGCGCCCGTCCAGGCGCTGCTCGGCCAGCCCGCCGCCAAGGCGCGCGATGCCGAACATGGGTTCCCGATCGGCGCTTCAACAGTGCCGACCATCGCGACGATCCATCCGCGACTGGTGAACATGAAGCGCGAATGGCGCCCGCTGATCTGGGCGGACCTGCAAAGATTCGAGAAACTGTGATCCGGGCGGGATTGCTTTCGGCGCTCGCGCTTGCACTGGCCGCCCCGGTGCTGGCCGATGTGCCGGTGATCGTGCCGGCGCCGGTGACTTCGGCAATGCCGCGCCAGTTGAGCGACTCCGATCGCGATAGCTATCGCCAGATATTCCAGGCGCTTCGCAGCGGCGATTATCAGAGCGCCTCAGCCAGATTGGAGACTTTGCCGGCCGGCGTATTGACGCCGATGGCGCGATCCGAGCTGATGCTGGCGAGCCCCGCCGCGCGCGATCCCGACACGCTCACGGCGCTGCTGACGCTGTCGCCGGACTTGCCCGAGGCCCCCGCCCTCGCCAAATTCGCTGCCAATGGCCCGGCTTTGCCCATGCAGCACGCGCTGGTGCGCGCGGCCGGGCCGAGCAAGCGCGCCGCAACCCGGCCCAACCGGGACTGCGCCGCGCTCGCGGCGAAGGTCCAGCCCTTGCTGCGGGCGAACGACGCGATTGATGCCGAGCCGCTGGTCGAAGCCGCCGCCGACAGCATCTCGCCCGAGGCGCTGACCGAATGGCGCCAGAAAGTCGCCTGGACTTATTTCCAGAATGGCGACGACGTGTCCGCGCGCCGGGTGGCGGCGCTGGCGCAGACAGGTGCCGGCGACTGGGCGGTTGACGCGGCCTGGGTTAATGGCCTCGCAAGTTGGCGGGCGGGCGATTTCGCGAGCGCGCGCGACGCCTTCGACCGTGTCGCCTCCAATGCCGGCGACAATGAGACCAAGGCGGCGGGGCTATTCTGGGCGGCGCGCAGCCGCACCGCAGCGGGCGATGCGGTTTCCGCCACGCCGCGGCTGGAAGCGGCTGCCATGCTCGGCGAGACCTTCTACGGGATGCTGGCGAGCGCCGCGCTCGGCGTTCCGGACATGTCGGGCGGTGTAGCGGCCCCGACCGACATGCAGGCGCTGCTGCGCCACCCCAATCTCCGCGCCGCCGCCGCCCTGGCCGAGATTGGCGAGACTGCCCTCGCCGACCAGGTGATCCGCTATCAGGCGCGGATCGGTGTGCCGGCGGAGCATGGCGAGCTGATCGGTTTCGCCGCCGCGCTCAACCTGCCCGCGACCCAGATCTGGCTCGCGCAGAACGCGCCGGCCGGTACGCATACCGGCCTGGCCGCGCGCTATCCGATGCCGGGCTGGGCGCCGGCGCAAGGTTGGCGGATCGATCCAGCCCTGGTCTATGCGCATGCGCTGCAGGAATCGGAGATGCGCGTCGACGCGGTCAGCCGCTCCGGCGCGCGCGGGCTGATGCAGCTGATGCCCGCGACCGCACAACTGATCGCACGCCACAAAGGCGACGTCGTCCGCCCGCTCGACGACCCCTCGGTCAGCTTCGAATATGGCCAATCCTATCTGGAGGAGCTGGCCGCAACCGGCGGTACCAACGGGCTGCTGCCCAAAGTGATCGCCGCCTATAACGCCGGCCCCAACAATGTCGCGCGCTGGACCGCTGGGATGAACGATCCCCTGCTCTTCATCGAGTCGATCCCGTTCGTGCAAACGCGGGCCTATGTGGCGATCGTGCTGCGCAATTACTGGATCTACCAGCGCAAGAGCGGGACACCGACCACCAGCATGGCCGCGCTCGCGGCGGGCCGCTGGCCGACCTTCCCGGCGCGCACCAGCCTTCAGACCGCGAGCGCCCGGCAACAGGGTGCGGGTAGCGCGACCTTCGCGCCCAACTGATGCCGATCGACGAGAGCCTGTCTTTCCTGCCGGTGCGGATCGCGGTGCTGACTGTGTCGGATAGCCGGACCCACGAAACCGACACGTCGGGCGCGATCCTGGCCGATCGGCTGACCAAGGCCGGCCATATCCTGGCCGACCGCGCGATCGTAACCGACGATGTCGAGCGGATCGTGGCGCAGCTCCACGGCTGGATCGACGATCCGGAGGTGGATTGCGTGATCTCGACCGGCGGTACCGGGCTTACCGGGCGCGACGTCACGCCCGAAGCGTTCGCGCGTGTGCGCGACAAGGAGATCGAGGGGTTCGGCGAGTTGTTCCGCTGGCTGAGCTATGCCAAGATCGGCACCTCCACCATCCAGTCGCGCGCGACCGCGGCGGTGGCGCGCGGCACCTATCTGTTCGCGCTGCCAGGCTCAAGCGGGGCGGTGAAGGACGGCTGGGACGATATCCTTGCGAGCCAGCTCGACAGCCGGCACCGGCCCTGCAATTTCGTCGAGCTGATGCCGCGGCTGAGGGAGCGGTGACTCGTAAGCCCCTCCCGCAAGCGGGAGGGGAGAAGTAGCCCTACCGCACATTATCCGTACGCCGGATGAAGTCGGCGACATTGTCGTGCAGCGCCTTGGCCGAGGCGTCGTTGGCATAGACCATGTGGCCCGACGGATAATAACGATATTCGATATTAGCCTGGAGATTGGCCGGGATCGGCAAATGATGCATCTCGTATTTGCCCTCGAAATAGGGCGTGGCGAGATCGTAATAGCCGCCGTTGACCATCACCTTGAGCGTCGGATTATATTTCATCGCGACCGCGAGGTCGGCCATGACGTTGGTCGTGCCGGGAAAGGCCACGGTGCCGCCCGGCGGCACGTGCGCGAAGCTCCAATCCTTGAACACATCGATGCTGGGCTTGAAGATGCGGTCTTCGCCGAAATGCAGGACGTTGCGCGCATAATCGTTGAAGGCGGTGACGTAGGCCGAGCTGATCGAGGCCGATTGCGGGTCATAATCCGCGCCACGGCTGAGCGGATCCATGTCCGGCCCTGAGAAACGCGCATCGAGCCGGCCGGTGGTGAGGCCGCTCGCCTCCTGCAATTTCTTTTCGAACATCGGGCCGGTGATGCGCAGATCGGCCTTGGCGATATAATCGGCGGGCAGGCCGATATAGGCGCTCATCTTCTGGGCGATCGCCTGCTTGCGTGCGGGATCGAGCTCCGAACCCTGGTTGAGCGCGAGCGCGTAATCGGTGAGCGCGAACTGCTCGACCTCGTGCAGATAGGCTTCGAGGTCTGCCGGACGCTGGCCGGCGAGGCGGTTATGGTACCACGCGGTCGCAGCCATGGTCGGCAGGCCGACGATGTAGCTCTGGTCCTGACCGGGATTGGCATCCGCGCCGTCGATGTCGAGATCGAAATTGAGAATCTGCGAGAGCAGGATCACGCCGTTGAAATCGATGCTGTCGCCCGTCTCGAGCCCGTTCACGACCACAGCGGAGCGCGGCGTGCCGTAGCTTTCGCCGAACAGATATTTGGGCGAATTCCAGCGACCGTAGCGCGTTAGGAAAGCCTTGATGAATTCCTGGAAGGCGTGCGCGTCGGCATCGACGCCGTAAAAGCCCTTTTCCTTGTCCTTGCCGGCGATGCGACTGAAGCCGGTACCGGGCGCGTCGATGAAGACGAGGTCGCTGACATCGAGCAGCGAGTAGGCGTTGTCGACGACATGATAAGGCGCGGCGGGCAGATGCGTGTCGCCTGCGGTGACGATCCGGCGTGGACCGAAGGCGCCCATGTGCAGCCAGACGGTCGAGGAACCAGGGCCGCCATTATAGAGGAAGGTGATCGGGCGGCTCGCGCTGGGCGCGCCCTTCTTGAAATAGGCGGCGTAGAACATCGAGGCTTCGGCAACCACGCCCTTCTTGTCGCCGAGATCAGCCTGTGTCTGCTCGCGCCAGGCGGCATCGTCCCAACCCTTGGGATGAACGATGATCGTGCCGGCATAGGCTTTGTAATCGACGCGCTGGCCACCGGCATTGACCGTTCCGTCGCTCGCGACCTCCTCTGGCTGGAACAGGATGCCGCGATCGGGCGAAGCGGTTGTGCCGGCCGGCGCCTTGGCGGCATCGACGGCGTTGGACTTGGCCGGTTTCTCGGCGGCGAAGGCGGTGGTGGCGAGCAAGGCTAACGCGCTCGCGCCGAGCATCAGCTTGGTCATGTGAGTCCCCTTTGGTCCGCGTTGCGGCTGCGCAACATTCGAGCAAGCCTGCGCATCCGAGTCCAGCGGTGAGGCTGCGAACGGCTCCGATCCGGATACGAAAACGCGAGGCAGCTTGAATGTTCTTGCTATGTTCCACGTGAAACATCTAGACTGCGGACATGGGAATGCCCCCTCTCCCACCCCGGCCCGGCCGCGGCGCAACGCTGAACGAAACGCCCCAGCGCTTCAACCTGAAGGCACGCGAGGCGGACGGCGACTGGCTCGATGCGCGCGAGGATTTGGATGGCGAGGTGCCGCGCCTGCGGACCGACGTCACCGTGGAGCGGCCGCGGACGATCATCACGCGCAACCAGTCGCCCGATGTGGGCTTCGACCGATCGATCAATCCGTATCGGGGGTGCGAGCATGGCTGCATCTATTGTTTCGCGCGGCCCTCCCACGCCTTCCACGATCTGTCGCCGGGGCTGGATTTCGAGTCGAAGCTGTTCGCGAAACCAGACGCACCCAAATTGCTGCGGCAGGAGCTGATGGCGCGCGCTTATGTGCCGCGCCCGATCGCGTTCGGCACCAACACCGATCCTTATCAGCCGATCGAGGGCGAATGGCGGATCACGCGCGCCTGCCTGGAGGTGCTGGTCGAAACGCTGCATCCGTTCACGATCACGACCAAGTCGGATCGGGTGGTACGCGATCTCGACATCATCGGGCCGATGGCGGCCAAGGGATTGGCGGCGGTGGTGGTGTCGGTGCCGACGATCGACCCGGCGACCGCGCGCACGCTCGAGCCGCGCTGCCCGCGTCCGGCCAAAAGGCTGGCGGCGGTGAAGGCGCTGATCGAAGCGGGCGTGCCGACCTTCGTCAGTCTCGCGCCGGTGGTGCCGCAGATCACCGACCACGAGATGGAGCATATCCTGGAGGCGGCGAAGGCGGCGGGCGCGCGCGGCGCCTTCTTCCTGCCGGTGCGGCTGCCGCACGAGGTCGCGCCCTTGTTCCGCGCCTGGCTCGACGCGCACCATCCCGACCGTGCGGCCAAGGTGATGGCGACGATTCAGTCGATCCGGGGCGGCAAGGATAACGACCCCAATTTCTTCACGAGGATGCAGGGTCATGGGCCGTGGGCGGAGTTGCTGCGGACGCGGTTCAAGATTGCGTGCGCGAAACTGGATCTGCGGGGCGAGCGGCTGAAGCTTAGGACGGATCTGTTTCGGCCGCCTGAGGGGGATCAGTTGCGGTTGTTTTGAAGGGGGCGGGATTTATGAATTCCCGCTCTTGCGGGAGTACGGGGGAAACAAAAGCCGTCATGCCGGCGGAAGCCGGCATCTTGGGAGGAAGAAGAAGCGGGATCCCGGATCAAGTCCGGGGTGACGGTGGAGGATGTGAGGTGGGTAGCACACTCCTGCGGCCCCGGCCTGCGCCGGGGCGACGGATTTTGGGCGCGCGGGTAGGTGGCTTGGGTGCAAGCGAGTGTGACCGGCGCGGTTCCGCACACCTTCTCGGCCGCGGGGAGGCTGCACGCTGACTTTGGGCCGTGAAGCCCTGGATACCGCCTGCAGG